>Ga0154514_125_pt1 | contig 402656 bp, 335 predicted proteins | sample RifGroE2_FD_115993 | JGI IMG/M metagenome (GOLD analysis project Ga0154514, IMG submission 115993) | Bacteroidetes bacterium GWE2_40_63 | reverse complement strand
TTAGCACCTGTTTTTTAAACAGATAATTGTTGATAACTGAACCAAAAAGGCTGCCTATTTAAGACCTATTGGTCTTTTTAGACAGCCTCTTATTTTACTCGTAGATATCTTTTCTATGTCCGAGCAGTGCTGCATTCTCCATAAACTCATAAAAAGTATCCCCGATATTGGGAAAATAGAATTAAGGTAAGTTATAATTACTTAAATTTACCGGCAAAAATAACCACCACCGTGAACACCACCGACCGGGTAGAATATTTATACGATGCCATGGGGACTAAATTGGCCAAGAAACCCAATGGTGATGCTGCTTCGTGCGAATATTACATGGGGGATGTGGTAATGGTCCGGGCCTATCCTATAATGGCATGGAATATCGAATACCTTCTTACCCCCGAAGGGCGGGTAGATTTTGGTTCAGGCAGCCCCATATATGAGTACCACCTGAAGGACCACCTGGGCAATACCCGCGTGGCCTATATAGCCGGTACCAGCGGTGCAGCCGATGCGGTGCAGGAGGCCGATTATTACCCCTTCGGGATGAAGATGGCCTCCGCCCTGTACGAGAACAACACCAACAAATACCTGTACAACGGCAAGGAGCTCCAGGACAACACCCTGGGCAACATTAATTTGGACTGGTATGATTACGGGGCCAGGTTCTATGACCCTAGTTTGGGGAGGTTTCACTGCTTAGATGCTTTTGCTGAAGAATTTAATTCTTGGTCTCCTTATCATTATGCAAACAATAATCCTATTCTAAATATAGATATTAATGGAGATTCTACTTATAGGTTTGATAATGAAGGCAAGTATCTTGGATTATTTGATACTGATGTAGATGGAATACGAGGTTCTATTGGAAGTTATTCAACCTATACTGATCAAGATGGTAATGAACAAACTCAGTTTAATACTGAGGCGAATTTTAATTTTAATGATCCTGCTGTAGATAAAGAACAGTTAAGTTTGATGAAGGTAGGACAACAAGGCATTCAAATAGTAACCGAGGAAAATATAAACGATATAATGAGTCAATCAGGTGTTGATAGTAAAGGTGTTATTGGTCGTTATTATTTTGCAGCAACTCAATCTGGAAGTGATAGGGATGCAGGGTCGGGAAATAATATGGATTTTGGTATTAAGTATTTGGGCGGAAAATCTGGTGGAAAAGAAAATGATACTTATGGTGGATTTTTTATTTTTGGAAACCAACCCAAAGCTTATAATGCTATGGATGCAGGGAATTGGTTATGGGGACAAGGGATGAAACGATTAAGTTTTGATTATTCCACTGCACAATTTTCTTCGCAAGCAAATGAAAAATTCCATGATCCAAAGGGCGATCAGAGAGCTATACGTAAGGGATTTCATTATACTGTTAAGTCAAATAAAACGTCTACTTTTAAATTAAAAAATGACCAGTTCTAATAAAATGCAAGATGAACTAACTATCGGAAGTATTATTACTAAAAATAAGCGCTTTAATTTACTCTTATTTTGTTGGTTGATATTTCTTTTCTTAATTGTTTATATTGTTAGTCCAAGCCTAATAAATTTTTTTACAGCTGTATTAACAATATTCCTGTTACTTAGTCTAAATGCAGTATATTTTATTTGTGTTGCTTTATTAGCTATTTTTATGCGTAAGGGAAAATTAAAATTAAGTGATACGTATTTTGCAAGAAACTTCTTTAGAATTAATGTTGTTTTTTCATTTATTATATCGATAGGTTTTATTATTGCTCTAATGATACCAAAATTTATATAGTTGACTTATCGTTAAGTATCTGATAATTTGTCCAAAATAAAAAACAGATAGTAAAAACCTCTCAGCAATGGGAGGTTTTTTTATAGCACCAATTGCTTAAGCTTAGTCTGAGTAATAAAAGCATCAATAAACTTAAAATAGAGTTTTTAGGTATCTATTGAAAACCAGCGGTAAACGTCCAAAAGAGTGAGTCTGGTCAAAAGGTTTTCAATAAATTGAACAAGACGACTCATAAAACTTTGTATCGGATAAGCGTACTTTGCGTATTTCTTTTAGCAGCCTTTGTGTGAAATATCGGTTTTTCACAAAGATTCCTATAATTTAAACAAATACTAACCGATTTAGTCAAAAAGCTCACCGTAACTTATAACTACTTAAATTTGCCCAATAAAATCACCACATCATTGAACACCACCGATAAGATAGAATACCTGTACGATGCCACAGGCACCAAACTGGCTAAAATGATAGGCGGGACCAATAACCTTTATGAGTATTATATGGGCGATGTGGTTTTAAAGAAAACAGTGCCTACCGATGCTTTTTCAGTAGGATACCTGTTGATGCCCAAGGGGCGGCTCAAAGCCCTTCCTAATTGTACAAAAGACAAAACCAAATTGCCCCCTCTTCCGTTTCCTGTTCAAATAACAAACAGAAATTAATATCTTTGCCCACTCATAAAAAAGCAATTGGTTATGACACTGATAAAATCGATTTCGGGCATCCGTGGTACCATTGGTGGCAGACCCGGAGAGGGATTAAGCCCGTTGGATGTGGTAAAATATACCGCCGCTTATGGTGCATGGGCAAAGGAAAATGCTCAGGGAAAGGAAAAAATTAAAATTGTGGTGGGGCGCGATGCCCGTATTTCAGGCCCCATGGTATCGCAACTGGTAATTGCCACGCTGGTGGGCTCCGGTATTGATGTCGTCCACCTGGGATTGGCCACTACGCCAACCACCGAAATGGCTGTTACCGATTACAAGGCCGATGGTGGCTTGATTCTTACTGCCAGCCACAATCCCAAACAATGGAATGCCCTGAAATTGTTGGACAGCAATGGCGAATTTTTAAATGGAGTAGAAGGTGAAAAAGTATTGGCTCTGGCCGAAAACGGACAATTCACCTTTGCCCAGGTGGATCAATTGGGAAAAGTGACCGAAATAACCGATTACGACGATGCACACATTCAGCATATCCTTAAATTAAAATGGGTGGATGTGGATGCCATACGGAAAGCAAATCTTAAAGTGGTTTTCGATGGCATCAACTCCGTGGGGGGAATTATCTTGCCCAAGCTGTTTAAAGCGTTGGGAGTGGAACAGGTGGTGGCTTTAAATGCCGAAGCTACCGGAAATTTTGCCCACACTCCGGAACCTCTGCCTGAAAACCTGACTCAAATTTCGCGAGCCATGGTTCAGCATAAAGCCCACGTGGGTTTTGTGGTCGATCCTGATGTAGACCGCCTGGCTATTGTGAACGAAGATGGAACCATGTTTGGTGAAGAATACACCCTGGTTGCTATTGCCGATTACCTGTTGTCGAAAACCCCGGGCAACACGGTTTCGAACCTGTCATCGACCCGTGCCCTGCGCGATGTAACCGAAAAACATGGGGGAACCTATTCGGCTGCAGCTGTTGGTGAGGTGAACGTGGTGACACAAATGAAAAACGTGCATGCGGTAATTGGCGGCGAAGGCAATGGTGGCATTATTTATCCCGAATTGCATTATGGACGCGATGCTTTGGTTGGTATTGCCCTGTTCCTTACTCAACTGGCAATGTCCGGAAAAACATGCAAGCAGTTGCGGGCTACTTATCCGGAATATTTTATCTCGAAAAATAAAATCGAACTGACCCCTGACATAGATGTGGATGCCGTTTTGGTTCAAATGAAACAAAAATACACCCACGAAAAGGTGAACGATATAGATGGGGTGAAAATTGACTTTGCCACCGAATGGGTGCACCTTCGGAAATCGAATACCGAGCCCATCATCCGTATTTATGCCGAAAGCAAAACGGAAGAAAAGGCGGCTCAACTGGCCGAAAAAATCATCGGCGAAATTAAGGAGGTTGCAAAAATCTAATTATGGGACGAATTCTGGCCATCGACTATGGAAGAAAGCGCACGGGCATTGCCGTAACCGATCCGTTGCAGATTATTGCCAATGGGTTGACCACCCTTCCTTCGCATGAGGTGCTGGCGTTTTTGGCCGCCTATTTTGTGAAAGAAGCCGTGGACTGTGTGGTGGTGGGGTACGCCAAACAAATGGATAATACCGACTCCGAATCGATGACCTACATCAAACCTTTTGTAGCCTCGCTGAAAAAAAAATTCCCCGACAAACCCGTGCACATGGTTGATGAACGGTTTACCTCAAAAATAGCCTTCCAAACTATGATCGACGGGGGATTGAAAAAAAAGCAACGGCAGAATAAGGAACTGGTAGATACCATCAGTGCCACCATTATTCTCCAGTCGTTTATGGAACAAAAATCGCGTGGCTTTGTCATTTAATTAAAAAAATAAAAATCAGAATAGAAACAATGCTGTTACCAATTACCGTTTATGGCAATCCCATCCTGAGGAAAAAAGCTCGGGAAATTGGCCCTGATTATGATGGTTTGAAAGAACTGATCGAGAATATGTACGAAACCATGTACAAGGCAGATGGAGTGGGTTTGGCTGCTCCACAAATCAACAAAAGCATCCGTCTCATTGTGTTCGATGCATCTCCTTTTGAAGAAGATGAACCGGAATTGAAAGGATTCCGCAAGGTGTTGATCAATCCCGAGATTATTGAGTTTGCAGGCGAAGAGGAAACGTTTAACGAAGGGTGTTTGAGTTTGCCCGGAATCCGTGAAGACGTGATCCGTCCTGGAAAAATCAAAATCCGTTACCATGACGAGGATTTTAAGGAACATATTGACGAATGGGAGGGCGTCCGGGCCCGCATCGTGCAGCATGAATACGACCATCTGGAAGGCAAGCTGTTTGTTGATAAAATTTCACCCATCCGGCGCAGGTTGTTGACTAGTAAACTAACTGCCATTTCCAAAGGAAAAACACAACCGGAATACCGCATCATCCCAAATAAATAGTTTTGGTTCATCAAAGGGCAACGAAATTGTTAAAATTCTTTGATAGCTTAAAAGGAATATGCATTTTTACAGGTAAAATGAATTGTTACGTTTGTATATGAAATTAGTATCGTTTTTAAAAACCTCACTTCTTTTAGTGGCTGCGGCCATTATTTTCATTCTTGGGTTTGGATGTGCCAAAGACCCGCAAAAGGAACAAAAGAAAGCCATTAAAAAACAAGAGGTAGCATTGTATGCCGACCAGACTCTGGATAGGGACAAAGGGTTGAAGATGATTGATACCTACGTGAACTATTCCAAACAATATCCTGACGATACCCTATCGGCGGTGTACCTGTTCAAGGCTGCCGAGATTTCAATGAATCTGCAATTGGGGAGCCAATCTATTTTTTACTTTGATAAAATTATTTCAAACTATCCCAATTTTCACAAAGTTCCCGAAAGCATCTTTTTAAAGGCTTTTGTCTTTGAAAACCAATTGGGGAATATTGAAAAGGCAGGATTTTATTATAACGAATTTCTGAAAAAATACCCGAACCATGCCCTGGCCAAAGATGCTAAAGCCTCCATTGAATATTTGGGGAAATCGCCCGAGGAGTTAATCAAGATTTTTGAGGGGAAAAATCAGTCGAAGTAAATCATTTTGACTTGCTATTGACTCGTAATGGGTAATTTGGTAATTTCATACCCCAATGAAAAACCATTTTACTCGTGAATTTTTTTAAGCAATGCCCCTTTGTCCGAATTGTTATTCCTTTAATTGCAGGGATTGCCCTTCGATACCAGGTTCCCGTTCCCCAGCAGGGGTTGTTGGTTTTGTTGCTTTTTGTTTCGGTTACTTTTCTGGTTATATTTCCCATCCGGTTTGGATACCGGTGGCAATATCTGAAAGGGATTGCTTTCAATCTTTGGGTGCTTGCAGTCGGGCTTTTTATTACAGGTAATGTTTTAAAAGACAGCCAACCTTCTTTAATTTCCGGCAATCAGGTCTGGTTTGCAGGTCGGTTTCTTGAGATTCCTGTAGAAAAGGAAAAAGTGTATAAAGCAGAAATTCAGGTGGAGGCCCAGCAAATTGGTTCCGGCTGGAAAAACCAGAATGTGAAACTGATTGCCTATTTTGAAAAGGATTCATTAATAGGAAAAGTTCTGGCAGGTCAGCCGTTTATGTTTGGAACCAAGGTGACAGAACCGGCTCAGGCTACCAATCCATTTGGTTTTGATTATCAAAAATACCTCCGTCTGAAGCAAGTGGAAACCACTGTTTTTCTGAAATCAGGTGATTGGTATTTGGCCGGTTCCCAAAGCAAAGGGTTGGCGGCACTTGCCTTAAATCTGAGAAAAAGACTGATTTCTGTATTTGAATCTGTTGGAATTCAAGGGGATGAACTGGCTGTAGTTTCCGCTTTAACCCTGGGGTATAAAGATAAAATGGAAGCGCGCATCCGCGATGCCTACACGGCAGCCGGAGTTGTGCATGTATTGGCCGTGAGCGGGGCCCACGTGGCTATTGTTTTTGCGGCGTTGAGCTTGCTCTTTAAAGTGATTCCCGGTGTTTCAAAAAAATCGCGCCTGAAATATATCCTGCTTATAGGTGGCCTGTGGGGGTACGCGCTTTTAACCGGTTTGTCGCCATCGGTATGCCGGGCAACTACTATGTTTAGTTTTGTGTTGATTGGGAATTTATTCCGAAAGCGGGCCAACATCTACAATTCGATGGCAGCTTCGGCCTGTTTGCTTTTGCTCATCAACCCACTTTGGGTTTTCGATATTGGTTTTCAATTATCGTACGTAGCCGTAGTGGGGATTGTGTTTTTTTATCCAAAAATTTATGGATGGCTTTATGTAAAAAATAAAATCCTTGATTATGTATGGTCGTTGACCGCGATTTCCCTGGCGGCGCAATTGGTTACCGCTCCTATCAGCCTCTATTATTTTCATGTATTTCCTACCTATTTTTGGTTATCGAATATTGTGGTGGTTTTTGGGGCTACCGTATTAATTTATCTGGCAGTATTGCTGCTATTGGTGGTAAAAATCCCCATGTTATTTGCTGTAACAGGATTATTTGTCAAGCAGTTATTGATTGTGATCAATGGTTTTGTTTTATGGGTTACCGGGCTTCCTTTTTCGCAAATCGGGAACATTCCCATGAATGGATTTAGTATGATTTTATTGCTTTTATTCATGGGAACCATTACGGCTTGGTTGTTGCAAAAGCATTATTCCTACCTGTTCACTTCGTTGTTTTTTTTGCTAGTCCTATTGTCAGTGCAGAGGTTCCTGACTGTTCAGCAGGAGGATAAAACCATGGTTTGCGTGTATCAAATCCCAAAGCAAACGGCCATTCAGTTTGTCCATGGAAAATATTCATGGTGGTTTACTTCTCAAGATGCAGGTGAGGGGCAGATGAAAAAACTTGTTGCCGATGCGGATTTGTATTGGGGAACATCTGAAAATAAATATTTCCGTTTAGATAGCAGCCAGCTTAAGGTGGAACAAGGGCCTTTTTACTTTGAATCGGGATTTTGGCAATTGGGGAATTACAAGGGCGTTATCTTAAAGAACCAAACCGGGTTATTGATTCCGCAAAAAGACAGCTTGTCCTTCGATTTAGCTATTGTCACCGGGAAGCCCTCCTTTAAAAGAGAGGATGTGCCTAAGAATTTATGGTTCAAACAGTGGGTGGCCGATGGTTCTGTCCCTATCTGGAAGCTGACGGACTGGGAGGGTTCAGCAGAGGAACCCGTTCATCTCACGAAAACAGAGGGAGCCTTTATCAAATTTTTACCTTAAAAGTGGATAAATTTTGTAGTCTGGGTCCTAAAAATGGATAGTACCAAAACAAGTGGTCTTTTTTTCATTGGAATTGTGGGTTTAATCCTCTATAAACCTGAGGTGTATCTATTTGGTAAAAAAGATGATATTTTTTTAATTTTTAAGTGGTTATTACCTTACTTTGTGGTCTAATTTTTAAAATAGAATGAGGATAATAATTGCCGGGATGGGAGCCATTGGGATGCACATGACAAAGATGCTTTCTAACGGGAATCACGAAATTGTGGTTATTGACAAAAAGGAGGAGATGCTTCAGGATGTGAGCGCCCATTACGATGTGATGACCATTCACGGTTCAGCCACATCGTTTGCCGATTTGAAGGAAGCTGGCATTAAAAAAGCTGATTTGTTTGTGTCGTTGACACATACTAACGAAATAAATATAACTGCATGTATGCTCGCCAAGCAGTTGGGAGCCAAAAAGACCATTGCCCGTATCGACAATCAGGAATACCTGTTGCCCCTGAACAAAAGCCATTTTTATAACATTGGTATCGATTCGCTCATCTTTCCGCAAAAACTGGCAGCCCGCGAGATTGTCAACTTGCTGAACGACACCGGAACAACCGAGGTTTTCAATTTTTCCGGGGGTAAACTCTCTCTTTATGTGATTAAGCTGGAAATTGATGCCCCCATTATTGGCAAAAAATTGTCTGAAGTAGCTGTAAATAATAAAGATTTAGTGTTTCGGGCATTGGCTATTTCGCGTGATGGTGAAACCATGATTCCCCGGCCCGATGAAATTTTCAGGCACAACGATTTGGTGTATGTTATTACCAACCAAACCGGAGTAACACCCATGATGGAATTTGCCGGGACCCGGCGCCTGACATGTAACAACATCATGATTTTGGGTGGCAGCCAGATGGGAGTACGCACGGCCCATGCGCTGGAAAAAAGCAGCAATATAAAGCTGATAGAAATGGATAAAGCCAAATCGGAGCACTTGGCCGATTACCTGACAGGTACCTTGGTTATTAATGCCGATGGTCGTGATATAGATTCCCTCAAAGAGGAAGGTTTGGGTTTAATGGATGTCTTTATTTCAGTCACCGGCAACGATGAGTTGAACATACTCTCCTGTATCCAGGCTAAAAATTTAGGGGTTAAAAAGACCATTGCGTCAGTGGAAAATACTGAATACCTGCATTTAGCCGAATCAATGGGTATTGATGCCATCATAAATAAAAAGCTAATTGCTGCCAGTTATATTTTAAGGTTTACCATGACTGCCGAAGTACCATCGTTTCTTTGTTTGACGGGTTCAGATGCTGAGGTGCTCGAATTCTTGGTAAAACCTGACAGCAAAATTATCAAGTATCCACTTCGTGACATGGGCTTTCCTAAAGATGCCGTAATAGGTGGGGTTATCCGCGAGCGTTCCAGTTTTATTGCCACAGGCGACACCCAAATAAATGTCAACGACCGGGTGGTGGTATTTGCCTTACCTTCGGCGTTACAAAAGATTGATAAGTTTTTTAATTAACAGAAACCTATTGCAAATTAAGTAATTGTGAAAAACATTAACCGCATCAATCTTAAAATCATCATCCGGCTTTTTGGCTTTTTAATGTTGGTAGAATCTGTTTTTCTCCTACTTTCTTTAATGGTTACGGTCATATACCAGGAACATGATTTCAAGGCATTTGTCTATTCTTTTTTGGCAACTTCTATTCTTGGGGGTTTAGCCGTTTTTTTTTACCGAAAAAACAATGATGAGTTCGGCAAACGCGAAGGGTATATTATTGTAAGCTTGGTTTGGGTGGTTTTTTCTTTGATTGGGACTCTGCCATTCATGTGGAGCAACTCAATCCCGGGTTTCACCAATGCCTTTTTTGAGACCATGTCAGGATTTACCGGTACCGGAGCATCAATCTTAAATGATATTGAGGCGTTACCGCACGGAGTTTTGTTTTGGAGGAGCCTTACCCAATGGATGGGCGGAATGGGGTTCATTGTGCTTGCCCTGGCTGTCCTTCCCTTTTTAGGAGTGGGCGGGGTGCAGCTTTACGCCGCCGAAACCCCAGGCTTAACAGCCGATAAATTACAGCCCCGTGTTAAAGAGACCGCTCAAAGGCTTTGGATTATTTACGTGGGGTTGACTTTAACTGAAACCATTCTTCTTTGGCTAGGTGGAATGCCCCTGTTTGATTCTTTGTGCCATTCGTTCACATCGCTTGGTACCGGGGGGTTTTCCACAAAGCAAGCCAGTATTGAATATTACACCAACCCTTACATCCATTATGTAATCATCCTTTTTATGTTTATGGGCGCCTCAAATTTTGCGTTATGGTATTTTGCCCTCAAATTCGATTTTAAAAGAGTTTTTAAAAATGAAGAGTTTCGGTTGTTTATTGCCATTATCCTGACCTTTTCTTTCGTCATTGCCGGTTATTTGTATTCAACGGGTAACTACACTCCCGAAAAGGCATTTCGTAATAGTTTGTTTCAGGTGGTTTCTATTGTTTCGACCACGGGCTTTGTATTGGCCGATTATATGATATGGCCCCCGGTGGCGGTGGCTTTAATTTTTACGCTAATGTTTATTGGAGGTTCTACAGGGTCAACCGGTGGAGGGGTCAAAGTGTTGAGGATTCTTTTTATCTTTAAAAACATCTATTTCGAGTTCAAACGGTTGGTGCATCCAAAAGCAATTATCCCGGTCAGGTTAGAGGGAAAAAGCATTCCACAATCAATGGTTAACAGTATTTTCGCCTTCTTTGTTTTGTACCTGTTTATTTTTGCATTGGGCAGCATCATCCTTATTGCTACCGGGCTTGATATGGATTCGGCCATGGGTGCTGTGGCCACGTCATTAGCCGGCATTGGACCCGGATTGGGCAGCACGGGTCCTGTTGAGAATTTTTTTCATGTAGCACCACTCGGTAAGTGGGTTTTATCACTCTTAATGTTGCTCGGACGGCTTGAGCTATTTACTTTTTTGATAATTTTTACCCCGGTTTATTGGAAAAAATAACTAACTAAAAAATCGTTCGTAAATCCGCCAGCGATTGTATCTCAAAGGTTGTTTGTTGTTGGTATTTTATCTTTTCGGGATTGAAAAAAACGGTGTCTATTCCAAACCTGCGGGCACCAAAAATATCATTCTCCAAGTCGTCGCCAATCATGATGCTTTCCTTTTTTCGGGAATGGGTGTTTTTTAGGGCGTATTCAAATATTTTGCGGTGAGGTTTCTGGTACCCGGCTTCTTCAGAGGTTATCATCTTTTCAAAATAGGGTTCAAGGCTGCTGTGCTTTATTTTTACCACCTGCACCTCGGTGAACCCATTGGTGATTAAAAACAACCGGTATCCTTTTTCATTCAAATAGCTAAGGGTTTCATGAGTATGAGGGAAAAGGGCGGTCTTTAACGGGCTTTCGGTAATATAATCATCGCTCATTTTTTGGCTCAGCCCATTGGCATGGATGCCCATTTGTGCAAAAGTATCTTCGAACCGTTTGGTGCGCAACACTTCTTTTTTAAGAATGCCATTCTCGTATTGGTTCCAGAGGTTATCGTTGATACGGTAAAAAAGGTCCAAAAATTCTTGAAACCTTTGCGAAAGCTCGGGGATATGCCTGGCAATTAATTCATTCAGGGTAACTTCGGAATTTGTTTTAAAATCCCATAGTGTACGATCCAAATCGAAAAATAGATTGCGGTATGTTTTTTGGTGCTTGATTTGCATTTTATAATCCTCTTTTTTACAGAATGTTAAAATTAAGTTAAAGCAATTTGCAGGCTGCAAATATCTGGTTTTTTTTAAGAATTTTACGGGCGTGAAAAATTTGTTTTTGGTACTCATTGTAATTTTATCAACCTCATTTTCCGGAAAATCACAAACCGACTCCCTTGAAATCAGGCTGGCGGGGATTATCAATGCCACGGACACGATGGAGCAAACCCCTTTTGTGCACATTATTAACATGCGAACGGGCAGAGGCGTAATTTCCGACTCTTTGGGCATTTTTAAAACAAAGTTGATTAAAACCGATACCTTGTTGTTCCGTTGCCTGGGGTTTGAGGACAGTTTTATCCAGCTTCCCGATTCCATAAAATCAACCATCTGCTTTTTGGAAGTTGTTTTATCGCCCACATCCTACAATTTAGGGGTGGTAGATATTATCGCCCTTTCGCGTGAGAGCCAGTTCAGGTACGATTTTTTGAATATGCCTCCCGATAAAAATGCTTGGGAAAGGCAGATTATTATTCCAGGGGTCACACGTAGCGAATACCAGTGGATACGCAAAGAGGAAAAGTTTAAACCCAAGAAAACTTTTGATGGTCCTATTTCGGCGCTGTACTTTAAATTTAGCGATGAGGGAAAAAGTTTGATGAAGCTGGCCGAATTGCTCGAAGAGGATGAAAAGCAAGAGATAATTGATGAGAAATTCAATAAAGAATTGTTGGCAGGATTTACCGGATACTCAGGCGGAAAGTTAGATCGGTTTTATCAATCCCTGAATTTTAGCAGCCAATACCTGTTTGAAACACCAGCGTATGATATTTTTTTAAGGGTAAAGCAAAAAATGGAGGATTTCGAGATAACCTATACCGGGGCAGAATAGTATATTGTCCACACCGGAACAAGGTTAATATGGCGTCAATCAAAGATAGAGGCTTCTACCTAGACATATCTTTTTAACAATTTTTAAGATTTAAAACTTTTTTGCTGACTTCCCATCTCAATCAATTGGACAAAATCCCGGATGGAATCCGACGGGTGTATTTCCGCATCATCAATACTAATGTTCAGTCGGCTCTCGACCAGAAAGAGCAAACAGATCCAGTCTTTCTCGTCAAAATGTAAGTCTTTGTTAAATTTCGATGCCAGGGTGATTTCGTCCCTTGGGACCCCAAGTTTACGCAAAGCCCTATAAATGGCGATCCTTTTACGATGCTGCATTTTGGTTACGGTTTAATTGGTTATTATTCTGAGTAAATGAGTTTGCTGTTTTTGAAATGTTTGACTAAAAATGGAATGCAATTCCATTTTTAGTCAAACAAATACTAACCGTATTAAGAGTTTTAATTATATGTTCCTATTGTTTGTTTGTACTTGGCTAATTTTATCTGCAATGTACATAAAGCTTCGGTGTAGCTGTCAACTGCCTGTTGGTAAATGGCCTGAGCTTCCAGCAAATCTGATATGCCAATGGTTCCTGACTCATAATTGTCCTCGCTAATCCTCAGATTTTCCAGGGCCTGTTCAACCGATTGTTGTGATACCTGGATTTGGTACTCAGTTTCCTGTACCTCGTTTTCGGCTTTACGGATTTGCAGTATCATCAATTCTGTATTTTCGTTGAGAGCCGATTTGGCTTTTTCCATTTCAATATTTTGCCGTTTGATTTTATGGCTACCACCCCACCAGTCGCTAATGGGAATACTCACACTAACCATGGCTAAGGCGTTGCTGCTGTTGTTTTCCATGGCATCATATGTAAATCCTGTACCCACTAAGGCTACTTGAGGCAAATATTCTCCAATGGCCATTTTCTTTTGCAACCGTTGCGCTTCCACAGCTTTGTTGAGCAATTGGTATTCGGTGCGGTTCTGTACCATTTGGCTAGGGTTGGTTAACTCTGTTGAGGTGGTTAAAAACAGGGGCTTTGCTTTAAAAACAAGCATCGGGTCATAGGTTAATCCAATATGTTGGCACAAAGCCCGTTTTGTCAGTTCAATCCCGTTTTGCAGCTTCGCTAGGTTTGTGTTTAGCTCGTTTTGCTTCAATTGAACTTTCAGCAAGTCGTTACGTTGGGCTAATCCTGCCTGGTTGTAATTATTAACATCGCGGGAAAGGCTGTCGAGCATGAGTTGATAACTTTGAATCGTTTTTTCTTTCCCGTTAAGGTATTGCAAGGTCCAGAATAACTCCTCGGTTTTGATCAAAACCTCATCTGTTGTCATCTTTTTTTGATAAACGCTCACCTCTTTGCCTAACTTGGCCAGCTTATTTCCATTTACGATTTGCCCACCTGCATATATAGGCATGGCAACACTAATCGAGGCGGTGTTCATATAGTCTAAAAGGCCCAACGGCATGGAAGGAATATATGCAAAAAGCGTCGGGTTTTGCAACATGGAAGGATCAACTCCATCCCACACCGGAAAATTCATAGACGGTGTTTCAGCTTCAATCAGATAATCAGCAGAACGCAGCGCGAGGGCCGAAGCGCTTACTTTTGGAAAATAGTTTGTGAAAGCTTCTTTCCGTTGTTGTTCCGATGCCTGTACCTGCAATCCAGCCTCTTTAATTTTCCGGTTGTTTTCCAGGGCCAATTGTTTGCACGAATCCAGCGAAATGGTTTGGGCCTGGCTCTGGGTTGCAAAAACTGGGGCAATCAGCAGCAAACCCAGTGAAAGGATTTTTAGATTCCTTGGCAAGGACCAGAATCCGGGCTTTGGTGTTTTATCGCTGTAAGCAATGGTATATAGAATTGGAAGGATGTACAGTGTTAACACCATCGAAAATAACAACCCAAAACTAATAACAGTCCCCAAAGGCCCCCAAAGAGGTGAGCGGCTGAGTATCATTGGAACTACACCTACGGCCGCTGCCGCCGAGGTCAAGAATATGGGGCGCATACGTCGTTTGCCGGCAGCAATTGCAGCTTCGCGGACAGTCATCCGTTCGTTTTCCTTTAATTCGCGGGCATAATCAATCAAGATGATGCCATTCCTTACAACCATCCCGCAAAGGCTGGTAATACCAATAAATGCGGTAATGCTGAAGGGATAATCCATCAATTGCAGACCAATGGCAGCCCCCGGCAAGGTTAACAACATGGTTGACATGATAAGAAATGCAATCTTTTCTTTTTTAAACTGAATTAATAAGATAAAAAAGATGAAGATGATACTAACACCAAGGGCAACTCCCATCGGTATAAATACCTCCTGTTGAGCTTCGTAATCGCCACCATAATTAATTGTTGTTCCTTGTGGTAAGGTGAGGCCGTTAATTTGCACTTGCAGTTCGCTCAAAATACTTGATGCAATTGCATTGGGGGCATTATCAACCAAAATAGTAAGTGTTGGTGTTCCGTTGCGGTGCACGATGGTTCCATCGGTCCATTCAGGTACAAAGTTGGCTATGGAGCGCAAGGGAACCGAAGAGTAACTCATGGGTGAGGTAATGAATTGGTCGGCCAGCGTACTTAAATTCTCTCTCGTGGTTTGTGCTTGGGTAAGAACCACATCTACCGGATAATCTTTTTCCCAGACGGTAGTTAAAGGTACGCCATCGAGCCCAATCATGAGCGAAGTTGCTACCAAACCTTTGTAATAACCCATCCGGTTGGCTTGGTCACGATCGAGGTTTACAACAATGTTTTGTTGCGGCTGGTCCCAATCGGTGCGTACCCAGGCAGTTCCTTTGGTTTTTGCAATAATCTGGTTCACCTGCGCTTCAATGTTCCGGATATCTTTAACAGAGTCGGACGAGATGCGGATTTCAATCGGAGACCTGCTGGCTTGCATGGCCAATATTTTCCATTTTACATGTGCGTTTACAAAAGCATCAGAATATTTGGGTTCATATTCATTCACAATATCGCGGGTAGCTTGCTCCGAAAGGGTATTGATAAGCAATTGGCCATAATTGGATGCTGGCATTTGTGGTGCATAAACCGTGTGGAAACGAGGCGAACTGGTTCCAACAAAACTGGTTACATTCGTTACGCGATGATCTGTAAGCAGTAAAGATTCCAGACTATTAACCACCTTTTGGGTGCTTTCGAGCGATGAACCTGTGGGCAAGTAAACTTCAACAGCAAATTGGTTGCGCTCCATTTCCGGGAAAAGTTGCTGGTCGGTATGTTTGAAAAGGAAAATAGCCAAAGCAATAAATGCAACTCCAATAGCGATAACCGTTTTTGGATATTTAAAAGCCTTTTCAAGTGTGGTGTCGAACCATTGCTGCAATCGATCGAGAAACGATTTTTTGTCTTCTTTTTTCGAGATCTTCAACCCTTTTTTGATGAATACAAAATTCAGATAGGGCACTAAAAACAATGCTACTAATATGGAAACAACCAACGCGGTACTTACCACAATGGGAATGGCCATCATAAATTCGCCAGCCGTTCCGGGTACCATAAAGCCAAGTGGAATATATGAAGCCATAATAGCTAACGTGGCAACAATAATGGGAGCTACCAGTTCCTTGGCACTTTTTATGGCAGCATGCCAAGGTGAGATGCCATGATCAATTTTCTCTACATGATTGTCGATTACCACGATAGAGTTGTCCACAATCATTCCCAACACCAGAATCAGCGCTGCCAATGAAACCGTATGAAGTTCAATGCCAATAAAATATAGGATTGCAAGGGTTATCATTACCGAGATTGGAACTGTAATACCTGCCACCGAGGCCACCCTGAATGGTAACAAAACCATTGTAACTAAAATTACTGCTACAATGGCAATCAGGAATTCTTTCATAAAATTGTTAACCGAATTGCTTACATATTTGGGCAATTCCGAAATTTTGGCTACCTCAATTTCCCCGGGGCATTGCTTTTGAAAAATTTCCAGAGCTTTATCAACATCTTTTCCAAATTTCACAATATTGTTGCCCGGCTGCATTTCCAACGAAAGCAGGATGGTTTTTTCCCCATTTTGTTTGATGTAACTTTCAGGCTCATCGTATCGGCGTTCAATGGTAGCAATGTTTTTCAGGCGGACCACGTTGCCATTGGGGTCAGAATATACAATCTGTTCCGCTAAATCTTTTTCCGATTCAAAATTCGATGGCAAGTGGATGGGACGTATATTTTGGCCGTCGTCAAGCTTCCCGGCATAGTTAATCATTCCGTTTGATTGGTAGGAACCTAGCAATGACAGGGATTTGATGTTATATTCATTCAACAGCTCAGGTTTTACATTCACAAAAATCTTTTCTTTCTGTAACCCGAAGTGTTTAATTTTTGATGTTGCCGGAATCTTACGGCACTCTGTTTCCAATTTCTTCAACTGTTCTTCCAGCTCCTTATAGCTTTTTGTATCCGACGAAAGCGTGATGAGTAAAGCCGAAGTATCCCCAAAATCGGTATTGGCAATCAATGCCAGTACGCCCGAAGGCAGAGTCATTTTCAACTCATCTAAACCATGTTTGAGTTTCGACCAAAACTGGTCGGCATTTTTGACATCGTCGTTCAGTTCCACGAAAATGTACATCATGCCCTCACGGGAGTAGGAATAGGTCTTGGCCTTTTTTACTTCCTGATACCCAAAAATATAGTTCTCTACAACGGAGGTCAGCTGTTTTTCCACTTCAGCCGAAGTAGCCCCGGGATAAAACCCCACAATGACTCCCTGCCTGATAGTAAATACAGGGAACTCGTTTCGGGGCATTTTTTTGAGGGCAAAAACCCCAACAACAATAATAGCTAAAGCAATAATAATTACAATGTTGTTATTACGCATAGCGCTTTCAATTCCGCTCAATCTCTTGCGTCCCATGTTATAATACTATTAAGCTATTGTCCGACAATTTTTCTTTCCCTGCATTCACTATCACTTGCCCCTGAGTTAAACCCGACAATACTTCAAGATCGGAACCGTAATATTCACCGGTTTTAATAGTTTGCTTTTTTACCCGGTTTTGTTCACCATCAATCACATACACGTAGGGCTTGTTTTCTTCGTCTTTCGATACGCTTTGGTAAGGAATAAGCACCATTTCTTTTTCGTCGGTTTTCTCCATTTTTACATCGCAAACCATTCCCGGTTTTAGTTCCAGTTCAGGGTTTTCAACTTTTATTTTGGCTTCGTAGGTACGCGAAATCAAATCGGCTACCGGGCTGATATTGGTAATTTCGCCTTCAAAACCTTTGTCATTCAAAGCCGAGACACTGAAACGGGCTTTCATTCCTTTATTGATTTTGGGCACTTCGTTTTCAGGAACCGAAATTTTTACATAAACCGATTTAATATCGACCAGTTGGAGTGGGGAAGACCCAATCGCCAATGACGACATGCCCGGTTCAATGTTCCTGTTCCCGATAATGCCACTGACAGGGGCATACATATTGCATTTATCCAGAGTGCTTTTTGAAATTTCAAGCGACGATTTGGTTTGTTCAAGGTTGGTCTCCATTTCTATCCATTTTATCTCGGGTAGGCTACCTTTCTCGTACACCGACTTCAGGCGGTCGTAAGCATCTTTCGCTTGGCGGTATTTGGCTAAAGTCATGTTGTACATGCTCTGCTTATCGTTTTTTTCAAGGGTTGCCAATAATTGTCCTTTTGTAACATGGTCGCCGGCATCTACCATTACACTCTCAACGGTTCCCGTGGTTTCAAAAGTTAATGAAATGCTTTGGAAAGCTTCAATTGTTCCGCTATAGCGCAATTCTGCAGCAACTTTTTCTTTCTTTACTTTAACGGTAGTTACCGGTATCACTCTTTCACCCGACAGAGTCTCTTGTTTTTGTTTGGGGTTGCACCCCACCAGTAAGGCCAGAGCCATTACCTGGATCGTTGTTTTTTTCATCATTTTTTTGAGGTTTTAAAAGTTTATAATTGTGTTTAAAATACTGAACGATTGGTATGTATCGTACTAAACGATTAGTATGTTTCTGGTTAAAAAAAATTAAATTTTAAGGAGATTGTATAATTGATTCATCTGTTCTTTCATGGTATTAATGGCAGAATCAATTGAATAGTTTCGCATAAAATCGCCTGCCAAGCCAATACTTAATGAGAAATATTGTAAGGCAACCACATGTGTATTTATATCATTTCTGATTTCACCTCTTGTAATCGCATTCTTAATGATTCTTTCTACATTGGCTACTTCATTATCAATAAAATTAAGTTTCTCTTTAGCAAACCCTTCATAATGCCGGAAACAATCGGAAATCAGTGCCAGATAATTAATCGGAGCTATTTTTTCCTCCTGCCCAAAAATGTTTATCAAAATTGCACGGGTTTGCTGAATGGAGGCTGCGGTGTATTCTTTTAAAGTGATAGTATCTACATCAACCTTTACTCCATTAATGGTAAAATATTTATCAATCACGGCTTTAAAAAGCTCTTCTTTATTCTTGAAATGGTGATACAAAGCCCCTTTTGTAAACCCAATAGCATCACTGATCACGCTAATTGAAACCGCTTCGTAGCTCCGGTTTAAAAAGAGTTTGTATGATTCATCAATAATATATTCTCTAGTGTCATTCATAAAAAATACTGAACGATTGGTATGCAAAAATAGATATATTTTTTATCTTAACAACTATTTTCAAAAAAAAGCAGAAAATAATTTAAATTGGACAAGAAATAAGTATGTAAAACGCTAATATACAATGATGTGTAAATTGTTGCAAATTTTTGTTTAAAGAGATTTGTTATGATTAATGACAAGTATTATTAATCCTTAAATCCGCAAGTCGCAGTGCGACTTTAATGAAAATGAGTATTTTAAATAAATTCCGTACTATCTGGTTAAGTGAAGTCGCGCCGCGACTAAATAACTCATTTTCTTGATGTTTAATATTTTACTTGCGGAATCAAGGTTAATTGAAATTATCTTGTTTTGTCATTTTTTAATCTCATCAAATCACGCTAATATTGCTTTTTGCTTGGATTGCCAGAAATTTATCGGGAATAAATCTGAGTTTACCCAAAAGAAATATGAAAACAATAGCAATCCCAAGCTGAAAAATAGTTATACAGGTGAAATTGAAGCTACATATATGGACAGTGCTATTGGGATTTTCCCTGGTTGTGGTTTCATGCGTCACCGTTTACGATACCATTAGCAACCGCGACTTTTCCAGCCATTACAATCCCGGGCAAACCCAGATTCACCCCGAATTTTCGGTTTTTATGCCTTCTTCCACCGAACTGCGGTTGTATTTCCGGTTCTTTCCTTGGGAATTGGCTTATAAGCCCGATCCCAAAGATTCAATTGCCAAAGCCCATGTACAGCTTTTTTTCAGGGTAACCAAAACCTATAACAGCATTGAAATCATTGATAGCCTGACCACGATGTTTCACTTTAAAGGAAAACCACGGTCGCAATATGTGGGTTTTGTACCCATCAGGCTTCTTGAAAAAGGCAAGTATGTTATGGAGGTTTTTTTAACCGATATAAACTCGCAGGTGCAGATATCGAAAGTAATGGAACTGGATTTTCAACCTGATGGGAATGCCAATAGCTACATGATGCTTTCGGTTCACGGGAATCCCTTGTTTCAGCCCCACTTTTCGGTCAACGATAGTTTTCGGATACGTTCCGGTATTTTGAACCCTAAAGGGATGAAAGTGGAATATTATCGCCCAGATACCCTTTTACCCGAGCCCCCGGATCAGATTGGGGAGGAGGTTTTAGAAGGGGGGCAAGCCGATTCTTCATGGGTTTTAACCAATCCCGACACCGTATTATTTACATTCAACCAACCAGGGCTTTATTGTTTCAAGGCAACAGAAAGTGTCATTGGTAAACCGTATCTCGGAACAGGCATACATTTCCCGTATATAAAAACCCCGGAGGACATGCTCCGCCCATTGGGCTACTTATGCAGCAGCAAAGAGATGGAAGTCTATTGGAACCTAAACAACCCCAAACAGGCTGTAGATTCATTTTGGATTTCAACAGCCGGCGACCTGGATAAAGCAAGGGAACTGATCCGTGTTTACTATAACCGCGTTCAACTGGCCAATTATTTTTTTACCGGCACAAAAGAAGGCTGGCTCACCGATAAAGGAATGGTTTATACAATATGCGGGCCCCCGGCAAAAGTTCAGCTCACCGATCAGGGCGAATACTGGGTTTATGGGAAAGGAAAAAAGGAGGCTATTGAGTTTTATTTTTATTACGACTACCATCCATTGTTTGGAAAGTTGAGTATTTTAGAACGTTCCGACTTATATTCCCGCATGTGGTACAATGCTATAGCCACTTGGCGCGAGGGGCGGATATTTTCATTAAATCCTTAAAGTGATGCAAAACAAAAGGGAACATAGCAACGAAGATTTTATTTTTGGTATCCGGGCTGTAATTGAAGCCATACGGGCAGGGAAAGATGTTGACAAGGTGCTCATTAAACGCGGGCTAAGCGGCGATTTGATTAAAGAGCTGTACACCGAAATGCAAACGCACCAGGTCCCTTATCAGATAGTCCCTGATGAGAAACTCAACCGGGTGTCGCAAAAAAACCATCAAGGGGTGATCGCGCTGGTTTCACCCATCAGTTTTTCAGTGTTCGAGGAGGAGGTTGCCCGGTTGTTCGAGGCGGCCAAAGAACCATTTATTTTGGCATTGGACGAAATTACCGATGTTCGCAATTTTGGAGCCATTGTCCGTTCTGCCGAATGTGCAGGGGTTGATGTAATTGTCATTCCCGAAAAAGGCTCGGCCCGCATTGGTTCCGATGCCGTAAAGACATCTGCCGGAGCCTTGTATAAATTGCCGGTTTGCCGGGTAACATCGCTAAAAAAAGCATTGCAATATGCCCAACAAAGCGGGATAAAGGTTTTTGGGGCTACTGAAAAAACTTCGGAGGTGTATTACAGGCAAAACCTTACCGGCCCTATTTGCCTGGTGATGGGTTCCGAAGATATTGGCTTAAGTGTGGAAGTTATCCGCACCTGTGATCACCTGATAAAAATACCCATTCTTGGGCAGATTGAATCGTTAAATGTATCGGCGGCAGCATCGGTATTGTTATATGAAGTGGTACGCCAACGGCAGGGAGTTTAATTCATTGTTTAATAAATCAGCTGAATGATATTTGGGGCAAACATAGCAAAGCGGTTCGTGGGCTGGGTTTTATTTCAGACCCTCGCTTTGGCAACTTTTGCCCAGTTTTATAACGGCCACCAGATGACTTTTGGCAAAAGCCGGGTTCAGTACAACGATTTTTATTGGCAATATTACCGGTTCCCAAAATTCGATACCTATTTTTATGTTAGCGGAAGCCAACTGGCATCATATATTTCAGAAATAGCCAGCAACGAGCTGGAATATATTGAATATTCCCTGGAAGAGATTTTGCAGAGGCGCATCATTTTTATTGTATATAACAAACAGAGCGAATTCCGGCAAAGCAACATTGGCCTGGTTACAGGTGCCGAAGATTACAACATTGGCGGGGTTACCCGGATTATTGACAACAAGGTCTTTTTGTATTACGAGGGCGACCATGTCAAACTCAAACGCCAAATCCGGGCTTCCATTACCGAAATCCTTATCAATGAGATGCTTTATGGCGGCAGTTTCCGTGATAGGGTATCATCGTCAACCATGTTGAACCTTCCGGAATGGTTTACCCCCGGGCTAATCTCGTATATGGCTTATGACCTTGATTTTGAAACCGAAGCAAAAATAAAAAATGCCATCCTTGAGGGTAAAGTACAAAAAATCCACCGGATGCATGGCGATAATGCGAAAATTGCCGGACATGCTTTTTGGCGTTATTTGGCCGAAACCTATGGACCTGAAATTGTTCCGCAAATTGTATATATGACCCGGATTTCGAAAAGCGTGGAATCGGGTTTTTTATATGTGCTTGGTATGCCCCTTAAAGAAGCTTTAAGCGATTGGTTTTATTACCACCAGGCTCGCTATACCGAAGAACAGAAACAGAAAGAGGAACATCCCGGGGGTTCAGTAAAAATAGTTAAAAGGCCCAACCGGAAAAAGGTGTACCAACAGGTAAAAATGTCGCCCGATGGGACCTATATTTCTTATGTCACCAACCAGGATGGACAATACGCCATTTGGCTATATAATACGCAAACCCGGAGAACTAAAAAAATACTCAGGCGCGAAAACAAACTGGAACAGATAACCGATTACTCCTATCCGTTACTGGCTTGGCACCCCACAGGTAAGGTACTTACCTATATTTATGAACGGAAAGGCCTTATCTGGCTCGATTTTTACACCCTCGAAACCGGCGAAACAGTTCACCGGGAGTTGTTTTACCTCGATAAAGTGCTCGATTACAGTTACTCCCCCGATGGACAGCAATTGGTCATGTCTGGTGTGATTGATGGGTTTACCGATATTTTTACCTATTCACTGGCAGCCAGCACCTTTAACCGCATCACCAATGACCTGACCGATGATTTGAATCCCGGTTTTTCCGAAGGCTCTTCTAAAATCATTTTTGCATCGAACCGGAAAACCAATCTATTGAATAATAATAAAGAGGCAAAACCCGAAATACAGAACAATTTCGACCTTTTTGTTTACAATACCTCCGAACCCACGCAAGAACTCCAACGGTTAACAGATACCTGGAACGTGGACGAATGGGCCCCCAAAGAATTTAAAAGGCAACAGTTTTTTTTCCTGTCGGATCAAAATGGAATTGTCAACAAGGGGTTTGCAGCTTTTGACAGTACCATAAGTTTTATTGACACCTCTATCCATTACCGGATTTTTACCAACCGCGCGACCATCACCAACCGGGCTTTTAGCATCCAGGGATTCGACTATAACCGGGTTACACATTCTTTTGCCGATGCCTCGAAGGAGGTTAAGCGTTACTCGCTCATAAATTACGATTGGAGCCCCGATCTGGTATCATCAAATACGGTGGTTCCGGAAACCTGGTTCCGCAATTACCACGATGAGCAGTACCAGTTGGATAGTTTGATGCGCAACCCTGAAGCCCGGAACGAACCTGACTCATTGGTGGTTGAGGAGCTCCCGGCCTGGCTCAGCGACACTTTGATTGATATCAACAATTATGTGTTTGAGATTGAGAAACAGGCCCTGAAATTCACCCCCGACGAGGAAAAACCAAAAGTTTTTGCCTTGCCCAAACAGTTGGTGTATTTTACCAATTTCTATTCGAACCTTTTGGTTACGCAAGTTGATTTTGGTTTCATGAATCAAAGCTATCAAGCCTTTACAGGAAGTGCCTTTTATTTCAACCCGGGTTTTAACGTGCTGATGAAAATTGGGGCCAATGATCTGTTCGAGGACTATAAAATTACCGGGGGTATCCGTTTTTCGGTTGATTTTGAATCGAACGAATATCTGGTGAGCGTCGAGAACCTCAAAAACAGGCTCGACAAGCAATACATCTATCACCGGCAGGTGTTTGAAAGCCTTACGGAATCGTCGTTTTCAAAAATCTTCACGAACGAACTGATGGCAGTGTATAAATACCCCTTCTCGCAGATACATGCTTTACGCACCACGGCCTCGTTGCGCTACGACGAACAGGTATATAAATCAATAGATGCGAATTCACTTAAGCAGTCCAATGATCATAAAATCTGGGCAGGCCTCAAATCGGAATTTATTGTAGATAATGTCCGGGGGCTGGGCTTAAATCTCTGGGATGGGAGCCGGATGAAGTTCTTTGGCGAATATTACAACCAGTTGGGCTCCGGGTACAACTCGCATCTGTTTGTGGTTGGTGCCGATGTAAGGAACTATCTTCCCATTCACCGCGATTTGGTGTTTGCCAGCCGCCTGGCCTGGAGTACCTCGTTTGGGAACTCTTTGCTGATCTATTACCTGGGGGGCGTAGATAACTGGATGAATTTTTCAAACAATACCCCGACGTTCGACCAATCGGTAAATATCAATACAGAAAAGAATTGGGCCTATCAGGCTGTGGCCACAAACATGCGGGGGTTTGTACAAAATGTACGCAACGGCAATAGCTTTGCCGTAACCAATTTTGAGCTCCGGTGGCCCATCATCCGTTATGTTTTTAACCGGCCTATTAGCAGCGATTTTTTTAATAACTTTATGGTGATTGGTTTTACCGATATTGGTTCTGCCTGGGAAGGCTGGAACCCGATTAATGCCCGAAATGCTTACGATTATGAAGAACTAAATCAATCAAAACCTATAAGAGTGGTTATCGATCAGAAACATTATCCATTGGTAGCCGGTGTAGGTTTTGGGTTGCGTTCCCGTTTTTTGGGCTACTATATCCGCACCGATTGGGCTTGGGGAATTGATGGCGGAAGGGTTTTACCCCGGGTGTTTTATTTATCACTTTGTACCGACTTTTAAATTCAGTTTATGATGTTACAGGCAAAAATTACCGAATTATCGCAACAGTATTTCTCCGAAATAGTTGCCATCCGCAGGCACATTCATGCGCATCCCGAGCTTTCGTTCCAGGAGAAAGAAACTGCAGCTTTTGTTTCTTCAAAACTCAACGGATGGGGAATCAGCCATAAAACCGGAATTGGCGGGTTTGGAATTTTGGGAGTTATTCAGGGTGAAAAAGGAGCCGGAAAAACAGTGGCTTTACGTGCCGATATGGATGCGTTGCCTATTACCGAAGAAAACGACCTTCCTTACAGATCGGTGAATGTTGGGGCGATGCACGCATGCGGACATGATATTCATACCGCTTGTTTGCTGGGGGCTGCCAAAATTTTAAATGAACTTAAAAGCCATTGGAGCGGAAAAATAGTATTGGTTTTTCAGCCCGGCGAAGAAAAAATCCCGGGTGGGGCCAAACTGATGCTCGAAGATGGTGTTTTTTCAGAACATACTCCCGATTTAATCATCGGCCAACATGTGTATCCTGAACTACCCGCCGGGCATGTGGGTTTCCGTCCCGGACAATACATGGCTTCTTCCGACGAAATTTACATCACCCTGAAAGGAAAAGGCGGGCATGCCGCCTTACCTCATAAAACCATCGATACGGTTTTAATGGCGGCACAAACAGTGGTCAGTTTACAGCAGGTTGTCAGCCGCATTGTTCCTGCACAGGTGCCGGCGGTGCTTTCGTTCGGGAACATTGTTTGCAACAGCGCCATGAACATTATTCCTGAAACAGTCCGGTTGGAAGGGACTTTCCGTACCATGGATGAACAGTGGCGCTACGTGGCTCACGATAAAATACGGAAACTTGCCCATTCGGTGGCCGAAGGTATGGAAGGAAATGCTGAGGTTGATATCCAGATTGGGTTTCCATCGGTGTACAACAGCCCCGGAGTTACTGAAAAAGCCATAAAAGCTGCCACAGAATTGTTAGGCAAAACACAGGTGCATGCTTTGGATATCCGGATGACCGCAGAAGATTTTGGGTGGTTTGCCCAGAAATACCCGGCCTGCTTTTACAGGTTGGGCGTGGCCGAAAAGAATGGAGAAGCTGCTGCCGGATTGCATTCGCCCAAATTTATTGCCAACGAAAAAGCTATTGAAACCGGGATGCAGGTAATGGCCTGTTTGGCTGTGGATGCGCTGAATAAAGTTTAAGATGGAAAATTGGTTCTATAATTTATTTCCATTATTCTTAAATTTCTTGAAAGGTCAAGTTGAATTTTAAAATTGAAAAATCATCCAAATCATAATCTGTATTTTCCGGGTTATTTCCCCGATAATTGAAAATCCTTCCAGCTTTCCCCCAGCACCGGGCTTGCAACAACCGTAGGCGTTTGGGGTTTGTTGTTGATAACCACTGCTTGTTGATACACGGTTGTACTCAGGTGGGCAGCCAATTCCTGGTAATTAACCAAACCATTGGTGTCCTTAATCTTTTTCAATAGATAATAGGTGAACAGGCCATGCTGCATTTCGGCGTAAGGAAAAGCGGTTTCGTTCCCCGAAGTGGCCGAAAAAATTACCAGATTGCCATTAACCACATTTTCTTTTGGTTTTATTTTCACCCCACGTCCTTTGGCCAAATCGCCACTGCGGGCGGCTCCACTAAAACAGGCGTCTAAAAACACGGTGATCTTTTCGGCTGGTAATTGCGATAACATGCTATACATTTCGTCCAGTTTTACGGCGGTCTTACTTATAGTGGAGTTACCGTCAACCGGCAGGATATAGGCGGTACCGCTATTTTCGTCGGGCATACCATGGCCTGCATAATACACAAATACTTTAGCTTTTCCGTTGTAGGCTTTTATTACATTGGCGAGCCATTCCAGTTCGGTAAGCATTTGGCCATAGGTGGCATCTTTGGCAAAATGGATGTGGTTTGCCGGGATGCCTAACACTTTTTCGGCATAATTTTTAAACGAACCTGCATCGTTATGGGCAAAGGGAACTTTAATTTCATTCACGTAATTTTCGTTCCCAATGACCAAGGCAAACGAATTCTCATCTTTTGTTGGGTTAATGGGTATCTCTTTATCAATATCGGGAATGGAATAAATATTGGCTTTGGTAACTTCCTGCTTGCTTGACGGTTTTGTGGCTAAATTCTTATCTACATCCAAATTCAGGTCGCCCACATTTAAGGCAAAAAGGTTCGAAGGATCATAATCGGGCTGTTTGGTAATGTCGAACGCGTAAATTTTTAGGGTTACCGGATTTTTGATTTTCAAATAACTTAATACCCATTTATTCTGACTGACCACCATTTTTTGTCCTGAAAATTCCAGTTTTGCCACATTCTCTTTAAACGAAGGGGCTTCGGCAATGGGAACCTCTACAGCTATGGGTTCCATGTTGGGGTAATTCAGTTGAAATGCCTGGCGATCGGCATCATACCTTCCAAGGAAAAAATCTTTAAAATTAATGGCATCCAACTCCTCTTTCATCAACTTCTGAGTGACTTTATTTTGGATTTCTTTAATCTTTTGATCCGTGTTTTTAATACGCTCCTGATACTGGGCACTGGTCTCGAATTCCCCTTTTACCAACCAGACATTGAGTACCGACCGTACTTCGTTGGTAATTAATTCTTCCACCGACGGCATTTCAATCGTGAAGGGTATGTTGTGTTTTTCCATCAGGTTTTTAAAACTTTTTTTGTATTTGATAAAATTGAAGTCATCATCTTTGAGTATCCAATCGTAGTTTGAGTAGCCTTCGGTTATAGCCTTGTCTAAATAAGCAATGGCATTGGATTCATCGGAAAGAAGGGCGTACAGGCAGGCATAATTGTAAAAATGTGTACTTTTTTCCCATGGCTCCTTCATTTGGGTTTCCAGTTTGTTCATTAAATAAATGGCTCCCTCTTTATCGCCCAAAAAACCTTTGGCATAAGCGGTATAAATAGTTTCCCGGCCCTTCTCCATTTCAATAGTCTTTAAAAAATCGGGTTTAGCCGCAGCTTGGTTGTTTAAATAGATATAGTTGGCTTTTCCACGGTAATATAAATACTTAGAATTATCAGGGCTTTTTGAAATAGACGAGGTGTAATTTTCAATGGCTTTATCATATTCTTTTAAGTTTGTATAATTATTTGCAATATTACTGTACAGTGATGCAACGTTTTCAGGATCGTCATTATAATAGGAAGTGGCTTTTAAATAGTTATTAATGGCTTCGTCATATTTTTTTTGATCAGATAAAATGCCGGCCAAGCTCCATAAGTATGAACCGCTTTTTTCGGTGTTTAGCGCAATGGCTTTTTCGTAATATTGAATGGCATCCGTCTTATCATCCATCTTGTTATAGCAGCCGGCGATGTTGCTGTAAAGGGTTGCTTTTGATTCATCGGCCGTATAGTACGACAGCGCACTTTGATACGAACCAATGGCTCCACTGTAATTTTGGAGCCAGTAGTAAGCAATTCCCCTGTCCCAATAAATGTCGCCCACCTCTTCCGGGTTTAATGCTATTCCTTTGTTGTACGATTCAATGGCGTTTTGGTAATCTGCGAGTGTTTTGTAGTTATCCCCAATATACTTATATAACCGGGCTTGCGATTCAATTTTGTCGGAATAAAAAGGAATGGCCTGTTTGTAGTAATCGTTAGCCTCGGTTAATTTGTCCATTACAAAATATACCGAACCTTTGTTCCAGAGGTATTTTCCTTTGTATTTGGTATCGAGCGATATGGCTTTATCATACCAGGTTAATGCCTGTTCCTGTTTTTTTAACGACGAATAGTTATCGGCAATGTTGGCATACAAAGTCCCCAGGTTTTCATTATCGCCTTGATAAAAAGGAATGGCTAATTGGTAATTTTCGTTCGAAAAGTCATATTCTTCTAAAAAGGAGCTGCATAGAGCGATGTTCCAATAAATATAACCTTCTTTTTTCCCCTGGTTGAGTAATTTCTGGAACAATATTTTAGAAGTGGTATAGTCTTTCGCATTGTAAGTGTCAAACGCTTTTTTCTCAATTTCTTCAAGGGTTTGTGCTTGAACAGCTAGAGTCAATACAAATAGAAACGGAATGGCTGCAAAGAATTTATTTCCAATCATAGTAGTGGATTTTGGTGTATCTGCTTCAAAAATAGTATTAAAACTTTTAAAACAAAACGATGCTTTAACAGTTTTTCCCATCAAAACATCGTTGAATCTACTCCGAAAAGTTATCCGATAAATGTTTTTGCTACAATTTCAAATAAATATGGTCAGTTAATCAGCTAATTATGAATTCATCGGATGACTAATTTCGAGTTTTTCTACTTTTCGGAGTACACTCATCGTTTAATTATTCAACAATTTTATTCGCTAAACTTCCATTGCTGCCAAATGGCTTCTACCTCCGGGCTTACGTTTGTTTGCGGGTCTTGTTGTTTGCTGTTCACCATCACCGATTTAATAGACACCTGTTCCTTCAGGTAATTTGAAAGCTCCTCGTAGGTAATGTCCCCTTTGGTTTCGGTCAGTTTATGAACTAAAAAATAGGTAAACAGTCCATGCTGCTTTTCCTTATATGGTAACGAAGTTTGGTTCCCTGAACTTGCGGTAAACACCACCAGGTTCTTTTTTACAGCCTCGGGAGTTTCTTTGGGAATGACTTTTACCCCACGAGCGGCTACCAATCCTTGGTTACGTGCGCCACCACTGAAACAGGCGTCCAAAAACACGGTAATCCGTTGGGCAGGAAAGGAAGTAAGCATCTCGTAAAAATAAGTCAGCTTCACACCTGTAATATCCAAATCGGTGCCGCTTCCATCCACAGGGACCAAATAGGGCTCTTTTGTTTTCTCATCGGGGAAACCATGCCCGGCGTAAAAAACAAACACTTCGGCTTTTCCTTGGGTGACACTTAATATACCGCTTATTTTTTTCAGCGATTTCATCATCTCGGTATATCGGGCGTCTTCCAAATAAATGATGTTTTCCTCCTGAACATTGAGGGTGCCGATACAAAGTTGTTTAAAATCCTGGGCATCTTTTTTGGCAAAATCCACATTCGATTCGGAATTTAAACCGGTTTGGTACGAGCTGTAATCTTCATTCCCAATAATGAGCGCAAACCGGTAAGGATTCGATGCCTTGTATTCGGCAATGATAGGAGTGGACATCACTTCGCCCGCCCTGTTTTTGGTTTTGAGCATGATCACGTTGCTGCCTTTATTTAGTGGGGCTTTTTGCTGATAACTATACGTACTGCTTCCGGTAAGTGGCTTGGGGAATGGGGTTGAGGCTACAACTTGTCCATTCAGCAACAAATCAATACTTTCCAGTTGCGTGTTCGAAGTTATGGAGACAGAAATATTTAAGAAGTTTTCGCTTGTAGCTACTTGGAAAGCCGTTGGATTTTGCCATTGAACCACTGCTGCTTGAGGCAATATATAATTGATTTGCCGGACTTCCGATTGAGTAATTCCACCAGCATTGGTTGCACTTATTTTTACCTTGTTTGTGCCCGATGACAACGGAATTTTTTTTGCAAAGTCGATGGTACATTCCCCGGTTCCATTTTTTTGTGGCTGGTTTTCGGTAGCTACCAAAGCATCGTTGGAATAAAGCTCAATTTTTAAAACCTCACTTTTTGATTGGATGCAGGCACGCAGATCCACAAAAGGTTCAAAAATTTCGATGTCCGAACTTGGGGACACCCAACTGATATTGGTTTTTTCAGGCAGTTGGTAAGCAATCATCCGGGTGGGCGAGGTAACTTCACCTGCTTGGTTCCGTGCGGTAATGGTAATGTTGTTTTGTCCCGGGGTTAGTTGCAGATGCTGGTCGATAGTAAAGTGATTGTCGGGCAACTGGTTTTTGGAATAAACGGTCAATCCATTCACTTTTAATTCAATAAAATCAATGGGGATTTGTGACTGGACGGATGCTTTAAATCTTATTCCTGAAATGAAACAGGATGTATCTTTTTGTGGTTGGAGGAAGACAATGGTCGGTTTCCCGGCCACAGCATACGTGATCGTCCGGGTTTCGCTTTCTTTGGTAAACTCGTTGGTGGCTACTTTAAAAGATACCCGGTTTTCGCCTTCCTTTAATGTGATTTGCTTGCTAATGATGCCTCCTTCGGCAGTGAAGTTCTGGCTGGCAACCCATTGATTGTTTACCATCAAATCTACCTTTTGTGCCGTTTTTTGCGGGTTGATGGTAGCCCTGATGCTGTATGTGGGCAAATTGGTCTGCGAAGCAGGCATTAGCGGCGCTGTCCAGGTTAATAAAACAACCGGAGTTGATGAAAAGGTAATGTCCAAAGGCTGCGACATGCTTTCGCCGGCAATGTTTCTGGCTTTCAATTGAATGGCGTTATTGCCCTCACTCAAGATGATATTTTCCTCGTAGGTAAAACTTGTTTTTTCAGCCGATTCCAGCATTAATTCCGAACGGTCTTTGGTGGCAAAAACCTTTCCGTTCACAAGGAGGTCGATCGTCCGGAGGCTCGATTCTGAGGTGATTTTTGCAGTTACTTTTAGCGAAGGGTTGGTAATAGATCCGCCTGTTTTTGGATTCAGCCATTCAATGCTTGGGGCCATTCCTGTTGAGGCCATCGCCTTTTGGGCTTCTTGTTTTTCAAGTACCTTTATGTTCAGGCTTTTGGCATCCCAGATCTCCAAAATATCCGAATAAAGGGCGGCGGCGGCAAAGCTGGTGCCTTTTGGGTTAAATCCAATAGACAAGATATAGTTAGGCTGTTTTTCTGATTGGAAAACCATCTTTCCGGTTTTTATATGGGTGAGAATAAGGTGGTTGTCGTGGCTGCCGCTCAATAAATAGTTTCCGTCGGGGCTAAAGGCCACGCCTTGTACCCATTTTCGGTGCCCTAGGAAGGTGTTCAGTTTTTCGCCGCTATAGGCATCCCAAAGATGGATTTGTTTGTCTTCGCCACCCGAGGCGATAAGGCTGCCATCGGGGCTAAAGGCTACACTGAAAACCCACCCTTTATGGCCGGGTATGTTTAGGTATAAGGATGCTTTTTTTACTTCCCATATTTTAATGGTTCCATCGGCATGTCCTGAAACCAGTCGGCTCCCATCGGGAGAAAAATCCAGTGAGGTAACCTCTTTTTTGTTTCCTGTGAATGATGAAACCAATTGACCGGTTTGGGCATCCCATAATTTTATCTCTTTGTCTAAACTGGTTGAGGCCAGAGTTTTATCGTCGGGACTAAAAGCCAGGTCCATCACTTGGGCATCGTGGGCTTTTATCATGTACCTTACTTGCTGTGAGGCAATATCCCAAACTGTAATTTTATTGTCTTTTCCCCCGGCTGCAATTAGTTTCCCGTTATTCGAGAAGCAAACCGAAAGCGGAATGTCTTTTAACCCCTTCAGGTGGGCAACTTCTTCGTAGGTTCCGGTTTTATGAATAATTACCTCTTTTTTATCGCCCGACGAAGCAATAAAACTGCCATCGTGGTTGTATGCAATACAATAAATATACTGTCCTTTGGTTTCAATCTTTTTTTCAGGTTTTATTTGAGCCTGGCTGATAGCTAAAGACCCAATAGCAAACCACAGTAAATAAAACCTTTTCATGGCATTAAATGGTTTTTGATTTAAATAAATTGATTCTAAACCCAAACTGTGAATAAGAACTGACAGATTCATCATAGTAGATGTAATAAATGCCGCTTTGCACAAACAATGTAAAATGGTCGTTAAAGCTTATATCAAAACCGGCTCCTCCTAAACCTCCTATTGAAGCTCCAAAATCAAATTCATAATCTCCAATGGGAACACCGAATTCATCAAGCAGGCCTGTTTCAAAATAGTCTTCATACCAGAGCAGATTGAAATTGGCCTCACCATATAAATAGGGGTTTATTTTCTTTGACGGAAGGATATTGATTTTTAAACCTCCTCCGAATGATAGGTTATCAAAGTAGGCATCGGGATAGTCAGCAGTACCAAATTTGTAATAAAAACGGGCATTCCCAAATAATGAAAATCGTCTATTCAAGTTGTATTGTAACCCTCCATCCAAGCCTAATCCAAAGCCTAGATTTTCATTGTTTCCACTTAAATCATAAGTTGCCGTTGAAACTGAGGCATTCACAGACACTTTTTGTTCAAATTGAGCCGTAAGTGTTAATGGAAAAACGAACAGGCTGAATATCATTACAATATATTCCCGTTTTAATAAATATTGTTTTTTCATGAAATGAGATTTTAAATAAGGTTTAACAATTTGATCTTTGAAACAATCCATTCATTATTAGTAGTTTACTTGCTTTTAGGAAGAACAGTGTTAAATAATTTAGTTAAAACAAAGTTAAGAAAATTCAATGTCCTAATTTCTAATACATTTAAGATTTTCAACATTCAGTTACTATTTTATAATTTTGATACGCATCAGTAAAAAAAATGTAATTTACATAATTTTTGACTTATGGATTAAAATGCTTTATTAAAATCAATTGCAGAATTAATTATTTTTGTAAATTAGTTAACTGAATTTAACCAAATTTTTATATCATGAAAAACAGAAGATTACTTGTTCTTGTGGGTTTGCTTACCTTTATTTTCATTTGGGGTTGTGACCAAAGAACCGATGAAGTGCAACCAACCGCATGTTTTACTGCTTCAAAAATTACTGCAAAAGTTGATGAAATAATTGTTTTTGACAATTGTTCTACCGACGCTGAAACATATGGTTGGACCTTTGGCGATGGCAATACTTCTACAGAAATCAGCCCTTCACATAAATATTTGGAAGAAGGGGAATTTACTGTTCGGTTGGTTGCTAAAAATAAAACATTGATTGATGAGGAGACAATTGCTATAGTGGTAGAAGCAAGTGTTGACCCGGAACTCTATGATGGTATCGAATCATGGATTGTGCACTATAGCAACGATTTCAGTACAGATAATGGTGATTGGACTGTTGGTACAAATGAATATTATTCTGCAAGTATATCTGGTGGTAACTACAACATACAAAACTATTATACTGAGTCTTCTTATTTGTTCTGGACTAATGTGGCAACAATGCCTTTGAGCACTAAAAATTTTGATATTGAACTTAAAATCAAAAACACCATCGATCCAATTAATTATGGAAGTGGCTTAATTTGGGGAGTTAATAGCGATGTGGGTTGGTATTATTTCAGAATTTCTAGTGGTTATTATGTTTTGGGCGATACGGATTCTGGCCAGTGGATCGATTGGACAGAGGGAGCCAGTACAACCGATTATAATTTGCTGACAGTCCGGAAATACGATGACACCTATTATTTCTTTTTAAATAAAACATTGGTTTATACGCGTGCTTATTCCACCGATTTTGGTTCAAAATTCGGAATAATAATAGATCAATCGGGTGCCGCAGCTATTGATTTTATTGGTATTTACCTTGTCGATGAAGGTAAAAAAACAGGAAACATTGTTCCAACTAGCCTATCAATCGAAGAGAGATCAGGTTGTGCCTCCAAAAAAGAAGTATCCTTAAAAAGAATTAATTAATCTAAAACTAAGAATGTATGAAAAAGTTACTTAATGTAATATTAAGTTTAACCATTTTAGGGCTTTACTTTAGTTGTGAACAGATAGAGGAAACAAAAACCCCAAATGCTTGCTTTACTCCTTCAAAAACCACTGCCCATGTGGATGAATTGATTAGTTTTGACAACTGCTCTACTGATGCCACCTCTTATTTGTGGGATTTTGGTGATGATGCCACTTCAGCAGAAATTTCTCCTACTCACTTCTATGAAGAAGCTGGACAATTTGTTGTGAAACTACGTGCAACTAATGGATCGAAAATTGACGAAACTACTGTAGTAATTGACATAGAAGATATTGATCCGGTGGCTTGCTTCACAATAAGTCCTTCCACTGCCGAGGTGAATACCGCTGTTACATTTACTAACTGTTCTGAGAATGCTACATCCTATCAGTGGGATTTCAATAGTGATGGGACTATTGATTCTGAGTTAGAAAACCCAGTAATTGAATTTTATATTGCAGGAACCTATACCATAAAATTAATTGCTATAAGTGATGCTGGCACTGATAATGTAACGCATCAAATGACCATTACTAATTCCACTTCGAATCTATTAGCCTGTTTTACCGTTTCGCCAAATCCGGCCGGGTTAAATGAATCGGTTACTTTCACAAACTGTTCCACAGGTGCAACTAGTTATGAATGGGATTTTAATAATGATGGCACCAGTGATTCAGATTATGAAAACCCCATTGTAACCTTTACCCAAGCAGGGACCTACACCGTAAAATTAACGGCTCATTCATCCACTTCCAGCCATTCTGTAACTCACCCGTTGGTTATAAATGCTGGTGTAATAGATCCAAAAGTTTATACATTGCCTGTAAGCTGGGTGGAACATTATACCAATGAATTTAATGCTTCCGGGGATTGGACCGAGGAAACTACTTCAGATTATAGTGCAGCCATATCTGGTGGATTATACACCATTACAAACTATACCACCGAGAATAGTTGGTTTTTCTGGACCAATGCGGTAACCATGCCCGCAACTACTGATGATTACGATTTGGAGATTTATTACAAAGTAAATTATGATAATGTTACCCAAGGTAGCGGATTGTTCTGGGGGCTTAATTCCTCAACTTTCGAGTATTATTACTATCGGTTTACCCCTTACAACGGGTCCGGGTATTTTACTATTGGCGATAAGGATATTGCTGCTTGGTCCGAAGGCCATTTTTGGGAAGGTGGAAATATTACGGATTACAATAAAATAACTGCCCGTAAATATGGTAACAGCATGTATTTCTTTATGAATGGAGTATATTATACTACCCTACCTTTCGAAGGAAATTATGGCAATTATTTTGGATTCTTAATTGGGGCCGATGCCAAGATTTCTATTGAATGGATTGGGCTTTGGATATTGGATGAAGGTTCTAAAGCTGGTAAGCTATCCAAAGAATTTACGCCAAATATGTACCATGGAACTGCTGGGAAACTGTTCCAAAAAGTAGAAACCACATTAAAATAGATTTTTAGAATTATTGGAATAAAAAAAGAGGTTGCCATTAGCAACCTCTTTTTTATTCCTTTAACTCCTAATTCCCAGTCATGATAAATGTAGGCTTCATTTCAAAGGAATTGTATTGAGGCCGTAACCTATCCGTATTGTAAAACTGGCTGATGTCAATTATTTTCTTCGACGAGGTTACAACTTCCAATGGGGCATTGTCGTACCGGCCGTTTCTCAATATTACCAACCTGCCATGAATCCCTTTGAGGATAAGGTCTAACGCTAGATTACCATACGCCATTGGGACAATGGAATCCATAGCATCGGGGTCACCTCCGCGCACCATATAGCCTAAATTCTGGCTGATGTAATTAATCCCATGGCCGTTGTTAAACTTTGGAGCCAGTTCCTTCACCTTATCGGCTACAGTCTGGCCAATACCTCCAAGTTTCTTGTGCCCGTAGGCATCGGTACTTTGTTGGCTGAAAAGCATTTCTTCCATTCCAACAAAGGTAGCCCCTTCCGACACTAATAATACCGAGTATTTGCTTGAACTGGAATTACGGTCCTGAACCAAAAGGTCGGTCAATTTTTCAATGTTGAATTTATATTCCGGAATAACACAACGATTGGCAGCTCCGGCCATCGTCGGCAACAAGGCTGTATAACCGGCATACCGGCCAAAAACTTCAATAATCAGAAACCGTTCGTGGGATCCAGCCGATGTCCGCAAGCTATTCACTAAACTTATGGTGCGGGTTACACAGGTGCTAAAGCCAATGCAGTAATCGGTTCCAGGCACATCGTTATCCATGGTTTTAGGTATGGCCACCACTTTAACCCCTTCGGAATACAACCTTACGGCATAACTTAACGTGTCGTCTCCACCGATGGGTACTAAATAATCTATTCCTAAGAATTCAAAGTTTTTCAAAATTTCAGGAGTCAAGTCGTTTACCTCCTGGGTATAAACATCGCGTAAATGTTCCGGGATTTCAGTTTTCTTCACATGGCTGGGCCGGGTGCGCGAGGTATGCAAAAAGGTTCCGCCGGTTCTTCCGGCACGGTTTACTATTTCCTCAGTCAGTTCCATAACAAAGGCAGAATTATCCACTTTTTTATCACGGATAATACTTATAGGGCCTGCCCAACCTCTGCGGAAACCCAAAACCCGGTAACCTTCGCGTAACGCGCGGATAGTAATCGCGCGAATGGCAGGGTTCAAGCCCGGTACATCACCCCCACCGGTTAAGATGGCAATGGTCCCTTTAAACGTTTCTTTCGACATAACCGTAATTTTTCAAGGTGAAACTTTTGTTGAAAATACTGCTCAGCAAATCAATCATTTGCCAAATGACTAATATACAAAAATTTTTGCCTTAATCCGAAAAATGGATGATTGGGTTTTTAATCGAAATGAATATGTTTCTTTGTTTCCAAGAGAGGAAGAAAAAAGACCGGCTCATGTGTGCCGGTCTTCTGTTTCTTTTCTTATTCTTCCCATTCAAGAATTCGATAAAAATCAAATTCTTCAGGGTCTTTCAGATATTTTTTAGCTGCGCGGTAGTCGGCTTTGGTAATGTAATGCAGGTTATTCTTGAAGATTAACTGAACGTTTTCCGATTCAATATTCACCAACCTTGGTTTTACTTTTCCTTTTTCGTCTTCCACATCTTTCAAGAATAATGGGGTGATATCGCCTTTTCTTCCTACCGTAACCATACATCCCGTGAATCCTTTTTGGAAAAGAATAAAAACACCCAATCCTAGGCGGGTGGCATAATTCAGATCGTACGCAATAGGGCGGCAGCAACGCAGTTCATAGCCCAATTCGTTGGGGCGGCTTTTAACCACGATACGGTGTTGCTTTAATTCCTGTTGGGTGAGCATGTTAAAAATGTGTGATTTGCTCACGTTGCCTAATTCGGGGTGGCCGTGCTCATCGTAAGTAAAGTTGATTTTGGTATTGATGATTTCCTCTTCGCTCATAAAGTGGAACACCCCTTCGCTGATAATAGCTACCCCATAATCAATACCCATGATGCGGCGTTTCACCATCGACGAAATCACCAGTTTGATGATTTTGTCAAAGCTCATCTTGGTTTTGTTGAACATTTCTGGGATAATGATCATTGGGTAATGGCAAGCAGTACCGATACCAAAGGCCAGGTGGCCGGCTTCACGTCCCATAGCTGAAACCACAAACCAGTTACCGCTGGTGCGTGCATCTTCATAAATGGTTGTAGCCAGGCGTACACCTTCCTCCTTGGCCGAGTGGTACCCAAAGGTTGGAGTTCCTTCTTCCAATGGAAGGTCATTGTCAATAGTTTTCGGGACGTGAATGTTTTTAACATCCAATTTCTTCTCAACCAGATATTTCGATAAACGGTTGGCAGTGGAAGCGGTGTCGTCACCACCAATAGTCACCAACAATTTCACGTTGTGGCGACGGAAAAAATCGTCCTTAAACTCGTTGTCTTTCGGTTTGTAGCGGCTCATCTTTAAGGCAGAACCACCACGGCTGTAAATCAAGTCGGCAAATTCAAAATCGAGGTAGTCAAATTCAGGTTCGTTGGCAATCAAACTTTTATACCCGCCATGGATACCCAACACATCGTAACCGTTTTGCAAAAATATTTTAGTTACGGAACTAATAACGGTATTGATGCCGGGGGCTGGACCTCCGGCGCACAAAATAGCAACTGCTTCTTTCATATAAATTAAAATTGAATTTTTATGTTAATGAGTTTTCTCTGATTATTTCATCGTAAAGTGATTCCTGATTCAAAAGCTCTTCTTCTAAGAATTGTTGTGCCTGATTCAAAAGGGTTTCAATAGACTGATTGTCAATAGTTGGTTCATCTATCCAATGTAAATTTTGCTCTTCAAATGAATCATCATCAGTTCCTTCTAAAATAAACCGGGGCTCTTCGGTGTGAACCACGAATAACCTGCCTAAGGAATCTTGGCTATTGTCTGCTAATAAGAATTTTGGCAACATGCTGTAAAATAATGTTAAGCAACACAAAAGTAATATTCCTGTTTTGTTTTGCAATGAAAAAAATCATAGAACCGTTCTAATTTGATTTTATCCAAAAATTATTTTTATTACACACAGTCAATCAATGGTATATGGATTATTATTTTAATAAAAGGGCTGCTATTTTTTTTGTTTGTATGCATCTAACTATTTGGAACGGGTTTAAATTGTTAACTTCGTGCCTTGAAGAAAATAAATTTTTTACTATGATGATAAAGCCTACACGTTTGTTCGTTTTAATTCTTTTGGCAGGATTGACTTTTTCGGGATGTACACCCAAAAAGCCTGAATCGGCAGAATTATATATTTACCAGACCACGGATGTTCACGGAACCTTTTTCCCATTTAATTATGTGGAAGGAAGACCCTCAGGTAATTCGTTGGCCCATGTGTATTCTTTCGTCCAATCGGAAAGGCAAACGCATGGAAACGATGCAGTAATTTTATTGGACAATGGTGATTTGCTTCAAGGGCAACCTACGGTTTATTATTACAATTATGAAGATACAACTTCGGCACATATTGCTGCCGATGTGCTTAATTTTATGGACTACGATGCCGCTTCCGTGGGAAACCACGATATTGAAACGGGCCACGCGGTGTATGATCGGTTCCGGAAACAGCTAAAATGCCCTTACCTGGCTGCCAATGCCGTGAATACCAGTACCGGGGAGCCCTATTTTGAACCTTATACCATCATTGAACGGAAAGGGATTAAAATTGCTGTGTTGGGATTAATAACTCCCGGAATCCCCAAATGGTTGCCCGAGAATCTTTGGAGCGGCATGCGGTTCGACGATATGGTGGAAACCGCTAAAAAGTGGGTGCCCATCATTCTGGAAAAGGAAAAACCGGACTTACTGGTTGGATTGTTTCATTCCGGCGTTGATTATAACTATGAAAATGCAGATGGTACTGTGTTCATGAATGAAAATGCAACCAAGCTGGTGGCTCAGCAGGTTCCGGGATTCGATCTGGTTTTGGCAGGGCACGATCATAAGTTTTACAACGAAAAAGTGGTGAATATACAAGGTGATACCGTCTTGTTGCTCGATCCAAGAAGCCATGCCAGAGCAGTTGCCGCCATCAGCATTAAATTTAAACAAAACCATTCGAAGGGTACCTATGAAAAGCTAATTGATGCAAAAGTGGTTGAAATGAATGACCGCCCCATCGATTCTTTATTTATGGCTACTTTTCAATCCTCGTCAAATACAATTTTAAACTATGTATCGAGGCAGATTGGTGAATTTACCGAGGCTGTGGATTCCAAAGATGCCTATTTTGGCAATAGTGCTTTTATTGATTTGATACAGAATGTTCAAATGGAAGTTTCGAAGGCTGATGTTTCTTTCTGTTCCCCACTTTCGTACCGCACTCAAGTTGAAAAAGGCCCTGTGGTAGTGGGCGATTTGTTTAATCTGTATAAATATGAAAACCTGCTTTATACCCTTTCGTTAACTGGGGGCGAGATTGACAAGTATTTGGAATATTCCTACGCGTTGTGGTTTAACCAAATGAGCAGTTTCAACGATCATTTATTAAAACTTGAAACCGATGCCACCGGGCAGGTGAGGTTTAAGAATAAATACTACAATTTTTCCTCGGCTTCAGGCATCGATTATTTAGTGGATGTTTCAAAACCTGACGGGGGTAAAATCAAAATCCTCGGTTTTTCCAATGGACAGGCTTTTTATGCCGATTCAACCTATTCGGTGGCAGTGAACTCCTACCAGGGAAATGGCGGCGGCGGTCATTTAACAGTTGGTGTAGGCTTGTCCGACAAAGAGCTAAATCAACGGATTGTTAAAGTTTCGGAGTATGATTTAAGGTACTATGTGATGAAATGGATAGAATCGCATCCTTCCATAAAACCTGTTAAGGCCAGCAATTGGCGTGTTATTCCCGAAGATTATTATGAATTTGGGAAACGGCGCGACATGAAACTGCTTTTTGAATCGAACGATTCGGCTCACCAAGAGTAAGATTCCTTTTTCCAGTTTTAATTAGTTTTAGCAGCGGATTCATTTCAGTGGCGATAATGGCCAGAACATTTGAATAAATTTAAGATGGGACGTTCACAAGCAAAGATATATCAACAGCGTATAGATGTTTTAACAAAAAGCCTTTCCTCGATACAGCAAAAGCATTTCGTGCTTTCTTTTTCACGATTGCTGGTTTTTGCATGCAGCTTGGTTTCATGGATTTGGCTTTATCCAGTGTTTTCGTGGTTAGGGGCATCTGTTGGGGCAGCCTTTTTGATAGTCTTTTTTGTTTTCATTAAATGGCATAAGCGGGTGGAAGATAAACGCGGTTATTTGTTGAAATTGTTGGAGATTAATCAATTGGAGTTAAAAAGTTGTCTGGGTGATTTTAGCGGATCCGATGGAGGTAACGGGTTTATTGATGTGGGACATGTTTATTCGTATGATATTGATTTGTTTGGTCCGGGTTCGCTGTTTCAATTTCTGAACCGGACTGTAACCCAAGGAGGGAAAAAGTTGCTGGCTTTTTGGTTGAAGGAAACCCCATTACCCACTCAAATTATCTTAAAACAACAGCAATCCATTGAAGAATTGGCTCCGGATGTGGAGTTCCGGCAATCATTCGGGGCATTTGGCAGGCTTTATCCAACAGGAGAAAACGAAAAAGAAATTATTGAAAAGTGGTTGACCCAACCCTCGTTCTTTAAGTCAAAAAGAGTTTTTGCCGCTTTACTGTGGCTTTGGCCTCTGCTAAATTTTACGGTATTGGCTTTGGTTATAGGTAATTGGGTGAATTGGACTGTGTTTATTTACCTGATGATTTTCAATCTTGGCTGCGTGGGTGTTGGTTTAAAGGAATTTAATAAACGTTATGCGCTACTTTCGTCGGGTCATTTGCAATTGAAAAAAATGCTGCAATTGATGAAACTCATTGAAAATATCAAACCCCAAGCCTCTTTAACCCAAGAACTTCATCAAAAATTATTTAAAAATGCCCTTCCTGTCAGCAAGCAGATTCAACAATTGACAACCCTGCTTGATGCGTTGGATAATAGGAACAACATCCTGATTGGTATTCTGCTGAACAGCCTTTTGTTTTGGGATTGGCAATGTTTGTGGCGTATTGAAAAGTGGCAACGGACACATCAAATGGATTTTGAAGAGTGGCAAAAAACAGTTGCCTATTTTGATGCCCTGATGAGTTTGGCGAATTTCCGTTTTAATCACCCGGAATACATTTTCCCGCTTCTGGCCGATGAGTGCTTTGAATTTACTGCCGAAGAATTGGGGCATCCCTTATTGGATGAAGAAACCCGTGTATGTAACCACTTCAATATTGATGATTCACAACGTTATACCATCATCACGGGAGCAAACATGGCCGGGAAAAGTACATTTTTAAGGACCATTGCTTCGAATTTGGTTTTGGCGGGCTGTGGTGCACCTGTTTGTGCCACCAAAATGGTATTCACTCCTTTACCATTGTTTACCAGCATGCGTACCGAGGATTCGTTGATGAAGCATGAATCGTACTTTTTTGCCGAACTGAAAAGATTGCAGCGGATTGCGCAAGAATTGGATAAAGGTGAAAAACTGTTCATTATTCTGGATGAGATTCTGCGCGGGACAAACTCCGAGGATAAGCGCAAAGGTTCTATTGGGTTTGTAAAAAAAATTACCCGGAAAAATGCTTACGGATTGGTGGCTACCCACGATCTGGAATTAGCCCGTTTGGCAGAACAACAGCCCCAGGTATTCAAAGCCTTGTGTTTTGAAGTGGCCATTAAAAACAACGAGCTGCAATTTGATTACAAACTGCAGCCCGGGGTCACAAAAAATATGAATGCCTCTTTTTTAATGGAGCGTATGGGGATTATTGATTGATGATAATTCCATTTTCAATCTTAAAAGGCCCAACCAATTCGTAATCCGTATGTTAATGCAATTGGAAATTCATTATCGAATACAGCAAAACCATAAGGTATTGACTCTTTATTATCTTTACTAAAACCATAACCCACACCAAAAAAAGTATCTACCACCAAAGCATCATCAAAAACCCATTGTTTTCCGAATTTTAAAGTAAATGCCAGGGCTAGATCCTCTTTTCTTGTCGTATTCCCTCCATTGTAATAATCCCAATCCTCGTAATCGTACTTTGCATACCGGAAGGCAAGTTCGGGGGCAAAATAAGCTCCCTTCATAATGTGGGCATAGTGCATTCTTTGGGTATAAAAATTGGGAGTCCTCATAAATTTATAAGCCAGCTTGCCATAAATACCTTGGCTGTTAAGCTCATAAGTATCAAAACCAAGCCCAATGATACCAATGGCAGTTTCCCATGATTTACCGGGTTTGATATTTTGCTCATAAACCAATTCTGTACTTCCCAGTAAAGGCGACAGAAAATTTATTTTTAATGCCCTTTTCCTTTGATTGGCATAATATTCAGAATTATCGAAACTGTTCCCGTCAATTTTGATTGTTTCGCCAGTGGCAAATTCAATTCTATCAACCAGAGTTTTATCAATACCAAAAATTATTTTTGGATTATCGGTATAATAATATTTTATTTCATCGGAAAGAATCTCTGAAACCTTACAGTTTACTACATCACCGGTTGTTTTTACAATTTTATCCTGGGCGAAACCTGTGTAGGTGCAGATAATCAACATGAGGCCAAGTAAATGTTTCATAGTTTTCTGTTTTTATGGTTTAGTTCATTCAGGTATGTAGATGATTTTTTTAACAATTGGTTGCGATGTGAGGTTTATAAAATTTTGATGCTATACATGCTGGCTTTATAAAACAAATCGCCACTCTGTTTGTACTTCCGTTTATTTCTTAATTTTGTCGTTCTAAATTCAAAAAGATGAAACAATTCCCGGTATCAGTATTCGTTTTAGTTGTGTGGATAGGTACAGGTTGCATCTCAAATGCTCCAAAACCGGAAAAACCTGTAGTGACAGTGAGCATTATTCCTCAGCAGTTTTTTGTTAACCAGATTGCTGGCGATTGGCTTGAGGTGAATGTAATGATCCCTCCTGGAGGGAATCCGCATACCTATGAGCCTACCCCGTTGCAGATGAAAGCTTTGTCGAAATCGTCGGCCTATTTTAAGATTGGACAAATCACCTTTGAAAGCGCCTGGATGGAAAAACTGGTTTCGGTTTCACCCGATATGAAAGTATTTGACACCTCTTTGGGAGTTTCTTTTGTCTCCGATGATTCCACGCAAACCGAAGCAACCAAGGAACACGCGCACCATCAAGAAGTTTACAATCCGCACATCTGGCTCTCTCCGGAATTGGTTAAGATACAAGCCACCAATATTTTTAGGGCCTTATCCGGATTATATCCGGAGCATCTGGCAGAAATGGAACAAAATTATTCACGGTTTACAACCCAATGCGACTCTGTGCATCAAATACTCAGCAGTCAGTTGCAACATGCCCAGGGGACCAGTTTTATTGTCTATCACCCGGTATGGACTTATTTAGCCCGCGATTATGGGTTGCATCAGGTGGCCATTGAGCACAACGGAAAAGAGGCTACGGCTGACAAATTAAAAAACATTATTGACTTTGCTACTCAAAATAATATTCAAATGGTGTTTGTACAAAAAGAATTTAGCAACGCCCAAGCCCGTACCATTGCCAGCCAAATCAACGGGAAAGTGGTTTCCATGAATCCTTTGGATTACGATTGGTTCAATACCATGAAGGAGTTTGGGGAGGCGTTTGCTGAAATGCACGAATAACGAGGGGTTGTTTTTTTGTTGCTGGTAAATTGGGAAGATGAGGAAAAGGGGAATTGGGGTATCGGAAAGCTGGGTAATTTTAAGTTTTTTGGTAAGATTATTAATAAGAAATGAACACTTAATACTTCAAAATGGGTAAATGGAATTCAAATAAAGGGTTTTGCAACCTTATTGTATGGCAGGATGCAATTGAATTATATGTTTTAACCTGTAAAATTCTAACAAAACAACCTTTTGAACTAAAGAAAACAATGGGAAATTGTATTGATGCTTCGCAAAGCATAAGCAGGAATATTGCTGAAGGTTATGGTAGAAAAAGTACCAAAGAATATTTGGTTTTTTTGAATTATTCATTAGGTTCAAGTAGTGAGTATTTCTCCTCGATTTATAGTTTTAACAAGGCTAACCAATTATCTGAAAATGAATTTGAAGAGTTGAATAACCTCCATTACAAAGTAGAAAATGGACTTATTAATCTTATAAAGTCGTAGAAAACAAGCTACACCAAGAAAAATAGTATAATATGCAATCAGCTTTTTTAGTTTACCAATTTTGCGCTTCTGGGAAATCCCATTTTCCCATACCCCCATTTTCCCATTTTCCCATTTTTTAAATACCTCAAAATGAATAATCCGTTAGTAGCAATTCAAAACCTATCCGTGGGTTACCAAACTCAAAAGGTGTTGGAAAATGTTACCTTCGAAATAGCTCCCAACGATTTTGTTGGAGTGATTGGCCCTAACGGTGGCGGAAAAACCACGTTGATACGCACCATCCTGGGACTGATTCCTTATTGGGAAGGGAGCATCCGATATCATATTAAGTCTTCAAAAATAGGATACCTGCCTCAGATTAATCCTATTGATAAGGATTTTCCCATTTCGGTTTTTGATGTGGTACTTTCCGGTTTGGCAGGGAAAAAGGGACTGTGGAAAAAGTTCAACCCCGATGATAAAATATATGCCTTATCATTATTGGAACAGGCGGGTATCATTCATTTAAAGAATAAATCTATCGGGCGATTATCGGGTGGACAGATGCAGCGGGCGTTGCTTTGCCGGGCACTCATGAACCAGCCGGAATTGTTGATCCTGGACGAACCCAGCACCTTTGTTGACAATCAGTTTGAACATGAACTTTTCGGGTGGTTAAAATCATTGAACCAAAATATGGCTATTTTAATGGTGTCGCACGATTTAGGAATTATTTCGAGCCATGTAAAAACCATTGCCTGTGTGAACCGGAAACTGCATTACCACCAATCGAACAAAATTACTCAGGAGCAGTTGACCCATTACAATTGCCCCATCAAGCTGATTACTCATGGCGAGGTTCCTCACCAGGTTTTGGCACCTCATAAATTATAATCCATGCAAGCAATTATTGATCTTTTCAGTTATACGTTCATCAACCATGCCTTTATGGCTGCGTTGTTGTCAAGCATTATTTGTGGGGTTTTAGGAACTTATATCGTCAGCAAGCGGATGGTTTTTATTTCCGGTGGAATTACCCATGCATCGTTTGGAGGTATTGGTATGGCTTTTTATTTTGGGATGCCGCCATTTCTGGGAGCCACGCTGTTTGCCATGATTTCGGCATTGGGTATCGAATGGATTTCGAAAAAAGGAAATGTCAGGAACGATTCAAGCATCGGAATCCTTTGGTCCCTAGGAATGGCCATTGGGATTATCTTTGTTTATATTACCCCGGGGTTTACCCCCAACCTGATGAGTTACCTTTTTGGAAGTATTCTTACGGTTAGCGCTTCTGAATTATGGGTAATGGCAGTATTGGCGGCTTTTGTTGTAATTTTCTTTTCGGTGTTCTACCGTCCCATTTTGTTTTTTGCCTTCGACGAAGGTTTTGCCAAATCGCAGAAAGCCCCTGTTAATTTTCTAAACTATACCATGATTTTACTTATCGCCTTGGGGATAGTGATGAATATTAAAGTTGCCGGCATTATCCTGGTCATGAGCATGCTTACCCTTCCGCAAAACACGGCTAACCTGTTCTCAAACAACTTTAAACGCATCATCATTTATTCAATTGTCATTAGTTTTGTAGGAACAATGGCTGGGTTAGCAGGCTCGTTCTGGTTAGGAATCCCCACGGGAGCAGCAATCATTTTCACGCTGTCATTCATCTTTTTTCTGGCAAAATTAATTAAAATGGTCTATGAGCGAAGAAACAGGCAATCAAATGAGCAGATTACGGATTCAGTTAATGGTTAGGTTAAATGGTTACAGGGTATCAAGGTTGAATTGTTAAATTGTTGAAATATTGGAGGTGAGTAAATTGGCCCATCATCAAATTTGCACATTATCTTGTGTCTCGTATCTCTCAATCTCATATCTCGATACTGACTACCTGATATTAAAATATTCTTTTCTGCTAACTAAACGAAATTGATTTAAAATATTAGTGAACATCTTTTAATTTGAATAGTTTATAGTGCAAAACTGCCAAAGCATCGTGCAAGGCATAAAATAAACAAACATGAATTTTGATGTATTGATTATAGGGAGCGGGCCTGGCGGATATGTTGCCGCTATCAGGGCTTCGCAATTGGGTTTAAAAACAGCCGTTGTTGAACGTGCCGAATTAGGTGGTATTTGTTTAAACTGGGGTTGCATTCCTACCAAAAGTTTGCTTAAAAGTGCGCAGGTTTTTGAATATATGAAACATGCCGCCGATTATGGCATTGCTCTTTCAGGAGATGCCAAACCCGATTTTACCAAAATGGTAGAACGCAGCCGTGGCGTAGCCGATGGCATGAGCAAAGGAATCCAATTTTTGTTTAAAAAGAACAAAATTGAGGTGATCCAGGGGTTTGGAAAACTCAAAGCAAAAAATACGGTGGAGGTTACCAATGCCGACGGTAAAAAGAGCGAGGTTACTGCCAGGCATATTATTCTGGCTACCGGGGCACGTTCCAAAGAATTACCCAATCTGCCTCAGGACGGTAAAAAAATCATTGGTTACCGCAAGGCCCTCACACTTGATAAACAACCCGAGAGTATGGTGGTTGTGGGTTCAGGGGCCATCGGCAGCGAATTTGCCTATTTTTATGCCACCATTGGAACCAAAGTTACCTTGGTAGAATTTCTGCCCAATGTTGTACCCAACGAGGATGAAGAAGTATCGAAACAGTTGGAGCGTTCTTTTAAAAAGATTGGCATCAATGTAATGACAGCCTCTTCGGTTGAAAAGGTGGATATTTCCGGAAAAACCTGCAAAGTATTTGTTAAAACCAAAAAAGGAGAGGAGCAATTGGAAGCCGATGTGGTGCTTTCCGCAGTGGGGATTACTCCAAATATTGAAGGTATTGGGCTGGAAGAAATGGGAGTAGCCGTGGAAAAAGGAAAAGTAAAAGTGGACGGTTTTTACCGTACCAACGTGGAAGGGGTTTACGCCATTGGTGATATTGTTCATGGCCCGGCACTGGCCCACGTGGCTTCGGCAGAGGGGATTACCTGCGTTGAGAAAATTGCCGGTTTGGATGCCCACCCCGTGGACTACAGCAATATTCCCGGATGTACCTATACAACCCCTGAGATTGGTTCGGTGGGTATGACCGAAAAAGCTGCCAAGGAGGCCGGTTACCAAATTAAAGTAGGGAAATTCCCATTTACCGCATCAGGAAAAGCCAGCGCTGCCGGGGCTAAAGATGGTTTTGTGAAGCTTATTTTTGATGAGAAGTATGGGGAACTTTTAGGTGCGCATCTGATTGGAGCCAATGTAACCGAGATGATTGCCGAATTGGTGGTAGCTAAAAAACTTGAAACTACAGGCCATGAGCTGATAAAAGCCATTCATCCGCACCCAACCATGAGCGAAGCCATTATGGAGGCTGCCGCTGCTGCTTATGGCGAGGTGATTCATATTTAAAAACAGGAATAACTCAAAATAGAAATCCCATGATGGTTTGTCCGTTCATGGGATTTCTATTTTAGGTCATCCATTATTCTTCTTGGCTCTTTTCTAATTAGCGTGTGATTATTAGAATTAACCTGGTCTAAAAATGTGATTACTTTACAAAACCTACCACTAATAAGGTTGTTAACTGATGAGAACCTTATTTCTACTAAGGTTGAAAAAATCGAAATAAGGTTTTCATGGTGGTTTTAAAACCTTATTTTTTAAAAATTAACCTTAGTAGGATATTTTAAACTAATGATAATAACCTTATTACCTTATTTTCAAAACTATCAACCTTTATTTAGAATAGAGCCTTCTTCTTCAATATACACTTCAAGAATCTTTACATTCTCTGTTTCCGGGATAAGCCTGATTTCTTTCAAATCAGCAGGTATTAAAACCGTTTCCCCTTTGCTAATTTTTACAGGTGTTTCATCCGCATCAAACCGGATGGTTGCACTTCCTTCCATAGCCATATAAATCACAAACGAATCGAGCCAATGATACTCTAGTTCTAAAGGTTTGTCAAAATTTAAAAAGTTCGTGGTGAAATAGGGGCATTTAACTATTTCGCTGCTCTTGTTTTTCAGTACTTGGTATGCTGTTTTAAACGAATTGTGGAATTCATAGTCAATGGCATCCACCGCCAGTTCTGTATGCAATTCTCTAGGCTTGCCATCATCCCCCAGGCGGTCCCAATCGTAAATGCGGTAGGTAATGTCGGAGGTCTGCTGAATCTCAGCAAATAAAATTCCAGGCCCTGTGGCGTGGATACGGCCGGCTGGCATAAAAAAAACATCACCGGGTTGTACCTTTTCAAAGTTGACAATATCGCGCAAGCGGCCCGACCCAAAATAGCTCAGGTATTTGGTTTTATCCATTTGTTGATTGAACCCAACAATCAATTCGGCATCTTTTACCGCATCAATAATATACCACATCTCGGTTTTTCCGGACGAACCGTGCCTTTCGGCGGCCAATTCATCATTGGGATGTACCTGGATGGACAAATAATCGTTGGCATCAATGAACTTGATTAAAAGGGGGAATTGGGTACCAAACCGTTCATACACCGATTCGCCCACCAAATCGCCCATGTAAATTTCAATCAATTCTTCAATATTGTTTTCGGCCAAAAAGCCATTGGCAACCACCGACAGCTCACCTTCTACCGATGAAACCTCCCAGCTTTCGCCCACTTTATTATGGTCGTCGGCATTTTTATTCAACACCGTTTTTAATCGCGATCCTCCCCATATCTTGTTTTTCAGGATGGGTTTAAACTTGAGCGGGTATAAACTATTCATGTAAGTGAATTTAATTTGGAGCAAATGTAAAAAACATACCCAAATTTAAAAGGGGATTTTCCATCAACAATTTTTACCGGCTTTTGTGATTCTGGATTTCTGTCTGTGAATCATTTCCTCCTTTTTGTTATTTTTTTTGGGCTGAAAAATCGTATCTTGGCCGAAGAAATCAAACAAAATAAATCTCGTTGAAACAATGTTGGTCATAGGAATTGCAGGAGGTACCGGCTCAGGTAAAACTACGGTGGTAAAAAAAATAATGGGGAGCTTGAATGCAAACGAGGTAGCATTGGTAACGCAGGATTCTTATTATAAAGACAGTGGGCATTTGCCATTGGAGGAGCGCCAAAAGATCAATTTTGATCATCCCGATGCCATTGAATTCGATTTGCTGACCGACCACGTGGCAAAGCTTAAATCGGGGGTTCCGGTAGAAGAACCCGTTTATAGTTACCTGACATGTACCCGTTCTGACCAAACCAATACCATTGAACCAAGGAAAGTGATTATTGTTGAGGGGATTCTGATACTGGGGCATCAAAAACTCCGCGATTTGTTTGATATTAAAGTATTTGTTTCGGCCGATGCCGATGATAGGCTGATCCGGGTTATTAACCGCGACATTATAGAACGGGGCCGGACCGTGGACGTGGTTCTTGAACGGTACCACCAATCGGTAAAACCCATGCACCTGCAATTTATTGAACCAACCAAACGGTATGCTGATTTGATCGTCCCTCAAGGGGGTCACAATAAGGTGGCGATCGATATTTTGACCTCGATTGTGAAAATGAACCTCGAAAAAGAAAACTGAGTATGCTCGAAAAAATCAAAGAGGAAAACATTCTTTTTTTAGACATTGAAACGGCGGCTCAAAGCCAGTTTTATTCCGATTTGGACGATCGGTTTAAAGACCTGTGGGCAAAAAAAATGCGTTGGTACATCGAGAAAGAAGAAAAAACCGCCGAAGAACTTTATGAAAAGGCGGCCATCTGGGCTGAGTTTGGTAAAATTATTTGCATCTCGGTGGGATTTATTGTAGGGCAGAATAATCAACGGGTATTAAGGATAAAATCGTTTTACGGACACGATGAAAAGCACTTGTTGGAGAATTTTGCTTTTTTGCTCAATAACCATTTCAACCGCGACCGTCATTTGCTTTGCGCGCACAATGGTAAAGAATTCGATTTTCCGTACATATCGCGCCGCATGCTGGTGAATGAAGTCAAACTTCCCCGAATTTTAGACATTGCAGGCAAGAAACCTTGGGAAGTGAACCACATTGACACCATGGAATTGTGGAAATTCGGTGATATCAAGCACTATACATCGCTTGATTTACTGGCTGCCATTTTTAATATCCCTTCGCCAAAAAACCAGTTCGACGGCAGCCAGGTGAATAAAATCTATTGGGAAGAGGGCGATTTACCAAAGATTGCCGATTACTGCCAGAAGGATGTGATTACAATAAGTAAACTCTTTTTGAAGATGCAAGGAAATTTTATTGTTGATGATATTCATGTCGAGATTACGGCTCCTTCACTTACAAACTAACGCGAGTACAATCCGGGTTAACGCGCTGATATTCTGTTTCTATCAATTTCTTTTTAAGAAAAACCGGGGTATTGGAAAAATGGCAGATAGGGTTTTATCCAAATACCTTTCTCCCTATTTTTCCAATTTTCTAACATTCCATTTAACACCTTGAATCCGCGAGTCATCCGGTGACTACCAAGCTTTTAGCTTTCCTGTTGCAGATATTAGGTAATACCTAAAATCCACGAGCCTGCCGGAAAATGTTGAAAGTCACGGGGTGACTCACAACAAGCCACCCCGTGACTCGCGGAAATAGGGTACTATTTGGATTGTTCTGGTCCTGCCTAAGGTGTTTATTACATTCTCTGGGCCGGTAAAATCTTTTCACCCGGTGATACAATTTATTCCTAAGCCACTAAAATTTTTTCTATGGAGGCTAACAAAATCCCCCACCCCGCTGCCATTTTTTCTTTCGGCAATTTTATTTACGTTTCTGCATTTTCATTTCCCAATTCTTAAACCGATGACTTTTTTTCGTTGAATGATAGAAAATAACCCCGGCAACTTGCCGGGGCTGTTTGTGTTTAGCAATAAAGTCACCGGGTGACTCCAAGTCATCCGGTGATTAAAAAACTCAGGTTCTCGGTTATTGCACCACCATTTTCAGAGTCTGGACGGGGGCACCGTTTTGGTTCAGGTTAACCAGGTATATGCCCGGTTTTAACTCGTTGCGGGTGATTTTCATTGTTGTGCTTTCACTGGTAACTTCACGCCGGATTACCACGGCACCCAGGCTGTTATAAACAGTCAGGGTGGCGGTTTCGGCCAGCCCGGTTACCCGGATTTCGGAAGTGCCGGTAACCGGGTGCGGCACCACGCTTAACGAAATACCGTCAACAGAAAGGATGGTTCCTGTTTGGGCATGTTGTCCGTTGCCGGTACCGTTTATACTCCCCGATTTTTCTGAATCTTTTGAACAGGAGCATTCGTTATACGCTTCAACAATGTCTTCATCAATTGCACCATCGTTAACCTTTTTGTTCAAATTTATTTTACAGATCAACTCATCGAAATAGATGGCATCATCGTTGTTTAATAACGATTGTGAAGCCTGTAATAAAGATATAGCTTCGTCAAAGTTTCCTGAATAATCCAGCAAAAGGGCTTCATCAACAATACAACCAAAATCAATTTTTTTGTCTTCGAACTTCTGGTAATCTTTATTGATTTTCCGGATGGCTTTTAAGGCTTTTTCGATGTTTTTTGTATCATATTTAATGCTACCTGTCAATTTTTTAAATTCCTTATACGCATAATGGATATACCACTTTTCATTGACATTGGGTTTTTTGAAGCTGTTATTGAGTACTTCCGATAACAACTCAAACCGGGTATTGTCATTATAAACGGTACCTGTTTTTTCATTTTCATTCAAAATAGTTTCAACGGCTTCGTTTAACGGTTGTGTACCCAAAGAGGTGGTAACTTCCATATAAACACCTGCATCAGAATAGCCTTCTGAACCTTCAACTAAAGATTCGGGTACGTTACAAGGTGAATATGTGCTTTCTGGTGAGTTGTCGGTAATGGTAAGCGGGAAATCATATTCAGCATAAACCTGGTAATCGGCGTTAATTACAGGAGATCCACCACTGGTTTTCCATCGGTTATTATTGGCTGCAACAGTTAAAGGATAAGTTCCAAAAGCCCAAAACCGACCATAAATGCACCAGGAACCTGTGGTTCCGTTATCACGCAAATCGTTGTACCCGTTGTTAAGGGTAAAATAATTGTCATAATTTCCATAGGATGAACCATCACCCTGGATTGCTATTTTATTGCCGTGAAAATCACATCCCTGCATAACAAGGTTTGAATTATTATAGGCTTTAATCCCATAATTGGTGTTATTTACGGACGATGAACAGCTAATATCGGCAGTTAAAGGCCCCTGGGTGTAAATACCATTGCTATTGGTTGACACACTGCAATAATCCATTGAATAACTTGATGTAGAGGAGCCTTCGTAGTACAACCCGTAATTGGTGTTTGTTGAGCTTGTAACATTATAGCAGGCACTTGTTTGATCCATGGATAAACAATAGATTCCCATATCACTGTTGTTCAAAAAATCGCTGTTTGTAATGGTTGCACCGCTATTGTAAACCAATAAACCATCATAACAATTACTAAAGGTACAATTATCGATAATGGCCCTTGGGTGGTTACTGGTGCGCATGAGGTATAAGCCATACTTATTGTATTCGAAGATACTATTTTGCGCGGTAATGTTTGGCACGTTATAAATAGTAATACCCAGATTCCCTAAATAGCTGCCTGTGGCTGATGTTACCAAAACATTGTTAAATGCAACGGTAGAAGTCGGGCCATCGAATTTTAAGCGAGAGGTGCTGTTGTTCATCACCATTTTCCCGTTCGAGAATGAAACTGAAGTGAGGTTCGGGGAGAAGGTTACTGCTGTATTTACTTCAACCATTTTAGTTGTGGTACCAACTCCGGTAAAGGTTAAGGAGGAACCCGTTTCTGCATTTACAGTTGCTCCTGATAGTTGAACATACCCCTGGCCAGATATGGTTGAGTTATTCTTAATATTTAATGTCCCTTGAATGATTAGTTTTGAATTAGTACCCGTAGTTCAATATCACCCTCTAAGTTTAATATAAATGTGCTATACAAAGTAACAGTGGCATTATCTTCAATTATTAATTTTGAATATTTCGGAATGGTAAGGTTTCCCACCATGGTTATTGATTTACCACTTTCTACAAATACGTTACCACGGATGGGGTTGGCTTCTGACCAATAAGGGTAATTGGTAACATGCTGTGTATAAACGGGCAGGTAACCCGGGTAACTTGCTCCCACCTCGTGGGCTTCGGTTAAGTCGTAAGGGGCATTGGCATAGCCATAATAATCGGTTTCTTCAAAATAATAGGTGCCGCCATAATTAAATGACACTTTTGCATAACATAATGGGCTTCCAGATTGCGTTAAGATTCGGATTCGGTTGTTGGTATAATCTACCGATAAATACATGGTTTGGGGGGTGTTTCTCCAGAAAGGAATCTCAGGGCACCCAATTAAATTATGCGAAAGACACACATAATGCTGTGGATAGATTTCTTTAGAAATTGCTTCCGATACTCCTAACTGAAGACTATATGGGGGTTCAATATAACCTGGTTCGGTTTGGATAGATTGTAAAAAAGCACTCATTAAACAGGGAGCATAATCAGTAAGCCCATACCTCGAATTACCTAAATATGCCGGACCTCCGCCATTGAATTTTGTAGTAAACCCTTCAGCCATGTTAAAATAGCCGACATCGGTACCAAAATCATCAAACGGATTGTTATCGCAACTTGTTGTATAAACAATGGAAGGATGGTTAAAATTGGTTAAATTATCAAAACCGTTACCACTTTCAATTATGTCGGGGTCATTATGGAAAATATCCCAATCATCCTTACATGAAATAACCGACAGAGAATAATTATTTAAACCGCTTGTCATCATTGAAACTGAATTGGCACCGCCATGGTTAAACCAGCTCATAAAACCATATAAATTATTGGCTGTACTAATAACATCCGATCCATTAGGATATGTAGGATTGGGATCGTTACCACTGTTTAGTTCATGCAAAAAAGTAAATTGAGTTTCCCAATAAATCTGTTGTTGTTGGGTTGAACCCCCAATTTCATCGGCCTCAGTAAATAATACTTTCCCCAAGTAACCAAAGTCTCCATTACCTGGGTTATTTTCATATTTTTTTACTTTCTGAAACCAGGTTTGTATGTCAACTGAGGTGGCACATAATAACCTACCTACAAATATTTCAGGTTCATAATCAACATTGTCTCCTGTATTGTAGGGTTCTGTCGGTTTATCATCTGGTTCTCCAATATAGATATCATTATCCACATCCCAGTCTCCATTAAGATCTGAAAAATATAAATCAGTAGGTATGTGATCCTGATAGTCATCATCACCAAAATAATGCCATGTATCCCATTCACCACATCCATACCTGCCGGGTAGCGTATTCATATCACCTCCCAACAAACAATAGGTAGTACCCTGTTGCCAGGCATCCATTAAGTATTGGCGGATGCTTCCCGGAATATCGTTAATTCCACTTGTTAAATCACCACTCGGGTAATTGGTCCGGATATCCTGATAAGTAACCAACCCGATATTGATACCCTTCAGTCTTTTCCAGACAATAAAATCGTTAAAGGAACTACTTAAGGTACTCGATGTAATAATTACATATTCATAATATGGCAACCCTGTTTTTGCCGTACTTTTGGTTGTTTCAACTGAGTATTTTCCAATATCTTCCGGATTATCAACCATGTTTTTTAATAAACTGTTATAAAATGCCACATTGTCTTTATTTGGTGCTAACGGTAAGTTAGCATCTTTTGTCTTTTTTTCGGTTTCAAATGAAAAGGTTATCGAACTATATTCAATGATTTTTTTGCTATTAGGGTAATACTGATAGGGATAAACAGCAAAAGTGGCTATTTGGGTATTCCCGTTAAAATAACCGGTATTTACCAATTTTACCACCTCAGTAGGATACGGGTTGTCAGAATTATAAATCCCGGGGTTGGGGGTTACAAAACCTTCAGAATCTTCTCCAACGGGAGCCGGGTTTTGGATGGGATACACCGGATTAGAAATGTAATGGGTTTCTAATTCTTCGGTTTTAATGGTTAGTTCTGCAATATCCTGATCGGGGGGGATAATTAACCGCACATACTTAACCGGCAGTTCTGGTTCTCCGGGAATAGCATTCACGGGATAAGCAGGCAGGTTGAATTTGGTAAATCCGGTTCCATCAACCGTAACGACTTTTGTTAGCGTTTGGTTAAAACTATAACCATCGAAGGTGGTTACATGGCTAATTTGCGCATGGGCCGTTGCGAATAACAGCCACAATGCCACGAAAAATGAGTTTTTTTTCATAATTTTGAAAAGTTTTTGAAAGGAAACAAGTGGTACCCCATTTTATCGTAATTAGTTGATTTGGTTGTCCTAATTGCTAAATATTCCCTCTTGTTTCCTTTTTATTAATATTAATGGGGTCATTTTTTATCTGCTTTTAAAAATATTTTTGTAAAGACTTGTTGGTTGCTGGTATTTATTATAAGTTGATACATTCCGTTTTCCAAAAAACCTACATCTATGCTTCCCTTCTTATTCAGAATCATTTTTTGGAGTTGAATTTTTCCATCTATTGTAATAATTCTTAATTTACCCCCAACTGGTTTTTCGGGTAATGAATAATTCAATAAATCCGTTACAGGGTTTGGATATAGATTAAGTTCCTGAATGGGCTTTGGTTCATTTATGGTTGTGTATAATCCGGGGTAATCAGGGTAGCAGGTGCCAAACTTATCATTATAATAAAAAGTGGTATCGTTAAATGTATAACATAGCAAATCATGATTTTCATTCAATGGCCAAGTTACAGAATAAAGGAGTCCCCTTAGTGAACCTATTCCTTCAATCCATGTTAAATGGCCATCCTCACTCCATAAATAATATCTTTTTCGGAGTGTATTTTCAATTAAAACAGTATCAATTTTTACGACCGGCACATCTCCCATATAGAAATCAAACATATCACCCATGTTTAAATTAAAGTCATAAATCTTTCCACCTTTTATAAAATCGGCTCTTACATAATAAACTATTTTATTTTCTTCGGTAATATAACCATCAAGAATAGCCCTTTCTTTTGAAATAATCGAATCAGTTAACATAAAGAGTTTATGATATATTTTTCCATACATTAATGTATCTTCATCGAACAGCGCATAAATTACATTCATGGTATCGTTGGGGTATGGATAAGAACCATAATAATAAAATACTTCACTCCAAACTGCATTTTTGGTAGGGAATGGTACGTATTCGTATTCCTGTGCAAAGGTGCTAACTGCAAATACGATAAATAAGCAAATAGTAAGTAGTTTTTTCATAACAATTATTCTTAAGTTTATAGGGTAAAACAGCACCATACTTGTTTTTTTACATTCAAAACTGGAGGTTTCTGTCTGCAAAAAATAAGGGTTACCATTCCGAAAAGTTGTGAAGTTAATAAAAGCGGAAATTGGCAGCAAAACCGGGGTATTGCTATGGAAATAGGAGGCTGGTTTACCCCCCCCCCATATTTTATATAACGTGTAATCGTTTGTTTTCATTACGCCTGATAGTAATTTGGTTAGGCTAATATAAAAAATATTGTTAATAAAAACATAAACAGGGCATTAAATTTTTATAACAAATAGCCGTAAGGATTTTTCAGAGGCTCCCTAAAATCCGCGAGTCTGTCGGAAAATGTTGAAAGTCACGGGGTGACTCAATTTGATACTAAGAATAAAAACATCTGTTTTTCCAACAAGCCACCCCGTGACTCGCGGAAAAATGGTAAGACTTCACAAGATGCTGTAAGTTTAGTCTTTACATTACAGGTTACTCTGAACGCAAGTTAACTAAGTAAAAACTTTTTCAATTCAAACAGAAAAGCTTCGGGGGCCTCAGCATGTACCCAATGGCTGGCGCCGGCAATGGTGACAATCCTCACGTTTTTAAACAGCGATTGTATCAAAAACACATCATTTTCCTGGATATAGTTCGATTCAGAACCTTTGATAAAAAGTACAGGTTGTTGAAAATGGGCAAAATTGGAGGCCTCACTTTCCAAACCCGCGAGCACCGATGGTAAATGGGCTGCAATGGCAGGTACATTAAGTTTCCAGTGAAATGTTTTGTCTTTATTCCGGTGTAAATTTTTCATCAAAAACTGTCTGATTTTTTCTGAAGAAACAAAATTCGCCAAAAGGGCATCAACTTCCAGCCGGTCGTTAACTTTTGTTAAGTCAATGGAAGATAATCCGGTTACAATCTGTTGATGTTCATTTAGTTGCTTATCACTGTTGGTTTCGGAATAGGTGCGGGGGCTAATATCAACTACAACCAGGTTTTTAACTTTTTCGGGATACAATCCGGCAAACGACATGGCCACTTTTCCACCCATGGAATGGCCAACCAAGATGGCTTGGTACAAGTGTTGGTCGTTCATGAATTCAACCAGATCGTCCACCATTGCCGGGTAGCTGTGTTCAGGCAAGTGGGGCGATGCCCCGTGATTGCGCAAATCGACCAGATAGACTTTAAAATCGGCCATTAATTCCCGTGCCAACGAAACCCAATTGTCCGACGAGCCATACAATCCGTGTAAAATAATCATGGGAGCCCCTTCGCCAAAGCTCCTGAAATGTAATTTTGCCATAAACAGTTCAACAAATTAACCGTACCAAATGTCATATTTATCAAACAAAAGTACAAGAATGTTCAATTTTATCTATTTTTACAACCATCCATACTAAATACCGCGAATGATTGCTTCAGGACTCATATCGGAAATTGTACCAGCCATTCATAAAAATGATAAGGCTTCAGAGGCATTGAACTGGATGGATGTTTTCCGCATTTCGCATTTGCCCATTGTGGACAACGATGAATACCTGGGGCTGATTTCCGAGATGGATATTTTTGACATGAACAATCCCGAGGTTCCGGTTTTGGAACATACCCTATCGTTGCCCCGTCCTTTTGTTTTTGAGAATCAACACATCTATGAAGCAGCTGATTTGGTAGCGAAGTTTAAACTCACGTTAATTCCCGTGTTATCGCTTGACGAAAAGTATCTGGGCATCATTACCTTAAACGATTTGGCTCAGGAATTTTCTCATTTAATGTCGGCTGAAAACCCCGGAGGGATTTTGGTGCTCGAACTCAAACCGAATGACTATTCTTTAAGCGAGATAGCTCAAATTGTAGAAGGGAATGATGTTAAAATTTTAAGCCTTTACGTGCGTTCCATTCATATCACCGAATCGGCAGAAATAACAATAAAAACAAACCGTACGGATTTGTCTGCAGTTATTCAAACTTTTGAGCGGTACAATTATAAAATAAAATCGATTTTTTCAACCAGCAAGGAACTTGACGGGCTCATGAAAGACCGGCTGGATTCTTTCTTTAAATACCTTAGCATTTAAGTGAAACTATTTTTAAGTTGTATAGGGCTATTTTGCTTCCTGCCTTTCCATTCGCAAGCAATACATCGTAAAAAGGACAAGGTTGTTAATGACACGGCTTTTGTGGTTGTTTCAGAGGTTATTATTATCGGGAATGTTAAAACCAAAGAAAAGGTCATTATCCGCGAAATTCCTTTTCATGTAGGCGATACCATCTACTCCGAGCTGTTGGACCAAACCATCCAGAAAACCAAAGACAATCTTTTTAACACTTCACTATTTAACTTTATCCATATCAATACTACCAACGATTTCCAAAAGTATATTAAAGTATATATTGTGGTTGAGGAGCGTTGGTATTTATGGCCTTACGTTATTTTTGAACAAGCTGACCGAAACCTTAGTTCCTTTTTAAATAACAAAGACTGGTCGCGCATCAATTATGGGATATTGCTGGTAAAAAACAATTTTAGGGGACGACGGGAAACCCTTAAACTGAAAGTGCGTTTGGGTTATAAGGAACAATTGCAGTTGTTTTATCAAAACCCTTTATTTATGGGTCCATCAAACCATGGAATTACCACCGAAATTAACTGGTTCCGGTTAAAAGAGGTACAATACAACACAATTTCTGACAAACCCGTCCTTTATAAAGATTATTCCAGGTACGGGCAAAGTTTCCAAAATGCCCGTTTTACCTATTCTTATCGCAGATCTATGTATTTGAAACATCATTTTAACATAGGATACACTTATGTTGCAGTTTCCGATACCATTTTGCACCTAAATCCGAACTTTCTTGGGACGTCTGGTAATTATGGACAACAGTTGAATTTTAACTATACCTTGGAAATTGATAAAAGGAATTATAAATATTATCCGCTAAGTGGCTATAATTTAGAGGTAACCCTTTCGCAAAGCGGATTTGGAATACTGAAAAATGAAATGGCCGGAGTAGCTGATATTGAAGCCTCAGCTTATAAATATATAGAATTTGAAGATCGCTGGTTTGCTGGATTTGGAGGGACATTTAAACTCTCAACCCCTTTTAAACAACCTTACTTTACAGAACGGGCTTTGGGATATGAATATACCTTACGGGCCGATGAATATTATTTGATTGATGGCCAACATTTTGAAACTGCACGAGCGTTCCTAAAATATGCCATTATTCCATTTAATGTCAGGAATATAGAGTCGTGGGGATGGGAAAAATTCAATAAAATACATTATAGCCTTTTTGTAAACGCTTTTGTTGAGCAGGGATATGTTTATGATGTGAATCCAAATGCAACCAACCGCTTGCCAAACTCGCAATTATACAGTTTTGGTGTAGGTGTGGATTTGGTGGCGTACTACGATTTAATCCTCCGTTTTGAATACTCCATGAATCAACTCAAACAGCATGGATTCTTTTTGAATGTTGGAAAAGCATTTTAATCGGCTGTTAGCTATTGAATTGGATAATCTGTAGAAGGGTGATTTTGAAGAAGGACATTCACAAGGATTTGCACGTTAATTCTATGTTATTGCCAGTAAATAATTAATTTTGGTGGGTTCAAATCTGTTTAATTTAAATCATCCAACAGTGAAAATAGGATTGTTCGGAAAACAACTTCATGAGAATTTTAAACCTGCATTGCAGCTTTTGGTTTCCTCCATGATTTCAAATAGGATACGGTTCTGGGTACATCCACAATTGCAGAATTATTTTGCGGCACATTGTTCGGGAGTAGAAATGATGGATCAATGGTTGCTCCGATCGGGAACCATGCCCGAGGATATCGATTTCATGATCGCCATCGGAGGGGATGGCACGTTTTTAGAAGCTTTTGCTTCCTTTAATTTACAAAAAATACCTTTATTAGGCATAAATACCGGACGGCTTGGATTTTTAACTGACATTTCACCCGAAGAGATTGCTCATGCCGTTCAATCGTTGATTTCCGGGAATTATAGGATTGAGGAACGGAGTGTTTTGGCTGTTTCGTTAAATCCAAGAACAGAAATCTCGCTGCCATACGCTTTGAACGAATTGACGATACATAAACGCGACACCTCAAGCATGATCATGGTTCATGCCTACATCGACGGTGTATTTTTGACCCGCTATTGGGCCGATGGATTAATTGTAGCCACACCCACAGGTTCTACTGCTTATTCAATGAGCGTGGGTGGCCCTATTGTTACGCCCGATTCCCAAAACCTGATTATTTCCCCCATAGCTTCGCATAATCTTACGGTAAGGCCCGTCATTATTCCGGATCATTGTGAGGTGATGCTTAAAATTGAAAGCCGCGACAGCAAATTCCTGTTGTCACTCGATTCCCGTTCGTATGTTTTTGAAAAAACACTTGAGGTGCGTGTAAAGCGTTCTGAAAAAAATGTGGCTTTAGTTAAATTAAGCAATCAGAGTTTTTACGACACACTCCGGAACAAACTTATGTGGGGAATTGATAAACGAAATTAACCCATTAATCATATTTATCAGCGATTTAAAATCATTTTTTATCAGAGGATTGGTCGGATAACGAAATTATTGTTATTTTTGACCGGACAGAGTTTATAATTTTTAACGTTCTGATTCTCTTTGAAAAATAGCATTTTTATGAAAAGAAGTTACCTGCTAATTTTAACAGGATTAATTGTTTTACCATTATTGACCCAAGCCCAATCGAACCGATGGAAACGTAACCGCTATGAAATAGTTGGAGGTATAGGTTCCACCTCATTTATGGGTGATTTGGGAGGAGGTAAAGATGCTTCTCATTTTATCACTGATTTTAATTTTACATCGCAAAGGCCGTTGTTACATGCGGGCTTTCGATTTAAAGTATTAGAACCATTGGCTGTTAAAACATCCATTTCCTATGGTTGGGTAAGTGGTGACGATGCCAAATCGGATAATATTTACAGAAAAGATAGAAACCTGTCGTTTCGTTCACCCATTGTGGAATTTGGTTCGCAATTGGAGTTTTCAATCATTAAAGAGCCGGTAACTCATCGGTATTCATTGCGTAAAGGGAGAAAGTTTTCACTCAAACAACTTTCAATAAATACTTACGTTTTTGCAGGAATTGCAGGTTTTTGGTTCAATCCCAAAGGATTGGACGATGGTCCCGGCGGAACCGGGAAATGGGTCTCTTTGCAGCCACTTGGTACCGAAGGCCAAGGTTTGATGGAAGGGCGCGAGAAATATTCACGGATTCAGTTGGCCATTCCACTAGGTTTAGGTGTTAAATATCCTATAACCAGAGATATAAGCGTTGGAGCCGAGTTTGGTGCCCGATACACCTTTACCGATTATATTGATGATGTGAGTACCACCTATGTAGATAAAGCCTGGTTAGCAAGCGTAGATCCATTGGCAGCCAGGATGGCTGATAAGAGTATTCAAACCAATGATGATAATGATCCCCTTCCAAATACTGAATATGGAGGTGGGAGCCAAAGAGGGGAATCACGATACAATGACTTTTACTTTTTTTCGATAGTGACCATCTCGTATAAGTTACGAACCGGAAGAAATGGGTTGCCCAAATTTTAAAACCTTTTTATATACCATTTGTTTTTTTACACATATTTTGAATACCATGGCGTTGAAGCGAATTATCACAATATGTTTTCTAATCTGCCCTTTTATTGGACTGTTCGCACAACCAGCTTACCAATTAAAATACGAATTTTTTGCAGGGGTTGGGGCCACTAATCTTATGGCTGATATCTCGGCGCCCAAAAGTACCAAACAACTGGTATGGGTTAAAATATTTAATACGGTTGGAGTAGCTGGTAATGCTGGATTACGATATAATATTGCCAATAGGCATTATGCCAGTGTAAATCTTGCATTGGGGCAATTATATGCAGAAGATCCAACAGGAGATCCAAAATATTGGTCCGATGGTCGTAAATCTTCCACATTCTTTACTGAGTTTACAAGCAGGTATGAATTTTTAGCTGTAAAAGAAAGACAACGGCGTACCGTTTATAAAATGTTGGGGGAATCGATGTTGAAAAACTTTAATCTCCCCACTTATTTTTTTATTGGGGTGGGTGGGCTTTACAATATAGGGACCTTTGCTCAATTAACCGAAGATAGAAGTAATAGAATTCCTGAATCCTATTCTAACTTTGCATTAGTGATCCCCTATGGTGTAGGTTTTAAAACCCGTTTGACCAGGCTTTCTTATTTGAATGTGGAGGTTGGGATGCGGTTTGCCTTTAGTGATAAAATTGATAATAGAGAAAATGGCTGGTACGACCAATATCAATTTATAACTGTTAATTACGTTAAAAAACTCCGATCGACTAAAAACGGATTGCCCAAGTTCCGTTAAATATAGTTTCAGTTTTACCTGAACCATGTTTTTGGTAAAATAAATATTTCCATTTACTTTGTGGCGCATGTAATTATTTTGTTTCTTTTTGCGTTTTAAGCAAATTGAATAATTGTTGAAATATTTCATTATTAAATTGTGAGGCTACAAAGCATTTCCAAAATTATTTTTATTTTCTTAACAATTTCGTTTTTCTCTGCCCAAGGACAAACTGAGAGAAGAGGCGAGGTGGGTGTGTTTGTCGGCGGAGGGTATTTATTGGGGGATTTTAACAAAATACCATTTATGGGAACAAGGCAGTCTTTTGGTGCCTTTTACAGGCATACCTTTAATTCCAGATATGCTTTAAGCGGATCGTTTATCTATGGTAAACTGTACGCTGATGCCAATAAATCTGTATTTGTTTTCCCTCCTTATAAAGATGTGGTTATTAATTACCCATTTTATGAATTGGCCGGACAAGTGGAATATAACTTTTTACCCTATTTAGCTACTTATAAAAAAACCAAGTATTCGCCATATATATTTGCAGGCATGGGATTTACATTTTATTCAAAAACGGGGCCGGCATTTCAACAGATACCTATTTTGGTACTTCCATTTGGTGTAGGATTCAAATACAACCTTTATAAAGACATATGTTTAGGATTCCAGATGGGGATGCGTAAAACGTTTAGTGATAAGATGGATGATGATTACAATCTGCAATCAATTTTAGAAAATACTGATTCACAATATGGATATGAAGGTAACAAAGACTGGTATTCTGTATTTGGATTTTATTTAACTTATAAAATTAATTATCGGGCAAAATGTCCTGCATTTGACTAAATTTGTGCCAAATTTTTTAATACATGTCACTTAAAGAGCAGTTAATAGTTGAGAAACTTCCGAAGCACATCGCCATTATTATGGATGGCAATGGGCGTTGGGCTAAAAAGAAGGGAAATGTCCGGATCTTTGGCCATAGGAATGCGGTAAACAGTGTCCGTGAAACTGCCGAGGCCTGTGCTGAATTGGGCATCTCCTATTTAACTCTTTATGCCTTTTCAACCGAAAACTGGAACCGCCCCAAGATAGAGGTAAATGCCTTGATGGAGTTGTTAATCTCCACCATTAATACCGAAATAAACACACTGCTCGATAATAATATTAAACTCAATGCCATTGGACAGTTAAGCGATTTGCCAAAAAAAGCCCAACTGAAATTAGCCGAAGCCATCGAGAAAACCAAAAATAAAACGGGGCTAACCCTCACGCTGGCTTTGAGCTATAGTTCAAAGGTAGAAATAGTCAACGCTGTAAAAGACATTGCATCATTGGTTAAGCAGGGGGCGCTCCAAATAGATGAAATTAATGAATCAATATTGAGTAATCATTTGAGTACTCATGCAATGCCTGACCCTGATTTGATGATCCGGACCAGTGGAGAACAGCGGATAAGTAATTTCTTATTATGGCAGATGGCCTATACGGAATTATATTTTACCGATGTTTTGTGGCCCGATTATAATAAAGAAGAGCTTTATAAAGCCATTCTTGATTTTCAACTACGGGAGCGGCGTTTCGGAATGATTAGTGAACAATTAGAGAACAAGTAAACTATTAGTAATTATAGATTTGTAGAACCAAAATACGGAATGAGAAGTAAGATTTTTGCATTTGTTTGGCTGACCTTAACCACCTTTTTTACCATAGCTCAAGAAACCACCGATTCCCGATTATCAAAAATTGATTATTCAAAACCTAAGGAATACGAAATTGGCGGGGTTACCATCTCAGGAATTAAATACTTAGATCAGAATGTGCTGGTGCACCTTTCAGGTTTAAAAGTTGGCGAAACCATTACCGTGCCCGGCGATGATATAACCCAAGCCATTAATAAACTTTGGAAGCATGGTTTATTTGGTGACATTGAAATTACGGCAACAAAGATTGTGGGTAATTCCATTTTCTTAGATATTTATCTGAAAGAGCGGCCTAGGTTATCAAAATTTACTTTTGAAGGGGTAACCAAAGGTGAAGCAGACGATTTGCGCGAGGAAATCAAGCTCATCCGGGGGACTCAAGTAACCGACGATGTATTAAGTTTAACTGAGAACAGGATTAAAAAATTCTTCATCGACAAAGGTTTTTATAATACTGAGGTAAATATTGCCCAACAGGAAGACTCCTTAATGCCAAATACCGTGATTTTAACCATCGCGGTGGATAAAAAACAGCGAATCAAAATCAACGAGATTTATTTTGAGGGGAATACCGTTTTTACCGATACCAAATTGCGTCGCGCGATGAAAGAAACTAAGCGTAAAACCTGGTACAATATTTTCAAAGCATCAAAATATATTGAGAATACTTTTGAAGAAGATAAAGCCAAAATTATTGCAAAGTACAACGAAAAAGGTTACCGCGATGCGAAAATCGAGGTGGATTCGGTGTATCGGAACGATGAAAAGACTTTGAACCTGTACTTAAAACTTAATGAAGGTGGGCAATATTTCTTTAGAAATGTAACCTGGGTCGGGAACTCAAAATATCCTTCTGAGATTTTGGATCACGAACTTAGAATCGTTAAAGGCGATGTGTTCGATCAATCGGTCCTTGATAAACGGTTGTTTGGCGATGAAAATGCTGTTTCTTCGTTATACCTCGACTATGGGTATCTGTTCTTTCAAGCAATCCCCGTAGAGGTTCAGGTTGACAATGATTCTATTGACCTCGAAATCCGGATTTATGAAGGGAAACAGGCAACCATCAATAGTGTGATTATTACCGGAAACTCGCGTACCAATGAACATGTGGTCCGTAGGGAGATTTGGACCAAACCGGGCGAATTATTCAGCCGATCCGACATTATTCGGACTAACCGTGAATTGGCCAACCTGGGATATTTTGATCCTGAAAAACTGGATGTAAAACCTGTTCCCAACCAAGCAGATGGTACCGTTGATCTCGAATACATTGTTGAGGAACGGGCATCGGACCAGATTGAGCTTTCCGGAGGCTGGGGTGGCGGTATGGTTATCGGGACGCTTGGGTTAACGTTTAGCAATTTCTCCTTAAAAAATATTTTCAATTGGGAAACATATAGCCCGCTTCCTACGGGCGATGGACAAAAGTTGTCCATTAGGGCGCAAACCAACGGTAAATACTACCAATCGTATAGCATGTCGTTTGTGGAGCCGTGGTTAGGAGGTAAAAAACCAAATTCTTTGTCGGTTGCCATTCACCATTCCATCCAGTCACGTTACAGTTATTGGAATACTTCATCCAGCAATACGGGTCAAAACATGAAGATTACCGGGGCGTCGGTCGGTTTAGGACGACGGTTGAACTGGCCCGATAGTTATTTTACTTTGTACAACGAATTAAGCTACAACCGGTATAAGCTAAACGATTATTCTACCTATTTTATCATCACCGATGGGACATCGAACAACCTGAATTTTACGACTGTTTTTGGACGGAACTCCGTGGATCAGCCTCTTTACCCACGGCGGGGATCGAATATTTCTCTAAGTTTATCGGTAACTCCGCCTTACTCTCTGTTTAAAAAAGAGAAATTTTGGGAGGATTATGACGAGGATCAACAAAATGGGGAACGTTATAAATGGATTGAATACCATAAATGGAAATTCAAATCGGACTGGTACACCCAAATCTACGACAAACTGGTTTTGCGGACCAACATCGAATTTGGTTATTTAGGATATTTTAACAAAAACCTGGGATATTCGCCCTTTGAAACCTTCCAGTTAGGGGGCGACGGAATGTCGGGATTCAATTATTATTATGGAACCGATGTTATTCCATTGCGTGGTTATAGCAATGGACAAAGCAGTAATGGCTCTTTAACAGCATCGCCTCAGGCCAATGTTTACGATAAGTTGAGCATGGAAATCAGGTACCCATTGACTTTAAACCCGTCGGCTACTATTTATGCCTTGGTGTTTGCCGAAGCGGGAAATTCCTGGTACCATTTGGATGAAATGAACCCATTTTCTGTATATCGCTCTGCAGGGGTTGGGTTGCGTTTTTGGCTGCCCATGTTTGGTATCTTAGGTATTGATTACGGTTATGGTTTTGACCCGGTTTACGGACAACCCGATGCCAACAAAGGGCAATTTGCATTTACCATTGGACAACAATTCTAATTTAAAAATTCAAGCTATGAAAAAGTTATTGATACTAAATTTATTTATCGGATTAGGTTTTTTTGCACAAGCCCAAAAATTTGCCTATGTCAATACAGATTATATCCTGAGCAGTATTCCTACCTATGAATCGGCTCAGGAACAACTGAATATCATGACCAAAGATTGGCAAGCCGAGATTGAGGCAAAACATGCTGAAATTGAGCGGTTATACAAAGAATTTCAGGCAGAAAAAGTGCTTTTAACCGAAGAGATGAAAAAGCAGCGTGAAGAGGAAATTGTACAAAAAGACAAAGCCGTAAAAGAATTGCAGAAAAAATACTTCGGACCGGAAGGCGATCTGTTCAAAAAGAAAAAAGAGCTTATTGAACCTATCCAGAACGATATTTTTAACGCAATCAAGGAGATAGCCATTGCCGGAAATTATGCGTTTATTTTAGATGCTTCTGGTGGGGCCAGTATGCTTTATACTGATCCTAAGTACGATAAAAGCGACGAGGTGCTTGAAAAACTTGGATTTAAGAATTAATTTTTATATTTGCCTCCAGATTGATTGAAAAAGACTTTAAATTTTAAAAACAAGATGATGAAAAAGATTTTATTTGTAGTAGTGGTGTTTGGAACCATGATGTTGTCTTTAAATACCTTTGCACAAAAACAATACAAATTCGGACATATCGATTCAAACCAACTTCTTTCGATTATGCCTGAACGCGAAAAAGCCAAAACCGATTTGGAAGCCCATGCCAAACAATTGGAGCAAACCTTAACAGGGATGCAATCGGAATTAGAACGTAAGTATCAAGATTACGTGACATCGGCAGATTCTCTGTCAAAATTGATCCGCCAGACCAAAGAGGCTGAACTGAATGAAATGCAACAACGGATGCAAACCTTTCAGCAAAACGCGCAACAAGAATTATCGCAAAAAGAAAATGAACTGTTGCAGCCCATTATTCAAAAAGCCCGTACCGCCATTAAGGAAGTAGCCGACGAAAGAGGTTATATTTATGTGTTCGATTCAGGAACAGGGGTTTTGCTGCATTGGTCCGAGGAAAGCGAAGATTTGATGCCTTTTGTGAAGGTGAAACTTGGAATTAAGTAATTTTGGAATGATAAAATACTAGGCCATCAAGCGATTGATGGTCTTTCTTTTTTTTATGAAGCATCAACAGCCCATAGGTATTTTCGATTCTGGTGTAGGTGGATTATCTGTCTGGAAGGAGATTCAGAAGCTTCTCCCCGGTGAAGACCTGATATATCTGGCCGATAGCATGAATTGTCCCTACGGGAGCAAATCACCGGAAGAGATTATAGCCCTTTCCGAAAAAAATACCCGGTTTTTATTGGCTAAAGGATGCAAATTGATAGTTGTCGCCTGTAACACAGCCACTGCATCGGCTATTGATTACCTCCGGGTGAATTTTCCAGTTTCCTTTGTAGGTATGGAGCCCGCCATAAAACCAGCAGCGATGAATACTTCCACTGGAAAAATTGGGGTGTTGGCCACCAAAGGAACTTTTGAAGGCCGTTTATTTAAAGAAACCAGTAAAAAGTACACCGCAGGAATCAATACGATTATTCAAGTAGGTGAGGGGTTGGTAGAACTGGTAGAATCGAATCAATTTGAATCGGAGGCCGCTTTTGAACTGATAAAGAAACACATTCAACCAATGGTGGACGCTGGGGCTGATCAAATTGTATTGGGCTGCACCCACTATCCTTTTCTGTTGCCTGTTATTGAAAAAATAGTTCCCCCAACTATTCAAATCGTTGATCCGGCGCCAGCAGTAGCCTTGCGTGTAAAAAATCTGTTAATCGAAGAGCGCATCAGTAATGACAGAAATCAAGGTTTATGGCAATTCTATACTACCGGGGATAAAGCTACCTTACAGATTCTATTGAAAAGGATTACAGGAAATGAACTACTTGTTTCTGTTATAGGATTATAAGTGTCTCAAGTAAAATTAACCGCAAATAGCCGCAGAGCAGTGAATGGTTACAGGGTTTCAAGGTTAAATTGTTTATTAATGTATTAGCACATTATCTTGTGTCCCACATCTTGATACTGACTACTTGGATGCTAAAATATTCATTCTGCTAACTAAACGATATTGGATTATAATGGTGGAGCAGGATTATGATTCATCTTCTTTATACCAACCGGCATACATCAAATAATTGTTGGCAATTTTATCTATCATTTCATGGGTTTGGTTTGGTTCAATATCTTTTACCTTTTTTGCAGGAACACCGGCATAAATACTGTTCGGCTCCACAATGGTACCGCTAAGAACTAACGCGTTGGCTGCAATAATGGAGTTTTCGTGAATCACCGCGTGGTCCAGGACTGTAGCCCCGATGCCAATCAAAACATTATCTTTGATGGCTGCGCCATGAATGGTCACATTGTGCCCAATGGAAACATTGTTGCCGATTTCAACCACAGACTTTTGATACAAAGTGTGGAGCACCGCCCCATCCTGGATGTTTACTTTGTTTCCAATTCTGATGGAGTTAACATCGCCCCTGAGGACGGCATTGAACCAAATACTGCAATCATCCCCAATGACCACATCCCCAACAATGGTAGCATTTTCGGCCAAATAACAATTTTTGCCTATTGCGGGAGTAAAACCACGTACCGTTTTTATTAAAGCCATATATCTGTGTATTAGTAGAATGAAAACAATAAGCGACCTTGTTCCCATTTACATCTGCAAACATACAAATTATTCGGGTTTCGGGTTGAAAAACCGATCTTTTTGGAAGGCCAATTTTTGTGTATGTTCTACAATATGCTACCGTATAATCTAATCAATTTTTAATTTACTTTGCGACGAATTTAATGCTAAATCAATTACTACACACCATGAGCAAGAAAGTTAATATAGAAGAAAAAGATCAAGTGGTGATCCGCTTTTCTGGTGATTCAGGTGATGGGATGCAATTAACAGGTATGCAGTTTTCGAACACCTCGGCTCTGTTTGGAAACGATGTGTCAACGTTTCCTGATTATCCGGCCGAAATCCGTGCCCCACAAGGGACTGTTGGAGGAGTCTCCGGGTTTCAATTGCACTTTGGTTCGTCGGAAGTGAACACCCCGGGCGACTATGCCGATGTGTTGGTGGCCATGAACCCAGCAGCTTTGAAGGCAAATATCGAGTGGGTGAAAAAAGACGGAACTATCATTGTAAATATCGATGCATTTAATGAAAAAAATATAGCCAGGGCAGGTTATGATTCTGACCCAATCCTTGAGTACCGAAGAGATTACAATTTTATTGAAGCCCCTATCACCACTTTGACCCAAGAGTGTCTCAATGATCTGGGAATGGACCAAAAGAGCGTGTTACGGACCAAAAACATGTTTGCTTTAGGAATGGTGTATTGGTTGTTCGATAGGCCGCTTACCTATACTGAAAAATTCTTTGAAGAGAAATTTTATAAGGTACCAATGGTGGTTGAAGCCAACAAACGCGTCCTTCAGGCCGGATTTAATTTTGCTGAAACCATTGAGGCATTGCCTAGAAATTATAAAGTAGCTCCTGCTAAAATACAATCAGGAACTTACCGCAATATTAGTGGAAATACAGCAACTGCATGGGGATTGATCGCGGCCTCTGAAAAAGCCGGCTTGCAACTATTTTGTGGTTCGTATCCTATTACTCCGGCTACCGAAATATTGCAAGAATTGTCGGCTAGGAAAGATATGGGTGTAAAAACCTTTCAGGCAGAAGATGAGATTGCAGGTATTTGTACGGCTATTGGTGCAGCCTTTGCAGGATGTTTGGCTTGTACCACCACCTCGGGCCCCGGTTTGGCATTGAAAACCGAAGCTTCGGGTTTAGCTGTGATGACCGAACTTCCTTTAGTTATTGTTAACGTACAGCGGGGTGGCCCTTCCACAGGATTGCCTACCAAAACCGAGCAATCGGATTTGCTACAGGCGTTGCATGGTAGGAGTGGAGAGGCTCCACTGGTTGTTATTGCAGCCAGTACCCCTTCAAACTGTTTTGATTATGCTTTCCAGGCTGCAAAAATTGCCTTGGAACACATGACGCCAGTTATTTTGCTTACCGATGGTTTCCTTGCCAATGGTTCGGAACCTTGGCGTTTGCCCCGCATGGAGGAACTTCCAAAGATTACTGTACCATTTGCAAATCCCAACGACACCAATTACCTACCCTATCTCCGCGACAAAGAAACTCATGTGCGTAAATGGGCTATTCCGGGCACACCTGGTTTGGAGCACCGGATAGGTGGATTGGAGAAGATGGATGTGACAGGGGCAGTTTCGTATGTGCCTAAAAACCATGAGGTAATGACCAGGCACCGTGAGAACAAGATTAATAAAGTGGCTGATTTTCTTCCTGAACTGGAAATTGTTGGCGATGCAGATGCAGAATTATTGGTCATTGGTTGGGGTGGAACCTATGGACATATATACTCAGCTGTCAAAGAGATACGGAAAGAAGGCAAAAAAATAGCATTCATTCATTTCCACTATTTATGGCCCTTACCAAAAAACACCAACGAATTGCTCTCTAAATTTAAAAATATTGTGGTTTGCGAGTTAAACCTTGGTCAATTGGCCGACCACCTGAAGGTAAATGTGCCAGGATTTTCATGCCATAAATACAATAAGATGCAAGGGCAACCCTTTACTGTGGTAGAATTAAAAGATAAGTTCATTCAATTAATGGAGGAGTAAAAGCTATGTCACAAGAGATAATAAAATTGACCCCAAAGGATTTTAAAAGCGATCAGGAGATTCGCTGGTGCCCAGGTTGCGGTGATCATGCCATTTTGAACTCCATCCAAAAAGCCATGGCCGATTTGGAAGTTCCCAAAGAAAAGATTGCAGTCATCTCAGGTATCGGTTGTTCGTCACGTTTTCCTTATTACATGAGCACGTATGGTTTTCATACCATTCACGGAAGGGCGGCAGCAATAGCCTCAGGTGTTAAAGTGGCAAATCCCGAACTGCATGTTTGGCAAATCACTGGTGATGGCGATGCCCTGGCAATTGGAGGAAACCATTTTATTCACGTCATCCGCAGAAATGTCGATTTGAACCTGATACTGTTTAATAACGAGATTTATGGTTTGACCAAAGGACAATATTCTCCCACGTCGCAGTTTGGAGCGGTTACTAAAACGTCGCCTTATGGAACGGTGGAATATCCATTCCAACCCGGAGAATTGGTAATTGGTGCCCAAGGTAAGTTTTTTGCCCGTACCATTGATGTGAACATCAAGTTATCGACCGACATATTTATTGAAGCTGCCCGTCATAAAGGTACTTCGGTAGTGGAAGTATTGCAGAATTGCGTGATTTATAATGATGGAGTCCATGCCGCTTTGGTTGACAAGGAGGAAAGAGAAAACCGGACGATTATCCTGAAGCATGGGGAACCGATGGTTTTTGGAAAGAACCAGGACAAAGGAATCATTCTTGAAGGGTTAAAACTGAAGGTGGTATCCTTAACTTCTGGTGGATATACCATCAAGGATTTGCTGGTGCACGATGCGTATGAACCAAATCCTGGAATACACCTCATGTTGGCCAATATGAAATATCCTGAATATCCTGTGGCTTTAGGTGTTATCCGCGAAGTGAAATCGGTAACTTACGACGAGAGCGTTGAGAATCAAATTAAAAAGGTAAAACAGTCGGCAAAACATAAGAAAATGAATGATTTGCTGTACAGCGGAAATATTTGGAAAGTTTAATTCAGAACCGAGTCTGGATAATTAATGAAGAAAAGCCGGGATATATGAACGATTCCGGCTTTTCTTTTTCCTCTGTGATTAATGATTATGTCTTTAACTTCTTCTTTTTAGCCGCAGGAAATAGAACATTGTTTAAAATCAACCGATAACCGGGAGAGTTGGGGTGCAGTTCGAGCGTGGTGGGTTCATCGCCAACAAAATGGCGGTAATCTTCCGGGTCGTGGCCTCCATAAAATGTCCAGGTGCCATTGCCCAATTCCCCATGGATATACCGGGCCTCTCCGGCAGTTTTTAATTCTCCCATAATTAGTACGCCAGGTTTAATCACATTTTTATTGAATGCGGTTGTTTGCCCCATAAACCCTTTGATGATTGATGTATGGTTTTGGCAAAGCATGGTAGGAACCGGATCCCATTTGGCCGAAAATTCAAACAACGTGAAAAAATCCTCTTCTTCAGCTACTTTCCTGGAATTGGTTACATCGATGTCGGAAAATTCATATTCAAATGGATTTGGGTTTAAGGTGAAGTTGCGGAAGGCAAAGGTTTGTGTAAAGTCCAATTTTTCCTGCATGTGGGCATCCGCCGGATCGCCATCGAACATGGGTCCGCAGATGTCGGTATTGTTGGATGCGATAGCAATATCATAACTATCGGTAGCCGAGCACATGGCAAAAAGGAACCCTCCCTTACTCACGTAATTCCGGATGGTTTGAGCTACAAAAAGTTTTAACTGCGATACTTTTGAAAAGCCAAGTTTGGTAGCCTCGTCTTCGGCATTCTGTACCTGGTTACGGTACCAAGCCATGTGCTGGTAAGCTGCATAAAACTTGCCGTATTGTCCGGTAAAATCTTCGTGATGCAGGTGCAGCCAATCGTACTTACTTAAATCTCCCCGGACAATCTCCTCATCATAAATAATATCGTAAGGAATTTCGGCATAGGTGAGCACCAAGGTGACGGCATCGTCCCACGGGAGCTTGTCTTTTGGTGAATAAACAGCAATCTTTGGGGCTTTCTCCAATTTAAGCGCGTCCATGTTCACATCGTTCGATGCAATATCCGAAAGTATCTGCTGAGCCTGAACATCGGCGATAATTTCATATTTTACATCGCGGATGACACATTCCGATTCAATCTCAGGGTGAAAGTCCATCATAAAGCTTCCACCCCTGTAATTTAAAAGCCATCGGGCTTCCAGATTGTTCTGTAATACCCAATAGGATATTCCGTAAGCTTTTAAATGGTTGCTTTGGGATTCGTCCATGGGAATTAATATGGACGAGGATTTTCCGGCAAAGGAAAATATCAGGAGCCAAATCAGGATGAAAAAACGGTGTTTCATGGAGTTAAGTATCTATGTTTTGATAGTTTTTATGTGTGTTTAAATCAATAATCAAAGAGAATAAATCTTTCTATGAGAAGCCGATATAAATCAAACACTTAAAACCGGTGGTTTGTTTCTTGTGCAACTTGCTAAAAAGGAGGTTCCCCGGCCTCTTCGAATTGGCTGTTGACATTAAAAACCCCACTGTCGAATCCGGTATTGACAGGAACAGAAGCAACCCTTGAAGCAGGTTCAACTTCTTCGTTCATTTTTGATGCAAAGGTCACGCCGTTGCTTCCCGAATCGCCAATGGCAAAGGTTTCCTCAAGATCGGTAAACCGGGTAAATTCTTTCTTAAATTTCAACCGGACATCACCGGTAGCACCGTTCCTGTGCTTGGCCACAATAATCTCGGCTAGCCCAATTAACGAATTGCCAAGCGTATCTTCGGTAATGCCAAAATATTCGGGACGGTGAATAAACAAAACCATGTCGGCATCTTGTTCAATTGCGCCCGATTCACGTAAGTCCGATAACTGTGGGCGTTTGTCGCCAGCCCGCATTTCAACTGAGCGGTTCAACTGTGATAGTGCAATGATGGGTACATTCAATTCTTTGGCAATGGCTTTTAGCGAACGCGAAATGGAACTTACTTCTTGCTCGCGTGATGCCTGAACCCCTGCTGTCATTAACTGAAGGTAGTCAATGATAACCAGTTCAATTTTATGCTGCATCACCAGGCGACGTAACTTTGCCCGTAATTCAAAGATGGAAAGGGCCGGGGTGTCATCAATATACATGGGTGCGTCTTCAAGGTTCCTGATTTTAGTTTCGAGTTGGGCCCATTCGTAAGGCTGGAGTTTGCCGTTTTTGATTTTGTCGCTGGCTAATTCGGATTCGCTGGAAATTAATCGGTTAACCAACTGAATGCTTGACATTTCAAGTGAAAAAACGGCTACAGGGCGTTTGTGATCAACGGCCGTGTTACGGGCCATGGAAAGTACAAACGCGGTTTTCCCCATCGCCGGGCGGGCGGCAATAATAACCAAATCGGAAGCCTGCCACCCCGAGGTAATGCGGTCGAGTTCGGTGAATCCGCTGGGGACGCCGCTTAATCCATCGGGGCGTTTCCCCGCCTCTTCAATCTGATGAATGGCCTCCCTGATGACGGAATCGATTCTGGAAACCTCGCGTTTGATGTTCCCTTCGGCAATGTTAAACAAGTCGCGTTCTGCCTGATCCAGCATGTCGGAAACATCATCGGATTCTTCAAAAGCCCGGGTTTGGATATTTGCACCAACCCTTATTAATTCACGTTGAATATATTTTTGGGCAATAATCCGGGCATGGTATTCCAGGTGGGCGGTTGAAGCCACTTTGTTGGTTATTTGTGCCAAATAAAATGAACCGCCAACTGCCTCAATATCCCCATTGATCTTGAGCTGCTGGCTAACGGTATGGATGTCGATGGGTTTGTGTTCGAGTGAAAGATTCAAAATGGCCTGAAAAATTTTCCCATGGGCATCGTTATAAAAACAATCAGGCTTTAAAATATCGATAACGGTATGTACCGCATCTTTTTCAAGCATCAGGGCCCCGAGTACAGCTTCTTCAAATTCAACTACTTGGGGAGGGATTTTTCCAAAATCAGCGGCGTTTTGGTTGGAATTATTTTTGTTGGAACTATATTTTCTTTCAGCCATGGCGCATGTTTTTTTTAAAGGAGAACAAAGTTAGAAAAAGAAGAAACCTATGAACGATGCTTTCATAGTTATTTATAAAAAAATAACACACAGGTTATGAACCAAAAAAAAATTATTTTTGTTGATAAAAAACGATGATACTCTTCCCAAATGCAAAAATAAATATAGGATTAAACATTATCAATAAGCGGCCCGATGGTTTCCATAACATTGAAACAGTGATGGTTCCCATTAGATTGACAGATATCCTGACCCTTCACCGATGGGACGGATCATTGGAAACCAAAACCAGGTTCACAGCCACCGGCCTGAAAATTGATGGAAACCCAGAGGATAATTTAGTAATTAAAGCTTATCAGCTGCTGGATAAGCAATTTCAGTTGCCAGCCATTGACATACACCTTCATAAAACAATACCGTTTGGTGCAGGAATGGGCGGAGGTTCTGCTGATGGGGCCTTTATGCTTAAAGGCTTGAATCAATTATTTCAGTTGCACTTAAGCGATATTCAATTGGAAGCATTTGCGGCACAGTTAGGCAGCGATTGTCCTTTTTTTATTAAAAACATTCCGGCCATAGCTTCTGGGCGGGGCGAACTATTGGTGCCTGTTCCGCTTGATTTGTCGGCATATTGGCTGGCAGTTGTGATTCCTCCGTTGGGCATTAGCACCAAGGAGGCGTATGCACGGGTAAAGCCAAAAGCGCCAGATTTTCGGCTTGAGAAATGTATAACTGATTCTATGCATGAATGGAAAAATCGGATTGTGAACGATTTTGAACCCTCAGTTTATGAGCAAAAGCCTGAGATAGGAGGGGTAAAAGACAAGTTGTTTGCCTTGGGGGCGTTGTACGCGTCGCTGTCAGGGAGCGGTGCCGCCAGTTATGGTATTTTTTCTTCGGAACCAGAAATTTCAAAAGCCTTTCCGCCTTCCTATTTTAAATGGTTTTCGAGGCTGTAACAGATTAAAAAATGCTTTTTGTTCATTCTGTCAATGAATAAAAAAACCGCAATGCTAAAAACTTAACATTGCGGTTTCAATATTTTACAGATAAAACTTATTCTATTTCAATCAGGAGATGTTGTTTGGGAACCCGTATCCCTTCTTGAACATGAATAGCTTTAATCACCCCACTGACAGGAGCTTCGACGATATTTTTCATTTTCATCGCTTCCAAAATAAGTAGTTTGGTACCTTCTTTTACTTTTTGGCCTTCTTTAACAAAAATTTTTGGGATGTTTCCTGGAATATAGGCCTTCACCATCTTGATATTTGGAGCTTCCCAGTTTTTCCGGTTCTTGAATTTTTCTGTTAAAGTAGTTTTGTACTGGGTTCCCCCAATGCAAAGCGTTTCGTATTTGGTTTTCTTTTCCATAAATACCTGCGGCTAAAATGGAGGAATCCCGTGTTTTTTCTTTGGACGGCCATCGTTTTTGTTTTTAGAAACTTCAATGGCGTGGATCAAAAGTTTACGGGTTTCAGAAGGTTCAATTACTGTATCAATGTACCCTTTGGCAGCAGCCACGTAAGGGTTGGTGAATTTTTCCTTGTACTCTTCCACCTTAATTTTCCGCATTTCTTCAGGATTTTCAGCCTCCATAATTTCCTTTCGGAAGATGATGTTGGCAGCACCTTCAGGCCCCATTACTGCAATTTCGGCACTTGGCCATGCAAATACAAAGTCGGCACGCAGGTGACGCGAATTCATGGCAATATAACCCCCACCGTAAGCTTTACGGAGAATGACCGTAATTTTTGGAACGGTAGCTTCGCTGAAAGCATACAAAATTTTAGCCCCATGACGGATAACTCCTGCATGTTCTTGATCCACACCTGGCAAATATCCGGGAAGGTCTTCCAAGGTTACTAACGGAACGTTAAAGGCATCGCAGTAGCGGATAAAACGGGCAGCCTTGTCGGAACTGTCGCAATCGAGCACACCGGCCAAAACCAAAGGTTGATTGGCTACAAAACCAACAGTTTCACCATTGATGCGTCCAAAACCAATCACAATGTTCCGTGCAAAATCGGATTGTACTTCAAAAAAGTCGGAATCGTCGGCAATAGCTTTAATTACATCGCGTACATCGTAAGGTTGTGAGGCGTCGCTAGGGACAATTTGGTCAATATCGAATTCCGATTTGGGCTCTTTGGGCGGGAACGGGCGGGCTTTTTGACCATTATTCCATGGAATGAAGGTGATTAACTTTTTAATCTGATCAAAACATTCCTGCTCGCTTTTTGCAAAGAAGTGGGCATTGCCTGTAATTTCACTGTGTACTCTTGCTCCACCAAGTTCTTCCATCGAAATTTCTTCGCCTAATACCGTTTTAATAACTTCAGGCCCGGTAATAAACATTTTTGAAATATTTTCGACCACAAAAACAAAGTCAGTCAAAGCTGGGGAATATACAGCGCCCCCGGCACATGGACCAAGGATTACGGAAATTTGAGGAATTACACCCGACGACAGGGTGTTGCGGAAGAAAATCTCGCCATATCCTGCCAGGGAGTTTACACCTTCCTGAATGCGGGCTCCACCGGAGTCGTTGATTCCGATAAGAGGAACGCGCATCTTTAAAGCGTGATCCATGATTTTGGTTATTTTACGGGCGTGCATGTATCCAAGCGATCCGCCAGCCACGGTAAAATCTTGCGCGTAAATACAGATAGGAGCCCCATAAATGGTTCCTGTTCCTGTAATTACACCGTCTCCATGAAGAACTTTTGAATCCATTCCAAAATCGCGTCCTTCATGCTCCACAAACAAATCATACTCATGAAAAGAATCTTTGTCGAGTAGAGACAAGATGCGTTCGCGGGCAGTTAGCTTACCGGTGGCTTTTTGCTTTTCAATGGCTTGCTCGCCGCCGCCCATCTGAACCTGCTCTCTCTTTTTCAAGAGTTCACGTGTTTTCTGTTTTAACGACATAATAAATCATTTAGATTAAACATCTTTGCTTTAATACGTTAAATGGTTTTGCACATCATCTGGTTTTTTGTGTAATAAAGCGGTGCAAGTTACGTAATTTTTACTTATTGAGCTTTTGGGCAAATCTGATATTTGCCTTTGTTTATTTCTAAAAAAATGACTATCTGCCAAAGCCGGACGCCATGTTTTCCGGTTAAATAGGTAGTTGTAGATTTCGAAAAATTAAGCACTTAATTTCGAAATGGGGCAAATGATGCTTTAGTAAGGCAATGAAAACAAAAGCGTTTGAAAAAGCTGGGTTTTACCGCGATGCTTTGCTGTAAAGAAACAATCCAATAATTAGGTAAACCAGGTTGGGGGTCCACACTGCTACAATGGGATTCATGCTGGCATTGGTGGCTAAAACAGTGGAGACTTGCATAAACATGATGTACGAAAAGGCTAAAAAGATACCGATTCCAATGTTCAATCCGATACCGCCCCTGGTTTTCCGCGACGAAATACAAACTCCGATAAGTGTCAAAATCATGGTGGAGAAGGGGTACGCGAAGCGTTTGTGTTTTTCGATTTGCCAAAGGGTGACATTATCGGAACCTACTCTTTTTTCCTGTGCAATAAACTCATTCAGTTCCTTATAGTTCATTGCTTCTACCACATTTATCCTACGACTGAAATCGGTAGGGGAGATATTTAACGTGGTATCGATGCGTTTCCCGGTTTCAATTTTTTCCTTTCCGTCGGGGTAAAGTGTACGGATTTTATAGTTGGTAATTTTCCATTTGTTGAGAGTGGTATCCCACTGGATATAATCCGAAAGTAATTTTGAACGTAGTTCCCCGTCTTCAAATTTCTCCATCGAGAATTTATACCCAATATCGTAGGTGTTGTTATACGTTTCCATATAAATAAAAACCCCGGGAAGCATCTGTCGGTGGATGTTCCTATCGTCGTTCCGGTACCGTACTTTAATGTATTTTTCTTCGAATTCGAGCCTTTTTTGATTCGCGGGGGGAATAATCCAGTTGATGAGTACAAACGAAAAAATTGTTAAAATAAATGCAGAAACAAAATAGGGGAACATCAGCCTTCGATAGCTGACCCCACTGCTCAGGATGGCAATAATTTCGGAATTTCCTGCCAGTTTTGATGTAAAAAAGATAACCGATATAAAGGTAAACAGCGCCGAAAAAAGATTTGCAAAGTAGGGGACAAAATTCAGGTAATAATCTACCACGATAGCGCGGATGGGGGCCTCTTTCTCTAAAAAATCGTCAATTTTTTCCGAAACATCGAAAATAACCACAATAACGATGATCAGCATTAAGGAGTAAAAAAAAGTTCCGAGGAATTTTTTAATGATATAGAGGTCGAGTTTCTTCAAAGTGATGTCTCTTTTGCGCCAAAATTAAAACTATTTTACAATCGGGACGATAATTTTTTTACCATTCCATCTTTCCATTCTGAGAACGAGCCATCCTCAATTTTAGTACGTGCCTCGTTCACCAGCCATAAATAAAAAGCCAGGTTATGGATGCTGGCAACTTGAGGGCCAAGCAATTCTTTTGCCACAAATAGATGCCGCAGATATGCTTTTGAATAGTAGCTATCCACATAGGAAGTCCCCTTTGGATCGATGGCAGAAAAATCGTTCTCCCATTTCTTGTTTTTAATGTTGATGATTCCTCCGCTGGTAAACAACATCCCGTTGCGCCCGTTCCGTGTGGGCATTACACAATCGAACATGTCAACGCCCCGGCTGATTCCTTCCAGAATATTCACAGGTGTCCCTACACCCATTAAATAGCGGGGTTTGTCGGCAGGTAGGATGGCATTCACCACTTCGGTCATTTCATACATTACTTCGGTAGGCTCACCCACTGAAAGCCCGCCAATGGCATTTCCTTCGCGTTGCAGTTCGGCAATCATGTTGGCAGCTTTTTTCCGTAAATCGGAATAGGTTCCACCTTGCACAATCGGGAAAAATGTTTGACTGTGGCCATACAAGGGTTCAGTTTCATCGAACCGTTTCAGTCCCCGTTTTAGCCATTGCATGGTTAAGTCAAGGGAATGGCTGGCATATTTGTAATCGGCAGTTCCCGGTGGGCATTCATCAAAAGCCATCATAATGTCTGCTCCAATGACACGTTGGATATCCACAACGTTCTCCGGAGTGAAAATATGTTTGGAGCCATCAATATGGGAACTGAATTTAGCTCCTTCTTTGGTCAATTTGCGGTTGTCGGAAAGTGAAAAAACCTGGTAGCCTCCACTGTCAGTCAATATGGGTAAATCCCAATTCATAAATTTATGTAACCCTCCGGCTTGTTTCAATAATTCAATTCCAGGACGAAGATATAGGTGGTACGTATTTCCAAGGATGATTTGGGCTTTAATATCATTTTTTACCTCCAACTGATGCACCCCTTTTATCGAACCAACAGTTCCGACGGGCATAAAGATGGGGGTTTGTATTTGCCCGTGCTCGGTAGTGATGACTCCCAACCGGGCGTTGGTTTTTGTATCTGTTTTTAAAAGCTTGAATTTCATATATTTAGAATTGGGGCTGCAAAGATAATGAAATTCCTTAATTACTGGTTTTCGTATGCTACACATTGATAAACAGTCAGATTTTAAATCATGATAATTTGGTTATATCCAGATTATCAGCAAAATAATAGATGTTTCATAGTTTCTGAAACCGGATTAATTAATACCGATTTTAAAAAAAAGCTTTCTGCCATTCAAACAGGTAGGTTTAAAATTTGCTATACTTGCACATTATTTTTAAATCAGATTTTGTGCAAGATATTTTTTTTAACCTAACTACTGCCCAATGGATTGGGCTGTCGGTACTCACCGTGGCTTTATTGGTTCAGTTAATTTACTATTTGTTCATTTATTTAAAGGTTCCGGTTTGGGAGCCTAATGAAGTTTCAGAATCGCTGGAACCCATTTCTGTAATTATCTGTGCCCGTAATGAAGCTGAGAATTTGGCCATACATTTACCCAAAGTTTTAGAACAGGATTACCCTGATTTTGAGGTGATAGTGGTAAATGATTGTTCCGGCGACGATACCGAAATGCTGTTGGCCGAGTTGAAATTGAAATATCGGAACCTTCGTTCAACCACCATCGAGCAAGACAACAAGTTCTCGCATGGGAAAAAACTGGCTTTAACCATTGGAATGAAAGCAGCCAAATACGAACGGCTGGTCCTCACCGATGCCGATTGTTATCCCGCATCGGATCAGTGGTTGAAAGAAATAGGAAAATCATATTCCCACAAAAAACTGATTGTCCTGGGTTATGGTGGCTATTTAACCAAACCGGGCTTTTTGAACAAGCTGATCCGGTTCGATACCCTGTTTATTGCCATGCAATATCTTGGATCGGCCATAATTAAACGGCCTTACATGGGAGTGGGCAGAAACCTTTCATACAATAAATCGTTGTTTTTCGGGGGCAAAGGTTTTTCCAGCCATTACAAACTGAAATCGGGCGACGACGATCTCTTTATCAATGAAAATGCCACGGGCGCAAATACCGCTGTGTGCTTGGCAAAAGAGAGCTTTACCCGCTCAATCCCTCAAAGCTCGTTTTCTTTATGGGCTCAGCAAAAGAAACGTCATTTAACAACTGCACCACATTATAAAGTGGGCGACAAATGGTTGCTTGGCCTCGAAACCTTTACCCGGATGCTTTTTTATGCAGGGATTATTTTTCTGCTGATCGTGAAATGGAATCCATGGATTTTGCTGGGATTCTTTGTTTTTAGGATGTTGGTTCAATTGACGATACTAAAATTGAACATGAACAAATTCGATGAAAAGGGGTTTTGGTTGTGGTCTCCAATATTTGATCTAATTTTGCCAATGATCTATTTATTTTTCATAATTTCAAACTCGTTAAATCGGCAACGGAATACATGGAATTAAATCCCAGTTTTTCAGAGAAAGCTCAAAAAGACTTTGAATTGGTGCAAGCCGCTCAAGCCGGAAATCAGGCAGCATTTGCTGCATTGATGTCACGGTACAGGGATGCTATTTATTTTATGATTCTTAAAATGATAAACAATAAAAGCGATGCCGAAGATTTAACTATTGAGGCTTTTGGCAAAGCTTTCCGAAATATCGATCAATATTCACCGAATTTTGCTTTCAGTACCTGGCTGTTTAAAATAGCATCAAACAACTGCATTGATTTTTTGAGAAAAAAGAAAGCAAGGCAAATCAGCATTATCAGCAGTTCCAACGATTCGTCGTCGAATTTTACCGATGGAATTAGCGAGGATTCATCCCTTTCCATCCAGTCGGATACGCTCGATCCTGAAGAATCGCTGATTAGCGACCAGAAAAAGGTGCTTTTACGCGAACTGGTTGACAATCTCAAGCCCAGGTACCGTCAGTTGGTTGAGATGCGGTATTTTTTAGAATATTCCTACGAAGAGATTGCCGAAGAATTGGATATTCCTATTGGCACGGTTAAGGCGCAGCTCTTCCGGGCCCGGGAATTGCTCTACGGCATTTTAAGTAAAAACCACGGCCATATTTAAGATACCATGCAGGTTATTGATACTTATTTTCCTGAAATTTCCAAGGAACAGCGTTTGCTCTTTGAAAAAATGGGTGAATTGTACTTGGAATGGAACCAAAAAATCAATGTCATTTCCCGAAAAGATATCGAGAATCTTTACACCCACCACATTCTTCATTCATTGAGCATTGCCAGGGTTATTCAATTTGCTCCCGGTACTAAAATACTGGATGTGGGCACTGGTGGCGGTTTTCCTGGAATCCCCCTTGCTGTTTTGTTTCCCGGAACCCATTTTCATTTGATTGATTCTATTGGGAAAAAAATCACTGTTGTAAATGAAGTCAGTTCAGCACTTGGGCTAAAAAATGTAAAAGGAGAACAAATCAGGGTAGAGCAGGTAAAACAGCAGTATGATTTTGTGATTAGCCGTGCTGTTACCCGATTCGATGAGTTTATCCCTTTGGTGAGCAAAAATATTCATCGCAACCAAAAGAACAGTCTTGCAAATGGGATCATTTATTTAAAAGGGGGCGGCTTTGACATCGAAATTGAAGCGGTGAAGCATAAAATCCAGATATTTTCTATTTCAGATTATTTTCAAGAATCTTTTTTTGAGACTAAAAAAATTATTCACCTTCCCATATAAGCAATTCCCGTACGTATCTTTCGTGAATCGGAAATCCCCTATATTTGAAGAATAAAATGTCAAGTTATGTTTTTTGCACTCTCAAAAATTATTGGAATTTTTTTGAATCCTATAATCTGGATATTGGGCTTGCTGCTTTGGGCGGTTATTGCCAAAAAGCCAAAAAGAAAAAAGGGTTTGCTGTTTGCCACGCTATTTTTATTCCTTCTTTTTTCGAACGCCTATTTACTTAATGCCGTATTGTTTCAATGGGAACGTCGTTCGGTACACGATTCTTCGCTGAAGCCTCAGTACCAATACGGAATTGTCCTTTCGGGGATGGTTTGGTACGATACCGAGACCAAACACCTCAATTTTTTGCAGAGCAGTGATCGCATTTGGCAAGCGGTGCGGCTGTACAAAGAAAACCGGATTGAAAAGATATTGATTACTGGCGGTACTGCCGGGTTTTTTAAAGAAGATACCATTGAATCGGCGTTGTTAAAAAAGTTTCTTGTAAGGATTGGGATTCCAGAGGGGGATGTGATGACCGAGGAAGCATCGAGGAATACGCACGAAAATGCCCTGTTTACGGCGCAATTGTTAAGCACCGAACCTCAGGGAAACCTGTTATTGATTACCTCGGCCATGCACATGCGTAGGGCCGAGCAATGTTTTGAAAAAGAGGGGTTGCACTGCGATAGCTACCCCACCGACCGGTATTCGGGTAACAACCACCTGCATTGGGACGATTTGTTGATTCCGAGCGCGCAGACCCTTTTTAATTGGAATGCCTTTACCCATGAGTTGTTTGGGATGCTTTCGTACAAAATAATGGGGTACATATAGCAATTAATAATGGGCAATTAGTAATTAGCATGTTTTAGGAACATTGAAGAGCTTTCCATTGTCCTTATTCTTAAGCCCAAATAACCTGATCCATTGAAATATCGTGAGGTTCAGTGGGGACGGATTCTAATAATTGAAAATCGAAACAGATACCAATTTTAACAGCCGGATTGTTCGACAGGAGTTTGTCGTAAAACCCCCGGCCACGCCCCATCCGGTGGTTATTTTTATCGAAGACCATTCCCGGAACTATAATTAAATCAATACCCTTCTCGTTAGGAAAATCGGTTCCAATGGGTTCCATTATTCCTTTTAATGTTCCGGGTTTCATGGTTTCTATCCCACGGAAATGTTTGATGCGTAAAACATCCCCATCTACCACAGGAAGTAAAATAGTTTTTGAACCTGCCCATTTTATAATAAAATCATGGGTAGCCACTTCATCATCCATCGACCAATAAGCCATGATGTTCCGAGCCTTTTTAAAAACCGGAAGTTGTTCTATTTGACGAAAGATGGCAGCCGATTTTTCTAACCGGATGGGCTCAGGAAGTTCCTGCTTTAATGCTTTAATTTTTTTGCGCAATTCTTTTTTATCTGGAATCATTTTAGGTTCAATTATCCTTGGAATTTACAATCAATTTCTGTGTATATATCGTTTTCCCTAAGTTTTTAAGGGTAATTACATAGGTTCCCGGAACGAATTTGGATACATCCAGGTGGATTTGGGAATTTTTGCTTATAGTTTCTTCAAGCATCAATCTCCCTGAAATGTCTGCCAATTGTACTTGGGTATTCACTGGTAGTTCCTCCGATTCTATGGTCAGGAACTGATGGGCTGGATTTGGAAAAACCCTTACCGAATATTTTTCCTCGTTGATGCGCTGAATGACTTCAATCTGTTTTTCAACGATAGGAGCCAACGTTAAGGTCATCATTGACCGGGCAAAGGTTCCTGCCACCAGCACGTGGTTGGTATCGTCGTAGGCCAGGTCGTAAACGGGGATCATGGGCATCCCTGAACCTGTCCGTTGCCAGGTTTCCCCCTGATTGAGCGTGTGATAAATCCCTCCATCGGTAGCTGCAAAGATGACCGAATCGCCATAACCTTTCAATACCACCAAACTATTGATGGCCAATTGTGGAAGATTTCCGGAAATGTCTTTCCAATCAGCACCCAAGTTTTGGGAATAGTGAACATGTGGAATGTTTTCGTTGGCTTTATATCCCGAATGAGTTACAAACAGGCTGTTTTTGGTATTGGGGCTAAACTTGATGCAGGTAACATATCTTTCGGGTAATCCGGGGGTAACATTTTGCCATTCAATAGAATCATAGATATGTACCCTTCCGTCGCTGCTGCCCGACGCTACCAAACTATCGGTTAATGGGGAAACCGCGATGGCTGAAATTATGTGATAGCTGTGATTGGTGCCATCGGTAAGGTCATCACTGATGGCTGACCAGGTTCCATCGGGGGCATCGGTAATCCGGTAAACCCGGTAGGTTCCGGTGTAGAGAATCTGGGGATTTTTTTTGCTCATGCAGATAGGCATGTCCCAAGAACGGCGGTCGCCTTCATCGATTCCGTAGTCAAAATAATTCCAGTTGTATTCCCCCTCTTGCTTGATGCCATAATACAAACCGCCATTTTGGGTTTCGGCGTACAATAAATCAGGATTTTTAGGGTCGAATAACGGTTGAAAACCATCACCTCCCAGAACATGCAACCAGTTGGCACTGTCAGAAATAGTTCCATACAAGGTGCCATTATCCTGGGCACCGCCACTGTAAAAACCGTTGTTGACCGGATCCACGGCTACCCGGTAAAATTGGGTGTTGGGGATGTTTTCAACATCAGTCCAGATCCAGCCGTTATCCACACTTTTGTAAAGGCCGCCATCGGTGGAAAGCAGAATAGTTGAGGAATCTATAAAAACCAAATCGTGTTTATCGGCATGAACTTCGTAGGTAAACCAGGGAGGGGTTGTCATTTCAAAAAACTGACCGCCATTATCGCTGCGGTATAGATCGACACCCAAAACAAACAGTTGGTTTTTATTGTAAGGATTCACCCGGATTTTACCGAAGTACCAACCGAATCCTCCCAAAACATCGCCTTCGAGATTCGTGGCGGTAAGTTTTACCCAAGAGGAACCAAAATCTGATGACCTGAAAATCCCCTCGGTTTCGTATAGGGTGGAATTCACGAATTGGGCTACTATTTGCAGGCTGTCTTGAATCGAAAGCGTTAACCCGATGCGTGAAATATTTTCAGTGGGCAAACCTGTTGAGAGCGGTTCCCAATTTGCACCGCCATCAAATGTCCGGTAGAGTTTGCTTTCGGCCCCTGACGATATACTTTCGTTGTAATTCCGGATTCGGTTCCAACCGGCCACAATCAACGTATCGGGCGAATTGGGCACCATCACCATATCAATAATTCCGGCTTCATCTGTCAAAAAAAGGATTTGGTTCCACGTCAGTCCGCCATCGGTACTTTTATAAAGCCCACGGTTGTTGTCGCGGATAAATGGGATGCCCATGGTAGCTGCATAAATAATTTTCGGGTTGCTGGGATGCAAAGCTATTTTGGTTACAATCCCGGTATTCTCCAATCCCAAATGTTCCCAGGTAATGCCTGCATCAGCACTTCGGTAAATACCATTTCCTACCCATGGATACCCGGAAATATTCGGGTCGCCGGTTCCTACATATAGGGTGTTTGTATCCATCGGGCTAATTGCAATGTGGCTGATGGCCAAATAGGGTTGTTCATCGAAAATAGGGTTCCAGGTGGTTCCGCCATTGGTGGTTTTATGAATACCGCCGCAAACGCTTCCTACATAAATAATGTTTCCATTGTTGGGGTTATGGGCTATGGTGTTGATGCGTCCGCCGATATTGTAAGGGCCCTGGGTAATCCATTGGGGTTGCCCGCCGGTTTTGTTTAATGATGCTTTTTGCAGGCGCATAGTCTCTTTTTGCATCTGCTGCAAATAAACAGCATGTCCTTTTTCAAAATCGGGGTAATTGCGCATAAAATGCAAATCCTCGAAAGGTTTTAGTTTTGGATGCGGTTTTTTATCGTTTTTCGAAAACAAAAATCCGGCAATTAGAGCAATAATGAGGACTAGTAACGGGAGTAACAGTGTTTTTTTCATAAACGGAGCGAATTGTAATTTCGATAAAGGTAAAAATAATAGATAATAAATTGATGTTGTTTAGCTGAGGTTTCTTCATATCTCTGTCACAGGCGGGATTTAAAGGATTCTTCTTAACTCTACGGCTTAGTGTTTATTTATTAATTGGGTAGCCTAATTTTATCATCTCAGGGTTTATACCTCGACTCATTCAATAACTGGTGGTAATTCTGGTCTCCCATCAGTTGAGGTAAGGTTACCTCCGGATGTGTTTTCATATACGACAGGATAATCTGGTAACCTAACCAACGTCCGGTCCGTGAGGGCGATTCTTTAGAAAAGGTGGAGGTGAAGGGGCCGTCGTCGATATACCGTTTGATTTCTTTGTAATTGGTAGTAAACACCAGTTTATTTTCCACCAGGTACAACCACATCAGGTTTTCGTTTTTGTGGCACCATTTCAGTTTTTCTTTGGTAAATCCCCATTTCAGGGTGTCGGCCATTTGGGGAAGCATGGCATCTAAAAAGAGATGGATTTTTCCGTAATAGAGCATCTGGCTGATCAAGTCGTCACTTTCGCTTTTGTAAGGAAATTCGGTGATGGCAACGGCAAACATCACATCGCTGGGAATTTTATCGGGATGCATGTTGGCTGATAGGTACTGTGGAGTCCGGAGCATGGTGTAATATTTTGAACCGGCTCCTAAGTATTTATCTAAGCTGATGCTGAGATACCCTGAATCGATCACGATGGATTGGTTAAACCCGGAAATGTGCGTGTAAATAGCCGGAATCTCCTTTTCGGGGAAGTGGTAATAGTATCTTTTAAACGCGTCGGCAAGTTCGTGTTCAAAGGGCAAATTTTTAAACAGAACCTGAACATCGGCATAAGCCCCTGAAATATAAGGTTCGGTTAAAAAGTAGGTCAGGTTTCTGGCATAGTCCAATTGGTTGGTGCCGCCAATTTTAATTACCTGCTGGTTATATGCGTCAAAAAAATTCCCGTATTTCTGTTCCCATTTGGGTACCTGTTGCCAGATGCTGTCGGTATTTACTGAAAACAGACCCACATCGAACCGTTCAATTTCCTGCCGGGTTTCAATGTTTGATATGTCCACATCCCATTTGCTGTGTGAGCAACCTGAAAAGATCAGAAATACGATAACAGTGTAAATAAAAACAACAGGTTTCATCATAAACAAGTTTTCCAATGTTTTGCACAAATATAAACAGGCTGCACGAAAATATTTATCTTTAACCCAATTTTTAAAACCTATGTTTTAGCCATGAGAAACTTCCGATTGATAGACAAGTACCAGCTAGCCCTTTGGGTGTTTTTAGTTCCTTTTGCAGTTTTTGGACAAGGGGTCCGTTTGGGCCTATCGGTGAGCCCGCAGCTTTCGTGGATGAAGTCCGATATGGGGATCGTTGAATCGCAGGGCGTAAAAATGGGATTCAATTTCGGGTTGCAGTCCGACTTCTTTTTTGCCGAGCGTTACAGCTTTTCTACCGGATTGCTGATAAACAACACCGGCGGGAAATTGAGATACAGCGATACCCTGAACTTTAAAACCTCAGACGGCCAATACAAATTCGATCCGGGTGCCGAGGTCGATTATAAAATCCAATACATTGATGTGCCGCTGGCATTCCGCATGGAATCGAACAAAATCGGATATTTTGTTTATTATGCCCAGTTTGGGGTAACCAACCACTTCAGGGTGGGGGCTACGGCTGATATTTCGGCTGCCGATGGTGCGGTGCAACAAACATTAAACGGTTACGGATGCAAAGACGAGGTAGGCTTTTTTACTATGGGCTACCATATTGGCTCCGGAATTAATTATTATTTTTCGAAAAACACGGCCATCACCGTAGGTTTCCTTTATACCAACGGCTTTTTGGATGCCTCCCGAAATACAGATACCGATTTTGAGGACAATCTTTCTGTCCGGAGCCTGATGCTTAAGTTCGGCATTTTGTTTTAATATAATAAGTGGATAGCTTTTTAGAGACCAGAAACCAAACATGCCTATCCGTGTAATTGGTGGCTAAAAATTAAATAAACATGAAAATCGCTCTGGCCCAATTGAATTACCATGTGGGGAATTTTGATTTAAATAACCAAAAGATGGCTGAGGCATTGGTACAGGCCGAAAAACAAGGGGCTGAACTGGTCATATTCTCGGAACTTTCGGTTTGTGGTTATCCACCACACGACATGCTGGAGCAGCACGATTTTATTATCCGTTGCAACGAAACCGTGAAACAATTGGCCGCGCGTTGTATAAACGTTGCAGCCATTGTTGGGGTGCCTACCATCAATCCTGCCTCAAAAGGCAAAAAACTGTTTAACTCCGCCTGTTTGTTGGCCAACGGGCAAATCATGGCCATCAGGAATAAAACCCTCCTGCCTACTTACGATATTTTTGACGAATACCGCTATTTTGAACCTAATGAAACCTTTGAACTGTTGGAATGGAAAGGCGAAAAGATTGCCTTAACCATTTGCGAGGATTTGTGGGACAAGCAGCCATCGGCATACATCAGTGCCAAAGGGGCGCTGTACAAACGGTCGCCCATGAGCGGGTTGGCCAAACTGAATCCCGATTACATCATAAACATTGCCGCTTCGCCCTATTCATACAATCAGGGAAAGGTACGCATCCAGGTGTTGAAAGAAAATGCGGAACGTTACCAGCTTCCGGTCATTTATGTGAACCAAACCGGAGGCAATACCGAACTGATTTTCGATGGCGATTCCATGGTGCTCGATGCTCAGGGAAATGTGGTGGCGCATTGCGGCGTTTTTAACGAAAACCTGATTTTTGTCGATACCCAGGCGCTGATGCAACAAAAATACAAACCCGAACTTTTAGAACCTTCCGATTACATTGCACAAATCCATGAGGCTTTAGTGGTGGGCATCCGCGATTATTTTGGAAAAATGCATTTTAAAAAAGCCACGCTGGGCTTAAGCGGGGGAATTGACTCTGCCGTTACCTTGGTATTGGCGGCTGAGGCTTTGGGGGGCGAAAACCTCCGGGTGTTGCTTATGCCATCAAAATATTCATCGGATCATTCCATTAACGATGCCGTGGATTTGGCCGAGAACCTACACATCTCGTACGAAATTGTTCCCATCCAACCCATTGTTGATACATTTGAACAGGCGATGGGGCCTTTGTTTAAGGGCTTACCCGCCGATGTAACCGAAGAAAACATCCAGGCCCGGGTACGTGGTACGTTGTTGATGGCCTTATCGAATAAATTCGGGCACATCTTGCTCAATACCAGCAACAAGAGCGAAGCCGCGGTAGGTTATGGAACCCTTTACGGCGACATGAACGGCGGATTAAGCGTGTTGGGCGATGTATATAAAACCGATGTGTTTAAGCTGGCCCATTACATGAACCGCGATAAAGAGATCATCCCGGTGAATACCATCCTGAAACCTCCATCGGCTGAGTTGCGCCCCAACCAGAAAGATTCCGATTCGCTGCCCGAATATGATTTGCTCGATGCCATATTGTTCCAATACATTGAGCAAAAGCTGAGTGCTTCGGAAATTATTGCTTTGGGTTACCCACCGCAAGTAGTTGAAAAGGTGTTGCGGCTGGTGAACATAAACGAATACAAGCGTTTTCAGGCACCGCCCATCCTGCGCATCTCGTCAAAAGCCTTTGGTTTTGGCCGGCGGATGCCTTTGGTGGCAAGGTATTAAGCTGAAAGTAGTTTTCGGTTTCAAAGCAGTAGGCTCAAATACATTTGCAGTAGGCAAAAACATAAATGCAGTAAACCTAAATACAATAGCAGTAAGCTTACTTAGGGACTGCTGGATGATAACCTTAGATATGTAGCTAAAGAATTGGATATAATACTTTTGTTTTTGCTTCTCTATTCTCCCAACCTAAATATCATAGAACGATTATGGAAGTTCATCAAGAAAAAATATTGTATGCCAAGTATTATGGAACACCTGCTAAATTTCAATTGGCAATCATTTGTTTTTCAAACTATTAGCCAAAATTACACCGGAAATTTAAAAAACCGGATGACCTTAAGATTCCAATTTTTTGAAAAGAGTGCTTCGGAAATTTATCCCGTTTTAATGTATAATTCTCCTGAAAAGACTGGAAAAACCTATATAACCCTGAATTTCTTCCGGTATTCCAAAGGAGGCATCCCCACAATTTTAACAAAAGTTTTCCGGAACGATTTGGGGTCGGAATAGCCACTTTGTTCAATAACCTCATTAATAGTGTCATTGGTATGTTCAAGTTGTTTCTTAGCCGATTCAACCCGTACATTCTGTAAATACTCAATTGGCGGTACCCCTGTGGCCTGTTTGAACCTCCGGACAATATTACGTCTGCTCGACGGAATATTTTTAATAATTTCTTCTATCGTTTCAATTTCACGGAACTTTGCTTCGATGTTATCCTGGATTTTTTTTACCAGATCATCTTTATGGTTATGGCTGGGTGCGAAAGTGCCAAAATAACTTTGGTTGTACCGATCCATATCAATTGCAAAAATTTTTGCAATTCGTATAGCCACCTCATTTCCGCAGTATTTTTGTACAATTCGCAGTAACAAATGAAAGGTTGATGTTGAACCGCCGCTGGTATAGAACCGTCCGTCAATGGTAACTACATGATCGGGCTTTAAAATAACCTCAGGGAAAGAAGCTGCAAACCGGTTACTTGCATCCACATGCGTGGTAGCCATTCTTCCATTGAGCAAACCTGATGCGCCAAACAAAAAGGCTCCGGTACAGAAACTCGCTATCTCAGCCCCTTCTATGTATTGATTCCTGATCCACGGAATAAATCTTTGATTCTTCAAAAGAGTGTCCGGCATATTAGTAGTGGTAAATGAAGGTATCAGTACAATATCGGCTTGCAGGTCTGATTGTATCGGCAATACAGAATAACCATGAAACATTGAACCTTCTGCTTCAATCTGTTCAGGAGTCCGCACTACATGAATTTTGAACGGTGTTTTCTGGTTATTTTCGACAGATACACGGTTCGTAGTTTCAAAAACATCCAAAATTGCAGCTATACTCAACAGCTTATAATCGGTGGGTACAATCAATCCTAAATTTTTCATTTTCCTGCTTTTTACAAACATAATACCTTTTTGTCTCAAATGCCCCTAAAATTGACCCTTATGTTACTGCTCTAATAACCACAATGTTCGAACTTTGTTTTCAGGAAATTGTTTTAACAAATTAAAAACTAAAAACGAGGAGCCGCAATTTGATGCAGAACCTGATAACAAAAAACAAAGAACAAAACATCAATTTTATAAAAAATCAAAGGAGAGAAAAGATTATGAAAAAAATGAACCCAGTAGTACATTTTGAAATGCCGGCGGAAGATAAAAAACGGATGGCCGATTTTTATACTAATGTTTTTGGATGGAAAACACAGATGCTTGGCCCTGAAATGGGAAATTATGTGGTTGTAACCACCTCTGATGTTGACCGGTATGGAAGGCCAAAAAATGCAGGAATGATAAATGGTGGTTTTTATCAGAAAAATAATGATTCAGCACCACATCCTTCTGTAGTTATTGCAGTTGACGACATTAAAGAGTCTATGAAGGATATTGTGAGTGCTGGCGGCCGTTTGATTGGTGAGCCAATGGCTATTCCTGGAATCGGAATATCTGTTTCGTTTTTTGACACCGAGAATAATCGGGTTGGCCTACTTCAACCTATAATGGATGCTAATAAATAAAATTGGAAATCATATAAGCATATCAATTCAGGAAAACTATTTGGAAAAAAGGAAAACCAAGAAATCAAAACTTAAAAAATCAATTGTATGGAAAAAGAAAAATCAGAATTGTTAACAGCCGGTAAAATTGCGGCACAGTTGGGTGTATCCGGTGCAGTAGTGTTAAAAACAATTAAAGCGCTCGATATTAAACCGGATCTGGTAAAAGCCGGATGTAGTTATTACGGAGCCGACACAATAAAGAAAGTGAAAGCTTCGCTTAAATAAATTATTGCCCGTTGTTTCTTGATTTGAATTAAGTGGTTTATTTGACTCATCGGTTGGTACTAAGCCAACCGATGAGTCAATTTTATCTCTTAAAATGTGATGCTTAAAAAATAAATTTATGTGGACAAAATCTTATACTATAGTAACAAAAGAAGTAACAAAGGAGCAAATCTGGAAGCTTTTTACTGATATAAACAGTTGGCCTGTGTGGAACAATCAAATTGAACTTGCGAAACTTGAAGGCAAATTTGAGGCTGGGAATCATTATCTGATTCAACCCAAGAACGGACGGATTGTGAAAGTAACATTGCTGAAAGTTGAAGAAAATAAGCATTGCCTGGAATTTGGAACATTTCCTCTGGCTAAAATGTATTATGACCACCTTATAGAAGAAACTGCCGACGGACTGAAAATAACAAACACAATCTATGTAAAAGGCATTTTGAGTTTTCTGTGGGTGCAATTAGTGGTAAAGAAAATAGCTGCGGAAATGCCCGCTCATGTGCAACAACAAATAAAGGTGGCATCAAAACTATAATAAATATGAGAAAAGAGAAAATAATATTTTGGACTGCGACAACAATCATCGCTTTGTTTGAAGGAGTAATGCCCGCATTGACTTCGCAAACAGAATTGGCAAAAGAAGGAATTGCACATTTGGGTTATCCGGGGTATTTTGGAAACGCATTGGTTGTATTTAAAGTTTTAGGAGTATTGGCATTAACTATACCACAAATTCCTAAACGGGTAAAAGAATGGGCTTATGCCGGTTTTGCTTTTGACTTTATTTTTGCGACAATCAGTCACGGAGCGGTTGACGGACTAAATGGACAAACATTTTTCCCATTGGTTGTATTCGGGATTTTAGCCGTTTCATACATTTACTATCATAAATTAAATAGGAGTAAAATTTAATTGTTATGTCGTTTCAAGCATACATTGACCACATAAAAGCCAAGACAGGTAAGACCCCTGACGATTTTAAAAAAATGGCTGAGGAAAAAGAATTTATTATTGCCGGAAAACTTAATCCTAAAACAAAAGCAACAGAAATTACAAATTGGCTGAAAGAGGAATTTGAATTGGGACATGGGCATGCAATGGCGATTTATGCACTATTTAAAGGAAAAACTGAATAACAAGAAAACCAACGAACCGCTAATAAAGGCTATATGCAATAAGGGTTTCAGTGATGATTCAAGCATTCTGCCCCGCTTCAACTTTTGTGTAGCTTGACAGGGAACCGCTTCGTACCCCTGCACTGGGTATAACCGCAGATGCTAGTGGCAAGCCAGGAAAATGGCTCTGGCATGTTTTTGCTAAAAAATTCTTACCTTTAGATTGAAACAAATTAATAACAAATAAAGGTAAATGATTATGAAAACAAAAAGATTAATTATCAGCACAGTATTAGGGGTAGTTTTTGGCTTTGTCTGTTATGGCTTAGCATCAAGCGGGCAAAGTGGAGTATCAACTATTTTAGCCCTGAACATAATCCTTGGAAGAATGCTAATTGGTGTAGCTATCGGTATAAGCCGTTTTACTTTAAAACATTGGTCGTTACATGGAATAACAATGGGGCTGGTTTTTAGTTTGCCTGCCGGGTTTGGTGCCATGTTAGGACCTGAAAACCCTGAATTTTCACATACAATGCTATTGACTTCAACAATTGTTATGGGAATGATTTATGGGTTCCTGATTGAATTAATTACTTCGGTTGTTTTTAAAGCAAGGCAATAAAGAAAAACGCCAGGCAATAAAGTGTATCTGCCATAAGGGTTTAGCTTTGCTGATCTCGCTTGGGTCGGTTCGCAAGGGTTCTAGGTATCGTGCGGCGCAGTAACTTTTTTATCTGGGGATAGTGACGTAGCCACGTAATCACATATTGGGTATTGCCGCAGTTATTGGGCACCATTAAAAGACAGTTTTTGAGCGACTGAAAAATGATACTGGCATAAGGTTGTCGCTTTGCAGGTTTAGATTTGCAAAAAGATAAAATTATGGAAATTGAGGATTACAGAATTTTTAAAGGCCGACATTGCGAAACAAACGCAATTGGCAATCTATTCTTAAATATTGGTTATTTAAAGCAGGCTTCAACTATATTACGCTTAATGCAGATAAAGAAAAAAAAGCGATGGAGGTTTAGAAAAAATATAAAAGGTACAACCAAATTTTCCGCTCAAGATAACAATGTGTTTACAAACTGACATTTGCAGAGGATGAAAAGTAAAACGGCATTCAAAATAGCGCTCACCGATTCTGAGAAACAGGAAATGAGGCGGAATAAAGTTAAAATTAAAGATATCCCGAACTACGCCGTTGATGAATTGGCAGTAATCATGGGTGTTTCATTGGAGCGGGCCAAAGAAGTTTACGCCTTGATCGGGTTCCAAATGATACCATCCATTGGAATCAGGTTTGCAGAAGATTTAATTTCGTTGGGATACTATTCTATCAATGAATTAAAAGGGAAAGACGCTACAAAACTAACGGAAGAATTTGAGTTATTAAAAGGATATTGGATTGACCCCTGTGTTGAAGACCAATTTAGGTTAGCCGTTCATTACGCGGAGACAGGTGATAAGACAAAAAAATGGTGGGACTTTACCGAGGAACGAAAGAAATATCGGCGGGAAAACGGACATCCGCCGGAAAGGCCCCAAAAAGCATGGCATGAAGCATTAGGGGTAAAACCAGGAAATGATAACGGCAACCTATACGTGTAAGTACCGGGAGTGGCTGGCCTACCTTGTGTCTCTATTTTATAGCCCGGTGTCTTATTTCTGACATCTCGCGTCAATTTTCACCACTATTTGCTAGTAATCGTTTATCGGGTTACTTTTGCAAAAAAATGAATTGTTTATTATGAATAATAAAATTTTATTAGTCAGTGTTTTTCTGACAATTTTTATCCAAGGGACTTTGTTTTCACAAAAGAGACTAGTTCCCCCGCATTTTAATCAAATCCACCTGTTTGGAAAGATTGAGGTACGCTTGGAACCTGCTGCCTATGATTCTGTTGTGATTGAATCGGGCAGTTTCGATGTTGAAAATGTTCAGGTTGCCGTAGAAGGAGGTATCTTGTCGGTGAAATTAACCAGTGAGTTTCCGTCGCAGATTAAAGTAAAAACGACTATTTATTATTCCGAATTGAAACACCTGGAAGCTGGTGGTGGCATTAAGCTCTACAACAAAGGGGCTATGCAGGGGTCATTCGTGGGTATTGAAGCCAAATCGGGCAGTGAGTTCGATTTGTTGATACAGCTTGATTCTGCACAGGTATTGGTGAATAAAGGGGCTTTTGTAAGGTTAACGGGTACATGTCCCAAAGTGGATCTGAAAACTGCTACGGGCGGCGATTACCGGGCTACCGCATTGCAAAACGACACCACGTTTGTAAAAATGAACGGAGGAACTGCCGAGGTGGATGTGAAACTGTTGTTAGATGCCGATGTCCGATTGGGAGCCAGTTTAAAATACAAAACACTCCCCAAAAAAATGAAAAAAACCGAGAAGCTGGGGGGTACTATCTCTCAGTTAGAAGACTTTTAAATTGTGACTATGGAAATTACCAAAGCCGAGTTTGTTATCAGCAATAGTGAATACAAAAAGTGCCCGGCACCCAATATGCCCGAGTATGCTTTTATCGGGCGTTCCAACGTGGGAAAATCGTCGTTGATAAACATGCTCACCAACCAATCGAAATTGGCCAAAGTGAGCGGACAACCCGGAAAAACACAACTGATCAACCACTTTAAAATAAACGATGCATGGTATCTGGTCGATTTGCCCGGGTATGGGTTTGCCAAGGCTTCAAAAGGCCAACGGGAAAAGTGGCAGAAATTCATAACGGGGTATATCCTAAACCGTGAAAACCTGTTTTGCCTTTTTGTTTTAGTTGATTCAAGGTTGGAACCCCAGCAGATTGATGTGGATTTTATGCACTGGCTGGGTGTCAACGGAGTGGCGTTTGCTATTGTATTTACCAAAGCCGATAAGCTTTCCAAAAATCAACTCGACCGGAACGTAAGCATCTATACCAGGGAACTCAAAAAATCGTGGGAAGAATTGCCGTCGGTATTTGTCACCTCAGCCGAAAAAAGGATGGGTAAAGAAGGTATTTTAGCATTTATTGAGGATGTCAATGCCAAGAATCCCATTCAATAGCGTTTTTTTACTTGTTCTTGTCCCCGGTTCGTTCAGTTCTGATTTGTAGCCAAACGTCCATCAAGTTCCAATTGATCGGCAATTTTTGCCATCCCTTCAATAGTCAGTTCAATCACCTGGGTGAGTTCCATGCCCATCATTACTGCTCCTTTTTCAATGATAGAGCGGTCAATTTTAGCGGCAAAACGTTTGTCGGCCCATTTGCTTTTAACCGATTTGGCCTTCATATCCAAAATGCTTTTGGTTGGCCGTACCAATGCCGATGTGGTTACCAGTCCGGTTAACTCGTCAATGGTGAAAAGGGTCTTCTCCAGGAGGCTTTCGGGTTTTAGATCGGTACAGATACCCCAGCCATGGCTGAGTGCCGCACGGATATAATCTTCGGGCCAGCCATTTTCCTGAAGGATTTTTTCAGTCATCTGGCAATGGATATCGGGATATTTCTCATAATCCAGATCATGAATCAAACCGATAATTCCCCATATTTCGGGGTCTTGGTTAAAATGTTGGGCAAAGTGCCGCATGGTGGCTTCCACAGCCAGAGCATGTTTAATAAGGCCCGGGGTTTGGTTGTATTGTAGCAGCAATTGGTAAGCTTGGTCTCTGGTAGGCATCATCTCTAAATATGTTTTGGGTTGTTTACAAAGTTTCTAAAATAATTATTCCGATGGAAAGAATCAATGTTTTGTATGAATCTATCTGAGATTCTTTGCCATTCGGGTTGGTGGGTACCCTAAGAACAAAACCCCGTTTGCGGGGCTTTCATTCTCAAAATATCTTTATTTCTTGTCTTGAATCTCATTTCTCAAATCGAGGCTCTCAGTTATTTGATAAGTCCCGAAAGCAGCGCATCCAATTCATCGGCATGAAGTCCGCGTTTCACAATTTTTCCGTCGGGGTCTATTAAAATGGCGTGTGGAATGGAGTTTACCCCATATAGCTTGCCTACCGGATTGTCCCAGCCTTCGAGGGTAGAAACCTGTTTCCAGACCAACCCATCTTTGGCAATAGCCTGTAACCATTTTTCGCGGTCTTTATCCATAGAAATCCCCAGAATGGCGAATCCTTTTGCTTCAAATTTTTGATAAACAGCTACCACTGTCGGGTTGGCTCTGCGGCAAGGCCCGCACCACGAGGCCCAGAAATCGATCAATAGATATTTCCCTTTAAAATCGGAAAGGTTAACAGGATTGCCGGCCGTATCGTTTTGTGCGAATTCAGGAGCAAGCATGCCGGGTTGCAAGGTGCGCAAAAGGTCAACCCGCTGTTTCAGGTTTTTGGTATGTGCATATTCATGTAATGAAGAATCCAGACCATTCACGAGTTCCTCCAGTTCCTCCAATTCCAGATAATAGACAATCTCGCGGTTGATGATAAAGGGCGAAAGGATGCTTTGGGGATGTTCCCTGATATAAATTTTGCTTAGTCCTACAGCAACCAGATCAAGGGAATCGAGCTTTTTCTCCAATTCCTTTTTTAGGGCAAGGTCGGTGGCAGCCTTAAAGTCAGCATATACCAATTCCATCTGATTGTTTAGCTCACTTTTCGATTCTTGAAGGGCCTCATATTCGTCATTCACCTTTGACCCTTTGATGGTTGTTGCCTGAATGCTGTCTAAATTGGCAACAACTTCAATCGGGGAGTTTTCAACAAACAAGACTATCTGATTCTGTGTGCTGCCAAACTGGATGAAGTATTGGTCGGGGAAATCCACTTTGCCCATAAACTTAAAGGTGCCTGCAGTAACTTCCGAAGAGTCTATTACATTCATCTTCTTGTCTTTGTAAATCTTCAGATATACTTTTTCAGGCTGGGTTCCTGTAATCTTCCCATTGATGACAAACTGGTCGGTTTTGGGGCCTGAACAGGCTCCCATAGCTGCAAGAGTAAGTATTAAAAAACGGTTCATTCAAATTCAATTTAATTGTTAATGTATGTCAATTCCATGGATCATGTTCAACAGGTGATCCAAGGTTAAAAATATTTCATTTAAGTATTCTTCTACGGCTTTTGGGCTTCCCGGCAGGGTATATACCATGGTTTTGTTCATGGTTCCGGCAATGCCCCGGCTTAACAAAGCGTTGGGTTTTTGGGCTCCGTATTTTACCCGGATCATTTCCATGATACCCGGTATTTCTTTATCCAGATGAGCCGAAACAGTTTCCACGGTAATGTCGCGCAGCCCAATGCCTGTTCCGCCCGTGGTGATGAGTATATCGGTTTTGGCCACTTTGCATTCCTCAAGAATAAGCGACAGTTCCGAAGCGTTGTCGGGAATAATGGAATGCTTGATGAGTAGCTTTTTGTTGATTTTTTCAAAATATTCTGTCAGTAACCGAACAATGGCAGGGCCACTTTTGTCTTCATACACTCCCCGGTGAGCACGGTCGCTAAGGGTTATTACCCTGGCAGTAAAAACTTTTGGGAGGTTAACCAACACCTGCCCCAGATAAAAAGTCAGATAATCCTCCGGAAGGCAGAGGATGGCCCGTTGCCCCTCAATCTCCATCGGTTTAATGACTTTAAGGTCGCTATCGCTACCTGTAATGTGGTCAAAGGTTTTAATAGGTTCGTTGTCAAATTGGTCTACCAGCAGGATGGCTCCTACCGAGGTACCCGCCATAAACGATTTTAGCAGGTTTTCGCCAGGCATTTGTTTTTCAAGAACCAATACCTGGTTCGATACTTTATTGGGCGACGTTGAAGTATCATCTACTTCCACATGTTGTTTGTGGCTTGTAATCCGGTAAATTGAATTGATTTTCATGTGGCAGCGTATTAGGTTTATACTAGGAACACTTAATGTACTCAATCTTGTCACCGGGTTTAATAATCCCACCCTGAATCACTTTGCAGAAAATGCCCTCTTTGGGCATCACACAGCTTCCAACGATTTGAAAAATCTGGCAACCATCGCCGTGGCATTTTTTGCCGATCTGCGTTACCTCAAGCTTGGTATCTCCAATTACGAACAAGTCGCCGGGCAGGGTTTCGTAAAGGACAATTCCTTTGGTGGTAATATTTTCGGCAAACTCCCCATAATCTAACTCACGCCCTAACTTCTTCTCAAATTTGCGGATGCTTTCTTCGGCCAATAAACTTACTTGCCGGTGCCAGTTTCCGGCATGGGCATCCCCTTCAACCCCATGTTGATTGATGGCAATAAAAGGACGCGGGGTTTTAATGGTCCCTTTTTTTTCGGAAATATTTACGGAAATTACGTTGCAGCTTGGCGTCATTACTGATTTAAATTAATATTTGATAAAATTGAACGGAAACCGGACCATCTTGGAGAACCCTACACCGGCTTCGTACATGTCGTCGTCGTCGTGATGAAAATACCAATTGATGATTAAGGGTTTGCCTTGCCGGGCAATTTCTTTAAACAAATCCATAATATCCAGCAACGACTTGGTAGATGAGGTATTGAAATACTTCATTTTAAAATTGACCACGGTTTCTTTATTCGGCTGTTTAATGTATTCTGTCACCCACTGAATCACCGGCTCGTAAAATTTTTTGCTGTTTTCAGGAATCGAAGTGCCACTAAACCAATATTGTTCCTGTTTTTCATCTAAAATAATCCGGGGGGTATCCTGAGTTTCGTCGAGTAAGATAGGTAACATAATTTTTAGTATTTGATTCAGTTACTAAGATACTAATAAATGGAAAGTTTCAAACTAATTTAGTAACGCATTCCTTTATGTGGACAAAAACAATCACTGGAACGATTGATTTCCTTATTTGTTGATTCTGATAAGTTATAGTTGATTTAAGCGCTAATATTGGAAATATTTTCATAAATTAACTGTGCTTTTCACTTACCATCAATTTTTTTTATATCATTGATGGTAAAGTTTTCTAGGGGTATTAAAAAATAAATGATACATAAAATGGCAAAAATTAAACGGATACTGGTGACTGATGATTCAAGCACTACTCGTGGTTTTATTAAAAAGGTACTTGTTGATGCAGGATTTCAGGTAATTGAGGCAAGTAACGGCGTTGAAGCATTGATATTGATTAACCGGGAGGTTCCCGATTTGCTGATGCTCGATTTGTTGATGCCTGATATGGATGGTTTGGAAGTGCTTGAAAAATTGAAAACCGCATCCATAAAAGTACCTACCATAGTCATTACAGCAGACATTCAGGAACAAGTGAAAGAAGAGTGTTTTGAACTTGGGGCCCGTGATTTTTTAAATAAGCCGGTTACTGCCGACACCATATTAAACAGCATCCGGAAGATTAATGGCTAAGCTTGATTATAAGTTGAGTTCCAAAGTAATCCTTTAAATTTAGAAGATGAAATTATCGACACAGCAGTTTGATTTTCTAACAGAGATTGTCAATATAGGAATAGGGCGCAGTGCCAACGTGTTGAATAAAATTGTTAAAAACAGGGTACAGCTTAAAGTGCCTAGTATCCTGCTTTTAAAGGTTGATGATTTAAAACAGTTGGTAGGCCACGACGATTCTGTAGAATTATCTGTCATCTCCATGGGGTTTACCGGAGATTTATTAGGAAGTGTGGCTTTGGTGTTTTCATCTGCAAATGCCATAAAAATGGTCGATTTGTTGACCGAAAATAATTATGAAAAGCTTGAGATGGATCAGCTCCGTACAAGCACCCTGAACGAGGTGGGTAACATCGTGCTGAATTCCTTAATCGGAACATTAGGCAACTTGCTCAAGACCCGCTTCCGTTACTCCATCCCCCAATTCAAAGAGTGCCTGGCAAAGGACTTGTTGGCAAACACCGGAAGTTTACCGGAATATTTCATTTATGCCGAGACGCAATTTAAAATTAAGGATAATAATATCGAGGGGAGTTTCATGCTGTTCTTCGAGGTAGGATCATTTGACACATTTATTGAAAAACTCGAAAAATTTTCTGTTCAATAAAAGGTGATGGAACGGGCTAAGCACACACAGCAGTTGATAGATAGTTTGTCGATGGGGATTTGCATCATCGATCCGGTTTATAAAGTGCTGTATTGGAACGAATATATGCACGAATACACAGGCATTCCATCGGGTACAATTTGCTGTAAGCCTTTGGGCGATTTTTTCCCTTCATTCAAGTTGGAGGTTTATACAGAGCGTATAAATTCTGTTTTTGAGGGTTGGCCTCCGGTGGTTTTGTCTTCCAGATTTCACCATCTGTTTATCGAGAGCCCGAATGGTAAGTTAAAAAACAAATCCCAGGATGTTACTATCAGTGCCTTGGTAAGCTCCGAAGAAGGGGCTTTCAATGCACTTATTTCGGTGATAGATGTTACCGAATCGAACCGGCAATTGGAAGAGCTCAACATGCAATACAAAAAGGCAAAGCAGGATATTGAGATCAGGGAACGTATCCAGTCAAAATTGATGGATTCTGAAATCAGATACCGCGAACTGAATAACATGAAAGACAAATTGATATCTATTATAGCGCATGATTTACGGAGCCCTTTCACTTCCCTTATCGGGTATATGGAGATTCTGGCCAATGAACCCCATAAAATCAGCCAAAACCGCCAACAGGAGATAATTGCCATGTTGCTCGATGGAACCCGTCAAACTTATGCTTTGCTTGAAAACCTGCTTCTTTGGGCCAACATGCAGATTAAAGGCGGCGTAATGTATCGTCCGGTTGCATTTAACCTGGAGGCGGTTTTAACAGAGGTGGTCGCTAAAATGAAGCATATGGCGCAACGCAAAGAGATATCTATTGTGATTGAATGCAAGGAGGTTGCCGATGTTTTTGCCGATGTTGATATGGTTCAGGCAATACTCCGGAACATTATTTCGAATGCCATTAAATATACTCATCCAAAAGGGCGTATCCAAATCAATTCAGCAAAAGAGAATGACTCTTATGCTTTTGTCAGCATTAAAGATGACGGGGTTGGTATGAACCCGGAAACAATAGCCAACCTGTTTAAAATGGAGAAATCTGTTTCTGCATTTGGAACGGACAATGAAAAAGGAACCGGGCTGGGGCTGCTGGTTTGTAAGGAATTTATCGATAAAAATAAAGGAAAACTTGAAATAATAAGCTCCTTGGGTAGCGGTAGTGAATTTAAGTTTACTCTGCCTTTGCGTTCCTTGTAGGTCTGATTAGGTAATTATTCTTTGGTTTTCTCTAACAACCGGACATTTTCAATAATCATGGTTTTATCCACCGCTTTGCACATGTCGTAAACTGTTAATAAAGCAACATTAACAGCCGTTAAAGCTTCCATTTCAATTCCGGTCTGGCCGGTGCATTTGGCAAAACTCTCGCATTCAATACCGGTTTCGGTTATCCGGGCGTGAACATCCAATTTTGTAATGAGCAAAGGGTGACAAAGAGGGATAAGTTCCGAAGTTTTTTTACCCGCTTGAATGCCCGCAATCTCAGCAACAGTCAACACATCGCCCTTTCTCAGTTGGTTTTCTTTCACCAATTTTAACGTTTCGGGTTGAAGCCTGATATGCCCAATAGCTCGTGCCGTACGTGCCTGTTGGGGTTTATTGCCCACATCTACCATGTTGGCTTTCCCTATTTCATCCGTGTGGCTCAACTTTTTCATATTCCAACAACTTTAAATTCTTAACTCTGAACTTCCAACTTTAAATACTCTAAGTACTTAAAGTACTCTAAATACTTCTTCTTATCCTCCAATGTTATAGAAACTTCCAGTAGAGTTGGTGTGTCCGCTTCTGGGTTTTTTGTTTAAAGCCAATTCATAGGCTTTTTCTGTTCCCAGTTCACGCACGTTAAAAGCAATGTCGCTGAAAAGGCATGGTTTTAATAATCCGTTGGCAGTTAACCTAAGACGGTTGCAAGTGGCACAATTTCCGCCATCACCTCCTTCGACACGGGTAAAATATCCTTTTTCGAGGTTCATCTCGTGAATAAACCGGACTTCCAAATTATGTTCTTTGGCGAAATGGGCTACCTGTTGAGCATCTTCTTCCAGCGAAGAACTTTTTATTACACAATTGAGTTTGATGGGAGCAAGCCCCGCCTGCCGGGCGGCCTCAATCCCTTTTAAAACATCGGCAAGTTCACCCACCCGGGTGATTTGACGGAACTTCATAGGATTTAATGTGTCCAAACTGATATTCACCCGTTGGAGCCCGGCTTTTTTCAAAGGAACCGCCAATTCAGCCAATAATCTGCCATTGGTAGTCATCGACAAATCGCGGATTCCTTCAATGTTGGCAATCATCTCAACCAACGTGACAATTCCCTTACGCACCAACGGCTCACCGCCAGTAATCCTGACTTTGGTAATTCCTTGTGAAACCCCGTAAGATACCACCTCCACAATCTCGTCAAACGATAAAATATCGTCGTGCGATAGCAGGGTAATCCCTTCTTCGGGCATGCAATAGGTGCATCGGAAGTTACATCGGTCGGTTACCGAAACCCTGAGGTAATTGATCCGGCGGTTATAACAGTCGTACATGGACTAAATCCCCTTCTTTTAGTTCTTTTATTCCTATCTCGATAATGGCCAATCCATGACAGGAGGGTAACGAATAAATATGTGCCGAACCATGATATTCTGTAGGGATTACCTGGCTTTTTTCATTGATTAGGATTGGGATGTAGGATTTCCGTTCGGCCCGTTTCCGTGAATAATTTTTACCCATAGGTAATTGAATGGAAGGTCTGTTTTCCGATATTCCCATTAAATTGTGGATGGCGGGTTTTACCAATACATCGAACTGAATGAACGATGAAACCGGATTTCCCGGAAGTCCAAAAATTAGTTTGCACCCTTTTGTTCCAAAAGTAGTGGGTTTTCCGGGTTGCACAGCCACCCAGTCAAACTGGATTTCAATACCCAGGTCGGCCATAATTTTAGGGACAAAGTCAAAATCGCCCATGCTAACACCGCCTGTGAGTAAAAGAATATCGCATTCTTCCATTCCTTTTTTCAGGGCATGGTACGTGTCAAAATAATCGTCTTTCACAATGCCGTAGTAGATGGGCAGGCCGCCACTTTGTTTTATTTGCGCGATTAGTTGGTGTCCGTTGCTGTTTCTGATTTGCGATGCATTGGGGACGATGTCGGGTTCCACAATTTCATCACCCGTGGAAATGATTCCTACTTTTGGTTGTTTGTAAACAACAGGTTGGGGGCATCCTACCGAAGCAAGCACAGCAATGTGCCGGGCATCGATAAATTGGCCTTTGTGTAAAACTACATCCCCTTTTTTTACATCGCTGGCCCGATAGACAATATTGTTTTTTGGATGTCCTGAAAAGATAACTTTTTGTGTGCAGCTTATTTCAGAAAGTTCCACTTGGATAACAAAATCAGCACCTTTAGGTATGGGAGCTCCGGTCATAATCCGGATGGCTGTTCCGGGAACTACTTCTTTAGTTGCTGATTGTCCGGCGGCTACTGTTTCAATCACGTCCAGCTCTTGTTCAATCTCGCTTTCGCGGATGGCAAATCCATCCATGGCGGCTTTGTCGAACGGAGGCATGTCCATATCGGAAGTAACGTCTTCGCCCAAAACCCTGCCGGGCGACTCGTGTAGCGAAACCTTTTCAGTGGCTAGTTGTGTGGTGCTTTTATTTAAAACTATCTGCAATGCTTGTTCAAGAGTGATCATCCTGTTTAGAATTATTCTACAAAAATGGGTACTATTTTTGGAAAAATAAATAGCCTTTGCAACATCAAAATAAAGTTATTACCCCGGAATGAACCTCACCGATGAGGGGTTAAAGGCTAACCAGACCTCCTGTTTTTCCTTAAAGTCAAAGGTAGTTATAGAATCGGAGGAAATGGAAACGTAAAATAAAATACCGCAATCCACCACAATTTCATACCCCATACTGGCAGGCACTATTTCTTTAATCGTTCCATGAAATTGGTTCATCACCCCATTGGGTTGAGGTGTACGTGAAAGCAGGATGTTCTTTTGGCCAATCAGCACAAAGCCTTTGGTAGTTTTATGTTTGGTAAAAATATCAATACCAATGTGTTCGTTCAGGTGCGCTTTCGTGGTTTCATGGTCAGTACCAAGTTCCAGGGTGGCAGGGTAAAAGTTTTTAATTCCCCCAAAATGTGCCACAAACTGGTTTTTCGGATGGGTAAATACTTCGTGGGGTGTCCCGGTTTGAATAATCTGTCCGTTATGGATGACCCCAATCTGGTGGGCCAATGAAATGGCCTCTTCGTAATCGTGAGTTACGTGCAAAATGGTTTGTCCCTTTTGGTTGATCCGCCGGAGCATGGAACGCAAATCAGCTTTTAAGCTCACATCCATCGAGGAAAGCGGTTCGTCGAGTAAAAGAATGTCAGGTTTTAAGATTAAAGTACGGGCCAATGCCACCCTCTGTTTTTCACCTCCCGACAAGGTTTCAGGATATCTTTTCAGAAAAGGAACAATATTCATCTCCGTTGCCAGTTCCGCTAGGGATTCTTTAATTTTTGAGAAACTGATTTTTTTGATGCGGAGTGGATAAGTAATATTTTCTTCCACAGTTAAATGTGGGAACAGCGCGTGATCCTGAAAAACCAATCCCACATTTCGTTTTTGAATTTGTGTATGGGTAATTTCGTTTTGGTTCATAAACAGTTGACCGCTCTCTGGTTTTGTCAAGCCTGCAATACTTTCCAATAGCAACGATTTACCAGAGCCCGATTCCCCTAATAGAATAAAGTATTCCCCCTTTGATACCTGAAACGAAATATCTTTTAATTGGAATGTTCCTATGTTGAGGGTTAGGTTATGAACGGATAGCATCTTTTTTTGGATTTGATAAATAGCGCAACAATACAAAAAACACCAAACACACGGCAATAAATATCAAAGCTACCGGACGTGCATATTTTAACCCAAAGGCACCAAACCGTTCAAAAATCATTACAGGTGTAATCATCGGGTGATAGGCAATAATCACAACCGCTCCAAATTCGCTCATACCCCGGGCAAACATCATAATTAACCCGGAAACAATGCTTCGCCAGGCCAATGGCAAGCTGATGCTGAAAAAAACTTTAGCGGGTGATGCCCCTAAATTCAGCGCGGCTTTTTCTAAACGTTCAGGTACTTCTTCAAAACCATTGCGGGCAGCATTTATTAAAAAGGGAAGGCTAACAAACGCCATAGCAAGGACAATGCCGGCTGATGAGCTCGGAAATTCAAGCCCAAACAAACCACCTGCCTTTCCAATAATTCCTTGTTTCGATATTACCGTAAGAAGTGCAATACCGGCGGCGGAGTGAGGGATAACAATTGGCAAATCAATGATCCCCAGTACAATTTTCTTCCCAAAAAACAATTTCCGGGCCAGCAAGTAGGAAAAGGGAATGGCAAAAAAGGCAAAAATAGTTGTAGCAATCATGCTTGTGGCTAAGGTAAGCATAATACTATATGTTACCTCTTTGTCGGCAATTGTATCGGCAATTTCGGTACCGGATGAATGAAATACCAGTCCGGCAAGTGGGGCTATTAAAAATAATAAAACCACGCCACCCAAAAAGGTAAAAAGCCATTGAATGCTATTGTTTTTGTACATGGCTCAAAGATAGAAAAAGCCTTTATTTTTCGGAGGCAAACTTTTTTAAGTGACCGGGCAAATAATTGTAAGTGTTTGAACCAGCAGGAACACAGGAGGGTTGGCCATTCTGTTCCATAATTTTCAGTCCTACACTGTCCGCAAAAAAGAATTCCAAAAATTTTTGGGACGCTTCTGGATTTGGTGCATTTTCCAGTTGGGTAATACCATACACCATGGGTTCGCCATAGTAAGTGGTAGATTCATTTGGATTCGGACCATGCAATTGAATCGAAACTTGTTTGTAAAAATCGGTTAGTTTTGCGGTTTTCAAATTGATGCTATCAGGCAAAACCAAATAGTTTAGTTGATGCTGTTCTGCCACCGATCGGTATAAAAAAATGTAGTCGATGGTTTGAGTTTCGAGCAATGCCAGTAAATCGACCTCTTTGGGGCGGATGTGGTTTTGATCCTTTTGCATCAGCAAAGCCGATAACCCAGGAGATTGGTAAAATTTTTCAGCCAGTTTGCTAACCAATACGGTACGGTATCCGCATGGATCCGATTCCGGATCGGCCCTGCCGTAACGAACTTCCGGGTCAAGTAATATGCGGTACCAGTTCGAAGCATTCATCTCTTGTTGCCGTTTCGAGTTTGGGGTATAAACAATACACATTTCATTTCCGGCAAATTTCAGGTTCCATTTGGCATAATTGGGGATTAAAAGCTCATCAATTACCGCATAATCGGCCGATGCCATGATGTCACACGGTTTGTTCAGGTCTGTGATTTTTCGTGCACAGGCTCTGCTTCCTGCAGCTTCTAAGTAAACTTTTATCTCGGGGTATTTCGTTTCGAACGAATCGGCAATTTGCTTAAAAGGAACCGACAGGCTTCCTGCATGAAAAATAATTAATTCCTGAGATTGCGGATGATGCTTGGGTTTGCATCCATTACTGACGCTTAATACTCCAAAAATGAGGAGAATGAATTTAGCTGGTGATGTTTTCATTAATGGTATGGAAAAACGATTTGGTGATTTTGTGTATAGATTGATCAAATTCCAACCGAAGCTCTTCATAAGCGTTCATTAATTTTTCGCCATCGGCGGTGAGGCACGATTTTCCACCTTTGGCGCCGCCGCGGGTCCGTTCCAAAAGCTTGAAGCCCAACCCCGATTCAATTTCCTCGATATTTCCCCAGGCTTTGCGGTAACTCACGCCTAAGTGTGTAGCTGCCGCTTTCAGAGAACCTAACTCCTTGATGTGCCTTAACAAACGGAACTTGTATTCATCAATAATGTTGCCTTTCTCGTGATGCTCCAGTAAAATGTGGTAATCCAGAAAAATATTGTAATATTTTGAACCTTTATGACCCGCCATAATTCCTTTGTTTTTGATGTAAAACCCTAAATCCGCAAGTCGCAGTGCGACTCTATTGAGAAGGAGTATTTTATATCAATTATGTAATCTCTGATTTAGTGAAGTCGCGCCGCGACTAAGTATCTCATTTTTTTACTATTAATAGTTCACCTGCGGATTTTAGGTAAAATTACAACAAAGAGTAATGTCCACATTTATTTGTAAAGGCATATATATGAAGTATCGCCCTGTACTTTTACTTTAAATTTTACATTCTTCCCAACAATAAAAGTTTCGTGAGGTTTGTACGTGTTCCATACCGATTCGCCCGGTAGCTGGACCTCCATTTGGCCTGAGGTTACAGTCATGTACTCTATGGTTGATGTACCGAATTCATAGTCACCGGCAGCCATAACCCCCGCGGTTGCCGGCCCATTGGCAGTTTGAAATGCTATAGATTTCACTTTGCCGTCAAAATATTCATTTGTTTTGAACATAATCGTACGTTTAAGGATTTTAAACAAATTTAAGAATTCTACGCGAGCCCCAATCAGGCATGTTTAGAAACACTTCAGGCAATTCGGTTGATAATTTGCTGATTATTAAACCATAAAAAACAACATGCCCCTTTAGGTTTTAAATCATTGTTTATCAAACAAAAAATGTAGTAAAATTGCAAGTGGAAAAAATTTGCATAACGAATATTTTTAACAAAAAATTTTCAGGACTGTAAAACCAAACGGAGCTTAAGGGGTTACACTATTTAAATAAAATCTAAATAATAAATTGAGACATGGATAGTCATTTTTTCATTGTTCCGCCGGCGCAAAATGAACCTGTTTATAGCTATGCTCCAGGGACAAAGGAACGTAAAGAGTTAGAAAATGCCATTGATTGCATCAACAATGCGGTGATTGAAATCCCTATGATCATTGGGGGAAAGGAAGTGAAGACCAACCATCAGGTGGATATCACGCCACCACATAATAGGCATCATATAATCGGTTATTACCACAGGGGAGGCAAGGAACATCTGCAGCAGGCTATTGACGCCGCGTTGGCTGCCAAAGGAAAATGGGAAAACATGAGCTGGCAAATGCGGGCTTCCATCTTTTTAAAAGCCGCTAATTTAATTGCAGGCCCTTACCGTTATCGGATGAATGCCGCGACCATGGTTGGACAATCAAAAAATCCTTTTCAATCAGAAATAGATGCTGTTGCCGAATTGATCGATTTCTTCCGTTTCAATGTCCGGTATATGACCGAAATTATGGATATTCAACCCGAATCAAACGCAAAAACTTGGAACCGGACTGAGCAACGTCCTTTAGAGGGATTTGTACTGGCAATTACACCTTTCAACTTTACCTCTATCGGGGGGAACCTGCCCACGGCTCCCGCCATGATGGGAAATACCGTAGTTTGGAAACCAGCCGAACGGCAAATCTATTCAGCCAAACTGATTATGGACATTTTAATGGAAGCCGGACTTCCTGACGGAGTGATCAATTTGGTATATGTTTCCGGAAAAGATACTTCGGAGGTGTGTTTCAACCATGCCGATTTTGCTGGAGTCCATTTTACAGGTTCTACAGGTGTTTTCCAAGATATCTGGAAAACCATTGGGCAGAATATCCATAAGTACAAATCGTATCCGAGGATTGTTGGCGAAACCGGTGGTAAAAACTTTGTGGTGATGCATCCTTCGGCCCGGCCAAATCAGGTGGCAACGGCGATAACGCGCGGCGGATTTGAATTTCAGGGGCAAAAATGTTCTGCCGCTTCAAGGGTTTACATTCCCCAAAGCCGATGGGAAACCATCTACAATGAAATAAAATGTGACCTCGATGCCATGAAAATGGGTACGCCCGACAATTTCGGCAATTTTATCAATGCGGTTATCGACGAAAAAGCTTTTGATAACATTGTTGGGTTTATTGAACGGGCGCGCAAAAACCTAAAGAATGAGATCATCTTTGGGGGCAATTATGATAAGTCGGTAGGTTTCTTTATTGAACCTACGGTAATCCTGACAACCGATCCGCACTCTGAGACAATGGAAGAGGAGATTTTTGGCCCGGTGGTGACCATTTACCTCTATCCCGATAACCAATATGAAGAAACCTTGCATCTGGTAAATAAAACATCTATTTATGCTTTAACAGGAGCCATCCTTTCAAAAGACAGGGAGGCCATTGATTTGGCTTCGCGGATATTAAAGCACGCTGCCGGTAATTTTTACATCAACGATAAACCCACGGGAGCCGTTGTAGGGCAACAGCCGTTTGGTGGCGGACGGGGCAGTGGTACCAACGACAAAGCCGGCTCTGCAATTAATTTGTTGCGGTGGGTGTCGCCACGGTCAATAAAAGAGAACTTTTTGCCCGATAACAGTTTTAAATATCCATTCCTGGGCGAGTAAATTTTTTTCAGGCAAGAAAACAGAACCGCGACAGAACGTTAACGGATAGTGGGCTTTCATCGCTGTCTCCACTTATTTTTTGCGGTTTTTTTATAAATACACACACAAACTATGCTATGGCTATGAATGAAATACTACAAAAATTAGGAATTACCGGGGTCAATGCCGGGATGTCAACCGGGACTGTTTGGTTTCAAACAAAAGGGGCTGTATTGGATTCTTTTTCACCAATTAACAATCAAAAACTTGGAACGATTGTTTCTGCATCAAAAACCGATTATCAATTGATGATGGGGAAGGCAACGGAAGCCTTTCAACAATGGAGGAAAGTTCCGGCACCCATCCGCGCCGAAGTGGTAAGGCAAATTGGCCTCATATTACGGGAGCACAAAGAAGACCTGGGTCGGTTGGTTTCTCTCGAAATGGGGAAAATCTATCACGAAGGATTGGGTGAAGTTCAGGAAATGATTGATATCTGCGATTTTGCCGTTGGGCAAGCCCGGTTGCTGAATGGTTTTACCATGCACTCAGAGCGTTCAAATCACCGGATGTATGACCAATACCATCCTCTTGGAATCGTGGGGGTTATTACCTCGTTTAATTTTCCGGTCGCTGTTTGGGCATGGAATAGCATGCTTGCTTGCATTGCAGGCGATGTGGTGGTTTGGAAACCAAGTTCGAAAGCCCCGCTTTGCGCGATTGCTGTCCAGAAACTGATTCAAAAGGTTTTAGTTGATAATCAGGTACCCGAAGGTGTGTTTAATTTGATTATCGGTTCATCAAAAGAATTTGGCGATGACATGTTGGCCGATCACCGGATTCCTTTGATTTCACTTACCGGCTCCACAAAAGTAGGGAAACACGCCAGTGCCATAGTTGGAGCCCGTTTGGGGCGTACTATCATGGAATTGGGTGGCAACAATGCGGTTATCGTTTCAGAAAAGGCAGAATTGCAAATGGCTATTCCTGCCATTGTTTTTGGATCCGTGGGGACAACCGGTCAACGTTGCACATCTACGCGGAGGGTTATTGTTCACGAAAGCATCTACCCAAAAGTTAAAGAATTGTTGCTAAAAGCTTATGAACAAGTTAGCCGTAGAATTGGAAATCCTTTAGACCCAAATACTTTGGTGGGCCCGCTTGTTGATCAAACGGCTGTTAAAGCATTTCAAGATGCGTTACACAGAGCCAGGCAAGAAGGCGGCACACTGATTTTTGGGGGACAAGTTTTGGAGGAGCCGTTATATAGCAGCAAAAATTATGTAGTCCCGGCAATTGTAGAAGCTGAAAACCATTATTCCATTGTGCAGGAAGAAACCTTTGCCCCGATAGTTTATTTGTTGAAATACAAACATTTTGATGAAGCAATAGCTCTCAATAACAATGTTCCCCAGGGGCTCTCATCCTCGGTTTTCACTCAAAATATCAGGGAATCTGAAAAATTTCTGTCGGAGGTGGGTTCCGATTGTGGGATAGCCAATGTGAATGTAGGTACATCGGGAGCCGAAATCGGGGGAGCTTTTGGAGGCGAAAAAGATACAGGTGGCGGCCGTGAATCGGGTTCCGATAGCTGGAAAGCTTATATGCGCAGGCAAACCAATACCATTAATTATGGTGAAGAGCTTCCGCTTGCACAAGGAATAAAATTTGATTTATAGGTTAACAAGTTTAGAAAATAGTTTACTTGAGTGGTTTATGTAAAATAAATTTTATAAATTTATTGGATAAACCACTCAAACAAACTGACCTATGGACATTATCGTTAAAAAGCTTACCGAAGCGGAATACCGTAAAATGGGAGTGCAGAACTGGCCCATTTGGGAAAAAGAAATTTCTCTGTTCGACTGGAGCTATGACGAAAAAGAGCAATTCTTTTTAATTGAAGGGGAGGTAAAGATTAAAACCAAAGAGGCCGAATACAATGTTCAGCCAGGTGATTTTGTGGTCTGCCCCAAAGGGCTTGCCTGCGAATGGGAAATCACCAAGTATGTAAAAAAACATTATCAGTTTGTTGGGGAACCTTAATGTTTAAAAAAATGCAATTAATTTGATGCGTGAAGAAAGATTTGTGATGTTGCTTCAAATAAAAAAATCCGACGGGTGCCGGATCTTTTTTCGCTAAACTCATTCATTATGGAAAGGGACCCTCTATAGGCAGGCTGAGCAAGAAAGGGTAAACAGAGGGTCAGAATTATTAATCTTTTTTGTGAGACCGGGGAATAAATACGCCAAATATTATCCCCGGTCTTATTTATAGTAGGTAGTAGTTTTTAGTTATAAGCACTTTCGCCATGTTCGTAAATATCTAACCCTTCTTCTTCAATACGGTGCGAAACACGTAACCCGTTTGTATATTTAAGAATGATAAACAGAATTAACGACATTCCGATAGCCCAAACGGCTACTGAAAAAACACCAATTGCTTGGGATTTAAATAAACCAAACCCATGTCCATAAAATACTCCTTGCGAAGTTGAAAAGAATCCGACCATTAAAGTACCAAATGCTCCGCAGATGCCATGAACTGAAATTGCACCAACAGGATCATCAATTTTCACCACTTTGTCGAAGAATTCAACAGATAATACTACCAAAATACCGGCAAGTGCACCAATGATTAAGGCGCCACCGGGCGATACGGCATCGCAACCTGCCGTTATTGCCACCAAACCAGCTAAGGCTCCGTTCAATGTCATACTCAATGGGGGCTTTTTATATTTAAACCACATGAATAATAGGGTCGATAAAGCTCCACCTGCAGCTGCAATATTGGTAGTTACAAAAATTAATGAAATAGCTTTAGCATTGGTAGTTCCGGCTGCAGCTAACTGTGAGCCGGGGTTAAAACCAAACCAGCCAATCCAGAGTATAAATACCCCTAGGGTTGCCATTGGTAAGTTGTGTCCGGGGATGGCATTCACTTTGCCATTTTTTCCATATTTACCAATGCGCGGACCTAGAATTAAAGCTCCAACCATAGCAGCTAAACCGCCTACCATGTGTACTACTGTTGAGCCGGCAAAATCGTGGAAAGGAACTTCCAATTGTGATAACCAACCGCCACCCCAAGCCCAGTGACCTGAAATTGGGTAAATGATTAAAGAAATGATAGCACTGTATATAAGATACGCGTTGAATTTTGTACGCTCCGCCATGGCACCTGATACAATGGTGGCCGCAGTAGCAGCAAAAACGGTTTGGAAAATCAGGAATGCCAGGTCAGGCATATCGGTGCGGTAGGTATGCTGTGTAAAAAGATCAATACCTCCCCACCAGCCGTTTTTGGTGCCAAACATGATCCCAAAGCCAATAGCCCAAAAGGCAATTGTTCCTATCACATAATCCATCAAGTTTTTCATCAAGATGTTGGCAGTATTTTTTGAACGTGTCAAACCTGCCTCAACTAAGGCGAACCCGGCTTGCATAAAGAACACTAAAGCAGCCGCAATCAGAACCCAAAGTGTGTTTATTGAATATATAATTTCTTCCATTTTCGTATTTTTTTAGTGATTCAACTTTTTATTCCTCGCCATCCAGATAAACCGACTTATCGCCCTGTTCACCGGTCCGGATGCGGTACCCATTGATAATATCCGAGATGAATATTTTGCCATCTCCTACATTTCCGGTTTTAGCTGATTGCAGTAAGGCTTGAATGGCTGGGTCCAAATATTTTTCGCGGCAATAAAAGGTGATCATCATCCGCTCAATGGTGCTGGTGTCGTATTTTACACCACGGTAAATCCGCTCTTCGGTTGATTTGCCCACGCCGCGTACTTCCCAAAAAGTAATGAACTCAATACCAACTTCGTGCAAAGCTTCTTTCACTTCTTCGAATTTGGTTTTTCTGATTATTGCTTCTACTTTTTTCATATTAAATGTATTTGTGTTTTCTAATTTAGAATGATAAGCCTAAAACCATGTTGAACTGTTTAGCATGAGGATTCCATATTACAGAGCCATTAATAGGTAAAGAAAAGCTGTCGGTAACTTTAATGGTTTTTGAAGTGCTTAATCCAAGATTACACAATCCAAACTCATCATCTTCCATTGTAACACCATCAGCTTTGAAGCCTTCTGCTGTATGCCATCCATTACCCGCTCCGGCAAACACACTAAAGTTGGTGAATGCATATTTTGCTTCAAAATACATATCCCCACCCACACTTGCAGCACCACCAGCCTCATTTACTATATAATTGGCACTTAATGATAAGCCTTTAATAGTATAACCAGCGTTTATCTCAATAGCATGTGACCCTGCAGTATCAGAAAAATTGGAATAATCGAGACCGGGATAGTAATAATCGGTTACACCTAATGATAAGCCAAAACTGAATGCATACGATGCATATAAATCGGCTTCAGCATAGCCGGCAGCATCAAATGAACCCCATGCCCCAACAGTTAAGCCGCCTGTTGCAAATTTAATTGTAGGTTGAAATGCAGGACCTGTTCCGAATTTTGTACCGCGCCACACATAATTGCTGTATAAATCGGCGCCTAACGAAAACGGCGATTCGGGGGTTGTTTCATCTTGTGCAAACAAGGTTGAAGGAATCAAGCACGTGGTTAAAAGAAGTGCTGCTAGTAAATTTTTAGTTGTCCTCATAAATTTCAATTTTTAAGTGTGAATGTTGTTTAAGTTGCAATTTGTTGTTGAAACAAAAGTATATATAATAAATTGAAACATTATTAAAAAATAGGGGGTATTTGCTAAAAAAATATATCAAATTATGCAAACGTGTTCAAAAAAATGGGGTACATGTGCAGAAAAACTATACAAAATACAACACACATATAAAATATTAGGGGGGTAATGTAAAAAATGATGAATTAAGAATTTGAAAAATTAGTTATCTTGAGTCTGCAAGACAAAGCATATTGAAAAAAGGTTTTTATCTTAGTGATGTAATTATTTACAGTAACCAATAAAAACTTATTCATGAAACACATATTTATAATAGGAGGGACTACTTTTGATCATATAATATCGTTGCCCGAATTTCCAGAACCCATCCCACAAACCATCCATCAGGCAGGTTTTAATGAAGCTACTGGTTCTACTGGGGCGGGTAAGGCACTTTGCTTGAAAAAGTTAGGGGTTTCAAATTCGCTTTATTCCGTGCTTGGGAATGATAGCTATGGACACCGGATAATTGACCATTTAGAAAGGGAATCCGTTGATTTTGTTTATGATTTTGATCCTCAAGGTACTGAGCGGCATGTGAATTTGATGGATGCGCAAGGAGGAAGGATATCAATATTTGTCACGCAATCTTCGGAAAACCTCGATTTTAATTTTGCCAGGATTGAGGAGCATATTCAAAAATCCGATGTGGTTGTGCTAAATATTCTATCGTATTGCAAGCAATTGGTACCCATTGTTAAAAAATATAAAAAGCCGGTGTGGACTGACTTGCACGATTATTCCGAGAACAATCCCTATCATGTTCCATTTATTGAGGCTGCCGATTATATATTTTTAAGCTCCGATAACTTGAACGATTTTCGTTCGGCAATGAAAGGGCTCATAGGCATGGGCAAGGAATTGGTGGTTTGTACACATGGGAAAGAGGGGGCTACCGCTTTGACAAAAGATGGGCAATGGTTTGAAGAACCTGCGTTGCGTAATTTTTCATTAATAGATGCCAATGGTGCCGGGGACAATTTCTTTTCGGGGTTTTTATATGGTTTCTTAAAGAATGAACCCATTGCTAATTGTTTGAAATATGGAACTTTATGTGGAGCCTATTGTATTACCTCACCTCAGTTGGTTTTTGAAAACCTGAGTGCTGATTTGTTGGAGGACGGGTTTTTAAAGTATTACCGGTAACGAAACAAAACAAAAACAAAAGCCACCCGATGAAGGTGGCTTTTTAATATTGACTAAAAAATCTATTTCAAATGAGGTGTAACTGTTTCAATCAACTGAGGCAAATCCATCTCCAGTTGTTTTAAATGTTCAATGGTAGGGATCCCGTTTGAGTTCCAGCCCCGGCGTTTGTAAACGGCATCGAGCAATTTTTCGTACTGGGCTTCGCGGTGTTTGCGCAGGATAGCCTTCTTTTCGTCGGTACTTTTTCCTTCAGGGTTTATTCCCAGAATTTCCTTCAATTGTTTGTCGTACCGTTCCTGCCTCGATTCGTACTCCTCGTTGGTAACAGGCCCGGCGGCGCGGTAAGGTTGCTTATCATATAGCCTTGTACCATAGCCACGGCGGATATTGAAAATACGCTGGAAGTTATAAACCCTTTCCGATTGGCGGATCATTTCTACCTTGTCGATGTTTTTACCTGTTACAGCATTAAAGATAGTCACGTAATTGTCCACGTGTTCAGGAACTTTGGCCGGTTCTGAGGTTTGGGCATTGTTTTCAGGTTCCACGTCGTTCCAGGGTAGTTTGCAGAATCCGTTCAATCCAAACCAGGTGCGGAACATTGGGAAATAGTGCAAAGCTTCGGCCTTGGCTTCAAAAGTCGGGATTTGGTTGTTGACCATATCCATAAATATCAACCAGGCTTCATCGTGTTGGGGGCCTTTATTGGTCATAGCAAAACCACCTTGCTGGGCCAGCGATTCTTTTGAAACATATTCGGAGTATTCTAGGTTTTTGTTAACCATTCCAATGTCATCGAGGAATGCTTTGTCGCCCCAGCCTTTTTCCGCAAATATTTTTTTCAGTTTGGCAATACCCAAACCGACCATTTTCCCAAATTCCTCACCACGGGCCAATTGGTGCATCACTTCCATGGCCGCAGTTTTATTGCCAAAATTGAGTTCCAAACCACCGGTACGTTCTTTATTCAGTATGCCATTTTCGTAACATTCCATTACAAAGGCCATTAAGGTACTCCAGGTGATGGTACAAATACCATAGGTGTCAGCATAAAAGTTGGCTTCGATGATGTAATCGGGATCGAAAATTCCACAATTGGAACCTAATCCTGCTGCATTTTCATATTCCGGACCGTCAACAATTACCTTGTGCCCTTTGTAAGGTCCGGTTTGAATTTCGTAGTGATCGATCCCTTTTGCGCAGCTCATGTTGCAACCTAGCCAGCAGCCATCGGGGACTCCCTGCGTAAAGCGGCTTTTCCACTGGTGAGAATCAATATTAGCGATGTCTTTATGTGAACCGAATTTGTAATTATGGGTAGGTAACAAATCGTAATCGTTCATAATTTCCATCAGGTGTGCGGTTCCAATCTGGCGCATCTGGCACTGTTTGTCGTCCAGATCGCGCATTTCTTTGTTAAACCGTTTGCCCCGTTCCATAATGGCTTCAAGGTTTACCACATTGTTACGGTTTCCGCCGATGTTTTTAACCTTTGTAACCAAGGCTTTAATTTTTTTATCGCGGAAAACGGTTCCAATACCCCCGCGCCCGGCTTGTTTTAGGCGAATTTCGTTCCTTTTTTTATCGTAAAAGCTAAAGTTAAGCATCCCAATTAAAGAATGGTCGGCAGCTTTTCCGGCGGAAACAACGGAAACATTTATTTTGCTGTTCACATCATCGGCGTACATTTCAGTTAATTGTGCCGCTAACAAATGGCTATCCAGTTCTTCCATCGGAGCTTCTTCAATGCGGATGGTTTCTGAGGGTTCATCAATAACAATGATTACATCTTTTGTGGCTTTACCCTGGATTTCAATCGCATCGAAGCCGCAAAATTTCAAGAACGGCCCAAAGAATCCCCCCACGTTGCTGTCCATTACAAAATCGGTAGGCGAAATGGTTACCACCAATGATTTTCCGGTTCCCGAGTATTGGGTAATCCCGGCTACCGGTCCCGGGGAGATGATGATTTCGTTATCCGGATCGTTCCATCGCGTGTCCGGACGGGTTCCGTCCCATAAAAGCTTTAGCCCAAACCCTTTGCCACCAATAAATTTATCCTTCATCCATTGGGTAACCGGTTTTTCCTCAATCCGGTTATTGTCCAAATTCACATATAGGGTTCGGTTGTTATACCCTTTATCAATGGGTTTCCATACATATTTTTGCTCTTTGAGCAGTTTATGAGCCTGCTTTATTTCTGAAATATTCATAACTGGTTTATTTGTTTTTCTTTGTGATGTCAAAATTACAAATATTCCATCTGAAATGAATGAAAAATGTCAATATGAAAAAATATGCAATTCGATAAGAATCAATTATTTAATGGGTATTTTGTTTTACGCGGGGTTGTTTTTAAACTAACCGGTTGATCCCCAGCAGGCTTTTTTGCTTTTCAGCGGTGGGTATTGAGCTTCTGAAACATAAAAACATGTTCTATAAAATAAACGGGATAAGTATCGGGGATATGGAAATAAACCTGCATTTTTTCTTCGAAATTCATTAGATTCGCTTAAAAAATCAGGTATGACTTTCGAGGATATCCGTAAAAAACTGAAATACTTTAAAGTTGGGATTGCCGGTGCAGGTGGGTTAGGTTCAAATTGCACTGCTTCGCTAGTCCGGGCCGGTGTTGCCAACCTGGTAGTGGCTGATTTTGATGTGGTGACGGAATCGAACCTGAATCGGCAGTTTTATTTTGCCGATCAGGTTGGAATGAAAAAGGTGGTGGCCCTCAGAGAGAACCTGTTGCGGATTCATCGGAATCTGGAAATACAGATTATCGATAAAAAGCTGGTCCCCGGTGATATTCCTGTTTTATTTGCAGATTGCCACGTTGTGGTGGAGGCTTTTGATGATAAAGCCCAAAAGCAGATGCTTATTGAGACTCTTTTGGAATATTTTCCTCATAAACCGGTTGTGGTTGGAACCGGTATGGCCGGATGGGGCGAAAATAATCGGTTAAAAACTGTGGTTTATGATAATTTGTACGTTTGTGGCGATCAGCAAACTGAAATTTCGTTAGATTGTCCACCCATTGGACCAAGAGTTGCGATTGTGGCAAATATGCAGGCAAACATGGTGTTGGAATTGTTGTTGGGAAAAATGGATACTCATGGAGATACTATTGAACAATAGGAGGGAATCTTTTGATACTGAGGCCCTCACAGTAAGTGAGGTGCTGGCACTTAAAAAATTCACTTTCCGGATGCTGGTGGTAAAAATAAATGGCGAACTGGTTAAAAAAGAGCAATATGGTTCAGCCACAATAAAACATGGTGATGAGGTGATCATTCTCCACCTGATTAGTGGGGGATAGGCTGTGTATAAAATGCTTATAATTTTCCGCCAATTTATTTTGACAAGCCAATGTGCTTCCTAACTTTGCTCCAAATTTGCTATGTATGGCTTTGAATAAATTGTGGAACACCATTTCCCCTTTACTGAAGAATAAATACATTCTCACCATTACTTTATTCGTGGTTTGGGTAGCATTTTTCGATCAAAACAACCTGATTGATCGTTTTGAGAACATGCATAAACTGAACCAGCTCAATAAGGAAAAAGAGTACTACCAAAAAAAAATTGAGGAAGATAAAAAACGATTGAAAGAGCTCATGTCGGATAAAGAGGACCTTGAAAAATTTGCCCGGGAAACCTACTTCATGAAAAAGGACAACGAAGATGTGTTCGTGGTGATTGAAGAATAGGAAGAAGTATTTAGAATAGTGAAATACTTAAAATGTATTAGCGTTGATCAGCTTTTTACCAAAAGATCAATAATCCAAATGACAGTGAAGCAATAGTTTCTGTGAGACGTTTCTGAGCCATGTATTCATAATAAATATATGTGGCTAAGGTACCGACTTCAGCAAACAAACTTGATTTCGCGAAATTGATATGTTTTGGGACAGAGTCAATCCGTAAGCCCAATCCCAATGGAAAATGAAACGAATTGGTAGCGTAATACCCATTAGGATATTTCTTGGGCAATTCAATATAGGAATGTTCACCTGGTTCGAAATTGACACCAACATTGGCATAGGAAACCAATTGATTCTCTTTATTTAACGTGAATTCGTAAATTTTGAAATTATTCCGCAGGGCAATGGTATGAACAGTAGTCCCACCAATAAAATGGGGCACAAATCCATAGGAAACAGAAGTTAGCATTTTGTTTTTAAAGAACGAATATCCAAAGCCACCCGAAACCACCCCAATATTGCCGGCACATTGGACGATGGCAAAATCGGGCAGTATATTTTTTACTATGGCAGAATCGAATCCATAAGACTGGATAAACCAAACCGGGATGCAAAAGAAGGTTATCAATAATTTTTTCATGACAGCATTGTTAAATCGAAATATTTTGGCAATTTCAAACGGTTATCTCTTTTATCTTTGTTTCTGAATTTTTATAAATGGTAATCAAAGTATATTTTCCTTTCATAATGGCACCTGTGTTCACATAAAGGGTTCCATCCTTTTCCTTGAGATTAAAGCTATGCTGGTGGCCATGAAAACTATATTTCACCTGATACTTTTCCATAAGTTTGTAATATTGTTCTCTGGATACTGAATCAAACTGATCAGTATCGGGAGGAATGTGTGAGGCTACTGCCAACAATTCGCCTTCATATTGTTTCAGTTCCGATTCGAGCCAATCAAAATCGGGGTTTTTATTACTTTCCCAAAAAATATCGTCAAATACAATTATCCGTAAGAATCCTGCCTTAAATGAATAATTCAGTTGACCAAACATTTGGTAGTAAATATCTTCGCCATTTGACCGGTAATCGTGGTTCCCGATAGCAGTCAAATAGGGAACTACCAATTTATCCATTTCGGCATGGAACAATTCAAATTCGGTCTGGATGCCTGACTCAGAAATATCCCCAAGGCACATGGCAAAATCAATCTGGTAATTGCTGTTTATGCTGCTTACCACTTTTTGCAGATTGTTATAGTTGTAATGGGGATCGGCAGTTAAGGCAATGGTAATGCTGTCGGGATTAAGAATACTGTTTTCAACATCAATCAGGTTTTTTAAGGTGGTGTTTTTGTCTCCATCTACAACTCTGATTTCGTAAGGGCTAAAGTCAAGCATGTTTTTGCATCCCTGCAATAAAGTTACAGTTGCCGGCAGTAAAAGGAGAACATAAAAGAGGTGGCGTTTTTGGAACAGTTGCAAGCAACTATACGCCTTTTGGGTAAAGGGAAAGGCATTCATCATTTTTGGTTTTAAGGTTTGCGGGTCTTTCAAAAATCAATTTATCAGGGGTTGAGGTTTATACGTGTTTTCCACCCATCCGACAAAATCGGCGATGGTTTCCGATTTATGGGCAATTTGATCGTCGAGTGTAATATCCATGCAGTTTTCGATTAAAAAGAAAAATAAATTCCAGTCGACATCATTAAAATGAAGGTCTTTTTTGAATTTCGAGTCCATAGAAATTTCCTCGCGGGGAACCCCTACTTTCCGTAGCGACCGGTAAATGCCGATTCGGTGGCTTTTCTGATTTTTTGAGTTGTTCATGAAATAATGAATTTAAGATTATTTACAGGAACAAAAGTAGCTTGCCGCGGTGGGGTTATCAGGTCAAAATCGACCAAATGGGATTTTTAAACGGTGGATACATTTTTTGTTCCGATAATTAATAAGAGCCAATCATCCATCTGCCGGGGAATTGGGCAAAATTATAGGCAATATTGGGACAAGATGTTTTTTAGAAGCGCCATCTAGAAGGTTTGTTCCCGATCTCTGAAAAACTGTAAAAGCGGATAGGGTTCTTCAAGTTTTGTTTGATCAGGAAACAGCCACTCGGCAAGTAACAAGCATGCTTGTGTTATAGGGATTTTTGGTGCCTGCTGGTGGGTAAAGTTTAAAAACTTGATGACTTTAAATGCATCGAACCATTGGTAAAATCGGTGTGCAAATGTTTTTTCAGATGCTGAGTTTTGCTTGATATGGTGTATCTGGTTTTCGAATTCTTCACCGCTTATAAAAGTTTGAATTGATTCGGGTAGCTGTTTGTAACAGGCTTTTATCTCTTGATTGTTAGCGCCATAAAATTTTGGGACAAAGCTGAAAAATTCTTCTAGGTGCTTAAAATAAATGGGATGATAGGTTGTATAAAAACCATCGGTTACAATTTTTTTTACGGCGGCACCCGTACCAAAAGGCACCCGGTCCGATTTTCTTGAAGATGGGTAAACAGATATATTTTTCAATGCTGCATAACCTCCTAATGGAAATATTTTGTGAAGAAAATAAAAATCTTCGCCTGCCTTACGCCGGTTCATTCCCCCTTGTTTTATATAAGCTTGGGCACTTACGGCAAAACAGGAACCAATGGTATAAAAGGGATAGGGAAACCCGGTAGCTTGAAGCGCCAGTTTAAAATATCGTAGGTAAAGCTCATAAAGGACTATGGCTTTGGTTTCTAGGTTCTCAAGATTTCCGGTGTTGATGGGATGCTCAAAGTGGAAGGTAACCACGTTGCTTTTGGGAAAGTGCTGAAAGTAAGCTTCAATTTCAGATAAATAATTGATTGAAACAGTGGTGTCGGCATCCAACGAAATAATTACCCCCAATGGTTCTTTTACTTTTTTGAATCTACGGATGGCTTCGTCCATCAGTATTTTCCGGGCTAAACCCACTCCAGCATGCTTTGCCGGAAGGTCTGGTTTATAAAGACAGTGGAATGTTATTTCGCGGGTGGAGTTAACTGAAACCCACCGCGTAATTTCAGAAAAGGTCTGTTTGTTTTGCTCTTTAACCTCAGGCCCCGAAAGCCCGCTATCGTTAATCAGCAATAGAACTTCAACACCCAAGCGGGGTTTCCGGCATTGGATAAGCGATTTTAAGGTATCTAAAACACCGGGTTCGTTGTAAACAGGAATACAGACAATGGTTTTCAAGCCAACATGAGGTTCCTGCCCGATGAGTGGCGGATAAAGGGCTTGTTTTTCAAGATACGGTGTAAAAACCTTTTCCATAATGAACAAAAAAGCCGCCCATTTTTAAAAGTAGGCGGCTTTGGATTTATCCGGTTTAATTATTTTTTATTTGTATAACGTTCGTTCAGCCCCATGATGACTTCCTGGGTAATGTTCAATTGTTCAGAACCGTAAAGCATGTTCCCACCCAAAGAATGGCCCAAAATGACTTGATATTTTTCAGGTTTGTTAAAGTCGTTAATAAAGTTGCTGATGCTATCGAACAACTGGACATTCATTTTTTGCTGTTCGGCAGCTAACTGGTTCGAGTATTCATATTCTAATTGCTGAAGTTCCTGCTGGCGCTGCATAAGTTGCTGTTGAGCTTCTTCGGCCCGTTGCTGGGTCAAAAATATTCCGCGTTGAACTTTATCCTGGAAAATTTGGGCATCTTTCTCAAATTCACGTCCTTCTTTTTCAAGGCGCGACTTCATGTTCGATTGCTTGCCAACCAATGCTTCGTTTAGTTCTACCGATAACTTATATTTGAGCAGGATGGAATCGATATTCACATAGGCTACTTTAAGTTCGGAGGACGGAGTCATGCCATTGCTTGCCTCTTTTCCATCGGGACCTTTATCCGAACTAAAATGCAGAATGTAAAGTACACCTAACCCTAAGGCCAAAACTGCGTTGATAATCAATGATATATTCTTCATGTTTGTTGTTTTGAATTGATTTAAAATTTATGCATTCCAAAAGTAGGATAAAAGATGAATTCTCAAAAATTTATTTCCATTCATTTCAAATCTAGGTTGGGCTACTTGTTTTTTCTGATTTCGATAGGAAGAAAAGTAATGCCCCAAGTGCACTGATTGCGCCAATGGAATAACCCATCGTGGTGGAAAGCGACAAGCCTCCATCAGAAGTTGGTGCCACCAGCAGGTATGTTACAGTAACTGCGGTCATAAAAGTAGCCGGAACGGACAATAACCAATGGAATTTTTTGATTTGAAGCAGGTACACTGCACCCATCCATAAAACAATGACTGATAAAAACTGGTTGAATAACCCAAGAAATTTCCAGATGGTAGAAAATTCAATTTGAGTTAAAACATAAGCCAAAACAAACATGGGGACACTAATCCATAACCGGTTGGCCATACTTCCCTGTTTGATGCGGAACATGTCGGCAATGGTTAACCGGGCACTGCGGAAGGCTGTGTCTCCGGTTGTTATCGGAGCTGCAATAACCCCAATGATGGTTAAAGCTGCTCCTACTTTCCCAAACCAGGTTTGACAGATTTCTTTTACAATCCAGGCAGGATCATGGCCGGTTGCTACCATTTCGTTCAGCTTTTCGGTTGAACCAAAATAATTCATGGCAGCCGTTGCCCAGATAATGGCCACAATACCTTCGGCAACCATTGCCCCGTAAAAGATGCTCCGCCCTTGTGATTCTTTGGCCATGCAACGGGCCATCATAGGTGATTGCGTAGAATGAAACCCTGAGATTGCCCCACAGGAGATGACAATAAACATCATGGGGAAAAGGATGTTTTTGTCGGGATTTACATGCATATTTTTAAGCTCAGAAAAAGAAATTTCATTCATATCGAAGCTGCCACCAAAGCCATTCCAAAGCATGTAACCGCCAACAGCACAGGCCATGAAAAGCAGCGCGGCACCAAAAAATGGGTAAATGCGGCCAATGATTTGATTAATAGGAAGCAAAGTAGCAAGCAGGTAATAAATAAAGATTAAGTACAGCCAAAAATCAAAGGGAATGCCGGTATAGTTGTCGAGCAATTTTGCCGGGCCATTTACAAAGGCTACGCCTACCATTATTAATAGGAGTAGGGTAAAAATCCTTAATATTTGGCGGGCTCCATTGCCTAAATATTTACCCACCAGTTCCGGAAGGCTGGCTCCATGGTTCCGGACCGAAATCATGCCCGAGAAATAGTCATGAACGGCTCCCATGAAAATATTGCCCAAAACAATCCAAACATAAGCCCACGGACCATACATGGCCCCCAGGATAGCACCGAAAATGGGTCCTAACCCGGCAATATTCAGAAACTGGATCATGAACATCCGCCAAGGTTTCATGGGAATGTAATCGACCCCGTCGGCCAACCGTAACACGGGTGTTTCAATGGTGTTGCTGGCTCCAAAAAAACGGCCAATGAATTTGCCGTAGATAAAGTAGCCGGTAATCAAAACCCCTATCGAAAGTAGAAATGTGACCATAATTATATTTTTTGGATAAAAATAATCGGATGCTCAATGATATTTTCATTTTTCCCGAAATATTTATCCGTAAATAATTTCTAAGTTAATGTCGGATAGAACACCCCATGTTAATTTTCATCACTATTTGTGTAGTAAACTGCATGGGGGTTTCATGGGATTACGCTTTCTAAGAGGATTAATTGTAATCTCAATGGAGAGGCCAATCCAAACCAAGTAGATAATTTCATGGAATTTCTTTTTTATCTATCATAAGATATTATAAATCAGTTAATAATGTTGATATTGAACAGCAGGTACCTCGAATCTGCAAACCTAATCTCCTATTGATATTTTGAGTTGATGACGCGGTAACCCACTAATCGGTCGTAGGTTCCGTTGCGGGGATGATAATACACGTAAATAACATAATCGTTCTCGGTCTGGTAATGCGTTCCTTCAAACCTTGATTCATTTATTTGAAAGGTGTAATTATCGACCAAAGCGTACATATAATTATAGTAGCCCTGTTTTAAAAACAATTCTGTCTCATACATCTGCTGGTCAAAATTGTAGTGCATCTGAAATTCAGGTTGGCATTTCCAACTTGAGAAAGCCCCGAAAACATAGACCGTGCCATCTAAAATGGGTTGTTCATAAGGCAGGCTGAAATAAATCCATGCGTAATCTGCCGATCGGTACGAATCGGCAGCCTTCTGGAGGTTAACAATAAACTTCCCGTTCATCTCCTCTTCCCAAAAATATTTTTTAGCATTCCGCGATTCATCCAACCTCAATTGCACATGGTAACCCTCATCGGCATACTGGACATCGTTCACATTCAAACCCATCCGGTTTATGTTGGTAAAACTGAACATACGGAACTCATTGCTTCCCTGAAAAACATTTTGACCCGGCATGGTATAAACCAGTTCACCGTCACGCACAAACGTCGGTTTTATGCCACTCAGCACTTTATCGGGACGGTTGTTTTGCGCGATATAAATGTTGACATCTGTAAAGGGATCGGTTACTTCAAGTCCATGGAGCAGTACCCTCAACCCAATCTCCTGGCTGGTTTCGCTGACATCGATTCCCAATGGGCGGATTACTTGAGCATCAACAGAAGTGATGGGTTCATATACCACAAAACGTTTAATAAGCAACGTGCTATCGCGATCCGGTTCTTTAAAAACCCTGAAAATATAGTTTCCCGAGATTTTAAACTGTACTTCGTTGTTGGGTAAGGCCACCCGGTAATTCACATAACTCACCGTTGTGTTTATCGAGAAATCGTAATCCCGGATTGGGTTCTCATTAAAGCCTGACATATATTCATCGGTAAAGAGGTCCGAACTTGTCCAATCGGAATTGCAGTGAATTACCTGGTACTGATAGTCCCCGGCTTGGGAACTCAACTCATCGAACTGGATGGTCAGGGTTTGGTCACTGTTCAATTCAATGGCAGGGTACGATACTTCGTTGCCAGTAACAAATGCTTGAAGGCTTTGAAAATCCGCGCCCGATAAAAAATCCTCATAAGCCACATTTGCATTTTGAGCCAATAACGAGTTTCCTAAAATAAGGAGAAAGCTGCCAACACTTGTTAAATATTGCATACCAGAGTTATTGATTTCAGGATAAGTTAATCGCGTTCAAATATATTCATTTCTCGGATTAGGTAAACAGAGAAAAACATCTAAGTATTTTAAGCGCCAATGAAAAAAAAATTGCATTTATAAACATTTTTATGAGTGTATTGTCAATTAGTTGCCAAAATATAGAATAAACAACATCAGTTTTTTCTATGTAGTTAAAAACAAACGCGTTCTATTTATTTAGAAAACCCTTTACAGCAAAGTACAAAATATTCTTAATACAAGGTGTTGAATCTATTTTGCAAAATCTAATTTTGGCTATATTTGTCGGGATTTTATCAAACATATCAATAGCATATGCCACTTAAAATAGAAATTAGTAAAGGGCTTAACATCCCCTTGAAAGGGAAGGCCGAAAAAATTCTTTCTCCAGGTCAGATTATTGGAAGCACCATTGCTTTAAAACCAACCGATTTTCCAAATCTTACACCTAAAGCAGCCATTAAAGAAGGTGATAAAGTGAAAGCGGGCGATGTAATTTTTTACGATAAAAACACACCCGAGATTAAATTCACCTCCCCGGTGAGCGGAACGCTAAAAAGTATCGTCCGGGGTGAGCGCCGTAAAATCCTGGAATTTGTAATTGAAGCCGATTCAATTATCGAATACCAACAATTTACCGTGGGAGATGTAGCTAATCTTTCAAAAGAGCAAATCACAGAATTGTTATTGAACTCAGGAACATGGCCGTTTGTAAGGCAACGCCCCTATAACATCATTGCCAATCCTACTGACACTCCAAAAGCCATATTTATTTCTGGTTTCGACAGTTCCCCACTTGCTCCCGATTTGGACTTTTTATTGAATGGGCAAGATGCCGATTTTCAAAAAGGGATTCAGGCACTGAAAAAATTGACTGAAGGAGATATTCATCTGACGGTAAACGGGGTTTTCCCAACCAGCAAGCTCTTTGAAAATACCAAAGATGTCGAACTACATACCATCGTTGGTCCCCACCCTGCCGGAAATGTTGGGATTCAGATTCACCACATTGATCCAATGAATAAAGGCGAAGTGGTTTGGTTTATCCATCCGCAAGATGTATTAATCATTGGGAGGCTGTTTAATAAAGGCATTTTTGATGCAACAAGGATCATCGCCTTAACCGGAAGCGAAGTAGAAAAACCGCGATATTACCGGACCATCCTTGGTTCGTCAATTGATAAATTTTTGAAAGACAACATAAAACCTGGAAACCACCGATACATCAGTGGCAACGTGTTGACGGGTACTCGTATCGGGAAAGAGGATTTTTTAGGATTTTACCATCACCAGATTACTGTGATCCCCGATGGGAACCAATACGAATTCATGGGCTGGCTGGCTCCCGGTTTTAACAAATTCAGCCTCTCACGTACCTTCTTCTCCTGGCTGATGCCTAACAAAGAATATGTGATTAATGCCAATGTCAGGGGAGGGCGTAGGGCTTTAATGATTACCGGGAACTTCGAAAAAGTTTTTCCCATGGACTTACTCCCGATGCAATTGCTGAAAGCCATGATTATTGAAGACATCGACTTGATGGAGAAACTAGGTATTTATGAAGTGGTGGAAGAGGATTTTGCCCTTTGCGAATTTGTCGATACCTCAAAAACCGATATCCAGGCCATCGTACGCAAAGGTCTCGATCTGATGATCAAGGAATTGAATTAAACTAAATAGGTTCATCATATAAAAAGATTTTTAATGAAAGGTCTTAGAAATTATCTCGATAAAATAAAACCCAATTTTTCAAAAGGGGGAAAGTTTGAGAAACTCCATTCGTTTTACGACGCTATCGATACGCTGCTTTTTGTACCAAACAAAGTAACCAGCAGTGGTTCGCACATCCGCGATGCCATTGACATGAAACGGACCATGTTCCTGGTGGTTATTGCTCTTATACCAGCCCTGCTCTTTGGAATGTGGAATGTAGGTTATCAGCATTTTAATATGCTTGGTCTGTATGCCGATAAAACCTTTTGGGAAGTTTTTGCCTTTGGGCTCATCAAGGTACTTCCCATCGTTGTGGTGTCGTATGCTACAGGGTTGACTATTGAAATAATTTTTGCCCAATACCGGGGGCACGATGTTCCGGAAGGGTTCTTTGTTACAGGGATGTTAATTCCTTTGATATTACCCGTGAGCATCCCCTTGTGGATGGTGGTGTTAGCTACAACTTTTGCGGTAATCATCGGTGTTGAAGCTTTTGGTGGGGCGGGGATGAATATCTTTAACCCAGCATTACTTGCCCGGGCTTTCTTATTTTTTGCCTATCCATCGCAAATGAGTGGCGATAAAGTTTGGGTAGCAGGGTTACCAACAGCAGAAGGAGTGGTTGATGGTTTTTCCGGGGCAACGCCGCTAGCCCATATAGCGCAAAATGAACTACCCAAGATGGCCAGTTTCTCCGATATGTTTTACGGGTTTATTCCCGGCTCTATTGGTGAAACTTCCACGTTTGCTATTTTAATTGGTGCGCTCCTTCTTATTTGGACAGGTATTGGCAGCTGGAAGATTATGTTGTCAGGGGTTTTAGGGGCTTTATCTTTGGGGGCTTTGTTACAATGGATTGGACACGGGAATCCCGAAATTACTAACGCCTATTTTCATATCCCGGCTTACTATCACCTTGTGCTTGGAGGATTTGCCTTTGGCATTGTATTTATGGCCACCGACCCGGTTTCTGCCTCACAGACTGAAAAAGGGAAATGGATTTATGGTTTCTTAATTGGGGTTTTTGCTGTTTTAATACGGGCCTTCAATCCAGCATACCCTGAAGGTGTGATGTTGGCCATTCTTTTATTAAATGCCTGGGCCTCGCTGATTGACCATTACGTGATTGAAGCGAATATCAAAAAACGCCTCAAAAGGATCAAAATCAAAGTTTAACCACAAAATTGCTTGACAATGAAAAATTTTAGCAATACATATATTTACACATTTTCATCGGTAATGGTTATCGTTGTGGCTTTGCTTTTAGCATTGGCTGCACTGCAATTAAAACCTTTTCAGGATAAAAATATTGAAATTGAAAAAAAACAAAACATACTAGCCTCTATAAATATTGTAGCTACGACCGAAAATGCCGAATCATTATATGAGAAATACATTACTGAAAGTTTTGTGGTAAACGTAAATGGCGAATTGATTGAAAAAGACGCTTTTAGTGTAGATGTAAGAGCAGAACTTTCAAAATCAAACAAACTAGATCGTTTACTTCCTGTATATGTGAGCACTTTAGAGGGCGGAAAAAAAGCCTATGTGGTTCCTTTAAGAGGTAAAGGCCTTTGGGGACCAATCTGGGGATACATTTCGTTTGAAAAAGACCTGAATACCATTTATGGTGCCAATTTCGATCACCAGGGAGAAACCCCGGGGTTAGGTGCCGAAATTAAAGAAGCCTGGTTCCAAAAACCTTTTATTGGCAAACAAATATTCAAAGATTCCACTCAATTTGTGTCAGTAAAAGTCAATAAAGGTGGGGTTGATCCTAAAAACCTCCATGCGGTAGATGCCATTTCGGGCGGAACCATTACCAGCAAAGGACTTGAAGCGATGATAGACTCAAGCCTGATTCAATACAAGACTTATTTCTTAATGAACAGAAAATAAAAACGTTTACTTTAAATACACAGCGCATGTCATCAAAAAATTTAAAGTTATTTACTACCCCATTCAACTTGCAGAACCCGGTTACCGTTCAGGTATTGGGTATCTGCTCAGCATTAGCTGTAACCGTGAAATTGAAACCAGCCATTGTGATGGGGCTATCTGTAACCATTGTAACCGCTTTTTCAAACCTCATTATATCGTACATGAGGGATTATATCCCACCACGTATCCGGATCATTGTACAGTTGGTTGTGGTTGCTGCTTTGGTAATACTTGTAGATCAAATACTGCGGGCTTTTGTATATGATGTCAGCAAACAGTTGTCGGTTTACGTGGGATTGATTATCACCAATTGCATCATCATGGGAAGGCTCGAAGCTTACGCTATGGGAAATAAACCCTGGCCATCGTTTGTTGATGGGTTAGGAAACGGAGCTGGTTATGCCATGATTTTGATAATTATTGGTTTTACCCGTGAATTGTTGGGTTCCGGATCATTGTTGGGGCACCATGTAGTCCCAAATGCATTCTTTCAGGCCGGATATATGAATAACGGGATGATGATTATGCCCCCCATGGCACTTATCGTGGTAGGATTGATTATCTGGATACAACGCAGCAAGAACCCTGAATTAATAGAATCAAAGTAATATCTAAGGATTATGCAGGAATATATTAATATCATTATAAAAGCGATTTTCACTGAGAACATGATTTTTGCCTTTTTCTTGGGCATGTGTTCTTATTTGGCAGTTTCCAAAACAGTGAAAACATCTCTCGGTTTGGGTATAGCAGTAATCTTTGTTCAAATGGTTACGGTTCCTATCAACTATTTATTACTTGAAAAGGTATTAAAACCAGGTGCTTTAACTTGGTTAGGAAGTTCATTTTCTGAGGTTGACCTTACCTTTTTAAGTTTCATGATTTATATTGCTACCATAGCAGCAATGGTTCAACTGGTTGAAATGATCGTGGAGAAATTTTCCCCAAGTTTATATAACTCGCTAGGGATTTTCTTGCCATTGATAGCTGTAAACTGCGCCATATTAGCAGGCTCCTTATTCATGGAACAACGCGAATACCAGAACATCGGTGAAGTTTTATCCTTCTCCTTTGGTTCCGGTTTCGGATGGGCATTGGCTATTGTTACCTTAGCTGCCATTCGCGAACGGATACGGTACTCCAACATTCCAGCGCCCCTTCGTGGACTTGGTATTACCTTTATCATTACCGGTTTGCTGGGGATTGCCTTTATGAGCTTTATGGGTATCAAACTATAATTCATGTTTAAAAAATAATGGCTATGATGTTAGCAATATCAACAACCATGATTCTGTTAGTCAGTATCATTTCTTTCTGGTTAATTATCATTGTTTTAGTGGCAAGCTTATTATTTGCCCGGAACAAACTGGCCCCCCAGGGGAAAGTTAACATAAACATCAACGGAGAACAGGATGTGGAAGTTAGCCCGGGGTCAACCTTGCTCTCAACGTTATCGGCCCAAAACATATATTTACCTTCCGCTTGTGGGGGTGGTGGAACTTGTGGTATGTGCAAATGCCAGGTTATCGAAGGTGGCGGCTCTATACTTGCCACTGAAACCGGTTATTTTACCCGCAAAGAACAGGCAAACCACTGGCGGTTAGGTTGTCAGGTAAAAGTCCGCAATGACCTTAAAATACATGTTCCTGAAGAAATTTTGGGTATCAAAAAATGGGAATGCGAAGTGGTTTCGAACCGCAACGTGGCTACCTTCATTAAAGAATTTGTAGTTAAATTGCCCGAAGGGGAACATCTCCATTTCAAATCGGGGGGGTACATTCAGATTGATGTGCCTAAAATCAACGTTGATTTTAAAGACATGGTGATTGAAGATAAATTCCGGGGCGATTGGGAAAAAATGGGCATCTTCAATTTACAGATGAAGAATCCGGAGCCTACGTTCCGGGCCTATTCCATGGCCAACCATCCCGCCGAGGGAAATATTGTGATGCTGAATATCCGTATCGCAACCCCACCTTGGGATCGTACCAGGAACCAGTTTATGAATGTTAATCCAGGCGTGTGCTCTTCTTATATCTTCTCACGCAAACCCGGTGAAAAAGTAACTATCTCCGGACCTTATGGCGAATTCTTTATTAAAGAAACCCAGCGCGAGATGATGTTCATTGGCGGTGGTGCAGGTATGGCCCCCATGCGTTCGCATATTTTCCACTTGTTTAAAACTGCCAAAACCGGGCGTAAAGTTACCTTTTGGTATGGTGCCCGTTCGTCAAAAGAGGTGTTTTACAAAGAAGAATTCGATGCCATTGCTGCCGAATTCCCAAATTTTACATGGCACCTGGCATTATCGGAACCGCTTCCGGAAGATAACTGGCAAGGCCCAACGGGTTTTATTCACCAGGTTATTTTAGATAATTACCTGAACAAACACGAGGAACCTGAAGATATTGAATACTATCTGTGCGGTCCGCCCATGATGAACAGTGCCGTCACAAAAATGCTCTATAATATGGGTGTTCCCGATGAAAATGTTGCATTCGACGACTTTGGATCATAACTTTACAGGCCGCAATTAAGCGGCCTTTTTTTGAGCACTATGAAAAACACCTATTTTTACCTGCTGCCAATTACTATCCTATTGTTGGTATCTTGCTCCCCCAACCCAAAATACATCCGCAATAGCGGGTTTACCCAAGGGACTACCTATCATTTCATTTACAAGTCGCCTAAAGGAGAGGATTTTCAAAAAGAACTTGAGGTAGAACTGGAAAAGTTCAATCAATCGCTGAGTAATTACCACCCTACCTCTATCATAAGCCGAATGAACCATGATGACACTTCAGTAATGGCTGATCTATTGTTTGAGGCGTGTTTCATGAAAGCCATGGAAATTTCTGCAATTACCGGTGGAGCATTTGATTTAACAGTGGGGCCTTTGGTGAATGCCTGGGGATTTGGCTTTGAAGATGCTCAAAAAGTTGATTCTAAAACCATTGACAGCCTGATGCAATATGTAGGTTATCACAAAATAAAACTTGAAAATGGAAGGCTCATCAAGAACAATCCGAACATTAAAGTTGATGTGAATGCCATTGCACAGGGCTTTGCCGTGGATGTTATTTCGCAGTGGCTCGAAGAAAAACAGATAGAAAACTACATGGTAGAGATCGGGGGCGAACTTAGGGTAAAAGGAATCAATGATAAAGGAACGCTTTGGCAGATTGGTATCGATAAGCCCATTGATGGTAGCTCCGAAACCGATAGAGAATTGCAGAACATTGTTTCACTGGATAATATGAGCCTATCCACTTCTGGGAATTACCGAAAATTCTATGAAAAAGAGGGCATCAAATATTCCCACACCATTGATCCTAAAACCGGATATCCTGTGCAACATAACTTATTAAGTGCTTCCGTTGCAGCAATCGACTGCATGACAGCCGATGCTTTTGCCACCGCTTTTATGGTCTTGGGTCTGGAAAAAAGCATTGAACTTGCCAACAAGCTCGATTATCTCGAAGTGTATTTTATCTATTCCGATTCAACCAGCCAGTACCGGGTTTATGCTTCAGAGGGATTTCAGAAGATGATTACAGAGTAGGTACCAATATCTGAACATTCCTTAGACCATCACACAATTACCTCTAAATCCCGTTGCATAAATTCCTTTTTACCTTCAAACCCTGCAACCTAAATCACTCATACCTCAACGCCTCTACAGGGTTACGGGTAGCTGCCCGCAAGCTTTGCCAACTCACGGTAAGTAAAGCAACCACCAGAGCTATTAATCCTGCCAAGGCAAATATCCACCAGTTTAGCGAGGTTTTATATGCAAAATTTTGCAACCATTGATTCATAACAAAATAGGCTATTGGGGCAGCAATAATAATTGCAACACCAACCCAACGCATTACCTCGCGGGAGTGCATCCAAATAATTTCAAAAATTTTAGCCCCAACTACTTTACGAATTCCAATCTCTTTAGTCTGCCTTTCCAACTGAAAGGTGATTAAAGCGTACATCCCCAATACCGAAATAAACAATGCAATCAGGGCAAACAGACTTAAAACCTTTGTTTGGGTGTATTCATTTTGGTAAACACGTCTGTAACTATCATCTATAAATTCATATTCAAAGGGGGCATCGGGATTGATTTTTTTCCACTCAGTATTGATAGTAGCCAAAGCCTTTGCGGTGTTGCTGGTATCGATACGGCAGATGTAATTCCTGCTGAATATTTTCCGGGTAACAATCATTAACGGTTTTTCTTTTTTATACAAATTGGTATAATGAAAATTACTGACCACCCCACATATTTCTCCTGCAGGAAACAAGTAAGGAATTGAAAAATCGATCTCGAACCGTTTACCAATAACCTCCTCAGGATTTGTAATGCCCAAATAATCGAGCGCGGCTTTGTTTAAAATATATTTCTCACGATACCCCGAAACCAAAGGGGTAAGCCTGTTTATCTCAGCCGTATTGTTTTGTTGGGTTGCTTCGTTTAATTGCAAAACTTTGTTTTCCCATTCCTGCGAGGCTGTATTTTGTGGATTGATATTGCCAGCCAAAGCATGTATTCCAAAAAACGAAAAGAAATTAGAATCGATACACAACACGTTCAATGTCCTGTTTTCTTTATTCTCAAATCCTTCAAGCGTAAAACCAAAATTATCGGTAATATTTCCGGCAGGTTCCTCCATGGCTGCTGTAATATCAATAATTTCAGGGTGTTTTAACAGATTTTCCTTTAATAGATCATAATTACCAGCCACTCCCGATGGAACGTGTGGAATAACTACCAGGTTATTGGCTTTAGCCCCCGGATGCAATTGATGAATCATGCCTATTTGCTTATGCATTACCAAAACAGATGACAATACTGTAATGGAGAGTATAAACTGAAAAATAAATAACAATCGGAAAGAGATGATTCGCTGTACGTTGAATTTCTGAAACGACATCCGGCTATAAAACCAAAAAATGGGAACAATAGCAAAGATAAGGGCTGCTACTAATAAGGCAACCAGTAATAGCAGGTAATTAGCCCAAAGTTCAGGATGATACGTTTTTAATTGAAAATGAATGGATACTCCTGCAAAAATTAAGACTGAAACAACTGCTGAAACCACCACAAGGAATAGCTTTTCAGTTAAAGCTTCACCAACCAGGTCACGACTGTTTGCTCCATGCAGCTTTCGGATACCGTAATCGGGCTGATTTTTCAAAAACTGCACAGTGTTTAAGTTGAAGATATTTGCCACAGCCATCAGATAAATGATAAGTGCCCCAAAAAAGAGTAAATAAAGGGCTCCTTGGTTTCCACCAGGTTCCAATTCGCGGGTTTTATGGCTGTTCAAATGTATATCGTCAATTCGCTGTAAGTTGAATATCGGGTGGTAATTTTCCTCGGCAAACAAGGTATCGAGACTATGCTCCAACGATTTAACCGATGTTTCCGGGGAAACAACCGCATAGGTATATAACCAAAGGCTCCGGGTTTTTAAAGCCGAAAGGGTGCATAACCATTCGGCTTTAAAATGGGTATTATCAGGAAAATCTTCAAGTACTCCAGAGATGGTGTATCGTTTTCCATCATCTTCCTTTCCGTGTTGAATGGTAACCTGTTTTCCAATTACATCGAGCGATTTAAAATAGGTTAATGCCACCGACCGTGTAACAGCCACCTGTTCAGGATGCGTAAACATTGTTTCGCGCTGTCCGCTGATGATAGGATAATCGAACACATCAAAAAAAGAACTATCGACCCCAAAAACCTTATCAGAATAAAAGTTTTCACCTTGATCTAAACTCACAATGGCTTTGCCGAATGAAGTAAATTTGGTAATCTTTTCAAAATGAGGAAAATTAGATGAAATATAATCGGCATATCCCGAATAAAGCCGTGCATCGTACATTGATGATTCACCCTGGTTCATATCCATGGTTATGCGGTAAATGCGATCGGCATTTGAATGAAAAGTATCGTAATGCCAATGGTGATAATTGTATGAATAGATGAATAATACCGCACTGAGTGCAATGGTCAATCCTAAAATATTGATCAGAAAAAAGGTAGGTTTTTGCCGTATCTGTCGTAGTGTTAGTAAAAGATTTCTGTTCATAGTTCAATTTGTAGTTAACTGGTTTTTGGGTTTCAAGGTTAAAGTGTTAAATGGTTGCAGGATTTTCACCTCGCTACCTTGCCGCCCTGCTACCCAATATTTTAGTTCATTATTTTTTCTATCATACTGATTTTAAAAGTCAAATAAGGGTCTTTCCGATGGCAAACAGATCATACTGAATGATTTGAGGGGTTAATCCGGTTGGCCTTGGGGTCATTCTAATTGAACCTTTGGGGCATTGTAAAAGCCCTTTTAGCCATTTTGCATGACTAAAGGGGAAATACCTGTTACTCTTAAGAGCATTCAAAAAGACCCCGTAGGGCATTATGAATGGCCATTTAGGCATTATGAGTGACCACGGTAGTTTATCCGATTGCCCAATAGGGCATTTCAAAAGACCCTTTGGGGCATTGTGAATGACCCTTGCAGTTGCCTCGGTAGCCCCTATTGTCAATAAAAACCGCCCGAAGAGCTTGTTAACTGAATCATCTACCATCATAGAATGTATTTTTTGTTCTAAAAAACCATCGTTATTTCAATCAATTCCTTTAACCCCGCAATTCAAAATTATTCATACCGCAGCGCCTCTACCGGGTTCCTTGTTGCAGCTTTCCAGCTTTGCCAACTTACTGTTAGTAGAGCAATAACTAGTGCAATTATTCCTGAAAGGGCAAATATCCACCAGCTCAAATCAGTTTTATAAGCAAAGCTTTCGAGCCATTTGTTCATGGCATACCATGCTATTGGAACTGATATTATAAAGGCTATCAATATCCATGTAACAAATTCTTTGTTAATTAATGCCAGCATTTCAATCACCCTTGCTCCATTTACTTTGCGGATGCCGATTTCTTTGGTGCGGGTTTCAGTAGTAAACACTGATAAACCGATTAACCCTATGCAAGCCACAATTATTGCCAGAACTGAAAATGAATTTATCAGTTTCATTAAGGTATATTCCGAAGTATATTGAGCATTTAATTGTTTATCTAAAAAAGAATAATTAACCGGCTGACCCGGAAAAAACTCAGCCATTTCGTTTTCAATAAATTGGGAGACTTCTTTTGTATGCGACTGATCGAAACGAGCCAATACTATCCTGTTTGGAATTGATTCGGGCCGGACATAAAAGGCAAAATTTTCAATCGGAAGATGTAACGACTCGTAATTAAAATCGCTAATCACTCCCAAAATATTAAACTTAGTAAGGTTCGGATCCTGGGCTGTTCGCTCTTCATCGGGAAAATTTCCAAATGCAATCTGATTATCCGTATAATGTTCTTTTAACCGGTTATAAAAGGTTTGGTTAATCAGCCAACCTTCCGTAGCTTTTTCTTTTGCCGGAGAAAAATAGTTGACCGGTTTGATTTTAAGCGTATGAATTGCATATTGATCGACAAATCCGAATTTGAAAGGGAATGATGTTCCCTGATTAGTAAAGGTCATGTCCTGTAACCGAAATCCCGGATAATGATGAACCGATGAAGCGCTTAAAATATAGGGCGATTTTAATAATTCATCGCGGAATAATTTCACGTTTCCGGATTGTTGCGGCATCTGAATAACCATTACATTATCAGGCGTATAGCCTAACTGCTTATTTTTAATGTAATACAGTTGTTTATTTACAACAAGCGTAAACCCAACAAGCGTAATAACGATGATAAACTGGAATACCACTAAGGGAACTAATCTCCGATTCCTGGACGGAAGAATAACCTGACCATGTTGTTGAATCATCTGCGAAAACTTAAATAGCTCAATAATCAGCACCACAATAATTACCCCAAGATACAAGCTCACAAAAGAGAACCAAAACCTTTGAGAGGTGAGATTCAAATCCCAATTCATTAAGAAACTATGAGAAATAATATTTTTGGACATTGCCAGCAAGAAGAAGGACAGAATAAAACTCAATGTTATTGCAATAATAATTTCGACAAATCGGTCTCCGGCAATGTGAAGTGACGATCCTCCCAAAAATCGGATAATAGTTGATTCTTTTTGATGAAAAGCTGCCCGGGCAATGTACATATTCACAAAATTTACCGAAGCAATTATCAAAATTACAGCTCCAACCAACAATAGAATATTAAGAATTGAATGACGAATGGATGGACGCAATTCCATGATGGTATCCGGCGTAAAATGAATTTTATACAAAGGTTGCAAGTGAAAATTGAAAGCTTCAGCCGGAGGACCAAAACTTTCTTTAAGAATCTCGCCTGCTTTCTCACCCAATTTCTTTTCCAGTTCGCCAGGTTTAACATTTGGGCACAGTTTTAAATATACATTACCTGCAAATACCTTTCTCTGTTTAGCCGCTTCAATGGTCGTACTAAAATGCCCCTTTTGCGATAACAAAATTTCGAATCCAATGTGAGAAGTTTCAGGCAGGGATTGGGTAATTCCGGTAATGGTATAAACTATCAGGCTATCCTGATTGACAGTAAATGACCTTAACAACACGGTTTGTCCGATGGCTGATGTATCGGGGTAAAGTTTCTGGGCCATTTCAGAAGTTACCATCATGGTATTAGGCTGATTAATTGATTCCTTTACCCCTTCTAAAACTTTTACCGAAAAAAAATCGAAGAAGGACGAATTTGCAAAAATGGCTTCATCAACCTTTATTTTCCTGTTGTTTACAAATACATCATCAATGTTGTGCATGGTATAGCATGTAGTATAACCCTCCACTTCAGAGTATGCAGGAAGGATATCATCAAAACAGGCAAACGTATTTGCATGGTAAGTGCCGTCACCTAATCGCGAGATAAGCCGATAACTGTTTTCCCCATTCTTCACATATCGGTCAAAACTGAAATGATAAACATTGAAAACAGATATGATCATGCAAACAGCAATAGCAATACTCAACCCAACGATATTAATAATTGAATTGGTTTTAAACTTTGCCAGTCGTCGATAACTCATTTTAAAATGATGTTGTACCATTCTTATTTTAAAGTTCATTGTTTTCATTGGATTAGAGTTTGATCTATTCATACCGCAACGCCTCTACCGGGTTCCTTGTTGCAGCTTTCCAGCTTTGCCAACTTACTGTTAACAGCGCAATCCCCAACGCCAGCAAACCAGCTAAAGCGAAAATCCACCAACTGAGTTCGGTTTTGTAGGCAAACGTTGTGAGCCATTTGTTCATGGTGTAGTAAGCAACAGGAGTGGCAACAATAAAAGCAACGGCAACCCATTTTACAAAGTCTTTGTTCAGCATGGCCATAATTTCTGAAATGCTGGCACCGTTTACCTTGCGTACACCGATTTCTTTGGTGCGGTTCAGGCTAATCATAAAAATTTGACCGAGAATGCCCATGCAGGTGAGTACAAGCGCAATAATAGAAAAGAAGGTGATTGACTTGGCCAGCTTGTCTTCTTTTTCGTACATGGACTGGAACTGGGTGTCGTAAAAAGCAAATTCCATGGGATCTTCGGGCAGCAGGTTTTTCCATGCTTCCTTCAATTCGGCAATTTGCTGGCTTATGTTTCCGGGCATCAACCGCAGCGAAAGGGCATTAAATTCCCTGTCGGGTTCATAAAGCAATGCCACCGGGGTCATCTCTGAGTGCAACGACTGTACATTAAAATTGTTAACCACACCCACCACATCGTATCCGCCCTCGCGACCGTTTTTATATTTTTTACCTTCAACCGATTCCCATCCAAAACGCTTGACAGCTGCTTCGTTCATCAGGCAGGCGTGGTCTTTGTTGCCCTGCAAAAAACCACGGCCCTTAATTAAATTGATTCCAAAGGTTTTCAGAAAATCATCGGAGACAAAAATGCATTCTACTGTAAATTCATCGCCATCCACCCCGCTGCCCATCGACATGTTAATATGACCCGGGTAGCCGTTGCTCAATGCGCTGCTGGTTACAAACGGAAGTTTGGCAACCTCATTTTTCAATGCTTTCTGGTTCTGAAATTTATACGGAAGCTCCATCCTTACAAGATGTTCTTTGTTAAAACCGAGGTCGTGATGTTTTACAAACTGGAGTTGTTTAAATATCAGCATTACAACGGCAATCAAAACAATTGAAACAGTAAGCTGAAAAGTGAGCATGGCTTGTTTGCCGAGTTGTTTGCCGGTTCTTTTACGCCCACCTGCCAGAAAATCGGTGATGTTAAACCTTGATAAAATGTAAATGGGAGCCAGGCTGTTCAGTAAAACAATTCCGGCAACCACAGCGGCTACAACCGGCAAAAGATGGTAAAAATTTATATCGGTCAAATAAATTTCCTTACCGAATAGAATTCCGGTGGACGGTAAAAGCAATGCAACAAGAAAAACCGAAGCAACCAGAGCGATAAAAATTCCAAGCGAAACCTCGATGAGTGAATCGGTTATCAAATGAATTCTTTCGGCGCCATTGGTTTTGTTGATTCCGATTTCCTTCATTTTGGCATATTGCATCGAAACCGAATAATTGAGATAATTGATACTTGAAAGGATGATTATTAAGATGCCGATGGCCAGAAAGATGAACAGCATTTTTGCATTGCCCTTGAAATGGTCGTCTGACCATCCAAAATCCATTACGGAAAGATAAATATCTGATAAATTCTGCAAAGCAAGGCTGTCGGTTGTTGTGTTGAATTTTCCTATGGAAGCGTTGAGGTTTTTTGCCAGGTCGTCGGGCTGAACTCCGTTTTTCAGTAAAAGCACATGTTCAACCGGATAAATGCAAACGCCATTATTGCACTCCTGTGCCATCTGAAAATCTTTGTTTTCGCTATTGAGAAGCAATTCTGCCCTGAAACTTGAGTTTTTGGGGAGGTCTTCCATTACTGCAGTAACCGTTGCCGAAATGAATTCATCATTGATTGTCCTTCCAAGTGGATTTTTATCACCGAAAAGTTTTTTTGCGACCGACTCAGTTATCACTGCTGAGTTTTGCTGACTGAAAGGACGGCTTTCGAGACTTGACATAATTTTCACCGAAAACACATCGAAGAAACTGTTGTTTGTAGATATAAAATACTCTATGCGGGTATAATCCTTTGTTTCAGTGTCCTTTACTGTTGTCGGATAATAGGAAAACCCGAGTGGACAGGTTTTTTTAATGTTGGGGTAATTTTCGGCCAGCACAGGATTTAGTTTGTAATCGAGTCCCGATTTGCCCCCTTTGGCATCGTAAAGACGGTAAATATTTTTGTAACCGACAAAATGCCTGTCAACATTTTTTTCGGCACTGTAAAATAACCCAATAAGCATTGATGCCGTAAAACCAATGGCAAAACCGCCAATGATTAAAAACGAATACCGTTTATTTTTCAACAAGTTTCTTACCGCGAGTTTTATTTTGAATCGAATCATATCCTTTAATTATTTTCTGTTTTTTTACCCCTTTTTATCCTTCCATTCTGAAAAATCCTGATTCAGACATTTACTCATACCTCAACGCCTCCACCGGGTTCCTTGTTGCCGCCAGCATAGTTTGCCAGCTCACTGTAAGTAATGCAATTACCAATGCAATGATTCCTGAAAGGGCAAATACCCACCAACTCATTTCTGTTTTGTAGGCAAAGTTTTGCAGCCATTTGTGCATAATAAAATAGGAGATAGGGCTGGCTATAAAAAAGGCAATAATTACCCAGGTTATGAAATCTTTATTTAGCATTTGCATAACCTCAATAACCTTAGCACCATTAACTTTCCGAACACCTATTTCTTTTACTTTTTGCTGCATATAAAAAATTGACATGGCGAAAATTCCCATGGCAGCAATTACAATTGTAAGTATTGTAAAATACCCTACAATTTTCGATGTTTGCTTTTCTCGTGTATACCAACTTTCAATGGTATCGTCCATAAAATGAGGTTCAAAAGGCGCCCCTCCTGTAAATCCGGCATAGGCCTTACCAATATTGTCAACTATCGGACTTACCTCATTCCCTTCAATCTTAACCAGGATGTTCCATACATAGTCTCCTTCTCCAAATTGCCTTATCATAACAGGTCCAATTTCGGTATGCAACGATTCATAATTAAAATCATTAACAATGCCAATAACCGGAACATTTGTATCATAACGTTTAAACATTTTAGGTAAAGGCTCAAGCCCCAGCTCTTTTACAGCTCGTTTGTTAAGATAAATGGCATCTTTTGAATAAGCCGTACCGGTTGGTTCTATTTGCATACCCATCATTTTAAAGAAAGCAGAATCAACCACAAATTCCTGAAAACTTACTGGCCGCCCTTCATAGGTAAACGATTGATTATTGCCTGCATCGACAGGACTCCCCATAACAAACGAAACTTCCTGAACCCCTGCAACTTGCTTCAATATATTTTTTAATTCCCCATTACCTTGCAGGTTTGTATTGCTATCAAACCAAATTGTATTGGTCGAATTAAATCCCAACTCCTTATTTTTAAGAAATTTTGTTTGTTTTGAAATTACCAAGGTTGCTATTAAAAGTACTATTACTATAATATATTGGAACCCAATCAGCATACGAGAATAAACACCTTTATATTTACTTCGAAAACCTCCTTTTATAACTTCAACCGGATCAAGTTTGGTTATAATAATGGATGGTATTAATCCTGAAATTATACCAAGTATCACAATGGTGAACGAGACACTTATTACTAACCCTATATTAAATCCGGCAAGAAGTGAAATATTAGTACCCAGCAACTTATTAAAAAATGGTTCAAGAAACATGCTTAGTAAAAATGCAATTATGAAAGAAATAACGCACACTGCTACCGATTCCAATATATGTTGTAGCATTAATGCACGACGTGAACATCCAATTAATTTTTTAATGGCTGTTTCCTTTACACGCAAACCCGATTGGGCAATGGTAAGATTCATATAGTTAATAATTGCCAGAACAAGTATAAATATAACAATGGCCGACAGTACAATTATAAGTGTTTTACTATTAAATATTTTTGCCGGACCGGGTATCTTACTAAAGTATTCCTCGGTAAGAGGTTCCAAAATGACTTGTTTTACGCGATCGTCTTTGTAAATCCAAAAGTCTTTTTTAAATAAATCCAGCATCAATGGTTCTTTAGCCTTAAGGTTGGTATTGGGTTTAGCCAATAAATAGGTTCCAAATGAACAATTGCCAAAACTTGATTCTAACTCAGGCCAATTCCACAAATCAGCCAATAATCTGAAATTTACAATGGCATCGCATGCTCTGAAATTTGAAGTTTTTGAAATATCTTCAACAACTCCCGTTACCGTAAGAGACATGTTCCCTTTTATGTTTATTTGCTTACCCAAAGCAGATTCATTCCCAAAAAGTCTGCGTGCATAATCTTGTGTTAGTACAATTGAATTTTTTGTTTTTAGCGCATCTATGCTATTTCCCTCAATAAGGATAAACGTAAAAATATTAAAGAAGGTAGAATCAGCCATTAAGAAATTCATTTTAATTTTCTCTCCTTTATCAGTCTCAACAATCTCGTCATTTCTATAAATCCGGGTATAGCTTTCTATTTCAGAATATTCATTTTGCAACCAGTCACCCATGGCAGGTGGGGTATTTCCATAAAGTTCATTGGCCACACGAAAAATTCGTTCTTTATTTATCTGATTTTGATTAACGGCCAATTCGTTTTTTATATAAACGCTTAGTAGTAATACAAATGTTAATGAAATTGCAAATCCCAGAACAGTCACTGTCGTGTATATCTTATTGTTTAGTAAATGCTTAATAAAGCTTTTTAAGTTTTGGGTAAACATAATTGTTCAGTTAAAAATATTTTATAATTACTCGCTATTAATGCTTTAAGGTTCCAGGGTTCTAGGGTTCCAGGGTTTCAAGGTGGCAGGGTTTTCCACCTTGCTACCTTGCCACCTTGTTACCCTGCCACCTTGTAACCCTTTTTATTCCTTATTTGTCTTTTCTGTAATCACCGCTCCATCCAGCAGATTAATAACCCGATGGGCATAACCGGCATCGCGGTCGCTGTGCGTTACCATTACTATGGTGGTGCCTTCCTGGTTCAGTTCCGAAAGCAGGTTCATCACCTCAATCCCGTTTTTCGAATCAAGATTACCTGTTGGCTCGTCGGCCAGAATCAGTTTGGGATTTGCCACCACAGCACGGGCTATGGCTACACGTTGTTGCTGCCCACCCGATAGTTGTTGCGGAAAGTGTTTGGCCCTGTGGCCTATCTTCATCCGTTTCAACACCTCTTCAACCTTCTGCCTCCGCTCCGAACCTTTCATGTTCAGATAAACCAACGGGAGTTCCACATTTTCATAAACGTTCAGTTCATCAATCAGGTTAAAGCTCTGGAACACGAACCCGATATTTCCTTTACGGAATTTGGTACGTTCACGTTCTTTCAAGCGGGCTACTTCAATGCCATTAAATTGGCAACTTCCATTCGTAGGGTTATCGAGCAACCCAAGAATGTTGAGCAACGTTGATTTTCCACAACCCGATGGACCCATGATGGCCACAAATTCTCCAGGTTTTACATGGACATCTACCTGGTTCAGCGCCAAAGTTTCTACTTCCTCGGTGCGGAATACTTTTGAGAGTTTTTCTGTCTTTATCATAGTTTTAAATTTTGGGGTTAAAGGCAGAACGGTTGTATGGTAGAATGGTAAAAACAATATTCTATTTCACATCTTACCTTTTAACCTCTTCACCTTTTTCATATTTTACTTTTTTCTTATTCCATCGCGATAACTTATCATTTTTTGAATCATAGCCGACAATTTCTTTGTATGTTCTATCAATTCAGTTGAATCAGCTAACAATCCAACTTTTTGGGCTATTATCAATTGAGTTCGCAATTCGGCACATGAGCCTTTAGCAATTTTCAAGAATCGTATAAATTCATTATTACTAAGACGGTCAAATCCTTCAGCAGTATTGCTGGGAATTGATACTGAGGCTCTTTGCACTTGGTCCCTAAAACCATAATCTTTGCACTCTTTAAAATGGGCATAAATCTGAACAGATAGCTCAACACCATCTTGCCAAATCAGCAGATCTTCAAATTTTTCAATTTTATTTTCCATATTTCTGTTTTTTTATGAATTAAAAAACAAAAGATAGCAATTTTTAACCTTCCAACCATTCCTACCCTTTCCACCTTTACACCATTCAAACCCTTTCCACCTTTACACCATTCAAACCCTTCCACCTTTCCACTCTGTAACCCTGCCACCTAATCCAACACCAACCTTTCATTTTCGCCAAACGAATCGTACCCCGAAGTAATAACCCGTTCGCCGGGTTCAATGCCTTCGAGCAGTTCGTAGTATTTGGGGTTTTGGCTTCCGATTTTGATAAACCGTTGTTCGGCGGTTTTTCCATCAGCGCCGACAACAAAAATCCATTGTCCGCCGGTTGACTGGAAGAAACTTCCACGGGGCAGCAGCAGCGATTCTTTGGGATCGCCCAATTGCAAGCGGGCATAGTAAGTTTGCCCCGTGCGCATATTCTGCGGGGTCTCGCCCTCAAAAACCATTTCAACAGCAAAACGGCCATCTTTTACGTCGGGCAATACTTTACGGATTTTCAGTTTAAACTCCTGTCCCTGTCGTTCCAGAATGGCTGTTAGGCCTTCACGAACTTTATCAATATAATGTTCATCAATTTGAGCTACTACCTTGAATGAAGTCAGCACATGGATTTGGCCTAACCTGCCACCCTGAGGTATTGACTGTCCCAGTTCGGCATCTAAAATGGTCAACTGGCCATCTACCGGGGCTTTCACATTGAGTTGTTCTTGCTGCTCATGTACCAGTTTCAGGTTCTCCCCCATATTTTGCAGGTTGTATTCCATCTGCCCTACTTGAATTGACCGGTAAATGGAGTCCTGTTTCTGCCTTTCCATGTACAATTCATAAGAACGTTGTGCAAATTGGTAATCTTCCTCAGCTTTCAGAAAATCCTCTTTCGAGATAAGATGTTCAGCAAACAACACTTTGTTTTGATCAAAAGCCCGTTTTTTCTTTTTAATATCAAATTCCAGGTTAAGTAATTCACGTTTAATGTTCAGCCGCTCCTGTTCCATGGTAACCTGGGTATTGCGTAAAAAATTGGCCTTTTCAGCCAATTGGGCCTCACTGTTCAAAATATTCATGGTTAAATCGGGATTACTCAGGCGCAAAATCACCTCGCCCTGTTTCACCATTGAACCCTCTTCAACCACTTTTTCCTCCACACGACCGCCAACCCGGGCATCAAGATAAATGGTAGCAATGGGTTCCACGTTGCCGGTAACAGTAATATAATCGTGAAAGATGCCATGTTCAACGGTTTCAATGGTTATTTTTTCAATATCTACCCTCAAGGTCGAAACATTCTTACGGATGAATGCCAGGTAAATTATTCCCAGCAGGAACAGAACCCCCAATCCAATATAAATATGTTGTGGGCGTATTCCTTTTTTCTTTTCAATTACCCGATCCATCGATTCTGTTGTTGTATTCATACTTTTAAGTTTTCGAAATGTGTGAGGTTTAAAGTTGCAATTCACTTAATTTGCATTACAATCCCGGTACTTTGGCACCCAGTTACCCTGCAACCTTAAGGTGTTCCCAATCCCCCCTCATATAAAATTCCAACATTTGGCGGTACATTCCATAAAGCAGTTTCGATTTTAATAGATTGGCTTTTGCCGATAGTACCTTTTGTTTGGCAGCTGAATATTCCGTTGGACTCGCCGATCCATTTTCCAATTTCTTTGCCATCTGTTTGTACGACAGCTCACTGTAGGTTAACATTTCCTGCGACGATAAAAACTCTTTCTCCGCCGATAATAAATCCTGATGTGTTTGAATTATCTGTGAATTCAGGGCTTCTTTAGCTTTTTCAAATGACAATTTCTGGTTTTCTAATAAAATCTTTTTGCGTTTTATGTTTCCACAACCCGAGGCTTGGTTAAAAATCGGTATCGAAACACCAACCTGAACGTATTCACTCTGGTTATTATTCCATTGTTTCCTAAAATCAGTTGAGTCATTACTGTTGTAATAACCGGTATTTAACCCTCCACTTAAATAAATCCGGGGCGAAAGGCTTCCCCTTGAAATAGCCAGATCTTTTTTAGCCGCTTGTACTAAAAAATCCTGCTGTTTCATTTCAGGAAGTTTACCAAGGGCCTGCTGATAAATACTATCAGCATTGGGTAATGATTCCATATATAATGATTCAACTCCCAAAGTATCTGTCAACAGCAATTCCGATTCGTTAAGGCGGAGCAATTGCTTGAAAGCAATAACAGCACCCATATAATTTCCTTCGGCTTGTGCAAGATTTAATTTATCGGCAGCCCAGTTACTTTTCAGTTCCTGAAGGATAACCGGTGAACCCCTCCCCAGATCGACCATCTGTTGCGAACGCTCTACCTCTTTACCCGATAAGATTACCTGTTCATTAGCCACCAACAGTAATCCCCTTGAATAAACTACGGTATAATAAGCTGAAAGAACATTCATAATTAGTTGATTTCTGGCTATTTCGTATCCTTGTTTCGAGGCATTTAACAAATATCGGTTGTATGAGATGGTGTTAACCTGCATCCAACCATTAAATAAATTTACTGATGATTCAATCCAGTAATTGTTAGTTAAAGTTTTATTAAACGTAATGTTATTATCGGCATCAACATTTCGCCCAAAATAAAGAGTGGCATAGGTTCCCATATTTAATCCGGGAAGCAACCCGGCAGTATTTTCAAGCATATTTACTTTTTGAGTTTGTACCTCAAGGGCTTTTTGGTTCAATTCAATGTTGTGTTCAATGGCGTAATCAATACACATAGGCAAATTCCAAACCTCCTGACACATTACCGGGCTATTTAACCCAAAAACTATAAACATTAAAATCAATTTAAAAACCATCGACAAAAGCGCATCTGGATTTGTATCCAACCTGTCGATAATTTTCTGTTTCTTGCTTTTCAAGATTGTAAGGGTTGTCATTCGTATTAATTATTCTATTTTATCGGGTTCTCAAAAATCAATGGCTGTGCCAGAAAATACAAATGCCTGTTTTTATGACTTTTAGATAGACAGCAAAATTGAATCCTAAAAATAAGTGTCAAATAAATTTACACCACTTGTCGATATTTTTTACAGATTCTGTAGTTTTAAATTCTAATTAATTAAATTGTTGACATGAAAGGAAGAATCCTGATTATTGATGATAATAAAAGTGTCCTTATCGCACTTGAAATGCTTCTTCAGGAAGAGTTCCAAGAGGTATTCACCCTCAAAAGTCCGAACAACCTGATTTCGTTTATTCAGCAAAATGCCATTGATACTGTTTTGCTTGATATGAATTTTAAAGCCGGCATCAATACCGGAAACGAAGGAATGTATTGGCTCCAGCGTATTCACGAAATCGATCCAACGATAAGTGTTGTAATGATTACAGCCCATGGTGATGTGGAGTTAGCTGTAAAAGCTGTTAAACAGGGGGCTTTCGATTTTGTACTAAAACCCTGGGATAACCACAAACTAATTGCAACCCTAACCTCATCGCTTGAAATGCGAAAAAGCAAACAGGAAACGCTCCAATTGCGCGAGAAAACAAAAAACCTTAAAAACGAAATCAACCCTGCCGGACAAGCCATTATTGGGCAATCTGCAGCTATGCAAAAAGTCATGGATCTCATTCGGAAAGTAGCTTTAACCGATGCCAATGTTCTAATCACTGGCGAAAACGGAACAGGGAAGGAACTGGTAGCCCGCGAAATCCACCAGTTATCGAACCGAAGCAACGAGGTAATGGTCACCATCGACATGGGTTCTATCAGCGATACACTCTTTGAAAGCGAGTTGTTTGGCCACACCAAAGGATCATTTACCGATGCAAAAGAAAACCGCGCCGGAAAATTTGAAACGGCTCACAAAGGAACCCTTTTTCTTGATGAAATCGGGAACCTTCCACCTACCATGCAGGCTAAATTGTTAGCGGTTTTACAAAACCGCACCGTTACCCGCCTTGGTTCCAATTTACCCATTCCGATTGATATCCGGTTGATTTCAGCCACCAATAAAAACCTTGACGAAATGGTAAAAATCGGCTCTTTCCGTCAGGATTTACTTTACCGTATCAATACCATACATATTGAAATTCCTCCCTTGCGTGAACGAACAGGCGATATTTACTTGCTTGCACGGTTCTATCTCGACAGATATACCCGTAAATACAGCAAATCAGGAATAAAGATCGGTGATGAGGCCATTGAAAAACTAAACCTCTACCACTGGCCAGGCAATGTTCGCGAATTACAGCATGCGGTTGAAAAGGCTGTTATTTTAACCGATAAATCAGTAATCTCAGCCAACGATTTTGTCCTTCGCTCCGAACAGTCAATTTCACATATACTTCAAAATCAAACCATTGATGACATGGAAAAACAGATGATTCTGTCCCATATGGATAAAGAAAAAGGTAATCTGACCCTTGTAGCTAAAAACCTGGGCATCACCCGCCAGACACTATATAATAAATTAAAAAAATACAATATCTGAAAGAATGAACTTTAAGCATTTCTATAGGGGTGTTTTTATCCGGTTAACTGGCTTGGTACTGTTTTCAGGATTTACGGTTTACATTTATTTTATAATCAATAGCCCCATTTTTTCATTGCTTGGATTGATTATTACAATAACATTAATATTCAATACCCTTTTCTATTTCAACAATATCAACCGATGGATATCCTTTTTCCTGCTTGGTATCGAAAACGAAGATACAACCTTAAAAATACCTGCAAAAACAGGTAACAAAGCCATTGATGATGTTTTTGAAGGAATGAACCAGCTAAACGAACTTTTCCGTCAAACCAAAGTTGAAATCAATACTCAGGAGCAATATTACCGCTCCATCATTAACCAGTCAGCAACCGGGCTTTTCTCGGTTAATGGCCAGGGACGCATCAGCATTACCAACCCGGCGGCCGAGAAACTTACAGGCATTATTCCCTATCACCATGTGGGTTCGCTTGCGCGTATCAACGAAGCTTTACCGGTATTTATTATGGAATGCGAATCGCAAAGTTCAGTCTCGGTAATATTTGAAAACGATAAAGCCCAAAAATTACTGTTTAAACCTTCGTGCATTAAAACACCAAAAGAAACCATACGGGTAGTGGCTGTCAGCGATATTACTAAAGAGCTTGATAACCGCGAAGTGGAAGCCTGGATTAAACTGGCCCGAACCTTATCGCACGAGATTATGAATAACATTACACCTATTACCACCTTATCAAAAGTAATTGGTGGTTATTTTTATAAAGATGGTAAAAACCTGAACCTGGACGAATTGGAGCAAAAAACCATCGACAATACAGTTAAAGGGCTTGAAGTGATTGAAGAACGAAGTACCGGGTTGATGAAATTTGTCGAAAACTACCGCAAATTCACCAAACTACCCGAACCTCAGATGAAAACCATCGATTTAAATCATTTTATTGATGGCAACCTGATGGTTTGCAGCGGATTCAAATATTTTGGTCAGATAACTATCCAAAAACATATTGAACCGGGGATGACCTGTGTTTCTGACGAAAACTTGTTGTCACAAGTGTTTATTAATTTAATGAAGAATTCCATTGAAGCACAAAGCCAATATCAGGATGAATTTTCACCCATTATTAACATTAAAGTTGAGAATAAGGACCATGCCGTTAGTCTAACTGTAGCCAACAATGGACCCAGCATTCCGCCCGAACTCAGAGAGCAGATTTTCGTGCCTTTTTTTACCACAAAAGTTGATGGTTCGGGCATTGGTTTAAGTCTTAGTAAGCAATTGATGTTAAAAATGGGTGGTGATCTAATTCTATTGCCAACAAACGATATAACAATATTCGAAATCCGATTTTAAAAATCTTGAAAAGAAAAAAGGCATTTTCAGGAAACTGAAAATGCCTTTTTTAGTATTTCTCTTAACTGATTATTTTACAACTAAATTGTTATCGCTTTGGGTCATTATAAAATTAACTGAAGTTTCTTTTCCTGCATTAACTACTTTAGTCTCGGTTTTATAACCTTTAAAAACCACTTTCATTTCATGTTTACCTTTAGGAACATTTAAGCTATAAGTCCCATCTTCGTGAGTATAAGTACAAATATCGGTATTTTCAATAAAAACATATGCAAGAGCTACAGGCTGAGAAATCCCATTAACTGTTTCAACTACTTTTCCCTGAACTGTTTTACCTTCGCTCTCGAACGATTTTGCTTGTGCAGCTACAATCACCAATACAAATAATATTGAAATTAATGTTTTCATCTTAACTTAAATTTTATGCTACAAAAAAAGATTATTAAGGTTACTTGTCGGTGAATTGAATATTAATAATATGTTAATTGTTTATTTCTTTGGTTAAGTATGCGGAATATTCTATAAAGCAAGAAAAGCTTTCGGGGAGAAAGCTTTTCTTTATGATAATCAGGCAGTATTCTTAGAAAAATTTTACCAAAGGAAAGGTATAACAACAAACAACATTTAACAACTATTTTTAACCACGTGCCTGATTAATATTTTTATCTCAAAAAGAGTGCCAGAAAAACCACAATTAAAAATTATTTTTATTATTCTACTTTATCATGTACTCATAATAAACGTTTTGAATAATAAAATGTTACTCGGCAATCTAAAATTATTTAAATTTTTTTAAATGATAGGGTAAGGTGCAGAAGTACAACAAATAAAGTCCTTTGACTTAATATTTATTTCCTACTTTTAATACAAACAGTTAGATACGAAGAAATTATACTCAGATGGAGACATTAAATTTTGTGGGTCTAAATTGAACAAGTAAAATTTCTTGGATTGTACGGAATCCTTGATTGCATGGTTTTTTAAAGCTGAATTATTCGTTGGGAAAGATTTCTCGCGATTCCAAAAAAAATCTGAAAAAATATCTCTTTAAAACAATTCAGGATTACATATCTAAAGTTGGGATTATCTGCTTATAATCAACCACTTTAATATCCTTGTAATAAAAATTGATGATATCGATAAACGAATAGTTTTGCCTTGCCATCTGCATGGCCCCTTCTTGTGAAAGGCCTACCCCATGCCCGTAGCCCCGTCCTTTAATCAAAATATAGTTACCCTCCGGTTTCATTGAAAACCAAGTAGATCGGAATCCGAAATCCTGCCTGATTTTCTTTAAAGGAAGCGTATCGTCATTGTACATGTAATATTTTAAACGCTGAGGCTGTTCAAAATAGAGGTTGTCAATCCGGGACATATCGTTATCAATATCCAGCCCGTTATCCTGCAAATATTTCAACCAATCATTTACTGGGATGGTATCTGTCCATGAAGTATTTTTTTGCTCCAGGCTGAAAGGATCTTCAATAGCTTTTAAATAGCTGGTAGGGTTCAACCAAACATCTTCTGAGTTAATGGTTTTTCCGCCTGAATTGGAGTGAAAAGCAGCAGTAATTAATCGGTAAGATGAATCGACAATGACCAGTCCCGTGGTATATAATACAGCCTGTTTTATTTGTGAATTCTTCAAACTCATCCCTTTATATACCTGATGGTAAACATCGTCGCCGATAACATAATTATTGATTCCCTGACGGCTGATCTGCTCCAATAAATAGGTGCGGCTAATGATAGCTTGCGATTTGTAAAATTCAAAAGGAGCTTTGGGGCCTGCTTCGGCCTCTACAACTCCTGCCAAATAACTTTCAATATCGACCAAGTTGGTAATCTTAAATTGCTGATCCGTGTTGGTAATGATCAGATTTCCCTCATAATATCGGGGACCCAGTGCAGGATAAGCAGGTTCGGCTTTAAACGAGTTTTGTCGGGCAATGCCCTCAAAAAAGATGGTCTTAAAAACTCCCAAGTGCTGATCTTGATCCCAAACACTTAAAGAATCGCCAACCAACGTAAAGTAAACGATTTGGTTTTTTTTCAACCGGTAAATATTCCCATTTTCAGTTGAGAATTGGTATTTGCCTTCGATGGGACTAACCACCAATGTTTTAATATTAAATTGGTTGAAAAGATCAATTTTAACAGTAAACGCACCGACAGTTTCTGCAGATGCAGCAAGGAAAAAGATTGTAATCCATTGTTTCAGGCTAGGAACTGGCAGCATACTATGAGACTCTTATACTTTTTAAATCGTGATACATTAACGCGGCTGCTTTTTGTGATGCTCCCGGTTCACCCATTTGTTTCCTTAGCCGTTGATAATGGCTAAGCATACTGTTTCGGTAGGCTTGATTATGAAGAATCAAATCCAATTCTTTCACCAGAAATTCCTTTTTAAAGGTATTTTGGGTCAACTCTTTTACAGCTTCATAATTTAAAATCAGATTTACCAACGATATCCATTTTACCTTTATTAGTTTTCGGCCAATTTTATATAACAAAGTCCCGATATTAGTGGTATAGCAAACAATTTGCGGAACGTTAAGCAAGGCTGTTTCCAGCGTGGCAGTTCCAGAGGTGACTAATGCCGCATTGCTGTGTTTTAGCAATTCGTAGGTTTGATCGAACAAAATAGGTATCTCATGTGGGCCAATAATTTTTCGGTACAATTCAAGATCAATGGCAGGAGCGCCAGCAATCACAAATTGGTAATTGGGAAAGAAATGGCTCACTTCAATCATCACCGGAAGCATCAGCTTAATTTCTTGCTTCCTGCTCCCCGGCAATAAAGCTATTAATGGCTTTGAATTTAATTGATGCTGCTTCGTAAAATCGTCAAAAGGCTGAAAATAATCCCTATGAGCATCAATGGCATCATTGACCGGATTGCCCACATATTGAACATTGAATTGATATTTTTTATAAAACTCGGTCTCAAAAGGAAGGATGGTAAACATTTTATCGACATACTTCTTTATTTTCTTGACCCGGTTGGTCTTCCAGGCCCATATCTTGGGCGAAATATAATAATGTACGCGAATGCCTTTGGATTTGGCAAAAGCAGCAATTTGCAGGTTAAATCCGGCATAATCAATCAAGATGACTACATCGGGGTTGAATTTCAAAATATCGTTTTTACAAAGAATCAGGTTTTTTGCAATAGCCCTTATGTTCAATACCACCTTAACAAAACCCATAAAAGCTAGTTCTTTGATGTGTTTTACCGGCTCACCACCATACACACTCATCAAATCGCCTCCCCAAAAACGGAATTCTGCCTCCTGATCAATCTCTTTAAGTGACTTCATCAGGTTTGAACCATGTAAATCGCCACTGGCCTCTCCAGCAATCAAGTAGTATTTCATCGCGATAATTTACTAGATCATGTATAGGATTAACACAAATATTCCATAAAACAGGGTGACGAGCAAAAGCCCCCGTGCCTGATTCAGCTTGTTGAATTTTGACCACAAAAAAAACAGCCCGGCTCCTGGCAACAAACTTACCGATACAATTTTGTAGAGCACTCCGGTAAGCTGGAAATGCTCAATACAGCCCATAAACGAGCCGCACCTTGTGGCAGAATAAAACAAAAAAGCCACAACCAGAATGATGGGTAAAAGAGCTCCAATAAGAACTCCGGTAGAAACTTTATCATTTGTAAAAAGACTCATGATACATCACAGTTAGGTTTTCTAGTTTTTTAAGATTCTCGTGGTCGGTAAAATCAGTACGCACAGGCACAATAGAAGCATAATTGTGGTCAAGTGCCCATTCGTCGGTATCGGTGGAACCATTTTCGTTATTCTTAAAATTTCCGGTTAACCAGTAATATTCCCCACCATGAGGGTCAACCCTTTTTTCATATTCTTCTTTCCAAACCCCACGGGCCTGACGGCAAACTTTAATTCCCTTAAAACTGGATTCATCAATTACCGGGAAATTCACATTCAGGCAGGTATAATCGGGCAATCCATTTTTAAGCACCTGAAGAAAAATGCCTTCGGAATATTTTTTGGTTAAGCTAAAATCGGCATCCATGCGATGGGAACACAACGAAAAACCAATGGAAGGTATTTTATTTAAACTTCCTTCGATGGCGCCACCCATGGTTCCTGAATAAATTACACTTATAGAAGAATTTGAACCGTGATTGATTCCTGAAACCAAAATATCGGGTTTCCGATCCACCAATTGGTTGATGGCCATTTTTACGCAATCTACCGGAGTCCCATTCAGTTTATAAAAGGTTACTCCGTTGGTTTTTTCCAAAAGTGTTAAACGTAGCGGTGTTTTAATTGTTATGGCGTGCGACATCCCCGACACACCAACTTCTGGCGCAACCACGAGCACTTCGCCATAAGGTTTTACCATGTCGATGAGGTTGTGCAGGCCAGGAGCAAAATATCCATCATCGTTCGTAACCAGGATGAGGGGTTTTTGTACTTTTTCCAAAATGTAACTGAATTAAATTAAACTTTTGCAAATATAAACGCTTTAAAATGTAAACAATTAGGCCTGACCTAGAATCTTCGATCTAAATTATTAACCAAGATGGCCCGGCATGCAAACACCACAGTAAAACAATGGATTTTTGATAAGCCATGGATAATCCAATTTTAGAAAGCTCAAACCCCCTGATAAATCTGTTTGTCCTTATTGAGATTCTAAAAAAAACTTTACTTTTGTTGCTCGTAAACACAAAAAACAAGCTTTCTTATGAACTTATCGTACAATTGGTTAAAGCAATACCTGCCCATTGATTTGGAACCTCAAAAACTATCTGAGATATTAACCAGCATTGGTCTCGAAGTGGGTGGATATGATTCCTTCCAATCGGTTAAAGGAGGTTTGGAAGGCTTGGTGATAGGTGAGGTGCTGACATGTGCTCCACATCCCGATTCAGACCATCTTAGCTTAACCACGGTTGATTTAGGCGATGGAAACCCGACCCCAATTGTGTGTGGAGCCAAAAATGTAGCCACGGGACAGAAAGTAGTGGTTGCAACCATTGGAACAACCCTCTATCAGGGGAACGAAAGTTTTGCCATAAAGAAATCGAAAATCCGAGGAGCCGAATCCATGGGCATGATCTGTGCCGAGGACGAAATAGGGATTGGCACCTCACACGATGGCATCATGGTTCTACCCAAAGAAGTTCCGGCAGGGACTTTGGCAAAAGATTATTTCAACATGGAAGACGACATTGTGTTTGAGGTTGACCTAACACCCAACCGGATTGATGCAGTCTCTCATGTAGGCATTGCCCGTGATGTTGCAGCGTATTTAAAACAAAAGCAAGATATCGAGTACCACTTACCTTCGGTGGATTCGTTCAAGGTGGACAACCATAATTTGGACATTAAAGTTACTTTAGAAAACCCTGAAGCCTGTACCAGGTATGCCGGTATTAGTTTAACCGGTTTAAAAGTGAACGAATCCCCCGGATGGTTAAAAAACAGGCTCAAAGCCATTGGTTTAAATCCAATCAACAATGTGGTGGATGTCACCAATTTTGTACTTCATGAATTGGGGCAACCGCTCCATGCTTTTGATGCCAAACAAATTGTCGGCAACAAAGTAATTGTTAAAACGTTACCTGAAACCACACCTTTTTTGACCCTCGACGGACAGGAACGGAAGCTGAGCCAAACCGACCTGATGATTTGCAACCAGGACGAGGGAATGTGTATTGCCGGCGTTTTTGGAGGAATAAAATCCGGCGTAACTGAGGCAACCTCAAGCATTTTTCTCGAAAGTGCCTGTTTTAACCCTGTTTATGTGCGTAAAACAGCACGTCGTCATGGGCTAAATACCGATGCATCATTCCGTTTCGAGCGGGGAGTTGATCCAAATAGTACCATTTATGCGCTAAAAAGGGCTGCACTTCTGATTAAAGAAGTTGCCGGAGGTGCCATTAGTTCTGAGGTTGTGGATATTTACCCGAGCCCGGTGGCCGATTTTGAAGTCAATTTAAGGATGAGTCAGATTGAGCGTCTGATTGGAGAAAAACTGCCAAAAAACACAGTTGTTAAAATACTTAATTCCCTTGAAATAAAGATTGAAAAAGATTTGGGCGATTCGCTTTTGGTAAGAGTCCCTCCATACCGTGTGGATGTGAGGCGTGAAGCGGATGTGATAGAAGAGGTTTTACGGATTTACGGGTACAATACCGTACCTATCAGCAAACAGGTAAATGCTGCAATAACGTATGCCCCCAAACCAGACCCAAATGTATTGAAGGAACTTATCTCGAATCAATTAAGCAGTGCTGGTTTTAACGAAATGATGGCCAATTCTTTAACAAAATCCGGCTATTACGAACCGCTTCAAACCTTGCTCAAAGAACATTCAGTGCGCATTGTAAACCCTTTAAGCCAAGACCTGGACAGTTTAAGACAAACGTTACTATTTGGATTTTTAGAGGCGATTGCTTTTAACACCAACCGCCAATATGCCGATTTAAAACTTTTTGAATTTGGCAACACCTACTTTTTCAATGCCTCACAAGAATCGGGCAATCCTTTGGATAGATATTCTCAAAACGAAAAGTTAGCTCTGGCCGTGACCGGGAACCGTTCACCTGAATCGTGGGTGACTAAGCAGGAGAAAGTGAGCTTTTTTTACCTAAAAAAACAGGCGGAACAAGTTTTTGAACGGTTAGGAGTGGATTTGAATAAACTGGAATTTACCCACTTCTCCGACGAATTATTTTCCGATGGGTTTGTTTGGGAATACCAGAAAAACAACCTTGGACGGATTGGTTTACTTCAGAGGAAAGTTGCCAAAGAATTCGAACTGAAAAATGAAGTTTTTTATGCCGAGTTGGATTGGGAACGGTTACTGAAAACAACCCGTAATTTTAAAGTTGAATATTCTGAATTACCAAAATACCCTGAAGTACGAAGGGATTTATCGCTATTGCTCGATTCTAAAATTACTTTTGAGGAGTTAAAAATTGAGGCTTACAAACAGGAACGGAAACTATTAAAAGCAGTCTCCCTTTTTGATGTATATGAAGGTGATAGGTTGGGTGCGGGCAAAAAATCATATGCTTTAAGCTTTATCTTGCAAGATGAGTCGAAAACGCTTACCGACAAACAAATCGATAAGATTATGGAAAACTTGATCAAGAATTTCGAATCCAAGTTTGGAGCCAAACTTCGTTAATCCAAAGGAATAAAACCTCATGCACCGGATCGAGATTTTACAAGGCGATATAACTAAAATTAAGGCAGATGCCATTGTAAATGCCGCCAATCAAAGCCTTTTAGGCGGAGGGGGAGTCGATGGGGCCATTCACCGGGCGGCAGGCCCCCAGCTTTTGGATGCATGTCGACTTTTGCATGGATGCCCCACTGGTGAAGCTAAAATTACCAATGGGTTTAATTTACCTTCACCGCATGTGATACATACGGTGGGGCCTGTTTGGCATGGAGGTAAAAAAGGAGAGGCGGAATTGTTGGCCAGTTGTTATACCAATTCCTTAAAGGTAGCCCGATCAAAACACCTGAAAACCATCGCTTTTCCAAACATTAGTACCGGCATTTATGGATACCCAAAACCCGAAGCCGCAAAAATTGCACTCTCCGTGGTTAAAAATTTTCTGAAAAAAGATCGTTCTTTCCAGAAAGTTATTTTTGTTATATTTGAAGAGGAGAATTTTAAGATTTACCGAGATCTTTATAAAATTAACGACTAAAAAAGGGAATTTTGGGGTATTTAAAGATAGACGCGACTGAGGATAGTCCAGAGGTATTATTGGATGCAGATTTATCCATTTTCCAGATCATGGGGAATTCAACACCTGAGGATGTCAATCAGGTGTATAAGCCGATTATTGATTGGCTTGAGACAGATGGTAGCCATCTAGATCATTGTCAATGCAAGCTATTTTTTAGATACCTGAGTTCTTCTTCACACCATATGGTTTTTAACATGCTTCGCAAATTAAATTCCATGCACAACCGGGGGCGCAAGCTAACTATTGAATGGGCCTATGAAAATATTGATGATGATATGCTGCGTCTGGGTCTTGATTTTTCTTCCATTCTTGAAATTCCATTTGAGTTCAGTCCACGAAATTAACCTTCATGATCACATTACTTATTGTTATTGGCACGGCAGTTTTTTCAATTGTCGCATTCAATCAGCCTGAACTGATGTACAAGTACAACTTCAATGCTTATCAGGTGATTCACCGGAAACAATGGTATCGGTTGTTTACGCACGCTTTTTTACATGCAAATTGGGAGCACCTCATCATAAACATGTTGGTGCTTTATTCCTTTGGTCAGGCACTTGAATACTACTTCTATGCATATATTGGGGAAAACATCATCGGATTGTATTTATTGGTCTATTTTGGTGCCATCGTGGCATCATCTATTGCCTCGCTGATTAAAGAAAAAGACAATTACCATTACAATGCCGTTGGTGCATCGGGAGCAGTTTCTGCTATTACTTTTGCCTGTATCTTTTTTGAGCCCACCCATAAGATACTTTTCATGGCATTCATCCCTATCCCCGGGATTGTATTTGGGATTTTATATTTAGTGTATTCGTGGTATATGGGCAAACGAAATGCTGATAACATTGGACATGACGCACATTTCTGGGGGGCGGTCTTTGGATTTATATTTCCTACTTTGATAAAGCCGGAACTTTTAATTTCTTTTTTCGAGAAATTGATGCCTTAACCGCAGTATTTTTATGTTTATGAGAAAAGTGGTTTTTTTGGACCGTGATGGTGTCATTAATGATGATACCGGGCATTATTACATTTATAAACCCGATGATTTTGTATTCAACAAAGGTTTGATTGAATCTCTTCAAACTCTAAAATTACACGGATTTGAGTTTGTGGTTATTTCAAACCAAGGAGGCATCTCACGGGGAACTTACACCAAAGATGATGTTGAAAAGATTCATGTTAAGATGATTAGGGAATTGAAATTGAACAACATTCAATTACTTGCGGTCTATTACTGCCCCCATCACGACAAAATTGAGAAATGCCTTTGCCGGAAACCAAACTCCTTGATGATAGAAAAAGCCATGGCACGGTTCCAGATTGACCCTAAACTTTCTTATTTGATTGGAGACAACTCAAAAGATGTGGAAGCAGCACACAAAGCAGGGATCAAGGGAATAAAAATTGATACAAACCAAAGTATTCTGACTGTTTTAGATCAAATAATAAAATGAATAAGGACGCGAACATCCTATCTGTTGACAAAAACTATATTTTAGCCAGCGAATATTTCTTTGATATTACCAATAGGGCTTTTAGGTATGGAGATGGCTTTTTTGAAACCATGCATGCCAACGGAAGTCAAGTTCAGTTTATTGAAGATCATTGGGAACGGATGTTGCAGGCTGCTAATATTTTGCAAATTCATCTCCCGGAATACCTTAACCTTGAATTTTTAAAACGTCAGATTTCCGGATTGTTAACCCGCCTCAAGTTATTTCAGGCAGCTAGGGTTAAGCTGATGGTCATTCGTGATTCTGAAGGTTTGTTTATTCCCGCATCCAGCAATTGTCAGATTATTATCGAGGCTTCTTATTTAGGCAAAGGCCCCTATGAATTGAATGATAAAAGCTTGATTATTGGTATCTTTGATGAATTTCAGAAACCTAAAATACCATACCTCACCATAAAATCATTAAATGCCCTTCCCTATATTTTAGCGGGGATTTACGCCCGGGACCACCAATTGGGTGATGCGCTGTTGATTGATAACAAAGGATTCTTGGTTGAAGCTACTTCGTCGAACCTATTTCTTGTAAAGGAAAAGAAAATGATAACCCCTGCTTTAGATACAGGTTGCGTGAATGGGATCATGCGCAAACAGGTAATTAAAGCCGCATCAACACTTGGGTACCGCATTGACGACTATGCCTTGCTAACGAAAGAGGATTTGCTTGAGGCCGATGAAGTTTTTTTAACCAATGCTGTTATTGGAATTCGGTCGGTTACGGCCTTTGAAAAGCGAAGGTATTTTAAGAAAAATGCCAGTAAATTGCTGGCAGAATTGAACCGGATGGCTTTTAGTTCATCCCGGGATTAATGGGGGAATTAGCCCACAAAGCATAGGAGTCGCCCAGCTCGTGCAGCAATTCTTTCCAGGAGTTTTGGTGTGCATTCATGATTTGGCTCGCTTTAATATCGGAAACAATCCAAAACTTATCATCAATCTCCTGTTGCAATTGATTGGGAGCCCAACCGCTATAACCTAAGAAAAACCTGATTTCATTGGGTTTTATCAACCCATCGGCAATATGTTTTTTTAAAAGTTCGAAATCGCCACCCCAGAAAATGTTCTTCTTAATTAACGTACAATCGGGGAACAGGTCAGCTCGGGTGTGTAAATAGTGAATGGTTTCGGGATTCACGGGGCCGCCCATGAAGCAAGGTGCTGAAAAAGTTGGAAAGTCAGGAAACAGATCATTAAAAGGGACGTCGATGGGTTTGTTCAAAATATATCCAAGAGTACCGTCTTTTTCGTTATGCTCGGTAATTAGTACCAAGGAGCGACCAAAATAGGAATCGGGCGAAAAAGGTTCGGAAATAAGGCATTTACCTTTCCCTACCTGCGAAAGGTGATGATTAATGTTGAATAAATTCATTTCGAGTGCCATAAATCCGTCTATCTATTGAATTTCAATAGTAAATTTAAAACTATTTTGCAGGAAAAGAAGAAGTCTTAAAAAGTTTTTTAAACACGAGGTAAAGCGATGAATCTTTCGTGGTGGGATTTCCAAATCTTGAAACCCACACAATCCATAAGAACAAAATAGTTGGGTACATAAACACGGGGGTTACCACGTCGTGAATCAGGGTGGTTTGTGTGGGTTGATGGTACTGCCCGATAACTATTATGATGGCCCTTACAGAATTTGCCCAGGTTATAAGCAGAATGCCTGCAGGCAGATACCATATTTTATGATAATACCGGCCAAATTGCAGCAGCACGAAAACCATAAAAAACAAAAGGTACCGGAACCCGAGACACCCAAAAGCAAAAATAACACCTTGAGTTCCTTCAATCCCAAGATGATTGCTAAATACAAATGTATCGAAACCTAATAAATGTAGTTGAAAATCGGTAAGCCAGACCAGAATTTGACTGTAATAAGCAGTAATACATGAATTTTTTATAGGATCGGAAAAGAATGGAAAGTCCATCAGTAAAGATGAGATTAACCAGGAAAAGAAAAAGGCAAAAAGATATTGAAGGATTTCTTGGATTAACGATTCCGATAATTTGAGTCTATTCACGGGTTTAATCTGCATGAACAGTTCTATTTGTTTTCTTCGCGGATGCGCTTAATCAAATAGGCAGAACTACCAATTAATAAAAAAGCCAGCCCCCCGGAAATAGGAATAGGGTTTCCTCCCGATCCGGCTGTTGGATTGGGAGGCGTCAAGGCTTTTCCATTTTTGCTCCAACTGTTGTCTTTAGAAAATTTTGTTTTACTAAAGTTCCCATTCTTGTTGCTCGGGGGTGGCGGTTGGCCATCGGCAAACAGGTAAAATGGAAAGACAATTAGAATCAATACAGAAGCAATATATTTTGTTACCTTTCTGATCATTAATTAAATCCCGCTTAATCCGCAAAAGTGATAAAAAAAATGTTATTCAACAACTACTTTTTGAGTAGCAATTTGGTTGCCAGTGATAAATTTTAAAATATAAGTGCCTGAACTTAGTACCTCAATATCCTGATTATCTGTATTTATCATCTCAATGTTACCAACCAAACGACCTGCTATATCATACAAATAAACCGAAGTCTGGTTTACGAATATTTTTGATGATTTTATGAATATGGTTTTTTCTTTGGTGTATGTCCATATATTCAAATCCAACTTTTCCTCCGGAACAGATACCGCATTTTTAGTTAGCACTAGCTGGAAACGATCGTCAACATCATTGGACAAGTGGCACTCGTATTCTTTGGTCCGTAAATTTGTATAGGTTTGGTTCAATGCATCGTAGAGATAAATATACACATCATTGGGAATACCCGAAACCTCCGACATTTTGAACATAACATTACCTGTACTTCCTGGAGTAGCCCCCATTGAAAAAATCAATTGATTGGTTGTTGTTAACTCCAACAGTTTGTTTTCATGATAGGTGTCGATTGCCAGATAGCTTTCATTGTTTACAAAATAAACTTCGGGCATATCTTCATTGGTTGCCAGCAATTTTAATGCATCATAATTGGAATCATAGTTATCGGTGGCATCGGCAAAAAATAATAGAACTGCATCGTTTGAAAATTGATCATTTGTTGATTCAATCCGGATTAATTGTTTTTCGGCATTAGCTGTTTTTTGGAAGCTTTGGGTGTTCGGAACCCTGACTTCATTGGTCATTGCCAATGAACCATTACCGGAGGCATGCACGAAAAAACCTTGAGCCGAAGTAATATAAGGACTGCCGCTACCTGTTCCGGTACCGGTTGCTGACGACCAGGTTGAATAGCTCCCCGAACCCGAATTATAAGAATAGGCAGTTGGATCAACATTCGTTAAACTCCAACCCGATTCTGCATCCCAATCAATGGTACATGGGTATGGATTACCAACCAAATTCCAACCAAAACTATCATCACCGGGTGAGCTATTAATTACATTAATATTTTGATTGCCATTATTTAAGCTTCCCGCGAAGCTAATCATATTGCTTCCACTTCCCTGCAATACTGAAATTCCTTGCATAACTCCCACGGAAGAAGCAGTGGTTAAATGTTCCCAAGCTGCATTTACCTCATCATAAGCATTGGCATAATATCCTGTAAATAAAGAAATGGCTGGGTCCGATATTGGATACGAAACCAAATGCCAGTTTCCTGAAGAAATGTAGCGTTCTAAAGTAGAAGTCCCCCCTACATTCAGGCTTCCTGTTCCGGGAATGACAACCGCTCCATTGGCTCCAGAACCTGATGGGCTTTGCAATAAAAGATTATTGGTTACAGTCATGCTTCCGCCATCATTTATGGTTAGGTTTGCCGCAGGTTCAATGGTTAAGTAATCAACGGAGTAACCCGATGAGATAACCGGATAGTTTGCAGCGCCGGTGGCAATAATGACCGATTGACCAGAACCTGGGACACCCGAAGGGGTCCAGTTGTCGGCAGTTCCCCAATCGTTTGAGGAAGAGCCATCCCAAGTGGCGGTACCTAACGTGTTGAAGTTATTTGGATTATTGGTAGTGTCTGATGAATGGTACAATGTGTTGGCCCCAGTGTTGTTGTATTCAAGGACTTTGAAATAATAAGTGGTACCCGCAATCAATCCTGTTACCGTTACAGAATTGCTGCTGCCATTATAAATAACCTGCTCACCGGAACCATAAACAGTATTTGCTGTAGGATCGGTACCATTATAACCTGAAAAACTCGATGTGGTATTTATGGCGCAAATCCGGTTGTCGCCATTGCCCACATCCCAGGTCAATGATATTGAATTTGATGTTGTTGCTGTTGTTGAAATGTTTGCAGCTTGCATAGTGGGCGCCAGCTTTAAGGTGGATTGACTTGATGGATTACCTGTTGCAGTAGTAGTTAGGTATTTCTCAAATCCACTTGGGTTGTTGTATTCAAATACCTGAACCCAATAAGTTTTATTCGCGCCCAAATTTGTAACAGAAACAGAATTCCCGGTTCCGTTGTAAACCGTGTAATAGCCCGATGTTCCTAATTGTCGTCCTTTTGAAGTCCAGTCGGTACTGGCATTATATGTGGTGTCTTCTTTCGGGTTTTCAATTGTACCTTGGTCAGTTTCGCGCATGGCTACTATTCGGCCTTCACCATCACCAATAGTCCAGTTGATGGTAAATGAAGTAGTCCCTACCGAAGTAAAACCGATAGCAGAAGCCGGAACAGTAGGCTCAAGTTTCTCTCCGGTAGTTCCATTGGTAGCTGGGCCATCCGAAGTCCGGTAATTGATAAGCCCTGTATTGTTGTATTCAAATATTTGGAAATAATATTGCGTAGAGGCCAGCAATCCGGTCACTTCCACACTTGTTCCGGTACCCGCGTAAACTACAAAATTACCGGTTCCGATTTCACTCCCTGAACCAAAGGCTGCGTTAGCTGAATAAGTGGTTGTATTTACAGGAGCACCATTTACAGCACTTCCCTGCTTGGCAAGAATAATACGGCCGGTTCCGCTACCACTTGTAAAACCTAGGGTGAGGCTACTTGAACCAGCCAGGGTTACTGAAAAGCCAGAGGCCTGAATGGTTGGAACCGAATCTAAGGTAAAGGAACTGCTTGGGTTTCCTGTTGCAGTTGTGGTAAGGTAATCTGTGTTGCTTCCTGTATTGTTATATTCAAAAGCCCTAAAATGATACTCATTGTTTTGGGTTAGGCCAGTAACTATGACAGATGTCCCGGTTCCTTTGTAAACCACAAAGTTTCCGGTTCCAATTTCTGTCCCACCTCCAAAAATAGAATTTGCTACTTGACCATAAGAACCATCCGATGGAAATTGATCCACTGGAGCTCCTTGGTGCGCCAATAGAATTACTCCATCATTGTTGACTGCATCCCCTCTTGTCCAGCTCACAGAATAGTTAGTGCTTGCCTGACTTGAAAATGTGATAGCACTTGCCTGAACGGTAGGTTCTGTCTTTATCGTGGTTGTGTTGGATGAAGCTCCCGAGGATGTCAGGTAATTACACGATGTGGCTGTTCCGTTGTACTCATAGGCACGGAAATAATAGGTTGTATTGGGGTTTAACCCAGTAACGGTAACACCAGTTCCAACACCGTTGTAAACCACATAATGTCCGGTGCCAATTTCATCTCCTGTGGCAAAAACTGAATTATCGGTATAACCCGCTCCATCGCTTGGATCAGTGACAATATCCGTAGCTTCATGGGCAATAACAATGCGGTTGCTGCCATCGCCTGAAGTCCAACTTAAAGTTGCTTGCGTAGAACCCACGCTTGAAAAAGAAATAGCACTGGTTTGAGAAGTTGGTTCTGTAGCCAGCGAAGAGCGCGACGATGGATTGGTTGTACCATCATTGGTTTGATAGTATGGATCGGTAACCGGAGTATTGTATTCAAATACTTTAAAGGAATAATTGGTGTTTGGGGTCAAGTTGGTAACATCCACGTAATCGGGGGTATTACCATTATAAACGACATATCCTGAACCAATGGCTGTGCCACTGCCAAAAACAGTATCAGCGGTATATGTAGTAACATCAACAGGATTTTCGCCGGCGGTAAAACTACCGGCAACTCCAACAACCAGCACATTTTGACCTGAACCACGCGTCCAGCCCACCCGGTATCCAGTAGAGGACAAATTCGTAAACGTTACATTCGAAGCCTGTGTTACCGGTTTTCCCATCAAAGTAGTGACAGAATCGGGATTATCGGTTCCATCGGGCAATAGATAATTTATGCTTCCGCCTGATCCGGAATATTCAAAAACTTTAAGATGGTATTCAATTTCGGGTGTTAAACTTGTAAGGGTTATGCCTGCAACATCACCAACAGCAACCACATAGTTTCCAGAACCTAATTGTGAACCCGAGCCAAAAGCTGTATCTGCAGTATAGGTGATGCCATCCACAGGATTTGAATCTACAGCAGTTCCCGATTTACAAAGGACAATTCGTCCGGTACCGCCGGTACCAGCTGTCCATGAAACATCAGTCTGAGTGGAGCCCGTGTTTGTAAATAAAATGTTGCTGGCCTGGACCGTGGGTTCTGTTCCCGTTGTAGATTGGGTTAAAGGATTGTTGGTATCATCGCTTGTAAGATAACCTGTATAGGGTTCCCCATTATTGAATTCAAAGGCCTTAAATACATATTCGGTGTTTGAGCTTAATCCTGAAACAGTTACGGTAGTTCCAGTTCCAGTGTAAACGGCATAAACCCCTGTTGCAATGGTCTCTCCACTTCCAAACACCGTGTTGTCGGTATATGCCGATCCGTCTGTTGGCGTTTCTGGTAACGTAGTTCCTACCTTAGCCACAATTAAAACACTATCCCCATTCCCACGGGTCCAATCTAGAGTCATTCCATCGGTAAGGATATTGCTAAATACCAATTGAGTGGATTGAATTGTGGGCGCACCTTTTGGAGTAATTGTATCCGCCGGGTTTCCGGTTCCAAAGCCATCTGTTTTGAATAAGATGTTTGCACCCGTATTATTGTATTCGAATATTTTAACATAATAAGCAGTATTGGCTAGTAAGTTAGTTACAGTTACTGAATTTGAACTTCCGTTATAAACCACATAGTTTCCGGTACCAATTTGGTCACCGCTTCCAAATACAGTGTTTGCCGTGTAGGTAGTTCCATCTGAAGGCACTCCATTGACAACCGAACTTTGTTTAACCAGAACTATTCTGTTGTCTCCTGAGCCACTTGTCCAGTTTATGGTCATTTGGTTGGCCTGGATGCTTGAAAACGTAATATTTGAGGCTTGAGTGGCAGGTGCCGCTTTAAGCGTTGACTGGCTCAACGGATTGTTTGCCGCGGGATTGGTATTGTAATCGGTGTTAGCACCTGAGTTGTTTGATTCGCACACCATAAAGTAGTAAGTAGTTCCTATAGTCAATCCTGTTATATTGGCACTGGTACCTGAACCGGAATAAAGTACATAAGTATTGTTTCCCAAATTACTTCCTGAGCCAAACGCCAGATTTGCGGTATAAGTAGAACCATCAATTGGAAAGTCAGAAATGCTGCTACCTTCACGGGCAATTAAAACCGCTCCCTCACCATCGCCTGTAGTCCAATCAACCGTAAGGGTTGTATTTGCAATGTTGCTAAAAACAAGATTGGAAGCTTGTGTAGGTTGACCTTTTAAGGTTATTGTATCATCGGGATTAGTCCCGGCAGGGTAACCATCAATCTTATAGTTTGTTAAAGCGCCACTATTGTTGTATTCATAAACCTTAAAGTGATATCTGGTTTCGGCTGACAGTCCAGTTACCGAAACCGATGTACCGGTTCCTTTATAAACCACATAGTTGCCAACTCCTGTTGTACCTGAACTTCCAATGTCAGTATTTGCGGTATAATCGGTATTATCTGAAGGATTGACCTCTGAAGTGCCATCAGCACGGACTACAACCATCCTTCCGTCACCATTTCCTGCTGTCCATGATGCTCCAACTGATGAAGAACCTACACTGGTAAAATTAATGTTGGATGCCTGCGTGGTGGGCTCCGGTTTTAAAGTAGCCTGTGAGTTCGGGTTATTTCCTGCTGGGAATCCATCAGTCCGATAATCACGATAAGTGCCATCTATTAAATATTCATAAACTTTAAAATGATAGGTCAATCCCTCCTGGAGGCCTGTAACTATAACATTATCATTATCTCCTTTGGCAACCACGTAATTTCCGGTACCAATTTGGTCACCCGAACCAAATATAGTATTGGATGTATATTGCGTACCATCCACCGGATCGCTGTCAACCGCGCTGCCCTCTTTTACCAGGACAATCCTGTTGCCACCGGTCCCTGCGGTATAAGATGCAGTAATTGAATTGGACTGAATGCCTGAAAAAACAATATCAGAAGTTTGGGTAATGTTATTTGTTGAAAATGAAGCTGATGCTGACTCAACTGTAGTCTGCGAAAAAGGACTGAATATATAAAAAGTGGCCTTAAACTTAAAATAATAGGTGGTTCCAAACCTGAGCCCGGTTGCACTATATGTAATGTTTGGTTCTGAATTATTTGCCGCTGTCCAGTTAATTACGGGGCTTCCAAAATCGGAATTATCATCAACTATTACTTGAAAACTTGTCACTAAATCATATCCAGTGGGATCGTAAGTTCCATTTAATGTGGCTGAAGTTGTACCTATTGAAGTGGCATTATCGGCTGTTATGGTCTGGCTATATAATTCGGCAGATGCTAAAAGCAGTAGTAGCAATAAAAACCTTTTCATATGGAAATATGTTAATTAATCAATCCTTAAAACGAATAAATTCAAAATTAGTTATTAAAATGCACTTATAATATATGTACCTTTTTAGTTTTTGATAAAGCAACAGGTAAATTTGACAAATTGCCGCTCAAAAGTATAAATTATTGTTTAAGTTGCTTCATTTTATTGCGAATAGCTTAATTGTTACTTATGTTTGCACTAGAACTTACTTTTTCATATGAATTCTAAAAAATTGACTACCATAGTGATTGTTCTTGTATCACTGGCTTTTATGGGTTGTGCCCGCTATAAGAATGTTCTTTATTTTCAAGATAAAATTTATGCTAACGACACGCTTAGCATTGGTATTCAGCAGGCCGATCCGCAGGCCACGGTAGTTTATCCGGGCGATAATCTTTTCCTTAGCATTAGTGGCGATGCCTCGGGGCAAACCGATCAGTTTAACAAACAGGCTACAACTACCGGTAATTTCAGCGAAATATCGCTGTACATGCATGGATATTTGATTGATGACCAGGGAAATATCGAATTGCCTGTGTTAGGCAAAATTCAGGTAAATGGATTGACACTTTATCAGGTGCAGCAACTTATCCAACAAAAGATGGATGAATATTTTACAGGCTCCATTGTCGAGGTACGTTTGTTAAACTTTGAAGTAACTGTCCTCGGCGAAGTAGTACGGCCAGGTACCTATCCCATTTACAAAAAAAACGTGACAATCCTTGAAGTTTTGGCTAAAGCCGGGGATATTGGTGATTTTGGAGATGCCCGCCATGTGTTGATTGTACGCAAAGGGCCTTTTGGTTCAACCACCCTGGATTTGAATTTAACCTCAACCGGGGTGTTTCAAAACCCGGGATTTTGGGTTGCACCTGGAGATGTTATTTACGTGAAACCATTACGGGCTAAAATGGTGTCCATCAATACGCCTGCTATTTCTGTTGTTCTAAGTGGGCTTACCACCCTTCTACTATTAATAACTTATACAAAAATGTAGCATGGCAAACTTTGATGATATTTACAAAGAGGAAACAATTGACATCAAAAAATATATATTCAAGATTCTTGCCAACTGGTATTGGTTTGTAATCGCGGTGTTTTTATCCACATCGGCAGCTTACATTATCAACCGGTATAGCGACAGGGTGTATCAGGTTAGTTCCACCTTGCTTATCCGCGACACCGAAAGCAAATCGTATTATAGCGATGAGATGATCCAGGGGCTCGATTTGTTTAAACAGGGGTCGAACCTTAACAACCAAATGGCTATACTGAAATCACTGGAATTGCACCGGAAAGTGATGGATGAACTGGATTTTGATATTACCTACTATGGTGTAGGCCGGATACGTGATCCGGAATTGTATCAGCCTGAAAAAATTAAGGTAAATATAGATACTTCCCATTATCAATATTATGGTGTTCCCATATACATTCAAATATTGTCATCGGAATTGTATGAGCTTGAAATTGAAGGAAATTTTGGTGTAAAAAAGCAGATGCGTTTTGGGGAGCAGTTTGAGAATGACTATTTCAGTTTTAATATCACCATTAGAAACCCTGAGAGTTTTTATCAGTCGAACGCCGATAGGTATTTTTTTTACATCAACAATCCCGGTTTTTTGGCCAGTTATTACCGAAATAAATTAAACATCAGTCTTTTAGACGAGGAGGGGACTATCCTTACCCTTTCAACTACCGGGTATGTCCCATATAAAGAAGCCCTGTATCTGAATAAATTGGCTGAGGTTTTTATCCGTTCGGAACTGGAAGAAAAAAATCAGATTGCTGTAAATACCATCCGGTTTATTAACGAACAGATTGATGCTGTGGTGGATTCCTTAAGTGTGGCCGAAGGTAAACTGGAGGTTTTTAGGGCCGAAAACCGGATTATTGATATTTCGCAAGAGGGACGCAGCCTATACGATCAGTTCGAAAAATTGGATGACGAAAAGGCTCTTTTAACTGTTGAGTCAAAATATTACGAATACCTGATGACCTATTTAAAAGAACGGCCCGAAAACGAAAATGTTATTGTACCAACCTCAGTGGGTGTGCGCGACCAATTGCTGATGAATTTGATCATGCAACTGAATTCATTAAATTCTGAACGGATTGTTTTAAAGATGCAGTCGGTTAAATCGAATCCGAAACAAGATGTTCTGGAAAAGAAAATTGAAGAAACCCGGAAGATGATCGAAGAGAACGTGCAAAATCTTGTAAAAACAAATCAAATAACTATTGAAGATTTAGATCACCGGATTTCGTTACTTAACACCGATATTGCAAAACTGCCATACAACGAGAGGCGGTTGATTAACATTCAGCGCAGGTTTGATTTGAATGATCAGATTTACACCTATTTGCTGGAAAAACGTGCCGAGGCTGGCATTAACCGTGCATCGAATATTCCGAATGCCCGAGTTTTGGATAAAGCCCGTGCCGAACAGGCCGCGTTGATAGCCCCCAAAAGCCGGTTGAATTACATGATTTCGCTGATCATCGGTCTAATGATACCGTTCTTGATCATCATCTTGCGTGATTATTTTAACAACCGCATCCTTTCGAAAAAAGATATCGAGGCTAAAACGGATGCCCCAATTTTAGGCGTCATTGGCCATAATAATAAAGAATCGGATTTGGTGGTGGTTAATAATCCAAAATCAGCCATTTCGGAATCGTTCCGAACAATAAAAACCAATCTGCAATATCTTTTGATAAAGGAGGACTCTAAGATTATCACGGTAACCTCTACCATGAGCGGCGAAGGTAAAACCTTTTGCTCGCTTAACTTGGCCTCCATTATTTCCATGTCCGATAAAAAAACACTACTCATTGGCATGGATTTGCGTAAACCAAAACTCCATCGGCACTTTGAACTTGACAATTCTGTGGGTATGAGCACCTATCTTATTGGGAAAGCCACGTTTGATGAAGTGATATTCGAAACCGACATTGAGAATCTATCTATTGTAGTTTCAGGCCCGGTTCCGCCTAATCCAGCCAAGTTGCTTGAAACAGAGGCTTTGGGCGTTTTTATAGAAGAAGCCCGTAAGCGGTTCGACTTTATTGTGGTAGATACCCCACCGATTGCTTTGGTTTCAGATGCTTTACTCTTTTCAAAATATTCCGACATCAACATTTTTGTTATCCGCCAAAATTATTCACACAAAGAGGTTCTGGATTTAATCAACGACTTGAACCGGAAACCGAACATTCCTGAGTTCAACATCCTTATTAATGATGTGAAAATGCCTGGCTATTACGGCAATAAATATGGATATAACTACGGATATGGTTACGGCTACGGCTACGGCTATGGCTATGGTTATGGATATGGCGACGGCTACTATGAAGAAGATAAACCTGAATTATCTTTAATCGAGAAATGGATGAACCGTTTCAATAAGATAAAAAATATCAGGAAATAATAGTTGTTCCTTTTTTCGGGGTTCTACTAATACAATTTTGGATATTTTCGCGGATTGGTCTCATTCATAAGCTCATAAATACTATCGAACACATCTTCGGCATTGGGATTCGAAACATAATCACCATCGGTGCCATAAGCAGGGCGGTGCTCTTTAGCCGTGAGTGTCTTTGGGGCAGCATCCAAATAAAAAAAGGCTTTCTGATCTTCCAATACTTTTTTCATCATGTAAGCCGTAGCTCCTCCGGGAACATCTTCATCAAAAAATACAACTCTTCCGGTTTTCATTACAGAATCGGCAATTACATGCTCCAAATCAAAAGGAAGCAATGTTTGTACATCAATAAGTTCCACTGAAATATGGAATTCAGCCAATTGTTCCACCGCATCTTGAGCGATACGGACACACGAACCATACGTAACCAAAGTAACATCGGTGCCTTCATGCAAAATCTCAGGTTTACCCAAAGGGACCCTGAATATGCCCAAATTATCTGGCCTGCGCTCTTTCAAGCGGTATCCGTTTAAGGGTTCAATAACCAACGCAGGGTCCTCACCTTCCAAAAGGGTGTTATACATACCGGCAGCCTGAGTCATGTTTCGTGGTGTACACACATAAATTCCCCGGATAGAATTGATGACCATACTCAATGGGCTTCCTGAATGCCAGATACCCTCAAGCCTGTGACCCCGGGTGCTGATAATCAAAGGAGCTATTTGCCCACCTTTGGTCCGCCATGATAATGAGGCCAAATCATCGCTCAGGGTTTGCAAACCATATAAAATATAATCAAAGTATTGAATCTCGGCAATGGGGCGCAATCCACGCAAAGCCAAGCCGATACCTTGTCCGACAATGGTTGTTTCACGTATGCCTGTATCTGTAATCCGCAGTTCCCCATATTTTGACTGTAACCCTTCCAAGGTTTGATTCACGCCCCCGATTTTGCCGGTATCCTCACCAAAAATCAACAACCGTGGTTCTTTTTGAAACAAAACCTGATAATTATCCCTGAGTATTTCCCGTCCATTCACAAAGGGAGAATTTTCAGAAAAAACAGCAGAAACGGGCATTACTTTTAAGGCTGATTTCTCATAATCGTTGTACAAAAAGGTGCTGTACCGATCCTGGTTCTCCTCGTGGATTTGTTTCAACCATAGGGAAAGCTCCGATTGTAAATCTTTACGGATGGAGCAATCGGAGCAAATGTGACGTAAAATTTTTTTTGCAGTCGAAACGGTATCTTTCCGAATCGGAAAGGCGATGTTCCTTAATTCTGCTGCATGTAAAGCCACTTTATCAATTCCTTCCCGTTTGCATTGGCAGGTCCGCTTGTCGATAATATGTAAAAGCTTCTCCTTTTCCGAGATAATAGGTGCGGTATAAAGTTTCCAGGCTTTTGTTTTAGCCTCTTTGGCAATCTGTTCTGCCTGTTTTTCCAGATTATCTAATTCCAATGGGTTTGCAATTTTTTTCTGAAGGATCCACTTCCGCATTTGAACGATTCCATCAAATTCTTTTTCCCATTCCAACCGCTCGGTACTTTTATAGCGCTCATGCGAACCTGATGTAGAATGCCCCTGTGGTTGGGTAATTTCATCGATATGAAACAAAACCGGTTGGTGGTTTTGCCTGCAATTCTCAACCCCTTCCCGGTAGATAGCCACCAACGACGGATAATCCCAACCTTTGGCCTGGTAGATTTGAACTCCTGGCTTTTCTTTAGTGGGATTGAATCCCGATAAAAGTTCCGAAATGCTCTCTTTGGTAGTTTGGAATTTTTTTGAAACAGAGATACCATAGCCATCGTCCCAAACGGAGATTGCCAAAGGGATTTGCAGCACCCCGGCAGCATTCACCGTTTCAAAAAAATGGCCTTCCGAAGTGCTTGCATCGCCAATGGTTCCAAAAGCTACCTCATCCCCATTTTTTGAAAATCTGGAAAGATTCCTCAACTCCGGATTGTTGCGGTAGAGCTTTGAGGCATAGGCCAATCCAATCAAACGCGGCATTTGGCCCGCGGTTGGTGACAAATCAGCTGCTGTATTTTTACTGTTTGTTTGGTCAATCCACCCGCCATTAGCATCAATGATCCGGGTTCCCCAATGGTTATTAAATGAACGCCCGGCGTTGCTGGGATTGTTTTCAATTTTGGTGTCACCATATAGCTGTGCAAAAAATTCGAATGGTGTTGACATTCCCGTGGCAAACATAAAAGTCTGATCGCGGTAATACCCCGAGCGCCAATCCCCATGTTTAAATTGTTTGGCCATTGCCAGTTGAGGAATTTCCTTGCCGTCGCCAAAAATGCCGAACTTTGCTTTTCCCGTCAACACCTCTTTCCTGCCTAAAAGACTGACTTGGCGGCTTATGTTGGCTAGTTTGTAATCGTTGAGAATTTCTTCTTTTGTCAATCCAAGGGTTTTGAATATATCTGCCATAACAACTTTTTTCGTTGATTTTTATAGTTTTGGGGGCTCTATACCCAATCGTTTCTTTAAATTTCGCAGGTAGAACGGATATTGTTAGGGATTGTTCAACTGATAATTCATGTTTTGGAAGCATGAACTTTTGTTATCTTTGCAAAAAAATAACAAATGAAAGTAATACTTCTGACCATAGTTCTAATTGGTATCGCGTTTCTGGGAATGGCATTTAATATTGTTATCAGGAAGAAGCGGTTTCCTGAAACCCATGTGGGGCATAACAAGGAGATGCGGAAACGGGGTATTGTTTGTGCCAAAACCATGGATAAACTGGAACAAAAAAAGGCCAGGGAACAATTTCGTTATAAAAAGTTGACTCTCGTTGAAAAATAACCCCCCGGTCTGAACATTTTGGCCGGTATTTCCTTTATAGGAGAGTTAAAAATTGGAAATCATGCTTCAGATATTTGTGTCGTTAGCTATTATGATTGTAATAATGGGCGTTTTTTTTGCTATCACTGTCAACAGGAAAGAGGGCAGAGAACTTAAAAAATCGTGCGGATGTTCTATTCCCGGGAATGAAAAATCAGGTTGCATGGGAAGTTGCCAGTCGTAACTCCTATTATTCTTGCTATTGTGTTTGCTGTTTTATTGAATTTGGTTTAATCTTCCAACTCTTTATAATCAGTTTCCAAGGGGACTCGTTTTATAAAATCGAACAACGTGTATTGGCGGATGGCATAAAAATAACTCCAATAGGTTTTCTGTGTTTCCAAGTAATTCCGTTGCGCCAAATCGTTCTCCTGTGAAGCCACATTCAAATCGAGCACATCAATTTTCCCGATCAGGAAGCGTTGTTTGGTTACCTCATACCTCTTGCGGGCAATGGTGTCGGCTTTGGCTGCGATTAATACCTGTTCATCCTGCTCGTTGAACTGCATCACTTTCAGCAATATTTGTTGCTCAAAGTCAATTCGGGCTTGTTCTACCTGGGTTTTTACCACTTCCTGTTGACTTAAGGCCATCCGGTATTTCCCTTTACCTTGGCCCCAATCAAGAATTGGGACCTCAATACCTACTTTTAAGGCTAACTGATCGTCCGGATTTTTGTAAGAATCGTTAAAAATATATGCCTCGCCATTTAAACCATACGAGGCCGAAAGATTTGCATTGAAGCGTTTAGCCGCTTTGGTTTGCGCTACTTCGCTTTGGGCTTCGAATAATTGCCGCTCCCAATTCAACGCGGTGCTGTTGTTTTCTTTTGCTTTTGTCAATGCTTGGTGCACATCAATTTCAAAAAAAGGTAGTGAGGTGGGAATCATCAATTGAATGGTAACCAACTCGTTGAATCCCAAAAATGAGCGCAACTGATGCCTGCTGATTTCTAAATTAATTTTTGCCTGAGTCAGCGCCGATTTGGCGTTCAAATAAGCCAACTCGATCTGCAAAACGTCATTTTCGGCAATGGTGCCAATATTATACCGTCCTTTGGCAATTTTATAAATGGTGTCGTTGTTGTAAAAGTTGGCTTTCGATATCTCCACATTTAACTGTGCCAAAGCCAGATTGTAAAAATAATTTACCGCCTCCGACGAAATTTCCTCAAGTTGCTGCAGGTATTCCCGCCTGGCTTCCTGAAACTTCAAAGGTTCAATTTTTCGTTGCCATTTAAAGGAATTGTATTGAAAAAGGGGTTGTGTAAAACCAATAGCAATGGGAGAGGTATTATATGACCTTGAAAGTGAGTCTTTCCGAAAATCATGAAGTCCATTAGCTTCACTTTGTACATACACACTTCCTCCGGTGAAGCCTATATTCTGAAAGATGCCTAACCCAATTTGAGAGCTAATATTGTTGGTTCGTTTGTATTCTACCGAACCATCGGAATTGGTGTAAGTGAAGATGGATTTATTCCAATCAACCAGATCGCTTTGAAGCGAAAGTTGCGGTAACAACCCAGCTTTGTACGATTTGTATTCCCAATAGCTCCGCAAATAACGATGCTTTGCCAGAATGGCGTCGGGCGATTGGCTTTTAGCCAGTTCCAATACCTGTTCCAGGTTTAAAAATTTATTGGGTTCCTGAGACCAAAGCAATGCTGTGCTTAAAAATCCAATGACAATTATTAACTGAAGTTTTCGCATATCGGTAATTTATTCTGAACGTAAACTTACTACAGGATCCTGCTGAGCAGCCCGTTTGGCAGGCATGTAACCAAAAATTATTCCCACGCTTACCGAAATACCAAAAGCCACCACTACCGAGCTCGTCGAGATAATCGTAAGAATCCCGGTAAATTTGGTCACTAATGCCGAAAGTACGAAACCCAGAACAATCCCCAGGATTCCTCCGGAAATACTGATGATGGTAGATTCCGCGATGAACTGGACTACGATATCTTTACGGGTAGCCCCCAAAGCCATCCGCGTACCGATTTCTTTGATGCGCTCAAGAACTGAGGCCAACATGATGTTCATAATGCCAATCCCACCTACAAGCAATGAAATACCGGCAATGGCTCCCAGAACGATGTTGAAAATATCTTTAGTCCGTTGCTGCTGTTTTAAAAGTAATTCAGGAACTATTAACTCAAAATCAACTACTTCCTGGTGCCTCCGTTTGAGCATCCGCCCGATAACCTCGTTTACCGCTTGGATTTGTTCCGTTTCGTTAACCTGAACAATTATTTTGTCCAACTGGTGGTAGTTCACCACTTTCGTTTCTTTATTTTTGGATTCGTCGTCGTTATTATTTTGCTGCAAGTCCAACGCGGTGGTCAATGCCCGGTTTTCAAACCGCAGGAGCATGGTCTGCACCGGGATATAAATCACATCTTGCCCTGAACTCAAACCCAATTTCGATGGATTGTCGCCCATCGACCTTTTTTCCGAAACCCCCACAATCTGTAACCAAACCTTGCCGCATTTAATTTGTTTCCCAATAATATTGATGGAGTTGAAAAAGCGCAAAGCCAAATCTTCGCTGATGATGCAAACCGGTAATCCATGTTCCAATTGATAATCAGTAAAAAGATTTCCGGCAAAAAGCTTAATATTGAACAATTGAAAAAATGCAGGTTCCACTCCATGAAGTTTGGCTGACCTCCGTATGCCCGATTGAATGACATACGAATCTTTGGTGATTTGCGGGCAAATGGTTTTAATAACCGGAATTGTTTGCCTGATGGCCTCCATATCGGACATAGTCAAGCCGGGAGAATATTTTGCAGATGGTTTTAACGACTCCTCGGCTTCAGCCTCCTGGGTTTCAATCACAGGTTGGATGATGATGTTATTCACACCGACCATTTTCATCTGTTCCAAAATTTCCTGCTGAGCCCCGTTCCCGATAGCAAGCATGCTTATAACAGCGGCTACCCCAAAAATAATCCCCAGGGCAGTAAGCATCGATTTAATTTTGTTGGCCTGTATTGCTTCAAAGGCAATGGCAATATCGTTCAGATAACGTTCCATGTCAATTCTTTTCCAGAGGAACCAAATCCATTTTATCGGCATCAACAGGCACCGACAACAAAACTGCATTGCCTTCTTCCAAACCCTCTTTAATCATGATTTCATTTTCATTCGACTCTCCTGTAATTACTTGTTTCTTTTTTACCGAAAGACCATCGCGGAAATAGACCCATTTGATGGAATCGTTGCCAAAAACAGCCTCGATGGGTACCGAAAGCGTGGAATCGTATTGAGCAATAAGGATAGAATTGCTGGTAGTCATGGCTGGTTTCAATAAAGTATCGGTGGAATGTAATTTTATTTGAACCTCAAAAACTTTGGCATCGCCTGTAGGCAATTGCTCGCCAATATTGGCCACACTGATAACTTCACCCGTAAATTGCAATTCGGGAAATGCATCCACGCCAATAACCACCGATTGTCCCGTGGAAACTTTACTGATGTCGATTTCATTGACATAGGTTTTTGAAATCATGCTGCTCAAGTCGGGAAGTTCTGCTACGGTGGGGTCCCAGGCATCAATCTGGTCGCCTTCTTTCAACTTGGAACCACTCCAGCCTCTCCGGTAGATGACCATGCCAGGTTTAGGGGCCACAACTTCAAACTCTCCAAGAACTTTAATCACAGCATCGCGGCGGCGCATGGCTCCATCCAGGTTGATTTGTACTTCCTGCATTTTGGCTTGGGCCTGTTCAATTTTTATTTTATAGTTTTCGAGTGCCTGCTCGTAGGAGCGTTGCGCTTTCGACAGGTTTATCTCTTCCTGGCGGATGGTTGCCGGTGGTTCAAATTTGCTCTGCTCCAATTTTATTTTGGCTTCTTCGAGGGTATAGGTCAGGTTCACCAAATTATCACGGAGCCCGCGCAGTTCAAGGGTTGTATCTAGCCGCGTGTTGGTGTATTTTGTTTGAGCTACTTCCAACTCCGATTCTATATCTTTTAGCTTATCGGTAGCTTCAGTTTTATCTAACGATGCTACCCAATCACCTGAATCAACCACGGTCCCTTCCGGTATCAGTTTTGAAATTTTCACGTTCCAGACACGGATCATCCGAAGGCCGGATGGCCCCATAATTTTCTCTGACTTTTCGGCTTGCAACTCCCCGGTAGTTACCACTTCAATTTTAAAAGGCCCTGATTTTGCTTTTACTTCAATGGCTGCATCGGCATTCTCATTTGATCCACCAACGAATAAAAGAAAAATTAAAATTACGGCAACGATACCAACTCCTATCCATATTTTCTTATTCACAGTTTTGGATTTTAATGATTACTTAAAAGGCGAATATAGTTTTTTTTGGTTTACCAAATGTTATGTTAATCAAACCCGATACAAAAAACGGTTTTATTGAATAATTATTGTATCGGTATGAATGGTGTTGCTTTTATTCAGTGATTTATCAATTACCTGGATTGAGTAAAAGAAATGGGTGTGGCTCATGGTTGGTTCGGTATTGTAGGAAATATCAATAAAAATATCGGCTTTTAGTGTTTTGTCCTGCCCTAAATCACCTACGTCTGGGATGGTATATGAGCTTAAAGTGTCAATGATATTTGTATCCTGAGTAAAAATCCCCGTTGAATTTTTATAATACAATGTAATGTAACAGTTTGGTAAAGTATCCTTGATAGTATAAATGGGACCAATATTTCCGTCTCCATCAATTAAATAGAAATGAAGATTCACTAGCCTCGATTTACTTCCTAATAAATCCACAGTATCGGCCACCTTAATCTCTTTGAATTCTATTTGTGGTGTATCAGGATAATCCGTTGTTTCGAGCTCACAAGCCGAAACCATTGCAAAAACTGCAAGAAAAATGTATGTTAAAAGTTTATTCATCGCCTTGGTGCCAATCATCGAGTAACCTGCGCTCTTTTTTGGTAGGCCTTCCTGTACCTCTTTCGCGGAAACCTCCCAAATTCAAACGCATCATATCTATTTTAATCACCTCTTGTTCAGGTGTAATATCCTCAAGGTAGTTATCCACCAACTTTGCCCCAACCCGGTTATACAGCAACTCTTTTACACGGTACCGGAACAAAATGGGTGGTTTTTTCACTTCAATAATATCTCCAATTTTTACATCCCGCGAGGCTTTCACTTCGTCGTTGTTTATATAAATCCTTCCTTTTTTGCAGGCTTCGGTGGCTTGACTCCGGGTTTTGAAAACCCTCACAGCCCATAACCACTTGTCTATCCTAACTCCTTCATCAATGGCCATATATATTCAAATTGTCTATAAATCTTTGCAGCAAATTAATTCAAATTGCTTAAAACAAATAAACCTCTGAGTAAAATTAATTTATCCCACAAAAGTATCAAACCTTTTTTATGAACCGGTTGGATGCACCCGGAAATTGTTAAATGATTGATAATGAATCCATACAATTAATTTGGCAATCTGTCGGCTATTGAAATAATATTTTTAGATTTGCACAGTTTATAACTAAATTAATTACGTAGTCAAGCTCAGAACGATGGTTTTTTTATCTGGAAGCAAATCTGGAAACATTCAATCGAATCCCTATAAAACCCCGATAGCATTTTTCATTTTATTTTTTGGATGCTCCATTTTCTCCATTTCACAAGAATTGGATAAGACTTATTTAATTGGTGAACAAGCAATTAATTCTACCGATGCCATTGACTCTGAGAATTTTTACCCTGCCGTTTTAGAATTGCTCATTCAGGATCAGATGAATGTAATGCTCGAAAAAAAAGGGATTGAGAAAAAAAAATCTGCCGATTTGCTAAAAAAATCTGCCGATTTGCAAGCCGCTTACATGGCCGGGGTAGGTGAGGAAATTCTGGAACGGGGCGATAAAAACCTAGCCACCACTGGTGACCGGATTTCAAGTTTTGGTGGTTCCCATTTTGGTGAGGAACTTACGGCCAAAGCCTCTATTTACAAAGGAACAGTGCCATTTACCTACGCCAAAGTTGCCGACGAAATTTTGTTCAAATGGTTTTCTGCCCCTAAAAAAGCCGGGCTCATCGAAAATATTCAATTCAACCTGATAGGGGTGAGTGCCACTTTAGACGCTGAACGTAAAAAAGTATTTGTGTCGGTGGTTTTTGGGAATTACAAATCGTTCAACGAAGGTGCCGCCTATAAAGACCAACTGAAAATTCCTTATTCTTCAAAAACGTATGGTTTGAATCCACCAGATAAAGACTTATGCAAAAAGGTTTTGAGACAAGAAAACCTCAATGATCTTCAAAAAGGATTGCATACCGAAGGCAACCTCATTTATTTTGAAACGGATAACATTACCCAGATCAAAAAAATCATGAGGGATAAGAAAGATGGATTGGCAGTAGATATTTTACAAAAAACGCAATTTAACTGCATTCAACCAAATATCCTGGATCATGATTTAATAAACCAGGGCATACTAACCAAAAGGGTTTATACCCCAAAACTCTTTAAAAAGAATCTGGCCGACACCAAAGAAAACCCGAAAGCGTTTAAAGTTCAACTTGGGCTGTTACCTGAAGGGATTCAAGAGGGTTACGAATTGAACCTGGTGATTATCCAAAATAAAAGCGCTTGCATTAGCATACCGCAAAGTTTTATTATTCCTACCAGTGGTACCTTTACCAAAAACATTAAACTACTTGCCGACACGGTTACCTTGAACACAAAATTCCATTACAAACCCGTAGCCGATTCTCTTTCGCTTAGCTTTAAAATCCCTTTTGAAAATAAAAAATACACTTATCAGGCATCGGATATTGAGCCTTTTCTGAAGCTTTTGAATGAACCTGCTTTTATTATTTGCGATCTGACAATTACGGCCTATTCTTCCATCGAGGGTACCGAAAAAGAGAACCAGATGTTGCAGCAAAAAAGGGCTGAAAGTATAATTCTGGCTTTAAAAGAACGACAAAGCAAGATTATCCATTCTAAAATTAGTACCGATTACAATTGGGGGGATTTTAAAAATGACATCAGGCAATCGCAGTTTCCACAGCTTGCCGACATGCCGATGGAAGAGGCGCAAGCATATATCCGCGACAACAAATTGAACAAAGGACTGGAACCCATTTTACAAAACCACCGGTATGCCCGCATCGACATGAAAGTGGCTTACGATATCTCCGGCGGTAACGAACAGGCATTTGTGCTAAAAAAATTCAATAAAGCTGTTGCCGAAGAAGACCGTCCGATGGCTCTTTCCATTCAGAAATACATCATCAAACAGGTTTTAAGCTACCGCTACAAGCCAACCCTTTTAAGCGAAATGAACATTCCTGCAGAAAAAGATTATGTGGGTTTGGAGATGAACCGGATTTGGCTGCAACATTTTACCAAACAAATTCCGGATGATGAATTTGCCCTCAAGGTGGAAGAATTGTTCAACCTAAATCCAGAGAATGAATACATTGCTTTTAACGATGTTTATAACAAACTTACGCAAAAACCTTTAAACGGCTTGAAAGAAGCCGGTTTGCTGCAAGCCCGCATCGACCGTTTGTATGCTACCTCTTTGAAAAAAGAGACCGTAGATGGTATCAACCTGAAACTGCAATTCAAATTGATTCAGTTTTTAGATTCTACAGATGCTGAGCCAAAACTGAAACTGGCACCATTGGAACAGATTAAGCAAATTATTGATATCCGGGGCGAATCGCTTCAAAATTCCTTGCGGCTGGCCGAAATATTTATTGATAACAATGATTACCTGTTTGCCCTGAAAACCCTCGAACCTTGGGTTTATCACCCCAACCACAACGAGGCTCTCGTTTTTGCGTATGTCTCGTTGTGCAGCCAGTATGAGGAGCGTATGCACACCCAGATATTTGAATATGCCATGATGAGGGCAAAAGAATTGAACCCAACCCGGTTTTGTGAATTGTTCCACGGTGATTTCTTTTCGTTAAAAGTTTTTGAAAACCAAGAGGTCAAGGAATTGTACTGCAAACAATGCCAGGCGGAAGAAAAAGAACCGGGCAATCCGGAATAAATGGGTCGATATTTTTAAGGACAAAAGGATTTGCTTTTTTGTTAAAAACAAATCAGTTATTTGTTGTTGAACTGGCTCATAGTCTGTTGGATTCCAACCAGAGGAAAGGAAAGAATAGCCTCGGTGCATTTTTCAATCCGTGAAGGCAATGTTGTAATTTCATCGGGGGTCCATTCACCCAACACATAATCCACCTGTTTCCCTTTAGAGAATTCGCTACCAATACCAAACCTGAGTCGGGCATAAGCATCGGTACCCAGCAGTTCGGTAATATTTTTGAGGCCATTGTGCCCGGCATCGCTCCCTTTGGCACGGATACGGATGATCCCAAAAGGCAGTGCCAAATCGTCGGCTATGACCAATAAATTCTCCAAAGGGATTTTTTCCTGCTGCATCCAATATTGGACTGCTTTACCACTCAGGTTCATGTAAGTGGTCGGCTTAATCAGGATCAGTGTCCGGCCTTTGTGTTTCAGTTCGGCATAAAAAACCCTGCGCTTATCGGTAAAAACAAGATTGGACGCTTTAGCTAAAGCGTCCAACACTTGGAATCCAATATTGTGACGGGTATTGGCATACTCATATCCAATATTACCTAACCCGGCAATGAGGTATTTCATAAACTACTATTTACCGCCTTCTCCTTGTTTAGCCGACATGGCGCTACGGGTTAACCGGACAGTTGCAACCACTGCGTTTTTTGCATCAAGCAATTCCAACCCTTTGTAAGTCAAATCGCCTACTTTGGTAGATTTACCTAACTGTAATTCAGTGATATCTACATCCAAAGTATCGGGAAAATCTTTAATCAACCCTTTAACACGCAGTTTGCGCAATTTCAACATCAGCTTACCCCCTTGTTTTACACCTTCAGATGAGCCTAACAATTGAATGGGAAGTTCAACAGTTACTTTCTTGTCAGCAGAAATTTCAAGAAAGTCAACATGTTCAATGGCATCAGTTACTGGATGAAATTGAATGGTCTGCATCAGGGCTTGAGATTTTACGCCCTCCACATCAAGATTAACCACATAAACATGTGGAGAATAGATCAAATGTTTGAAATCTTTTTCAACAACTGAAAAATGCACGTTTTCTTTTCCGCCATACATTACGCATGGGACCAGAGCTTGTGCCCGCAATTCTTTTGCTGATTTTTTACCAACATCCGATCTTTTTTGTCCTTTAATTTCAAAGGTTTTCATTTTCTAAAACTTTATGTGCTACCTGGGACCGAGTCCCCCATTACACGTTCGACAATAATTTTTGAGGGTGCAAATATAGGAATTAATATCAAAAAAATAAGCTATTGAAAGTTAATATTTTTGGGCAACCAAAGGCCACGGTTTCAATAGCTTATTCCCGAACTAATTTATTGTAATTTTTTAAAAAATAAAATTAGAACTAATGGAACGTTGGTTATAAACGCTTTTAATGGTGTTGGCAAACAAATCGGCTACCGACAAAACAGTAATCTTATCGCAAGCCTGTTTCAACGGGATGGTATCGGTCACAATCAATTCGGTGATGGACGAGTTTTGGATGCGTTCGTAAGCAGGGCCTGACAGAATGGGGTGCGTAGCCATCACGCGGACACTCCTGGCTCCGTTTTCCATCATAATGTCGGCTGCTTTGGTGATGGTTCCAGCGGTATCAATCATGTCATCTACAATCACTACGTTTTTATCTTTCACATCGCCAATTACTTTCATTTCGCCAATCTCGTTGGCTTTCGACCGGCTTTTATGGCTGATAACTACGGGCGTCCCCAAATAGGTAGAATAGGCATAGGCCCGTTTAGAACCTCCCATATCAGGAGCCGCGATAGTTAAATTTTCGAGATTTAGAGCACGCAAGTAAGGCGTGAAAATGGATGAAGCATACAGGTGATCCACCGGGATGTTGAAAAATCCCTGAATCTGATCGGCATGCAAATCCATGGTCATTACCCGTGAAACCCCGGCAGCTTCAAGCAAATCGGCTACCAATTTAGCTCCAATGGAAACGCGCGGCTTGTCCTTTCGATCCTGACGGGCATATCCAAAATAAGGGATAACAGCTACAATTTTATAGGCCGAAGCTCTTTTGGCAGCATCAATCATCAACAGCAATTCAAACAGGTTCTCGGTAGGTTGAAAGGTGGACTGGACGATAAATACATGCGAACCCCGAACGGTTTCTTCGTACGATGGCTGAAATTCCCCATCGCTGAATCGTTGTTTTGAAGTTCTTCCTAAATTAGTGCCATAACTTTCTGCAATTTTTTCGGCCAAATATTTGGTTTCGCTGCCAGAAAAAATTTTGATTGGAGCCGTTAAAGACATAAATGTTTGATTTTCTGTTTTTTAAGTTAAATGTTTTGCCGATTCAAAATTAACAAATAATTAATACTGCTAAATTCTTTTTTTCCCTTTTTAACAACAAGTTTTTAACCGTGCGATTATTACCGCCGGTTTGGTGTAGAAATATAGTGATAAAAAGTTTTGTTGAGTCTATAAGATGAACATATTTGATACATTTATAAATACCACTGAGGTTTTATAAAGAATTGTTTCTAGTTTCATGCATCAAGTATAGAGATTCATTCAATAATGAGTTTAAAGTGATTTTTTATAAGATTACATACAATTTGAATTATTATTTGTCGCAATACTGCTATTTTTTGGCCAAATAGTAACTGCTTTTCAAATGCACTTCGTGTAATTTTAACAATCTAAACTCACAGTATGTATTTGCTTGGATTTGATATAGGAAGCTCATCGGTTAAGGCTAGTGTGCTCGACGTTAAAACAGGTCAGGCTGTAGGGTCAGCGTTTAGCCCCGAAGCCGAAATGGAGATGATGGCAAACCAACCCGGATGGGCGGAACAAAATCCCGAAGAATGGTACGAAAACGCCAAAAAAGCCATCGCCAAAATCAAAAAAAACTCAGACATTGATTTTTCAAATATAAAAGCCATTGGTATCTCCTACCAGATGCACGGGCTCGTATTGGTAGATAAGTTAGGAAAAGTTTTACGCCCCTCCATCATCTGGTGCGACAGCCGGGCTGTTTCTATTGGGCAAAAGGCCCACAAAGAACTGGGCGATGCCTATTGTTTGGGACATTTACTGAATTCACCGGGAAACTTTACTGCCTCAAAATTAAAATGGGTGGCACAAAACGAACCCTCTATTTATAATCAGATTTATAAGGCCATGTTACCCGGCGATTATTTTGCTTATAGGTTAACCGGCGACATAAAAACAACCCAGAGCGGACTTTCCGAAGGTATTTTATGGGATTTTAAAGAACAAAAAACAGCCAGAGAATTGCTTGGTTTTTACGGAATAAATGAAGATAAATTACCTGAGATTGTAGATGCTTTTTCGGTTCAGGGATTGGTTACATCAGAGGCAGCATCGGAGTTTGGAATTCCTGAAGGCATCCCGGTTTCGTACCGGGCGGGCGACCAACCCAACAATGCCTTTTCGCTGAATGTGCTCAATCCGGGGGAGATAGCTGCCACCGCAGGTACATCGGGTGTAGTTTATGGTGTGACCGATCGGGTAAAATTTGATCCCAAATCAAGGGTGAATACTTTTTTGCATGTAAATAACACTAAGGCTTCGCAGAGGCTGGGTGTGTTGTTGTGCCTGAATTCAACAGGAATCTTAAATTCATGGTTGCGGAAAAATGTGATGGCGGGCCATGAGAGCTACGAACAAATGAATCAATTAGCAGCACAAGTATCTGTGGGCTCTAATGGATTACTGTTTTTCCCATTTGGAAACGGTGCCGAACGGGTGTTAGAAAACCGTGATCTATCGGCTCAGTTCGAAGGGTTAAATTTCAACATCCACACAAAGGCACACCTTTTAAGAGCAGCCCAGGAGGGAATTGTGTTCTCGCTGGTATATGGTATGGAAATTATGAAAGAGACCGGCATTGAAACACAAACAATAAAAGCGGCTAAAGCCAATATGTTTTTGAGTCCCATTTTCCGTGAAACCTTAGCCGGTGCAACCGGTGCAACCATAGAGTTGTACGAAACCGACGGAGCCCAGGGTGCAGCCCGTGGGGCAGGCGTTGGGGCCGATATTTATAAATCGTTTGAACAAGCCTTTCAGTCGTTGAAAAAGTTGGAAGTAATAAAAGTAGCAAGTACCGATCAGGGACCATACCAAGTGGCTTATAAAGCTTGGAAATCAAGACTTGAATCAATTTTAAACCAGGAATAAATTTTCATAAACAATAAAAAACTTAAAATATGAGCATTGTATTAGGCGAGAAGGAATACTTCAAAGGAATTGGAAAAATACAGTTTGAGGGTACGGGATCGAAAAACCCGTTAGCCTTCCGGTATTATGACGAAAACCGTTTTGTTGGAGGAAAAACCATGAAAGAACATTTGCGGTTTGCCGTAGCTTATTGGCACTCGTTCTGCGGCGATGGCGGTGATCCCTTCGGAAATGCCACCCGTCCCATGCCCTGGCGTGGTGCTGCCGATCCCATTCAGGCTGGCAAAGATAAAATGGATGCCGCCTTTGAATTTTTCACCAAACTGGGAAACCCGTATTACTGTTTCCACGATTTCGATTTGGTAAGCGAGGGGAGTTCTGTAGCTGAATCGGAAAAAAGGCTGCAAACCATTGTAGAGTATGCCAAACAAAAACAAGCCGCATCAGGAGTGAAATTGCTATGGGGAACTGCCAATGCTTTTTCGAATCCACGCTACATGAATGGTGCAGCCACCAATCCCGACTTTAATGTGGTGGCATATGCCGGATCGCAGGTAAAAGCGGCTTTGGATGCCACCATTGCTTTAGGCGGAACCGGATATGTTTTCTGGGGCGGACGCGAAGGCTACATGTCGCTGTTGAACACCAACATGAAACGCGAATTGGAACACATGGCCCGCTTTTTACACATGGCCAAAGATTATGCACGCAAAAATGGTTTTACGGGCAAATTCTTTATCGAACCCAAACCCATGGAGCCATCGAAACACCAATACGATTTCGACAGTGCTACTGTAATAGGATTTTTGCGCCAATACGATTTACTGAACGATTTTGCCCTGAACGTGGAAGTTAACCATGCCACTTTAGCCCAGCATACGTTCCAGCACGAGTTGCAGGTAGCTGCCGATGCAGGAATTCTTGGTAGTATTGATGCCAACCGTGGTGATTACCAAAACGGCTGGGATACGGATCAATTCCCCATCAATATTTATGAATTGGTTGAAGCCATGCTGGTGATTCAGGAAGCTGGTGGTTTTAAATGTGGAGGAATCAATTTTGATGCGAAAATCAGGAGGAATTCCACCGATACCGAAGATATTTTTATTGCCCACATTGCCGGGATGGATGCTTTTGCCCGTTCGTTACTTGTTGCCGAAAATATTCTGAAAGAATCGGATTATAAAAAATTACGCACCGAACGCTATGCCAGCTTCGATAATGGAAAAGGAAAAGAGTTTGAAAATGGAAAATTAACGCTCGAAGATTTACGAAATATTGCCGCCAACCAGGGAGCACCATCTCAAATAAGCGGTAAGCAGGAAAAATATGAGGCGCTTATTAACATGTATATTTAAAATTTGACCACATGGCAAACAAAAATTCATCGTTGTTCTACCTGATTCTTCTAACCTTAACAGCTACTCTGGGTGGGTTACTTTTTGGATACGATACCGCCGTAATTTCCGGAACGGTAGAATCGCTTAAAAAAGTTTTTATTGATCCGAATGGATGGCCTGAAGCCGTGGCTAATTCGCAGCATGGGTTTTTAATATCCTCGGCTTTAATCGGATGCATTATTGGAGGGCTGATTGGTGGCCTGGTAAGCTTGCATTTAGGTAGAAAGCGTGGCTTAATATTAGCAGCCATTTTATTTTTAATTTCAGCAATTGGTTCGGCTATGCCTGAAATGTTTGTACAACCTATTGGTACTGCCGATCATTCGTTTAGGATCTTATTCATTGTTTACCGTATCATTGGTGGAATAGGGGTGGGGTTAGCCTCGATGCTGTCGCCCATGTATATTGCTGAAATATCGCCGGCACATATGCGCGGGAAGCTCGTTGCCTGGAACCAGTTTGCCATTATTTTTGGGATGCTGGTGGTTTATTTTGTAAATTACTCCATTTCATTGCAGGGCGACGATTCCTGGTTGCATCAAATAGGGTGGCGCTGGATGTTTGCCTCTGAAATTATTCCTGCCTTGTTGTTTTTGGGACTTCTTTTCTTTATTCCGGAAACACCTAGGTACATGCTACTTAAGAACAATCCAAAAGAAGCTTTACGGATACTGGAAAGGTTAAATAAAACAAAAGAGGAGGCAAATTCCATTTTTAATGAGATTCAGCAAACCATTGTGAGCCATTCCGGGAAACTGTTTTCGTTCGGGTTTTTAGTCATCATTATCGGGATAATGTTGTCGGTATTCCAGCAATTTGTGGGTATCAATGTGGTATTATATTATGCTCCCGAAATATTCAAAAATATGGGCTCCAATACCGATACTGCTTTATTGCAGACAATAATAGTTGGAGCCATCAACCTATCGTTTACCGTATTGGCCATCTTTACCGTGGACAAACTGGGACGTAAGCCTTTGCAGATAATTGGAGCTTTAGGAATGGCAGTTTCCATGTTCGTGTTGGGCATGTCGTTCTTTACCGAAAAAGTAGGGTGGTTCGCGTTGATTTCTATGTTAAGCTATGTGGCCTTTTTTGCATTATCATGGGGGCCTGTGGTTTGGGTATTGCTTTCGGAATTGTTCCCCAACCGTATCCGAGGACGGGCGATGGCTGTAGCCGTAGCTGCCCAATGGATTTCTAATCTGGCCATTTCATGGACCTTTCCGATGATGAACAACAGCACCTGGTTAACCGAACATTTTAATCATGGGTTTGCCTACTGGATTTATGGGTTGATGGGCATCTTTGCCGCTTGGTTTATGTGGAAGTTTGTGCCCGAAACCAAAGGAAAAACTCTTGAGGAAATTGAGCATTTTTGGAAAAAATAATTTGCAGATTGATTTATAGTTAAATAGGTTTAGGTTTTAGTTTGGAAAAGCTGGCTTGGTTTACAGGTCAGCTTTTTTATTTATATCAGTTAATTTGCAACCATTTGCAATTGTTCAATTTTATTTTTGAAGTTCTCACGCATAAATTTAACATGGCATTTGTAATTTTCTTGGTAACTTGTCCGAACTTTGCAAAACCGTTTAAATACTACTTGATTCAAGACTAAATCATTATACCTGCATAGCATCAATTGATATTTTAAACACTTTAAGTTTGTTTTACAATGAAAAAGCTTATTACCATTTTATTATTGTTGGGGGTCTCTCAATTACATGCACAAATTTATCTGGATCCGGATGCCAGTATCGACGATCGGGTTGAGGATTTACTCTCACAGATGACCTTGGCAGAGAAAATCGGACAAATGACACAAGCCGAGAGGAACAGTATGGTGTCATCGGAACTGGAGGATATAAAAACCTGGTATTTGGGTTCTGTATTAAGTGGAGGTGGAAGTACGCCCACCCCAAACACGGCTGAAAAATGGCAGGAAATGTACAACAACATGCAGGCAAAAGCCCGGGAAACAAGGTTGGGGATTCCTATTTTGTATGGAGTAGATGCCGTTCACGGGCATAACAATTTAATAGGAGCCACCATTTTTCCTCATAATATTGGTCTTGGATGCACCCGCGATCCGGAATTGGTAAAAGAAATCGCACGGATTACGGCACTCGAAGTCCGGGCCTCAGGTCCCGACTGGACTTTTAGCCCATGTATCACCGTTCCGCAGACAGAATTCTGGGGACGGACCTACGAAGGCTTCTCGGAAAGCACCACCCTTGTTGACAGCATGGCTAAAGCTGCGGTATTGGGCTATCAGTCGGATTCATTAGGTCCCCAAAACAGCATATTAGCCTGCGCCAAGCATTTTTTGGGCGATGGCGGTACACAGAATGGCACTGACCAGGGAAATACCGTTTTAACCGAAGAGGAATTACGTGAAACCCACTTACCACCTTACCTTTCTGCTATTAATGCTGGTGTTGGTTCTGTAATGGCATCGTTTAACAGTTGGAACGGCGAAAAATGTCATGGACGGAAAGATTTGTTGACCGATTTACTAAAAACGGAATTAGGCTTTCAAGGGTTTGTGGTAGGCGACTGGAACGGGATAAATCAGGTGGATGGCGATTTTAAAGCAGCCATCGAAAAATCTATCAATGCCGGGGTGGATATGGGCATGCAACCCTACGACTATGTCAGCTTCATTCAAAAACTTACCGAATTGGTAAACGAAGGGAAAGTAAGCCAGGAACGCATCGATGACGCTGTCCGTAGGATTTTAAGAATCAAATTTACTTTGGGATTGTTCGAAAACAGCACGGCATCAGCCACTTTACTTGATACGGTTGGTTGTGCCACGCACCGCGAAATGGGCCGGAGAGCAGTACGGGAGTCGTTGGTGTTATTGAAGAACGATGGAATTCTACCTTTGCCAAAAAATGCAGGGAAAATTTTAGTGGCAGGTTCAAAAGGTAACGATGTGGGTGCTATGTGCGGCGGCTGGACTATCACCTGGCAAGGCCAATTGGGCGAAATAACCGAAGGGACTACAATATATGAAGGTTTGAAAAACGCTTTGGGTAGCAGTAAGGTTACCTATACCAGCAATTCAGGAAGCATCCCCGATGCCGATTATGCGGTGGTGGTGGTTGGCGAAAACCCTTATGCCGAAGGAAGCGGCGATTTATTCAATTTGGGCAGCAACGGGTTCGATCTTTCCACTGCCGACAAAGCCATGGTAACTGCAGTTAATGCTAAAGGAATTCCTATGGTGGTCATCCTTTTATCGGGCCGTCCGTTGGATATCCGTCCCGAATTGGAAACCTCCAATGCCCTTATAGCAGCATGGTTGCCTGGAACTGAGGGCGGAACAGGGATTACCGATGTTTTAATGGGCGGTTACAATCCAACCGGGAAGCTTTCGCATACCTGGCCCATGTCGTTCGACGATGTTCCCATTAATTATCTGAGCAGCAACAGTGGAAAAGTAGCCCTGTTTCCTTATGGCTATGGTTTAAATTTTGATAATGTCTCCATTGAAACAACAGGGGAGAATAATTTAACCATTTACCCGAATCCATGCCATGATTATGTTATCATCACAGCCGGTTTTGACACGGAATCGCAAATGCGGGTGTATGATGCACTTGGCAGAATGGTTTACCACTCAGGTTATTATTCCGGCCAACTTATTAACATCCCTGTAAAGGAATGGAAGAGCGGAATTTATACCGTAACCTTGCAGAAGAAAAACGAAGTGGTTAGTAAACGGGTAATTAAAAATTAACGATTTAAAAATATTTTCTTAATTGAAACAATAATTTTTTAAAATAATAGTAAAGCCCCTATTTGGCAAAGGATTCCAAACAAGGGCTTTGTTTCTTCTTTAACCGAAGATGACCAACTAATTTACAAATCGCTTAACATATAATAGCTTCTGCGAATTTATTGAATTCGTTGTTTTGAGTGTAAGCAAATAAGTGCCGTCGGTTGCCTTACCAAACAATTGCTGGGCATTGAAACGAAAGGAATGCGTACCAGGTGTAATAATTTGGGTCAATAGGGTTTTAAGGGTCCGGCCTTGCATATCTTTCAATTCGAGACGCACAAACCCACCCGTTTTTACCTCGATAGAAATTTCAACCGAATTTGTGGTCTGATTTATTATGTTAGGAAAAACCAAAAATCCATTTTCCGTTGAATTCCTCCATTGCCGGGGGGGTGTAATACCGGTTACAACGCCGGTATCTCTGGTTGCCAACATCAAACGGTTGCTTGTACCACCAATGAGGTATCCATCGGGAGTGGCATGAATGGACTGAATACTTCTATCCCCTCCGGGATAATGTGCCGCCATCGGTGGATAATAGTAGGTCCAGTTCTCGCCCAAATCGGTGGTTTCCTGGAAAAAATTGCTTTGAGGGTTGAGTGCTGCAATATGCCCGGTTTTATAAGTGGTTAGAATCCGGGCGCCATTTTCAGAAACTTTTAACCAGTTTAAGCCACCATCTACGGTTTTATAAATACCAAAGGTTCCGTTAGGTACTGCAGCAAAACCCGTATCGGCTGAAATCCAGAGCATAGATGCCACATAATCGCTAATTCCCTTTGCACTGAGTTTGAACCAATTTTGTCCGGCATCGGTTGATTTGTAAAATTTATTGACGTTGTTTTCTAGATATGAAATATAGCCTGTAACAGAATCGGCAAACGAAATACTTGGAAAATAAAGGCCATTTAAAGGCAAACTTCCAGCCACCCGTTGCCATGTGATCCCCTGATCGGTACTTTTATAGATATTGCCAAACCCCTGCGAATTTTTTATTAAGTAGGCAGCAGCAAAATATTCATCATGATTGGGCGAATCAAAATTGGTAAGTCGGTATTCATCGGGGAGTAAACTGCTGTTCCAGGTGGTTCCTCCATCTAGCGTGTACCTGATATCGCTATACGAACCAACAACCCCTTGCTGATTGTTTAAAAAATAGATGTCATAAATCCAGCGCAATCCAGGAACCTGTTCGGGTACATGCCAACTTTTTCCACCATCGCCGCTGCGATAAAATGTTTGATTTTCGGTTCCTGTACTGGGCTGGTTGTTGGCAAAAGCAGTACCATCGGGACGTGTACCAATAATAGTAATTGGAGCAGAAGGTTCAGTAGATAAATTAGTTATGGAGTTTTTTATTGTGAGGCCATTATCATCGGTATAAAAAAAATCGCCAGTATCGGAAGTAAAAAATATCCGTGTACCGTTTGTAAATAGGTTAATAAAACCTACCGTATTGTAGGTGAAATGTTCTGTCCAGTGAATACCTCCATCTGTGGTTTCCCAGAATTCACCACCTTCGCCAAAGGCAACTCTGAACCAATGCAGTTCGTCAATAACCAAAGTCCGGAATTGATAAAGTATTTCGCTGAAATCTTCAGTTTTTATCCAGGTATTGCCCCCGTCGGTGGTTTTGTAATAATGGAAATCTTCGAGGGCATAACCTAATTTATCGGTCACAAAAAAAATTTCATTCACTCCAAACCCCAGAAGAGTATCAACAACATTCCAGCTATTTCCACCATCGAGGGTTCTAAAAAACATATTGAAACCAACAATATAAGCCTCGGTAGCTGATTTCCAGCAGTGATGCCGGGCATAACCCGAACCTTCTGGCCCCTTATCCACCCACGTAATTCCATCATCATCCGAAACAAGAAGGGTACCCTCTTCACCCGCAGCGGAGATACCTCCCCCCGGAATAAGTTCCAGGTCGAAAAGCCGTCCGGTGTTTTTAAATTGTATGCTATTCCACGTTTTTCCTTCATCGGTACTTCGCATAATCATACCACTGTCGCCCGAGATAAGTAAGGTTCCTTGTTGGGTGTGAACGATATCGAAATAATCGATACGTAAACTGTCCGATTGTTTTTCCAAGGACCAATGAAGACCTTCATCTGTAGTTTTAAGAATGTTACCACCTGCTGTAACTGCCCAGCCCGTATTTGCATTTTTAAAAGTGGCTGCATACACCATGTTCCCTTGCGGAGAAGGATGTCCCCAGTAATAGGTAAATCCCTGTGGGTAAACTTTTGTAAAAAAAATCACTCCGAAGAGGAGCGCCATAAAAACGGCATATAGCTTGGTGCTAAACAATAATTGCTTTTCCATTTTCATTTAGGTTTGAATAATGATGCAGAAACAAGAATATGAAAAGATTGTTTCAAATCAACCATTTATCATTCAAACACATGATCTGGTGCTCGTTACTTTTTGATAATTTTATCAGATAAAGAACGCGCTTAAGTTATAGTCTAAGTTTACTTATTCCATTGAGGTTCCATGTTGGGTAATCACCCAAATTATACCGAGAAATCCGCATAAAAAGGAGAAATAATAATTTTGTATAGAACCTATATTTTAATAGTGGATTTACATTAAAATTACTTTTATAAACCTCACCTCCATTAGCGATTTTACAGCTCTGTCGGAGAAAAAATCACAGGCGGGGAATACTTTAAATTTTCCTCCTTCGTTATCGTTGGCATCTATCAAAAGCAGAAATTCAGATTGATCGTTACGGTTAAAAAGCTCAGAATAGCTGATGGCCACCCGGTATCCGTCGAGTCCGGCAAAAACAAATAGCCCTTTTTGAATATTTTCATGGGTGAACCCAAAATAGGGAGCCAAAACCTGTTTTACCATGTATCCGGTAAATGGTGTGGTACTGTGAATTCCCCGGCCCCGGCCATAAAAAATAGTGTGGTAGGTCAGTGGTTGGATTTCTTTGGTGATTCCGCTGATTATCTTTTCCGAACCATCTTCGGCAATCAATTTGAACGATTCGCAATACATAGGCGAAAGGCCTTTTTGTACCTCATATACTGCATCCAATGATTTTACTGTGATGGTGGTTGGATTTGAGATGTTGCGGGCTGTTAACAGATCGTTGGCAACAACCAATTTTGATGTTTCGGGCAAAGGCCACAAATCTTTGGTCTTGCTTGGGACAATACGCATCACCGATTTGGCTATCAAAATCTGATGCGTATGGTTAGGATAATAAATCTCGCCCCACGAAAAAATCACCTTTTCACCGTTGTCATTGCTAACCTCAACATACAAATCAATGATTGGTGGGAATTCTTCGGCATTTTTCTTTTTCAAAATTACCGAATTCAAAATATCATAAAGTGAGTAACCATCGTAGCGGTAAGCACCTACAAATGCATTAGTCCCATCGGTATTCAGGTTGGCCTCCTTTACAATAACCGAATGAAGGGGCAATACGCTGAAATCGACGGTTCCCGGATTGGCAATCTCGCCATCGACTTTCAAAGTAACCATGGGTAATTCAATGGTTGGTTCGTTGTCGTAAAAATTGTTGGTCAAACCTGTAGAATCGGGCAGTAAAACGGGTTCCGGATTTGTTTTATGGGTAGGTGATTGGCATCCGTTCCAGATGCTTGCAACTATTAAAATGGCGATGAAATTTTTCATGCGTTGAATTTTTAGTTTGTTTTTAAATTTTTACGCTTAGCCCAACAGTGATAAACCTTCCGGGACTAACTGCTCCTTTGCTGTCGTAAATTTGTTCATTTAAAAGGTTTTGAACCATTAATTGGGCTCTTATCCGATCAAAAAATACTCTGGAAAATTTCATATCTATGGTCATCCATGCCGGATATTTGTTGGAGAGCACGATGTCGTCATACACATTTTGATCGTTCACGTACATTTCTCCCTGATACTTTATGGTAAGACCCACATCCATGATTTTGCTGGTAAAAAGGGCACCAAAAGCAGATGAATGTTGAGGTACATCTGTCAGGAAGTTTCCTTCCAAATCAACGGGATCGTTGCCTGAAAGCGGTGTATAATTGGTGATGGTAGCATGGTTGTAGGCGTAGTTGCCAAAAACCGAAAGCCACTGGTAGGGTTGGTAGGTAAAATCGAACTCGCCTCCATAGATTTTCACATTCGAAATGTTCGAGCGGATCATGATAGGACGATCGCCAAAACCCATGTCAATACTGTCACCGGTTGAAACGTAATACAGAAAGTCGGTTCCCAACGAGTGATATATACTTATAGAAAGTTTTAATTGTGGGAATGGAAAATAGTCGCCACCTGCTTCGAAATTGTTGAGGTATTCCGGTTTCAGGTTGGGGTTAGCTACTTTCATGCCGCCTCTTACCCGTCCGGTACGGCATAAATCGTCTAATACCGATGGGCGGAACCCCCGGCTGTAGCTTCCATAAACACGGATTTTATCATTTGGTTTATATTGTGCCGAAAGCCTTGGGTTGAAAGCCCCCCATTGTACTTTTTCCTTCCCGGAAAATTGATAGGTAGTTAAGAATTTGGTTTCGGCTGAGGGATTTGAAATAAGAAAAGCAGCATCGTAGAAGTTGGCAAAGTCGTAGCGGATACCCACAAGTATCTTAAACGTTTCTGTTGCCGAAATTTCATCCTGGAGGTAAAGCCCATAAAAATCCATTTTTCCACGGTTGTCCACATAGTCGGTCGAAGTGTAGTAAATATCCGAAGCATCCACACGGCCATCTCTTAGGTCAAAACCTGAAGTCAGCGAATGGATCCCCAATGAATACGTGGCACTTGATAAAAGCCCTAGGTCAACCCGGCGTGAATCGACATTGTACCAGGTATAATCATCTTTCTGAAATTCATTGACTCTCAGGTAGTTTTCGTTTAAATAAAAAAGGGATGTATTCCAATGTAGCAGACCTGTTTTTCCTTTTAGGTTCAGGCGACATTGATATGTCAGGTATTCTGTGACATTCCCTTCAGGCTGAAAAACCTTTTCGCCGGTCCCTCGGACTCCGTCGTACAGGCTAAAGTCAACTTCGGAAGAGAATCTTTCGGAACCATAACCCAACTTTACATTCATGGCTTTTTCGTCCACGGTCGATTTTGTAATAAACGGATTCGCCTTCTGGTCGGCCTCTGACTGGGTTATGTACCCGTCACTATTCTGGTAGAAGGAATTGGCTGCCCAATAAAATTGGGTTCCTGATTGGTCGTCAATTTTTCCCTGTAAATTAACTTTCCCGGTAAAGGTATTGTAGGTGCCATAATCAATTGAGACTCCTCCCTGTAAAGGTTTAACCGGTTTTGCCGAGATAATATTGATGATGCCGCCCATCGCGTTTCCACCATACAATGCCGAACCCGGCCCTTTTGCCACCTCAACCCGTTCAATTTCCTTGGTCGAAATCAGGTTCCAGTTTACCGAACCGCCGTCGGCTTTGTTCACGGGGATTCCGTCCACCAATACCAGAGTGCGGGCTTGCTCGTTCCCACTTAAACCGCGCATCGTTACCGACGATTTGGTGGAAAAAATCCCAAACGAGCGGCTGACCTGTACTCCCGGTAAAAACTGAAGTTGCTCATCGATACTTTGCGAGGCTACCAACGCCAACCGCTGCGGCGTAATGGTATTTATTCTTCCGGGAATATTACCCACCCGGGTTTCATTCCGGGTGCCTGCGATAACCACTTCACCAAGCGAAACATTAAATTTTATTAAGGTAATTTCCAGATACACCGGATTTTTATCTGGCACAGTCATATCCTGTTGAAGTGTTTCATAGCCCATGTATGAAAATGTCAAGGTGTAATTTCCTTCCGGGATATTGTTGATGCTGAAATTCCCGTTTGCATCACTGGTAGTCCCATTCCCTTGATAGACAATATTTACTCCCTGAAGTGGAGCTTGGGAAGCAGCATCCCTGATAGAACCAGTAATTTTTTGGCTGGCAGCTGCTAAAGGAAAAAGAAAAACAGTCCAAACTATTATATTTAACCTCATCGCTATTTTTGAATTTTGATAGCCAATTCCATATAACCCGTATCCGAAACATCGGCATGCATGACTTTGACTAAACCATACTTTCCATCTTCGGTTTTAAAAGGGATAATTTTTCCGGTGTTGCAGTATTTGCAAAGGCCACTGATGTTTTGGGGATTGAACGATTGTACCAATAAACTGTCGTTTGCGGCCTGTTCAAATTTTTCCGGGGAAACAAAGTTGTTGTCGGATGCATAATAATCATATACTGTTAAATTGCGGGTACCCCATGTTAAAATCTCAGGATAAAACCCAGTAACAGAGCTGCTGCCGGTGTATCCGGGGCAGCAAAGTGTAGGCGAGAGGATTCCGCTGGTGGTATAGACAAAGCCCACCAAATCAATGGTGTTTTCAAAACCGGGAACTGCGGTTTCTGTATATAACTCACCGTTGTGTGCATCAAGATAATTTGGGAATTCGCTGTTGTTTTGCATCCCAATTTTTATCGAAGGGTAATGGGAAATTTCGCCATAAGCCGAGCCCTCGCCTAAATTTACAATCAGTTGGACGGTGGCGGAATCGCGGTTGGAGTTCATGACAAAAAACAGCCAAACCTCTTGATTGGCAGGGGATTTAACGGCCGCGAATTCATAATCCAAACCTCCTTCCGGAATATACAACCCTTTATCCAGTTCGGTGATGGTTTTTCCATCGGACATACGCTGTATCCTCAGGTTGGTAATAATAGCTCCACCATTGGTTGCAGTAATTCCAAACCGTAATTTTCCGCCCACCGGAACCAGTTGTTCGTTTTGGGTGTAATCGCCATTTTTGAGGATAATCAATGGTGATTGTGTGGTTCCATCTTCCTTTTTGCAACCGGTTCCCAAAAGAAAGACTGCCGAAACAATCCATATAAAAGTTTTGCAATTCATAGTAAAAAATGGCTGTAGTCCAGCAATCATGACGGATACAGCCAAATTTAGTAGTTTAATAGTAATTATTTTTTCAGTTTCAATTCAAATTCCACATACCCATCGGCCCCTTCCACCACGGTAATTACTTTGAAAAGGCCATAAATGTTATCGTGGGTTTTAATGGCGTAAATATCACCTGCTTTTAACAGCTTGGCTTTTTTAATTCCCGAGGTCTGGGTACTGTTGTAATAGCTGGGGATAACTGCATCATTCTGTTCCAGGGCATCGAACTGAGCAACTGTGATTTCTGTAGCAGGTGCAGTGAATGTGGTCAGTTGTTTGACAGCCCAGTTCTCGGTGGATGTTTCACCGGTAAAAACACCACGGATTCCCGATCCTGGCGAGGCCAGACAGATGTCGTTGATATAATTGTTTACTGTATCGTGTTCGTAGAAACACAATAAATTGATAGTGTCCTGGTTTGCTGCTGCCAGGTCCTGAGTAAAAACTTTGTTTTGACCAATTGAGTAAAAGGCTCCGATGGTTGTGTTTGCCTGGGCTCCCATTGTAACAATCAGTTTATCAGGGCTGTTATCCTCTTTTTCGCATGACGAGACTAAAAGCAGTGCTGGTAAGCAAAAGAACAGAACTTTAATAATAGTTTTCATAAATGTCAGTTTAATAATGGTTTTACAAACGGTAAAAAGTGAAAGTTGCTTTTTTTAAAATGATATGTATTGTATTGCATATCGCAAACAAAAATAGGTAAATTGGGGCATGTGAAAATACCAAATAATGAATAAATATTATGTTGTATGATAGGTTATGTAAGTGCGATTTTTTTAAGCGATGAGGTTTGTTTTGCCAAAATCTGAGTTATTGTTTTTCAAACTTTGTTTCCCTCAAACCCATTTGGGATTTTGTTTTTTTTGAAGTAATCGAAGCAGTAAAAACCGACCCTTTTATTAAGTATCTCAACTAATTACAGATAACGGTAAGCATGTTAAAAATATTTTTATAATTTTACCTTTTGTTCAAGAATACCAAATGTTTAATACCAAGAATTAGCTAAAGATGAAAACCACACAAGCTAAACATTTAATCCCAATGGGGGCAATAGTTTTATTTCAACTGTGGCCACTATTTATTGCAAAAAGTGTTTATTCTCAAGCAAGCACGACCAATTATTCATTCACGGCTTCATCGACTGGGACCTTAACCAATATGTCGTCGGGTACCACCACTTTAATCAACCCCGATGTTGACGGATTAAATACCGGAACCTTTTCGGTGGCCAACGATATTGGGTTTAGTTTTTATTTTATGGGCCAGGAATATACCCAATTTGTAGCTACCGAAGATGGGGTGGTACGTTTGGGGACTTCATTAAGCCCCATAAACCGGGTTCCGGAATTAGGAGTAAACGAACCGAGGTTGGTGCCTTTTTCCTGCGATATGCGGACCGGTAACAACGGAAAAGTTCACTATAAAATAATGGGTTCTGCACCCAACCGGGTGTTTGTGATTGAATGGAGCCAAATGATTATTGCCTATACCTTGGAATCTCAGGCAGGTAAATCAACCTTTCAGATGCGGCTGTATGAAACTTCGAACCAGATAGAATATGTGTATGGATACATGTATGCCGATGTGCACCGCACTGCTCAGGAAGATTATGGGGCAATTGGGTTCTGTAGCAGCAATGCTTCCAATGGGGTTATTTATAAAATGGGGACTTTCAACAATAGTAGTGTGGCCCGTACGGTTCCTGCTACGGCTTTGTTGCCAACTTTAATTTCGTCAGTGGGCGAAATTAGTGGACTTTCCTCTACTTCCGATAGTTACCGGATGCTTTATCGGTTTACACCTATTTCGGCCCCTGCTGCCCCTTTAGATATTTCGTTTAGCGGAATTACCTATTCTGATTTCATTGTAAATTGGACCGATAACTCATCAAACGAGGCGTTCTTTCTGGTCTATCTTTCCGAAGATGGAGGTGCAACCTATTCATTGGTTGCTACCACCAATGCCAATACTACCAACGCTACCATCAATGGGTTGCCATCGAAAAATTATTATGTGAAAATTGTAGCTGTAAATGAAGGGGGCCCGAGTTCAGCCTTAATTGGAAGCACATCAACATTGGCGGCAGGGACCAAAGTGTCAAACACCGGTTCCGGAAACTGGAGCGATCCCAATACGTGGTTGCCCATTGGAGTACCTGCAAATACCGATGATGTAACCATTTTAGATGGTGATGTAATTACCATCGATAACACATCAGCAGTTTGTAATAACCTTATTGTTGGCCAAGGAAGTAGTGGTGTGTTGCAATTTATTGGCGGCACTGCAAATGCGGCATTAACCACAGATGGTGATGTAACGGTTTCGGCTGGAGGAACCTTTGATGTAAACACCGGTGCAACCTCAGGTACAAGAACGTTGGTTATTGGGAACAGGCAATATTCCAACTCCAATTTAACTGTAAATGGAGACTTAGATATGTACATTGGCTCCACCGCCTGTGCAGGTGTTGAATTTAAAGGATTGGCCGATGGCTCCATTTCAGGGAGTGGAAGCACGTGCGATTTTTATACCCTGACTGTAAATAAAGGAACAAGTACAACCGCTATTTTAGATGTTACACGTGAAATAACCATAGAATCCCCTACCTCCGCAGGAAACCGCCTGGTTTTAACCAATGGAACGTTTAAGCTATCCAGTGCATCCACAATTAGTCCCTATTATGGGAGCACAACATTGGTATCGTCCACTGGCCGTTTATGGCTGAACCATTCTGGTGCAACTATTCAATGCGTGAATGCAGGAACTTCATCCTCGGGTTCAGGTAATGCAACTATTGACGATGGAGGGATTCTTCAGATTACAGCCGGAACATTTAGCTATGGAGCCGGTTCCAATACCTTAACCGTTAATGGGACATTAAAGTTAGAATCAGCTTCAGCTACATTAAATCAATTTGGGCGCTTCTATTTGCCCAACACGGGTTATTTGATTATGTATGCCGGAAATATCAATATGGATCCCAGGGCAGTTTCTGACTTGTCAAACCATGTGATGGAATTCGGTTCCACAGCGTTTGTTTTAGCTGCCGGAGGAACCATTACGTTGGTAGATCCCGTGAACAGCACCTCATACAACGACTTTGTGATTCCTTCGGCTGGGGAACAAAATAAAAGTTTCTTAGGCTCCACGCTTCAATTGGGTGATGGCAGCAGCACAATGGCTGGTACTTCCAGAGGTTTTGTGGTGAGTTTTCCTACCCGTTACAAACTTTCGTTGGGAAATATTGTCATTAATAATCCATCGGGGACAAACCGGCATGTTTCGTTCAATAAATCCGATAGCTATGCTTATAACCTGATGATCCAGAATCTGACCATCCAGGCAGGAACGTTTCGGCTCTACAATCCTAGCTCTGCTGCTTATACCGTAGATGTTTTTGGCCATTTTGTAAATAATGGAACTTTGGACGCTTCAGTAAGCACCAACCGGATACAGATGATTGGTTCTGCGGCCCAAAATATATCGGGCACCGGGGCTATTTCGGCCGCAAATAATTTGCAATTACAGATCAGCAACAGTAAAGGGGTTACACTTCAGTCACCAATAACTGCCAATATGTTGGTTTTAACCAACGGAAAATTGAATACCGACGCCACCAATATCCTCACCTTATTGGCCAACACCAATACAGGCAGTGGTTCGGCAAGCAGTTATGTAAATGGACCTTTGAAAAGGATTTTACCTTCTGGGACCAATACCGTTACCTTTCCGGTTGGTGATGGAACCTACAATATGCTGGAATTGGTTGATGCTGTTACAACTACTGCCACCGTTGAAGTTGTTGCAGAGGTTGTTGATGAAAATTGTCAGGGGAGCTATACCAATGGCGACTATATTTTAAATAGTAACAGGTACTGGAAACTCAATTTGGTAGCAAACGCCTCCAATTTGACCAGTTCTTCCATCAGGGTTACTGAAGTAGGAACCACCTCGGGGCAGTTATTGACGAAATGTACCACCATAAACGGCACCTATTCCACATTTAGCGATGGTTCCGGAACCAGTGGCTACACCATTCTTTCGAATGCGGCAATTTCGGGTACCGATGCCGTAAGCTTTTTTGCCATTGCCTCAAATTATTTGACAGGAACTTATTCCATCGGAAGCGGACAAAGCTATACCTCATTAACAGGAGCTACCGGAGGTTTCTTTGCAGCAGTTAATTCAACCGGTCTGCGTGGGAATGTAATCGCAAACATCACTTCTGATTTAACCGAAACCGGGGAAGTGGCGCTAAACCAATGGAACGAGGCCAACGGTTCAGGGTATTCCATTACCTTTCAGCCAAGCACAACGGCTACCCGTACTATTAGCGGAAGTGTCAATAGAACGGATGCTTCAGGCCCCGGAGCCATGATCCGCTTCAATGGTGCCGACAGGGTGATTGTCGATGGGACAACTAGTAAATACCTGCAATTCAAAAACAACACCACCAATGCCGGAAACACAAGTGCCACCTTTGAAATTCTTGGCAATGCTACCGGCGTTCAAATCAAAAACTCAATTATTGAAAATCATAACAATACCGCAAGCACGCAAGGTGTGATTACCCTTGGTAGCGGAGACAACACTTCGATAACCGTATCCGGGAACGAAATCCGGAATGCCACTTCCGGTTACTCCGGGTATCCTTACCATGCCTTGTATTCAAATAATTCCGGAAATAGCTTATTAACCATTTCCGATAATTACATTTATAATTTTGGCAATTATGGAATCTGCTTTCAGAGTGTTGGAGATGGTGTAACGCTTTCAGGCAACCATTTTTACAAAACCTTAACCGACGATTTGTCGGGCATTAGTCAAATTGCTGTGTATATAAATGGCGGAAACAGCCACACCATTTCGGGTAATTTTATCGGGGGACAGGCAACAAGTTGCGGGGGAGCCGCCTGGACTAACAATGCCAGCAGCTCTGCCATTAAAGGGATAGTTTTGGATGTTGAAAGTTCATCGCTTACGACAGTTAAAGATAATTCCATCAGCAATTTTAACGTCCAATCAACCTCAGGTACCAGTTTTGTTGGAATCCAGGTAGAGGATGGTTCTGTAAGTATTGGAAATTCTGAAGGGAATACCGTTTCAAACATTACCACCAAAGCGGCTACCGTGTATGGTATTCAAAGTGATGCCAGTGCTTCGGTGCTAATTACCAATAACTCGATAAACAGTATCAATGCCACTGGGACCGATGTATCCACAGTGCTGCACGGAATTGTGCATTCGGGAACCGCATCGGCCAATATCAGCAACAACACCATATTTGCTTTCGACTGTTCGGCAGCTTCAACTGACATTATCAACCAAACTGTATCAGGCATCTATTGCTCGGCTGCTTCAAATCAACCTGAGATACAAAGCAATACCATTTATAATTTGTTGGCAAGTAATACAGGTGCTGTACAAACCAATGTTTCAGGTATTGCGGTCCGCTCGTCTGTTTCAGCCATAGTGGCTAAAAATAAAATTTACGATTTGAGGAATAGTTCTACATCTACCGATGGTTCAAACCCGCCAACCGCTAGTGGAATTGTTTTGTACCACCCAGCCACCGGCATTGAAGTGTCGAACAACCAAATCGTTTTAGGGAATTCCCAAACAACGAATACCGGGTTTTATGGTATTTGGATGAATGGCCAACCGGGCTCAAGTGTGGGCACCGGTATTTTCTATAATTCCATTGTTATTGACGGAACGGTATCTTCGGGTTCGTTGCCTTCATATTCATTGTTGAGGGGCAACCACTCCACAACTACCTTATCGGATTTTGCGGTTGACATCCGGAATAATATTTTTGCAAACCGTCGTTCGGGTGGATCAGGAAACCATTATGCCATCGGGAATCAGGGAACTAATCCAACCGGAGGGTGGGGGAGTGCTGCCAGTAATTATAATTTGTATTCTGTAAATGTTTCCGGTGATTTTGGTTATTGGAATGTAAGTGCTTTAAATTTTGCCAATTGGAAAACCACCACGGCATCGGATCAGGATGCTACCTGTTGGATTTCGACAACCGGAACCTCCGATGCTGAGAATTTGAATCTTACCCAGCTATTTACCAACATTTCTGCAGGTGATTTAAGCATAATTACAGCCAATACCGAATCGTGGGCGGTGAATGGTGCAGCACAGCCATTGACCGAAGTTTCAACCGATTTTTCGGGAACCGGGAGGAGCACCCTTCCATCGAATGGGGCCACCGACTGCGGAGCCTTTGAAATTACGCCATCCTCGGAACCTATGGCTGCTATACAAACAGGTACTATTACCGATGGAAATACCACTACATATTCTTTAGCCGGACGGACCCTTGCTACTATTGCATGGCATGGAGCCAATTTCCCTTCCGGCATTGCCATGAGGTATTATCCGGGAATGAATCCTACGGATGATGGTGAAAGCACCCTTGCATCAACCAACCATTCCAATTCATTTTGGCGGGTTACACCTACCGGAGGGACATTGGGGGATTATACCTATGATTTGACCCTTTTTTACAACGACAATATTCTTAGCGGTATCACCGACGAAGCTTCTATCAATATTGCTAAAAATCCGGTGTACTATCCAACTGCCTCCGATGTCCAAAATGTTTGGAGAGCTTACCATGTTACAGCCAGTGATGCTTCCAACGATTTTGTGGCTATTTCGGGAATCATTGGGTTCAGCGATTTTGCTTTGGACGAAGATCTGGGCGCCCTGCCCATTCAATTAACCCACTTTGAGGCCGTTGCCAACGGGAGGAATGTTGTATTATGGTGGGAGACAGCAACAGAAACTAATAACCAATATTTTACCATTGAAAAGGCGGTTAATATGTTTGATTGGATCAAAGTAGCCGATGTGCAAGGAGCTGGTAATTCGTTGAATGTACGTAACTATCAATACACCGATGAACATCCAATTGAAGGAATTTCCTATTACCGGTTAAAGCAAACCGATTTTGATGGTGAATTTACCTATTCAAAGGTGCGTTCTGTCCGTTTGATGCAATCTATTCACGGGGATTTTGATTTTTATTACGATGCTGCCGATCAGGTTCTTGTTTTCGAAAACCTTTCGGGAAATGAAGCCGATGCCCGGTTGGAAATATTCAACTTTCAGCCATCGAGCCAGCTTATCAATAAACTGAAATTGGTGGAAGGTTCTTCCAAAATATCAGTGAGCCAGTTGCCTGTGGGAGTTTACATGGCGGTTTTGCATTCGTCGTTAGGAACTTTTAAACTGCGATTTGTAAAAAAGTAGGCTGAGATATTTGCTTTATAAACCAAATAATTGCCAGGGTTAATCTGAAAACAGGTTGTTGCTCCAATTCAGTTTGAGATTCGTTACCCTAAAATTTGTAGTTTTACGGCAAACAAAATTGGATATGATACAATGACCGACAAAGCATTAGGCAGCAACTATTTTAAAGAACCCTCATTTCCGTTGAGTGTAAAAAAAGTCGATCGCAAATTCAATATTTCGCATTCCGCCGATTTAACCGAGATTGAACATTTTCACGATTTTACCGAAATAGTTTTTATCATCAAAGGGAAAGGCATTCAAATGATTGAAGAGCAGGAATACCCTGTTTCGGCGGGTGATGTGTTTGTGTTGCAGGGAAACCAGAAACACTATTTTAAAGAGGCGGGAGCGGTAGAAATAGTGAACGTGATGTACGACGCCAAGAAGAACAAAAACTTGATTTCGGAACCCATCCGGAAATTGGAAGGTTACAAGGCGCTGTTTATTCTGGAATCGCAATTCAGGGCCCGGCACTATTTTAAAAACAAGCTGCATTTGGTGCGGAGCGATATGGCCAAGCTTGAAATCATCCTCAATTCCATGATACTTGAACTGGATCATCAATTTGAAGGGTACCAGTTGATTTTAAAAAACCGGTTGGAGGAGTTAATTATTTTGTTGTCGAGATATTATTCCCGGTTGGATGCAACTGAAGCGCAATCTTTGGTAAGAATAGGAAAGGTTATTGATTACCTGGAGGAAAACTTTGCCGAGAAAATCTACCTCGATGACCTGTCGGAGATGGCTTTTATGAGTGCCCGGAATTTTCAGCGTATTTTTAAAAAGGCAGTAGGTTCCACACCATCCAACTACCTGATGCAGATTCGTCTGCAACGTGCCCGCAAGCTTTTGCGCGAAACCGGATTGCCAGTATCCGAAATTGCAGATGAAACCGGATTTGGTGATGGGAACTATTTTATCAAATGCTTTAAAACCGCAAATGAGCTTACACCCAATAAGTTTCGGCTAAGGTATGGAGGTCTGAAAAAATAGTTGGGACTGTCTCAAATGTAATTTTGGATTAATAATACGTACAAACTGAAAGAAATGGAACGCAGATGCAACTGATTTTTGCAGATAAAATCGGCGTTAATCTGCAAAAATCCACGTTATCTGCGTTCAATTTTAACCCAAGACTTTCAATGCATAGGTTTTTTGAATTTAAAGTGATTCCTTTTGAGTCGGCTCCTTTTTAGTAAAAAAAACTAGAATTTTATAGTTACCCCAGCCATAAAATTGATCCCTGCTTGCGGGTAATAGTATGGCGTATCGCCCCACATATATCCGTTTGATGCGTATAGTTGATTAAATAAATTATTTACCATAATATTTATCTTTATTTCATCTAAATATTTTGGTTTAAAAGTATAATTAGCATGTAGGTTGGTATAGGAGTAAGGATCAAGTATTCTTTCGTCGTTTTCAGTTAAATCGAGATATTGCTTTGATATATACCGATAGGAAATCCCCAATTCAGTATTCCTGAAAGGGAGATAATTGATTTGCAACCCGCCAATTAATTGTGGAGCGTAGGAAAGCTGTACGTTGTTGTAGTTTGCAATACCAGTTTCTGATTCTTCTTTATAATTGGTATTTGAATTACTTAGTGCGATATTTCCCTTTATTGTAAAAGTATTTTTAATTTCATAACCACCATCTATTTCAATGCCTAACCGATAGCTTTTTCCTACATTCGCCCTGATAGGTGAACCTACATCATTTAATTCGCCGGTTAAAGCCAATTGATTTGTATATTTCATAAAGAAAAAGTTAATGTTATAATTATAGGATTTGTCATTTTTACGGGCACCAAATTCGATGTCCCTTAAAGTTTCAGGCTCAGGGTCAGTATTTTCGGGGGCATCTAAAAAATCTGTCCGGATAGGTTCTCTGTTCGATAAAGCATAAGATGCATAAACAGTCCCCAGAAAATTATTTTTATACGAAATGCCAACCTTTGGATTTAGAAACAGGTAGTTTTTGTCAATTGCTGCCATGGCTCCCCCTTTTTCGTTCCCAGAGCAGAAGTAATCAACCATCCGGACCTGTAAATCGCCAAATAAATACACGTTTGCTAAAATAGCATAGGTAGCCTTTATGTAATTGTTAATATCCAATTTTTCTGCAATGTTATTATAATAATTATCTTCAATAGTTGTGTTTCCCACATATTGAGCCCATAAGATTTCGCCAAAATGTTTGGCATTAGCATAGTTGTTTATTGCACCTCCAACGTTTAAATTTAATTTTTCACTGGTATAATCTAACGAATAGGTGGTGCCATAAAAATGGTTATCGAGCCAGCGGCGGACAATAATATCAGAAATTGCTACGGTGTCATGATAAAAATAAGCATAAACCCCATTGTTTAAAACACTATCGTATCCGAAAAACTGCTCGCCTATCGGGTAATTTTTTAAAGAATCGTTTTGGTTGTATTCTTCATAGTAACCCCGTCCATAAGTGTAGTGCAAGGCCGCATTAAATTTCAGGTACTCGCCCAATTTTTGGCTCAGGTGCAATTGGTAATGGTCCTGTTGGTAATTGTCTGTTTGATTATCATAAAAGCGAAATGAACCATCGCTGTTTTCAATATAGCCTGCCCAATTAAAAGTGCGTCCCAAATTTTCAATTGTCCAATTATCAACTCCCCACCAGGCTTGATAGGTTTTTTCTTTTCCGCTAAAAACTACAGCTTTAACCATGGTTTTATCGGAATAAAAGCCTCCCTGTACAAAGAAAGATTTTAAATCGGATGAGGCACGATCGATATAACCATCAGATGAGATTTTTGATAGGCGTCCTTCAAAAGCCCATTTGTCATTTATGAGTCCTGTTCCAACCCGGATATTGTTTTTAAAGGTATTAAAGGATCCTGCAACACTGTTTATTTCAGCAAATGGTTTAGTTTCCAGTGTATTGGTTTCCAGGTTAATAGTTGCACCAAAAGCTCCCCCCCCGTTGGTTGACGTCCCGACACCGCGTTGAATCTGTAAGCTATTTACAGAACTGGTAAAATCGGGCATGTTCACCCAAAAAACGCCATGCGATTCGGGGTCGTTCAGGGGAATTCCATTTACCGTAACATTTATGCGCTGTATGTTGCTGCCTCGAATCCAAAGTCCGGTATAACCAACTCCTGCACCTGCATCAGATGAAGTTACCAACGATGGCGTCATACTCAATAAGTAAGGCAAATCCTGCCCCAGGTTTTGATTCACAAAATCTTTTTTACTTAACAAACTAAAAGTTACAGGCGTGTTTGCGTCGGCCCGTGTGCTTTTCACAATAATTTCATCAGCTAAAATACTTTTGGCTGTTAAGGTAAAGTTGAGTTCCAGGTTTTTAGTAACTTCAACAGTTTCTTGCAGTTTTGTAAATCCTAAAAAAGAAGCAGTCAAGGTGTAGTTCCCAATTTTATTTACTTCAAGTTGGTAACATCCCTGTAAATCAGTAACAGTCCCTTTTGGCGAATGTTCGAGTTGGACGTTGGCACCTGCTAATTTATTGCCGTCAACATCGGTCACTTTTCCACTGATTACAAACTGGGCTTGACTCAGCAAAGCCACAAACAATAATTGAAAAACAAATAATAACTTTTTCATTACAATAATTTTATGGCCCCATGATTTCAGTAATGAATAGTGCAGATTTTCCTGATTTTGTTCAGTTCCATTTGCAATAGCTATTCACTGCTTCACTGCCGAAGCCGGTTAAACAATTTATTGCAATGGGAGATTTGTTGCTTATTCCCTGCGCCGGCATTACCCGTATCAGGTTCAAAGGGTATGATCTCAGCCCGGATGGTAGGGCACCCCATTGTGAATTTGGGTACAAATCTATATTACTTTTTCAAAATCAGCAAGTGATTGCCGATTGAATAAATGAAAAAATAGCCCCCCTCTTCTTAAAGAAATTTTTTTTCAACAGATAAGATTCAAATTATTATTAAATAAGTAAAACTTTTGAAGTTTTTTTATAATTTGGGAGGGCAAACTATCATTGTGAAAAGAAGGAAAAAATAGTTTACAGCCCCATCTTGAGATGCTTTACAATACCTGATTGGGCTAAAGGAAATTGAAGGAGAAGCACTAAGTTTGAGTTTATTGAAATAAAACAACATAATTAATTCCTAAAATTCACCTTAAACAAATTAACATGGAAAACATCAATGGATTATTTTGGCTGGTTCCTGTGGCATCTATAACAGGGCTGGCTTTTGCCTTTCTCTTTTTTAAGCAGATGATGAAAGAGGACGAGGGAACGGATTTAATGAAGAAGATAGCCCAACACGTCCGGACAGGAGCTATGGCTTATTTGCGTCAGCAGTACAAAGTGGTAACTATTGTATTCATCATTCTGAGTTTGTTGTTTGTTTATTTGGCTTATGGCCTTCATACCCAAAACCCATGGGTACCTTTTGCATTCTTAACGGGTGGTTTCTTTTCAGGTTTGGCCGGTTTTTTTGGCATGAAAACCGCCACCTATGCCTCGGCAAGAACCGCAAATGCAGCCATGAACTCCTTAAATCATGGATTGAGAGTCGCTTTCCGGAGCGGCGCTGTTATGGGCTTGGTTGTTGTAGGTTTGGCCTTATTAGATATTTCACTCTGGTATTTGGTTTTAAATCATTTTGTAGATGCCACCGGTTCTGAAAAAATGATTGTCATTACTACCACCATGCTTACATTCGGAATGGGTGCATCCACTCAGGCGTTGTTTGCAAGGGTAGGTGGGGGTATTTACACCAAAGCTGCCGATGTGGGTGCCGACTTAGTTGGTAAAGTAGAAGCTGGAATTCCCGAGGATGATCCACGTAACCCTGCTACCATTGCCGATAATGTAGGCGACAATGTAGGTGACGTGGCTGGTATGGGTGCCGATTTGTACGAATCCTATTGTGGTTCGGTGCTTGCTACTGCTGCCATTGGTGCTGCAGCTTTTATGACTAATGAACAAACACAGTTTAATGCGGTTCTTGCCCCAATGTTAATTGCTGCTGTTGGCATTTTTCTTTCAATTATCGGAATTTATTTTGTACGGACCAAAGAAGGGGCATCAATGAAACAGTTACTTCGTGCTTTAGGCCTGGGCGTTAATATTAGTTCTGTTCTGATTGCCATTGCCAGTTTCGGTATCTTATATTTATTGGGACTCGAAAATTGGGTGGGGATTTCTTTCTCTGTGGTGGTTGGTTTATTGGCTGGGATTATCATCGGACAGTCAACCGAATATTTTACCTCGCATTCCTACCGCCCTACACAAAGAGTAGCCGAATCTTCACAAACAGGCCCTGCTACTGTTATCATTTCCGGGGTGGGATTGGGAATGATTTCGACAGCAATTCCGGTAATTACCATTTCTTTAGCAATTGTTCTGGCTTATTTATCAGCTATTGGGTTCGACGTTCATAACATGATTTCATCTGAAAATATTGGCTTAGGGTTGTATGGAATAGGTATTGCAGCCGTGGGTATGTTATCAACATTGGGTATCACCCTGGCGACCGATGCTTACGGCCCAATTGCCGATAATGCTGGTGGAAATGCTGAGATGAGCCACTTAGGGCCTGAAGTACGCAAACGTACCGATGCTCTGGACGCTTTAGGAAACACTACCGCAGCAACAGGAAAAGGATTTGCCATTGGTTCGGCTGCATTAACGGCACTCGCTTTGCTGGCTTCATATATCGAAGAAATTAAAATCGGGTTGGTCCGTCTGATTGACAACTCAGGTTCTGAAACCATTCAGGTCGGTATTCAGGAATTAACAAAAACCCAGGTTCAGCATTCGTCAATCATTGACTTTATGAATTACTATCAGGTTACATTAATGAACCCCATTGTAATCGTAGGTATTTTCATTGGTTCCATGATGGCCTTTTTGTTTACCGGTTTAACCATGAATGCCGTAGGCCGTGCTGCTCAAAGTATGGTTGAAGAAGTCCGCCGCCAGTTCCGCGAGATTAAAGGGATTTTAACCGGCGATGCCGAGCCTGATTATGCCCGTTGTGTGGCTATTTCAACCAAAGGGGCTCAACGCGAAATGATGTTGCCTTCTTTATTGGCCATAATTATCCCGATAGTTACAGGACTTGTTTTTGGAGTTGCTGGTGTCATGGGGTTATTGGCTGGTGGATTGGGTGCCGGATTTGTATTGGCCGTATTTATGGCTAATGCCGGCGGTGCCTGGGACAATGCCAAAAAATACATCGAGGAAGGAAACCTCGGTGGAAAAGGTTCAGCCAATCACAAGGCAGCTGTAACCGGCGACACCGTTGGTGATCCTTTTAAAGACACTTCAGGCCCATCACTGAACATCCTTATCAAATTAATGAGTATGGTTTCCATTGTAATGGCCGGAGTAACAGTGGCTTATAGTTTGTTTTAAGAATTGTAGAATTTGAAAAAGAATAATGCAAAAAGTCCTATCAGGTTTTGGTAGGACTTTTTCTTTATAAGAACAAAAAAGCAATCAATACTGCAACTTCAAAACCTTTTGGGCAATAACTTCCAGAGGAAGGATAAACTCCGCGGCATCTAATTTTATTGCCTCTTTGGGCATGCCAAACACAATGCAGCTTTTCTCGTCCTGGGCAATGGTGTGTGCCCCGGCTTCTTTCAATTCCAGCAATCCGCGCGCACCGTCGTCACCCATTCCGGTCATGATTACGCCCACCGCATTTTTTCCGGCAAATTTTGCTGTAGAGCGGAAGAGAACATCTACCGAGGGCCGGTGGCGGTTTACCAACGGACCATCGTTAATTTCTACATAATACCGGGCACCGCTTCGTTTTAAAATCAGATGGTGGTTTCCGGGGGCTATTAATGCCCGTCCACGGATAACGGTGTCGTTATTGGCGGCTTCTTTTACCGATATTTTGCAAAGCTGATCGAGCCGGTCGGCAAACGAACGGGTAAACTGTTCAGGCATGTGCTGAACAATCACAATTCCCGGGCAGTCGGCGGGTAGTTCCTCCAAAAATATCCGCAATGCCTCGGTTCCGCCAGTGGATGCTCCCACAACAATTACTTTTTCGGTGGTTTTTATCATGCTGTCTGAAGCTGAGCTTTTAGGCATGATGGCATCGGCGCTCAATTTGGGTTTCACTTCCATTGGACGGGTAGGTAAGGGGGGCACTTTTTTCCGATGTAGTTTTGCGGCTGAGGCTGCCTTTACGGCATCACGGATACGTATTTTTGATTCTTCAATAAATTCTTTGGTACCCATTTTGGGTTTGGTAATTATTTCAACGGCTCCATATTCAAGTGCCCGGATGCCGGTTTCGGTTCCTTTCTCGGTAAGGCTTGAGATAATAACAACGGGGATGGGGTGTTGGGTCATTATTTTCCTCAGGAAAGTTAAGCCGTCCATGCGGGGCATTTCAATATCAAGGGTAATTACATCGGGTACTTCGTGGGCAATTTTACTGGCGGCATAATAAGGGTCGGCAGCCACGCCCATCACTTCAATGTCGGGGTCGGAATTTAAAATTTCGGCCAGAGTTTGTCTCACAACGGCAGAATCATCCACAATAAGTACTTTAATTTTATCTCCCATGTTAAGTGCTTTTTTGGATTAGTTTCATCAGTACAACGCCTGTTTCGGTATTGAACCTTATTTTTCTGCCTTGTTTGCCACCGATACTTTTTCCGGTTATCTTTATTTTGAGCTCGGCAAGCATGTTTTCAGCAATCTCAATATTCCGTTCGCCAATCTTAAACATGTTGGTTTTGGTATCAACAACTTCGCCGCCACCAAATATTTTGGCTTGAATATTTCCCTTTGAAGAGCCCATAAATAGCATCTTCTCCACCAGTTTTTGGATGGCAATATTCCCATACTTTGGCGAGGCCAACCCTGTACCGTTCCAAAAGGGAAGCATGTAATGGTTGATTCCCCCGATTTTTTTCACGGGGTCGTATAAACACACGGCTACGCATGAGCCTAAAATGGTATCCACCAAATGAGGTTCCGGCTCGGCAAACAAAGCTGCCGGATATAGGTAGTGCGTTTTAATGTTATTTTCTTGTTCAGAAGACCTCATCCTCGCTATTTCCAAATATGAATTCATTTCCATCAAGTGCATATCCGTCGCTATTGGTATCGTCTCCTTCAGGGATTGAAATAGTAAAAATGGAGCCAATGCCCCGCTTGCTGGCAATCTCTATATTGCCATTCATCAAGTCGAGCAGCGATTTTGTGACAGATAACCCTAATCCGTGCCCCGGATTGAGTGAGTTGATGGAGGCATCTAACCGCTTGAAACGGTCAAATATTATTTCAAGGTTTTTTTTGTCAATTCCTATTCCAAAATCCTTAACCATTAACTTCAAACTGTTTTCATCTCTCCAGGCCTTTACCTCAATCCGGTTGGCGGCATTGCTGTATTTTATTCCGTTGCTCAGCAGGTTCGAGATAATGAGTTTTAGTTTCTCAGGATCGGTTCTAAAAAAGTGGGCGTCGGAAAGGGCTTTATCTAAATCGAAGGAGAAGTTTATTTTTAATTGTTTTTGTTCAGCCTTGTATTTGTAAGCACTTATAATGCTTGTAATCAGTTGACTGATGTCCGTTTTAATGTATTCGGGAGATGCTTCGCCGGCCTCGATCCGGGCAGCAGTAAAAATATTTTTTAATTGAAAATCAAGCTCAAAAGCCTCAGAATGGATGAGTTCTGCCATGCTTTTAATTTTAATAATATCACTCTCTTTGGAAGCAATAATATTCTTTGACAACCCGAGGATGGAGGCAAAAGGGTTTACAATCTCATTGGTAATGTTTGATATAAAATGGCTCTTTAATGCCTCCGATTCGGAGAGCTTCTCGTTAACCGACTGCAACTCTTCACCCTGTTTTGCCAGCATCACGGCCATTTCTGCCGACTTTGCCAACCTTATCTTTAGTTGCTCAATTAATTCTTTATCTGACAGCATGTGCGGAAGTGTTTTAGGTTTTTTTAAATATAGTAGGTTTGATGCTTTTCAAAGGTACATTCATGTTGGTGATTGATTCAGAATGACCTAAAAGAAAGAACCCCTCTGGTTTCAACTTTTGGCAGAGCTTGTTAATGACCATCTCCTGGTTTTCGCGTTCGAAATAAATCAGGGCATTGCGGCAAAAGATGATATCAAACTGGTCATTTACCTGATAGGTGTTGTCCATAAAGTTTAACCGTTGAAAACTGACTTTGTCGCGCAGGGTTTTAACTACACGGACCCTGGGGTCGTTGTGGTCTTTGGAACGTAAAAAATATTTTTTCTTTATGCTTAATGGTATAATTGAAATTTTTTCTTCCTTGTACACCGCGTTGGCACCAGTTTGTAGCATCTGAGTCGAAATATCGGTAGCCAAAACCTGATAATCGAAACCCGGGTTTTTTTCTTTAAACTCCTGAAGAACAATGGCTAAAGTATAAGGTTCTTCGCCCGATGAACAGCCTGCGCTCCAAACTTTGAAGGTGCCGCGCCCGTGCAATTTAAAAAGCTGCGGCAGCAGTTCGGTTTCAAGAAATTCAAAATGGACGGGTTCCCTGTAAAAATCCGTTTTATTCGTAGAAACAACATCCATCATGTGGATAATTTCATTTTCGCCTTCGCGGCTGAAAACATATTCAATGTAAGTCTTAAAATCGGGAATCGCCAAATGTTTGAGCCTTTTATGGAGCCTTCCTTGTAAAACGACTTTTTTGATGGGGGGCATTTTTATCCCATAATTGCTCTGGATAAATTGACTCAATTGCTTGAATTCCAAATCGGTTAAAGTAGCTTTGTAGATATTGTTGTACAAGTTGTTGTCCATAGAATGAAAACTAAATCAGGGAATTGGGTCTATTTTTCCTGTGCATCAATACTGGAAGCAGTTTCAAGTTCTTTTGCAATGATCAATTCTTCGGAATTAAAAATCAGATCAATGTTCAAAAGCATGATGAAACCAACCTCGAGCCGGTACATCCCCTGAATGAATTCAACTTTATATTTGGTACCTATGGTTGGCGATTCTTCAACATCATTGTCAGTTATTTCCAGAACTTCATCTACCGCATCTACCAGTATGCCTAATTGGACAATTTCTTCTTCAATGGTAACATTCAAAACAATGATGCACGTGTTTTGGGTAAACTCCGTGGCTACCATGCCAAATTTTATCCGCATATCAATTACGGGTAGCACATTGCCGCGCAGGTTGATGACTCCCCGCATGAATTCAGGAGAATTCGGGACCTTTGTCATGGGCTTCATCTCAAGTATGGTGAGCACCTTTGAAACATTTACCGCAAATAATTCTTTGCCAAGCTTAAATGTTAAAAAGGTATTCACTTCATTGGCGGTTTTTATATCATCTACATCCATATCACCCTCCTATTTTTATTTCATTATTGGCAAATAGTGTTATTAACTTGTTGGTATCCATAACTAAGGCAACGGTACCGTCTCCTAGGATTGTTGCACCCGAAATTGATTGTTGATTTTTATACATCTTGCCCAGAGGTTTTAATACCGCCTGATACTGGCCGATGATGTAATCCACGGTCAGGCCGATTTTAGTTTCACCGTATTGAACAGTTACCACATGTTGTGTGTCGGGAGCAGTCCCATCCATTTCAAAAAGCCCACGGAGGTTTAAATAGGCAACCTCTTTATCGTCGGTCCGGATAAGGTGGTTCACGGCATTCTCAAGCACGTCGCGTTTGAATTCATAACATTTATTTACCGAAGAAAGAGGGATCACAAATTTGGTATCACTTATTTGTACCAATAGTCCGTCAATAATTGATAGGGTCAACGGTAACCTGATGGTTATGGTGGTTCCTTTGTTTACTTCTGAATCAATTTCCACTTCGCCCCTGATTTCGGCAATTTTCCGTTTTACAACATCCATTCCTACCCCACGGCCTGAAACCTTGGTTACTTTTTGTGCGGTACTGAATCCCGGAAGGAAAATCAGATCAAGCGCCTCTTTTTTGCTGAGTTCGGTATCGGCATCAATAATCCCTTTCGAAATAGCATGGTTCTTAATAGCTACAGGATCAATACCTTTACCGTCGTCGGCAATCTGGATGATGACATTGGTGCCGGAATAAAACGATTTTAAAAGGATGACCGATTTTTTTGGTTTTCCAAGTTTTATCCGCTCTTCGGTAGGTTCTACCCCATGATCCATGCTGTTCCTGATGATATGCATCAAAGGTTCGGCCAGCATTTCAATCATATTTTTATCGAGCTCCGTATCGGTTCCTTCCGATTTAAATACCACCTCTTTATCCAATTCGTGCGAAAGCTCGCGTACCAGCCGTTGGAAGCGGGTTAACATGGTTTCAATTGGAATCAGCCGGATGCTGAAAACATCGTCGCGTAGCCGCCTGGAAATTTTCTCAACCTCCTCAGCAATTGGGAGAAGACCCGTTGACTCCGTTTCTTGGGCAAATAAACTCAACCGGGCCTGAATGGTAACCAATTCGCTCACCCAGTTAATGAGATTATCAAGTTTTTCTGACGAAACCCTGATACTGCTTATATTTGAGTCGGAAGATGATACTCCTCCGATTTTTGTTTGGGTCTCTTGTTGTTTTTCTTTTTCGTAAATTTTCTCCAGATCGTGGGTAAGGAGCATCATCTGTTCCAGATCAATTTCTTTCTGGTTCTTTACGGCCTCTTCAATAATCCCAATAAACGATGATTCATCCAAAAGGTTGAGTTCCGATATTTTTTGGACCTTTAGATCACATTGGTCATCGGCAAAAATGAACACCTCGCTTATAGCATTAATACCCTGGTTGGTAGCTAAAAACAAATCCCAATAAATATAGCATTTGGTGGCTTCAATGGCATCAATGCCTGGGATGTGGTCGTATCTGGGAAAAACTTTTGATTGCCCCAAATCACAGAGCTCATCAATTAAGAACAGGGGATTGGTCCCAAAGTTAAAGATGTTTTGGTGAGGCTTAAAACTTATGTAATAAGTGGCATGTTCTTTATTTTGCCTGGGGTCAACGGGTTGAATGGTTTTCCCTTCGGTTTCAGCCATTATGTTTTCGTTGACGATTTCCAGAATCTTGGCAATCAGCAAATCGTGTTGTACTTTGTTGGTATTGTCGGAATCCTCTTTTTCCTGAACCAACGATCGGAGATGATCCACTGAGGCTAGGGTAATATTCAGAATATCATTGTTGATGGACAGTTTGTTGTTTCGGATTAAATCGTAGATGTTTTCAAGGTGATGGGTGAATTTATCCATTTTGATAAACCCAAACATGGCGCTACCGCCTTTAAGAGAATGCATGACCCGGAATATTTGCTGGATCAGATCGGGATTTTTAGGCTGGCTCTCCAGCGCTAATAATGCCTTTTCCAGTTCATTGATCAGGTCGTTCGCCTCTTCAATGAATTTATCTCTGAATTTTTCCATTATCGTACTACTTTTTGGATTGCTGCAAGAAGTTTCTCAGGAACAAAGGGTTTGATTATCCACCCGGTGGCACCGGCATCTTTGGCCTCCATCTTTTTTTGTGTTTGCGACTCAGTGGTTAAAAACAGGATGGGGACAAACTGGTAATCGGCCTTTGCCCGTACATTTTTGATGAACTCTATTCCATCCATATTTGGCATGTGCAAATCGGTGATAATTAAGTCCAACTTGCTCCCATCCAAAAATTTCAAGGCGTCTAGTCCATCAACACCTTTAAGCACATCGTGTCCTGCATTTTCTAATGTGAAGCTAACTACTTCCCGTATGCTTTCGGAATCATCTACTATTAGAATTCGTTTTCCCATTGCGGAATGGATTTAATAATTAATTAAAAATGCTGTTTAGTCCTGATTTGGCAAATAAGCTTGCATGGTCTTCATTCAGGTTCATGTTGATGGTCACATCAATCTTCTTTTTTTTACACGTGAGTTCAAAAGCTTTTAAAAGCTGCAAAATGCTCAGATCGGCCTCTTCAACTTCTGATAAAACTATCACACATTTGTTGCAATCTTTTACGGCTTTTTTGAATTCCTGTTCAATTTGTGCCATATTCGATATGGTTAGCTTACCCTTCATGGTCAAATTTACTGAATTGTTCTTTTTATCCTTTGTGGAACTTACCTGAAACTCCTTCATAAAGCAACGGTTTTAGTAATAATTATGTGTGTATTTATAGCCTCTAAAATTATCTAAAATAATTCAATATCATCTTCAAAACTACTGCTGTTTTGCTCATCGGTTATTCCAATGTTCGAGCTTCCGAATTCCAGTGCCTGTTGGTGAATATCACGTTCGCTCTTCATGGTGTACATCTTTTCAAGTTTCTTGATCAGTTCACTGTCGTCAGCTACCAGTGTTTTAAGCTTGTCGTAATTAACTTTTTTGTTGATATCATTTAGGTGGTTGACAATTTCTTCGACAGTTTGTTTAAAATAATGATAATATTCAATGTTTTTTAAGGATGAGGTAATTTCTTCAGAAATCCCGATGCTGATTTTTCCGTGATCTTTTGCTATTTTTTTTACATCGGTTAATTTTTGCGTTAACTCCTTCAGGGCATCGTCCCCCAGGTCCTGGTTTTTTGCATCGGGCTGAAATGTTGAAAACAGTTTATTCAGTGAGGCGACATGCTGGGTGATATTGTTTAAGTTGTTTTTAAGGGAGTTTGAATTCAGTTGGAGTTCGGTTAATAGAATCATCAGTCGGCTCATGAGCTCAATGCCAAAATTCTGACCATTGGCTTTCAATAATTTTTCAAAGTTCCGGACCTCGTTCCGCAAGGATTTCTCACTTTCAAAGATGTTCCCAAATTTCTGTTTAAGTGAAACATACAAGTTGTTGATAGCACCAAAGACGGTGGTTGATTTTTGCCAATCGGCGGCTAATTGAATCATAAAAGAACCGTATAACTTTTGACTTTCATTGATTTGGTCCATGAAAGTATCCTCAAACTGGTTGTTGCACTGCAGCAATGAAAGGTAGATGTTGTTCAACTCTTTCATTTCATGGCCTACCTCAATAAGCTTGCTGGTTATTTTTTCTATCGATGTTTGGTAATCTTTATTGGTATATAACAGTTGGGCTACCTGAATGTCGGCAATCTCAGGTATTTTAGCCACAAAATTCAATTGGTCCTCTAAATATTTTTCAGGAAATTCGGCTATTTCCAAATCCGACAATCCTTTAACCAGCTCTTTTTGCGACAACTGGATGTGTTCCATTTTTTGCCTGATAATGTCGTGGTATTGAATATTGGTGATAATCTCGCCCATGTTGGCAAAGCAATTTTGGGTACGGCGGTTTAAATCCAGCATAAAATTATCGGGCCAGTATTCTTCAAAAGAAAGCTTTTTAATATCGTTGGCCACATTTTTTAATTGGTCAACGGCATCGGTCCGTTCCAGGCTTTTTGTTAAGCTTGACGTGTCTTTTAAATGAAGTATTTTGTTGTTCAAGTCGTCAGAATCATTTCCAACGGCTTCAAATTTTGCATGAATACTGTCAATGCTTTTTTCAAGCAAAGTCACACTCTGCTGCAATTCGGGTTTGTTGGCCAAATCGATATAGGTTAAATGCAGTTTTAAATTGGCCAGGAGGTATTTGAGGGTAATTAGGTTTTGTTTGTAATTGTTGAAAGGGACAATTAATAAATCGAATGACGAAAAGGTAATGGTTAGTAAATCATTAACTTTTACTGTTTTGAGTTTCACATCGTCAATTGATTTTTTTTGAAGCAGGTTCTTCTCTTTGAGCCGTTCGGTAATTTCTTGTAAATCTTTATTAAAAAAATCTGCCATGTTATTGTTGGCTTCTGAAATGGTTTTTACATGTTTGTAATATTCTTTCAGGAGTTTATTGAAATAAAGAAAGTCTTTGGATGAAATGGTATGTAACGAACCGATTTTTTTATCAATGGTATTTAAGGTATCAATGATTTGATTGCGAGGAAATTCCTGCAAAAAATCATTCAGCGCTTTTTGATTCGGGTGGTTCATGTTACATGTTTTAAATCTATAAACTTATAATCCATTACAATTGTTTAATGTAACAATAATTATTTTTACATTGTTATTTAGTTTTTCAAGTTATTCAATATATTTTAAAATATGGCAAAGCCTGTATTGCTTATTGTTGATGATATATTTGTGAACCGCATTTTGCTTTCCGAAATTGCGAACGAAATTGGTTGTACCTATAAATTGGCCAGTAACGGTAAAGAGGCTATTCAGTTGCTGCAAACCCAACATTTCGATTTGGTATTAATGGATATCGAAATGCCTGTAATGAATGGTTTGGAAACTACCAAACATATACGGTTAATGAAAGATGCAAAACTGGCCAAGACACCTATCGTGGCTTTAACCGCGCATAATCCAAACGATTTTTTCGACGAATTCAATTCCGCCGGATTTGATGAATTGCTTACCAAACCTTACCTGATTAGTAAAATCCAACAGGTGGTCGAACGGTTCGTAAAATAAGGATTGACTGAAGATTTTAAATCTTTTCAAACCTGTTGTCGCTTTCTGTCTCATGGAACATATTCAGCCTGGCACCTTTAGGTGAACCCTGATTCATTTGGGATTTTGCTTTTTGCGCCGAGGCTGTTTTTGTTTGAATAGCTGCATGGTGATACGATTTTTTGTCTGTTTTTCCCGATTGGGAAACATTCCCGGTTTTAAAGAATGATACAATTTCTTTTAGCTGCTCGGCCTGCCCGGCCAATTCTTCCGAACTTGAAGCCAATTCTTCAGCAGAGGCTGCATTTTGCTGGGTTACCGAATTCAATTGTTGAATGGCACTGTTGATTTGTTCGGCCCCGTTGTTTTGTTCCTGCGAAGCTGCGGCGATTTCTTGCACCAATTTAGCCGTTTTCTGGATTTCCGGGGCCAGGTCGGTCATCAATTTTCCTGCACCTTCGGTAACATCAACGCTGGTTTTTGAAAGGATGCCAATCTCGTCGGCAGCAATTTTACTACGTTCGGCCAGTTTCCGTACTTCGGCAGCAACCACGGCAAAACCCTTGCCTTGTTCGCCGGCGCGGGCAGCTTCAACCGCGGCATTCAGTGCCAAAATGTTGGTCTGGAAAGCAATGTCGTTGATGATGGTAATCTTTTGGGCTATCTCTTTAATGGATGTTAAGCTTTGTTCCGAGGCTTTACCCACTTTGTTTACACCGTCAAGCGCAACGGTTGATATTTTCTCGGTTTGCAGGGCGTTGTCGGCGTTTTGCAAAATATTGCTGGTCATCTCTTCCATCGATGAGCTTACCTCTTCGGTTGACGAGGCTTGCTCCGATGCCCCTTGCGACATTTGCTGCGAGGTGGCGCTCATTTGCATGCTGGCATCGGCAATGTTGTCGGCACCGCTTATAATGTTTTCAATAACTTCTTTCAATTTATTAGTCATTTCTTTAAGCGAATAGGCTAAAACACCTATTTCATCCTTTTGATTAACATCTAACTCAACCGTTAAATCCCCATTCGATAAACTTTCGGCAAATTGAACCCCTTTTGCCAAAGGTTTGGTAATTGAATTGGTTATCAATAGCGAAACAATTATTGTAAACAAGAGGGCTGTCAGCATGGAAATTATAATTACAACCCGGGCACTTACCGATTGTTTTTCATTTTTCGCAATCATGTCATTGGTATTGCTCAAGTTATTTTCTAATGCAGCAACAAAAGTTTTACCCATTTTGTCTGAAATAGGAACCATGCGGTGGTATGTTTCATCGTACTTTGCCATTAATTGGTTTTTTTCTTCATTGTCTGTGGTTTGCGAAAGCGCTTTAATCAGCCCGTCCAAATCAACATAAATAGTTCTCCAATCATCATATTCGCCTTTTAACTGGGCTATGAGTTCTCTTCCTTTTTCAGACTGCCGGGGACGGTTCAGTATGTTTGCCCAATGTTTATCAACTACCTTCCAGCTTTTGTTTCTTTTTTCGAGCACATTTGCAAAATCTGATTGAGTAGCATTGCTTTCATTGACATACATAAAAACCTCTAAGGTTTGGGAACGGATGGTCATCCGTTCGCAATCCATTTTAGAAAAGTCGATCAAATCGGGCATGCGGTTTACTTCAATATTATGCATGTTTGAACTTAAGGTTGTGATTGTGTAAAAGGCTAAAGAAAAAATGGCAACCATAATTACGATTAGTGTACCAAATGCTGTCCATAGCCTGCTTCCGATTTTGATGTCTTTTAGTTTCATAGCTTTATAATTTAAATAGTTGGTTAATTGTACTGGTAGTATTTTTCATTTATTTTTAGTTTCCGGTTGATTCATTACCAGAATTGGCTTGGGTTACTTCAAGTATTTCGTCGGTTGAAAAAACCTTGTCCATATCCAATAGCATAATGAAACCGCTTTCTTTTTGGGCCATACCCAAAATGAATTCCGATTTGTATTTTCCCCCGATGCCGGGAGGCTGTTGAATCTGTGATTCTTCCAGTTCCATCACCTCATCTACCGAATCAACTATGGCGCCAAGTTTTACCTCTTTACCCTCGATGTGGACATTTAATACCAAAATAGCGGTGTTGGCACCCAATTCAGTAGCAGGCATCCCAAATTTTATCCGGGTATCAATTACCGGGAGCACGGCCCCGCGCAAATTGACAACACCTTTCATATATTCAGGCGCTTTGGGGATTTGGGTAATGGGGAGCATCTCCAAAATGTTCAGAACGTTGCTAACATTGGCGGCAAAAAACTCTTTACCCAGCCGGAATGTTAAGTACGTATGCGTGTTTGTTAGCGTGTCATTGTTCATGGCTGTCCCTCCAATTGGTTAAATAATTTGTTCAGCAATGCTTACTCCGTAATGCGGGATAAAATGTCGTCCGGGAAAAACAGATTTCCATTATATACTTCGTGAATGGCTAAATCTATTTTTGAAAAAATCTCGGTTTTATTCACGAAACCTTTGAATCCCGATTCCATGAGCCGCAATAAGAAAATATTTTCAAAATGCATGGTAATGGCAATAATTTTCAGAGTGGGTAGCTGATAGGTAATTTTTTTGCTCGTGGTAAATCCATCCATTTTAACCATGACAATGTCCATTAGTATGATATCGGCTTCATGAATGTTTTTCATTTCCATAAATTCCTCACCACTTCCAGCTTCCCCTATCACTTTGTGGTTCAGCTTTGATTCCAGGTAAAACTTTAAATCTTTTCTGAAGTAATAGTTGTCGTCCACAATAATGATTTTCATTCCGAGTCTTAATTATATTATAAAGTTAGTGCAGTTGCGCGATTTTTCATAGAGGACATTTCCTAAAAATGCGGGGTGGTTGGCCTTAAAAATAGTAGGTGTAAACCCCTAAGGATTTTATCCGTTCTTGGGAGACATTATGTGCCATCTACATTAAAAAATCAGGTAATTAATAAGTTAAAATATAATTGAAGATTATTTTTTTGATGAAAGGTTGAAAACAACATTTGGGACAGGGATGAAATTGGGAGCAATGCTTCAATGGCAAGTTCTTAAAATGGAATTAGAGATGGTTTTATTGCTTTAAACTATTGAGTAACAGTGTATCTATATTGAAGCAGAGTGTTTTGCAACACTTTTGTATCATCTGGTTTAGTGAAACCATGGCGCGACTGACCGGTTTATTTTTTTCTGTTCAATATCTCAGTTGAGGATATCTGGTATATACCGAAAGCTTGTTACTGTCAAACAACAGTTCAAAAAAATAAAAAACACCTAGGAGTTTTGATGTTTGATCGGGATTTCAATTTTTACTTGCATCCCTCGGTTTTTATGGCTGGTTATACCAAAGTAGCCATTAAAGCTTAAAACCCTGTTTTGGATGTTCGGCAGCCCGTTTCCCTTTTCGTTTTGTTGAACCTCTTTAACGTTAAAACCTATTCCATCGTCGGCATAATCGAGGTTAATCCGTCGGGTGGTTTCATCAAACATCAATTGGATTAGAATTTCATTTGCCTTAGAATGTTTTAAGCTGTTATTGATAAGTTCAAGGATGATCCGGTACAACGAAATTTCGAGACTTGTATTAAACCCCTTTTTTAAATTTGATTTGAATTGAATGTTTACCCTCTGAATTTGGTTAATCCCATCAATAAAGCTTATGAGCGTGTTTGTTAACCCAAATATGCTTAATGATCTAGGGCTTAGGTTGTTTGATATTTCGCGGAGGGTTTGTATGGCCTCGTCTATGTTGTTGGTCCCTTTGTCAATAATCATCTGTTTTTTATCTGAGGCTTCTGTTTCGGCGAGCCACTGAAAATACAGTTTAATAGTAGAGAGTAAAGGCCCCAGGCCATCATGAAGTTCTTTCGAGAACCGGTTGCGCTCCCTTTCCTCCCCTTCGATGAGGGCCGTGTATAATTTCCGCTCCATTTCCTTTTTTTCGGTGATGTTCTCTTTAACAGCTACAAAATGGATGATAGTGCCCAATGAGTCATAAACTGGTGAAAGCGTGGCCGATTCCCAGTAAAATTCGCCATTCTTCTTTTTGTTGCAGAATTCGCCATTCCAGGAATAACCGGCTTTAATGGTTTTCCAGAGTTCAGCATAATCGGTAGCAGGGGTCAATCCTGATTTTAATATATTGGGATTTTCCCCTTTTACCTCATTAAAAGTATATCCGGTAACTTCGGTAAATTTGGGGTTCACATATTCTATAATCCCCTCCGGATTGGTGATAACAATTGAAGCGGGGTTTTGCTCGATGGCGCTGGATAGAACCCGTAGTTCGTTTTCAATCAATTTGCGGTCGGTAATGTCTTGAATTACCCCGATCACTTTTGATGGTTGCCCGTTTTCATCTTTTTCCAGTTCTGCTTTTGAATGGACATAATAATTCAATCCATCGCTTTGCCGTTTAATTTGAAATTCCACATTATAGGGGGTGCTTTCAGTTACCAGCAAAGTAAGGGATTCATCCATCACATAGCGGTATTCTGGCAGAGGGGCTTCTTGTATTTTTTTAAGCAGGAGTGTTTGGTCAGTTGCTTCAAGTCCATAAATACGGAGTGCTTCATCAGATTCCCAAATGGTTCCGGTTTTTAAGTCAATCTCCCAATTGCCTACTTTGGCCAAGGCTTGTGCATCTTGCAACCTTTTTTTGATTCTTTCAGAATGTTCAATCGCGTTTTTCAAACTATTCTGAGTTTCCCATAAATCGGTTAAATCGTTCAGGTTGGCCCAAATTCCAATGACTTCGTCTTCTTTAAAAATGGGGACCAAAAAATATTTTAGAAATACGGTTTTCCCCCATTTGGTTGTATAGACTTTTTGTTCTGTAACAACACTTTTACCTTTAATACATTGTTTGATGGAATCGGTAAAGCCGATTTTAATCAAGGGTTCAAACGTTAAAAGATTTATGGATAGCGTGGCATCCAGCGAAGGTGAACCCATGATATGAGCAACGGCCGGGTTGGCTTCAATAATTTTGCCTTCGGGTGTAAAGTAAACAAACCCCGTGAGTGCATTCTGAAACATGCTGCGGACCTTGGTTTCACTTTCCTCGGCTCTTTCCTTTGCGGCGATTAGATTCTGTTCGGACTGTTTTCTTTCGGTAATATCTTCAACCATTGATATAATTTGGCTGATTGCCCCCTGGTCGTTTTTTAAAAACGAATTGTACCAAACACATTGGAGTATTTCCCCTTTTTTTGTATGGTTTTCGTTAATGTTTTTAAAATCGGTTCCTTCGCTTTGTTTTTTTTTCAAAGTCTCTTTTATTCCATTTTTGGCTTGTTCTGGAACAATAACTTCGAAGGCATTTTTACCAAGAACTTCTTTTTCGGTATAGCCAAATAATTTTTCGGCGGCCGGATTCCATTTTTGTACTCTCCAATCTGTATCCCATAAGATATAGGCTATGGGCATTTTATTGAACTGATGGGTTAAAAAGGATTCGTTTTCAGCAATCTTTGATTGTAATTCACTTTGTTTTTTAATTTCCTTTATAAACCTGCGATAAACAAAAACAAAGAAAATTAAAATGATTAAAAAAAATATTAAATGCGTAATGATGAGCGCTTTAATCTTACTACTGGTTATATGTTGGTACTTTTCCAACGAAACGGCTACACTAATTCCTCCCCGGTTGTCATCCAGTTTATATCCTTGGTGTGAATGGCATTTCATACAACTCTCTTCAACTTTCATGGAATTCATAAACCTCAAATAAGTTGCCCCATTAATTTTTTCAATACTGTTGAAGTTATTTTCCCCTTTTTCGAACCTTTGTAAGGCTATTGTTTCCCATTCGTCTGCTTTGTTTTCAGGGCGTATTGGGTTTAAACTGGTAATATGGCCAATCATCCCGTTTTGGCTTTTCGCAATTTCGTAAACTTGCCTTGTCATATAGGCAGGATTGATTAGGGTCAGTTTTTTGCCACTTACTGTGGTAATATCTTTTTCGGGCACAAAAGTTAAATACGGGTTTGAGGGCGTTTTGTCTGTAATTGGAACATATACTCCTCCATGCATGGCATTCCATTGGCGGTATAAAATATCTTTATTAAAACTAGCCTGTGCTTCAATGGTTGCATATTCTTTAACCGATTGTTTTTCGTTTATAATGTTCCAAACCAATGAACCCAGCGAAAGAAATATAAACCCGATTAAAAAAATTAAAAAAGTCTTCTTAATAAAAGCCGCTTCTTTATTCATTTGGTAAACTTTTAAGATGCATTATGGTATTAGACAATCGTATTTTAGATGTATAAAGTTGGTTTACAATTAGATGTTGCGTATTTCATTGAGAACCTGAAACTATAATCCATTTACTTCATTAAAAGCGTTAATTTTATATAGATACTATTTTTGTTGTTTTCTGATTTTGATTCAATGGCCTTATTCATGTACGCGTAAAGGTAACTTTACAAAAAGAATTGATGCCGATTAAAGATACTATTTCTGTCTAATTTAAAAAACAAGAGCTTTTATAATCTTTCGGTTTTATAATCAAGGTATCAAAATTACTTTTGATTCGGCGTTTCAAAATCAAAACTAATAAGGGGGGAAAGCCGATCCTGAAAATCAAGGATCGGCCAAATTCAAATATGAATTGTTTATTTATTCTCTTTTAAAAGATTAACAACCTGGTTAACTACATTCTCGGCAGTGTAACCTAATTTTTCGTCCAACACGGTGTATGGGGCGGAATGGCCAAAATGGTTCAGCCCAATAACTTTCCCCTTTGCACCAACCAAACCTCTCAAAGTAGAGGGCAATCCGGCCGTCAACCCCAAAGTTGGGGTTTCCTTTGGTAATACCTTGTTTTGGTATTCAACGGGTTGCTGGCGGAATAATCCTTCGGAAATGGCAGAAACAACTTTAACTTTTATCTGTTTCGTGTTCCGTAGAAGTTCAGCTCCGGCTACCAGTGTGGCTACTTCGGAACCATTGGCCACTAAAATTACATCGGGGTTTGCACTATCTTCTACAATGTAAGCACCCTTTTCAGCTTGCAAAGCCGATTGGTATTTCGATGTCCCTGCTACGGGCAGATCCTGAATGTTTTGCCGTGAAAGAATCAACGCTGTTGGAGTGTGGGTATTTTCCATGCCCATCTTCCATGCCACGGTGGTTTCGTGAACATCGGCAGGGCGAAGGGCCAACAAACCCGGTTTCCCTGAATGGTTATGCAATTCTTCCATTAACCGGATTTGGGCTTCTTGTTCCACAGGTTGGTGGGTGGGTCCATCTTCTCCCACCCGGAAGGCATCGTGGGTCCAGATGTATTTAACAGGAAGCTCCATTAGCGCCGACATGCGGACGGCCGGCTTCATGTAATCAGAAAACACAAAGAATGTCCCACAGGCAGCAAATATACCACCATGGGCGGCTATACCATTACAGACAGCAGCAAGTGTTAATTCTGCCACACCTGCTTGTAAAAACTTACCTGAAAAATCACCTTTAGCAAATGCTTTGGTCTTTTTCAAATAGGCTTCCGTTTTGTCTGAATCGGCCAAGTCGGCTGAGGCAACTATCATGTTGTCAACTTTGTCGGCTAATTCAGCCAACACATTTGCTGATGCTGCCCTTGTGGCTTGATGTTCTTTTTGTACAATGGCTGCATAGTCAATTTTTGGGGCAGCACCGCTTAAAAAGAAATCTAATTTTGAGGCCAATTCAGGATGTTCTTTGCGCCATGCGGCTTCTTTTTCTTTATGAGCTTTAACCTGCCCGGTCTTTGCCGCATGTGCTGTTTTATATAATTCAACAACTTCATCGGAAATCATGAACGGGTTGTCAGGGTTGCCGCCAAGGTTTTGGATGGTTTTTGAAAACGAAGCACCTGCAGCCGACAAGGGTTGGCCATGTGTTTTGGTCTGCCCTTCAAAGCTGTCGCCATTTTCGGTTACACAACCTTTACCCATAGTGGTTTTGCCAATAATTAAGGTTGGTTTATATTTTTCGTCATGGGCGGTTTTCAGTGCATTTCTGATTTGGTCAGCATCGTTCCCATTGATAGTGATGACATGCCAACCCCAGGCTTCATATTTTTTAGCCGTATCTTCCGATGTTACTACCGATGTTTTAGTTGAAAGCTGAATATCGTTCGAATCGTAAAACATAATCAGGTTCGAGAGCCCCAAATGGCCGGCAATCCTACCAGCACCTTGCGAAATTTCTTCCTGAACACCTCCGTCGGAAATAAAAGTATAGGTTTTGTGTGCCATCCATTCCCCAAAACGGGCAACCAAAAACCGTTCAGCAATAGCAGCACCAACCGCCATTGTGTGCCCTTGCCCAAGTGGGCCCGATGTGTTTTCTATTCCACGGGTAATATCTCTTTCAGGATGCCCGGGTGTGATACTTCCCCATTGGCGGAAGTTCTTGAGGTCGTCAAGGGTAAAAGAGCCTGTTAATGCCAATTGTGAGTAAAGCATGGGCGACATGTGACCTGGATCCAGGAAAAAGCGGTCGCGGAAAGGCCAGGTCCGGTCCTGTGGATCATATCGGAGGAATTCACTGTACAATACATTAATAAAATCGGCCCCGCCCATGGCTCCTCCGGGATGGCCCGATTTGGCCTTTTCAACCATAGCTGCCGATAAAACTCTGATAGTATTGGCAGCCTTTTCTGTAACTTGTTTATTCATTTTCAAATTTGTTGATAGTCTTTATTTTAAATGGATGTTGCCCAATTGTTTTATAAAATTGGGTTCGATTTGCAAAATTATTTTTTATTTATTGAATAGCTATGTTTTGCTCCTGATTTGTCCAAATTTTTATAATGTTAAAAATGCTTACCAGATAGTAATGTATTTCATATTTTATATATATTTGAGTAAGTTCCAGAGTTATCAGGCAGCTCATATTTTTTCAGAATTGAGTTAGATTGTTGCTGGCAATAGAATATCAGATGAAAAAAAACTTTACCATCCTTTTATTTTTATTGAGTTCTTTCATGGGCTTTGGGCAGATTCAGGAGTCGAAGGTAATTGCCGGATTGATTTTTCGGTTTGCCCAGTTTGTGGAATGGCCCAACGAATCTTCGATTGATACATTCCAGGTTTTATTAATTTCAGAAGACACATTAATCTACCAGGAGTTTGACTTGATTAGACAATCCCACAAACTAAAAGGAAAACCGATAAGAATTAAAATGTCAAATTCACTTAACGGCATTGAAAACATCCAATTGGTTTACTTTGATCAAGGATATGAAGACATTATAAACCGGATAGATGCCGCAAATGGTATTCAGCCCGTGCTGATCGTAACTTACAATTATACCGATAAGCTTTTGAGCATGATTAACCTTGTTAAAGACAAAAAGGATAAGAAGATAACATTTGAAATTAACAAACAGAATATTGATGGACGTGGCTTTAAATATTCCCCGGAACTATTGCTTTATGGAGGTTCTTTGATGGATGTTAAAGAACTTTACCTGAAAACCTATAGTGAATTACTGGAGAAAACCACTTCGTTAGAGAAGCTAAAAGCTGATTTAGATAAATTGGAAACCGAGAAAAAGAAATTCCAACTTCAGATTAACGGTTTGAATGACTCTTTTGAGGAATTGAAGAACGATATAAAGTTAAAAGAAGAGGAATACCAGAGGTTAAATGAACAGATTCGGGTGAAAGACGAGTCACTAAACAAAATGAACCGCATTTTAATCTCCAATACCCAAAAAAGTCAAATACTTGAAAAATCGCTGATCGTTCAGAATGATTCCATCTTTCGTGCAAAAAAGGAATTGAGTGAATTGAATATTAAATTGCTTGAGAAACAAAAACAGTTACAAGAAAATCAGGCGGTTATTTATACACAATCCACAAAAATAGAAACACAACAAAAAAGGCTTTACTTTTCCCTGATATTAGCCTTTGCTTTAGTAATTGTACTCATCTCTATTTACATTGCTTTAAGCGCGAAAAAACAATTAAACAACAAATTGAAATATTTGGTCGATAAGCGGACCATTGAATTAAAGAAGAGTCAGGAATACTATCTGAGTTTATTTGAAAATTCACCCGTTGCTGTTTGTGAATTTGACCTCTCAGAGTTGAGAGACTTTTTATTCCAGAATACTTCAGGTGGAGATATTCAAGCGTATCTATTTTCAGACGAATTTTACAGAACTTCAATAAAAAAAATAAAAGTGAATGACCTCAATATGCAGACTTTATTGCTGTTTGGTGCAGCAAGTAAAAAACAATTTATTGAGAATTATTATGAACTTTTTAACGAGGAATCATTCCGTGGATTACATAAAATGTACATTAAAATACTTAATAACCAGTCACAAACCGAATATGAAATCACCCGGGTATCATTTAAAGGAGAGATAAAACAATTGTATCAAAGCTTTATGGTATTGCCAGGCCATGAGAGTGATTACAGCAAGGTACTTATTTCAATGCTGGATATTACGGAATTAAAGGATTATGAACGGGAGGTAACCCGGCACCGCGATCATCTGGAAGAGTTGGTGCACGAACGGACCAAAGAGATAATTAAACTTAATGAAAGTTTATACCAGACCAACGAGGAGCTTCAAAGCAAGAATGAAGACCTGTCTAGCAAAAACCGACAGTTGAAAGAGCAGCAAGAGGAAATTACCACGTTGAATGAAGAACTTCTGGAATCGAACCATTTATTGGAAGATCAGAAAGAACAATTAGAACAACTCGTGCAAAAATTGAAAGAAACACAGGATCAATTGGTTGAATCGGAAAAGATGGCCTCACTGGGGTTGCTTACTGCCGGAGTGGCACATGAAATTAACAATCCCATTAACTTTATAAGCAGTGGCAATCAGGCATTGGAGATGTTGATTTCCGAACTTTGGGGGCATCTGGAAAACTTAAAGAGCAAGGAGTTTACAAGCAATGAACAATTTAGGCAGGAACTGCTGAATTTCGATAATGCCATTCAAAAAGGGGAATACCATCGAATGTTTGACGAAATTATAAATGGGATTTCATTAGGGGTGGAACGTACAACCGAAATTGTTAGAAGCCTCCAGGCCTATTCGCGAGATACAACAAACCTTAACGATTGGATAGAACTTGCCGATGCAGTGAATAGTTCTTTAGTAATTCTGAAAAACAAATACAAAGGGAGAATTAACGTGATTACCCATGTACAGCCCAATATTTATTTGAATTGTTCCAGTGGGAAAATAAATCAGGTATTTGTAAACATTTTTTCAAACGCCTTTGATGCTATTGAAGGTCAGGGCCAGGTAAAAATAAGCACAGCCATGAATAGTGCCGATAATAAAGTATTTATTGAGATTTCCGACAGTGGTAAAGGGATGGATAAAGATACCTTAAAAAAGGTTTTCGATCCCTTTTTTACTACCAAAGAGACAGGTAAAGGAACTGGCCTTGGACTTTATATTACTTATGGAATTATTAAGCAAATGAAGGGTACCATAGCCGTTACTTCTGAAATAAATATGGGCACCAATTTTATGATAACGTTACCGGCTAAAAAAGAAGAAACTTAATGGGAATTGTTGAATATAGTCTGTAGGGTTGAAATAATCTCGGTTTTATTCCAGGGTTTGACAATGTATTTGTGCAAAAGCGATTCATCAAGCCCCATCTCCTTGGCCTCCGAAATGTAATAAGCCGATAACATCATGCAGACTTTCTCCGGAGATTTGCTTTTAATGGCTTTAATTAGCTCAATGCCATTCATCCCGGGCATCTTTAAGTCGGAAATAATTACGAGGATGTCTTCCTTTCCCAATATTTCCAATGCTTCTTGACCCGAACTGGCAAGAAATAAATTAAACTCTTTCTGAAAATTGAACTTAAAAAGTTGGAGATTTATTAACTCATCATCAACATAAAGAATTTTATAATCTGGCATGGAAATAATATTTAGTGCAAAAATATAAAAATATTGATTAGTTGAACACCTCAGGATTCAAATTCCACGCCCTTCCAAAAAGCTATATAATTGGATATTTTTTTGTCTGAACCCTCCAATGTAGGATAGTACCAAGCTGCATCAAAATTCACCTGCCCGTTGACAGCAATGTTAAAGTACAAAGCTTTTCCTTTGCGGGAACAAATAGTGTAGGTATCGCTCTTGTTAAAAAAATCTGATTTAATTGATTCCGGGGGGAAGTAATAAACCCCATCATAAACCAGAACCGCCTCACTCTCTGCCAACACCTGCCCATTCCAAATCGCTTTCATTGCTTCAAATATGATTACCTGTTGAAACTCAAAACAGTCATGCTGCAAATTTGTTCGAAAGGGCTTGTATAATGTTTTCAACAAGATGTAGTTTAACTATTTAAAGGATAAGTGAAAGCAAATCAATTATTTTTTTTGAAAATCAGAATCTAAACAACTACTTTTGTGGCTTCAAAAGGATAGAGAATTGTATTTCAAAATAAAAATAAGCATGGTCCGATTGCATTTGATTTCTTTCATCGTACTATTTTCCAACCTATTTTTTAATAACCTGGATGCATTAGCTGCAACTGGTTCAGGCGATAACACCAAATGGGTTACTGTAACTCAGGACGAAGGCATTGAGGTTCAGGAACGATGGGTGACCAATGAAAAAAATATCAAAGTACGTGAACGTTCAGGTAAAATGAATTTGAATTGTTCCGGCGAAGATATTCTTGCCCTGATTTCAGACGCTTCGCGGACTCATCTTTGGATGAGTAACGTGGAATCGGTTACAGTAATTAAAACTGTTTCAGCCTCGGAATGGTATGTGCACACAAAATTAAATGCTCCATGGCCTTTTGGTGCTCAAGATATGGTTTCAAAGTACCAGGTTATCCGCGATAGCAACCAAAAGGTTTTAAAGGTGCTTATTTCCCCGGTTAACAATTTAATGCCTAAGCAAAAAGATGTTGAACGTTTAGACACCTTTTTTGCTGAATGGGAATTGACAACCACAGAACGGGGAAAAGTGAAAGTGACCTTTACCACCAAATCAACGGTTCCTCCCGAATATCCAAGTTGGGTTCAGGATCCGGTGGTACGGAAAGTGTTTTTTGCGAACCTCCGCAATTTTAAATCAATCTTGGTTAAAAGTTAATTTATTATACCCGTAAAATTTGCATGATGAAATTAGAAGCTATTGAAATAGGTGTGGGAATCGGTCCATTAAGATTTGGAATGACCCGCGAGGAGGTGAATTCTTTGTTAGGTGAAGCAGATGAAGTGGAGTACATTGAAGCCACTACCGAAGATGAGGAAAGTTCCATTATTTGGCATTACGATGAATTAGAGGTCTCGTTGTCATTTGCCGACGAGCCCGATTGGATGCTGGTAGCTATTGCCACAAGTTCAGAAGATGTGCAATTGGCTGGCAAAAAAGTAATCGGATCAAACAAAGAGTCGGTCCTTAAATTGGTTGCCGAATTTGGTTTGGGCGATGCCGATGAGGAAGATATAACCGACGAAGATGGGATTCCTACCACAGTAGTCTATTTGTATGAATCGGCCATGAATCTGTGGTTTGAAAATAATGAACTTACCGAAATTCAATGGGGTGCTATTTGGGATGAGGAGTCGTTGAATTAACAGGCTTGAAATTATATTTATAAGAATAGAAAAAATGGTTTGCCGACCATTTTTTTGTTTCATATCGGCTGTATTCACTAATAATCTTGAATTTTTAAATTTTATATAATGACGCTTCAGTGTGGAATTGTGGGGTTACCGAATGTGGGGAAATCCACCCTATTTAATTGTCTTTCGAATGCCAGGGCACAATCGGCAAATTTTCCTTTTTGTACCATAGAACCTAATGTGGGTGTGATTACCGTGCCCGACGAACGATTAAATAAATTGGCTGCTATTGATAATCCCAAAAGGGTGATTCCTACCACCGTGGAAATTGTAGATATTGCTGGTTTGGTGAAAGGCGCCAGCAAAGGGGAGGGGCTGGGTAATAAATTTTTGGCCAATATCCGCGAAACAGATGCCATCATTCATGTGTTGCGATGTTTCGACGACGATAACATCACCCATGTGGATGGTTCGGTAAACCCCATCCGCGATAAAGAGATTATTGATACGGAATTGCAGCTTAAAGACTTGGAAACCGTGGAAAGCCGCATTGCCAAAGTGGAAAAAATGGCCAAAACCGGGAACGATAAAAAGGCAGTAAAAACCTACGAACTTTTAACCAGGTACCGCGATGCATTGCTTAAAGGCCTTTCGGCACGTACCGTGGAAATTGATCCTCTGGCTAAGAAAGAGTTTCTGTCCGATCTGTTTTTGTTGACCGACAAGCCCATTTTATATGTTTGTAATGTGGATGAAGCATCGGTAAAGACCGGGAATAAATATACTCAGGTTGTTTTTGAAGCAGTAAAATCTGAAAGTGCCGAAGTCCTGATTATCGGTGCAGGCATTGAGGCTGATATTTCAGAATTGGAAAGCTACGACGAACGTCAAATGTTCCTTTCCGATTTAGGCCTAGAAGAGGCTGGTGTGGCTAAACTCATCAAATCGGCGTACCGTCTGTTGAAGTTGCAAACCTATTTTACTACCGGTGCCGACGAAACCCGTGCCTGGACCTTCCGCGATGGGATGAAAGCCCCACAATGTGCCGGCATTATCCACACCGATTTCGAAAGAGGCTTTATCCGTGCCGAGGTGATAAAATACAACGATTATATTTCGTTAGGTTCCGAGGCTGCCTGCCGCGAGGTCGGGAAAATTGCCATCGAAGGAAAAGATTATGTGGTGCAGGATGGCGATATCATGCACTTCAGGTTTAATGTGTAAATAGTAGAAAGAATTTTGCTGAAAACCGGAAGATACCTCCGGTTCTTTTTTGTTTTAATTTGAAAGGATAATTTTAACTTTGGAACCTTGAAAAAACTACTGCCATGCGAATATTTGTTCTATCGACCGCCCTTTTGACGCTACTTTTAAATCCGCTATTTGCCCAGCAACCCCTTCAACTTCTTTTAGAACAACGTGGAGAGGTTGTGGTTAGCATGGATGCTGCCAATATTTTAAACATCCCCAACCATTATGCTTGGTCATTCGAGCCGGCTGTTGGTGATAAGGTCAAGGTTTATCTTAATAAAAAGCAATATCAGGTGTTGCTTGATTTAAATATCCCTTTTGTTCCCGAAGCCATCCCATCAATGGCATTTGAAGCTGTAATGGCAGCATCGGTACTGGAAATGAAAAGCTGGGATGCGTACCCCGATTACGATACTTATTTGGCCATGATGCAGCAATTTGCACTCGATTACCCCGGACTCTGTAAGTTAGATACCATTGGTGAAACCGTGGAAGGAAGGCACTTGTTGGCACTTAAAATTTCAGATAATGTACAAACCGATGAGCAGGAGCCTGAAGTGTTTTATACTTCATCCATGCATGGCGATGAATTGACAGGTTATGTACTAATGCTGCGCTTTGCCGATTACTTACTGACAAATTACCCAGTGGGGACTGTGAAAAATCTGGTCGATAATCTTGAGATTTACATCAACCCGTTGGCGAACCCTGACGGTACATTTGCCTCCGGTAATTCCACAGTAAACGGGGCCACACGCTCCAATGCAAACTATGTGGATTTAAACCGGAATTTTCCCGATCCCAAACATGGGGAGCATCCTGATGGAGAAGAGTGGCAACCTGAAACTGTGGGCATGATGAGCTTTATGGACAAACATCATTTTGTAATGTCGATGAACTTTCATGGAGGCGCTGAGGTTCTAAATTATCCATGGGATACTTTTAGTGCCCGACATGCCGACAACAATTGGTTTATATGGGTATGCCGCGAATATGCCGATACCGTGCATACGGTTTCTACATCCTATATGTCGGATCTTGAAAATGGGATAACAAATGGGTACGATTGGTACGAAGTGGCCGGTGGAAGGCAGGATTATGTCACTTATTATTTGCATGGCCGCGAGATTACCAACGAAATAAGCGCTGTAAAATTGATTGATGCCAGTCAACTTCCTGCACATTGGGACTATAATTACCGGTCGTTGTTAAACTATTTAAAGCAGGCAACTTACGGAATACATGGATTGGTGACTGATACTGCTGGTAATGCTTTGGAGGCAAAAATTTTTATTGCCGGTCATGATAAAGATAGTTCCCATGTACGTACCGATGCCGATGGGGTATTTTACCGATACTTAAAGGCAGGCGACTACACCCTGACAATTGAAGCGGATAGTTTTGTAACGCAAAATGTTACGGTCAGGGTTAAGGATTATCAACAATCAATCCTTCAGGTTGAAATGCAAAAACCTGTTGGGGTAACCGAATTTAAAATCGGCAACTGGAATATCTATCCAAATCCGGTTTCGGAAGTTATGACGATTCAATGGCAACTATCGGCTTCAGATTTAAATCAAGTAGTTATTTACGATCAGGTTGGGAAGCTTGTACTCTCGCTGAGGGTTGAACAGGAAAATTATCGTAAATTGTTTACACTGGATGTGAGCGGGTTAAGCCCCGGTATTTATTTTGTGGGTGTTAATAATTCGATAGATGTCGGTTTTAAAAAACTGATCGTACAATAATTACCTGCCCCATACCAGAGATACCATTTTCTAAATCAACAGCAACCCCGATTCCCTCAAATCGTTGAACCATCGGGTTGAAAGAATGTCTTTTTGAAATTGTTTTTCGAAATTCTTTTCCATGTCGGCAAAAGAGGTTCTGCTATTTTTCATAATCTTCACAGAATCAATAAATTCCTGAAGCCAGTGATATTCTTCATGGGACATTGACAACGTTCTTGAACTACCTGGTTTATTCAAATATATTTTGGCTTCGTTGCCTTGTTTGTTTGCAGTTATTTCTCCTCCCATCCAGATGACTTGTTTCGTAGATTGTATCAGGTAGGTTTTATTTTTCAAATAACCTTGAACCAATTTCGGAGAAAGGGCGGTGCTTGGTATCTTGTCATCGAACCATTTGTGCAGGGGAAAATCAAATCCTACCCGGTGCATAAAATTGTACGTGGCTTTATTTAATCCTTGAGTATAATCAGGTTGATGGTTTGATGCTGGATCAGTAAAATGAAGTTCGTTATTGGCAAACGCCCCCTTATTTTGTGGTGGAATTTGAATTCCAAACGCTTTGGAGTTCTGGCTTACCGGGCTATGGCAAGTTAAAGCAAACCGGTGCCAAAAGGCCGATTGAATTAATCCTTTTTCAAACATTTGCCGGACAATTTCCAGCGAATCAATGGTTTCCTGTTGGGTTTGTGAAGGAAAACCAAACATTAAGTACGCATGGACCAGGATGCCAGCCTTCGAAAAGTGGTGAGTCACCTGTGCTGCTTGTTCCAGAGTCACCCCTTTATTCATTAATTGAAGCAGCCGATCCGATGCCGTTTCAATGCCACCTGTCACGGCAATACAACCCGAGGCAGCCAACAATTGACATAAATCGGGAGTAAATGCTTTTTCAAAGCGGATATTTCCCCACCAGGTTACCTGCAATCTGTTTTTTATGATAGCTAATGCCAGGTTTTTCAATAAAATCGGTGGAGCGGCCTCATCGGTAAAATGGAATCCATGTTGGCCGGTTTGTGCTATGATTGATTTCATCTTCTCAATAATTAATTCTACAGGTGGCGCATCGTACCTTTTGATGTATTCAAGTTGAGTGTCACAAAAGGCACATTTTGCCCAATAGCACCCGTGTGCCAGTGTCATTTTGTTCCAAAAACCATCGGTCCAAAGTTTGTGCATGGGGTTCACATTTTCAACCAGTGAAAAATATAAATCCAAGGGTAACCCTGAAAAATCGGGAACCCCTGTTTCGGCAAACGGAAGAGGATTAATGCCCGGATTTTGAAACCAAACCAAGGATTGATCCCTGATCCCTAAGGTTTTATGTAATTGGTTTTCATCGGCTTTTCCATCAAGGAATTGCAATAAATTAATAAAAGGAAGTTCTCCGTCATCATAAATAAGGTAATCGGCAAATTCAAAAATGCGGGTATCTGTCAATTCGCGGAGCTCTGTGGTGATGTACCCGCCACCCATTACAACCACTACTTCCGGGTAGTTTTTTTTGATGTGTTGGGCACAGATTAGGGCACCATATAAATTTCCCGGAAACGGTACGGTAACCCCGACTACTTTGGGATGGTGTTTGCTAAGATGCAGATCTAAAATTTCAAATAAAAACTGGTCGATGACATGTTCTTGTTCATTTATTAAAGAATGATAAATGGGATCGAAGCTTGGTGCTACCTTTGCCAAATGCGATTGGTAGCGGATAAGATCAAAACCGGGATGTAAGTATTTGCGGATCAGGTCCGACACGTCTTCAATAAATAGCGTGGCCAGGTATTTAGCTTTGTCATGAACCCCCATGGAACCAAAAAAAGTATCACTTGGTATAAGGCCTTTAAACCTAGGCCCTTCAGGTAAAAAATTACGGGTAGCAATGCGGTAGGCCAAGCTTGGGTTCCGCCCTTTTAGAAATTCCTTTACCGAATGAATGTTCTGTATGTAAAAAGATTGCATTGAAATGGTTTTTTGGTCGATACCATCTACCTGTAAATCATCGATCTCAGAAAATATCTTTTCTAACCCGGAAGCAGAAAACAGGGCATCAATGAGTTCAATTCCCAAATCGGCTTGTTCCACAGTGTAGTTGTGCTTTTTTAAAAATCCTTTGAGCACGGTAGTGGCAGGGTAAGGCGCATTGAGTTGGGTAAGCGGTGGGGTTAGTAATAAAATGGAATTCGATTGGAGATTCATTTGTTTGATTGTTTTGAGGTATTCAATGCAAACTTAACAAAAGTAGCTGATACTAAAACTAATCGTTGGACCTGATAAATTAAGCTTATTTGGTTATTTTTGCATCAAATCAATATAAATAAAGATGAAATTACTGGTTCTTGTGTTCACTATATTTTTCAACGCTATTTCAGTGTCTGGCTTATTTGCCCAAAAGCGGAAAGAAATTCCTCCCGAAACCCCGAAACTCATTGTTGGGATTGTGGTGGAGGATATGCGCTATGATTACCTTTTCCGTTTTTGGGATAATTTTGGTGAGGGAGGATTTAGAAAATTGATTGATGAAGGTTCGTTGTGCAAGAATGCCAATTACGACTATTTGTTAACCCAAACAGCTCCAGGGTTTGCCACTATTGCCACCGGATGCGATCCTTCGGTGCATGGCATTGTTTCTGATTACTGGTATCAGCGGTTGCAAAACCTGACTGCATTTTCGGTTTTCGACGAAAAACAGAAATCGTTGGGTTCAACCAAAGATATTTACCCCTATTCTCCAAAGAACCTGCTCACCACCACTTTTACCGATGAGATGAAGATATTTAACAACCACCGATCTAAAGTTGTCGGTATTTCAATGAAACCTGAAGCAGCCATACTTGCCGCGGGGCATTTGGCTGATGCTGCCTACTGGTTTGATGAGGCCTCGGGCAATTGGATTTCGAGCACCTATTATTTCGATTCTTTGCCCAACTGGGTCAACCAGTTCAATGAGAAAAAATTCTCCGATCTGTACCTGGAACGTGAATGGCTACCCATGCTGGCCGAAGAAAGTTACCGGAACGGTGCTCAGCGCGGGTTGGCCAGTTCCGTGGGTTTTGCCGGCGAAAATACCTTTGCAAAAAAGGTAAACGCGTTTATTAAGAAAGAGGCTCATTACGGCGTTTTGAAAGCAAATCCCTATGGAATTACCCTCACCAAGGATTTCGCGGTTTCTGCCATTGTTGAGGACCAACTTGGGCAAGATGAATTCCCCGATTTTGTAAGTATTAGTTTTTCGGTCCCTTCCAAGGTGGGAGAGGCTTGCGGCCCAAATTCCGTGGAACTTGAAGATATTTATATCCGGTTGGATAAAGAATTGGAGCACCTGTTGCAGTTCATTGATGAACAATTTGGGAAACACAATGTCCTGATGTACCTCACTTCGGATCATGGGGCCTCCTATAATCCAGAAGAGTTGACTAAAATGAACATTCCTGCCGGGGAATTTAATTCCGACCGGGCGCTCATGTTGCTCGGGACCTATCTGAATGCTTTGTATGACAAGGGGAAATGGGTGATTGACTACAACAACAAGCAGATTTACCTGAACCACCAATTGATTGAAGATGCAAACCTTAAAATCCCTGAATTCCAACAAGTAGTTGCCCAGTTTATGATTCAATTTACTGGCGTGGCCAATGCCATTACTGCCACAACGTTGGAACAGACTAATTATTCAACAGGAGTTTTTTCAAAATTGCAGAATTCATACAACCAGAAACGCTCCGGCGATGTGATGCTTAACCTGGAGCCCGGCTGGATTGAAAAGGGAGACTACTTGTCAACCGCCAACTCCGGTAATAATTATGACATTCATGTTCCTTTAATTTGGTACGGATGGAAAATCGGTCGGCAACGAATCTCACGGACTGTTTACATGGAAGATATCGCTCCCACGATTTCAAATTTTTTGAACATTCCGTTTCCTAATGGTTGCACAGGTAGCGTTATTGAGGAGTTGGAACGATAACGGCAATGAATGGTTTAATTGTTGAATGGGTATCAATTTCTGTTTTAATCGTTGATATACATTAAGTTAGTGTGAATTTTGTGTTGAAATATCAAGAAACTAATATTTTATCAATCTGATTGTTTGATTGGATAACCCTGTCTGGTTTTTTTGTCCAAAAGCTTAAACAAAACTGGCGAAACATCGGGCAGATGTTAAGATTTAGAGACAATGGATGCAAAATCAGTTAATATGGAACTATCTTTTTCAATAGCTGTTCCTACAACCACCATATCGGCTCCGGCTTTTAGCACATTTTCGAGCTGTTTGGGTGTTTTAATCCCTCCTCCCACGATAAGAGGAACGGAACTGTTTTTTTTGACAGCTTGTATCATCTCGTCCGAAACAGGTCTGGGAGCCCCGCTTCCTGCCTCAAGGTAAATCAGTTTCAACCCCAGGAGCTCGCCGGCAATGGCTGTGGCTACAGCAATTTCAGGCTTTTGATAGGGGATGGGAACCGTATTGCTCATGTACGACACCGAGGTATCTGCTCCCGAATTAATGAGGATATAACCCGTGGGAATCACTTCAATCCCCGACTTTTTTATCCGTGTGGCTGAAAGGACATGATTGCCGATCAAAAAATCGGGATTTCGTCCTGAAATCAGTGACAGAAAAAGGATGCCATCGGCTTTGGCTGAAAACTGAAGGGCATTTCCCGGGAATAAAATTACAGGTAAAGCGGTGTTTTTTTTAATCAGCGCCACGGTCTGATCAATACCGTTTAAAACGATGCTTCCTCCAACAAGAATTAAATCGGGTCCCGGTTTTTGATTGAGTTTCTTTACCAAATCAATGAGCGAACTTTCCGATTGCTTGTCAGGATCAATCAATACAGCAAAGGTCTTTTTTCCTTTGTTCCGATTTTCCTGTATGTGGTTTAAAATCATAAGCGGAAAGATAGAAAAACTTTGTGAATATTTCTGGAGGTAGCGTATCCACTTTTCACAATCGGATGACAGAAATCCCTTTTACTTTGGATGGTTTATTAGGTAAGCGTATAAGTTAAAACATCGTCATCGAATTCCAGAAAATTGATTTTGAATGATTTATATTGATCACCTTTTTGTGTCCTTGCCCAAAAGCTCCCATGTTCGGCATCCGGTTGAAAGGCTTGGATTTCAACATCCTTAAAATCCAGTTCTTTTTCATAAATTTTAAAGATAGTCTCTTTAGCACACCAGCAAAGGGTTTGCTGTTTTAACGTCTGGCACCATTGAATTTCAGCATCGCGAAGAAATTTATGAATGACTTTCCGTACCCGTTCCGAAACATGTTCAATATCAATGCCCACTTGATGCTGATTGCTTATAATGATGGCCACAAAGTTTTTGGAATGCGATATGCTTAACATTAAGGAACTGTCCTTTAATTGAGGTTTGCCATGCTCGGAATAGTTGATGGTTTTGCGTTTTTCAAGCATCTCGGTAAGCAAAATGCGTGTTGCCAGCCATTCGCTTTTCCGCTGGATATTGTTGATTTTAACAAAATCCAGTTTTTCTTCGGCCCGCAACGGGTAAACGGTTTGGAGCAGTTCAAAATCTTCTTCTTTTTTCCAAACCCCTAAAAGGGTTCCCTGGGCAACATTTGATTTAAAAATCAGCGGCATGTTATTTCCATTCAAAAGTTTCTGTTAACCGATCGATATCTGCCCGGATGAATTTTAACACCGGGGCCAGCGAATCTTTATTCGGAGCCACATCAAAGTAAAGAGCTCCCCGTAAAAAATTCTTGGTGCTATCGGTGAGGTAAAACTGGACATTCGAAGCTGCATCTCCTTTAATGTCATATATTACGCCATAAACTTTTTTATCTGGATGATAGACAGGCGTCTCATCAATGGCATCGGCCTTAATGGTGTGTTTATAAACAAACTGGTAGGTATCCTCAAAATACTCTTCAAAATTTTTATCAATGATTTTGTAGCTCAAAAAAACGGTTGCTTTAAATTTTGGATACACCACATCAATCCAATACAATTCTTGTTCAGCTTTCCGGTTATTCAGCAAATAGCAATAAGTGGGGTAATCGAAGCGATAAGGTAATTTGCTGGGGGTTTTGTGGTATTGTTTTTCGGGTAAATCAATACGGAAATAACCTCTGGGTTTTGGTGTATATTCTCTTTGGCAAGCGGAAAATAAAAGGATGGTTCCAATAAAAATGGCAGGTAGTTTAAACATAACTATGTTTTTTTGATGCTAAAAGTAACGAAATTACAAAAACATGAGGTGTGTTTTATCTCCGAACGGACGTTTTAATTTTAACAATTCTTCGTTTATCAACCGCCTCGATAATGAATGTAAAAGGCTCAAAGGTTATTTTGTCATAAAGTTCCGGGAAGTCTCCTTTAATTTCAAGAATTAGTCCGGCAAGAGTATCAGCATCCCCTTTTATGTCATCAAATATATCGTTTTCTACGTCCATGATCTTGTAAAAGTCATTCAACAGTATTTTGCCATCGAACAGGTAATTGTTTTCGTTGATTTTTGAAAAAGGCACCTCGTCTTCTTCGTCAAATTCATCGGCAATATCTCCCACAATCTCTTCAATAATGTCTTCCATGGTTATAATTCCTGAAGTACCGCCATATTCATCAACTACTATGGCCATGTGGATTTTATCGGTCTGCAACTCTTCCAGAAGTTCATTAATCTTTTTGCGTTCCGGAACAAAATAGGGAGGCCTAATCAGCGATTGCCAGTGAAATGTGTCGGTTTTATGAATATGTGGCAATAAATCTTTAATATACAAGATGCCTTTTACATCGTCGAAAGTTTTCAGATATACGGGAATTCTAGAGTATCCGGCACCGACAATTTCCTGCAAAACCTTGCTGAACGGGGTATTAATGTCCAAAGCCAACACATCCACTCTGGGGCACATAATGTCCGATACTTCAATGTTCCCAAATTCAATAATCCCTTTAAGGATACCTTTCTCTTCTGCCAGGGATTCGGAGGTCAGTTCCAGGGCATTAGAAAGGTCATCGCGTGAAATGTTATATTTTCGGTGGTGCTTTTTATCGATAACTTTGGTGGAAGCCATCAGAAATAGAATCAACGGTTTGAACAATTTTCTCAGAAAAATTAATGGGATTGCCATGAATTTGGCCACTTTTAGAGGAGTTTGATTGGCATAAATTTTTGGAATAATCTCACCACATAGTAAAATAACAAAAGTGATTAAAATTACCTGAATAATAAATCCAAGGATAGGTGCTTGACTGAAGTCAATCAGCGAATTCATGACCCAGGTTGAAGTCAAAACAATGGCTATATTTACAAAATTGTTTGAAACCAAAATGGTCGCCAATAATTCCTGGGGTTTTTCAATAAGGTGGTTAATGTTTTTGAATCCACTGCTTTTCCCTTCCCTAACTTGGGTTAGCTCCGAAGGGTCCAACGAAAAAAAAGCAATCTCACTTGCTGAAATTAAAGCGGAAAATAAAAGCAGGATTAAGGTAAGTATTAAGCCGCCAATAGCATTGAGGCTAAAAGGAAAAAAGGTAATATTAAGGTTACTTAATATTACCCATTGAGAATAAGGATCGTTTTCCAAGATTTTTACTGTTGATTAATATTAAAAGGGTAAATCATCTGTTTCCAGGGGAGGTTCTGGTTCATTTACCGTACTATGCGCGAATTTATCCTCTGACTGAGGGGATGGAACGGCGCCTTTAGAATCTCCCGAACCTTTTTTGCCCATCATTTGCATGGTATCAGCAACAATTTCGGTGATATATTTTTTATTACCATCTTTGTCATCATAGGAACGGGTCCTGATTTTTCCCTCAATGTAAAGTTGGTCCCCTTTTTTTACATATTTTTCTACAACTTCAGCCAGACCCCGCCACAAAACAATGTTGTGCCATTCTGTTTTTTCTACTCTGTTTCCTGTCTTGTCTTTGTAGGTTTCGTTTGTAGCTAACGAAAACTGGGCAACAGCAGCTCCATTGTCGATATACCTTACTTCCGGGTCCTTGCCGACATGTCCAACCAAGATAACTTTGTTTATCATACCGTATTTTTAATGGGTTTATAATTTTATAAAAGTACAAACTTTTCAATTCTCGTCAAATTCTTGAAAATTCTTTTTTCTGATGATGTAAAAAATTTATGATCAATTTGGGTAAAGCGTAGTTTTTTAGCTCATCAGCTTTGACTTCTAAGGTATTACTGATTTTTGGTAATGGTTCGGTAGTCAGTTGAATAAACTGGCTATATATATTTTGATGTGATAATTTATGGATGGGCAACCTGTTCTCAGAAATAGAAGAAATCCGACATCCTTTCAAGAGTTTCATGATTTTCGGCAATTGCAGAAATTCCTCCGCAACCATAGGGGAATCAAACTCCCACATAGGGAACTCATAAAGCCCTTTCCAAATGTCGTTATGCTGACGTTGCATTAAAAGGGTACTGCCTTTATGGTTGACAACCAAATAGGTAAAATACCTTGCTTTCGGGGGTGCTTGTTTTTCTTTTACAGGTCTTAGCGTGATAGTATTATTTTTTAAGCTTTTACATTCTAAAGATATTGGACAGTTTTTGCACAATGGGTTCGTTGGCGTACAAATTAACGCTCCAAAATCCATCATTGCCTGGTTAAAAGTACATGGATCGTTTTTGCCAAGAGTCTGAATGGAAAAATCTCTAACCATTTTTTGACCAGGACCTTTATTTATAGGCAATTCAATATCATAAATTCTTGAAATCACCCGGTTGACATTTCCATCAATAGCCGGAATCCTTTCGTTGAAACAGAAAGAGGCAATAGCAGCTGCAGTATAAGGTCCAATTCCTTTGAGTTTCAGCAATTCGTGGTACGAGGACGGAAAAATCCCATTGTGGTTTTTAACAATGATTTGTGCTGTTTCGTGCATATTTCTCGCACGCGAATAATAACCCAACCCCTGCCAGTTTAAAAGTACCTTGTCCTGCGGAGCTGAGGCCAATGCTTCAATTGTCGGAAAATCGGTGACAAATTTTAAATAATAGGGGAGCCCTTGTTGAATCCGGGTCTGTTGCATGATTATTTCCGAAACCCATATTAAGTAAGGGTTTTTTGTCGTACGCCAGGGGAGTTCTCTTTGGTATTGCTCATACCAATGGATTAAGGTCTTTCCAATATTCACTGAGAATTAGATGCTAAAGTTTATTTTTTTTCCGACAAAATTAGCTGAATTGTTTTCATATTATGAATTAAACATTTATATTTGCCAACACTTTTGAAAAAATTAAATAATTGATTATAAAAGGTTTTTAGAAATGACAAAAGCAGATATTGTTAACGAAATCTCAAAAAACACAGGGATTGAGAAAGTGACAGTTCAAAAAACTGTTGAGGCCTTCATGGATAGCATTAAAACTTCTTTGGAAACAGGCAGTAACGTTTACTTAAGAGGTTTTGGAAGTTTTGTAGTGAAGAAAAGAGCAGAAAAAACTGCTAGGAATATTTCAAAGAATACTACAATCATTATTCCTGAGCATTTTATTCCATCATTTAAGCCAGCAAAAACATTTGTTGGAAAAGTGAAAACGAAAGTAAAAAAATAACTAACTTCTAAAATTTACGAATATGCCAAGCGGAAAGAAACGGAAGAGGCATAAGATGGCTACGCATAAGCGTAAAAAACGTCTTCGCAAAAACCGACATAAAAAGAAGAAATAAGATATTCTTTTTTTTAGTATGAAATTATGGTAAACCTATGGAGCTTATCTCCTTAGGTTTATTATTTTTATGGCATGCTTTTTTGAAGCACGTCCCTTTATATCTTCATAATCAAAGTGATGGAATTGTGAGCAAGGAACTTGTGATAAACTCATCTTCTTCGGAAGTTGTTATTGCACTTTTAGAAGATAAGAACTTAGTTGAATTAAATAAGGAAAAAAATAATACCAGTTTTGCAGTTGGCGATATTTACCTTGGCAGGGTTAAGAAAATCATGCCCGGTTTAAATGCAGCCTTTATCGATGTTGGTTACGAAAAAGATGCCTTTCTCCATTACCTGGATTTAGGCCATCAGTTCCGATCTCTTGATAAATACCTGAAACAGGCATTGGATTCCAGAATTAAAACAGTTCAAGTATCTAAATTTCAGTTAGAACCCGATATTGATAAAAACGGTAAAATACAACATGTCCTTACCGAAGGTCAATCTATTTTGGTGCAGGTTGCCAAAGAACCTATTTCCACCAAAGGACCCCGTTTGGCCTCCGAAATTTCAATAGCTGGGCGGAATTTAGTATTAATACCTTTCACCGATAAGATTTCTATTTCCCAAAAGATTCAGGATTCCGAGGAAAGAGATCGCTTGCGTAAATTAATTCAAAGCATTAAACCCAAAAATTACGGTGTTATTGTCAGAACAGTAGCTGAAAGTAGACGTGTGGCTGATTTAGATGCTGAATTGCGCGAGTTGGTTCAAAAATGGGAAGGTGCTTTTGCCAGCCTTAAAAACAAACCACCAAGGTTGGTTTTAGGTGAATTGAACCGCACTACTGCCATTCTTCGCGACATGTTGAATAACCAGTTCAACAATGTTTATATCAACGATAAGATATTATTCAACGAGACCCGCGACTATATACGTGCTATCGCTCCTGAAAGGGAGAAGATCATTAAGTTGTATAACCGAAGTCAACCCATCTTTGAATATTTTGGGTTGGAAAAACAAATAAAAGCTCTTTTTGGTAAAACAGTAGCCATTCAAAAAGGAGCCTATCTTGTCATTGAGCACACCGAAGCTCTCCATGTGATTGATGTGAACTCTGGAAACCGTTCTCAATCAGAAAGCAACCAGGAAGAAAACGCGATTGATGTAAATCTTGTGGCTGCTTATGAAATTTCGCGTCAGTTGCGTTTACGTGATATGGGTGGCATTATAGTGATTGATTTTATTGATATGCACGATCCGGAAAACAAACAGAAGCTTTACGATAAAATGCGTGAGTTTATGAGCTCCGACCGTGCCAAACACCATATTTTGCCTTTGAGTAAATTTGGTTTGATGCAAATAACCCGTCAGAGGGTACGGCCTGAGATGACCATTCAAACCATTGAACGCTGTCCTTCATGTAACGGCTCTGGTGAAGTTACGCCAAGTATCTTATTTGTGAACGAGCTTGAAAATCACATCCGGTGGACATTACAAAAGTATCGGTATAAAAAAGTGGTTTTGAAACTGCACCCTTATGTGGCGGCATACCTTACCAAAGGGTTTTTCTCTATTTGTTTTCGCTGGAGGCTTAAATACCTCCGAAGGCTTACAATTAGACCCTCCGGCTCCAATGCCTATTTGGAGTATCAGTTTTATGACGGTAAGGGTGATAGAATATTTATATAACGATACAAGAGTCTGTGTTTTTTAGATAAATTCTGCTTAAAAACATGGGCATGCCTAAATAATTGTATTTGATATTTTGCTCTTTTGCAATTGAATTCATTCCTGAACCTGCTGCTGAAAAATTGTTTAACGAAGTAATTCAAATTATGAAAAAATTTAGGAACTTTTGTCTGCTGGTCTTAAGTGTTTTGCTGTTTCAGTCCAGCTTTTCGCAGGTAATACAACCCGTAAAATGGAAGGTTGAAAAACAGCAAATTTCTGAAAAAGAATACGAGCTGGTATTTACTGCTGCTATTGAAGATAAATGGCATTTGTATGCGCAGTGGCTTCCCGAAGGAAATTTCTCCCTTCCAACCAGGTTTGAATTTGACAGCCTTTCTGATGTAAAATTGGTAGATACCGTACTGGAATTATCGAAAGTACATGAGGAATTCGAGGAAATAGCCGGGGCAATAAGCCGTTTTTTCGAACATGAAGCCGTTTTTAAACAAAAGATAGAAATAACAGGCTCATCACCTTATATTAAAGGGCTGATTGATTTTATGGCTTGCGATGATGCACAGTGCATCAAATTGGATGAGGAATTTGAGTTTACCTTTGCAATGGCGAGTGCCAACATCCAACCTATAAAGGATGTACCCGATCAAAAGGCCGCAGGTTCATTGTGGGCCATAATTATTGAAGCTATTTTGTGGGGATTTGCAGCTTTGTTGACTCCATGCGTTTTTCCAATGGTACCTATGACCGTTTCCTTTTTTATGAAAGGTAGCGAGAATAAAGCTAAGGGGAAATTGATGGCCACTACCTATGGACTTTCAATTGTGTTACTTTATACTTTGCCGATTGCTGTGATGATTGGAATCACCTATTTTTTAGGAGGGGAATCAATTGCTATTGATGTGTTTAATTGGTTAAGTACACATTGGTTGCCCAACGTGATCTTCTTTCTGGTATTTATGGTCTTTGCGGCCTCCTTCTTTGGAGCATTTGAAATAGTTCTGCCAAGTTCGTGGGTAAATAAAGCCGACTCAAAAGTTGACAAAGGGGGTTTGGCCGGGGCTTTTTTCATGGCTCTTACCTTAGTCTTAGTTTCTTTTTCGTGCACGGGTCCAATTGTTAGCTCCGTAATTGTTAAATCAACCCAGGGGGCAATCTGGGAACCCATCGTTACCATGTTGGCTTTTTCCATTGCATTTGCATTGCCATTTACACTATTTGCTTTCTTTCCGGGTTGGTTGAATAAGATGCCAAAATCAGGAGGTTGGTTGAATTCGGTAAAAGTGGTGTTAGGATTTATTGAAGTAGCACTTGGTTTTAAATTCTTAAGTGTAGCTGATCAGACCTACCATTGGGGGATTCTCGACAGGGAAGTATATTTAGCCATCTGGATTGTTACTTTTACGCTACTGGGTTTATATTTATTGGGAAAACTGAAATTCTCTCACGATTCCGATATGCCTTATTTATCTGTTCCCAGGTTAGCTTTTGCGATGGTTGTTTTTACATTTGTGGTTTACATGATACCCGGAATGTTTGGAGCACCTTTAAAAGCTTTATCGGGATACCTGCCTCCGCAATCTACACTTGACTTTGACATGACTAAAGCAATCAGAAACAGTGGTCCGAATTCTGTAGTAGTTTCGGAAATTGGAGTAAAGCAACCTGATCAAAGTTTGTGTGAGAAACCAAAATATGGTGATTTTCTTCATCTCCCACATGGATTAAAAGGTTATTTTGACTATGATCAAGCTTTGGCGTGTGCAAAAGCAGTAAACAAGCCAATTTTTATTGATTTTACCGGACATGGTTGCGTGAATTGCCGTGAAATGGAAGCCAGGGTTTGGGCGGATCCTGATGTGCTGAAAAGATTAGAGGAAAACTATATTGTCGTTGCCTTGTACGTTGACGATAAAACAAAATTGCCTGAAAGCGAATGGGTAACATCAGCCTACGACGGCAAACTGAAAAAATCCATCGGTAAAAAATATGCCGACTTGCAGATATCAAGGTTCAATATTAATGCACAGCCTTACTATTGTTTGCTCGACACCAAAGGGGAATTGTTGATTCAGCCCAGAGCGTATAATCTTGATATAAATGCTTTTATTGATTTTTTAGACAAAGGACTGGCGGAATTTAAAAAGCGCCAATAAAGTACCCAGTATTAAAAACTAACACGAAAGGTGAGATGGATCAGTTGTAAATTGACCTATTTCACCTTTTTTGTCGGTTATTTATGTAAACAACCTCTGATATGATGAAAAATGTTTTTATTTTTATCATAAAATGAGAACTACAAAAGAAGGCTGATGAGAAAGATTTTCGCAACCATTGCTTTTATTATTACGGTTCAAAGTTTATTAGCTCAGGGTGAAGTTATTATAACCGAAAGCAACAAAAACCAGTCTTTTAATCTATCTGGGAATTTGTTTTATCTTATTGATACTACCGATGAACTGACCTTTTCCCAGATTCTTCAACCTTCGTTCGACAATAAATTTATTCAAACCGAGAAATCCATTTTTTCTTACAAAGGGGGCTCATACGGGCAATGGTATAAAATTAGGATTCATAATTCCACCGACGAAAAGCAGGAGTTAATTCTTAGTATCGATAATCCGATGGTGGCCGATATAACCTTCTTTTCGTCAACCGATTCATTGTTTTATCATACCGGGGCCAATCACCCTTTTACACAAAAACAATTTTTATTTAAGAACCAATTTTTTAACATTGGACTGTCACCTGGGGAGCAAGGCCTGTATTGTTTTAAGGTAGCTTCGCAAGAGTACCCCTCTTATTTACCCATTTCATTAAATCCCAAACCTTTGGTTTTAAAAAAGGTCCGGAATTACGCTTTCTTTAAAGGGTTTTACATAAGCATTTTTTTATTTTTTGTCATCATGTTATTCCTGTTATGGAAGTTTGAGGACAATATTTCCTTCGTATTTCTGGGTCTTTTTTTGGTGCACTGGATTTTGTATAACCTCTGGCGCGAAGGAATTATTTTTCAGTATTTTTTACCAAACTTGCCACGGGTAAATCTGCTGTTTGGAAAATCACTCTACCCAATTGGGGTGTTGCTTTTGGCCATATTTATCCGGTTTTATTTTGTAGCCAAGCGCACAAATAACCTTTTAAGAAATTCTTTTACCTTATACATTGTTATCAGTTCGGTTTTTGCCATCCTCCAGATTTTTATCCACGATTACCCGTTCTTCTATTTTGGGACTCTGACAATGTTTTTGATTCTGGTGATATTTTCTGTGTCAATATTATATTCGCAAAACTTGAAGAACCTGCCTTTTAAATCGTCAATGATTGCTGTGGTAGTGGTTTTGATGCTAGAATATTTTTCAAGAGCATTTTTTAATTATTCCGTTAAAGGATTTGGGTTTCTTGATGTACAACTTTCCGTATTCTTTTACCTGGTTTTCTTTGGAATCATCCTGTATGTGTTTTTATCAAGCATTAGCCGATCAAAAAATGAAATACTTGACATTAAGCGGAATCTGGAGCAGATGGTCGATAAACGTACTTTCCAAATAAATGCACAAAAAGAAGAACTCAGGGCGCAACATGAAGAGCTTTTACTTCAAAAGGAGACACTCCAATCACAAAGGGAAGAGTTGAGGGCGCAAAAGGAATTGCTCGAAATTAAGAATAATGAGTTAGGTAAGCTTTCATTGGTTGCCAGTAAAACCGATAATTTGATTTATATTTTCAACCCGAATGGTGAACTCGATTGGTTCAATACCTCGTATAGTTTGGCCTTAGGATTAACACTGGAAGAATATAAAAGAGGCGAACCTTTGAATATTGTGGATATCAGCACGAACAAAAACATAAGACACGTATTGAATACCTGCATCCGCGAAAAGCTTGTGGTTTCCTATGAATCGCAGATAGTTGACGAGAACAAACTGGTGAAATGGTACCATACCACGCTGACCCCGATTCTTGATGAGCGTGAACAGATAAAACATTTGATTGCTATTGATACCGATATTACCCGCCTAAAGCAATATGAAGATGAACTGGAACAACAACAAAAGGATGCAGAGCACCAGAAAAATCTGGCAATAAAACGGAAAGAAGAGCTGGAAGAGCGGCAAGTTGAAATTTTTGATAGCATCCGGTATGCCAAACGGATTCAAACAGCCATTATGCCAAAGGTTAAGCAGATACAACGTGATTTTTATGACAGTTTTGTATTGTTTCTCCCCAAAGACATTGTGAGCGGCGATTTTTACTGGTATCACCGGATTCAGAATAAATATTTTATTGCAGCAGTCGATTGTACAGGTCATGGGGTTCCAGGAGCATTTATGTCAATTATTGGGAATTACCTGCTGAACTCCATCGTCATTCATAATCAGATATTTGATCCTGCTGAAATTCTAAAACAGTTGAACCGGAAGATCAAAATTGCATTGAAATCGGATAACCGCACCGTTACGTCTGATGGGATGGATATAGCTATGGTGGTAGTTGATAAACAAGAAAAAACATTAGAATTTTCTAGCGCTTTACGTCCAATGTACCTTTTTTCAGGCGAGGGGTTTGTTGAAGTGAAAGGTGATAAAAATCCTATTACAAGCAGTATCTCAGGCACAACCATCACTTCGTTTACCAAACACACCTTCAAATTTAATGAAGGGGATATGTTTTACATATTCTCCGATGGGATTATCGACCAGTTTGGTGGCGAAAGCGGAAAGAAATACCTGACCAAGCGGTTTAAACAGCTATTGTTCGAGATAAACCCGCTATCTATGCGCGAGCAAAAAGACATTATTAAAAAGGATTTTGACGATTGGCGCGGTGATTATGATCAAGTGGATGATATTCTGGTGATAGGAATCCGTTTTGCCGAAGAATCCAGATTTTAGAGGCTATTCAATTTTAAGCAACCCTAACTCGTAATCGCTAAATTTTTTTGAAAGCTGAGCTAGAAGCCCTGAAAGCTTTACGACCATTTGCTGCATTTGCCCGGGAACTTCCTTGTTTTTAAGTTTCGTTACAAACAACGTATAAATGAGAGTGACCATAAGTTCAATCTCATTTTTATGTTGGTTGCGGGAATTATCCTTTAGCTGTTTAACTAAAGAAGCAATTTTTTTGTATGATAGTTGATAATCAGCGTAGTCTTCATGGCTTAATAGGTACAAATGAAAATCGAAGACTTCAGTAAAGATATTTTGGATAAAACTTAAATGCCCATTGGTTTGGAGCTTTTCCTCTTCCATCAATTCAGCAAGCCCCAGATACCAATTCCGGATTTCAAATTTTGTGGTTTCATCGGTTTGGTATTGAGTGATGAGCCTTTCTTCGATTAGCTGAGGATTAAATTGGCAAGCCCGTAATAAATCCTCAATTTGGAACATGTACAGAAGGTATTCACCAATATTTTCTTTCCTTTTTTTCTTGGCAATCAGCATATAGCTAATTTCTGGTTTAATTTTTATTAAAGGTCTATATTTCTTGGTTAAGGTGGATTTAAATACTACCAGCTACCACTGGCACCTCCGCCCCCAAAACTTCCGCCTCCAAAGCCCCCGAAACTGCTTCCGCCGCCCCCAAAACTACCTGACCCCGATGAAAAATCGCCCCATCCCGATCCACGATGTGAACCACTTCCTAGTAAAAACATAGCGGCCCAAAAAGGCAAACTGCTTCGGCCACCTGTATTGTAATGCCTGCTGCTTTTTGATTTGGCAAAAACAGAAAAGAAAACAATCATGATGATAGCCATCACAATAAACCCACTCGCCTCGCTTCCTTTTTTTGCTTTCTCCTTATAATTCTGGGCGGTAAATTCTTTTTTTGTCAATGCGATGCAAACATCAAGCGCCTTATCAAAACCCTGATAAATATTCCCTTTCTGGAATTCAGGAATCATTTCAATATCGATGATCTGGTTGGCAGTAGCATCCGGAATCAATGGCTCGATGCCATATCCGGTTTGGATGGTAATTCGGCCGGGCTCCTCGTTTTTGGGTTTAAAAACAATCACAATTCCATTATCGAATCCTTTTTGACCAATACCCCAATTTTGCCCCAACCGTTGAGCAAAATCAGCCACATCGTAACCTTGCAAATCGGGAGTGGTATATACCAATACTTGTGTAGAGGTTTCGTTACTGAACCGATGTAGCTTTTCTTTCAACATTGATATCTCTTGAGATGAAAAGACACCTGCATTGTCAACGACCAATTGCTGTTGTGCTGGTTTCTGAAAAACATCTTGTTGGGGAAAGGCGAAACCTAACTTGAAAAGTGTGATGGTTAAAAGAAATAATAGTTTTCTCATTTTAATATTTTTTTGGGTTTGGTTATTTTCCGTACGAAATTTCATCGGAAAGTTCGTTTACATCATCTGACTGATAAGGGAAATGAGCTTTGAGTTGTTCTCCAGCCATACGTATTCCTTTTTCAATTCCATCGGCCATCTTTCCATCTTTAAAATCGGCAAGCATGGTTTCTTTAATAGTATCCCAGAAATTTGCGGGGACTTTGTGGTTGATGCCTGCATCGCCCAGAATGGCAAACTGATGATTGTCGAGTGCCAAATAAAAAAGAACCCCATTGCGTTCCTTGGTTTTGTGCATATCGAGATGGCTGAATATATAAGCTGCCCGATCCAATATGTCTACGCTGCATGAGCTTTCAATGTGCAAGCGGATTTCGCCCGATGTGTCTAACTCTGCAGCTTTTATAGCCTCAGTAATTCTGGTTTTTTGCTCTATTGATAAGAATTCGCTAGGTTTCACAGGAAATTATTTTAATGAAAATGGATAAAAATGTGAAAATGAATTGGGGACTGCACCGAATGGAATCCCCAATTCTATAGATATTAGAATTTTACTTCAGGGACTGATTGTGCACCTTCTGTAGCTTTAAAATATTCTTTCTTTTCAAAACCTTTGGAGTTGGCTACAATGCTGGCAGGAAAACTCCGGATGGTGGTATTGTAAGTACGGGCAGCATCGTTGTAATTTCTGCGTTCCACCGAAATCCGGTTTTCAGTTCCTTCCAATTGAGCCTGAAGGTCACGGAAGTTTTGGTTAGCCTTTAAATCGGGGTAGTTTTCAACTATCACCATCAACCTTCCTAATGCAGAACTTAATCCGTCTTGTGCCGATTGGAATTCCTGTAACGATTGTGCATCCAGTTTCTCAGGGTTAATGTTTACACTGGTAGCTTTAGCCCTTGCTTCAACAATTTCTGTCAGGGTCTGATTTTCATGACTGGCGTACCCTTTTACGGTATTTACCAGATTGGGAATCAAATCGGCCCGGCGTTGATACACGTTTTCAACTTGAGCCCATTGGGTTTGTACATTTTCGTCCATGGCAACCAATCGGTTAAAGGTTTTAAAATACCACGAAACAATAATGATGATAAATAGAAGGATGGCTCCTACAACTATCATAGTAATAATACGATTTCTGTTTTTCATAGTTTTTAATTTAATTCAGATTCTGTGACGAACCGATTAGCAAATTTAATACAAATTGCTAAAAACATTTTTTAAAGTAAAAAGGCTGCCACACTGACAGCCTTTTGGATATTATTTTGTAGCGTTTTCTAACCTTTTAAGTATGATGAATATAAATGTTGCCGATAACAAACAACAGACAATGAAAATGGCCCACAATTGCCATAAGTCTAATTTTCCCCAGAAATTACTTCCTACAAATAAGAATTTATTCCCGACTGCGGTAGCTAAGAGCCAGCCACCTTGCATCAGACCTTGGAACCTTGGTGGAGCTACTTTTGAGACAAACGATAGACCCATGGGGCTTAAAAACAATTCGGCGATGGTTAATATTAAATAGCTACTAATCAACCAATAAGGAACAACCCTTGAGGAATCCGGAACCGGATTGTATTTTACGGCACCGGTGGCATCGGTAAATTGCAATTCATGAGGAGAAACCAAGTTTAAGGATGCCAATAGAACTACAATAAACCCAACGGCGGCGATAATCATCCCGATTCCAATCTTTTTAGGCGTGGAAGGTTCCAGGTTTTTGTTGCGCAGCCAGGTAAAAACTCCCATTACCGGGAATGTTAATGCAACAATAAATAGCGGATTAAATGACTGGAAAACTTCGGGGGCAATGGGATTTTCGGAGCTATAACCAGAAACAAAATAGTAAGTTAACCCTCCCAAAACCAGGAACATGGCAGCACCAATTATTTTTTGCAGGGTTTCCTTTCGGGCTATTAATAGGTACAACCCTGCTAATGAGCCAATAAAAGCAAGAATAGATTGTAAATTAAAGAATATATTGGTAAAAGCACCCACATTTTTAACCGTGTAGTCGCGGGCAAAGAAGGTTAATGTAAGTCCATTTTGATGGAACGACATCCAGAAAAAGATAACAACGATAAAAACCAAAATTAACGAGGTAACCCTTGGGCGCTCCTCTTTGGTTGAAATTTGAATAATCCAGGCAATAAACCCGATAAAGAGCCCTACGGCAGAGCCTAATTTTACATCATTAAAGGCAAAATGAAAAATTACCGAAGTGGTAATCATCAAACCTATGGCTAATGCAATTGCAACCGGGCTAGTGGTTGAATTCGATTTGTTTTCCTTGCTGGTACTATCTTTTGCTTGAATTTTTGCAACACTGGGCAACAATTTGTTAAATACCAAATAAACAATCAGCGATAAAATCATGGTTCCTGCTGCAATAGCAAAAGCATAATTGTAACCTTTGGCAAATGCAGCGATATAGTTTTGAGCAAATGCAGTAAGGTCAGTTACTGAGGTGCCTGAGACTTTATCGGCAAGCAATTGAAACGCGGAAACATCATCTAAAGAGCCTTTGATATACGCATGACACATGGCAGGTAAACTTCCGTCGTGTAAAAAACCCTGCGTTCCCAGAAACCAGTTCCGGATGCCTGTTGCCACAAAAGGAGCGAAGAAAGCCCCGATGTTGATACCCATATAAAAAATCATAAAAGCGGAATCGCGTACTTTTGAATATTTTGGGTCATCATACAATTGCCCTACAACAGCCTGAAGGTTCCCTTTAAAAAGGCCATTCCCTAAAGCAATGGTAAATAAACCGATTAAAGTAAATGTTAATGTGTTTCCAGGAATGGCCACAATGGCATACCCTGTAAACATAATTAATAATCCAATCAAAATAACTGTTTTGTACTTTCGGGTGGCATCGGCAAGAATACCGCCAATTAAAGCTAAGGCATAAATACCAAAATAAAACCAACTGTAGTAGTCTCCAGCTTCCTGTTCGGTTAAGCCATATTTTGCCTGAAGAAACAATACCAAAATGGCCATCATGGTGTAGAAACCAAATCGTTCCCCCATATTCGTGAAAAAGGCTACAAACAACCCTTTAGGATGTCCTTTAAACATAGTCTTTATTTTTTAAATTAATATTTTAATAATACATGTAAGCAAACAAATATAGGAATCTTTTCTATTTGGCCAAGAAATCAATTCCTTTTGCAGAACATTTTGCAGGATTCATTTTAATGATTAGGTACTTTTACCTAATTTTATAGAAGTCACCTTTATTTGATTAAATTTAAGCACATGAAAATTTTACCAGTTGAGAAAATCCGGCAATGCGACGCTTATACCATCAGCCATGAACCCATATCATCGTTGGCGCTTATGGAACGGGCAGCCAATTCAGTTTTTCAGTGGATTTTAGAACACATCACCCGAACCGAACCCTTTGTAATTTTTGCAGGAACAGGGAATAACGGGGGAGATGCTTTGGTACTGGCTCGTTTGTTAGCTCAGGCAGGTTATACCCAGGTGCAGGTTTTTGTGCTGAAAATATCAAATAAATTTTCGCCTGATTGTGAGGCAAACCTTAAGCGGTTGACTGTTTTAAAAGGAGCCAATGTTTCTTATATTCAATTAAACGACCCGTATCCAGACATTATGTCGGCGGCTATTGTTATCGATGGGATTTTTGGGACTGGCTTGTCGAAACCAATTTCAGGATATTGGGCGTCGTTAATTGACCATATTAATGCGAATGCAAGTGAAATCATCGCCATTGACGTTCCTTCCGGATTGTTTGGAGATACGAATAATGAAGCGGAGGGCTCAATTATTAAAGCAAATATTACGCTGTCGTTTCAGTTTCCGAAATTGACCTTCTTTTTTGCCGAGAATCATTCTTTTATTGGAGATTGGACTATTTTGGATATCGGGTTGCATCCTGACTTTATTGAGCAAGTTTCCACTGGCTACATTTATTTGGAGAAGCACATGATTCGGGAATTGTTAAAAACCCGGAGCAGGTTTGACCACAAAGGCGTTTTTGGTCATGCGTTTCTCATTGCTGGAAGTTATCAAAAAACGGGGGCTGCGGTTCTTTCGGCTCATGCCTGTTTGCGAACAGGTGTGGGGCTTTTAACAGTTCATGTACCACAGTCAGGTTATCAAATCATGCAAACTGCGGTACCTGAAGCCATGCTCTGCATTGATGAAACCGAATCGGGTTTTTGCAAACCTGACATCCTTGAGAAATTTCAGGCCCTTGGAATTGGACCGGGAATTGGTTTAAAGCAAGGAATGCGTGGTGCTGTAAAATTGATTCTAGAAACCGCTCATTGTCCGTTGGTTTTGGATGCAGATGCTTTAAACATTTTGGCTGATACCCCTGAATTATTGAACCTATTGCCACATAATAGCATTTTGACGCCTCATCCCGGAGAATTTGATCGATTGACAAAAAAGCATAGTTTAGGATTTGAAAGGCACTTATCGCAGATGCAATTTTCAAAGGAGCATCAGGTGTATGTGGTTTTGAAAGGAGCCTTTACCAGTATATCTACTCCAAAAGGAGAAGTTTATTTTAATTCAACCGGAAACCCGGGAATGGCAACGGCCGGGAGCGGCGATGTTTTAACCGGAATTATTTTATCTTTGCTGGCGCAGGGTTATTCGCCAAAGGATGCAGCCTTTATTGGGGTTTATTTGCATGGGCTGGCTGCCGATTTGGCTGCATCAAAAATAGGTGAAGAAGCTTTAATTGCTTCAGATATAATAGAACATCTTGGGTTTGCGTTTCAGAAAATTAAGGAATTGTAGTTTGGAATTTTAAATGGATATCATGAAAAATTGGATTACTCTTGTGGTTATAATTTTTTCAGTGGGTCAGTTGGTTGCACAAAAAGAAACTGTGGGTGGATGCGATGTCCGGTTGTCAACCTCCAAATTGAATTTTGATGGACACCAATTGTTTTATAGTTTGCCAAAGAATTTTATCCGGGTTTCGGTTACTGTTAAACATACCGATCAGGCTCCGGGGCCTTACGCCTATTATGCCGAAAAGTATTTAAACATAAGCGATGGAGTCATTCAAACCGAAAATGCTTTTTATGAGATTCAAAAAATTCAGATGAATAGATTCAGCCGCCCCGATTCCTCTCTATATTATTGCATTAGTTGCTTCAACCTTGAAGAATTACCACAGATTCAATTAGGGAGAAGTGGTGTTATGTTGGGTTGCAACTCCTTCACTTCTCTTGAAGATGCTATAGAAGTGCAACCAATTCAAAATGTCGTTCCTATGGAATTTGATCCCTATTATTTTTATGATAGGGGCTCCAACCCTTTTGTTGAGGAATTGGAAGAAGAAAAAAGTGAATTTAGCAATGATTCCACCCATGTGAAAGAACCTTTTGTTTTAGGAAAACTCACAGAAACTACCGAGGAACAGAATGCTAAAGAAGCCGCCGATTTTATAATAAAGCTGCGCAAACGCCGATTGAAGCTTTTGGTAGGTTTAAAAGATGAAACTTTTGCCGTAGAAGGAACTGCCATGCAGATAATGGTGCAGGAATTGAAGCAACTTGAAGAAAAATACCTGGAATTGTTTGTGGGAAAATCACGCGCACGCGAATTGACCTATAGTTTCGATTTTGAGCCGGAAGCGCAGGTGGACGCTGAACAGCAAATCGTTGGTTGGTTTTCTCCAAATTCTGGTTTCATTCAGTCAAAATCCGATATCCGGAAAAGCGATTTTAAACCGCTACTCCTAAAAGCAGAGATTTCTGGTAAAATACCAGAACCAAATATTCAGCCAACAGACAATTCCACTAAATCACCCACCCCATTGAAACATGGCTTATATTACCGTATTCCTGTTCAGGTGAATTTTTCATTGTTTTATTCCGACCAAATGGTGTTTAAATCTTCATTTGAAATTGCACAAAAAGGCCAATTGGTGCCAATTTCAGCCGATTATCTGAACGGGGGCAATTATTCCATCGAATTTTCTCCCGAGACTGGAGCCTTGAAAAAAATTCAACAAAATCGCTCAAAACAGTAATTTATACTCTTTCTAAACTTGACTCATACAGTAGAATATCAATGAGTTATGAATCATCGCGATTTTTATGATCGGAAAAGTCATCTACGCATTTATACGTATTTTTGACTCAATTCAGGTTACATCCATTCCTACAATTTGTTTTAACTTTCAGTAAATCAGAATTAAATAATTGGTTTGCTTTTTAAGACCAATCATTGCACACTTTGATTCCAGATATGCAACATGAATTTGAACAGTTCCTCAATCTTTCATCAAAAGTTTTATCTTTGCCACGTTTCAATTCAAAAAAGTGTTATCTATGAAAGGATTAAAGATCATTGTACTGGCCAAACAGGTTCCCGATACACGGAATGTTGGCAAAGATGCTATGAAAGCCGATGGAACTGTGAACCGGGCAGCCCTTCCAGCTATTTTCAACCCGGAGGATCTTAACGCATTGGAGCAGGCACTACGGATTAAAGATAAAAACCCGGGTACCACCGTTACATTGTTAACTATGGGACCAGGCCGTGCTGCCGAAATTATCCGCGAAGGTATGTACCGTGGGGCCGACAACGGTTATTTATTAACCGACCGGGCTTTTGCAGGTTCCGATACCTTGGCAACCTCCTATGCCATTTCGTGTGCCATTAAAAAGCTCGAATACGATATTATTATTGCTGGACGTCAAGCCATTGATGGTGACACTGCCCAGGTAGGCCCACAGGTGGCCGAGAAATTGGGTTTGCCCCAAGTAACATACGCCGAGGGAATTGATAAAATTACGAAAAATAAGATCATCATAAAACGTAGGTTAGAGCGAGGCGTTGAAACGGTTTCAACAACCCTACCTTGTGTGATTACCGTGAATGCCACTGCACCCGAATGCCGGCCCCGGAATGCTAAATATTTGATGAAATACAAACATGCCAAGACAGTTACAGAGCTTCAAGGTACCGCCGAAGATTATATCAAACTTCACGAAGATAGACCCTATTTAAGAATACCTGAACTCAGTGTGGCCGATGTTCAAGCCGATTTGCATTGGTTAGGTCTGGCAGGTTCGCCCACAAAAGTTAAAACCATCGAAAATGTGGTTTTTGCAGCTAAAGAGGCCAAACAATTGACATCGGATCAAAAAGATTTGGATTGGTTGATGGGTGAATTAATGGCCAACCACACCTTAGGTTAATGTAATAAATCGCATTTTAATTGAAAGTATTATGAACAATATATTTGTATTTTGTGAATTAGACGAAGGCAAAATTGCCGATGTGAGCCAGGAACTGCTGACCAAAGGGCGTAGCTTGGCAAACGAACTGAATTGCAATCTTGAGGCTGTGGTAATTGGTTATAAATTAGAAGGGATTGAATCGCAGATAGCCCCTTATGGAGCCGATACCATTCATGTGGCCGATGATAAGCGTTTGGAGCATTATCTTACCTTGCCATTTACCACAATTATCGTGGACCTGTTCAAAAAGAATCAACCGCAAATAGCTTTATTCGGGGCTACTTCAGTTGGTCGTGATTTGGGTCCACGGGTTTCCTCAGCCCTGCAATCAGGATTAACTGCCGATTGCACCAGTTTGGTAATCGGTGATCATGAAGATAAAAAAGCCGAAAAAGTTTATAAAAACCTCTTGTATCAAATCCGACCTGCTTTTGGAGGAAATATCATTGCCACCATCATCAACCCCGACTGTCGTCCTCAAATGGCAACAGTCCGCGAAGGAGTGATGAAAAAGGAAATCTTTAATAAAAACCACAAAGCAAAAGTGGCATCTATTGAAGTGAATAAAGTTGTGACCGATACCGATTTTCTGGTTGAAATCATTGAAAGGCACATGGAGCCCCGCAAAATTGATATTAAAAAATCGCAGGTAATTGTTGCTGGTGGATACGGTGTAGGTTCCCGCGAGAATTTCAATTTGCTTTTTGATTTGGCGCATGTATTGGGAGGCGAGGTAGGAGCTTCGCGCGCAGCTGTTGATGCCGGATTCGTGGATCACGCCCGTCAGGTAGGACAAACAGGAGTTACCGTACGCCCAAAATTGTACATTGCTTGCGGTATTTCGGGTCAGGTGCAGCATACAGCAGGGATGGAAGAATCGGCCATGATTATTGCTATCAATACCGATCCTACGGCTCCCATCAATAAAATTGCCGATTATGCCATCACAGGCGAAGTGAGTGAGGTAATTCCCCGATTGATTGAAGCTTATAAAAAGTTCTCGAAATAACACAGGAGACCATTTAATTACTTTAAATTCTAATACAATGGCTAATTTTTATATCGATAATAAAGACTTGAAATTCCACTTGGAACATCCTTTAATGAAGAAAATCATCGCGTTGAAGGAGAACAATTATGTGGACAAAAATACGTACGATTATGCTCCTGTCGATTTTGAGGATGCCCTCGATAGTTATGACAAGGTGCTGGAGATTGTTGGAGATATTTGTGGCGAGATAATTGGTCCTAATGCCGAATCGGTAGATCACGAAGGACCCGAAGTTATTGATGGCCGTGTGAAATACGCCCGTGGCACTCAGGAAAATCACGAAGCATTGTCAAATGCCGGATTAATAGGCATGTCGCTGCCCCGTAAATTCGGAGGGTTAAACTTTTCAATGGTTCCTTATGTTATGGCCGCCGAACTGGTTTCACGTGCCGATGCCGGTTTTGCCAATATCTGGGGATTGCAGGATTGTGCCGAAACGTTGCACGAATTTGCTTCTGAAGAATTGAAAGAAGAATTCTTACCACGTTTTCATAAAGGAGCTACAGCAGCCATGGATTTAACAGAACCCGATGCAGGTTCCGATTTGCAAGCGGTGATGTTAAAAGCTTCGTGGGATGAAAAACGCGGAACTTGGATACTGAACGGTGTAAAAAGGTTTATCACCAATGGTGATGCCGATGTTTCATTGGTTTTGGCCCGTTCCGAAGAAGGGACCACCGATGGTCGTGGATTATCCTTGTTTGTGTACGACAAAGCAGACAGTGGAATGACTGTCCGGAGGATTGAAAACAAATTAGGTATTAAAGGTTCTCCCACCTGCGAATTGGTATTTAAAAATGCCCCAGCCAAGTTGGTTGGCGATCGCAAATTGGGTTTGATCAAATATGTAATGTCGTTAATGAACGGTGCCCGTTTAGGTGTTGGGGCCCAGTCGGTAGGTATTGCTGAAGCTGCTTACCGCGAAGGGCTTTCCTATGCCAAGGAACGTGCTCAGTTTGGGAAAGCCATTATCAATTTTCCCGCGGTTTATGAATTACTTACCGATATGGAAGTTAAGGTAAAAGCCAGCCGTTCATTGTTGTACGAAACCACAAGGTTTGTTGATGTTTACAAATCATATACCCACCTTTCGAACGAAAGGGCCTTAGACAAAGATGAACGCAATGACCTGAAAAATTACCAACGCCTGGCCGACGTGTTTACCCCCTTGTTGAAACTGTTTTCAAGCGAGTATTGCAACCAGGTAGCATACGATTCATTGCAGATTCATGGTGGTTCGGGTTATATGAAAGATTATCCCATTGAACGCATTTACCGCGATGCCCGTATTACCAATATTTACGAAGGGACCTCACAATTACAGGTGGTGGCAGCCATCCGTGGGGTAACTACCGGGGTTTATTTGAAACAGATCCGCGATTACGAAGCTCAGGAACTCCGTCCGGAATTGGATTACATCCGCCGCGATTTGATTGAAATGGCCGATCAGTATGAAAATGCGGTGGCTCTGGTTTCTGAAGTGAACGCTCAAGAGGAAAACAACGATTACCTCGATTTTCACGCCCGCCGTTTGGTGGAGATGGCCGGGCATATCATCATGGGTTACCTTTTACTGAACGATACCATGCGTGATGCTGAATACCAGAAGTTTGCCGAATTATTTGTACGGACAGGAAAGGCGGAAAACCAGAAACGGTATTTTTACATCCAGAATTTTGAATTAAAGAATTTAGGGATGTACAAAAAATAAGAATTTGAATTTTAAAAGGAAAGAGGTCCATGAATTTCATGGGCCTCTTCTGTTATCGGACTGATGTAACAAAGCATTCGTTATTGGACATTCATCAGTACTTTCCTTATTTAGTTTACTGCCATTTCATTTACATTGGTATAAAGGTCAATTTCGAGCACCAAATGTTTAATTAATTTATCGAGCTCTGATTTTAACAATTTGATTCCTGTTAACACCCGTAACTCCTCGTGGATGCACTGCAAGGGCAGTTTATCGGGACTCCGTAAGCTCCGGCGTAAAAACAGGTTGTCTTCGAGCTTTTTCAGGAACAGGCTACATTCCAATAATAAAAATAGCAACTGTCCATCTTGTTTTTCCAGGGAATAATCGTCCATAGAATACACAATACTTGTAATTTCATGGCCACTGAGCGGGATATTGAGTTTTGAATCGTGTTTCAATTTTTTCAACATCCTGATGAGGGGTTTTGCATTTTGGTTGACCTTTTGGTCTTTAAGGTTCAGTTTTAATATCCCCTGAAAAGGATCCATCTCGATCAGCTCTTTTTGAGTCAGATGCAAAAATTTTACCTCCCCTGAAAGTGAAGAAATTCCGGAGGCGGTACTTTTGCCAGGTTGCCAAACGCCAAAATACAAGCAAAATGTACACGCCCAGGAATTAAAAGACATCTCTAAAGCAAGTGGTTGGGAATCGTTGATCGATGCTTTTGGAAATTGAGGAGGGAGAACTATTAATGAAGATTTGTATAGTTTCATCAATGATTCCAATAGCGAAAGTTCATCATTGGTTTCATTTTTGGAATCCGATTTTAAAAGAACCAACAAGTCTATCTTAAAAGGTTGCACCTGATGCGTATTTGTGGCAACACTGCCGATAATGTAGAAATCAGTTTGGAACCCCAGTTGGTCATATGCAGCTTTCAATTGGTTTTCAATAATCGTGGTTTTTTCTATTAGCCACTGATTTTGCTCCCTATCTACAGGTTTCATTGCCTGTAATGAATATGCCAACCAAGGTTTTTGAAACATTTTTTCTTTACTTTGTGTTTTATTTATCAGGTGCATGGGAAAATGGTATTTAAAATGAATTCTCGATGGTTAAACTTTTTTTGGTTGTTCATCCTCTGGAGGAATTTCATCGGTACCACCTCTGAGGGAAATCATTTGTTGGCTACTCAATTTGGCAAAATGTTGGAATGGTTGTTTTTTTAGGTTCTTTTTTTTAGTTAAACTTTTCATAGTATTTACTTTTTTAATGTGTTTCTCTATTTATTAATTCCAAAAAGTGAAAAATATTCCAGAGACAATTGGAAATATTTTTTCAGTACGAATGTTAATCACCAATAAAACAATATGATACAAGGGTAAAAAAAAATTAAAAAAAAATAGATTAAAAAAAATTATGTTAATTAAGAGGTTGATTTTAGTGTTTTTTATTGTTCAATTTGCGGTTTTTACATTTGCATCTGAACCTGTTTTTTGTGCCACCCAGAATTTAAAAGATACTTCAGAATCTATTCAGAAGTTAAAACTTGAAATCAATGCTTTTTATCATTCCAAACACCAAAAACAGTTGCATGCCTTGTTAATGAATCATATTTTTACTTTAAATGCTGAAAATCAGAATCAGAACAGTAAAGAAGAAATAGCATTCTATTATTTAAAGACACTCCTTAATCTTGGATTAGTTGATGAAGCCAGGCAGTTTGTGGATTCGGTTGGGCACCAGATGTATGGAGATAAAGCAAATAATAATTGGAAAATGCACTTCTGGATGGCACTGTGTGATTTTCTTGTTGATGAACCAAAAATTGCCTTTGCAAAATTTGATTTGGCTATTCAGAAGTTAGTTGAAGATGGTAATTATTCTGAACAGAATATGAGTCAAATCTATTTTTACAAGGCTTTGACATTGCAAGCAAATAATAACAGGAAAGATGCCTTGCCATTGTACTTGGAGGTTCTAAAGCTTGATACCGACGATATATTTATTAAACGGGAATCGAACCGCAGGATATCCTCAACCTATAGCCTCCAAAAAAAACATGATTTGGCCTTATTTTACATCAACCAGGCAATATTGATGGTGGCACACGATTTTAAGTTTACCTCAGCCTTCGATATCCCCCCTTTTGAATCTGTCGCTGATTTAGATGCATTTATCGATTTGCTGCAATCAAGAGCCTATACCTTTCGCGAGATGGCTAAAGGGAGCCCCGATTCATTACGTTTGCTTACGTTGTCGCTTCGCGACGCGGAAGCTTCGGTAATAGCATTTGAAAAGCACAAACGGAGCCTGGTGTTCGAGAGCGACTTGATTTATAACAATAACATCCATGTCAATATTTATTCCAAAACCATTGAAGCTATTGCGCGGATGTATGAAGTCACCCATCAGGATAGTTTATTGCTTAAAGCCCTTAAATACGCAGAAATGGACAAGGTTTCGGCCTTGTTGTATTCTATCCAGAGGAATAAGGCCCTTTACCATTCCGATGTTCCCGGGGAACGTATTCGTGAAATGGAGAAGTTATTAAAGCAGTTAAGCGTAGTAGAGGCAAAACGATACGAATCGCAAGCTAATGTTAGGCTCAACGATACTGCATTGTTTGCTCTGAATATGGAGCTCTACCATTTGGTAAATGCTATAAGTGATAAAGAAAAAGAATTAGAAGTAAATTACCCCAATTATCGCAAAACCAAATATCAGATTGAGGTTCCTGACCTGGAAAAGATGTTGGACCTTTCGTATCAGAAAGCTATAGTGGAATACGTGGTATCGATGGAAAAACTATACACCTTTCTGCTAATTAATGGTAAACTCTATTTTTCGCATGAATATTTCGGATATGAGTTTATCCCGGCTATAGAGCAGATGCAGCAGATGATTTCGAATGGGCACCAAATTCAGTTTACTTTAGAGGAGCAGAACGAATTTGTACTGATTTCGAATAAATTGTATCAAAAGCTCGTTTTGCCTCACAAGGAATTGATTAAAGACAAACCGATGTTGATTATTCCCGATGGACAGCTTTCGTTGATACCCTTTGAAGCATTGATTGCTTTGGAGGATCAGCCATCAAAGCTTGATTATACTTCGCTACCTTACCTGGTTAAAACAAATGATATTTCGTATGCCTATTCCTTAACTTTGGCCCACCAGCAATCAAAGTTTGCTTCAAAACCTTTGGAAAACAAAATTTTTGCCATGGCTCCGGGTTATGAAAGATTAGCAGGCAATCCCGGCAATCAATACCTGTCGCTGCGCGATGCCCGCGACAATTTAGGCCTTTTAGAAGGGGCTGAAAAAGAGGTGAAAATGGTTGGCAAAAAACTCTCCGGGGAAATTTTGTTGGATAAAAGAGCTTCCGAAGCCGCTTTTAAGGAAGCCGCCGGGAACTATAGCGTACTTCATTTGGCCATGCATACATTGGTAAATAATGAGGAACCGCTGTATTCAAAATTGGTTTTTACCCCCGATGTGGATAAAGTCGAAGACGGGTTGTTGAATACCTATGAGTTATCGGAGATGAATTTAGGTGCCGATATGGTTGTTTTGAGTGCTTGCAATACGGGCTTTGGTAAATTGAATAGTGGCGAAGGAATTGTTGGGCTTTCCAGGGGGTTTTTTCAGGCAGGATGCAAAAGTTTGCTGGCAACCCTTTGGTCGGTTTCCGATAAGACAAGTTTGCAGATCATGGACCGTTTTTATGTGGGAATGGAGCAAAAAATGCCAAAATCGAAAAGCCTTTCGTTATCAAAAAGGGAATACCTTGAATCGAGCAAAGGGATGCTTGCCCACCCGTTTTTTTGGGCCGGTTTTATCGCCATTGGCGATGACAGCCCCATAGATATCCAGCCTTCCAGGAATTGGCAATCTATTGCAGTTATTTCAACAATATTGATTCTTTTGCTGCTGTTTTTGGCATGGCGGTATAAAAGAAAAAAGCCGGAAATAATCCCGGCTTTCAGTCAAACTAAACAAACGGGAACATAGCAGTACCCATTATCATAAAAAGTGCAGGCAAGTTGCAAAATATTCTTAAAACAAGGAACTATTTTTTGACCAACACTCATTTTAATTTTTTGAGCAATTCAATAGCTTCCTTCGAATAGGTATTGTCCTCCTCAACAATTTTTTCGAGCAAATTTGTGGCCTTGTTGGTATCCTCTTTTTTCAAATAGCAGAGGGCTTTATACCATTTTCCAGCATCTGTATAAAGAGTGTAACTGTCGGAATCAAAATGATTAAATACCTCGATAGCATGATCAAATTCATTTAATTCCATGAGTGTACATCCTTTGAGCAACATTATTTTAGGACTATGCTGTGTGCTTTTGTCCATTTGGTTAATGGCCCAAATAGTTTCCTCATATTTTTTTGATTCGAACAATTGGTAAATGTTCATCAACTCGCTTTCGGTCTCAACCCCACGGGTAGTCAGTCCGGGTTGCCATACTTCGTAATATCTGTTGAACAACCGATCGGTAGAGTTGGCCGATTTCATCAGGGTATACACAGCGGTTCCCGAAAAGACTGTAATTGAGGCTGCCGCCCAATACCATTTGTTTTGGATGTTTAATACTTTCTCTTTTTTGGCTCCGAATTCTTGTTGATGGATTTCTTCCAGTTTCATCCGGAACTGTTGAACTTTAATCTCTTTGTTTAATGCTTTGTCAATTTCCTCATGGAGTTTGAGTTCGTTTCTTAGGTGGCGATCTTGTTCTAGCTCTTGTTCAAAACTGTTTTTTTCTTGTGGGTTCATCTCACCATACAAGTAATTCAAAATCTTCTGGGTCTGCATTTCTGAGTTTTTCATAATCAGGGGTTCCTTTTATTTTTTCGATCAGGTACTGTTTTATAGTAAACCGCTTTTTTCTTACATATGCTTCCGATTCAAGCTGTAACTGTTCTTTGATTTCTAACACACTGTACCCTTCGATGGTTAATGATAATATTTGTTTGCTCTCTTTATCAAGTGAATAATATAATTTTTTTAAAATATTTTCTTTTTTTTCTTGTATCTCCTTTTCTTTTAAGTTTTTAACTTGCTCATCTGCAATTGTGAGCACTTTTTCGCTTGAAACACTCTCGTAATGAGTGTTCCATTGTTGTTCGTTTTTTAACAATACTCTTTTGGCAATTGAGAAAATATAGGTTTCTAATGAGCAGGTCAATTCAAATTTGCCAGTCAAAATTTGCCGATAAAATGTTTCAAAAGCATCCTGAACCGCTTCCTTTATGTCAGGCAATGGAATTTTTAATTGAAGCCCAAATCGTTCCATTTGCTCGTACACATTTTTATAAACTGCTGTTAGAACTTTTTCGTTGCCGTTGAGTATTTCGTCTATAATTTTATTTCCCGGGACTTTACTCATCTTACTTATTTATTCCAAAAAGTTAAAAATGTTCTGCGCGATCATTTAAAATCAAGTATATTTTAATAAAAAATAGTCATGTAATACGTAGATATACAGTGATTTAAAAATGTTGATTTTTTTTTAATTTTTTTTTGCCTCAAAAAAATTATGTTAATTAAAGTATGATATTATGATAAATAATGTTTTAAACCTGACCTTTAGAGAAGAAATATTTTTATCAAAATAATTACCAATTTATTTCCTCTTTTAGGTGTTGCTTCAAATATTTATTGACATTGCTAAATTGATGATTTCCAAAAAATCCTCTTGAGGCACTTAATGGCGAAGGGTGGACTGATTCCAATACCAGATGGCGATGCTTGTCAATCATTTCCGATTTTTTCTGGGCATAAGCCCCCCAAAGCAGAAAAACCACATGCTCCTTTTGTTGGGCAATGATTCGGATTACTTCATCGGTAAAAGTTTCCCAGCCCTTTTTTTGATGTGAACCTGCTTCATGAGCTCTTACGGTAAGAGTAGCATTGAGCAGGAAAACCCCTTGTTCGGCCCAACGGGTGAGATTGCCTGATTCCGGTATGGGGATTCCCAAATCGTTTTGAATTTCTTTGAAAATATTTAACAGGGAAGGAGGGAAGGGTGTCCCATCCTGAACCGAGAAACACAGGCCGTGGGCCTGACCCGGGCCATGATAGGGATCTTGGCCAATAATTACTGCTTTAATCTTATCGAAAGGGCAAAGATTAAAAGCATTGAAAATAAATTTACCTGGTGGATAAATGGCCTTTTTCTGGTACTCTAGTTTAACAAAATCTGTAAGTTCCTTAAAATAAGGTTTGTCAAATTCGCTTTGGAGTAAGGCTTTCCAGCTTGATTCAATTTGTACATCCATGGTTTGTTTGCTTGTTAGGTTTTCACGAAGTTAATTATTTTATCAGAACCAAAAGGCCAATGGAATTGTTTACATCCCGTTTTTGTGACGCATTTTATTAATACTAAAAATTATGATGCAACTTATGGTTTACATACTGCTAATGGTCACACGGCTGATACATTATGACATTGAGATGAAAATTCAAGAACAACAATTATTTATTAATCAAGAAAATATGAATACAATGAAAACAGATACGGCAACTTTTGGGGGTGGGTGTTTTTGGTGTACTGAAGCAATTTTTCGAAGACTGGAGGGGGTACAAAATGTAAAACCCGGATATGCCGGAGGAGTAACAAAGAACCCTACCTATAAAGAGGTTTGCACGGATGCTACAGGCCATGCCGAAGTAATTCAGGTGGTGTTTCAATCTGATGTAATCAGTTACACCGAATTGCTCGAAATATTTTTCAAGACCCACGATCCCACAACTTTAAACCGTCAAGGTGCCGACAGAGGGACACAATACCGGTCTATCATATTTTATCATCATGATGAACAACGGAAATTGGCCCAAGACATCATCCAGGAGTTGAATCATGCAAAAATATGGGATAGCCCAATTGTCACAGAAGTTGAACCCTTAGATGTTTTTTATGTTGCCGAAGATTATCACCACGATTATTTCCAGAACAATGGCAATCAGATGTACTGTCAGATGGTGATTGTCCCCAAAATTGAGAAACTGGAGCAGCTATTTAAAAGCAAACTCAAGAAACATTAAAATACATTATTGACCGGGAAAAATATTACGTCCCGATGGGACTTGCGAATCAATTTGTAAAATATTAGCTACCAATATTATGTCCCTGCCGGGACAATCCGTCTTGCGGATTACATATTGGTAGAATTATAAGTAACCCCAAATTCAATTAAGTCCCATTGGGATGAGATATAGAAAGACATTGAGGTTATGCAATTTTTTTTAGTTTAATTTCTATAAGTAAACATTTGTTGCATGCGAAAATTATTTTAATTTCGAATGCAAACCAAACTACTACTTCCATGAGGAAAACAAGTTTACTTATCGCGTTTTGTTTTTATGCCTTTTTCTTATTTGGAAACGAAAAGCCAAATCCGGTTGTTGAACGGGGCCACATTGATTTGACCCAAGTTGATTGGCAAAACAACTTGGTTAAACTGGCGGGTGAATGGGAATTCTACTGGAAAGAATTCCTCCTTCCTGATTCCTCGGATGCCAATCAACGGGCACTTTATGCAAAGTTACCCTCATCATGGACAAAAATTGCTTTGCCCGATCATTCCAATTGTTCTCCTTTGGGTTACGGAACCTACCACCTTCAGATTAAAGTGCCGAACCAGAATCAGGTGTATGCCCTTAAAATCCATAGCATATTTACTGCTTACGCTATCTATGTTAATAAAGAAAAAGTTTCTTCTTTAGGGACTCCAGGAACAACAAAATTGGAGAGTAAGCCTAAATTTTTAACGCAGGAAATTCCGGTACCTGTGATTCAGAATGGTTCCGATAGTTTCCAGTGGATAGATGTGACCATTCAAGTTTCAAATTTTCACCACAGACGTGCCGGGATTCAACAACCCATTTATTTTGGAACTTTAGAAGAGGTGGTTGATGCCACATCAAATACCATTATTTTGAATCTTTTGTTGATAGGGATCATACTCATTATTGGACTGAACCATTTAATGATGTATTTTTTACGTCGGATGGATGTGGCCAACCTGATGTTTGGTGTTTTGTGCGTGATCATGATTTTAAGGAACCTGTCCACGGAAGAACGCCTGCTGATGCACTTAATCCCTAATTTTGGATGGGATGCTTTAGTACGGCTCGATAATTTTTCGGGTTTTGCCACCATATCCCTTTTCGCGGTATATTTCTATTTTACTTTTAGGCGCGAATTCCCTAAAGTAATGTTTTATCTGATTTCCGGGATAGGTGTCATCATCACAGTGTTAGTATTTACCACCAGTGCTTGGTTTTATGGTCGGTTCCGGACGTTGTTTGAAATATATATCGGCCTTGGCGGGTTTTATATCACTTTTGGTGTATTGTTACGGGCTGCCCTACGAAAAAGGATCGGAGGAGCCTTTTCATTTTTAGGGATGTTCGTTTTATATGCTACAGCAATCAACGATGTACTGAGCAGCATGGGAATTATCCAAACAGCTTATGTGGCTCCTTACGGGATCGTATTTTTCATGATGATCCAATCGTTCTTGCTTACCCGGAAATCGGCTTTGGCATTAAAAGAAAACCAGGTGTTGAGCGAGGAACTTTTAGATGAAAAGCAAAAATTGGAGCAGAGGATTGAGGAACGGACTCATGAGCTTTCTAAGCAAGCTACTGAGTTGGAACGATATCGGTTGGATCAGGAACAGCAGAATTTAGTTAATCAAAGTTTAAATGCAGTCAACGAGGTGATGCATCAAAATAAAGAAAATTTGGAGCTATTGGCCGATCAGTTGCTGGCTACCTTGGTTAAAAAAACGAATTCGCATTTAGGGGCGTTGTATTTTTTAAATGGTACAGGGCAGCAAATCAAATTAAAACTGATTGCCAGTTATGGGTTGGATGAGGAATCACATTTGGAGGAGCTTGATTTGAATGAAGGATTACCCGGGCAATGTTATAGTACCGGTAATGAGTTGTTTATTGAAGATATTCCCGAACGGTATTTTGTGGTTTCGTCAGGGTTGGGGCATGCTAAGCCCAAGGTGCTTGTTCTTCTGCCATTGGTTAATGACGAAAAAGTGGTTGGTGTTTTGGAATTGGCCTCGTTTAAAAAATTTGAAAAATGGCAATTGGATTTTTTACATAAAGCCTTGGTAAACATTGCTGCCCAACTTAATCTGGTCAAAATCAGTAACGAAACTACCCATCTGTTGGAAAGCTATAAAGAGTACGAATCGGAGTTGCGTAAGAAAGAAACCGAATTTCATGAACTGCAAATGGAATTAGCCACCCTTCGAGAAAAAACACAGCAAATGAATTAGTTTCTTTGTGGGGAACGATTATTTCATGAATGCCATTTGTTTATTCCCAACTTAAACTTGCCCAAACCGGAAAGTGATCCGAGGGATAATGACAATTAAAGGAATCGGTAATCACACCATATTTTGCGACTTTAAAACCTGTTTTAGATACAAAAATATAGTCAATGCAATCTTTGGCCGGCTGATGGAAATCGAACCCATTGAAAGTCCCCTTTGGGCCATATTTCAAAGTGCTTAATTCACTTGTAGAGGAAAGCATGGTTGAAACTAAAAGTATTGGTTCATCCATTTCAGTGGCGTTAAAATCGCCTATTAAAATGACAGGAAGATTTTCGGTATTTAATTGTTGAATAGTTTCCAAAACCACCTTCACTCCTAAATTGCGTGCTAATTGCCCCACATGATCAAGGTGTAGGTTGAAAACCCAGAATTGACGGTCCGACGATATTTCTTTAAAAAGAGCATAACTGCAAACCCTGCGATAGGCTGCATCCCATCCCAAACTGACTTCCGTTGGAGTTTCTGACAACCAAAAGGTGGAACCTTTTATAACCTCAAAAAGCCGGGTATTGTAAAAAATAGCACTGTATTCGCCTTGGTTGCCACCGTCGCGGCCTTCACCAACAAAACCATAAGCAGCAAGTATGCTATCGAGGTAAAACATCTGTTCTGGCAAGGCCTCTTGTACTCCAAAAATATCAGGTTCATGAAAAGCAATAAGCCCGGCAACTTTATCCTTCCGTACCGGCCAGGCATTTTCACCATCGCTGGTCATGTTCAACCGGATGTTGTAGGTCATTATATCAACGGTTTGGCTTTTAGCTTGAAATTGGAATATCAATGAGATGGTTATAAAACTGAGAATTGTTTTCATGAATTTTTGCTTTTAATATGACATTAATTCATGGCAAGGTACATTTTTTTAATAAATTATTGAATCCAGAATCCAAATCTCAGGTTGAAGCGGTCAAAATACATATCCCGTTTGTCGGGAAGCCAATAATAATCGGTTAACGTGTAATGTAATTCGGCATATCGGTAACCTGCTGCAATAAAAAAACGGGTACGGCTGTTTGATGCAAAGATGGCACCTAACTCGATATTAGCAAATGTTCCACCATTATTCTTGTTGATGTATTCATACGGATCGTAAGGAACTTCCAAAGAATATAGATACCCTCCTGAACATCCTAAAAAAAGTTCGCTCCGTTCAGCCAGGGAAACATACCCTTTTATGGAAAGACCCAAAGGCATCACCGATTCATTTAAAAATTCCAGCCCTATAACACCACCAATACTTGCAGCTTGATGGACTCGGACCTGGTGTTCCATGGTCAGGCTCAATGGTGTTTGGTGCTCATTTTTCGACGATCCCAATAAACCTCCTGCTGATAGCGAAAAGACGTATTGGATGTTGGTTGGTTGAAAACTCTTTTGTTGAACGCCAACTTTTATGCTTTTCAATTCGGACGAAGTAAAAACCCAAATACTTCCATCATGAGTTTTAAGCTGTAACGCGGTGGTGTCATTCTCAATAATGGTTCCTTTCAGGATGCTTCCGTTTTTTAGGTGCACTTCGTCGGTGAGTTTTTGCGATTGTGCATGAAGGTTTAGTAGGAAAACTAAAGTAGCGAAAATCCATTTATTCATCAGTGGAAGATTTATGTTAATTGTTGGTTTAGATTCTGGATTTTATCAAAAGGTTGCGCCCTTTCATAAAAATTATCGCCTTTCACGCAACCATTTCTTGATTGGTTCCGTCTGCCCATCACCAAGCCTAAAAAAATAGTATTCATCTGTAAAAAAAATGTAGTATGAAAACCAACACTGTTTCAAAATTTTTATTCGGGTTTGTGGTTTTGGTAGCTATGGCATCATGCCAGGATACCGTTACCGAAACGTATTATGTAAACACTCCGGTTTACATGACCTATGATGAACTTCGTACATCGTTTAAGTCGGGCGAGGCTCAGGAGATTATCCAGTCCGGTAAAATCTATTTCAAGGATGATTATATTTATGTAAATGAGTTTCAGAAAGGGATTCATATTATTGACAATTCCGATCCTGAGAACCCTATCAACATGAAATTTATTGACATTCCCGGGAATGTGGATTTGGCTATTAAAGGAAATATTCTTTACGCCGATAGTTATGTCGATTTGGTTTCGATTGACATCAGCGATATTGAAAACATTGTTGAGGTGGATCGCGACACCAATATCTTTCCTTACATCATTCCTGCATACGATGATGGAATTGTGGAGGGAATTGACCAAAACCAGGGCGTTATTATTGGATATACCGTTACTGAACGCACTTACAATGTAAAAGATGAAGGTAACTATTACAACAAATTCTGGTACCGTGGCGAGATTGATGTAATGTACGATGGAGCCAGTGGGAACCCTACTTCCGGGAGCGAAACATCTGGCACTGGCGGTTCCATGGCCCGTTTTACCTTAAACCAGAACTATTTGTACGTAGTGGATAATGCCAGTTTGAAACTGTTCAACATTTCCCAATCCGACAATCCTGCCTTTGAAAAGTATATTGGCATCGGTTGGAACATTGAAACCATCTTTCCTTATCAGGACAAGCTTTTTATCGGAAGCCAAACAGGAATGTATGTGTATAGCATCCAGAACCCAGCCAATCCACAGTTTTTAAGCGAATTCCGTCATGCCAGCAGTTGCGATCCGGTAGTGGTAAATGGTAATTACGCCTATGTAACTTTACGTGGAGGAAATTTATGCGGGGCCATTGAAAGCCAATTGAATGTGATAGATATTTCAACCATTGAAAACCCAAAATTGGTGGCTACTTGCCTGATGGAAGAACCTTATGGTCTGGGCATTGATGATTCCGTATTGTTTGTGTGCGATGGCAATGCCGGGTTGAAAATTTATAATGCAGCCAATCCTTTGGAGATAGATTCTCATTTGTTGGCAAGTTACCCGGACAACCATGCCTTTGATGTCATTCCATTGGGTGACGTTTTGGTGATGATTGGCGTGGATGGATTGTACCAATACGATTACTCTGATTTAAACAATATCCGTGAACTGAGCCATATCGACATTTACGGAAATCAATAGCAATGCTGCTTTTAGTTGAGAAGGGTCCGGATTTCGATTCGGGCCTTTTTTCTTGTTATCAACGCAGAATAAATGGTACGGTACAAGCAATAATTCCCGTACAAACCACAACCGTGATAAACAGATTATACCGGATACTGTAATTACTTAAAAGGGATTCATCGTAATATTTATCTACATTTTTATCCTTGTACATTGAAATCAACCCATTTATAAGTTTTATCCGGGTCTGTTTTCCTTTGATGAGCCCAAAGATGGCAACTGCATTCACTATAATAATCAATAAGATAAAGACAAACATTACCGCTAAGGTGGCACTATCGGTTCTCGACTTTTCAGCCATCCCTGAATTGATGGCTAAAGTTATCAGGTTCAAAGTAATGGACGTCAATATAAAAATGATGTCTGTTTTGGTATTCTGATGTAACTCACCTGTGATGTGTGTGTGGACATGCTCAATCATGGCTAATCAATTTTTAAAGTTTTTTCACTTTCAATTTGCTTAAAAATATCGTGTAAGAATTCAACATATAGCTCTTCTCTAACCCTATCCTGGGGATAGAATGGATATAGAAAGATCATGAAAGTTTCAACCCATTTGGTAATGGAAGCGTTGCGTTTGTACGCCTTAACAAGGATCCTATTATGGTCAAAAACATTTACTTCTATTGAAAATTCAATTTTATAAGGCATCGGCAAAACGGTGGCGCTTATGCTAGACCCCAGGACAGCAAAAAAGTGTTTGGAAAAAGATTTTTGCCGGACGATTCTCACATCTACTAAAAAATCGTTCTTCGAAATGAGGCTGTCTTTTAATTGCCTCCGTTTGGAATCATTTACATCCGAGGAATAATTGGTGTAGGTATCGTAGTTTTTAATATTGCTGAATTCCTTCATGGCATCGAGGAACAAATCATCAAAGCCATCGATTCTTTCGTGTTGATTTTCAAGTTTAGGAATCACATCCATTCCTTTAACCATTCGATAGTGGCTGAAAACAAAGCAAACACCCACTGGTTTCGCGTTGTAATTTTTTTCGGGAGTAGATGCAAGTTTTCCCTGAAGTTCCGATCTGAAGGTAGCGCAACCCGATAGAAAATACAGTAAAAACGCAACAACCCACAGCTTGAAAAAATGATGGTTTCTCATGGCGATCTCTTTTTAGAATTCAATAAAAGTTACGTTTTTTTCTCATGTTCAAGTTGAATATTCATAGTTATTTGACTAAAATCAAGAAGATTAACACCTGCTGCGTTACAATTTGAAATTTCAAAACCTTGCGTTTTGTTTTTTTTCATTTAATGCGGATGATGACTTAGGAAGTGATGATGTGGTTAGGAACCGATTTTATTTTGTAATGGAAATGCATCAATAACATATTCCAACCTGATTAAATTCAGTAAGTTATTTTAAGGGTTGAACCTCTAAACCCTTATTTTTGCCGTGCTTTTAAAGTGAAATTATGAAGATAGGGTTGCTGGTCGTATTTCTTGCGTTTACTTTTGCTGGTTTCTCCACTGAAAACAAATCAGTTAAACAGCCGCAAAAATTGAAATTAACTACCAATATCGACTTTGTATCCAGTCATGTGTGGAGGGGTGGGAAAAGTGGGGCAGCCCCTTCATTAGAACCATCTGTAGAGTTTGGCTTTGGAAATTTTACCGTGGGTTCGTGGACCGCGGCTACTTTCGACAAAGAATACCGGGAGCTGGATATTTATGCATTATATTCCATCGGTAATTTTTCAGTTGGTATCTACGATTATTATTGTCCGCCCGAGAAACCTGAAAAATCACGTTTCACCGATTTTCACGGCATCGATACCTATCATTTGTTTAGTGTTGATTTTGTTTATTATGGAACCCCAAAGTTCCCGGTAAAATTTACGGCAAGTACCATGATGTATGGAATGGATTTTAATCAGACAACTGGTGATTATTACTATTCTACCTACTTGGAAGCCGTCTATTCCAAAAACTGGAAAAATAATGCACTTTCAGCCCTGGTGGGATTAACAACCCATGAAGGGATTTATGCCGGTTGTTTCGCCTTTATGAATTCGGAATTGATGTACAAAAAGAGCTTTACATTCAAAGATTTTTCTATTCCTGTTTTTGCGAAGATAGTTTACAACCCCATTGCCGACAAGGCCTGGCTGATAGGCGGAGTTTCATTGAATCGTGTTTTTGGGTTTTGATCAGTTCTCTTTTAATACCCAAATGGAGGGATTTTTTTCTTTTATCCGGATATCTTCCAGATACTTAAATGCTTCATCCTTTTGGGAGGTGGAATATAATACAATGCGGTAGTTTTGATTTTTTTCAAGAATGGTTACCGTGTATCCTTTTTCAGTAAATCTGTTTTTCTCTTCTTCTGCCTTGGTGGCATTGGTAAAGCTTCCGGCAACAATATAATAAACTGGTTCTTTAGTCAACGGATTATTTGTTGCGGTTTCTTTTAATGGTGCATCGTTATCCGTTACGGGTACATTTATTTCTGTCTCTGGTCTCCGTATACCCTTCTCCATCTTTGTCTGCCTAGGAATAGGGGAGTTGCTCCAATGTTTTTTAAAGATGGCTTTCAACGGGTTAAATAACCGCATGATTAATGGCAAATCTTCAGTCACAATTTCAGCGGTTCCCAGCATTTTTTGTGTGAAAGGCAATAGATATCCATAGTTGGTTAGCAGGGTGTCGGGCAAATGTATTTCCACCATGTAATTCTGTTCCGATGGAACCAACGAAATGGTTGAAACCGATGCTGTTACCATCCCAAATTCTTGATAAGGGAAATTCTCAAATTTTAAGTTCACCCGTTGCCCAACAGTTACTTTTCCGGAGCCTTTGGCAGGAAGGGTAATCCGTCCGATGATTTGGACGCGTTCTGTTGGAATTACGGTGAAAACTTCATTTCCTGACTGAACAAACTGGTTCTGGCTCCATATTTTATTAAACGCCACAATCCCATCAATGGGTGAAATGAGCAAATAATTGTCCATCCATGAAGCCAGTTGGCTCTCTAAGGTTTGAAGCATCTGTTGCCTCTGGTTTATATATTGCTGTGCCTGATTGATCTCTTCCAATTCGTAATTGGCAATTTCCTGAACCAAATCCTGCATCTGCATTTGGGCTGTAACCTGCGACGATCGTAAGTTTTCCAGAGCCATCCCTTGTTGGATAAGCTCCTTGCGCGACTTCTCAAAATCGGACAACGAAAGGACTTCCTTTACATACAATTGCGAATCGCGGTTAAAAAGGTTCTGTGATAGTTGGTAATCCTGTTGCTTCAGTGCAACTTGCCGTTTAGTTATTTCAATGTATTTTTGCAGCTCTACCCTTTTTTGTTGCAGCGATACTACTTTTTTTTGGATTACCTGAAGTTGCAAAAAACGGGAATATTCTTGTCCGGCCTTTAACAGCGATGTATAGGAACTTTGAACTTCACCCAGTTGTAATGAGTCAGGTAATTGCTGAAACCAGGTAGTGTCAACTATTTGGGGCGGATAGGTTTTAATTTCCGCAAGTTTGTTTTGTAGCCATTGGATGTGATCGTAATTGGCAGGATTCTTTACCAAAGCCAACACTTGTTGGGTTTTAACTAGTTGCGAATCGGAAACAAAAACCGCCGTTAAACTGCCCGGTGTTTTTGCCACAATAGCGGCAGGCGAGTTTTGGCTTACCACTTCCACCGGAGCCGATAAGATATCGGGATATCTGAAAAAGAAACTTCCGGCAAACAAAACCAAAATTACCGAAAGAATCACCGTAATCCCATACCGGATAATCTTAACAGGCACATGTCCTAGGATTTCCTGAACCTCCTCGCTGCGTAATTCTATATTGTTTTGTTGTTCATCCATTTCTTTACCGCAAAGTCGCAGAGTCGCAATGTAATTTAAAATCCATTTACAAATCTATGAAACCCTTCTTTTACAAGCGCCTCATTAAAGTTTATTAGAAAACCCAACTTTTTGTTGGAAATCTTTAAGTATGAAATTATCTGAGCTTCGTGGACGTTTAAAATATATTCTACTGCTTTAACTTCGATAATAATTTCATTTTCAACTAAAATATCAATCCTAAAATCTTTTGATAATTCTTTTCCTTTATAACACAGGGGTATTATTACCTGCCTTTGACATTTTATTCCCCTCCTTATAAGTTCTTCTTCCAAACAAATTTCATATACAGATTCAAGCAAACCAGGGCCCATTTCTTTATGAACCTCGATTGAAGAATGAAGGATAATTCCTGACAATCTATTATATTCTTCTGTTATCATATTATTTAATTCCTTTACCGCTAAGGCGCAAAGACGCAGTGTCTACACTTTAATCATTCCTTGCGACTCAGCGTCTTTGCGGTTAATCACTATTTTTTTATCTATGGCACATTTTTATTCTATTATTCGCTGTACTTTAACGGTTTATTAATTAATTCCCCAGTTCCAATTGATTTTTTACCAGTTCGTAATAAGCTCCCTTGTTTGCTGTTAACTCATCGTGGGTGCCGGTTTCTACAATTTTTCCTTTATCGAGAACAATAATCTGGTCGGCATTTTTTACGGTACTCAACCGATGCGCCACCACCACCACCGTCCGTCCTTTAAAAAATTCCTGCAGGTTTTCCATAATCACCTTTTCGTTGTTGGCATCTAAGGCGTTGGTAGCTTCATCCAAAAAGATGTATTCGGGGTTTTTATACACAGCCCGGGCAATAAGCATCCGCTGTTTCTGACCTTGGCTGATACCACTGCCTTCCTGCCCGATTTTGGTGTTGTATCCCAACGGCAGGCTTTCCACAAATTCCTGGATGTTGGCCACTTTTACAGCTTCAAGCAGTTTCTTCCGGTTCACCGATTCATCGCTTACTGCAATATTATTGGCGATGCTGTCGCTAAAGATAAAACCATCCTGCATGACCACGCTGCATTTTTCGCGCCATAAACGCTGGCTGTAATTTTCCAACCCGGTTTTGCCAATCAGGATGCTTCCCTGCGTGGGCGGATAAAACCCCAGCAATAATTTTATTAAGGTAGTTTTTCCGCTTCCACTGGCTCCCACAATTGCAGTAACTCTATTCTGTGGAATATGCAGATGAATGTTATCCAGAACTTTAGGCGAATGTGGTCCCTCGTACTGAAACATCAGTTTTTCAATGGTAATGTCTTTTATTTCTGGCAAGTCTGCCAATTTGGGCTGTTCCAAATCCTCTTCGTCGGCCTTTTCGTGAATCTCGCCCAACCGTTCCAGGCTGATTTTGGCATCCTGCATGCTCTGCATAAAGGTAATCATCTGCGAAATGGGGCTGTTCAACTGTCCGGTGATATATTGCACGGCCACCATCATCCCAAGGGTCATATCGCCTTTAATTACTGAAGTGGCAGCCACTACCGTGATGAGGATGTTTTTCCCTTCGTTAAAAAATACTGAACCCGCCTGCTGGTACTGGCTTAACGCCAATCCTTTCACGCTTACCTTAAACAACCGGGCCTGAATGCGCTCCCATTCCCACCGTTTCTGTTTTTCGCAGTTGTTGAGCTTGATTTCCTGCATGCCGGTAATCAACTGAAACAGGTTGCTCTGGTTTTCGGCGCTCTGTTGGAACCGTTTGTAATCGAGTTCGCGCCGTTTTTTCATAAACAACAGGATCCACCCGATGTAAAGGGCGGAACCAACTAAAAAGATGAAAAATATTTTCCAGCTATAAAAAGCCAGCACGGCTCCAAAAATAACCAGGTTGAAAAAGGAGAACAGGATGCTGAGTGTTTCCGAGGTCAGGAAGTTCTCAATCCGGCGGTGATCGCCGATTCGCTGCATCAGATCGCCAATCATCTTGGTATCGAAAAATCCTACCGGGAGCTTCATGAGCTTGATCAGGAAATCGGAAATGAGCGAAATATTGATGCGGGTACTGATGTGTAGCAGAATCCACCCCCGGATAAAATCGGTAGCCATCCGCCCGATAAACAGCACCAGTTGGGCAATCAAAACCAGGTAGACAAAATTCAGGTTTTGGGTATTGATGCCCACATCGACAATGCTCTGGGTTAAAAAAGGCAAAATAAGTTGCAGCAGGCTACCCAGTACCATGCCCAAAGCCAGTTGTACCAGGAATTTTTTATGGGGGCGCAGGTATTGTAGTAAAAAAGCAAACGAGGTGCGTTTGTGTTCTTCGCCCTTCATCTCGTAAAACGAAGGGGTTGGTTCCAGCAACAGGGCCACACCCACATCTTCTCCATCTTGCTTAGTGGTGGCCCAGTGTTTGGTAAATTCATCGCCGGTATAGGTAAGCAGCCCGTGAGCCGGGTCGGCCACCCAAACCTTGAACTTATTCACCGGGTGACTTTGAGTCACCCGGTGAATACCAGATTTAACTTTTTTAATTTTATACACCACCACAAAATGGTTTTGCCGCCAATGGGCAATAAATGGAACGGGTTGTTCATCAGCCAGTTTTTCTAAGCTGGCTTTTACCCCCAAGGTGCGAAAGCCGATGGCTTCGGCCGCATCCGAAATGCCCAACATGCTAACCCCGGCGCGGGTAATAAAACTCTTGCCCCGCAGGTTCTGCAGCGAATATTTTTTACCATAATGCTCAGCCACCATCTTTAGGCAGGTGGGACCGCAATCCATGGCGTCGAGCTGTTTATGAAAGGGAAAGTTCAAGTGCTAAATGGCTAAATTGTTGAATTGTTACATAGTACACTGATTTACTACGATAATTAAGATTCAAAATGATCAGTATCATCATAACTATCTTAAAAGATTAGTGTACTATCTGTTCGCGAGGGTAAATATAACAATAAATTGGGTGGTTGTTGTATTCATTTGTTTGGGGGATTCATCTATCCTTTGCATCATAGCACACAGTTATATAATATGGACATCCCCCGCCACATGTTGTAGATGAAAACATTCACGGCATTGCTGATTAAAATCTTGTAAAAAAGCAGTTATGGTGCTTATTAATTTGTAACTTTTTTAAAGCTATTTTTTTTATTAATTTCATTTATTGCTTTATCTAATATTGGGTCAAAAGAATTTAAATAATCGTTAATGGTCTCTTTAACAATTATATCAGGAATTATTCCTTTATTTATAAATGGAATTTTACTTATAGGAAATAATACTCTTCTTGTACAAATACGAGCATATCCTCCTCCGGGTAGGTTGTCAATAACAAGAGGGGAGCCAGTTGATCCTCCAGTTTCTTCTCCGATAATTAGTGGTCGATCTTTAGTTTCATAAATATTAATTAAGAAGTCCTCAGCAGCAGAGAAAGTATAGCGACCTATTAATAAAATAACAGGGCATTGAATTCTTTGAATGGAATCCTCGATCCAAATAGTATCAGAATTTACAAATCTTGTGGCTCTTTCAAGATAGAAATCTTCATATTCTTTAATCCAATTACCATTTGCTTTTTTTACTCCATCATTTATCCTAGATTCCCAAGAATAATTAAGAAAGAAAGGATCTTTAGTTAAATATTTTTGTAAATTCCAACCTACTTTTGTTGAACCTCCACCATTATTTCTAAGATCTATTATAACTCCATTAGCTTTAGTTATTTGGGAGATAATATTATTAAACTCATTTATTGATTCCTTTTCAGGATGGAAGTTATTATATCTAATTAATGCTATGTTGTTTTCTAACCATTCAAGTTGTGCCAATTTTTTTTTCGTACCTGTGCTTCTTGGTCTCCAGTATTGATCATCCTTTTTTCTTGTTTCTTCACCATTTCTAGCTAGTGTTATTTTTTCAATAGAACCGTCTAACTTTTTTATCTTACCTATAAAATCCTTTGTTTTTAAGTCATATGATAATTCTGATGTAGCTTGCATCCATAAATGCTGCTCGGTTGAGGCAGAAATATATGGAAAGATTTCTGTTTCTAGATACCTAACTGTGGGTATTCCTTCTATTTCTATCAATTCGGCGCCTAACCAAGTAGAATCATTAGATTGATTATTACGCACTGATGATATGTATATTTTATGTTCGAAATCCATAAAAGAAATAGGAACATAATCCATAAAATTATGAAATTGAAAATTGTCTGAAACTGATGTATGACCATCATGAAAAAATGCAGTAAATTTTTTTAATGTTCTATAATATTCATAATCATTTTTGGCATTGATTGCATCAATAATGCATTCTTTATACTTAGCATCAGTGTCAATCGATAATGTATCTAAATTGATAAAATTATATCTGATTTCTGACCACAATTTACTTAAATAATATAAACGTTCGGAAACATCAATGCTTTTAGGAATATCTTTGTAGCCTATAATTTCAGTATAGGCGGTATCAGTATTGTTAAGTAGGATTGAAAGTTTGATAGTATCATTATTTGTTATCCTAAAGGTGATTGAATCTTTATCGGAAATAAATGAAACAGTGTTAAATTTTTCTTTACAAAACACAAGAAATCTATCTGGGTTTACTTGAGGGGATATTGTCCAATCAATTTCTTTTTTATTTAATCGAAGCTTGATTTGTTTTTCTGATGAATTGAGAAATAGTTGCCTATTTACAGAGCAACTAAAAAATAAATTCAGAAATAAAATGAATAATGTAATGGTTCTTAAATATTTAATCATTTGTAGGGGATTGATATGTGAATATTTTTTAGAGACATACTTTGGTCTGATAAAAATCGAGCAGACTTTTTTGAATAGATTTTTTTATACTTGGTTCTAAGCAAAACTTTTTTAAATCATCATCAGATTGTGATTCAACTATTTTTTGGCTGCAAGGACCAAAACAAGCGGGTATTAAATTGCAATTTTTGCACATATCATTTTCAAATGTTGCTTTCTTGTAACGAAGATTAAATTTATCTTCAACCCAATTTATTTTCCCAGATTCAGTTAAATAACCATCGGGATCGATATTGTTGAAATCGCGTGCAGTGTATTTATATATTATGCCGTCATACAAAATTACAGCCTCATTCTTTTTATCTGCATAACATTTGTATCCTTTATTTTCAATTTCATTTTGTCTTATATTGTGTACGATCTGTTCGCGAGGGTAAATATAACAATAATTTAGGTGGTTGATTCTTTTTGTTGTTTTTGCCATTCTTCAACTGTAATATATCCTTCTTCTCCTTTCCATTTAGCAATATATGGGTTATAAGGGCATTTGGCTGGTTGCGAATATATATCATTTGGGTCTTTAATAAAAGCACGGCAATCCATACACATATGCCTGAATTCACAATCTTTGCATACTTTAATATCATCTTTTTTTATATGCCACAATTTTTGGAATTCTTCTGATTGTACCACTTCTTTTAAATCAACCTCATTCATATTGCCATAGTGTTTATCCATAGAAAGGCAATTTTTTATAAATCCATTTTCGTCAATGCATACTTTACGGTTCAAGCAGGTGTTTAAATGAAGTGATTCGGTGAAAAAGGGAATATTTTGTACAAAATTCTTTGGGTGAATGAATCCACAAAAAGAATGATCAGTTATAATAGAAGTTGAATAAAATACTGGGTGATGTTTTTGCTTATCTAAAAATTCAATCTTCTTAAAAGGAGAATTATGAATTCTGATAACCCATATTCTTTGGTTCTCAAATGCCATCTTTTTTAAATCATCTAAAATGATATCTTTCTGATATTGAAATATAATCTCAATATATTGTATTCTCGAATTCTTAAATGCATCAAGAATAGTCTCTATTTTTTTAATTGAAATTGAAGAAAACAACCTTAACTGAATAGCTTTGCAATTCAGAACATTTAATTCATTACATATTTGTTTATAGTTTTGAAAATGTATTTGTTCTGATATTACAGCATTTGTAATTTTTGATGGTAAATCAAATATTAAATCAAGCTCAGGGAAATTATGAGGTTCAAAAGTAAAAAAACCAAATTCATTCAGTTTTAAAAACTCAAAATATTCATCAATAATTTCCTCATAATTAGGATTTTGAATTTTTATTTCATCTAAACTTTCACCATCGTGTTTTTTGAGTAAATAATATAAACTGTTTGGTACATATTTATAAGAATTCCTTTGTAGGTCATTGATTACCGATCGGCAATAACCTTTTACCGGAATACAATTAGCAAACAATTTGAATTTCAATGACATTTTTAAAATAGAGTAATGTTTTTATAAAAGGGTTTTAACGAATAATTAGAGGTTTTGTAAAATGATGATGATGAACTTTTATTGTAAATTTTATATTCAACTTCCCTGAGTTTTAAGAAGCTTAACGGTTTACTTATTGTTTTTTTGCTTTTCATTAGTTTTGTTTATTAGTAATTGTGCAATTTTCTTTTCTAAAAAATAATTGCATGGTGTTGAAGTCATTCCAAATTGGCCTAATGGATTTACCTCTAAAAAAATATATTCACCAGATTTGGCTTTAATCAAATCAAGGGAGCCACTATTAATTCTGAGAACTTTCATTAATCTACTCAGTTTTTGCTCAATTTCTTTTGGTAGTTGATAGGAAACATTTCTATTGGGCTTTTCAAAGTTGTAATGTCTAAAATCGATTTTTGTTCGTTCATCATTTTGTGAAAAAATTGCCATACTATAAAAATTACCTTCCAAATAGAAAGAGCGGATTTCAAATTCCTTATCTATAAATTTTTGAAATAAAGACGGGTAAAAATATTCTTCTAATTGATTGATCTCTTGCTTATCTACTATTCTTGTGTAATTTATAAGGTTTTTGCCCCTACTTTGTACTAAAATTGAGGCATTCAATGGTTTTGTAATTATAGCCGTATATTTTTTGATAAATTCTAAAAGCTCCGTCTTACTATTAGTAAATAAAGTTGGGGGTATTTCTATACCAATTGTTTTAGCCCTATTTAATTGCGTAATCTTGTCATATGCCAAATTATTTGGATGATTGAGCCAATAGCCATTCGAATGACAATGAAATAAATAATTAGAGAATTGTTCAAACTCAATTCCCTTATTTAATTCTATATAAACATCTTTAGTTTCGTGGTTTATTTCGTCAGTCGTCTTTCTCCATTTCCTAAACCATACAGTATTTTTTTTATCTAATTGGTTTGAATCATGTGTTTTTACAATTATTTCTATTTCATTTTCAATATCTTCTGAATTTATTCTTTTCCATGTCGCGCTATAATAATCCAACCAATCAATAACTTGATTGGTTGAGTCATCGAACTCAATTGAAAATATGGTTATCATCAATTAAGGGTTATTTGTATTCAGTAATATTTATATAAATCAAGTGATTTGTTGTTTCTGTTGACCCCTTGGATGATTCAAACCACTTGTTTTTTGGTTTGTAATAAAAGAATGAATTTTCCTTATTACCCTGATGGCAATATTTTACCGTTGGATAATTTAAAATATAAGTAAGTTTGGTATCTTTTAGCTTTATGTACAACTCTTCTGTATTAAAATAAAGTGGTTCTATGGCAAACAAGGCTCCTTCTTTTGGAATTACTATATTAAATCGTTCCAAATCAATTGTCATCCACCCTTCTTTTGCTATTGTTTCGCCAAATACATTTTCCTCAAGCAAATCAGAAATAACCTCCTTTTTTTCCCGATTAAAGCTAAAAATCCGTATTCTGAATTTTTGTTTAAATCCATAGGAGTTTTCGATATAGAAATTCATGTCTTTTACTTTGCAGGTATGTTTTGTAGGGTGAATATATACTCCAATAATACTTTCAGGATCGAGTTGTGTGCCATATGGGCCAAAGTTTCGATTATAACCTAAAATCCGATTTCTTTTTTTTGATGTGTTATTATCGATTATTGTTACCTCATTCAACATATATACTTTTGGTTGAAGAAAGATGGTATCGCTTCCTCTCAGACTTTTAATATCACCGTTAAATTCTTTATAGCTCATGCTTTTAACAATTACTGAATCGGTATCCATTAATCCTGAGGAAGGTATTTTAATATTCCCGTCATCATCTGAAATTGTGAAATAGTCTCCAATTATAGCGTTTACAAATGGGCAAGGTTTATTTTGTTCTTTATCAAAAACAACAAATTTTATTACTTGCCCATTTGTAGCATTGCTGACAATCAAATATATCAATAATGTAATAGTAATCTTTTTCATCCTAATCAATAACTAGCCAACCGGTCCAAGTGGTACCATGTAACCCAAACCAATCATATTGTTGATAAAGTTCTTCGCTATTACCATAATCATTTATTCTTGTCGCTCCTGTTCCTTCATAAGTATTCCACAACCATAAGCCCCCATTTATTTCATCCATTTCTTCTGAAGAAAGGGAATCAAATTTTTTTGATTTTAAATTCTCCATTTTTTATTTATTTTATTAATCATTTGTATTTGCGTAACCTCCATCGTAATTTCCCCAAATATTGTAATGATGCCAATGAGTAGTTGTGCTGCCATCTTTCAATTGGAAAACCGAATTTACATGCCATCCCCATAAACCGCCTTCAATTTTATTCATCTCATCCATTGAAAGGGTTTTAAATTTTTTGTCGGATAATGTTTCCATTTTGAATAATTTAAATTAAACAATAATACTATTTCAAAACCATTTTAGGGCTCTTAACCTGGTTTTGTATTTACAAATATAAGCCCGGTCAATATACCCACGCTTTACTGAGTATTTTGTGTACAATTTATAGTTATTCCAAATAGGGGGGAGGTAATTTTTTGCGGTCATCTTCACTAACAAAATAGGTTTCCCGCTTGCGGCAATACTGTATATTCACCTTGTAAAGTTCTTCAATTTTGTTTTTGTAAGTGTTTACCCAAGCTGGGGTTATACCCAAATGCCTGGCCAATTCTCCTCGGGTTCCAGTGCTTTCACAGTGCAAACGCCGGATAAACCGGTGGGCAATGTCTAAAGGTTTTAGTTCGTCCATAAAAAATTCATTTGTTCATTAATTAATTAGCCCATTTCCTCATTGGTTCATTGTCAATTACCCATTACCCATTGAACAATGCAAATGGCTCTACTTATTAATTCCAAAAACCTGGAAATATTCCGGCAGTTGCGGTATGCTGTAAAACATAACGCTTGCAATATACATTATAACAGTATTTTGCAATAAGAAAATTGGATAAAAATTTTTGAGGCTGAAAATAACTATGTTAAACAGGGTGTTGGTGCGCGGGTTGTTTATGGAAGGGGAAGTTCAAATGCTAAATGGTTAAATTGTTTTTTACTGCAAATGTGCAAAGAATAAAACATAGCGTCTTTGCGGTTATTTTTTGTCGCGAGGGTAAATATAACAATAATGTTATTGTTTGGATTTATCGGCATTGTTATCTGAAATAACAAAGGCTACCCGGGGTTTGAGTAGCCTTTGTTCATTTTGATCAAAGTGGATATCCTTTTCAAACACATCCAGACTTTTGATCACACTTTTTATTAACCTAAACCTAAGAATTTATTTCTATGAACCCATCACAACTTCAACCTGGCATACAGCTTTAGAATTTACGATAGGTAGCTGGTTGCCGGCAATAGCTTTTCCATCAAGGGTGACTTGCTTGACCCCTTTTGACACCCCGTTGGGATTCATTACCAAAATGTGATAGGTAGTCCCCCGGAATTTCCGTGTAATCCTGAATTCCTTCCAATGCTTGGGAATGCATGGATCGATAACCAATCCATGGTAATGGGGCTGAATGCCTAAAATATATTGGCTGATAGTGTAAAAATTCCACGAGGCAGTTCCGGTCAGCCACGAGTTTTTTGCCTCTCCGGGTTTGAACGCGTCTTTGCCTGCAATCATCTGCGAATACACGTATGGTTCGGTTTTATGTAAATCGCTGATATCTTCCAAATACGAAGGGCAAATCTTCCGGTAATACTCCCAAGCCTGATCGCCGCGTCCAATTACTGTTTCACCAATGATGATCCAAGGATTGTTGTGGCAAAAAATACCTGCATTTTCTTTATAACCTTTTGGATAGGTGGATATTTCGCCATATTCAATGTAATATTTGGTAAAAGCAGGGTTGTTCAGCACAATACCATACTCACAGTCGAGCCGTTCTTTCACAGAATCGAGGGCTTGGGTAACCATCCCCTCCTCTTTGCCAATTCCGGCCATGGAACACCATCCATTCGATTCGATGAAGATTTTGCCCTCTTCGTTTTCGTGGCTGCCAATTTTCTTTCCATAATAATCGTATGCCCGCAGGAACCATTCCCCATCCCAGCCGGATTTTTTAAGTGCCCCAACCATGGCATTAACATGTTTTTCGGCCCGTTGTGCCTCCTCATTTTTGCCAAGCTCAAGGCAAAGTTCCATGTAATCGCGGCCATACACCACGAATAACCCGCCAATCATCACCGACTCAGCCTTTGAACCTTCTGTTTTATTTTCGGTGGTCTGGAACGACTCGTTGGGATCGTTCGAGAAGCAATTCAGGTTCAAACAGTCGTTCCAATCGGCCCGGCCAATCAATGGCAATCCATGAGGTCCCAGGTTTTGAACTACATGATCGAACGAAACGGTCAGGTGATCGAACAGGGTGCGTGCCTGGCTCCAATCATTATCAAAAGGGACGTTTTCTTCCAGGATGCCAAAATCGCCGGTTTCCTTTATATAGCTGACTGTACCCAGGATGAGCCACATGGGGTCGTCGTTAAAACCGCCGCCAATATCGTTATTTCCACGTTTGGTTAACGGCTGGTACTGGTGGTAACAGCCTCCATCGGGAAACTGGGTAGATGCAATATCAATAATCCGTTCACGGGCCCGTTCGGGAACCTGATGTACAAAACCAATCAAATCCTGGTTCGAATCGCGGAATCCCATGCCACGTCCAATACCGCTCTCGAAGAAAGAAGCTGAACGTGAGAAGTTGAAAGTAATCATACATTGGTATTGGTTCCAGATGTTTACCATCCGGTCCAGCTTTTCTTCGCCCGAATTTACATGATATACGCTCAACAGTTGATCCCAATACTGTTTTAATTCCATCAAGGCTTCATCCACTTTAGCCGCAGTCCCAAAGCGGTTAATGGTCTCTTTGGCTTTGGTTTTGTTGATGATGCCTTTTGATTCCCATTTTTCATCATCTTTGTTTTCGACATATCCCAGTACAAAAACAAAATCTTTCGATTCGCCGGGTTTCAGTTCCACTTCAATAAAATGCGAAGCAATGGGGCTCCATCCGTGGGCTTCGCTCATGCGGGGTGCACCTTCAAGCACGGTTTGGGGTTCATCAAACCCATTGTACAAACCAAAAAAGGTTTCCCGGTCGGTATCGTATCCCTGGATAGGAGTGTTTACAGCGTAATAGGCATAATGGTCGCGCCGTTCTTTGTATTCGGTTTTGTGATAAATAACAGAGCCTTCAATTTCAACTTCGCCTGTCGAAAAATTCCGCTGGAAGTTTTCCATATCCGAAGCGGCATTCCAAAGCGCCCATTCCACAAATGAGAATAATTTCAGTTTCTTGGTAGTTTGGGTATGGTTAATCAGAGTCAGTTTCTGAACCTCGGCCCAGGTCTTCAGAGGAACAAAAAAGAGTATGTTTGCGGTTACCCCATTCTTTTCGCCTTGAATTTTTGTATAATTCATCCCATGTCGGCATTCATAACTGTCCAGTGGGGTTTTGCAGGGTTTCCATCCGGGCGACCAAATGGTATCGCCATCTTTAATGTAAAAATAGCGACCTCCGCTATCCATGGGTACGTTGTTGTACCTGTAGCGGGTCAACCGGCGGAACTTCGCATCTTTATAAAAACTGTATCCTCCTGCGGTGTTCGAAATGAGTGAAAAGAAATCTTCATTGCCAAGGTAATTGATCCAGGGCCATGGGGTTTGTGGATTGGTAATCACATATTCCCGGTGGTTGTCGTCAAAAAATCCGTATTTCATCTTTTATGTCAATTAATATTTTTACTATGATCAATCAGCTATCCCCCAAAAGTGCGGAACCATGAGTGGCAAAAGCTACAAAACACCGGAAAAATGAAAATTTGGTAAACACCGTTAACATAAAAGGTCGTGCAGCCTATTGAATGCTAATGAATAACCAGATTCTCTTTCCTGGATAATTAAGTACCTAATGAAAGCTGTTAAAAAAAGATTTAAGAAATGTTAATTATACGAAGAAGTCGAAGCGCTCTTTACGGGTTTTTTCATACACATCGCGGCTGAACATGAACAATTGGGCAGGTTTATGGGCCACACCTGTTTGGCGTTCATTTAGTGCCACCACGTAATTCATTTGGGACACCTTTTTTCGGAAATTCCGCTTATCGAATTGGGTGCCCAACACAGCCTCGTAAAGTTTCTGCATTTGCGAAAGGGTAAATTTCATGGGCAAAAGCTCAAAGCCAATGGGTTCGTGCCAAAATTTGTAGCGCAAGTGTTCAAGAGCTTTTTGCAATACATGATCGTGGTCGTAAGCCAATCCTTTTACCTCCGAAACCTTATACCATGAAACATTCCTACCTTTTAAAATGATTTTTACATTGGTACTTGGCAACAGCGAATAATAACCAACGGTAACTACCCGGTTGCTAAACACATCGCCAAATTGTTCCAACCATGCCTGATCGTTTGGGTGAAGCAACCGATCCAAGGCCCCAAAAGAATAGAACTGCTCAAGTACAATGTTTTCGAGCCCAGTCAGATCCTTTACAATCCGGGCAGCTGCCGAATCTAAATCTTCGTCTTCATAAATATGATAACCTGTCAGCGTTAAATCAGAAAAAATAACCTCTTGTGTTTCGGGTGAAATAAGTGTCCGTTCTACCAGCAATACATTCAGTTGTTCGCCATCGAAACCGAAGACTACGCAGTCCACCGATAAGTTGTTCATTAATTTACGGGTCATTTCCTTTGATTTTAGGTTATGAAAGAACGAGCCAGAAGCTCAGGAACAAATATATAAATTATCATTAAAAAGTGACAACGAATCTTTTAAGTTAAATATTTAAAATGTGTACTATATACACTTTAGTGATGGCAAAAATAGAGCAATATCCTTATAAAAACAAACAAAATGTGTTTGAATCACTTTTTTAGGTGTGAATAGTACACACCTATTGAAATACAGTGCATTCCATGCGGATGTATAAATTTTAGGATGCGTATTATAACGAACATATTTTAGTTAAGGCTTTAGGAGATAAACTTAAGAACAAGTTATTTTTTCGATCCGTCTCTAAAGAAATTGGCGAAAATTCAAATTAAAATAGTATTTTTGTATTAAACGTGTAAAATATACACTCATATATTTCTGTAACTGCATTATTCTAAGGTAATGGGTGTTTTGTTTTTTACACACTATGTTTGGAACGACGGGCTATTTAAAAACATAAAATGTATAGCACATGAAAACCTACTCCCTCCTTTTACTGGTAGCAATCACCTTAACCCAATGTGGGAATAAAAAGAACCAGGAACCTTTGTCGTTATCAAATATTGGTGTTTCGGGGAACCAGTTTATGACCAATACAGATACCATCACCTTTCAAGGGCTTTGTTTGGAAGATTTGGGCGAATTGGATGAGTTGGGGCATTGGAACAAAAATTATATTGATCAGGCAGCCAAATGGAACATCAACATTGTCAGGTTTCCGGTGCACCCAAAACATTGGAAGCGGTTGGGCAAGGAAAAGTATTTGGAAGAATTAAATAAAGGAGTAGCCTGGGCCAAGGAACATCACTTGTATTCCATCATCGATTGGCATGTGATTGGAAACATGAAAGATGAAAAATGGCAGCATCCGATGTATGAAACGACGCTTGAAGAAACCCTCGATTTTTGGGCGACCATGGCCAACACCTTTAAAGATGAACCTGCTGTGGCTTTTTATGAATTGTACAACGAACCTACAACCTTTAGCGGTGCTTTAGGTGAGATGAGTTGGGCTGAATTAATAGGTATTTACAAACAAATACTGGACACTGTTCGTGTGTATGATTCCTCCACGGTAGCCTTGCTGGCTGGTTTTAACTGGGCGTACGACCTCCGCGATTTGCAGACCCTCGATCCTCAATTAACCAATGTTGGTTATGTGTCGCACCCTTATCCTCAGAAGAGTGAACAACCCTGGGCTAAAAACTGGGACGAAGTTTTTGGATTTGTCGCCAAAAACCACCCCGTATTTGCTACTGAATTTGGTTTTGCTTATCCGGATCAAGTAGGAGCGCATATTCCTGTAATTAGTGACGATACCTATGGTCAAGAGGTTTTGGATTATTTCAAGACCAGGAACATCTCCTACACTTTGTGGGTGTTTTCGTGGCACTGGTATCCAACACTTTTAAAGGATTCTACCTATACCTTAGAAAAAGGTCAAGGCGAGTTCTTTTATCAGCAATTTGCAAAAAACAAAGGGCGTAGGTAAAAATCCGTGTTTTTAAATTTCAAGCTATTCCGAATTTGGATGAACTATAATAAACCTAAGAAAAGCATCTATTCTTTTGGAATGGGCAAATGGTGTTGTCTTAAAAACGAAAGTTGATCCCAGTAACCCCGTTGGAATTTTATTTTCCCATCAATGACATGAAAAAAGCCGCATCCTCTTAGTCCCAGTGGATCTTTCCATTCAAGAATGGCCCATTCTCCATCTTCAAAAATATTCTCAACAATACAAACCATTTCGGCTGCAGAAAATTCCCTTTCAAACATTTCTTCGATGGATTTTTTCCCAATAACAGGTTCATAGGCTACCTGATGGTTAATGGCATCCTCGTGGTAAAGTTTGCTTAACCCGGGCGCATCTTTGCTATTAAACAGTTCCACAAATTTTTGGATGGTTTCTTTAGGAGTCATAAGCTTTTTGAATCTTTTACAGTTGTTTCTTTCTCGTGAAGTTTAAATGTACAATAAACTTTATTAACTGTGGGAAAATAAATTCATAAATTTAGATAAGCCTCTAAAATGCATAAGTAGAATATTGATAGTCAAAGAAAATGAAATATTTAGTCACGGTGCAGCTCACATAATTTAAGGAAGCCCTGGAGCCAGGTTTGAGACATTTGGAGAATAAATGTAGAAAAGCCGGCACCTGGGAAGGTTAACCGGCTTTTCAGATTACCGAGCCTAGAAAGAATTAAAAATGGTATTTCAGTCCTGTATAAATACCAACAGAATAGGGATAAACATTACCAGCTTCGTTAATTGGGCTTAGTGAATAACGAAGGGTAGGCTGCAGGTTTAAAAACAATTTAGTCATAATCGGGTATGCGAACCCTATTCCAAAGACGCCGCTGTACGACATGGTTTTGATATCTTCGTTGTCGGAATCCAAGGGGTATTGATTTCCTTCATTTTTGGCATACACTTGATTTTTGTACAACACATTGGCACTTAATCCTCCGGTCAAATTCATTTCGAATTTTTTTGCAAAAAGCTTATAACTTACAATTAAAGGGATTTCGCAATAATTGTATGTTTGAACAAAATCAGTGGTAGCACTCTCGTTCATGCTGGCTATGTCGTCGGAACCCTCTACGCCAACCGCACTGTAATCCATGTTTTTAGGTTCATTGGAAATCTCACGTACCAGTTCGTTGGTTGTCCCATAAATTTTGACATTTCCGGTTGAGGTATTCAGGTAGTAAAAAGGTTCATTATTAGCATTAAATTGCCAGTTGACCTCCACATCCTTCGACACCTGTCCAATTTCAGAGACATACAGTCCCGATTGAATGTTCCAACGGTCCGATAGGCAGTAATTTACATCAATACCTGCAGAATAGGAAGTTAAAGGTTTCTCATTGGTATAATTCTGTTCGTAGTTGGTAAAAATGTCGGCATCTTTCAACGTTTCGGTAGGTACATTCCCTACGCTACGGTAACTTACCAAAGGAGTAGCAGCTATACCCACTTCCCAATTTCCGGCCAATATGGGTGCTGCTTTTTCTTCTTCAGGATACATGGGCACTTCACGATACTCATAATTCAAATCACGGGAATTATCAAGGGCAGGGTATTTCATCTCCATTTTTGAAAGGTTCTCGTCCTCTTTGTAAGTTTGGTTATGGGTTGCAGAAGGATCATATACATTTTCTTGCCCAAACATAGGAGGCAAAAGGATTCCTTCAGAATTTACCTTTTTAAATGTGGTATCTTTTTTTTCTGTGGTGATGGGTAATTCTGTTCCCAACTTGTTGCTATTTGCTTTGTTTCTGGGTCGAACGGAACGACTGTCCTTGTTTACAGAAGGATTGGTAAAAGTCTCATTTGTTTTTGCACCGTCAAGAACTATTGCCTCACTTTTTTGGATCAATGAATTTTCGGAGGATTCGGGGGACGAAACAGTTGAATTTGTAGCTATTAAATCATCGGAACCATTAACTCCCGTAAATAAATACCCGGCACCAAACGATAGCAATAGAGCCACTGAAGCTGCTGCGGAATAAAATAATACGATTTGTCTTTTTTTTCGTTTCCGCTCCAAAACCTGTTCAATAGTTCCCCAAATGAAACTTGGTGGTTTTGGGGAATAATCGGCAAGCCCGTCCTTAAAAATCCTATCAATATCTGAATGTATGGTCATATTATTATTTAACTACAAGTTTAACATCATGCTTCCGTTCTTCGTAAAGTTCTTTAACCCGCTCCTGCAAGATAGTCCGGGCCCGTGAGAGGTTCGATTTTGAGGTGCCTTCAGAAATTCCGAGTTTTTCGCCAATTTCCTGATGCGAATACCCTTCGATGGCATACAGGTTAAATACCATTTTGTATTGTGGAGAGAGGTCTTGAATCAACTTCAACAATTCTTTGCTTGAAATCTCGCTCATTACATCATCGTAAGCCAGCTTGGTGTCGTATTCCCTGATTTCGGAAACCGAATACAACAAGTTGTGTTTGCGGTATCGTTCCAATGCACAGTTCACCATTATGCGCCGTACCCAGCCTTCAAAAGAACCCTTAAAATCAAATTGGTCAATTTTTGTAAAAACCTTTATAAAACCGTCCTGCAAAATATCTTCGGCCTCAGTATAGTCCTTAGAATATTGCATGCACACTCCAAACATCTTCCCTGAAAAGTGTTCATACAACTTTTTTTGCGCATCAGGTCTGTTTTTTTTACAGTCCTTTATTATTTTCTCTAAATCCATTCCAAACTCGGACATATCTTAAATGGGTTTTAAGTTGTTTACCCGAAACTGAGCCATAGACGCTGCCTTTTTTTTGATGGTTGCGTGCCTAAGATTTTTTTTTCGTTTGCCGTATCAAAATTAATCCTAAAAAAGTAAATAACCCATTATAAATGAGCATTTCAAATCCTATCTCATAACCCCAAAATAACATTGAACTAAATTTGCCAAGGAATAAACATAAAATGGGTGACAAAATGGCCACCAGCCAAACCCAACGGTCGTGGACAGTAAACGGGGTGAACATTCCAAAAGCGAACAGTCCCAACAAGGGTCCGTAGGTGTATCCTGCCAGGGTAAATACTGCTCCAATAACCGCCTGGTTGTTTATTTTGTTAAAAACCAGAATTACAATTCCCGTCAAGACAGACATGCCTACATGTACCCATTTTCGGATGAGTATTTGTTTTTTTTCTTCAATCTGCATCTTCTGAATTCCCAGAATATCAATGCTAAAGGAGGTGGTGAGTGCTGTTAAGGCAGAATCGGCACTTGAATAAGCCGCAGCAATCAACCCAAGGATAAATAATAATGAAACAGTGATGGGTAAATAACCTTGGGTGGCCAGCATGGGATAAAGATCGTCAGTTTTTTGCGGGATCGGAAGATTGTGACTGGCAGCAAAAAGATACAACAATACCCCTAACGACAAAAACAAAAGATTAACAGGTAGGAAAGAGGCTCCATACCAATACACATTTTTCTTTGCTTCCCGCAGATTTTTGCAGCTCAGATTCTTCTGCATCATGTCCTGATCCAGCCCTGTCATTACAATAGTGATAAAAGCACCGCTCAGGAATTGTTTCACAAAAAATGTTTTCCCGGTCGGGTTATCAAAAAACCAGATTCTTGATAACGGACTTTGCCGGATGGATTGAACCATCTCGCCAAAACTCATGTTTAATCCTTTGGCAATAAAAATAATGGTAAGAATTAATGCCGAGAGCATAAAAAAAGTTTGCAGTGAATCGGTCCAAATAATGGTGCGGACTCCACCTTTAAAGGTGTATAACCAGATAAGAAATATGGTAAATGCCGCCGTAGTCCAGAATGGGATACCCCAAGCATTGAAAATGGTAAGTTGTAATACATTGGCCACTAAATATAGCCGCAACGAGGAACCCAACATGCGGCTGACGAGAAAAAAAGAGGCACCTGTTTTATGTGATACCGTTCCAAAACGTTGTTCCAAATAAGTGTAAATACTGGTTAATTGAAGCCGATAATAAAGAGGGAGCAATACTTGAGCAATAAATAAATAGCCGAATAGATATCCTAAAACCATTTGCAGGTAGGAAAATTGACTGGTTCCCACCCATCCGGGAACCGAAATAAAGGTAACGCCCGAGATGCTGGCCCCTATCATCCCAAAGGATACCACATACCAGGGGGATTTCCGATTTCCAATAAAAAATGTCTGGTTTTTTGCATCTTTGCCGGTAATATAGGAGATAAAAACCAGGATACTGAAGTAAACCACCAATAAAAGAAATACCTGACCTGCTGTCATAATCAACGATTTTTTACAAATCTAAAGGAATTGATTAAATTTCCGGACTAGAACTCAAAGAAGTGATTAATTTTGGGTCTGGACTAAATAACAAAAATGGAATTACATCAACTTCCGTCGCGGCATCTTGAAAACGCTGTCAATGAATTTGCCAAGCTGCCGGGTATCGGTAAAAAGACTGCTTTGCGGCTGGTTTTGCATTTGCTCAATCAGCCTGTTACTGATACGCTCCAATTTACACATGCCATTGAGGAGATGAAACAGGGGGTGAGAATCTGTAAAAAATGCCACAATATAGCCGAAGAAGAGTTATGTTCCATCTGCAAAAACCCAAACCGAGATACTACCACTATTTGTGTGGTGGAGTCGTTGAAAGAGGTGATTGCCATTGAAAACACATCGCAATTTAAAGGACTTTATCATGTTCTTGGAGGCAGAATCTCGCCCATGGAGGGTATTGGCCCAAAAGATCTGAACATTGATTCGCTCATGGATCGTTTGCAGCAAGAGTCCATATCTGAAATTATCCTAGCCCTGAGCACCACCATGGAAGGCGATACCACCAGTTTCTATATTTACCGAAAATTATCGGGGCAACCCGTGCAATTAAGCACCTTAGCCCGTGGCATTTCGGTGGGCGACGAGTTGGAATATGCCGATGAAATTACTTTAGGGCGCTCACTGCTTAACCGGATTCCCTACCATGGAAAATAGACATGCGGTTTGCATGAAAGCAACTTTTTTCTTACTTATGCACTTTAAAATCAAATTAATATATCCAATTATGAAAAAAACACTATTTATTTTAATGGTTGCAGTTGGTTTAGGCTCCTGCTGCAATAATACCAAAAACACTTCAACCGCAACGGTTACCGATTCAATTTCCGCCGCAGGTGCTATTTCTGTGGATTCCTTTTTAGTTGTAGCTCCTGAATTTTTAGGGAAAGAATTAACTGTAAGTGGGACCGTTGACCATGTCTGCAAACATGGCGGTAAAAGAGTAAAACTAATGGGCGAATCTCCTTCAAATTTTATTCATGGAGAAGCTACAGAAGGTATGGGTGCTTTTAATGCCGAAATGGAAGGCAGCACTGTTTGCTTGACCGGTATGGTAGCTGAATCGAAAATGGATTTGGCTTACGTGGAAGAATACGAAAAGAGTGTAAAAGAAGCCATGGAATCATCGAAAAGTGAAGCCGAAATGGAACATGCCAAAGGTATTGACCATCATGCACAATTGGAACAGATTGCCAAATGGAAAGAAGAAATTGCATCCAATGGGAAAGGTTATATATCAAATTATTACCTTGAGGTTTCGAAATTTAATGTATGCAAGACGGATAGCCAAAAACCTTGTTGTAGCCATGCAAAAGCAGATAGCGCTATAGCAGTAAGCGTACCTTGTGGAAAAGCCGATGAAACACCTTGTGGCGACAAAAAAGAACATGAAGGTTGTGGTGGAAAAAACTGAGCAAAGACAAATATAGAAGGAAGATGTTTAGGAAGTTGTGAAATCTGGTTGTTTTTTATTACAAGCTCTGTTTAATCTTAATAGACTTGAGTAGTTAAAAGATCAAAGCACGCGGAATTTCACTATTGCTTTTTAGACATCTTTTTTAAATACCATCCAAAATTAAAGACAACTTAAGATGAAAGTGCGGAAACTCAATAGAATTACCCATCGCGATTTAGGTTACCTGTTTTTCGGGATGTCAATTATTTATGCCCTTTCGGGAATCAGCCTCAATCATATTAAGGATTGGAATCCTAACTATATTGTGGAAACAAGGGTGTATCAGACTAATCTGACCCAACAATCGGGGCTGGAAGAATCAAAAATTATGGTGTTTCTAGACTCCATTGAGAAGAAAGACCTTTTTAAAAAATATTATTTTCCGAATGAAAACAGCTTGAAGATTTTCATCGAAGGAGGGAACATCATAGTTAATACCCAATCGGGCGAAGCAACTCTTGAGTTGTTAAAACGCCGCCCCATCTTTCATCAATTCAATTATTTACATTATAACCATTCCAAAAAGCTGTGGACTTGGTTTGCCGATATTTATGCAGTGGGGCTGCTGATTTTAGCCATTACAGGTTTGTTTATGGTAAAGGGGAAACATGGCATCACAAAAAGAGGTGCATGGTTAACTGTTATAGGTCTCATCGTCCCACTAATTTTGTATTTGCTTTACGTGTAATTTTTTTGCCTCAAAGTTTTCCGATGGAAGTTGTTTAGTATTCTATTTTTAATATAACCTCTGACACGCTAGTGTCAAGTCAAATATAAAAAGTCGGGTAATATTCACGCGGTGATTTTTGATTATGGCATAATGCCTTATTATTCACGACCAGAGTCACCGGGTGAATTGATGCAAACGCATGCTTGATTTGATACTAGTTGCATGAATTTACATGCGAAAAATAGGTGACCCCGTATAGGTTTAGTTTAATTTTTTTGTGATTCTTTGCTAAAACCGCCTGCCGATAAATGCTTTTTTAATGCTATTGTACTGAAATTCAATAAAGAGTTACTTTTTTCTAGTTATGAACGTTTGGCTGTTTAAAAGAAATTTAATTTTATCATTCAAAAATTTCATGCAATAAAAAAATATATGCTATATTTGGGCTGCACTCTTCACTTCATTTTGTTACTTTTTCATGGGTTAATTAATCAAGTGCGAAATTCTTGGGCTGCCTCCCGGCAGCCCACACTTGTTTCTAGGGGTAGCCTTATTTTAAAAAAATGACTGTTATCGTATTTTTAACATTGGTTTGTTGCAAACCCTCAAATACTATTATACTTTTGTTGCAAAAAAAAATTAGGGAAATGGTATTTGAACCCACCAGCATTGTAATAGCAAATATCCGTATCGATGAACCGGTTACCGTGCTTACCGACCTTTTGGTTTCAGGAGTTTGTTTTTATGCCTATTTTAAGTTACGGGCTATTTCAGAGAAAATAAAATTGCACTATTATTTGAAGCTTTATTTCCTGACCATGGGGATTGCAACGTTACTAGGGGGGGTAATTGGACATGGATTTTTGTATTTCTTCAATGAAATAACCAATACTTCATTACCGGTTTCCCCATGGAAACTGCCCGGATGGTATGTGAGTATGTTTTCAATTGCCATGTTGGAACGGGCGGTTATAGAGCGTTCAAAAATCCTGGTTCCAAAACGGGTGGGTTGGTTCTTTTCGAGGCTAAATATTGTTGAATTGCTTACCTTCATGATTATTACCGGATTCAGCCTTAACTTTTTCTTTGTTGAAGTACATTCGGCTTACGGATTGCTTATAGTTACCTCAAGTTTTTCGTTTTTGATTTACACTAAAACCCGGCACTCCGGAAGTAAACGGTTTTTGCTCGCGGTAGGGTTATCGGCCATTTCGGCTTTGGTTTTTATGAATCAATGGGGTTTCGATAAATGGTTCAACCATTTCGACATCAGCCATACCATAATGGCTCTGGGAGCCTGGTTCTTTTATCGCGGGGCCCGGTACATGGTTCTTCACCCCATTGAATCGGAACCGGTTGAAGATTCCTTGATCTAAAAAGATGCTAAAAATACTTTGGATTGGGTTGCTAATGGTAAATCTGGCTTCGTGTACAAGCAAACCGGACACCATCCATTGCAAACTGCTCACCGAGGCCGGAACCATCATTGTGGAACTTTATCCCGATAAAGCACCGATGACAGTGTTCAATTTTATGCGATATGTCGATGACCAACTGTATGATAGTTGCACTTTTTTCAGAGCCTGTACTCCTGAAAACGAAGTAGGAAGAACCATAAAAATTGAAGTCATCCAGGGAGGGGATTTGCCTGAAGTAAAACGGTACGCTCCCATCTGCATCGAAACCACCAGAGAAACAGGATTAATGCATGTAGATGGTGCCATTAGCATGGCCCGCGATACCCCTAATTCCGCGCAAAGTGATTTTTTTATCTGCATCAACGCTCAACCTGAACTTGATTTTGGCGGAAAACGAAACCCCGATGGTAAAGGCTTTGCTGCTTTTGGCCGGGTAATTCAGGGTATGGAAGTGGTAAGGAAAATTCAGCAAATGGCGTGTAACCAGCAATTATTGAGGAACCCTGTGATGATAATTTCTATCAGGAGAATGGAGGATTGATGGTAATTGTAGTTACCAATAATATGAATCAAAGATGCTATAGTCAAAACCATCCTCAGGTATGGCTACCACCAATTTGAATGAACCGTTTTCAAGTAGTTTTGGATATTCATACTCAGAACTATAAACTTGCAACTTGAATTCTCCCTCGATAATATAGTAGAAATCTTGGTAGTGGTTAATTCTATTGATCTTACAAAAGCTAAGAGTATCGTTGTTGAAAAATTTCATTTGACTTGAATCAGGAAAATTACCCCATTCCTGATTACCTCTCCTGAACGTTAAGTTAATGCCCTCTGTTTGAAAGGAATAATGACCACCGAAATATGTATAATTGATAGTATCATTAAAGCAGAATCCCCTTCATGAGATTGATCATTACCTGGGTAGATTTCAAATGACCTTGAAGGGAAAAGAGTATCTAAATAAATTGACGTGACCTTGTCATGCGAAATTTTATTGGCAAATTAAATACAAAAGCCATCACCATATTTACATGTTTTAAAAGTTGAGATTTCATCGAATGTAAAAATCCTGGCAAAACCCATTTTTAAATTATACATAAATCGAATATCACTTAAAAAAACAACACCTGTCTGAGCTTTTGAAATTGTATCGAAATAACCAGCTTGATTGAAATTGCATGAAAGATATTGTTCGGCTTGGAAAATTCATCTTCCATCATAAAACTGCAATACAAGTTTGAATCGCATAAATCGTATAGCCTGCAACTTGTGGCAACTCTATCTTTACAGCCCGTTAGTTATGTTATAAATGAAATAATTTTTTCAAATTAGCAAAATATCTAACATATATGCAATAGCCAAATGGAAACTCATTGGATGTATAGTACATTCAAATTGAATCTTCTTGGCTATACAATCTACGTTGTTTTGTTTTTCCAAATAAATAATATATTTGCACCTTTAAACAGGAATAAAAGAGCTTTAGGTATGTTATTAATAAATCGTAAAAGCAAAGTTCAGCTTATCAGTGAATTAGAAGGCGAATCGTTTAAACGGGTGACCTTGTCGTTTTACCGTTATGTTTACCTGAATCAGCCTCAGGAATTTCGCGATCAGCTATATTTAGCCTGGGGGCAATGGCATTGTTTTGGCCGCATTTACGTTGCCCACGAAGGCATCAATGCACAAATGAGTGTTCCTGAGGAGCATCTTCAGCCTTTTCTGAATCATCTGGATTCGGTGCCGGAACTGGCAAATATGCCCATTAAATATGCTGTGGAAGACGATGGAAAGTCGTTTTACAAACTCACCATTAAAGTGAGGCCTAAGATTGTAGCCGATGGTTTGAACGATCATGTTTACGATGTCACCAATGTAGGGACACACCTGGAGCCTATGGAATTCCACCGGTTGGTGGCCGAGGGAAAAGCCACGGTTATTGACATGCGCAACCACTACGAAAGCGAGATTGGCCGTTTTGAAAATGCCTACTGCCCTGATGCCGATACCTTCCGCGAAGCGATTGAAAAAGTGGTAGAGGAATTTAAGGAGCAGAAGGATGAAAAAATATTGCTCTATTGCACCGGAGGAATCCGATGCGAAAAGGCCAGTGCCTATTTAAAACACCACGGGTTTAGCGATGTGAACCAATTGCATGGCGGCATTATTGCTTATGCCCACGAAATAAAGCAGCATGGAATTCCTTCAAAGTTTATAGGTAAAAACTTTGTGTTTGACCAACGGTTGGGTGAATCTATCGACGGACAGGTGATTGCCCGATGCCACCAATGTGGTAGCCCAAGCGATACCCACACCAATTGTGCCAACCACGATTGCCACCTTTTATTCATTCAATGCCCTACCTGCCGGCACGAATACCAAGGTTGCTGCTCCAACGACTGCAAATCGATTATTGCACTCCCACTCGAAGAGCAGAGAAAACTGCGGGTTTTAAGGCATGAGAAATATGCTCAAAGTAAAATATTTAAAAGCAGGCTCCGTCCAAACCTGAAGCAAGCAGCACTTTCAAAACCCTAGTTGTTTAAGATTTTGTGGGAGAGTCAATGATGTTTAGTTATGGTCAATAAGTGTAAAGTAAGATTAACACAGAGAATTTGCAAATGGCCGCAGTGTAGTGAATGGTTACAGGATTTAATAGAGTTGAATTGTTAAATGGTTGGAAGAATGGAAAATATGCTAATTTGCTCATTAACTAATTGGCTAATTGTCTTTGGTCTCGTATCTCTCAATCTCATATCTTGATACTGACTACTTGATACTAAAATATTCTTTCTGCTCACTAAACGACATTTGTATATGAATTTTTGGCAAACATCGCGGACTCCTTTCTTTATTCTGGCACCCATGGAAGATGTGACCGATACCGTCTTCCGCGAAGTGGTGCTTTCAGTTTCCGACCCTTCGGTTTTGAATGTTTTGTTTACTGAGTTTACTTCGGTAGATGGTCTTTTGGATGAACGGGGGCATGAAAGTGTAGCCCAACGTTTAAAAGTGAGTGCATCGGAACAACAGCTTCTGAGGGACAGAGATACCAAATTGGTGGCACAAATCTGGGGAAACGAGCCGGAAAAATTTTATCGCGTTGCCAAATTCCTGACATCGCTGAACCTGTTCGATGGGGTTGACATCAATATGGGATGCCCGGTAAAAAAGGTGGTCAAGAAAAATACCTGTTCGGCACTCATCCAATTTCCTGATTTGGCTAAAGAGATTATTTCGGCCACCAAAGAGGGTTCCGGGCTTCCGGTTTCGGTGAAAACACGGATCGGGTTTAACACCATTGCTACAGAATCATGGATTTCGCACCTGCTCACTTGTCAATTGGCCGCGATTACCATTCACGGGCGCACCCAAAAGCAACTATCAGAAGCGTCCGCCAACTGGGACGAGATAGGAAAAGCCGTTTTGTTGCGGAACGAACTCTCACCCAGCACCAAAATTATAGGAAATGGTGATATTGAATCCTATATGCAAGGAATGGACAAAATCAATCAGTACCAATTGGATGGGGTGATGGTGGGGCGGGGCATCTTTAAAAACCCCTGGCTATTTAATACTTCCGAATCATCTGTTTCCAGAGAGGAGCGGCTCATGTTGCTTCAAAAACACCTTGAACTGTATGCCGGTTTTTGGGGGACCGATAAAAATTTCCAAATCCTTAAACGCTTTTTTAAGATTTACCTGAATGGGTTTCCGGGAGCCGGCCAATTAAGGGCTAAACTCATGGAAACCCGGCACGGGAATGAAGCCCAATCCATTTTGGAGCAAGAATTGCATCTTTTGCCAGAAAGAGCCTAGATAATTTTATATTCAATCAACTGTTTATGGTTTTATATTCAGTTTTGTTCCTGACGAATGGGCGCTGAATCCGGGGGCATACATGCACTGAACGGTTGCCAATCCGCTGCTAACAAGTCCTGAATGGGTAACCATCAGATCATATTCCAGCACATATTTTCCTTTGGGTAGGTAATCTATAAAAAAATCGGTACTGCAATCATGGGTGACTTGATAAAACCCTAAACCTTCCTGATACCGGTACCCCGAAAGGATGGATGTAGGCTCAAAGGCCGATGCCCGGTTATCTTTCAAATGAACAAACTCCATATCGCGATCCGTTTCAATAACTAACCGGATTGTCAGCCGATCGCTTACTTTGAGGTTTTGATTTTCAGAGATAGCCACCAACTGCAACCCTTTTTGAGTTGCCTCCTTTTTGTAATATTCTTTCGAAAGGAATAATCCGCCCGTTGCGGTTTTCACGTTGCCGATTTCTTCAAAATATTGCCAATACACGGCTCCCCATGAGATTCCATCACCGCTCCGTTGTACGTTAATTTTCCCCATATCGGCAGTTACCCGCGATACATCCCAGCTCTTTTTTAAATATCCCGAAAAAGGTTCTGCCTGTTGTTGGTATTGTTGGTTGGTAATAGTTTCCTTGCCTAAACTAAAATCCACCCTGGGTGTGCCTGCCACCCATTGACTACCTGTTGTAAGCAAGCTGTAAACGGCGTCGGAGGTAGCTTTGGAAGTATGCCACTGGTGTGTTTGTTTGTTTTTAAGCAGCCATTTTTTCAAATTATTTTCTGTTTCAGCATCAGGTGCAATTTCATGAAACACTTCCAGCATCAAACTCTGGAATTCAATGGGTGCCTGGTACCAGTAATATCCTGAAACATTATCGCTCCAGTACATTCCAAGTTCTTCATTTTGCAGTGAATATTCCCGTAGCGACCTGACAATTGCATTTGCCACCAGCTTATTGCCTTGCCTGTAAAATGCCAATGCAATCATGCCTTGTGAATATTTTCCAAGTTTTGCCCATTGGGTGGAGGCAAGATTTAAAAAATATTGTTGCGCTTGTTGCGATTCTTCCTCTGCCTCAACCCTTGGGAAAAAACTCCGCATGTACAGGTATTGGGCTATGGAAGCATCCAATTGAGGCGTAGTTTTTTCTTTCAGAAATTCATGATACTCCTTTACCATCTCGCGGTCTAAGTATTGGATGGCTTTGGTAACCATCCGCATAATTTCAGGATCATTTTCTGTCAGTGCATCTATCTGAATCAGTTTCCCAAATCCGGTAGCCAGGTGTTGTGTTACAAAGCGGCTGTCGGGCATGCCGTCGAACCAGGGCCAGGCCCCATTATCATGTTGCAGATTTTGCAATTGATAAAGGCTTTCGCGCAGGCGGTTGTTCATCTGGTTCGCATCGAACAGATGGGCGAGTTGCTGCTTTTGCTCCTGCTCATTCAGTGCATCCAAAACCCAAGGGGTTTCAGACAGTATAACCTGTTTAAGTTCATGGTTTTGTTCCAGAACCGAAGTAAAAGGGCGTTCCAAACCCAGACTCTTCCATTGTTCAAATACCTGCCCTATTTGAGGGTTTTTTTGGACTACAAACGAAGCCAGTTGGTTGGCATACAGGTTGGTAAAAATCTGATCGGTGCATTTGTTTTCGGTTTTCATCAAATAAGGTAGGGCCATGATGGCATACCAGCTAGGATTGGCTGTAAATTCCAACGTTACCTGATGATGGGTTACGTTTTTTTGTTCCGGGCTTTGTAACAAACCTTTCAGTTCAAAACCTTTACTGTCTGTTCCATTAATCCAGAGAGGCTGGGTTTCAGTCACCAAAATTTTATTCGACAGCACGGGTATCCATTTTTGCTCGCCGTCAGAAAACTGCTGGTTTTGGGCAGTTACGGTGTATTGCAATGCCGAAAGGGTATCGGGAATCTGAAGCTCCCAAAACAGCGTTTGGCTTTGCTTGGCCGCGACTTTAATTTTACTATTTGGAGTATCTATGCATACTAACTGATAATCGGCACCTGTTATGGGGTTTGACAATTTCAGGCTGACTGTAACCTCCTGCATTTGGTTTGTCAGGTTCTGCACTTTACAGGGGAATAAAATCCGGTCGCCCTGCGTCACAAACCTTGGAGCCTGCGCCTGAACCATCAACTCCTTTTGTGCCACTACCTCTTGCTGGTTCAGCCCAACTTCCAAATCGGTTGTATGCGCCAAGGCCTGAAACTTGTATCGGGTCAGGTTGTCGGGTACCGTAAAGTTAAATGTGATAGTACCCGAACTGTCGGAATACAGGTGCGGATAAAAGAAAGCCGTCTCGCTAAAATTGGTGCGCAAGAGTTGGGGAGTTTTTTCTTTTTTGTCTGTCTCATCCCCTTTAAGTTTCATGTCAACTTCATCGTTTTGCACTACAACAACCTCAGCCAATCCCTCCTCTTTCAACATTGATTTTGATGCAACTCCCCGGATCATCACAGGAACCGATTCGTCATCCTCAACCATAAAAAATACTTCATTGGCACCCAAGTCCTGAAACCAATTTAGCCGGTCAAATCCAGGCTGGTAATAAAAATACCCATAGTTATTACGTTCAGAGATTTTTTTGGAAGCATCGGTTCCAAAATCAGGACCGTTCCAGAAAGCACCGTAATAATAGTTTGGGTACAGATTTAGGTTCCAGGGGTTTGGTGCAAATTGGTCGAGCGATGCATCATACATTGAGGCCAGCATTTCGGCAGCTACCAGTTCTCCTTTGAGGCCTTCCAGTTTTAGGGTCCAGGTCTCTTTGGCTCCCGGTTGAAGCTTATCGCGGAACGTTTTGTACGAAATCTTTAATTCTTTATCGTTGAAAGGGACTTCTACTTTTTGGATCTGCTGAAATAGTCTCCCCTGGTAAACAAAAGCCACATGCATGGCAAAACCACCGCGAAGCGAATCACTCACCGCCCATTTCAGCTTTTTAATGGTCTGTTCCAACGGAAACGACTCCGAATGCAGGATTTTCCCGTTATGCTCCACCTGATAAAGTATCCAGACTTTCTCTGAAGTTCCAATCTCTAACCAGGCTTGTGAGCCGGGTTCCAGTCGTTGGTTTTGATGCTGAGCCCAATGAATTTGAGGTACAGCTACTTTTTTGCTTGATGGATCGTACACGGTGACGAACCGTACCTCCGAAATTGGGTTATTAAACGGATCGTTGGTTTGAAACTCCACCCGGTAAATTCCAGGCTCCCATTTTTTGAAATTTTCCGGCACATATTCCAAGGAACCATCCGATTCAAGAGTTTGCTCTTTGGCAGAACCCTTAACTACAGGTAGCAACTGATAATAATTGTTGTTGTTAAAGTTGAAATCCTCAAAAACCTGCTCATAAACATGGGTATTGTAGATGAGGGTATCCGGTCGATCCCATTTCCGTTCCAGTAGAGGTTTCGTGGGGGTTTCTAATTTTTGAACCCTGATTTGCACTTTGGAGGGGGTCTTCTTTCCAGAGGCATTGACCGTAGCAATAGACCAGGGTTTTGGATTTTTGGCATCCGTTTTCTCCGGTACATCAAGTATTAATTTGATGGCTCTGCCTCCTAATACCAGGTTTTCGGTAGTTGTTTGGCTTTCGCCCGAAGGATCAGTCACTGTAGCTTCGATGCGGAAGTAAAATTCATCGGCTGGTTTTGGATGAACCTTTCCCGACCAGGCCATAAAATCGAAAGCAAAGGCTCCATTGGGGCTTGTAACAGTTTCGCCAAAAGCGATGGGTTGCTCCTGTTGCATAGGCATCCACCACCAATGATATTTGGGAAGCCGGGTAACCCGCCATTTCACTTGCGCGCTGGTAATTGCCATTCCATTGTAAGCTGTGGCGTTTCCTGTTGCCTGAACTTTTTGGTCCAATTTGTAAGCTCCGTTTAACGAATCCAATGCCACCTGAAAACCTGGACGTTTGTATTCTTCCACGCGGATATTTTTGGAACCAAAAGGTGTTTGCAGGTACCATTGGCCATTTAAACTTCCTTTAGGAATGATCAACGAACCACTGAACGAACCATAATCGTTGGTAATAACGGTCAACTTTTTAATCTCCTGTCCATTGGCATCCCAGATAGCCACTACAAAATCCCTTTTTTTGATGAGCTTGGGAATGGAAGATTTGCTGTCGGTTCCGGTAAGGATTCCTTTAAAATATACCACCTGCCCCGGACGGTAAATAGCCCGGTCGGTAAACCAATCCAACCGCGTTTGGGTAGTTTCTCTGTAAGGTTGATAGGTATAATAGTTGTTGGTATTTAAAGTATCACCTTTCCAATAAAATTGCAGGACAAAGCCCCTTTCTTCCTTTTTGGTTTGGTTAGTCACAGTTACCCTTCCTTGCGGATCGGTGCTAAGTTCACTGATTTTCCGGTTGATATCGGTTCCTTTCCGGTAATTATATCCTTTCAGAAAAACATCTGCTTTGGCATTTGCTAAAGGTTTGCCATCGGTGCGGTTGCATAGGAAGAATTCCTGATTTCCATGATTATCATGTTGAATGTAAGCCAGGTTTGATGCCTGAACTACCTGAAAAACCACGATGCCGGAGTCGGGATCAAAGGTAGGATGGTTGCTCATCGAGATGAGGTAATTCCCTGTTTCCAGTGGTTTAAGCAATAACTCCGTCCGATAGCTTCTGAAATTGGAGATAACCGGAAGTACCATAAATTCGGAATGAACCGGTTTGGCAACCGATGACAGTGATTTATAATACTCATGGTAATTATACCTTCGTTCATTCTTTTCTAAATCGGATAAAGAAATCTGTCCGACTTTTACATATACGGTATCCACATTGGCAAAAGTCAAAAGGGCCGGAAACATTTGATTAGGAATGACCGTGGCTTCTGATTCAAAACTAAGCTCAGGCTTCTCAATAGACCCTATTTTTTCTTTGCATACATGGTTCAATCGTCCGTTTTCCGAAAGATTCATCGCCAGTTTATAATTGGTATGTGCCAATTTTAAACAATCGCGATAGTCATAGGTGGAAGGTTCCTGGTGCTTAAAATAAAATTGACGGGTGTTGTAGAATTCAGCTTTCTGGTAATAAATTTCAGCCAGTAACTGCGAATCGGCATATTGGGTTTGCAGGCGGTTTAGGGCAGTTAAGTACAAGGAATCTTTATCGAGGCGAGATGAATATTGGTTTACAAAGTTTAATCGCTGCAAATCTGCCCTCAGTAGTGCCTCACATTGATCTTCATACTTTAGCCGAAAGGTTAGCCACTCCTGATACAATTTCAGCGTCTGGGATTTTAGGTTGGGTTCCGCCACCTGAAACTGGATGTTGCAAAAGGTGCGGGCATCGGCAAAAGCCTCCTGTTCATTCAAAATAAAAGCTTCGCCACCTTCCTGAACAAACTCATCGGCTTTTTCAAAATAGATCAGGCACCGGTTCAGCAAAAAGTCATAAACCGTAGGCCTGGCCTCGGGAGAATCTCCCTCTTCGATGATGGACAAATAGGTTTGAATCGGGATTCCTTTCCATGCCTCATTTTGTTCCAGCGAAGCCAAATAATACTGAGCAATGGTTTGATGAAATTTCCGACCATCCCATTCTTCAATGGGTTTTTCTGTGGTTGATCCGATGGGTGTCCGATCGTTGATTTCCCACCGGTGCTGTTCATAATAGGTTTGGTACATCTCGGCCAACATGCTTTGGAGTATCTGTTTTGAGGGTGCCTTAAAATGGTTTAATTCCTTTTTAAATAGTTCAATGAAAGTTGGCAACGAATTGGGTTCCAGTTGCCGGGTAAATTTCAATTGGTGCATTAAAGCTTTAATGGCTTCAGCATCCAACCCTTTGTTCATGGCCAGTGCATAGATCTTTTGAGCCACTTCCAATGCTGATTTAGGCAGGTTTTGTTCTTCGTATTCAGTAATTTGCGCCCAAAGCTGATCCAATTCCGGGTGTTGGTTTTGTTTGGGGCTAAAGGCCAATACCACCATCGTAGCTGCTAAAAGGCTACCTATCCAAAGTTTGCGCGAGGTAATCATAATCCAAAGAGTTTAGGTGAACAAAAATAATCAAAGTTTACAGTAAGATGCGCGGCCTTTCCGTTTCCCATAAAAACAATCAAAAAAAATGTAGAACGGCAAACGAAAAATGGAGATCCTTCGTTTGACGGTAGTTCAGTTCTGATTTGTTGTTGCGGAGTAACGTCACTAAATCCAATTCCCGGCTTTCAGGCTAAGGAAACATTAAAATAGCATCATGGTTTATCCGTAAATTCTATTACTTTTGCGCGCTGAAAAAGAACTGAATTTTAATCAAACTTAAAAAGATAAATAATGAAAAAGCTAATTTTATTAGGTTGTGTTGTCTTGGTATCCACCATGATGGTTCATGCCCAAAGTCCATTAGAAACCGGCGGTAAACAATTGAACGCAGGTGTTGGGTTATCAGGTTGGGGAGTTCCAATTTACGTGGGATTGGATTATGGCATTTACGAAGACATTACCATTGGCGGTGAATTATCATTCCGTTCCTATCACGATAAATATGCAGGCGTAAAATATGGCCACAGCATCTTTGGAATTATGGCCAACGGAAATTACCATTTCAACACCCTTTTAGACATTCCCAGCGAGTGGGATTTATATGCAGGCCTGAACCTTGGTTATTTTATGTGGAGGTCCGATTCGGATTATATCGGGACGGGCGATTCCGGCTTCGACATAAGTGCCCAGGTGGGCGGACGTTATTTTTTCAAAGACAACATGGCCGTTAATCTTGAATTTAATGGAGGCAACTCCACTGCAGGTGCAAAAATAGGCATCACCTACATATTTTAAAAATGAAGCTATTTTTCAGAGGCCTTGAAAGGATATCTTGATTCCTTCAAGGCCTCTGTATTTCTCCTATCCCATAGATTTGGTATTGACATCCAACCAAGTTTTCAGGTACCTTCTGGAAAAGGACAATCAGCGGCGCGGTATTACGTTTTTTTTTAAAACTGAGAATTTCCATAGCTTTTCAAAAAAAACAAGATGTTTTATACTATTGTTAAATCAATTAAAAACTGAATTGCATGTACTCCCGGATATTCAAATTTGCGGTCACCCTGCTTACCATATTAACAGCCAATCTGCTTACATCATCTATTTCCGACTTTTTAATCAGTCATAAGTACGATATGAAACCCTTGAGGTTCACATTGGTTGCCATGGGTATAATTACCATTGTCTTCTATCCGCTATTTATAAAGCTTGAAGATTGGCTAAACGTGTTGTCGAAAAAATTTGTTAAGGCGGGCCACTCCATTGCCGGTAAGTATATCGGGTTGTTCCTGATGTTTTTTATTGCCATGATTCTTCTGATGTATTTTTATGCCAAAATGTGGTACCATATTGATGTTTTTAAAATGATATTGCAGGGGACTTTTTTCAGATCCCTTTAGTCCATCCTTGATTCCGCAAGTCAGAGCTTGACTATTTAGTAATGAGCCCGGGGCAGGCAATCTGCAAAAAAAAGTTTCCGGGAAGCATCACTCCGAATTTATTCATTCGACCCTTTCCGGGTTGTCCCATTGCCGGGGATATTGAATCTACCGGATTCCATCAGGGGCTGTTGCTTTTGTGAGGGGTTGCTTCACTGATTATTTCATAATCCGCCGCCCACTTTTAACCCCGGGTTTTTAAAACACATCAACCTAATTCTGTTAAATGCTTCGTTACGGCTTTTTTTCTTACATTTGCCTAAAAGCTACGATATGTTAATTTCAATGACCGGCTTTGGTAAAGCCATTTGCGAGCTAGGAAGCAAAAAACTTACTATCGAAATTAAGAGTTTAAACAGCAAACAATTAGATATTAACTCGCGAATGCCGGGTTTTTACCGCGAAAAAGAAATTGAGGTACGAAACCTGATCTCCAAAAAGCTGGAGCGTGGAAAAATTGACTTTGCCATGTATGCCGAGGTGACCGGGACAGAAAACAATTCCGTAATCAACGCGGAACTTGTTAAGGCGTATTACCACCAATTGGCTAAGGTTTCGGAAGAGTTGGGCATTGACAATAAAAGCGAGTTGCTGCAGATCGTGATGCGCCTGCCCGACACACTAAAAACCGAAAGGGAAGAACTGGACGAGAACGAATGGCTGGATGTGGTAAAATTTATTGAAGCGGCCTTGGACGAATTAATCAAATTCCGCATTCAGGAAGGACGTGCCCTTGAAAAGGACATTGTGGAACGGATTGAAATCATCAAAGATTTGCTCAAACAAATCGATCCCTTGGAAAAGCAACGGATTGAACGGTTTAAAGATCGGCTCCGCCAGAATTTAAGAGAACTTTCGGAAAACGATGAATACGATGAAAACCGTTTTGAACAGGAACTTATTTTTTATCTGGAGAAGCTTGACATTACCGAAGAGAAGGTCCGGTTGGCAAACCATTGTGAATATTTTGTAAAGAACGTAAACAAAGATGAAACCGTGGGCAAAAAATTGGGCTTCATCTCGCAGGAAATGGGCCGGGAAATCAATACGTTGGGTTCAAAAGCCAATGATTCCGACATGCAAAAACTGGTTATCAAAATGAAGGATGAACTGGAAAAAATAAAGGAACAATTGCTGAATGTTTTGTAATGCCCTTAAAACAGCAAGTCATCCGATGTTTCAGAAACAAATAGATTCAGGATTTATGTGGTACGCGCTTTTTATGATAAGCTTATCCTAATTGCTACTAATATACTTTTTTATGGATGGAAAACTAGTCATCTTTTCGGCTCCTTCAGGAGCTGGTAAAACTACCATTGTAAGACATTTGCTTGACAAAGGTTACCGTCTTGAGTTTTCAATTTCGGCCTGCAATAGGGTTCCCAGGGGTAAAGAGGAACATGGAAAAGATTATTATTTTTTAACCACTGAAGAGTTTCAACGAAAGATTCACAACCAGGAATTTGTAGAATGGGAGGAGGTTTACGAAGGCCGCTTTTATGGGACACTCCGGAGTGAACTTGAACGCATCTGGCAAAAAGGGTTCCATGTGTTGTTCGATGTAGATGTGGTTGGCGGCATCAACCTTAAAAAACATTTTGGCAACCGCGCCATGTCCATTTTTGTGATGCCCCCTTCGGTGGAGGCTTTGCGCGAAAGGCTTCATCAAAGGGCTACCGACGAACCCACCGAAATTGAACGCAGACTTTCTAAGGCAAAAAAGGAGATGAGCTTTGCCAACCAGTTTGACCATGTGATTGTAAACGACGATCTTTCCAAAGCCATTCAGGAAGCTGAAGAACTGTTGTCGGGTTTTATAAATGCTCCCGCAATCACTTAAGTATATTTACCATAAAAGGCTTGCCATGCTCACCGGGTTGTATTTTGGTTCTTTTAATCCCATCCATATTGGCCATTTGGCTATTGCCAATTATATGCTCGAATTTGGGGGTTTGCACGAAGTCTGGTTTGTGGTTAGCCCTCAAAATCCATTAAAGCCCAAAGAGTCGCTGCTGTCCGATTATCAGCGCTTGGAACTTGTAAATCTTGCCCTGCGTGATTTCTCCAGGTTCAGGGCATCAAATATTGAGTTTGGCTTACCCCAACCCTCTTATACCGTGGATACACTTGCCTATTTGGATGAGAAATTTCCCAACCGGGAATTTGCACTTATTATTGGCGAAGACAACCTTTCGTCGTTTCAAAAATGGAAAAACCACGAATGGATTCTCGAAAACCGCAAACTATTGGTTTACCCCCGGCCCAACTGCCCCAGGAGCCCATTTCATAACCATCGGAATGTTAAATTGATCGATGCCCCAATGTTGGAAATATCCTCCAGTTTTATCAGGCAATCGATAAAAGAGGGAAAAGACATCCGCTTTTTTTTACCAGAAAAAACCTGGGAATTCATTTCCGAGATGCATTTTTACAAAAAGTAATGGGAGAAAAGTAAAAGTTCAGTTTTCTTTAATTGTGTTTCTATGCCGGATGCGGCGGGTAATGTTGGTTTTTACTTGTTGATTTTCAAACGTTCCATTTTTCTGATATATTCTTGAGCTTCATTTTTCAACCCCAACTGCATACAGGAGACTACCAAGTTGTTGTAAACTTGCGTATCGGTGGTATCAAGAGCCAAAGCATGTTTAAAGGTTTCATAAGCTTTGGGAATATTGCCCGACATACCATAAGCCGTTCCAAGGTCTTTCAATGCCTCCACTTTGCTGGGGTCGAGTTGGGTGGCTTTTTCAAGGTAACCAATGCTTTTGTTTAGGTTTGAAAAATAACGGCCATACAATACCCCTAGGCGGTAATTTAGGGTGTAATTATTGGGGTTTAGTGCATAAGCCTTTTCGTAATAGCTGAGTTGCATCGGCCGGTCGGTTGTATTCTGCAAAACAATGTCGAGGTTTTTCCAGGCGTTTTCGTTGGCGGGTTGCCATTGCATCACTTTTAAAAAACACAGTACCGATGTCTCCACCTGCTTCTGGTAATCAAATTTCACATTGCCTAACAGCAGCCAGGCATCAGCATAAGTGGGGTGAATAGCCACTGCTTTTGCGAGGTACTGCTCCGATAGTTGAAAGGCTTTCTGTTGCTCGGAGTTATCGGTTAGTGTTTTGCCATATTCCCAAAGTTTGCCACCTGCCGAGCAATTGCTCTTGGCACTATTTACAGAGGTGGCAACATCGGTGGTAAAAAGGGTTAAATCGTCCTTCCAGGCTTTGTTCCGGGTGATGGTTTTTGTTGAAAAGAAGCCAAGGATGTAAATTGCAAACAATAACATCCCTACTTTCAATGGATTAAATGCTTTTTTAGTTGTGGGCGTTGTTATTAAAATACCTGCCATGGCCAAGCTCCAGAAAAGAGAAGGCATGAACAGGAACCGTTCGTTCATAAAGGTACCTACCGGAAAAAACAGGTTCGAAACCATGACAAATGCAGCAGCAAACCCAATGATGCTAAATGAAATCAGGCTCCGGCTTTTAAAGCCTTTTAAAACCAGAATGAAGAATATCAAAAGGATAAGTATCAGCAACCAAACACCCGGATGGTCAAATTCAACTAATGGGATGTGATAAGGATAATAATCGAAGGTAAGTGGATGTGGAAAGAAAAGCAGTTTTAAATATATGAACCAGGTATATAAAATGGTGGCATACTTTTGTCCGGTTGAGGCTTCCAGAAATGGATTGTTCATGAGTTCGGTACCCACAGCAGTTGCAAAACCACCCAGCACTTTCTGCCGGATGATGACAAATACCAAGGCCGGTATTAAAAGGGAAAGCAGCAATGGAAGGTGTTGTTTCTTTGAGCTAATAGAGAAGAAAAACAGGGCAAAAGGAATGATAAAAACAAAAGCTAAGGCATTTTCTTTCGACAGGAGTGCCAGGAATAATGAAATAGCACTCAATGGGAGCCATTTCCAATTCTGAGTATTGGCAAACCGAATGGCTCCGGCGAAGGCAACTAATGAAAACAATACACTAAAAAGTTCGTCGCGTCCTTTAATATTTGCAACCACCTCGGTATGCAAAGGGTGCAGCAAAAATAAAAAGGCCGATATTGTTGCAATAGATTTTGCCAGTTGAGGGGATTGGTTCTTTAAAAGATGGGAAACCACCCAATAGCAAAGAAAAACTGTCAGTGCATAAAAAAGGATGTTCCAAAGGTGGCTCATGGCTGGCTTTGCTCCATAAAGCTGGTATTCCATAGCAAAAGAAACTACCGATAGCGGGCGATACCGGCCTCCGGAAACCAGGTTTTTTTGGGTGCCGAAAAAGCCTGTGAAGGAATCGGTAGTTAAAATTTTTGAAATACCATCGACTCCTTGCTTGGTAAACCCGTTTTGGGTGATAACAATGGCATCATCAAGGGCATAGTCGTTCCAAAGGGTATTGCCATAAAGTATAAGACTTCCGGCAAAGACCAGAATCAGGACCTTCCAGGAAGCTAACTTTTCCAAGGTTTCTAAAAATTTATGCATGGTTTATTGAATTACATCAAGCACTTCAATATCAAAAATCAGGTCAGTATCTGCTGGAATCTGGGGTGGTGCACCTTCCGAACCATAACCCAGGTACGAAGGGATCAGCAATTGAAATTTGCTTCCTTTCCTCATGAGTTGCAGTCCTTCGTCCCAACCATCGATAACTGAACCCACACCCACCGGAAAGCGGATGGGCTCAAGACGTTTAACCGAGGAATCGAACAATTCGCCATTGGCAAAATACCCCGAATAATGTACTGTGACGATGGACTCCGGTTGAATCAACGGCCCTTCGCCGGATTCAATTACGATGTATTTCAAGCCACTGGCTGTTTCCAAAATCTGTTTGCCAGCGATATCCCAGCGCGAAACCGGTTCGGGGGGCACTAAATCAATCATCTCCACATCCAGCAGGATGGGTGAATTTGACGGAACCATGTTTTTATAACCCTCTTTACCATAGGCCAAAGCAGGTGGAATCAACAACCTGATTTTTGTGCCTTTTTGCATCAACAACAAACCCATGTCCCAGCCCTCGAAAACCTGATGGATACCAACTGTGATACGCACCGGCTCGCCCCGTTTCCGGGAGGAGTCGAAGATGGTGCCATCGGGTAAAAGAGCGGTGTAATGCACATAAGTGTTGTCTCCCAACTTGGCAAAAGGCCCTGTGCCTTCTTCCACCAGGATGTATTTCAATTTTTTCTTTCCTTTTTTGATGGGCTTCCCTTCCACATTGAATGTTTCCACCCTAGAGCCTTTATCTACCTGAAGCAGTGCAATTTCATATATTAATGTAGAATTGGCTGGAATTCCCGGACGGTCTTCATTTCCATAGCCCAGGTGTGGCGGAATAACCAAGATGATGGCACCTCCGGGTTGAATCAGTTTTATACCCTCTTCCCAGCCTTTAATGATTTGCCCCTGCCCCAAAAAAACATCCAAAGGACCACTGTTCATGGAGGTTTCAATGATGGTATCGTTTAAAAATTTGGCAATGTAATGAACCCAGACCTTATCGCCGGGCTGTGGAAAATCGCCTTTTCCCTGGCAGGTGATTTTGTAAGCCAATCCCGTGGCTGTTTTGGTGTATGAGGCATCTGTGTATGGTTCCTGGGCAGAAAGAGCAGTTATGCCCAAACTAAATGACAACATTAGGGACAGAATCCGCAGCTTAGGGTAATCTTTATTCAAACCAGGCCTATTCATTATTTCAAAGTTAAATTACTCGCAAGCCAGGACTTCAATTTCAAAAACCAATGTGGAATTAGGAGGAATGGGATCCACCAGTTCATCGCCATATGCAAGGTGCGACGGGATGATCAGTTTGTATTTTCCACCCATTTTCATGCGGGCAATCCCTTCGTCCCAACCGGGAATTACCTCGCCTACGCCCAAGGTAAAGGTGAAAGGCTCTTTGCGATCATAGGATGAATCGAATAACTGGCCATCGATAAAATAGCCCAGATAGTGAACGGTCACCTTTTTGCCGGGTGCAGGTATTTTACCTGTTCCGGGTTTCATTTCTATCCAGTATAACCCGCTCATAGATGGTTCCGCGGTGGTATTGGTACGGACCAGAAAATCATTCAATAACTTATCTTCCTCATGTTTTCCACTTAATCGGGCCACGTGCCGTTCTTTTTCAAACGCTTCGAGGCTGACCACATCTACCAGTTTTATGTAAAAATGAAGCTTCTCGTTTTGCTGAAACCTCTCAGGCATACGTATTTCAAGCGTTTTGGTGTAATAACTTTTGGCATCGATAAGGAAGATGGCACTATCGCCTTTGTGCATTAAAGCTATGGCATCTTCGATACTTCCGCCAGTATGTGAAGCTTTTTTCAATTGGGTACGGAATTGATCCGTCTGTTCAATGGTTGTCCCTTTGGCATCGGTAAACCGCATACGCAGGGTAACCACGTCACCAACCTGTGGTTGAACAGCATCATTGTTTTGGGTAATGAACCGGTACATCAATCCCGTGGGGTGTGTTTTAAGCCCTCCGTTGGAGCAGTTTGTTAACATAAAGGCGATGGAGAGCAGTATGGTAAAGATTCCTATTTTTTTCATTGTTTTTCCGATTTGTAAAATGAAACGTAAATATATCTACTATTTTCAAATGTTAGAAAACCAAACATAAAGATTTCAGTAAATGAAGCAATCTATCCTTCTCCGGTCTTTGGATTCAGGTTCCCATACCCAACATTCAAAATTTGCAGCATCTGTTATTTATATTATTTTTGGTAACGGTTAATTCATTATTTCAACCCAAAAACCCGATAATTTCACTTTTATTTGGGTTATAACCAGAAGGGAAGATAAAACTAATTGAGGTTATATTGTAGTTGTAGGTAACACTACAAATACACGGGTTCCTTTTGTTGTTTGGCAGCTTCGCGCACCGGTTTTGCCACCAACGCTTTAGCAACCAATTCGGCAATATCCATAATTTTGGTCCCCGATTCACCGGTAAACGACTTTTTACAGAGCGGGCAACCGGTAGCTATCACTTGAGGGTGTTCAACGGTCAATAACCGTAAGGTTTCTCTGGCTATCTGTTTTTTCTTTTCAAGAGGCAAGGTGAGGTGGGCGATACTTCCGCCACAGCATAAGGCATTTTCTTTTTGGTACACCGATGATTTTAGTTTGGCCACGTTTTGAACTACGGCACGCGGAGATTCATAGATTCCGGAACCACGTCCCAATTCACAAGGGTCGTGATATACTGCTGATACCTCTAGCTTTTCAACCGAAATCTGTTTGTTGGCCATCAACCGTTCCAGGTATTGGCTGTGGTGCAACACTTCCATGCCCAGGTGGTAATCTTCGGCAAAAGTTTTATAACAAATAGGGCACGAAGCTACCAACATCCGTGCACCTGATTCCATCATCATTTGGCGGTTCCGTTCCACCAGTTCGCGGGCGGCTTCCAATTGTCCGGCCAATTTTAACGGGCGGCCACAGCAGGCTCCCTGTTCTTTATCGAAAAACCAATACTTGTCGCCCGAAGCGTTGAGTATTTTCACCATTGAATTTTTAATGGTAGGAGTGAGGTGCGTCATGCAGCCGGCAAAGTAAATCACATCAGCGGTACGGGTTTGAACGGGAATAAATCCGAAGTTTTCTTCCCGGGTTGCCGAAACATCGGCACGATGCATCAACCGGATGGAATTCAAATCAATTGCAACCGGGCATACCGCCTCGCAACGGCCACACATCAGGCAACTTTCGGCAACCTGATTATAATCTTCGTGGTATCTGAGTTTCTGGATAAAATAAACCGATTGGGTGTTGTGAATCCCAGCCATGCTGCTCAGTTGGCAGGTGTCGATGCAGATGCCGCATTTGGGACACGAATTGATTTCCACCTCCATCAGAACTGGATTGTCCACACCTAGTTTAATCCCCCAATTTCGGAAAAAGATAAGGACCATTTCGGTAGGAATATGCATATAGCGGGTAAAGGGCAACCCGATAAAAAAGAACCCTAAAGCCAGTGAATAAGCCCACCAAGCGGGATAAGCCAATTGGTTGATAGGTAAAAAGACTCCAAAGAAAGTTCCCAACGATCCGGTTAAAAACCCTCCGGAATGATGGATGCCTGAGGTAAAGCTTTCGGCCAGCAAACGCAAGGGAAATATCAACCATAACGATGTCAGCACCACCCGGTCGATAGGTTTTTTGCGTGAGGTTTTGGTTTGTCCTACCCATACCGATTTAAAGCGTTTTAAAACCGCCAGAAATAATCCGGAGAGGACAAACAGCAACAACAAATCCATCAATTGGGTAAACCCATCTGAGAAAAAGGACTCGTGGGTTCCGGGCACAAAAAAGCGGAAAAAGATGGGGAAATAAAAAGGAGATGAACCTTTAGCAAAGGTATGGGCCTCGATGGCACCTACCACAATCAGCAAAAACCAGCCAAACGCCAGGCTCATGTGCATGTATCCTAACCGGCGGTTGGTTTTGAATATCTTGCGGTGTAGCAGCCCTTCCATAAAAATTTCTTTCATGGCCAGCCAACTATTTCTTGAAAAGAATCCTTTGAAAACCTTCTTCCGGTCCGATGCTCCGAAACGATAAATCCAACTTCCATATTTAAAAACCAGGAATGTCAACAAAGCAAACATGGAAAGGGTAAATGGCAATACAAACGGATCGAAATAATTTGGTTGCATGGCAGTGCTATTTTGTAATAAATTGTATTCAATTTTGAGCAAACAAAGGCTCCTCATTCAATAAAACTTCACGTGTTTTTAGTATCAAATGACGGAGGTTCACACCTCTTGGGCAAACCAACGTACATTTGCCACAGAGCATGCATTTGTGCATTTCCTTTTTCAATTCCTGATACTCGCCGCGTTGCATAAAAACATTCAATTGGCGGATGTTAAACGGTGTTAAATTGCCCGATGTACAGGTAGCTGTACATGCACCACAAGCAATGCAGACTCTGATAGAGGGTTCCAACCGGAGAATTTCCATCATGGGTTCCCGGTTGTTTTTGTCAAAGTCGATGGCTCTGGTTTTGGTAATGTTAAATCCCCACATAGCAGTTTAGTTTTTCAAATATTCATCAATTTTAACGGCTGCCGCACGGGCATTGGCAATGGTATCGGTAATATTCATGGGAGCCACACAAGCTCCGGCAATAAAAACCCCCATTTGTTGACTTTCATTGTACCGGTAATGGTTGTCGGCCGATTTGAAAAACCGGTTTTGGCCCTCTTCCATTTTGAACTGTTGAGCTACTTTCTTGCTTGATGCAGAAGGCACCATGCCGGCCATCAAGACCATCAGATCGGTATTCATGCGTAAAGGTTTTCCGGCCAGGGTATCTTCGGCTTTCATTAAAATGGAGCCATCCATGTTTTGGGAAGCCTCGGAAAGTTTTCCGCGGATAAACATCACGCCCCATTTTTCCTGAGCTTCGCGGTATAATTCTTCATAATAAGGGCCAAACATCCGGATGTCCATGTAATAGCAGAACACCTCGGTTTCGGGCAATAGTTCCTTAATTTCGATGGCCTGCTTCACGGCGGTCACACAGCATACCTTTGAGCAGTAGTTGTTTCCGGCTTTTTCGTCGCGTGAACCTACACAATGGATAAAAGCTACGCGTTTGGGTGTTTTTCCTTCCTCAGTGACTACCTTTCCATTGTGAAACATCTGTTCCAAATCGGCACTGGTAATCACATTCGGATAGATGCCATAGCCGTATTCTTCCTTTTCGGTGGCATCGTATAAATCAAATCCTGTGGTTACCAGAACGGCATCGGCATTCATCGTTTCTTCATTAATTTTCAGCGCAAAGGAATTATCAAGTTTTTGCACTTCTGAAACCTCGCTATTCACCTTAATTTGTATCCCGGGGTGCTTGATGGTTTGTACCAGGTGGGTAAGTATTTCTTTTCCGGGGCGGCGGTCAGGAAACAGTTGGAACAAGTTTTTCAGGTGACCGCCAACGGTGGCCTCTTTTTCAATGAGCACCACGTGGTAACCCAAACGTGCCAAACTTCCTGAAGCCTCCATACCGGCAGGGCCGGCGCCTATAATTGCGATTGTTTTCATTGTCATGAATTACACCATTAATATTTCGGGTTTCAAGGGCAGCGCCACATTTCGTTTCACTTTATATTTTTCATCGGGATTGTAAGGAATGCCCATTTTGTCGAGCAAGGGCTCCACCGAAACCTGATGCATCTGCAACCCTAAATCCCAAGGGTTATAGCCCAACACCAACCCGGCCATCTCCTCGTATGTCAACACCGGAATTCCGTATCCGTTCTTGCCGTATGTGGTGCCTTCCATCTCGGCAATGGTATATTGCCAGCGATCCATAAACATAGAGCAACCAGGGCAATTGGCAACAATAAAGTCGGGTTCGTAAGGTTTCATAGATTCAAATTTCTTTTTTGAATTGGCCACGGAATAGCCACGGTTGGCCATTACCAAATAATTGCGGAATCCAAATCCACAGCAATGGCGGCGTTCGGGATAATCCACCACGTTTCCGCCCCACGATTCAACCATGCCGGCCAAAACGTATGGAAATTCGGCACCGCCCACCCCTTTTTCAGGAAATATTTTGGCATAGTGGCAACCTATGTGTTCCACTACTTTCAATGATTCTCCTGTTTTTTGGTTGATTAAATTGAATTGGCTTTTCGCGGCAATTTGTTCGCGGTTATGAAAAAAAATATCGGAACTATGAGCCAGGTTTTTGGGTTTTACAAATTCCCGTTTGGTGGCTTTCCATAGCATTTCGTGAATTTTTGTTTCTTCCTCGGGGAAATGCTTCCAGGTTTCGAGCAATTCGGTATAAAGCCCAAAGGATGTCACGCATGAAATGGCCAGGTTTTGATAACCCATTTCGGTCATTAAGGCAAAATGACGGGCAATGACGGTTGAGGTGGTTTCCTGCGGAACGATATCGGAATGGTAAGCAATTCCTGTACAGGTTGTATGCCGCGGGTCGTCAAAAATATCTTTATTTAATTCTTCGCGCATTATTTTCAGAAAAGCCCGCTCCGAACCTGGAAAGAAATTCTGGCGGATGCAGCTCCGTGCATAATAGTAATGGTCGTCGGCAATCTCTTTTTGGTATTTGCGCCATCTACTCTCGGTATGTAGCGGATTTTGTGAGTTCATAAGTTTCGCTGGTGATTATGATTATCTTCGGTATAGACATTAAAAAAATATTCGTTTGGGGTTTGGTCATTGAATTCCAGCTTCATCTTTTCGGCCTGTTGTGCCGAATATTTTTCTATGGTTTCAAACATCTCTGTTCCACCGGTCACATCAAAAATGGATTGAAGCTCGTCCAAATCTTCGATGGCTATTTTACGCAGAGTGCCTGCCTCTTGCTTTTGGTAGCTGGCCCCCAGGCGTTCCATCACCGAAGGGGCATTTTCGTGAACCCATTGCCAAACCGGCCCCTGTTCGGGGTGCATCGATGGAGCAACTGCCTCCGGGTGTACGCAATATCCATATTTAAGAATGTTCTCTCCTACTGTCCGTTTGATGGCAAACTGCTGCCTACCTTTTTCTGATTCCACAAAAAAGCCCAACTTTACTGACAGTTTGCGTAAGGCCTGAACCACAAACGCCGGGGTATTTCCTCTGGGGCAACGGGTTTTGCACGACATGCATTGTCCACAGTACCAAATAGTTTCTGATTTTAACAGTTCTTCAATAATAGATTCATCTTTCAGTTGCACCTGGTTTAATAATTTCCGGGGATCGTAGTTGTAAAATTCGGCCGCCGGGCAGATTGCAGTACATACCCCACAATTCATGCAGGCATTCAATCCTTCAACAAAACGGACATCGGTGAGTAGCATTCCATACAAGGTGGACATATTCTTGGTATTTGGTTCACTTTACATAAACAAATGTAACGTGGTTCTTTCGGTATTTTTGGAGCAGATTTACTTAATTCCAATTCGCTTAAATGCCTCTTTGTGCTAAGTATTAATACTTAGTCAATAAATTAATTAAATTGATAATTATCAAATAGTTAGCAATAAGTCTAAAACATTTCGGCAACTGCATACTAACTAATTGCAAGAAAAGAATAAAAATACCCCGATACACAAAAGTAAGGGTTAGGCAGCCCATCCCTGCAACCGTCTTTTCGCTGCCAAACATATGCTTTTCTTTCTCCGCACCTGCTCCGATGAAAGTTCTCGGTATTATTATGTGATGATTAAAAAATGATTGCATACAGCTTTATTCTGATTGCTGGGATGATTACTTTTGTTACAATTTAGCAAATCTTTTACTTATGTCGATCTCAAACATAGAACCCATTACAATAGTCAGCAATATTATCATTTACGCCGGAATTGTCCAGGGCTTTTACTCTGCCGTTGTACTAACGCATACAAAGTTGCGAAACCCGGCCAATCTTTACCTGGCATTTTTATTGATGGTTTTAAGTATCAGTATTTTGCATTCTGCATTTGTAATTCCCTATTTTCATCAGTTTCATAACACTAACTTTCGTGTCAAAGAACCTTTTATATTGCTTGTAGTTCCATTTATATGGCTATATGTGAAAAAGTTAAATGAACCTCAATTCAGTTTCAGAAGAAAACATTTGTTACATTTCGCCCCTTTTTTGGTGGTAATGCTTTTTAGCCTGTTCTTTGTATTTCACCGTACCCGGATTAACGACAACCAAAGCCTTTATTTGCACACCTTTGTACTAAATACCGTCTTGTACATAATAGCTTTGGGACAGTATATTTTTTATTTGGTTTATATACTGCGTATTATTCACTCATTTAACGCCAAAGCCTTAAATGAACTTTCAAATACCGAAAATATTGACCCAGCCTGGTTGAGAATTTTCCTTTTTACTTTTCTCGCTGTGTTCCTGTTGCTGATTGTGATGATGGTGATTGCTATACATAGGCTCAATGCCGATTATTTCAACAATATTGTTTCGTTGGTTTTTGCACTTGCCATTTATATCCTGGGGTATAAAGGGTTGTTTCAGCAAACCATTTTGCCTGTTATTCCTGAAATAATTACCGATAATTCAATTTCTGAAGAAAAGGCTACACCCGAAACTAAGATAAATGAGGAACTTTTGGGTAAGCTTCGAAGCTTCATGGAGAATAAAAAGCCTTATCATGAGCCGGAGCTCACACTTACTTCGTTGGCAGCACAAGTTGAAATAGGACGAAATCAATTGTCGGAACTTATAAATATTGGTACGGGAGGAAACTTTTATGACTTTGTAAATAAATACCGGGTTGATGAAGTAAAACGGCTAATGGAAAACCCTAAATTCAAAGATTATACACTGCTTGCCATTGCTTTTGAAGCTGGCTTCCCTTCCAAATCAACTTTCAACAGTATTTTTAAAAAATTCACTGCTTTTACACCATCGGAGTATCGTTTAAATCAAATAAACAATGAATAATATGCCACAAAGGCTCGAAGGAACACAAAGAAAAATTTTTATCAGTAGATGAAAATGTTGAAAAAATTGGCAAAATGGTTGTAGATGCAGCTTATTCGGTTCATATAAATCTTGGTCCCGGTGTATTGGAAAAAGTGTATGAAGTTTGTTTTTGTCATGAATTGACTCAACTTGGTTTGAGTTACAAAAGACGGTCGAGGCTATACGCCGTTGGGGATTTCGTGACTGCGTCCGTGTCCCCCGTTACAAAACTTACCTGCGAGAGCTGAACTTACCTAACCGCTTAAACCCCAATGGCGTATAGCCTTTGTTAGCGGTTCGTTGTTTTTTGTTTGTCATTTACATGTTCCAAAATGTCATCTGGTTGGCAGTCTAATGCTTTACAAATTGCGTCTGGGGACTAAAACGAATCGCTTTTGCCTTCACTGTCTTTGAGATAGAAAGGTTAGATAATGTCAAATCAACTCTTTCAGAAAGTTCATTCAGAGAAATTTTCGCTTTGCCATCATCACGTCTAAGTTCACAATAATGAACATAGCTTAAATTGTTAAGTCATTTTCAGTTTTCATATCTACGGCATTTTGCAAGATTTTTTCAAGCACTGCCACAGCAGTTGCAACTGCGATAGATATAAAAGTAATTATGATACACATTGCAAGAAAACCAGCAGGGTCGTCTTCTTTATTATGAAATATCCTTATGTATAGTCCTGCTGTCACAATTAAAATGCTTAATATGATTGCGCAATATTTTATACTTTTTAAAGTTCTTACCGAGGTTAGTGAAAACAATTTATTTTGTCCGATATATCCGAGTAATTTAAATGCTTTATACAGCGCAACAAAAAAAGCAATTGATGATGCATATCCATACAAGATGAATGGGTCAAAGTAAATGCTGAACAGGTCTAAGTTCTGCGCTCTTCCTTCGGTCAATGGAAACCGAATCATAATGGAAAGTGCCACAATACCGATAAGCACGATGACTGCTTGAAGAAATATTATTGAAATCCTTTTCATAATGATTTTTGAATTTTAAATTATACTGCAAATATAATAATTATTTATTGATAATCAATAATTAATTGCTGTTATTCAATAATATATTCATTACTTCATCACCATAATAATTGATGTCTTTGAAAATTGACGATTTAAATTTTTGTTTTGAAGTCTAAATGCGAAGTCGGGTTCTGAATAATTCGAGATTGCCCGAGTCGAATGGCTGTCCTACAATGACCACTAACAAGTGGATATACCCATTGTTTATGACGGAATTGAGTTTAGTGAAGGATTAAGGTTGGATGTGATAGTTGAAGATTGTATAATTTACGAACTTAAGGCGCTTGAGAATGTAAACCCAGTATGGGAAGCTCAAATACTTAGTCATTTGAAGCTTACCGGAAAACGGTTGGGATTCCTGATAAATTTTAATGTTCCTTGAATTAAAGATGGAATCAGGCGATTTGTTATGGAGTTTTTCTTCATGTTTCTTTGTGGCTAACTCTTTTTTCTGTCACTAAGGCACTAAGTCTTTTACTTTGTGTGTCTTTGTTGCAAAAAATAACACTTGGTGTCATAAATTATGTGTCCGAATGGATACCTTCGGACGACCAGCTTTTGTTTTCGCAATACGTTTGCTTCGTCAAATCAAAAAAATGTAAAACGATGAAGCATGTACTTTTATTAACAGTATTTTTTATCTCGTTTGCTACGTTTGGGCAAACATATACCCTTAGCGGGTACGTTACCGACCCGGCCAATGGCGAAAGCCTGATAGGGGTGACTATTATGGCAACCGGAACAAATAAGGGGGTGGTTACCAATAATTATGGATTCTATTCGCTTAGTTTGCCCACAGGCAATTATCGGATAATAATATCGTACGTAGGTTATGAACCGCTTGATACAACACTAAACCTAAAAGGTAATATTTCGCTCAATGTTACTTTGCACGAAAAATCCCAAAAGCTCACCGAAATAGTTATTACAGCTAATAGCGACCGTGAGAAAGTCCGAAAAACCGGAATGGGTACTGAAACCCTTACCATGAAAAGCATTTCGAACCTTCCGGTGGTATTTGGCGAAAGCGATGTATTGAAAGTAATACAACTCATGCCCGGTGTTCAACCTGCCAGTGAAGGTAGTTCCGGATTTAACGTGCGGGGAGGCAATTATGACCAAAATCTCCTGTTACTCGATGAAGCGGTCGTGTATAATCCCGGTCACATTTTCAGTTTTGTATCCGTTTTTAACGACGATGCCATTAATTCCATGACCTTATACAAAGGAACAATGCCAGCCGAATATGGTGGCAGGGCATCCTCAGTCCTGGATATTTCCATGAAAGAGGGAAATAGCAAAAAATTCAGCGGAAAAGGTTCCATAGGAATAATTGCTTCTAAACTTACGCTGGAAGGCCCGGTAATTAAAGACAAATGTTCGTTCCTGATTTCAGCCCGCCGCTCCACTATTGACCTTATTGCAAAGCCCATGATGAATATGCACGGTGGTTCAATGCAAAACGACAATTACTATTTTTACGACCTGAATGCGAAAATCAATTACAAATTCTCCGACAAAGACCGCTTGTTTTTCAGCAATTATTTTGGCCGTGACGTATTTGTTTTTGGTACAGATGACAATCGCTTTAAATTCGATATTCCCTGGGGAAACCTGACCTCGACTCTGCGCTGGAACCACTTATTTTCTGATAAGTTGTTTATGAACGTTTCGTTTATCCACAATGGCTTTTTCCGTGATATGACCACCACACAGGACGGTTTTTCTGAAACAAAGAATTCCGAAATTTCCGACCAATCGCTCAAAGCCGATTTAACATGGTACACTTCGTTTAACCACCGCATTAAAACAGGGGGACAGGTAATAAACCACCTCTTTACAGTTGATAACGACAATACCATCGAAAAACGCCGTGGTGCAGAGTTTAGCGTATTTATCCTCGATGAATTCGATTTGGGCAGCGACTGGCGTTTTAATATTGGCGCACGTTTTAACCAGTTCAATTTTATGGGCAAATACGATGAATATAGCTACAACGAAAACAAAGAACCTGTGCAGTTCATAAGGAGTTATGAAGACTTTGAAACAGTTAAAACTTATAGAAATGTTGAGCCTCGAATAAGTGTGCGTTACATGGTCAACGAGAAATCGTCTGTTAAAATAGCCTATACCCAAAACAGTCAGTTTGTCCACTTAATATCCAACTCCGGTTCGGCTTTGCCGCTCGACTTTTGGGTTCCCAGTTCAAAACTGGTGAAACCTCAGTTATCGAATCAGTTTTCTATTGGTTATTCCTTGAACTTCTTTAAGGACATGCTATTATTTACCGCAGAAGCATACGGCAAAAGCATGGAGAACCTGATTGAGTTTGGCGACGACTTTGTGCCATCCTACACAAACAATTCAGAACTCGACTATGTGTTTGGCGAAGGCACATCGCATGGATTTGAGCTGATGTTAAAGAAAAATACAGGAAAACTGCAAGGTTGGATAGGTTACACCTTTTGCAATACCAACCGAATATTCGACGATTTGAACGATGGAAATGAGTTTCCGGCCAATACCGATATACGCCATGACCTTTCTGTTGTAGCAATGTATGCTTTAAACCAGCATTGGTCATTTGGGATGGATTTCGTATTCAAATCGGGAAAACCCTTTACCGTTCCAACTTCACGGTATTACATGGATGGGGAGTTGGTTGACCAATATACCACCCGCAACAACGTTCGTTTGCCAGCGTATAACCGTCTCGATATTTCGGCCACATACAAGCCAACTCCAAAATACAAAAGGTTCAACAGCGAATGGGTATTTGCTATCTACAACGTTTATAACCGTATGAACCCAACTTTTGTATATTTCGACAACCAAGGTACAACCAGCGAAAACGATTTTGTAACCAAAACCAAATCTGTTACTCTATTGCCCTTTATGCCTTCTGTATCTTACAAATTTAACTTTTAATGAATATAGCCACTAAGACACCAAGTCACCAAGGAACACGAAGAAAAAACTTAGTGAGCCTTTGAGCCTTCGTGGCGGAGAAAAATGTAAAATTATTAACACAATATAATATGAAAAAGACAATCATTTCAGCAGTTGTAGCTATCTCAATTCTTACTTCCTGCGAAAAAGAAATTGAGATAGACATGCCCGCCTTTACTCCTTCGGTAGTGGTGGAAGGTTTTATAGTGAACGATATGGCTCCCGTAGTTATCCTTACCAATAATGTTGAATATGTGGCACAGGCCGGGAAAGACCTTTATGAGCAAAGTTTCATCCACAATGCAGTAATCACCATTGAAGTGCCGGGCAATGTAACCGATACCTTAACGGAAATAACCCAAACCAATACTAAAACAGGGTTAAAATCGTCATTTTATACTTCATCTAAAACAAAAGGAGAAGTTGGTAAAAACTATACTTTAAAAGTTGCGGCAGGCGGGAAAACATATTCGGCCATCGCCACAATTCCAGAACCGGTTAAAATACAGGAAATATGGTACGAGAACCACCCCGATGCAGCGAACGACAGTTTTAAAACGGTTTGGATAAAGATACTCGATCCTGAGGTTACAAATTATTACCGATATACTTCGGAAGTAAACGGACAGCACGGTTTTCAGCCCGAAATATCCACTGTAAGCGACAAAGGATTTAACGGAAAGGAATACCAAAAAGCTGTTGACAGTGGTCTTAAAAACGAAGAACAGGATATGCACGGTGGAGTGTCCGGTTACTATGTAATTGGAGATACAGTTACAGTAAAATGGGCTAATGCCGAAAAGTCGTATTACAATGCCTGGGCAACCATTGATTTTAAGCGTTCGCAAAACCAAAACCCATTTATGAATCCTACCAGAATAGTTGGCAATATTAAAGGTTGTCTGGGTTATTGGAGCGGATTGGGTGTCGATGTAAAAAGTATAGTTTTAAAGTAAGAATTCTTGCCACTAAGGCACCAGGTCACTAAGAAAAACGAAGAAAATACTTTGTGAAACTTAGTGTCTTTGTGGCTGGAAAAATATTCACAAAAAAACTTTATTAGATGAAAACAAATAGTAAAAACCACAAACACATCTGGATTGTAACGTCCATTGCGATTGTATTGGCAATATTAACCATAGTTTTGCTACCTCAAAACAAGAGCTATTCCATGTTGTTTATCGGTATTGCTGGTGGGCATCTCGTTTTAGCTCTTATTGCTATATTTACCGGATGGATTCTTATCCCTCAAAAGTTGATTAACAAAATATGGAAACGAAAACCTATTGAAGGGTTTGACTTTGGCTGGTCACCAAAATGGATTTATGGATTCCTGGCAGCTTCAATACTTACTTTTTTATTAGCAGTGCATGTTTATATTTCCCTGACAGGTTCGCCAAAAATTCAATTTATTGCATACAGTAGTTTGTTATTACTTTCTGTAAACTTCTTTATAGGTAATGTGATAATCCGAAATTCTGACCGTACCACTCAAATTACATTACCAATGGTGGACATTCTGGCAAATAGAGGTGATAAAATTCTTGATGCCGGGTGCGGTGCCGGCAGAACAACAATTGCAATAGCTCAGGTCCTGCCCAACGCCACAATTACAGCGTTCGATAAATTCGATGCAGACTACATTGATGAAGGTGGAATAAACTTAATAAAGCGAAATTTAAAATTGGCAGGCATCGGGAGCAGGGTTATCATTGAAACGGGCGACATACTGAAAACACCTTTTAATAACAACCAGTTCGACGCCATTGTAAGTTCGTTTATGCTTGACCATTTGCGAACAGGTAAGAAACAAGCCTTACAGGAATCTTTCCGAATATTGAAACCGGGAGGTCGGTTTTTGTTGATTATATTGGTTCGGGGATATACAGCATTTGGTGTAGCTAATTTTCTGAGTTTATTTATTACTCCACGCAAAACCTGGAAAAATTGGATTGAACAAACAGGATTTAATATGGTTAGTGATGGAAAAATAAACGAAGGGGCGTATTTTTGTTTCGAGAAACCATTAATCAAGTAGGGATGGAAAAACAAAGTCACTCCCACAGCCACGAGAAACAAACCATGTGGGTAGTAATCATCACTGCCATTGCTATGATTATAGAAATCATATTCGGATTAACAACAAATTCAATGGCACTACTTGCCGATGGCATCCACATGGGTTCACATGTACTGGCTATCGGTCTTAGCTGGGTTGCATATATTATAGTCCGTAAAGTTTCCGCAAATTCGAGTTATAAGGGCAATTCAAACAAAATTTTATCCTTGTCGGGCTACAGTAGCGGACTGATGCTGTTAATCTTCGCTTTCGTAATCCTTTACGAGGCTACTGGCCGAATAATGAACCCGACAGCAATTTTATATAAAGAAGCTATTCTCGTGGCTGTTATCGGTTTAGTGGTAAATATTGCCTGTGCCTTTCTGCTTCACCACGAGCACGAGCATTCCGACCATAACATCAAGGCTGCCTACTTGCATGTAATAGCCGATGCCCTCACCAGCGTAACGGCAATAATCGGACTCACCGCAGCAATGATTTGGAACATTGTATGGCTCGATGCCCTGGGAGCAATTATCAGTTCGTTTGTTATCATCAAATGGTCGGTTGGTTTATTGAAAGAATCCGGGAAGGTACTGTTGGATTTGTAAGGACAATTTAGTAATTTATTTTCGAACAAGCCAACAGGCTAATCCATTTGCAGTCAGGTTCATTTGCAAGCTCCACGAGCCAACGTCCTAACCAAAGGTTTACAAAACCTAATGCACCATACAACGGTAATATTCCGATTGAAAAGATTGCTTAAATTTGACGACAGAAAAACAAAAAAAGCTAGTTGCTAACAATAGCGATACCAATTAAGTCTCATTTTTTCAAATATGAAAATCAACAACCTTACTTCAAGTTAAACTTGACCATCCGTTCCAATACTATTGTTTTTATTACTATAATTGCCGAAAATCCAATGCATGATTTCGTATCGTTTACTTAGCGATTATATAAACTTTTTATACCATTCCAGAGGAAAAAAAGGATTTGGTATCCATTCCCCTTTTGTGTTTCAATTGGTAACCCAGGTTGTTCATTCTTCTGTTTCTTCCACAATTTTTACTGACATAGAGGCGCAACGAAAGTTATTGCTGAAAGATTCAACCCCTTTGGATGTCCAGGATTATGGAGCGGGAAGCCAACACCTGAAAGGAACAAACCGAAAAGTACGTGAATTGGCCGTTCATTCGTTAAAGCCGGCCAAGCAGGCACAGTTGCTGTTCCGATTAGCCAACCACATGAAAAGCCAGAATATATTGGAACTGGGAACTTCCCTGGGCATTACCACCTGCTATCTGGCAAAAACCGGCCATTGTTCCAAGTTAGTTACGCTGGAAGGTTGCCCCAATGTGGCAAAGATGGCGCAGCAAACCTTTAAAAAGTTGAAATTAACCGGCGTTGATTTGGTGGTAGGTGAATTTAGCCAGACTTTACCCAAGGTCTTGGACGGATTTTCCACCCTCGACTTTGTGTTTTTTGACGGGAACCATCGCGAAAAACCTACCTTGGAGTATTTTGAACATTGTTTGAAAAAGAAGAACAACCAATCGCTCTTTGTTTTTGATGATATTCACCACTTACCAGAGATGAAAGAGGCTTGGGAACAAATAAAAGCCAACCCCGAAGTGACGGCTACCATTGATTTATTCCATTTGGGATTGGTTTTTTTTAAAAAGGAGCTTGCAAAACAAGATTTTAGGGTTAGATTTTAGGGTTTTTTATTTTGATAGGTAATTATTTGGTTATTTTTACGTTTCAGAACCATCACCTAAAAAGCAATCATGGAGCACATTATCAATATTAAAGCAGTAAAAAAAATCTATCAGCTGGGCGACCAGGAGGTTCATGCCTTGGCTGGAGTAAATCTGCAAATTAAAGCCAACGAATACGTGGCTATCATGGGTCCTTCGGGTTCGGGAAAATCAACCTTGATGAATATCATCGGTTGTTTGGACACTCCTACTTTTGGTGAATATTGGCTCAATGGAAACGATGTGAGTCGGTTGGCAGATGAGAAGTTAGCCTCCATCCGCAACAAAGAAATCGGGTTTATCTTTCAAACATTCAACCTGTTGTCCCGCTACAACGCGGTTGAGAATGTTGCTGTTCCATTAATATACGCGGGAGTAGAGCGGATTACAAGAATGGAACTGGCCAAAGAGGCCTTACGGCAAGTTGGGTTAGGGGACCGGATGGATCACAAACCCAATGAAATGAGCGGTGGTCAGCGTCAACGGGTGGCAATTGCGCGGGCTCTGGTGAATTCTCCTTCCATTATTTTGGCCGATGAACCTACCGGAAACCTAGACTCAAAAACATCTACCGAAATTATGCGTTTATTGCATGAATTACATCAACTGGGAAATACCATCGTATTGGTAACCCATGAAGAGGATATCGCTCAGCATGCCCACCGGATTATCCGGTTACGGGATGGAATAATTGAGATGGATTCAGCTAAGGAAAATTAAAAGTTGAAAGAAAACATATTATAAATCATAAATTGGGCTCCTGCCAAACAATTAAAACCGAAGCCATGAAAATATACACAAAAACGGGGGACAACGGCACCACTTCGCTGATAAGTGGAAAGCGTGTACCCAAATACCACCTCCGTATTGAAGCATACGGTTCCATTGATGAATTGATGGCGTTTAATGGGTTGCTGTACGATCAAATGACCAACGAAACCTACCGTTCTTTTTTGTTGGAGGTGCAAGATATGTTGATGACTGCCGCAAGCATGTTGGCAGCTGATTGCGACGATTGCGGTTTTAAACTTCCTAAAATTGTAGAATCCGACATTCAGGCCATTGAAAAACAAATTGACCAAATGGAACTTGATTTGCCACCTTTAGCTCATTTTATCTTACCGGGGGGGCATGTTACGGTGTCGCAATGCCATGTAGCTCGAACCGTCTGCCGCCGATGCGAACGGCTAGCCCTACGGGTGCACCATGAGGAGGCTCCATGCGGGTTGGTTGTGAAATATTTAAACCGTTTGAGTGATTATTATTTTGTTTTATCAAGAAAATTGGCAAAAGATCTAAAAATTGATGAAATAACTTGGAAACCCCGATCGTAGTATGGAATTTTTTTATATATATTTGCAGCTTTTGAAAAATTACGATCATTAAATAATTTTAGTATGTATTGGACACTTGAATTAGCATCGAAACTTGAAGACGCTCCATGGCCAGCCACAAAAGAGGAACTGATTGACTTTGCCATTCGTTCAGGTGCACCTCTTGAAGTTATAGAAAACCTTCAGGAGATTGAAGATGAGGGCGAGATTTATGAAAGTATCGATGATATTTGGCCTGATTATCCAAGCAAGGATGACTTCTTCTTTAACGAAGACGAATATTAGAAAAAGACTTTAGTATGATGGCAAGCTGGACAAATTGTTCAGCTTTTTTTATTCTTCCAGATTTGCAGGTGCTGCCGGGGTAAAGAAAGGTTTTGGCCGTTGGGCAGGCTGGGTGCTGCCTTCCCAAATGAACACATCCAAGGGTGCTTTTGGCCGCCAGGAATGGAACCATTGAAATTCTTTCACTTTCATGTCGTTGGGAGCCAATTCCTTTAAAGGGTGCATGGCGCCTTCATATTGGCTCCGGTAAATAATGCGGCTGATTTTGTTGTTCTTTAGAAGTAAAGTTATGTTGGTGCTTTTACTTTTATTTACACCAATTATTCCAAATTCATCCACCGGAAAATAAATGGTTTCACTTTTTTTGAAAACATCTACCTTCCACAAGCGGTTGGCTTTTAGGTAGCCAATCATCTCCGAACCTTTAATCTGGTTGAAGTGAAGGGTGTCTTCCATGGAAACGATTAACCCCCCATCGAAAAGTTTAAAACGGTCGAGTTTTTCGTTCACCACATATCCTTCGATATAAGAAGCGGTAATCTGGTTTTGCTCTGCCCAAAGGATGGGGCTGCCGTAAAAGCGGATGATGGAATCGGCCATGGAAAAGTACAAGCTATCGGTCTTGGCCTGAAAATTCGATTTAAAAATCTTTGTATGATGAAAGGCTTTAAAAATCCGGTAGGTATGGGTGGTATCATACATGGCATACAACGTATCGGCATGCAGGTACACGGTGTCGCCCTCCATTATATGGATGAGCAAGGCACTGTCGGTCACAAAAAAGGTGTCGCTATCTTTAAAAACCTCAAGATAATTGCCTTTTACAATCAGTTTTTGGGCCGTGTCGGTGGCTACTACATTTGAAAAGCCGATGCCATGTTCTTTTTCGCGGTCGTAATACAGGCTGTCGGCTTTAATGGTTTGTTTACGGTTGTCAAAAAAAGCATCCTTTTGGAACATGGCCTGATTGATGGTGGTATTGTACCAGCCAAAGCGCGCATACATATAGTTTGAATCGTTGTAAAATTCGGTAGGCCCCAGAAAATAGGTAATTTCAGTTTTAGTATTGTATTTTAAGGTGTCGGTGTACATTTGGTATTCGCCTTGGTTGTGGTTGACAACCACATTTTTCCGAAAGTAAACTTCATTCTTGTGGTGATAATAATATCCTTTTTGGCTGGTGAGGGTGGTGGCACTATCCACAACTTGTCCGTTGTGTTCATAATAGCCAATATCGCGGCGGGTATCGTAATCGAGCGAATCGGTATATAATACCACTTGCGTGTCGCGCAGAACCACATTCTTCCTGAAATAGGCCATTTTGGAATTCCCATTGTACCTTAAAAAATCGCTGTGGACGTTGATTTTTGAGTCGCCTTCCTTGTAAAGGTGCACATGGCCATAAGCTTCAAACCAGTTGTTCTCGCCCATAAAATAGGCACTGTCACATTTCATGATGGTACTGTCTTGCCAAAACATCACATTCCCGATAAGGCGGCGGGCCCCTTGACGGATGGTTTTATCGGAACGGAAAAAACCGGCATTCCGGATTTCGATTTTGGTGGATTTTTGCGCCCATACATTAGTAACTGGAAGCAAGCTTACTCCAAAAACAATAAGAAGTATCTTTTTGAGATTCATCATTGCAATACCTGCAACACCTTTAAATTCAGTCAAATTGAATATTTTGTAGTTATTCCATAGGTGTTTCCATCAATTTCTTGATGATAGCTTCTACTGATACACCATCTGCTTCGGCCTTGTAATTCCGTACTATCCGGTGCCTTAAGATTGGGAAAGCTACTGCGTCAACATCTTCCTGATCGGGAGAGTATTTTCCTGAAATTGCTGCATGTGCTTTTGCCCCCAGAATTAAAAACTGCGAAGCCCTTGGTCCGGCACCCCAACTCACATATTGGTTTGTGATGGGTAACGCATGTTTGGTATTAGGTCTGGTGCGTGCCGCCAGGCTAACAGCATATTTTAACACATGATGGTTTACTGGAATTTTGCGTACCAATTCCTGATAAAACAGGATTTCTTTGGCAGAGACAATTTGGTTCACCTCTTTTTTCAGATCGGAGGTGGTATCGGCAACAATAGTAATCTCATCATCGAACGAAGGGTATCCCAGCCAGATGTTAAACATGAACCGGTCGAGTTGGGCCTCGGGCAATGGATAGGTACCTTCCTGTTCAATAGGGTTTTGTGTAGCCAACACGTAAAAGGGTTCTTGCAATTTGTAGGTATTCCCGGCAGCAGTTACCGATTTTTCCTGCATGGCTTCGAGCAAGGCTGATTGTGTTTTTGGGGGGGTGCGGTTAATTTCATCGGCCAAAATAATATTGGCAAACAAAGGTCCTTTTACAAATTTGAATTCACGGTTCTCGGTCAGGATTTCCGAACCGATAATGTCAGAGGGCATCAGGTCGGGAGTAAACTGAATCCGTTTGTAGTTCAAGCCCAGGGTTTGGGCAATGGTATTTACCAATAGAGTTTTAGCCAGGCCGGGTACGCCAACCAACAAACAGTGGCCTCCGCAAAAGATAGAAAGCAGGGTATCTTTCACAATTTCATCTTGCCCAATAATCACCTTCTTAACTTCAGAAAGAAGGTTCTCGTACGTATTTTTTAAAGCGTCTACAGCTTCTACATCGTTTTTATAATCAACCATACGTTGTTATTTTTTCCAAACTGGGTTCTTAAAGGCACAGTTACTGAAATCATCATCGATATGCAGGAACGTATTTTCAACTTTTTTGGTGACCCAATCTTCCATAAATTCCGTCTTTTTCTTTTCCAATGTTAAATCCTGAATCCTCTGGTAATCGTCCGTTAGGTTTGCCGGATGGGGTTCTGATTTTGCTTTAAGCATCACTATTTTGTAAACTGTTTTGCCGTTGGCATCTTCAGATTCAAAAGGTTTTGAAACTTCACCAACCTTGAGGTTTTGGATGGCATAGGCCACTTTTGGTTCCAGTGACGATGCTTCCCATTTTGAATTGCCTGAAGAGGGATTGACCATGATGCCCCCATTCATCCGGGTATCTTGATCTTCGGAATATTTCCAGCAGGCTTCTTTAAAGGTAAGTTCCTTGTTCACAATAATAGTACGGACACTATCGAGCCGTTGACGGGCTTTCAATTTTTCGGTGGGGCTGATTTTGGGTTTCATCAAGATATGGCGGCAATTTATCCGTTCGCCCTTTTTTTCAACCAGTTGAATGATATGGTAACCATAATCAGTTTTTACAATCTTTGAAACCTCACCCTCTTTTAGGTTAAAGGCCACGGCCGAAAACTCCGGTACCAAATCGCCCCGGCTCACAAATCCAAGTTCACCGCCACGGGTTGCAGAACCAGGGTCTTCAGAGTAAAGTACGGCAAGGGTGGCGAAACTTTCGCCGTTGGTAATCCTGTCTTTGAATTCGCGCAAGCGATCTTTGATGCGCAATACCTCAACCTCTTCAATTTTAGGATTGATGGTTATCTGTTCCAACTCAAATTCCGTATTTATAATTGGAAGGCTGTCATTGGGGATACTTTTGTAAAAAGATTTTACCTCCTGCGGGGTTACTTTAAGATCGGCCGTTACCTTTTGTTGCATCCGCTGCGCCAAAAGTTGGTCTTTAATCACTTCGCGGAATTCTTCTTTTATCTCCGGGATGCTCTTTTTGTAATATTCTTCCAGTTTTTCTTCGCTACCAATCTGGTTGATAAAATAGTTTAATCGGCGCTCCATCTCTGAATTGATTTCACTGTCACCTACCTCCACGCTATCGAGAATGGCTTGATTGACCAAAAGCTTTGAATACATCATTTCTTCCAAAATTTCGCACATGATATCGCCGGAAGAATAATAACCCTGTGCTTTCATTTGCATTGCTTGGGTTTCAATGTCGCTTTGAAGGATAACCTGTTTGCCGATAATGACGACAACCTGATCGATTACCTTTTTGTCTTGTGCATGAACTGAAAAGAAAGATAGGATGGTTAAAAGTGATAGAATCTTGATTTTTTGAAGCATATGTGTTTTATTTAATTCGTATAGATAGTGAATCGTTTTTGATTAACGGCGTCGTTATAAATATTATTTTCCAAATCCTTAATAAGTTTTATTTTCCGATGGTTGATGATGATGTCTTTAATCTGTACAAAGGCAAATTCCAATGGGGCAATGTCGTTAACCAACCGGTAATCGGTCACCGAGAGGTAATAATTGTAAATGGAGTCGGATACCTCGTGGTATTTCCCTGATTCCAAAAAGTCCTCTTGATCCGTGATTTCTTTTGGGAACAGAAGCATCACTGAGCCGAAGTATTGCCAATCTTCACCCATGTAAAAGTTTTTGGCGTTCTGATAACAAAAATCCTCAAGTTTGATTAAATCTTCCTCAGTCCCTGAACGCATCCAGGTTGTTACATTGTAAGCATTGTACTGCGATTTGGGTAGTTTTACAAAAATGGCTTTTACCACATTGCTGTCCAACTTAAAGTTCTCAGAATGATCGTTGTAGTAACTTCTGATTTCCTGATCGTTGACAACGGTATCAAGTTTTTGGTCGATAAATGCCTGCTGGTATTTGAAAATCAGCAATGAGGTGCGGTAGTTGTCAATCATAGTCTCGATGCCGTTCTGTGTCTTCTTATCCAGGTTCAGCTCAGCCTTTTCAACCAGCAGTTGGCTTTTAACCCATTTCTCAATATAATTCTGGCTGAACGAGATACTGTCAATCTCTTTCATATTCTTAGGGATGGCCATTTTGAGCTGCGACATGGTAAGTTTTTTAGCCCCCACGGCGGCTATTACCTTATCGTCGTCGTGGTTTTTCAGAAATCCCGTGCAATCCATAAAGAGCAATCCAACCAGAATAGCTGCCGTTAAAAGATGACTTTTCATTAACCCCAATTTGCTTGTTTCTTACGTATTAAAACCGAAGAACCGGAAACATGTTCAGATACTTCGGTTTCAAACTTATGTAAAATATTCTTTATTTAACAATCGAATCAAAAACTTCCTGATGGATGTCGATCTTGTATTTTTCGCGCAACGAAGCTAGCCAGTTTTTCTCAAGATAGTTTTGGTAGTCAGCAGTAATGAGCCCTTTGGCTTCGTTTAACTTCTTGGGTTCTGGTGCTACCATTGCATGGAAATACACCAAAACGGTGCTGCCATTGTTATCGGTTTTGTAAATGGTTCCGGCTTTCCATTCAGTGGCATCCACCCAGGTATTGTCGCCTTTGCTAAATTTGGCACGGTTGGCGGTGAGAGTCAAGGTAGTATCTTTGGCGTTAGCTATTAATTGGGCCACTTCTTTTGAAGGGTCAAGATTTTTTTTAGCCACTTTAGCGGCCAATTTTGAAACCTTGCTTTCCATTTCCTTTTTGTTGAAGGTATAGATAGTGGCATCAACTCTGTTGCCCCACATGTAGTTGTTCTTGTTTTCCTGATAGAATTTTTCAAGTCCAAGGGTGTCATCCACGGCTTTTGTCCAGACTAATTTATCGGTCAGGTTGAACAGTAAAATACCGTCGTGATACTCCTGCATCAAGTTCTTAAAGTCAGGGTATTTGGCTTCGAGCCGGGTTTTCTCAAAATTTGTCAACGATTGTTCCAAAAACCGGTTGAATTCTTCATCGGCAATCAACCGTAAAGGTTTATTTACCCTGCGCAAGCCGTCCATATTCATCGACATGGCAAAATCCATCTGAGTGTATTTGTTGGTATCGGCTATAGTAAACATCACTTGATTTAACCCATTGGCCTTATTTCCATCCCATTGGCCTTTGTAAATAGTAGAGTCAATCAATTGATAAAAAAGCTCCATGGTATTTGGATCCGTTTTTACTTGGTATTCTTGTTTTAAGCGGGCCATCACCCGTTGTTTTCCTTTTTGAGCCCTTATATCTTTCGACATTTTATTTTTAATCGTAGGTTTCATCTCCTCAAAAGTGCCTACAGGCTTAGTCTCTAGCAATTTAATGATATGCCAGCCATAGGCTGTTTTGATAGGTTTTGAAACCTGACCGATTTCTTTTAGTTCAAAAGCAACCTGTTCAAATTCAGGAACCATCTGGCGTAAACCGAAAAAGGGTAGCTCGCCGCCTTTTTGGCTGGTTCCGCGGTCGTCGGAATATTGGCGTACCATGCGGTCAAAATTGGCACCAGCCACGATTGAGTCGTAAAGGGCATCTATTTTTTCTTTTTCAGCCTGATCTTTTTCCACACCACTTCCCTGGGGGACAGCCCGCATTAAATGGGCTACTTTTACTTGTCCCGGATCGGGTTTTTTATCAACCACTTTAATGATGTGGTACCCAAATTTGGAGCGGACAATTTCGGAAATCCCGCCGACAGGTGTGTTATAGGCTCCCGATTCAAATGGATACACCATAGAGAAGGCGGTAAAATACCCCAGGTCGCCTTTGTTCCGTTCCGCCGATGGATCTTGAGAATTACTAACAGCTAATTGCCCAAAATCCTCGCCTTTTAAGGCACTTTTCCTGATTTTAGATATTTCGTTCCATGCAGCCAATGTATCAGCAGGCAAAGCATCTTCACCACATTTAATTAAAATATGGCTGGCCCGGATGTTCCATTTCATCCGCTCGTAAGCCTCATTAATGAGTTCTTCGTCGGCGGTCTCGTCGGTAAAGTAAGGCTTTTCAAGTTGGCTGCGGTATCCTTTTAACTCAGTAATAAAACTTTGCAGGGTATCCATACCCAACGCTTCAGCCTCCATTACTTTGAGTTTAAAGTTGATAAACAATTGCATGTATTCATCCAACGAAGCCTTGTCGTAAGCAGGCTGTTGGTTGTTTTTGGTATAAATACGTTCGAACTCATCCAAAGTGACCTCTTTACCGTCAATGGTCATTAATACTTTGTTGGAGGGTTCTTGAGCCAGTAAGGCACTTAAAGAGCAAACGGTTAACAGTAGGGAGAAAACAAATTTAATCATCATCTAGTATATTTTATCGGTTTATGGATTTAGTTATGATTCTCTGGAATAATTTGGAGCTTCGCGGGTGATGGTCACATCGTGCGGGTGACCTTCGGCCATTCCGGCACTGGTAATTCGTACAAACCGTGCTTGTTTCAGAGCAGGTATATCTTTGGCACCGCAATACCCCATACCGGCACGTAAACCGCCCATCATTTGGTAGATAACCTCCGATAAAGTCCCTTTGTAGGGAACACGTGCGGCGATTCCTTCAGGTACCAGCTTTTTAATATCGTCTTCGGCATCTTGAAAATACCGGTCTTTCGATCCTTGCTGCATGGCTTCAATAGAGCCCATACCCCGGTACGATTTGAATTTCCGACCTTGGTAGATGATCGTTTCGCCGGGCGATTCTTCGGTTCCTGCAAAAAGTGAACCTATCATGATGGAATCGGCTCCGGCAGCCAGACCTTTTACTATATCTCCGGAATAACGGATTCCGCCGTCACCAATCACAGGAACACCGGTTTCTTTCAAGGCTTCGGCTACCCAGTTGATGGCTGAAAGCTGAGGAACTCCTACACCAGCCACAATCCGGGTGGTACAGATGGAACCTGGACCAATCCCGACTTTTACGGCATCGGCACCTGCTTCAACCAGAGCCAGAGCGGCTTCGGCTGTAGCAATATTTCCAACTACATAATCTACAGTAGGGAATTTCTTTTTTGCCATTTTCAGGGTTTCAATCACACCTTGCGAATGCCCATGTGCCGTATCAATCACAATGGCATCAACTCCGGCATCTACCAATGCACTAATCCGCTCCATGGTATCGGAGGTAACACCTACTCCCGCGGCAACCCGTAACCGTCCTTTATTGTCTTTGCAGGCGTTGGGGCGGTCTTTGGCTTTGGTAATATCTTTATAAGTAATTAAACCAACCAGTTTGTTGTCGTCATCAACTACCGGAAGTTTTTCAATTTTGTGTTTCATTAAAATTTGTGCAGCCTGATCCAAGTCGATGGATTGTTTGGTGGTGACAATATTCTCACAAGTCATCACCTCGGAAATACTTTTGCTCATGGTTTCGAACCGCAAATCGCGATTGGTGACAATCCCAATCAGGGTGTTGTATTGGTCAACCACGGGGATACCTCCAATTTTGAATTCCTTCATTAATTGAAGGGCCTCAGCCACTTTTTTTTCTTTAGTGATGGTTACCGGGTCAATGATCATCCCGTTTTCGGCCCGTTTTACCATTTTTACTTTTCGGGCTTGCTCTTCGATGCTCATGTTTTTGTGAATGACCCCGATTCCCCCTTCGCGGGCAATGGCGATGGCCATGGTCGATTCGGTCACGGTATCCATAGCTGCAGAAACAATAGGTGTATTGAGCCGGATGTTCCTTGAAAATTGACTGCTGATATCTACATTCCGGGGTAAAATATTGGAATAAGCCGGAACCAAATAGACATCGTCAAAGGTGAGCCCTTCTCCAATTATCTTATCGTTGATAAATGCCATAGTTCAAAGAGTTGAAGTGTTTTTAAAAATTGTGCCAAAATACAAAAAAAATGGGTACGTGACAGGTAAATTTTCATTTTTTTATGATTCTGTAATTCAAACAATTATGTGTTTTCAGAAATGGCGGATTTACATTACTTGGATGATTTCAATCTACGGTGGTAGATTTTTTACGATTCCTTGCAAAAACAAAGAAAGCAGGTGGATGCCTGCTTTCAAAAATTTTGTCCGTTGAAAGGTTTTTTGTTAGTTTATCTTTCCGGCCTTTTTTAGTTCAATTTCCAACTGGTTTACCAAACTTTCCATTTGATTGGCAACAGCCTCAAATGGGGCAGAGGTTGTCAAATCTACGCCGGCATTTTTAAGCAGGCTGATTGGGTAATCACTGCTTCCGGCACTAAGGAACCTAATATATCTTTCAGTGGCCAGTTGCCTTTCTTTTTTGTCCGGGGTTAACACATCTTGCGATAGTTTGGCCGAGGCGGCAAAACTGGTAGCATATTTATACACATAGTAGTCGTATTCATAAAAGTGCATCACCCGTGCCCAGGTATATTTACCAAATTCAGTTTTTTCCATGGTAATGCCATAATAGGCAGTTGAAAGTTCGTCCCATTTGGACGACATTACCTGTTCATTCATCGGGATACCTTGCTCAACAAGCGAATGCATCTGGAATTCCCAATCGGCAAACATGGCTTGTACATAAAAAGTACCGTAGATATTTTCAATTTGCTGTACCAATAATGAAATCTTCTCATTGGGTGTTTTTGCATTTTTAATCAGATAATCCATCAATAAATGCTCGTTGAAAGTAGAAGCTACTTCGGCTACGAAACCGGAATATTGGCTGGTGGCGTAGGGTTGTGTGCTATTGGAAAATTCGCTTTGCATGCAATGACCTAATTCATGAATCAAGGTGAAACTATCATCAAGCAAGCCGCCGTAGTTTAGCAGCAGGTAAGGATGAACCCCATAAATACCCAGGTTGTACGCTCCCGGTTCTTTTCCGGGCGTTTCATACACGTCAATCCATCGGTTATTCAGGGCCACACTTACTTTGTCAAGATAAGTTTTTCCCATGGGTTGAAGGGCTGCCAGAATTTGCAATTTGGCATCTTCATACGTATATTTTGTTTCATTTTCAACCAATTCCAGCATGCCATCGGAGCCATAATATTTTTCAAGACCCAGGGCAGCTTTTCGCAATTGCAGGTATTTTTGAAGTGGTGATACATGATCTTTAGCGGTTTTGATTAAAGAGTGATACACATCGGTAGGGATATTGTCGCCACTCAATACATCATCAAGGCACGATTTGTATTTATGCACATTGGCATTGGCCCAGCGGGCTTCCAATATACCAGCATAAATGCTGGCATAAGTGTTTTTATTTACAGCATAGGTTTTAGTCAATTCACTGCTTGCCAAAAGCCTGTCGGCCTGGTTGGGGTTGTTCACCATCACATTTTTAACTCCTACTGGGCTTGCGGTTATTTTTGAACTATCGGAAAGGGTCACCTCGGGATACTCCAGATCGGCATTTGCCAAAGCTTTATATGTTTCGGAGGAGGCATTTAATACCTTGGAATAATAGGCTAGGGCTTCTTCTTTTTCAGCAGTCAGCACATGCTCTTGCAATCGGTAAATGTCCATCAAAGAGATACGGTCCTGCTTCAGATAAGCATTTTTTTGAGTCCAGGCATCCATGGTATCTTTAGGAATTGCAACCATTTCAGGGCTTACCCATGAGGTAGCCATCCCAAATTTTGCAAACAGACCTGAAATTTCCTGCATTTTGCTGTTAATTTCCTGATCGCGGCCATTGATACTCCGTTGCAGCATTACGTAAGCATATACCTTGATAAGTATTTTGATGGTCTCATCTTGCTTTGTTGAATAAGCTTCCAGAGCTTTGTCGCTTTCCGATAACTTACCTTGGAATGTGGCAAGCTCATCTACATTGGTGGAGAGTTTTTTAAAATCGGCACTCCAGGCATCCCACGAGGGATAAATATCTGCAAAATCCCATGTATATTGAACCGGAACGGATGAACGGTCCTCAAAAATTGGAACTTGGGCCTTGATGTTTGTCAGGAACAAAAAAGCCAATGCTAAAGAAACTACATATTTCATGTTTTATCTGTTTTTAGTTATGATTCAATAGGTAATGAACGCAACAAAATGAGAACGGTTACAAGTGAGCAAAAAGATTTTGAGGCATTAAGTGAGATTTTGAGATTTCAGCGACCGTCTTTGGATATTAAGTTCTTTTTTCATTCAATTAACTGCATCAATTTTAATATTTTACAGGGCAATGCCCAGATTCATTCTATGCTGTGGAAAAATTCCATTACTTTTGAGCCATGCAGCTCGAAATTATTTATCACCAAAACCAGTTGGTTGCCATTAACAAGCCACACGGGTTGCTGGTTCACCGCTCCAAATATGCCGACGAGGCCAAAGAATTCGCGGTTCAGGAATTACGTAACCAGATTGGCTGCTATGTGTATCCTGTTCATAGGCTCGACCGTAAAACAGCCGGGGTATTAGTTTTTGCACTGAACACTGAAATGAATGCAGCCATGAACCTGCTTTTTGCTGAAAACAGGGTTTCAAAAAAATATCTGGCGGTGGTACGTGGCCATACCGACGATTCGGGGATTATTGATTATCCTTTGGTGAACGATGCCGGAAAAAATCAGGAGGCGGTTACCTATTACAGGACTTTGCAACGGTCGGAGATTTCGGTCCCTTTCGGGAAATTCCAAACTTCTCGCTATTCCCTGGTTGAAGTGGAGCCGCATACCGGACGGATACACCAGATACGGAAACATTTTGCCCACATTTTCCATCCCATCATAGGGGATCGCCCGCATGGGTGCAACAAACAAAACCGCCTGTTTAAGGAACGTTGGGGATTTGACACCATGTTGCTTCATGCCACCGAAGTTACGTTTTTGCATCCTGAAACACATACGCCCATTTGCATGCAAGCAGGGCTGCACCCTGAATTCCGGAAGGGGCTGGAACTTACCCAGTTATCCATCCGGACGTAAAAAAACCTCCTGAAGTTTATCAAGAGGTTTTAAAATTTAATTTTTGTATGAATTTGAGATATTAATGCACAGCTATTTTTGCATTTGCTTTAACGGTTTGAGCAATAAAATCGCCTACGGCTGAGGTCGATGATGGTTTCCCGGGATTAATGTCCATGGTGCATACTTTTTGGGTCAATGCTTGGTCCACAGCATTCTCAATAGCTTTTGCGGCATCGTTAAAACCTAAATATTGCAGCAATAAAGCTGCCGACAGGATGGTAGCCATGGGGTTGGCAATATTTTTACCTGCAGCTTGCGGGTACGATCCGTGCGAAGGTTCAAACAGTGCTGTTTTGATACCATACGATGCCGATGGCAACATTCCCAGTGAACCGATAATTACCGATGCTTCATCGGAAAGGATGTCGCCAAACATATTCTCGGTTACAATCACGCTAAACTGCGATGGGCGGAGTACCACCTGCATGGCCGCATTATCAATGTACTGATAATCGAGTTTCACCTCGGGATAATTTTTGTTCATGGCAGTGACAGTCTCGCGCCATAAGCGGGAGGTTTCCAACACGTTGGCCTTGTCGGCCAGTAATAGTTTTTTATCGCGGCGCATGGCCTCTTCGTAAGCCAACTGGGCTATCCGTTGAATCTCATGTACGGAATAACTGCAATCGTCGTAGGCGGTTTGTCCATCGGCCGAACGCCCTTTGTTGCCAAAATAAATACCACCGGTCAGTTCACGGAAAATCACAAAGTCGGTTCCGTTAATAATTTCTTCCTTCAAAGGAGATAAATGTTTGATGGCTTCGTAAGTTTTCACCGGGCGTATGTTGCAATACAACTGCATCTTTTTGCGGATTCCCAACAAACCCATTTCAGGGCGGCGGTTGGGGTCTTTTTCGCCATCAAATTCGGGTAAACCAACTGCTCCCAAAAGAATGGCATCAGCCCTTTCCGCTTTTTCAACGGTTTCATCGGGTAGGGGATTACCGTCTTTGTAAATGGCTGAGGCACCAATGCGGGCAAAGTCAAAATTCAATGTAAAGCCATAGGCATCGGCGGCGGCATTCATCACTTTTATGGCTTCGGTTGTAATTTCAGGACCAATTCCGTCGCCCGGTAACACAAGAATATTCTTCATTTGAATGATTACAATTTTAAAATTAGTGTTTTGAACTATTTTTATTCCTCCGGACCAACAGTATAGAAATTTGGTCGTTTGTGGAACAATCCGGTAGTTTATTTTATCTTAGCAATAGCATCAATATAAGCCTCAACACTGGCTGTGAGGATGTTCGTGCTGCCTGAAAATCCATGGAAAATGGTTCCATTGTTCCGTATCTGCACATGTACTTTTCCCACATCGTCGCTGCCTTTGGTGATGGCTTGAATTAGAAATTCCTCCAGATGTAATTTGCGTTTGACAACTTCTTTTATAGCATTGAAAGAGGCATCCACGGGGCCATTCCCGCTGGCAGTAGCCGACTGAAGCTCACCGTTTACATTCAATCGTACGGTAGCCATGGTTTCGGGGGCCGTTCCAGTGGAGATATGCAAATAATCAAGTTTCATGCTGCGGTGTTCCTTTTTGTTCATGTCCACCAAAAATTCCAGATCGTTGTCGTTCACCTGCTTTTTTTGGTCGGCCAATTCCAGGAACCGGTTATAAATATCGTCCAGATCACCATTCGGTTTGTAACCCAGCAGTTCCAAACGGTGTTTTAAGGCGGCTCGTCCGCTGCGTGCAGTCAGAATAATTTCCGATTCATTCACACCCACTTCGTTGGGATCGATGATTTCGTAGTTTTCCCGGTTCTTAATCACTCCATCCTGATGGATTCCGGAGGAGTGTGCAAAAGCGTTTTTACCTACAATGGCTTTGTTGGCCTGAACAGGCATGTTCATTAAGGATGAAACCAAACGGCTGGTTTTCATTATTTTTTTAGTTTTAATGCCTGTAACCAGATTCAAATCTTTGTGGCTCTTCAAGGTCATTACCACCTCTTCGAGTGAAGTGTTTCCGGCGCGTTCTCCAATACCGTTAATGGTTACTTCTACTTGGCGTGCCCCGTTCATTACGCCCATGATACTGTTGGCCGTGGCCATTCCCAAGTCGTTGTGGCAGTGGGTGGACAAAATGGCTTTGTCAATGTTGGGTACGTGATCCATCAGGTATTTGATTTTTTCGCCATACATAGTGGGCAAACAATAGCCGGTGGTATCAGGGATGTTTACTACGGTAGCCCCTGCTTTAATAACAGCTTCGGTCACCCGGGCCAGGAATTTGTTTTCAGAACGTCCGGCATCTTCGGCATAAAACTCCACATCGTCTACAAACCGACGGGCATATTTTACAGCCTCAATCGCCCGTTGGATGATTTCTTCTTCGTTGCTCTTCAGTTTATGCACAATGTGATAATACGAGGTACCAATGCCCGTGTGGATACGCCCGCGTTTTGCGAATTTCAGGGCTTCGGCAGCCACTTCAATATCTTTTTTCACCGCCCGGGTCAACGCGCAAATGGTTGGGTTGGTCACCGCTTTTGATATTTCGACCACCGAGTTAAAATCGCCGGGACTTGAAATGGGAAAACCTGCTTCAATTACATCCACACCCAATTCCTCAAGTGCTTTGGCTACTTCAATTTTTTCGATGGTGTTTAACTGGCAACCGGGAACTTGTTCACCGTCGCGCAGGGTGGTATCAAAAATGTAAATTTTGTCTGATGCCATGTTTCCAAATTTTTAAGTTCAACAATAACTTTGCTCCGCTCATCCACTGACGAGGGCAGTAATCATAGGTTTTTTCAACCTAACAATACAATGCAAATAAATTGTTCAAATGATATCCTCTTTAGAGGCGATTCCTTCAAAAGCATGTTGAATCTGATTGTAATGCTTTTTTGAATTTTGGTTTTTAAAACTGACAGGAATCAGTTGGCTGAGCTCCTCACTGGAGAGCAGGGGGACTTCAATATGGCGCTCTTGTAAGAAGAGTAGCAAATCGAAAGCAAGATTGGAATCTTTTTTAACTGCATCGTTAAGAATCTTAACCATCGTGTGGACGGTTCTTGGGGTCAATGTTTCTCCGTTAATCGAAAGTGTATTCATCCTTTTTAACATTTAGTTTGGTTTATTTAAAAACCTGTACTTAAATTTGACGATGTAAAAATAGATGGAACCTTTTGGTTAAAAAAAACATAATAACAGGCGGCTACATTTGTCAAATTGTAAGTTAATCTCAAATTTATGTTGATGTTCAATAGTTTGAATTACGATAACCTAAACAATTAATACAATGGCCAGACAGCAAACCGACCACCTTTTTAAGCTGATTAAGTCGATGACTAAGGCCGAAAAACGCAATTTTAAGCTTTATGCCAACCGCATTGGTGATGGTGAAAACGTGAAATTTGTGAACCTTTTCGATATTATTGACAAACAGAAAGATTATAACGAGGAGGAAATCCTGAAAAAAGCTCCGGAAATTAAACAAACACAATTGCCGAACCTGAAAGCTAACCTGACCAAGAACCTTTTGGTTAGCCTGCGGCTTTCATCACAGCTGAACGATGCCGATATTATGCTCCGCCAACAGATTGACTATGCCAAGATTCTTTATAACAAAGCCTTATACCGGCAAAGCCTGATCACGCTTGAAAAGGCGAAACTTCAGGCAAAAAAATACGAACGCCAACTTCTTTACTTTGAGATGGTGGAATTTGAAAAGTTGATCGAGTCGCAATACATCACCCGGAGCATTGATAACCGTGCCGATGAAATTACTCTGGAATCGGATAACCTGAACCATTCCCTCACGTTGGTCGGAGCGTTATCTAACCTGGCTATTAAGCTCTATGGCTTTTATCTGAAACACGGTTACGTGCGCAATGAAGAGGATCAGATAGCCATCACTGAATTTTTTCATGAAAATATGCCGGTTTTTAATGCCGATAAACTGGGGTTTTTAGAAAAATTGTATCTCTATCAGTCGCATGTGTGGTATTACCAAATCAGTCAGGATTTTTTGATGCAATACCGCTATTCGCTCAAATGGGTGGAGCTTTTTCGGGACAACCCCGATGCGCTGGTTTCGCAGACCGATTTGTACATCAAAGGACTGAACAACATGCTTGAAGGGCTTTATTTTGCTGGCGATTATGCCCGGTTCGAAAAAGGGTTGCTCGAATTGCGGCAATTTAAAGAACTCTCGGAAATGCCCTTGACCAAGAATGTGGAACTGAACCTCTGTTACCATTACTATACCCATTTTATCAACTGGCATTACATGGAGGGCACCTTTTCCGAAGGGGTGAAAATGGTTCCCGAGATTGTGGATTTTATTGAAGAAAATGACATCTATCTCGACAACCACATCATCCTGGTTTTTTATTACAAGATTGCCTGTTTGTATTTTGGTAGCGGCGACCATAAAAACACGGTAAAATTCCTCAATCTGGTTATCAATTATAAGGATGCCGAATTACGTTCCGACATCCAGTGTTTTGCCCGCATCTTAAACCTGATTACCCATTTTGAGATGCAAAACTTTGATTTGATTGAATATTTGGTAAAAAACACCTACCGCTTTTTATCGAAGATGAAGGACTTGCACCGTACCCAAAAGGAGCTGCTGTTCTTTTTACGGAGGTTGCCTTCCATCTCTCCCGAACGTCTTGACGATGCCTTTTTGGGGCTCTTGGCCGAATTGAAGCGGTTGCGTCAGGATCCGTTTGAGAAACGCCCTTTCCTGTATCTGGATATTATATCGTGGTTGGAGAGCAAAATCAGCGGTATCCCGGTTCAGGATGTCATCCGGCAAAAACGAGTGACAGGTCATTTTGAGGTGAAAAAACAGGGTAGTAATAATTTGCAATAAACACTCATGATTACCCAAGCAATTCCACATATCTTTTTTTCAATAGATAGGTGAATTTTTAGACACAAAACCAGAAACTAGAGATTAGAAATCAGAGACTAGAAACCAGCAACAAAACTGAAGGTTAATTCTCCTCTGGTTGCAATACATCCGTTTCGGGATAATCAAAACTGCGCGATTCGGCTTTTAACAGTTCCACTTCGTAAATTACTGATGTAAATGGGGGGATGATCCCTGTGGAAGAGCCTTTTTCGCCCCAAGCCAAATCGGAGGGAAGAATAACCACAGCTTTTTCGCCTTCGCGCATCCGGCCAATGGCCTCTTCAAGCCCGGGAATTACCTGCATCTCGGAACCATAAACAAACTCGAAAGGCTGGTTCCGCTTGGTGGTGGAATCGAAGAACCTTCCGTTGAGGAACTTGCCCTCGTAATGTACCAATACCAAATCGCCCATTTCAACCGGCTTGCCTGTTCCTTGCCTGACCGAGATGAAAAACATGCCGCTTTCGGTGGGAGCCACATTCACCTTTTCCTCCTGGATGAAGCGGCCTAAAATCAATTTTTCGTATTCGCCAAAGTCTTCAATCCATTTTAGGAATTCTGCTTTGTCGCTGGCGTATTGTTCCTGGGTCCGTATTTCGTCAATCTTGAGCCCCACCTTTAATTTATCGCCCTTTTTAATGAATCTGGGCATTCTTGACTGTAGGGTACGGGTAAAGAATTTCTCTGCATCTATTATAAATGTAGCGCTATCTCCTTGTGAGAGCATTAAAAAGCATTCGTCGATGGCACCTTTAAATTCAGGTACGGTTAATTGAAAAGTCCGGTGTCCTTTAAAAAACACCGAGTCGTTAGTGGTAGCATACACGATGTCAGCGGTCACATAGTCGCTGGCTTTTGGCGGTTTTATCTCTTCACCCATTTTATGGAGCTGGTAATACATCCCGCTTTTGGTTTTGGTAAAACCCGGGTATTTGTTGAACCATTGGCACGATGCAACAACCAAAATACTGAACACCAGGATCGAAAAATTCCTCATCTGAAAATCCGAAATTAATTGTCCGTTAAATTAAGCAATTCTGCATTATAAACAATAATGGAGCGGGGAGGAATTTTATTATCATCGCCTAAAAGCCCGTGAGCCATGTGTGGCGGCAGGATGAATCTGCCTTTTTCACCTATTTTCATAAGTAAAATGGCTTGTTCCAGCCCCGATTCAACCCCTCCCTGACCGATCCGGAAGCGCATAATCCCTAAACTATCGGAGGTGTAGCATAAGGTTCCGTCTAACAAACTGACCTGATATTTCAGGTGTGCCACTTTTCCGGTTGAGGCTTTTTCATTTTGTGTTGAATCAATTATTTGGTACCATAGCCCGGTTTGGGTCACCTGCATATTCCATTGATGCCTTTTTGCAAACGCGTCAATCCGTTCCTGATCTATTTCAACCAATCCCTTGTTGGCTTTTACCAGATTTTCTTTAAATATTTTATTTTCCTGTTGCGATATTTTTTTTGAACGGCTGGAACAGGAGGGAACTGCCAACCAAATGAATAAAAAACTGATGCAAAGGAATTGGGTTTTATTCATGATCGGGCGGGTTTAAATAGGTTTTGTATTGAGAAAGAATGCTTTCGAATTTTTTCAGGCTATCTTCGAGCGGCATTTTACATTCACCCCCGGCAGCATTCATGTGGCCTCCGCCACCAAAATGTTCTTTGGCTACCAGGTTTGCAGGGAAGCTGCCTTTTGAACGGAACGAACATTTGGTATATCCCTCTTTTTCAATAAAAATGGCTGAAAAAACCACTCCCCTGATAGAAAGCGGAAAATTCACGAAACCTTCCGTGTCGCCGGGTTCATGGTGGTAATCGTCTAAATCTTTTTTTGTTAAGAAGATATAAGCTGTTTGGTATTCCGGTACCACCCGCATGCGTCCGTTCATGGAATGCCCCAGCAAACGGAGCCTGTGTTCCGAGAAGTTGTTATAGACTTTATCGGTAATGGAGTCTTTGTCCACCCCTTTTTTTAATAGCTTGCCCACGATGGCAAAGGTTAAAGGTTCCGACGAGTTGTAGCTGAACGACCCGGTGTCGGTCATGATACCTACATACAGGCATTCGGCAACTGACTTTGTCACGGCATCTTCGCCAAAAAGTTTTTCAATAAACTCGAACACCATTTCGGCAGTGGAACTTGATGAGGTACGGCTGTAAATAAATGTGGCAATATCCTCGGGGTAGGGGTGGTGGTCGATCAGTATTTTGGGGACTTTGTGTGGGATAACCACATCGCCAACTTCCGACAGCCGGCTGCGGTGGTTAAAGTCAACCATTACGAATAACTCGGCAGCGCGGATAATTTCTTTTCCCTGATCTTTACGTGTTTCGTAAACCAAAACATCTGAAATGCCTGGCATCCAAAGAAGGTAAACAGGCAATTGGTTCGGGGCAATAAAAGTAACTTCTTTTCCAAGGTTTTTAAAGAAATGAAAAAAGGCCAATCCGGAACCCAACGCGTCACCATCGGGGTTTTTATGTGTAAGTATGACAACTTTGTGGGCTTCATGAATGGCTTGCCGTGCACCACTTATAAATTCATCAGTAATCTTTTCCAATTGTATCGGTATTAAAAAAGCAAAGATAACCGATCTTGCTAAAAAACCGGAAAAGTGGGTATAAAAAGCTAAACTGCCTTTTGGATTTTGGCAAAATGGTGGGTGGCCAGCAGGTTCAGTTCAAACAGCAGCAGCCCGGCAATTAAAGTAATTACAAGATAACTGAGGACATCGTAAGCTCCTGGTAATATTGAGTTTAACCAAACGGCAAATAATGCCTGAATTACTGAAAACGAGCCTACTACTTTTAACGAAAGGATGCAAGCCAGCGAGATAAAAATCCAGGAACGGCGGATGTACTTTTGAAACAGGGACTTGCGATCTTCCAGTTGGTGAATCTGATTCATGATGGAGTTGCTCAATTTCACAGACACTTTGGGTTGTGAGGATTTTTTCAGGAGCAATGCCAATTCTTTATCTTCCAGTCGGTTCATAACAATGAAATTAATTCGTGTTTCAATTCTGTTTGCAAGATGGTGAAGATACTCTTGCGGGCCCTATGTAACAATACTTTCAGGTGATCTGCTTTTAATTCCATCACCTCTTCCATCTCCTTGAGGCTTAAATCGTCGATGTAGAAAAGCTGGAGTACCAACGCCTCGCGGGGTGGCAGTTGATGCATGGCTTTATCGATAAATCGGCGTTGTTCCTTTTCTTTCATGGTTTTGAGACTATTGTTCATCTCCACTTCGTTGATTGAAAGGGTTTCCTGGGTATAAGCTGTCTCCAGCTTCTTTCGGCGGATGTGCCGTATCGATTCATTCACTACAATGCGTAAAAACCAGGTTGCAAAAGAGGCATCGCCCCGGAAAGTCCTCAGATTTTTGTAGGCTTTTATAAAGGATTCCTGCACAATATCTTCGGCCAAATCCCGGTCTTTTATCACTCTGTAAGCGGTTGAGAGCGCCCGGTTCTGGTATTTTTCAACCAGAAACCGGAAAGCTTCAGTATCGCCCTCTGTAACCCGCTTTACATAATGGTTATCCATAAACTAGTTGGAAGATTTTTTTGCTGCCAGATAATTAGCCAACAAAACCCCGGTACCGCCAAAGAAAAGAATTCCAGCAAAATAGGCTACTACAGGTGGAATGGCATTGAATTGACTTAACAATACACCAAATACCAAACCTAAACCTATGCCCATTAAAACCACGCCGAATTTAAAAAACCCGTGTTTTGTTTCCTTTTTCCGGTAAATTTCCGAAATATCAACTCCTTTTTCAATCAAGGCCATCCGCTCTTTGTTCTGTGCTTTCACACTGTAATAAATGGCCAGCACAATGGCTGTAAAAAGCCCTAAGTTAATGATTACCGCGGTTAACATCCCAAATATTGGAATCAATGTTTCTGACTGTTCCATAGTTTTTTTATTTTAAAGTTTAACAATTGTAATTTACACAATGGAGCATTGAGTTTTGAAAAGGTAACAGAAAATGATAAAAAAACAGATACATTCATGTGCTTTCTGATATAAAATAGGCGATATATTTAATGTACTGTATTTTTAAAATACCAAAAGTCTGAAGTCGCGGTGCGGCAAGAAATTGAAAATCCAATGTGTCTTTCAAAATCGGACTGAACTTTACATCTTCTTGGATGTTAAAAGTATTGAATAATTAAACATCATGTCACATCACGAACATCAACATCATCTGCACCATAACCCGAAAGGTAAAGGGTTATTGGTGGTTACGTTGTTAAATTTATCAATTACCTTGGTTCAAATTGTGGGGGGAGTGGTTTCAAACAGCCTGTCGTTGCTTTCCGATGCCTTTCATAATCTGGGTGATACTACGGCTCTGTTTATTGCCTATTTGGCGGGGAAAGTAAGTGAAAAGAAACCCGATGCGAAAAAAACGTTCGGGTATAAGCGTATTGAGATTTTAGCTGCAATGTTTAACGGTGCCGTTTTGATTGCCATTTGCCTGTTCCTGCTTTATGAAGCATACAAGCGCTTCATGTCGCCTGAACCCATACAGAGCGGGATTATGCTTTCAGTAGCCGTGTTTGGTTTGTTGGCTAATTTGGTATCGATGCTTCTTTTAAAGAAAGATCGTGAACATAGCCTCAATATAAAAGCAGCCTACCTGCATCTGTTGGGCGATACACTTTCATCGGTGGCTGTAATTGTTGGTGGAATTGTAATGTGGCAAATCGGTTGGTATTGGATCGACCCTATGATTACTGTTTTTGTGAGCCTGTATATTATTTACCACACATGGGATGTTATTAAAGAGACTGTGGAGATTTTGATGCAGTCGTCGCCCGATGGTGTAGATATTGAAGAAATTAAGTATGAACTGGAAATGGTGGACGAGGTGGAAAACATCCACCATATCCATATTTGGAAACTAAACGATGCTCAGACACATTTTGAGGCTCACATCAACCTGAAAAATAACATCCGTTTGGATGAAATGATGAAGGTAAAAAACCAGATTGAGCTATTACTGAAAGAAAAGTTTCACATGGTGCACACAACATTGCAAATTGGTTATGGATGCTGCAATGGTACCGAGAAGGTCATTCAAGCATAATGAGCCATACAGGTTTTTGGGTAATCGTGGGTTTTATTCAAAAGAGTCGCTTTCAATTTTCTGGTTATTCCAAAATCTGCGAACCGCAGTGCTGATATTTTGGAATAGGTATTTTACCACAATCTTGTGTGATCTGTTTCAATCAGAAAGGTAAGCGGTTGATTTTAAAGCAATACCAATTCATCAATCACATCGGCCCCAACCTCTTGGTTTAACCGCTCAGCCAAAGGAATTTTAATCATGGACAGCTCGCTGCGGATAACCGATGAATTTAAAATCACAAAAAGCTTCCGGTCTTTGATGTAAATATCTTTGGTAGCCCGGGCAATAGTCCGGCCAACTACCCGTTCCCACGACGAAATCAAGCTGACTTCATGCAGCTTTTGGCTCAATTTCAGCGCTTCAATATATTCGTGAATAACCTCTTTAAGCGGTTGGGTATTCGATCTCTTCATACAATCGGGTTAACTGGGAATTCTCTACATGAAAATGAAAATATTCGCCATCAATCTGGCGCAGCACATTACCAATCCTTGCCGGGTTGGTATCGGTAATAAATATCTGCCCAAAACTATGTTGGGCCACCAGTTTGATGATTTGCTCCACCCGCTGGCTATCAAGTTTGTCGAAAACATCGTCGAGCAAAAGGATGGGCTTGAAACCACACTGTATTTGGATGTACTCAAACTGGGCCAACTTTAAAGCCACCAGATACGATTTTTGCTGCCCCTGCGAACCCAGCTTCCGGATGGGATGCTCACCCAGCAATAGGTTCAATTCGTCCTTATGAATTCCCTCGGTGGTATATAAGGCCGACAGGTCGTTTTTCCGGGCCTCAGATAAAAGAGTCAGCAAGTCATTTTCAATTAAGGAGGATTGGTAACCCAAAGAAACCTCCTCTTTTCCTGATGTGATGTGCGTGAAATACTTCTGGAAAATGGGTTTAATATCTGTCACAAACTGAGTTCTCTTCTGAAAAATATAACTGGAGGTTTCAGCCAATTCGGCATCATACAGACTTAACACCTCCTCATCGATGCTCCGGGTTTTTCCAAATTGTTTGAGCAGGTAGTTGCGCTGTAACAAAACCCGGTTGTATCGCTGGAGGTCGAAAAGATATTGCCTGTCGAACTGCGAAATAATCCCATCCATAAATTTCCTGCGTTCCTCGCTGCCTCCGATTATCAGGTTGATGTCGTAGGGTGAAATGAGCACCAATGGAATCAACCCGATATGGTCGGCCAACCGTTCATAATCCTTTTTATTACGCTTGAACCGCTTGCCCCGTCCCTGCTCAAAGCCGCAATGGATATCATCAACTGAATCGGCTATCTGGTAAGAACCATTGATAACAAATAACTTTTCGTGATGCTTCACATTCAGTAAATCGCTGGAGACCAAAAAGCTTTTACAAAACGACAAGTAATAAATAGCATCTAAAATATTGGTTTTTCCAACCCCGTTGTTACCCGTAAAACAATTTATTTTTGAAGAAAATTGCACTTCAAGTTCGGGGTAGTTTTTGAAATTCAGCAATGTAAGTTTTTCGAGGTACATGGTGCTAATATAGTTATTTTAGGATTTTTAATGCCGCCGCATCAAAATAAAAAACCTTCTGGAGGGCTCCAGAAGGTTTTAATGCTCCTTTATCTTTTTTTACCTGCATTAATTAACCACGAAACTATTAAGATAACCATTTTAAACCGTTAAACCAATGCTATCGAAAACCTGTCAGTTCCACTTCTGAAGGTTGTTTTGGATAGCCCGATAAAGGAGCAAGCTACTCTTCACTCTATTGTCAAAATGTTATAAGAACACCAAAAATTGCAAAACAAGTGGTTAATCACTCAAATCAAAAGTAATGAAATTCTTTAGCTCGGTTTGGCCGGATGTGATTTTGCAGCGAATGAATGAGAATCTGAAATAACTGTGCAAGACAATTGAAAAATAACAAGTAAATCAACTTAATTCGTCGAAAAGATCCATGAGTTTTTGCCTTTTCCTCTGGCTCACGGGAACCTGGGTTTTATCGGCAAGAATTAAGCTTCCACCGTCTCGCTTATCGAACCGGGAAATACACCGGATATTTACCAAGTGCGATTGGTGTACCCGGAAAAAACCATTCCCGTTCAACATTTCTTCATATTCTTTCAGCCCTTTTGAGACAATGATTTTCTCTCCCGTGTTTAAGAAAAAAGTGGTATAATTATTATCGGCTTCACACCTGATGATGTCCTGAATATTAATCAAATGGATGCTCTCGCTGGTTTTAAGCACCATTTTTTTAGCCTCCTTTTTGTTGTTTTCGTAATTACCGAAAAAGGCATCAAGCTTCATTTGGTGAGTCCCGGGTTGGGTTTCCATAAGGGCCCTATCTAATGCTGCAATAAGTTCCACAGAACTCACGGGTTTTAAAATATAATCGAATGCACTGAATTTGATAGCCTTTAAGGCATATTCCAAATGGGCAGTAATAAAAATAATCTTAAAACGGATCGGTTTTAAGGAATTCAAAATATCAAAACCGCTACCGTCGGGTAAATCAATGTCGAGAAAAACTAATTCGGGGCGCGTATCTGAAATGGTTTCAATGGCTTCACGCACACTTCCCGCTTGTCCCGCTATCTCAATTTCCGGGAATTTTTCGTTAAGTATGGCAATCACCGATTCCCGGCTATAAAGTTCATCATCAACAACAACCACTTTCATACGCAACAAGCTCTACGGGTAATTTGAGATGTCAAATATAGAAATTCTAATCGAATTCGAAACCTGATCTTTTTTAATCCACATAGTAATGAATCCTTTCAAAATGAAAAATGATACTTAATATTTGAAAATCAATGAATTTTGCTATTGGTGACAAAGGGGACATACCTTGAAAACTATTTTTGAATAAAATTTCCTTAAATGATAAAAAGGATTATTTTTGCCAAGAATTTTTGAAAAGATAAAACAAACATTATGTCAAAGAACGATATTCAACAGGATAAGAATTTAGAAGGGTTTGAAAGTGCTTTAACCAAATCGGAACAATTTATTGAAGACAACCAGAAGCTGTTAACTTATATTGTACTTGGTGCGCTAGTTGTGGTTTCAGGTTATCTGGCCTTTCATAAATTTTATGCCGAGCCTAAAGAAAGTGAAGCCCGTTCATACATGTTCGTTGCCGAACAGTATTTCCAAAAAGACTCCTTTAACCTGGCCTTAAATGGTGACGGCAACTATTACGGATTTTTGGATATTATTGACGAATATGGCGTGACAAAATCGGCCAACCTTTCAAAATATTATGCCGGTGTGTGCTACCTTCATTTGGGAGATTACGAAGAAGCCATCAATTATTTGAAGAAATTTAGTTCAGAAGATATTATGGTGAGTGCGGTGGCAAAAGGTGCCATGGGTGATGCGTATTCGGAATTGGGCAAATACAAACAGGCTATTTCAAATTATGAAAGTGCGGCCAACCAAACCCCAAATTCATTCACAACGCCGCTATATTTAAACAAAGCCGCCCAGTTGTATGAAGAAGAAGGCGAATACAAAAAAGCCATTGAATTGTACGAAATCATTAAAAAAGACTACGCGCAATCGCAAGAAGGCCGATCAGCCGAAAAATACATTGCACGTGCTAAAATGCAGTTAGAGAAATAATTAATAAGTTTAATATTTTAAAAGTATCATAAACTTACCAAGTTTTTGATACTTTTTTTTTACCATACAGATTATGGCTACATTACTAAAAAATTTAAGCGACTACAACATGAATTCGGTTGCCGATGCAAAAGATATGAAATTCGGTATTGTTGTGGCAGAATGGAATGCTGAAATAACCGAACCCCTTTTAAACGGGGCATATCAGACCTTGCTCAAGCATGGGGCCAACGAAGATAATATTGTAAAAAAATATGTCCCCGGCACTTTTGAACTCACGCTAGGAGCTCAATTTCTTGCAGAATATACCGATGTGGATGCCATCATTGTATTGGGATGTGTGATTCAAGGGGAGACCAGGCACTTTGATTACATCTGCCAAGGTGTTACACAAGGAGTTATAACCCTGAACATGAAATACAATAAACCGGTGATTTTTGGTGTACTCACTACAAACACCCTTCAACAGGCGAAGGACCGTGCAGGAGGTAAGCATGGCAATAAAGGGGATGAGGCGGCGTTTTCGGCAATTCAAATGGTGGCATTAAAAAACAGCTTGAATAAATAACAATAGATCGGTAGATATTGAGATACAAGACACGAGACAAAACAAAAGCCTTTAGGTTGTTTATCATTCAATAACCTAAAGGCTTTTTAGTTTTCATGTCACCGGATATTAGTCATTTTTAATTAACTGAATCTCCATTTCAATCCCGCTTTTATCCAAGTCCCCGGTTGTGTAATCCCGCCCAGATCGTCATATTTGGTGTTAAACAGGTTCTGCCCCTCCAGATAAAGCTCATAGTTTGGTTTTGTCCAAAACAGTTTCATATCAAATAACGAATAGGTTTTATAATTGATCTGTTGGTTATTTATATCTGGGTAGCCTCCATTCCTGTTGTAAAAGGTAAAGCTCCACGAAAATCCCAAAGCGGCTACTACACGATGGTTGCCGGAAACATTCAGTTTATGCTTTAAGAAATCAAGCGAATAGTATGAATCAATAGTATCAGGGATATTTTTTGAGGTGTTCAAGAAGGTGTAACTGCACGAGATGGTCTCAAAAAGGCGTTCCATGGGTTTCCATCCGGTGGAATTCAGTTGTGCAGCAAGTTCAAATCCCCCGGTCAAAAGCCGGGTATAATTTAAAGTGGTATATTTAGTTTCAGAGGTATCCTTCACCCAATCAATGGCATTTTTGGTATCGCGGAAAAAAATGGCACCATTCACACGTAGCCTGGAATTGCTTGCTTTGTGCCCCCATTCATAAGTCATGGCGGTTTCGGGTTTCAAATCGGGGTTTCCTTTATTGGTAGGTCCATCGTAGTATAAATCGGTAAATGTAGGCATCCGCATCGACTGATTGATCGAAATATAGGTTTTCATCTGAGGATTCAAGCGGTAACCCACTTCACCTCCCCCATTTACAAACCAATGGTATTGATTGTTGAAATGCACAAGCATTCCGGCCGAAACATCGAACTTCTTGTATTTGTAGCTCTGTTCGGCATAAACATCTGCATATTTCCGGGAATCTTCTTTAAAAAGCTTTCCCCGGGTTTCGCCGGGAGCATTAATGGTATCGGTTAGTGTTCCTAATTTATTGCTGTAAATATGTTCAAAGCGATAATCAACACCAAGGGAAGTAGTGCCCAGTTTGCTTTGGAAGGAGGTATTTGCGCTTGCCCCCAAAATGTCGGTCATGTGGTAATTGTGGCCAGGGTAATAGCTCCCCGGAGCATATTTGGCTGTGTCGTTTTCATCTTTAATAAAATAACCATTCCGGTATTGGTAATCATCTTCGCGGAACAGCTCGAACCGGTCGTGGTTTCTCTTCCAATATATTTGTGCCTGAAAATTGATCGGGCGATTTTGGTTTTTAAAACTCAGGCTGGTAAAATTATTCCGGACCTGTTCAAATTGGTCCGGATAAACAGCAGTATAAAAGCTGTTGGCCCCAAAGGCTTTGTTCAGATAACCCCATTGCCAATCGAACCGGCCAAGATGGGAATCCCACCCTCCGTGATAAAAGAGGTTATGGTTTTTAAAATCGGTGTTTCTTATATACCCATCGGACGATGTCGTAGATGCCGACAGAAAATGGCAGGTGCTTTTTAATTGAAATTGAGTGGAGATGGTTCCCTGATAAAACCCGAATTGTCCACCCGTTGTACTAAGGGTTAGGTTTTGTTTGGTTTGCGGATTGGTTATGATGTTGATGGCTCCGCTCAAAGCATTGGGGCCGTAAATCCGGGAGCCCGGTCCCTGAAGGATTTCAATGCGCTCAATATTTGAAAGATCCAGAGGAAGGTTTAGGTTGTGGTGCCCGGTTTGTGGGTCATTCATCGGGATTCCGTTGAGCAGGATCAGTATTTGTTCGTTGGAGCCTCCCCGGATACTTACGTCAGCTTGCACCCCTTGGGCCCCGCGCTGCCTAATATCAACGCTGGCCACATACTTCAGCAAGTCCTGTAAATTACTGGTGGGTGCTGCTTGGATTTCTGCTTTCGGAAGGATGGTAACTATCCTTGCTGCCTCCCTGTAAACCTTGGGCGTCCGGTTGGAGCTTATTAGAACTTCATCAATTTCCTGGTGGTTATTGATTGTAATGGTGTCGGTTTGGGCATAGCCTTTTTCGGGGGCAGCCAATAAAGTAAGGGTGCCGGTAAGAACTCCGATATTAATCACACGGTTCAAACTCCTGAAAATGGCGTAAGGTTTCCGGCTCCAGCGGTTAAAAACCAATGGGGGTTGGGTACGATACCCGGATTGTAAATTCATCATATACGTTTGTTTTTAATTTTTAAAGCGGCAAAGGTAGCATATTCAGGAAATCCGGATGAGCCATTTGTTAAATACATTGGAAATTTAGAAACCCGTTAATAACCCTGAACTTGATATAGGGAGGGGTTCGATAAATAACGTAAGTTTTGTATTGATTTTAAAAAAGTTGAAATTGGTTGATTGAAAGTTAAACCCAGCTACTAACTCTACGAGGGTTCAAAACCCTCGTAGAGTTATCATAATCAAAAACAAAACAGATAAAATATTGATTGCTTGATATTTCAACAAAAAACTCATGTTGAATATCGGTTTTAAAGTAATTGATTAGCAAACAAAAATTTAAACCCACAGATGGAATTTCTGTAGGTAAAGTTTAAAGTGAACTGAAATTGTAAAAAATGGAGGGAGAACCGATTTCTACTATTCTAAGAACTTGTATCCTACTCCTTTAATGGTGCGGATGTGGTCGCTGCCTAATTTCTCGCGGAGCTTGCGGATGTGCACATCAATGGTACGGTCGCCCACAATAATATCTTCGCCCCAAACCCTTGCATAAATCTCGTCGCGGGTAAAAACCTTATCGGGTTTTGAGGCCAGAAGTAAAAGCAATTCAAATTCTTTTCGGGGTAAAATTAACTCGGTAGTATCTTTTTTTACAATGTAACGCTCTTTATCAATAACAATGGAGCCAATCTCCACAATATGATCCTCATTGCCGGAATCATTAGAGGAATTCCCGGTTTTACGTTTTAACAGTGCTTTAACCCTACTTATTAGCACTTTTGGTTTTACAGGTTTTGAAATATAGTCATCGGCACCGGCATCAAATCCTGCAATCTGAGAATAATCCTCGCTCCGGGCAGTTAAAAAAGCAATAACCGGATTATTAAGTGCAGGAATGTTGCGCAGTTTCTCACAAGTTTCCATACCATCCATACCGGGCATCATTACATCGAGGATGATTAAATCGGGGACAAATATTTTTGCTTTTTCAATAGCCTCTTCACCCGTCTGAGCTTTTTCAACCAGATAACCTTCATTTTCAAGATTAAACCCTATAAATTCGGTAATGTCCGGCTCGTCGTCAACCAACAAAATCTTGGTTTCTTTTAACATACGTTTAAGTTTAAATACTGATTGTAAAACTATTGTTAAGAAAGCGAAGTAAAGTTAACCAAACCTTAAATAAATATCAAGTTTTCAGAATTGCAGGCAATGAGCCTTCTTTAAGCCCTTAAATTTCAAATCATTTTAGAATCTTGATTAACTAAATATACCCCACATATTTTTTATCTTCTTTCAAAATATGGTTTGTGAGCCACCGTTGCAACAATGTCATGGTTTTCATGGTCAACACCAACGACAGGTCGTTGTACGATTCTATAATGGTAAGCAATTCTTCTTTAAAAGATTCATGGGCTTTGATATGTTCTTGGGCCATAGGGTAATTCTTCTCTTTAAAAAGCCGTTCTTCCGATTCAAAGTGATATTTTGTATAGTCTTTTAGCTCATCAAGCAATGGGACAATATCTTTGTCGTGGCTTTTATTCAAATAGGAGTTGTATAACCTATTGAGGATACTTATAAGTATTTTGTGCTGATTGTCGAGTTCAGGAATATCAACAGAATATCCTTCGTTCCAAGTAATTAGATTTTTCCCCATAGCAGTTTATTTTCGAGGGTAAAGGTACAAATGTGCTGAGATAATTAATAGGCGGATGATGTTTTTTTAAATTACCCACAATACATGTTTATGTAAACTGATTCTAAATTAGGCACATCTGTTTTAAATTTGATAAAATCTTTTAACTTTGATTGTCATAAATCTAACTACATTATTAGTTAGTATTAAAGAGTGCGGTTATCATTTGTTTTATCTATTGGAGTTTATTCTTTGGTAAGAAATCAATAATTCTTTCAAAGCACAACCATTTTAGAAAAAGAGTTACTTAATGAAAAGTTGGCTCCTATTTATTGTTTTTTTTATCCCCTGTTTTGTAGTGGATGCTGCGACTTATGTTACCCTCAACTCTGGAGAATGGGCTGATTCAGGTACCTGGCTGGAAGGTTTGGTGCCACCAATTCCAATAAACAGTAACGATAGCATTATCATCAATACATCTCATGAAGTTAATTTAACCGGAGATTTTACCGTTAATAGTACCAGCAAAATGGTCGTTAACGGAAGCCTGCTAATTGAAGGTGATGTAATTTTAAATAACTCAGTCTCATTTTATATTCGCGGAAACCTGATGGTTGACGGAACATTTACCATTAATAATACTTCCGATGTAAGGATAGAGGGCGATTGCCTAACTACTCAAGATGTTGAAATGAACCAGACTTCATCAATGATAAATTTTGGTTCATTTACCACTTATGGTAATTTTATAGGCACAAATCTCAACAGTGTCAGTGGCCAAGGTGAAATCAATGCCCAGGGGATTATTACAGGCATAAATGTGACCTCATTTTTGGGTGAATTAAATCAATACACTTCAGCAAAAGTTGGGTTGACTAATTATGGCTGTTATATAAAAACAGGATCGGATGATGTCATTTATATTGATGGCGGCTCACAGGGGAATTTCAATGTAAATTTTAACAATACAAAGAACGGTAAACTGACTTTGGATGGAACCATAATTATTGAAGGCGATTTGAATAATTACTCAGCCGATTCGGCATTTAATGGAATTGACGGTGTTGGTAATATTGTATTTAAGGGTACGTCAACACAGAAAATCGGCGGTTCAAAATCAATTAATTTAGAATCCCTAACTATTGATAATCCCAATGGACTATTGATTGATGAAGATGTTACCATTCATGGAATTCTTGATTTCAACAGTGGTTCGGTTTCAACAAATGATTTTGACACACTTATTATAAAAAATACAAATGTTAATGCTATAAATAATCAGGGAGATATCCGCACCGTTATTGGAAACCTGCGACGATACTTAGCTTTTGGCACATATAATTACCCCTTATCCAGCGGAGGGGATTACCTGCCGGCAGTTATTGATATTACCGGTTTAGGTTCGATGAAATACGTTTCTGCAAAATTTACCTCTACTTCCTCAGAAACAGTGCCTTCTGGGCTAAATGTTGAAGGAACTCCTATTGTTGAATTCTTGGATCGCGGATATTGGACATTCACCCCTGACAACGGAACCGGAGTTACTTATGATATAACACTTACATCGTCTGGGCATACCAATGGAGGTGCTGAATCAGGGCAACATGCTATTTTCAAACGCGATGGCGGCGATTGGGAAAATGTCGGACTCCACAACAACGCCACACAAAGCGGTTCTGGCACCGATGCTATTACAGTTAAGCGTTCGGGCCTGACGGGTTTTTCCGATTTTATTATTGGCCTTTCTGAGGCCTGGCCTTTACCTGTAGTCCTTTCAACATTTCGGACAAACTGTGTTGATAAAGGGATAGAAATCACATGGGAAACCCTTTCGGAAGAAGGAAATCAACTTTTTATTTTGGAATATTCATTCGACGGGAAAACATACAAAACTCTTTTTGAAACCCCTGGCGCAGGTAATAGCAATTCCAATATCTCTTATTCCTATTTTCATCAAATAGTAGAAGCTTCACCAATATACTACAAATTGATTCAACTCGATTTCGATGGTGATACCTATGAATACCCGGTAATCCCTGCATATTGCATCCGTGAGCTTTTTGAGGACGTTATAGTCACGAAATCCAACTCAACACAAATTGAGTTTTCATATACCAGCAAAAGCAATGAATCCTTTCAAATGTCATTAGTTGACCAATTAGGAAGAAAAATCATGAACCAACCCATGAACGCCACCGTTGGCTTTAATCACCATACAGTTGGCATACATAATTGTGCTCCAGGGGTTTATTTACTAAACCTAGTTTCATTAAACCAGCAATATTCAAAAAAGATAATCCTCAATTGATATGAAAACAAAAAACGCAAACTTCTGGCTTCTTATAACATTAATGTTATTGGCAGGTAGTGTGTTGAGCCAAAATGTAAGCATCAGCGAAGATGAATCGTACACCCCCGATCCTGCTGCTATGCTCGATGTTTATTCTTTAAATAAAGGTTTTTTGATTCCCAGAATAGCGTTGGTGACAACAACAAATCCTATTTCGGTAACAAAACCTATAGGATTGATGGTCTGGAACACATCAACCACAGGAACATACAGCACCCCGGGATTTTACTTTTGGGATGGTGCCGATTGGAAAATGGTTGGGGCAAATTCATTAGCATTTCAAAATGGAATCACCCAAAGTGGTAATTCAATATTATTAGGCGGTGCTTTAACGGAGACCACAACTATTACTCAAGGAGCCTATGGTATGATTTATAATCTAAATGCTACGGGGGATTTTGATATCCAGGATAATGGAACTTCGGCTTTTTTTGTTGGCGATAATGGGAATGTAGGTGTAGGCACTTCTTCTCCGGCACACAAGCTACATGTTTATGGCGATAATAGCAATGTAGCCGGGACTGATGGAATGTTTATCGATATTCAGAATTCAAACAATTCCACCGGGGTTCTATCAGGAATCCGTTTTCAAAATGGAACAACAGCAAATACCTTTAAAGGAGGTATATTTTATAGCGATGCCTCCGGATTTGGGCGGGGAGATATGCTTTTTGTCAATAATACCGTAGGTAATGCAACCAACGCCACCACGGCTGATGCAAAAATGGTTATCAAATATACGGGCAATGTTGGCATTGGCACTACTTCTCCTAATACCTCTGCTATGGTTGACATCACAGCCACCGATAAAGGGGTTTTGGTACCCCGGATGACCACTGCGCAGAGAAATAGTATTGCCTCCCCGGCAAATGGCTTATTAGTCTTTGATACCGACCACAACAATTTTTTTTACTACAACACCTCAAAAATCAAGTGGATTAATTTAGCGGCTATTACATCGAGCAGTACTATAACCGATGCCTTATTTGCCGTAGTAAACAACAACGGTGATACGGTTTTTGCGGTTTACCCGGAAGGGGTGCAGATAAATGTGGGCGATGGCGTTGCTAAAGGAACAAAAGGAGGGTTTGCTGTAGCGGGAATTGGAACTGCAAAAGGAGCTGGCAATGAATATATGAGGGTAACAAATGATAGTGTACGTATATATGTTGAAGAAGGTGCTAAAGGAACCAAAGGGGGCTTTGCGGTAGCAGGAATTGGTACAGCTAAAGGCGTTGGTAATGAATATTTAAGAATATCGAATGATAGTGTACGCATTTATGTTGAAGATGGTGCTAAAGGAACCAAAGGGGGTTTCGCTGTCGCAGGAATTGGGACGGCTAAAGGGTTAAGCAATGAATATATGAGGATAACAAATGATAGTGTACGTATATATGTTGAAGATGGTGCAAAAGGAACCAAAGGAGGTTTCGCAGTCGCAGGAATTGGCACTGCCAAAGGAGTAAGTCAAGACATTATGAAAGTAACCAAAGACAGTACGCGCATATTTGTTGCTGACCCAAATGCTGGATTTTCCATTGGAAACACAAGTTCTGGAACAGAAGAACGGCTCATGAAGCTTACAAAAGAAAACTATTTCATTGGTCATGAATCGGGAATAAAAATCATCTTAGGATTAGGCGATAACGGAAGATATAATTCTTTTTTAGGTTATCAAGCTGGTAAATCGGCAACAACCGGGTTCCGTAATGTTTTATTGGGCTACCAATCGGGTTTAAATCTAAATCAAGGCTATGATAACATATTTATTGGGTATAAAAGTGGGTTAAATGTTACCAATGCGTTTAACAATGTATTCATTGGCACCAATGTGGGAGCTAATTCAACAGGTTCAAGCAATATATTTATCGGCGATTCGGTAGGTTTTACAAATACATCTGGGTACGACAATGTTTTTATGGGGTTCGCTACCGGTAAAGCCAATACTGATGGACACCACAACGTATTCTTAGGAAGCAATTCTGCCAAGTCAAACACTAGTGGGTATGACAATGTGATGATTGGAGCCAATGCCGGGTTTAATAATATGGATGGTGCAAGTAATGTAATGGTTGGTGATAGGGTTGGATATTCCAATACTACCGGTAGTTATAATGTAATATTGGGAAATTTGGCGGGTTATAAAAACACAGAAGGAGCGGATAATATCCTGATGGGGTATAAAGCAGGGTATGAAAATATTGATGGTACAGGTAATGTTTATATTGGCAAAGAGTCGGGGCATACTGATACCAATGGTTCGGACAATGTGTATATTGGAAAACAGGCCGGATACACCAATGCCTTGGGAATACGAAATGTTTTTATTGGGTCAGAAGCTGGGAAGCTATGCGATGCTTCAGAAAATACTTATATAGGTTTCCAGGCTGGGGTAAATGCCAATGGTCATTTTAATACCTTGGTAGGTACCAATGCTGGTTATAACCGACTTTCAGGCAATTCGAGTGTTATTATGGGAACCGAGGCAGGTTATTATCAGCAAGGTAGTGATAACACCATTCTTGGAGCCTATGCAGGCCGGGGGTCAAGTGCAAAAACTGGTAGTAAGAATGTATTTATTGGATATAGTGCCGGTTATTGGGAAACGGGAGGCAATAAACTATATATCGAAAGTTGTGATAATAATACTTCTGATTCTTATAACCCCCTTATTTATGGTGATTTTCAATTGAATCAGGTTGTAATTAATAATGCACTGGCCATTAACAACAATAAAACAGCTCCAACGGCAGCGTTAGATGTTAGCGGAGATGCAAAAATAAGTGGAACTCTTTCTGCCGGGTCATTAACGGGTACGTTAACCGGAAATGTAAATACAGGCTATGCAGGTTATACCGGTTATTCAGCAACCGGCCCACGGTTTCAGTATTTTTCTACTACAGCTAAATTATATGGCGAAGGTTTGTTAGTAGATGATGGAACATATATTGGAACGGCTTATAATGGACCACGTATTGTTTTTGATGATACAAATGATGAAATTAGTGTTGAAGATGCTGATTTCGGAATTGGAACTTCATCGCCATCTTACAAACTTCACGTAGTTGATCAGGCCGCTACTGTTACTTCTGGTGCTACTTCTGCATATTTTTCAAGTACAGGTGGTGCCACTTCAGGTACGGCTTATGGTATCCGAGCGTATTCCTTTGCATCTGGTTCATCAAATTCATACGCCGTATATGCGGATGGCGATGGAGGGTCAACAACTGGAAATGAGTATGCATTTTATGGAATTGGTAACAGTTATTTTTCGGGTGATGTGGGGATTGGTGCGGTTGCTTCTACCAGCAGTAAACTCAACATAACAGCTAATAGTACAACTTCTTACCCTCATCTTAAATTAATTGAAACATCGGTAAGCGATGGAGCCCGAATAGAATTTGGTAATTCTGAAGAGCCTACAAATACCTGGACATTATACGGCAGAGGGGATGATACGGATGCCAGCAGTTCTTTTAATATTTACTATTCAGCGCTTGGCAATATTATAACCGCAAACGGGAATGGAAATGTTGGTATCTACAGATCTGCTGCTGCCAATAGACTCGAAGTAAATGGCGATGCGTCAAAATCAGTGGCCGGTAGTTGGCTTGCCAATTCCGACAAAAGAATAAAAACCGATATATCTGACATCAATAATTCCTTTGAAACGATTCTTAAACTCCGCCCGGTTAAGTTTAAATATACTGAAGAATGGAAAAAAAGAAACCCTTCTATTCAGGACAAGTATTATTATAATTTCATTGCGCAGGAATATCAAAACGTGTTTCCTGAATCAGTAAAAGGTTCCGGTGAATATTTAGATAACGATACTGAAGAGATTCTGCAAATTGATTCATACAACGCTCAAATAGTAACCATAAAAGCAGTTCAGGAATTAATTTTAAAATCAGAAGAACAACAAAAACAAATTGATGCGCTTAAAACAGAAAATGCTGAACTTAAAGCAAAACAAACTAATTACGAGCAATTGAAAGCCGATGTTGATAAAATTAAAGCCAGTTTGCAGGTGAAATAAATCATGTTAACAATAACCATTTTTGTAGTACCTTTAACAAAAATCAACTTTCTTTTGCAATGAAAGCTTTATTGTTTATTTCTGTTTTAATATTTTTTTGTTTTGTAGGACAATCACAGATTAACCAATACGGAATACCATTTATAACCAATTATACCCCCCAGGAATACGGAGCTAGTGAACAAAACTGGTCAATTGTACAAGATCACCGAGGCGTTATGTATTTTGGAAACACTGATAATGGTGTTATTGAATATGATGGGGTGCACTGGAGAAAAATCCCTATTGATAATAATTCAATCGTACGTTCATTAGCCATTGATAAAGATGGGGTAATTTACGTTGGTGCGCAAGGCGAATTTGGATATCTCAAACCAAATATATCTGGCAGACTAATCTATCAAACATTAAAAAATGAACTTGACACATCAGAATTTGAATTTTCCGATGTTTGGAAAATTCATACATCCGATAAAGGAATTTTCTTTTGTACCACCAGTAAAATATTTCAATATAATTATGATACTATTGAAATCATCAATTTAAAACATGGTGCTTTCTTTTCGTTTTATGTAAATGATGTGTTTTACTCCGGACATTATATCAATGGGTTAGAGGAGTTTTCTGACACCACTTTCAAACATGTTAAGGGAGGTGGTTTTTTTTCCAAAAAAGGAATTTATACAATCAATAGCATTGGTGAGAATAATTTGTTAATTGGTACTTTTCCAAATGGCTTGTACACCTATGCAATATCCAACGGAAATGTCATTGAAAACTTTGCAAATACTCCGGCAAATGAATATCTCAAAAACAATCAGCTTTATAATTCCTTTAAAATCAATAATAATCATTATGCTTTTTCAACTTTGGAAGATGGGGTAATTATTATGGATAGCGTAGGTGATATTGTAAATATTTTTAGTAAAGAGCAAGGAGTGCAAAATGAAACCGTTATTAATGTATATTCATCAAAACGGAATTATGAAACCCCGTTATGGCTAGCATTAAACAATGGCATTGGAAAAGTAGAGATTAACTCGCCAATTAGAAAGTTCAATGAATTACAAGGATTAAATGGATCCGTTTACGATATTATTCGTTTTAAAGACCGATTATATATTGCGACAAGTCTTGGAGTTTATTATTTAGATTTTGATGATAATAATTACCCTGTTTTTAAGAAAATTGAAGGGATTGATGATCAAACCTGGTCTATTGTAAAATATAGGCTTCCGGATTTAAATAAAGAAATTTTGTTGGCTGGAACAATAACTGGTATGTATGCAATTCATGAAAATGGGAAAAGTGAATATATTGACCCATTTATAAGAAAAAAGGAAGAAGCCGATTTAAAAGGTTACATTACTAAAATTCATGTTTCAAAATTTGATAATCATACAATTTATATAGGGAAAGTCAATGGATTAACATTAATTGAAAATATTGATGGGAATTGGAAACGAAAAAATATAAATTTAGATATCACAGATGAAATCAGGAAAATTGAGGAAGACAGTGTTGGTAATATTTGGCTAGGGACATACAATAATGGGATTGTTAAACTACAGAAAACAGGCAACGATTATATTATTACTCACTACGATGAAAAGAATGGTTTGCCAGATAAAAGAGATATTGAAATCAGTAATGTTAGGAATGAACTAATTTTTGGCACAAGTAAGGGTGAGTATATTTTTAATGATGATTCAAATATATTCATTCTTGATGGCCGATTTCAAAATGAAACTGCTTATGGAGTTTTCCGTTTAGTACAAAAAAACGATTCAAGCCTATGGATTAGCGCATTTCATAACGACAAAAGATGGATTGAAAGAGGAATTTTAAAGAATGAAAGTATAGTAATGAACCAAAAACCATTTAAGCGATTGCCTAATGAGCAGGTTGATGTAATATATCACGATATTGATGGTATAACATGGTTAGGTAGCGCCAGTGGCATATACAGCTTTAACTCTAATTTCGAGAAAAATTACAATGAAAACTACCAGACCTTGATTAGAAAGGTTTTCAGTTTCAACGATTCAGCTTTATTTTACGGAACTAATTTCAGGAATAATAATGGAAAATTAATTGTTGATTTAAACCAACCCGAAGAATTAATCCCCATACTAATTTATGCTTATAATTCATTAACCTTCGAATTTGCTGCCCCATTTTTTGAAGAGGAAAAAGAAATAGAATTTTCATACTTACTGGAAGGGTACAAAGATGCTTGGAGTAAGTGGAATACTGAACCCAAAGCCGTATTTACCAACCTACGCGAAGGAAAATATAACTTCAAGGTAAAAGCAAAAAACATTTATGGGATTGAAAGCGAAACAGCCAGTTACCAATTTACTATCCTTCCGCCTTGGTACCGGACCTTACTTGCCTATTTTGTTTACGCGATATTTATACTAATAGCCATGATTGTTGTGGTAAAACTTTATACTCGTAAACTTAGGTTGGAAAAAATTAAACTTGAAGGTATCGTGCAAGAACGAACAGCAGAAATACGTTGCCAAAAAGATGCCATTGAGCAAAAAAACGAAATACTGAAGGAACAAAAAGAAGAAATTGAAGCACAGGCCGATAGTTTAAAAGAAGCTAATATCGTTTTACAGGAACAAAAAGAAGAGATAACGCACCAAAAAGAAGAAATTACTTCGAGTATTGTATATGCCAAACGCATTCAACGTGCCATTGTCCCCACGGAAGAGATGGCCGAAACACTTCTAAAAAACTATTTTTTGCTTTGGCGGCCACGCGATATTGTAAGTGGCGACTTTTGGTGGTTGGGTGAAAAAGATGGGTTAGTTATAGTGGCTGCTGCCGATTGCACCGGGCATGGAGTTCCAGGTGCTTTTATGAGTATGCTGGGGATCTCGTTTTTGAACGAAATCATTAACCAACAAAAAGAGACTCAATCGCACGAAATACTAAACCAGTTACGTACCAAAGTCAAAACTACCTTAGGCCAAACCGGGAAAGAGGGCGAAGCCAAGGACGGCATGGACATTGCCTTAATGGTTATCGACTTTAACCAAATGACCCTCCAGTTCTCAGGAGCCTATAATCCGCTCTACTTAGTCCGGAATGGAGAGGTTGAGGTAATTAAAGCCGATAAAAACCCAATTGGGATTTATATTAAAGAAAAGGAAACGTTCACTCAAAACATCGTACCTGTCCAAACAGGCGATACCTTGTATATTTTTTCAGATGGCTATATTGATCAGTTTGGGGGACCCCACCAAATGAAATTCACATCGAACCGCTTCCGAGACCTGCTGCTTACCATTCAAGACAAACCGATGGCCGAACAGAAGGAAATTTTAAATACTGCCATTGATGAGTGGAGAGCAGGCTATGAGCAAATTGACGATATTCTGGTTCTTGGCATTAAAATCTAATTCCAGACATATTTTTTTGAAATAAAAACGATGCCCCTCAATACTTCTTCATAACAGGATATTCGATACGCGCATGATACATGTTCATCAGCTTTTGGATAAATACCTGCTTCACCTCATGAATATCTTTAAAAGTAATGTCGGCCTCCTCAAACTGCTTGTCCTGAATTTGGCTTTCGATGATCCGATCCACCAATTCGGTAATGGCTGTTTCAGAAAATTCTTTTAAGGTCCGCGATGATGCCTCAACTGCATCGGCCATCATCAATACGGCTGTTTCTTTGGTAAAGGGGGCCGGTCCCGGGTATGAATATTTGGCTATATCGGGTAATAAACCCTGGTTTTCGTTGGCCGATTTGGTATAAAAATATTTCACCAGACCTGTCCCATGATGGGTAACAATAAAGTCGGAAATCGGCTTCGGGAGCTTGTATTTCCGGGCCAATTCCATGCCGTGGTGCACGTGTTGGATAATCATCTCTGCACTTTTTTCGTAACTAATCCCTTCATGGGCATTTTTATTGCCACCCTGGTTTTCGATAAAAAAACCGGGTGCGCCTGTTTTCCCAATATCGTGATACAACGCCCCCACTCTGGTAAGTAACGGGTTTCCGCCAATTTTACGCGAAGCAGCTTCGGCTAAATTGGCCACCTGAATCACATGATGAAAGGTGCCGGGTGCTTTCTCGGCCAATTCACGCAAAGCCGGGTGGTTGGTATCGGAAAGTTCGATCAGCGATACGTCCGACAAAAACCCAAACAGTTTTTCAAAGATAAAAATCAAAGGATAACAAATCAGGAGCAACAAACCATTGCCTACAAACCACAGGAATTGGTAGTAGTTTATTTTGAGTATATCGCCCTCCTGCATAATGGCCAAAGCAGTGTAAGTTAAAACGTAGGTCAGCATAATAAAACCTACGGCCTCAAATAACTGCCCACGGCGGTGCATTTGTGTCAGACTAAAAATAGAGATGGCACCAGCCAAAAACTGGATAAAAACAAATTCAAAGCTATTGGGTGCCAGAAAACCAATGAGCATAATGGTAACAATGTGGATATAGAAAGCCAGCCGGGAATCGTAAAAAGCATGGATGATGATAGGTAAAGCTACAAAGGGTATTAAGTACAGACTCACCTGATTAAATTTAACCACCACGCTGGCTGTAACCACCATGATAAGGACCATCATGAGGATAAACGACGTTTTTTGGAAACTTTCAAGAATCTCGCGGCGGAAGTTAAACAGGAACATGTACAAAATGGTAAAGGCAAGCAATACTACTAAAACCTGCCCAGCAAATAGGTAGCGGGTATATATTCTGGAACCAAAGGTGGCTTCATATTCTTTTTTTAGCGATTCCAGTATCAGAAATTTCTCATCGTGTACCAAATCGCCCCTGGAAATGATCCGGTCTCCCGACTGAACCATTCCCCGCGTGGCAGGGATATTGTTCATCTGTTCGTCGCGTACTTTGAGCGATGTTTCTTCATCGTAAATGAGGTTTTGTACAATAAAATCGTAAAGTTTCAGATTTTCAACCAAAGCTACCAGGTGTGGGTCTTTCGGAAAATCCTTCCGCAGTTTTTTGTTGATATAACCATAGGCAACCTTTTGCGTAAAAACCTCTTCCACATCGCGGTTTTCGGCCACATTATCGCGAATTACCACCAAGGTCTTTCCTTTTTGGATTTCCATATTTACTTCGCTATAATCAACCACTCCCTTTTTGTAGATGAGACTGATTATATCCTTAGACACCTCCCGGATATAACCATAAAGTGTATCGGGTAGGGGAGTCCGGGGGTAAAGTTTATGAACCACTACCGAGGCATCGCGGAAACGGGTATGGTATTCGAGCATAAACTTTGAAAGCTCAGCAGGGCCAATATCAGTTTCGAGTTTAAAATAGGGTTTAAAATTTTTCATGATGCTGTCGCGGCTGGCTTTCAGGTCGGCATCGGTTTTATAAATAGCAAAATCGAAGGGGGCAATTAAATCGTCGTGTTGCCAAGGTGTTCCTTTTTGGTACTCGAATTTAAACTTTCCCTGCGAAGGGAAAAAATAGATTGAAACAGCAGCAGCAAACAGAAACAAGCTTATGATATAAATCTTCCTTGTTTGACGCGATGCCCGGTTATAATAGTTTTTCATCATAAAGATTCCATCCAAATTACGAAAGCACTAAATTAAACGGATTAATCTGAAAATCCATAAGATTGGCATGTTAATTAAAGAAGCTTTTATACCTTTGGATTCAGGTTCAATGGTTTAGGGTAAGGAGTCGCGAATGAAATACGCATGGCTTTGCAAAACCCATCTGAAAATCTGTGAATTACTAAGAATGCAGTTTAAATTTTAATCCAGATATGAAGAAAACAGGAATTTCCATCTATACGTTAATTGCTGTGCGCTCTAATCCATCGGAACGGGCCGAAATGGTTACTCAATTACTTTTTGGCGAAACTTTTATAATTGAAGAGGAATTTGGCAACTGGGCACGCATCATTTCCCTAACTGATCATTACGAAGGGTGGATAGATCGGAAGCTGGTGGCCTATCTGAACGAGGAGGAGCTGAACCTGTTGAGCGTTAAAACCCCTATAAAGAGCTCCCTTCCCTTGAGTGTTGTTACTTTAAATCATCAACCGTTCCACCAGCCTTTGGTAGCCGGAAGCATTCTGCCTATTTCGGGAAACGGGTATAAGTTTACTTTATCAGAAAAAACATTTTCAATAACCCAGATACCTGAACGAATTGCTCCATCTGGCGAAAATATCATAAAACTGGCGCAACAGTTTATAAATGCCCCTTATCTGTGGGGAGGAAAAAGTATTTTGGGAATGGACTGCTCCGGTCTTACTCAGTTAGTTTATGGAATCACGGATGTTCAATTGCCCCGTGACGCATCCAAACAAATTGCCACGGGTAAACCTGTAAACTTTGTAGGCGAATCGAAACCCGGTGATTTGGCTTTTTTCGATAACGAAAATGGTGACATCGTGCATGTGGGTGTTATCATGGGTGCACAGCATATCATCCACGCGTCGGGTTCAGTCAGGATTGATTCCATCGACCATCAAGGGATATTTAATCAGGAAACTAACCGGTACTCACATAAATTGCGCATTATAAAACGGATTATAGATTAAATGTAAAACAGATATGACACCCTCACTCATCGTAAAACTTGTTTTTTTAGCTGTTCTTGTAGTTATTGTATTGTTTATTGTTAACCAAAAAAAAGAAAAGGACGATTCAGAATCATGAGCTATACTTACGAATATCCGCGCCCCATGGTTACTACCGACATTGTTTTGTTTCGTCAAAACGATAAAAAGGTGGAAGTGTTGCTCATCAAAAGACTAAATCCTCCGTATCAGGATCATTGGGCTTTACCAGGGGGTTTTGTCGATAAAGATGAATCGCTGTTACATGCAGCTACCCGTGAATTAAGCGAGGAAACCCATATGGAGAATATTGAATTAAAACAATTATATACTTTTGGAGATCCGGGCCGCGACCCTCGTGGACATTGTGTTACCGTGGTTTATTGGGGCTGGGTTACCAACTATCATCCCGATGCATTTGCAGGCGACGATGCCAAAGAGGCTCAATGGTTTCCCATCGATGAACTTCCTCCGGTGGCCTTCGATCATGAACTTATTGTGTCAATGGCAATTAAAAAGGCACTTGGGTAAAGAAGCAGGGCAGCTTAAAAGAGCCTTCCAATCATTTAGTAAGAAAATCTTCTTTATAATAAAGGGAGGACAGCGCCTCCCTTTATTAGAATATTTTTGTCAATAAAATTATTCATTCACCACAAATCCGCTTCCCGACCAGGTAATATTTAATACCACTTCACGTGTCAAATCCTGCTCAATTTCAATGGGGTAATAAACATCCTGAAAACTGAACGATTCAATATCAAAAGGCCCCCATACCCAGGTTGAACCATTCCACAAATAACCATAAACCTCATAAATATGGTCTTGGGTCACGGTAAGTTTCAGGTAATATACTCCGGGTTCCAGATCGTAAAATTCAAAACTACTCTCTAAATCAAGATAAGTTTCTCCTTTTATATCAACTTTGTGATTATCGAACAACTCAATTTTATTGGCCGGATAGGGATAATTGCCAATTAAAACCTTTCCTTGCAACGATACAATGGGAGTAAAAATAAAATCGAACAAAAGCGCATTTTCATCGGTAATGGAAATAGCTACGGGCTTTGAAGTTTTGTATTCATCGTGATTGCTTAAAAGCTCATAGTCACCAAAAGGAATATCGGTGAACGAAAAGTAACCTTTATCATCGGTAAATGCTTGTTGAATGGTAATATTGTCTGATTTTAACAACACCAGAGTAAAAGGAATTACTTCACCTGATTCAAACTGTAAGGTACCTACGATGGTACCAGTCTTTTCTTCGTCTTTTTTGCAAGCACTAAGCAATAAAACAGCCGCAAAAAATATAAATAATAGCTTTTTCATAATTTTTCAGGTTTAGAAAAACAGTTTTTCAAGACCCACGCCCACTGTGATACCAAAATTATGGCTGTTCATTGATGGTTTTCCTTTAACATTGTTTACATCCGAAAAACCATAGCGGTACTTAAGCTCAATGGAAATGCCAACGGGTTCCAAATCCATATCGAAACCTACCCCGGCCTGCATGCCATAATCTACATAAGGGAACCGCTCGGTAACTTCGCTACTTGACTTGATTTCCTCGCTTGAATCAGAGGCCAGAGGATTCGCCCTTGTTTTATAATGGGTGGCCTTGGTTATGAAATCTATCGACGGTCCCGCGAACAACCGGATCCTATTATCGCCTCCAATATTTAGATTGAAATGGCATAAAACTGGCAGTTCAACTACTGATACCGAGATATCGTGCTTCTTGTATTCAATGGCTGTAGTTCCATCGTAAAAGATAGGCGAATAGGGATCGTATAAATTGTTGGCATCGAATTCATTGGCCCCTTTTTTAGCAAACGCAGGTTCCACCGAAACCCCTAACATTTCAATAATAGTATATTGAAAATAACCCCCAATGGAGTAACCGGGTCTGTAACTGTAGATTCCATCATCGGAACTTGAGAAAGAACTCCCCAAAAAGCTACCTTTTAAACCAAATTTAATGTCTTGTGCATTTAAGTTGATTTGATTAAATGCAAAACAGACTACGAGTAGGATAGTCGATTTTTTCATGTTGGGTAATAATTAAATTAGTCGAAATTCAAAAAACAAAATAACGGCAAAATTGAATACAAAGCAATTTTTTTCTTTCCCCAATAACAAATTTTGATTTGAAAGGGTTCAGATTTAACTCATTAGTCATTAATTTTAAGCGGTTTAATAAAATTTATGTCAATGAACATAGAAAAAAAAAGACATTTTCATGCTTTTTTGTTTGGGTTACCTATTGACTTGAATAATCAAATTAGCATAACTTTGCTTTTATTTTAGTTAACCCAAAATTCAAATAATTATGAAGAAAATTCTCTTTCCTGGGGTCTTTTTAGCCCTATTGTTGGCCACCTCTTGTTCAAAGGATGAATTTACAGAGGAAGATGCTACGAATGCTCAAAAAGAAATCATCAGTTACCAGGATTCCATCGATCATGTTAGGGACTCGTTAAACCACATTGGAGGTATTATCCAATACAGTGTGAGCGTGATTCCAGTGAATGGCGGGACCGGATTCTCTGGTGGTTCAAGTCTAAAATCAGGAAATTCCGTCAAGAGCCTTTCCGGTGCAGTAGTTTCAGTTTCGCAACATGGCCTTTTACTGAAGGACACTACCGATGAAACCGGCATTGCCGTTTTTAATGATTTGCGGGTAGGAACAGTGAATGTAAATGTGATAGCTGCGGATTACACGGGTGCAAACTTTATAGCAGAGATAGCGCCTGAGGATGATCCAAACGTTAATACCTATTACGAGGTGTTACGGCATGCTGCCACAATGGTGCCTGTCTTTTCTTTGACAGAGGGCACCTCGAATATCTCAGGAAAGTTATCCTATGAAACAGACCTGACAAACACCGCTCCTGAGATTGCCAGCGACGTAACAGTAATTGCCATGATTGATGTGGACAATTCTACATTTCAGGAAAATTATTTTAACGACCTGTGGGACGATGATTTTGGAAAATATCATGCCAAAATTGTACAAATTGCTTACACAGACATCACTGGATCTGCCGTATCAGATGCCACAGGAGCATATTCTATAGAAATTCCTTCAGCAGCCGATGGGTTGCCTTTCAAACTGGAAATATCAGATATAGCGGTTGATCAGCAACTCTTGATGAACACCTTGAACGATCAACCTGTAAATGGGGTACAAGTGGTACGGACCATCTTTTCATCAGATTTAACCTACTCCACTGCAAGCGACATCGATAATGTACCTGCAGCCTATGTGGTGTTTGGCGAACCAACAGGTACTATTACCCAACAGCCGATTGAAAATGCGTATGCTTATGCTGTAATTGGCGAATCAGGAATTGCATCAATTATTATTACGGATCAAGGTAGTGGCTATACCCAACCGCCTATTATTACCATAACTGGTGATGGTGAAGGTGCCGAAGCTGTAGCCTTTATCACCGAAGGAAAAGTGACCTCAGTTCAAATTACCGAAGCCGGTAAAGGTTATACCTATGCCAATGTATCGGCTGACGATAAAACCGGGTTAGATGCCGATGCAACACCAGTAATAACTTACGGTATCACCTCCATTAACATGTCCGATAATGGTAGTGGATACCAATCGAGGCCAGACATTTCCATCGTCTCGAACGAAGGTTCTGGAGCAAGTGGCTTAGCCATCATGTCGGGGTACGTGTCTGATATTACTGTTACAAGTGCTGGTAACAATTATGTTTGTCCACCAACAGTAGTATTAACCGGAAGCATTGGAACCAATGCCACGGCCACGGCCAACATGACTTATTACAACCCGATTCATTCCATTGTTTTGTCCGACAACTTTATAGAAAACAACTTTTATGAATCGACCCCTGAAGTATTAATCGAAACTTACAATACCGGTAGTGGAGCCACCGCATTTGCTCAACTGTCGAGCGCAGGTACTATCGACAGGATTGAACTTGCCGATGCCGGGTTAGGCTACACCCAGGCACCAAGTGTATTGGTAGTTGGCGGTGGTGGTACAGGGGCCACAGCCTATGCTACCCTCAATGGAGATGGCAGCATCAATATTATTGTTGTTGAAGGCGGTAAGGGTTATACCTCCGATCCAACCGTTCAGATTTCGGCACCACCCGCAGGTGGAACTCAAGCCATAGGTACACCTGTAAGAGCTTTCCCAATAGACAACCTTGTTCTTACAAATGTTGGTTCAGGATATGACATCATTTATAACGATGGTAACATTGACGATTATACCAATGAACCTTATATTTACATTGACGGTAATAATATTGGAACCGACGCTGATGTTACAGTAAAACCAAACATGAAAGTGGAAAGCGTAACTGTTAATACAACAGGTACTGAATACACCGCAGCCCCAAGCGTATCTTTTGTGCCAAAATGTGGTTATGGTTCAGGTGCTGCCGCGACTGCCGAGATCCTTTATACAGTGAAACAAATTGATGTTGTAACGCAAGGCTCCGGTTATACTTACGATGCTACTATCACTGTAACTGTAGTAACTCCTCCCGAAGGTTGTACCACACAAGCTAAAGCAACTGCCACTAAGGGAGATGGTGTTTTGTCATCTATCATCCTCGATGAAGGAGGTGAAAACTACCTAGCCCCACCTCATGTTTTCTTAGATTACAGTACAAGTTCACCAACTCAAGAGGCTGAAATTGAAGCTATTGTTTCAAACGGGAAAATCACCGGATTTACAATTACCAATCCCGGAGAAGGATACCCATATACATCTCCTTCTAATTTCTGGATTGACATTACCACACATACATCCGGAGCTTCTTTCAATTCCGAGGCCTATCCTCAATCGGGTAAAATATCATTTGTGACCATTTCCGACCCTGGTGCCGGTTATACCGTCGTTCCCCAAATCCGATTTATACGGATCAACCAATGGGGATACCCAGTTCCGAGCGGTACATTTGCCGATGCTGAGGCAACGGCAGTGGTCCAGGACGGACGTGTGACAGCCATCAACATTACCAATCCAGGTACAGGTTATTACTATGAACCGATTGTTGAAATTGTAGTCCCCGATTATTTAGAAGTTGCCAAAGGAACTGTTGACATCAACGATGATGGATACATTACCGGAGTCAACATAACAAACAGTGGAATGGGGTACGCTGAAGTCCCAGCGGTATCTTTCTTTGCCTCCGTTTCAGGAATGGGTACAGGTGCCACAGGTACCGCAATAATTGAAGATGGCCAGGTGGTTGATGTGGTTATGACCAGCAATGGCTCTGGTTATCTTGGGAAAAACACCCCCGGAACCAAAAAAGGTGTCACCTTTACACCTTCCGGAGCCCCGCTGAGCACTTTCTTTGTATATGCAGGAAAATCCTACATCAAAGACATTCACCTTGGAACCGGCAAACGGACCATTGAACATTAATTTAACCCTTGAATTGTAATTAAATATTTGGAACATGAAAAAGATAATATTTTTAATGTTAATAGTAGGACAAATCCTGATAAGCAATGCTCAGGACAAAGTCTATATCAATGCGGATTTTAGCGCTGTACCACCTACAGGATGGTCTGTTCTGGACGATCAGGGAGGTTCAACAACAACCAACAACTGGTCGCATTCTGCTTACCCCATTGTTTATAGCGATGTGGTTGCACAAGATGAATGGATAAAATCCCCAACCATATCATTAACGGCCACCTTTGGGTATAGAGTAAGTTTTAATTATATGGCTTCAGCCTATGATGCAAATGAAAATCTATACTTAATAGTTTCCACCGATAACGGTGCAACATGGTCAACCGATTATCCTGCCGATAATATTTGGGATAAAAATTCATATTATGGAGGGCCTTCTGAGTATTGGCTCAATTCCGGTTATATCTATTTGTCTTCTTATGCTGCCGGAGGTAGTGTTGACATCAAAATCGGGTTTGTATATCAAACCGACGGTACGGTTACCGATGGTTATTTTGCTATTGACAATGTTTTGGTTGAAGAAGACAATGGCGGCGGATATGCTCAATTGGCAATATACCGTTTTGAAAATGGCATAACTGGTTCTCCTGCCTGGTCAAAAACAAATGGTGTGAGCTCTACTCAGCATTTTAACGATTACAATTTAGCTAAGGTAGAAGACGACCCAGCTTTGAATCAGGACGAATGGTTAATTACCAACGATATTGTTATTGATGACAATGCACTGACTGATGTAACTGTTGCTGTTGATTGGTTTGCATATAACAATACAGCCGGAAATGGCGCATACATATATTATTCAACCGATAACGGGGCAAACTATTATTATTGGGATGATATTAGTGCAAATAGTGGAAATAGCACAACTACGAACCAAATTGTTAATTATAGTACCAATGTAAACAATTTTAAAGGTGAAACAGTCCGGTTTGCTATTCGTTTCGTCAGTAACGGAACTGCTGATATTTTTATCAACCGTTTTGTTGTAGATCAGATTTTTGTTGCTGGAAGTGTGAATGCTGATGCCCAAATCACCTTGCAACCTTACGATATGGTACTTTATCCAACGAATGCAAAATACAATGGTGATTTTAAAGAAGGATTTTGGCAGGTTGAACCAGAGAATTGGACAACATCAGGGACCAATGTCGGTGTTGATTGGTACCGGACTGGTTGGATAAGCAATCACGACTATTCGGCTCAAATTGATACAGTAGGGGCCAATGAAGCTGCCATGAACGAAACGCTCACCTCAGAAACTATTACCGTAAGTTATCCTTCAGTTGGAGCAAGTTACCTTCTGTCGTTCGATTGGCGTACCGAAACCAATTTGAATGCAGGTACCAATACCGATCCATTGATGGGCGGAAGTGTTGATTATGATTTTGCCGATATTAAAATGGAAATCCGCACCAATGGCGGAACTTGGACCCAAATCTGGCAGGAAGACGATCAAGCGGTTCTCGATGCCACCACACTTACCACATCAGATGGCTATCACAATTCATGGAGTGGTTTCCAATACTATCTGGATAATCCAGGTTTATGGTTTACCGCAGTGCTCGATTTGAACTCTTACATTACTCCTGCAACCATCAGTTTGGAAATCCGAGTTAATTACACTGGTGACGGAATGTACGGGGGATATTTTAATATAGATAACCTCTATGTATTGCAAACCCAAAACCCCGAGTTTGATTTTGAAGCTGCTGAGCCTTTCTCTGCCTCCAGTAGTTTTTTAACAAATTATGATAGAATCCCAATTACCCAAATCACCAACCCGTATCAATTGGGGGCTGTGATTACAAACAACGGGATAACTTCATTTAGCAACAACAATTTATTTGCGTATGTTAATGAGAATTATGCGGGTGAAGAAACCTTTGGATACCGTGTTTTAACATCGGCGCTCCTTCCTGCAAATACCACCAATTACATTACCGTGGATAACTTATCATCAACCTTTACAGGAGGGATGAATTTTACTGAAGGTTTGCACTACGGCCTAAGGTATGCCGCTTCGGACTTAAACGGAAATGCTTTTAATGAAAGTTTAAGCTTTGATGTTACCAGTACCGAGTTCCGCAAAAATACTGGTGGTGCCGATGGATATGACATTACTACGGATTATGTAACCGGAGGTATCGGGACATTGTTCGAATTCAAAAACGACGATGTTATTGATCAGATATCTGTTCTTTTGGGTGATGTGCATAACACCTCCGATTTTAACCTTTCGGTAATTAAAGTGGCCTCACCATCGGCAACTACAGGTACATTAATCTATAATTCACCCCTGGTACGGATGACAAGTGATTATTCAACCTATTATTTTTCTGATGATTTGAACATTGCTGCCGGTTATTACATCTTTATGTTCAATCAGTTGGATGACTATAATTTAAATATAGCATACGATGATGACACCTATACCGATGGTGTTGTTTACCGTGGCAATGCTTCAAACATTTATACAAATACCAGTGAAATTGCTGAACTGATGGTAAGTGTTTTGGTAAAACAAAACGAATTGCCAGAGATTGCAACATCACTTACCAACGATGAAAAAGTTTTATTTGCCGATGAAGCGGTGGAATTGATTTTTGCTGCTACCGATGCCAATGGGGATTCACTCACATGGACCTTGGATGCAGCTACACCAGCTTGGCTCACCGATTGGATTGTGTTTACCGATAATGGTGATGGCACAGTTACCCTATCTGGCACACCCACAACCAGCCATCTTGGTACTAGCAGTATTCTTATTTCAGTTAACGATGGGCGTGGAGGAAGCGACAGTTATTCCTTTACCCTAAAGGTAGCATCTCAAACAGCTGCCTTTAATCCGGATTATACAGAATTATTCGACGGTTCCAATAGTACAGTTCCGGTAAACTGGGTAACATTAAATGACCAATTAGAAACCGGATCCGATTATCATTGGAGTTTGTATTCCAACCGGATGAACATCTTTGGCGACGATAATGAAGACCAGGACGAATGGATTATTTCACCTCCCATTTATCTGGCCAACACGGCTAAAAGCCTGGATACCTCCTACAGGTTAGAATTTGATTGGGAAGTTTACAATTTCAGTTATTTCTGTTTGGGTTTACCAGGAGTTTTAGGCTCAGCAGGAAATGGCGGTTATAACTATGCCGATGTTACCCTGATGGTTTCCATAGATAATGGTTTAACATGGTCCGCACCTATCTGGAAAGAAGACGATCCTGAATTGGTAGCTCCTGTTACCGAGGGTATCGATGGTGGTGAAAAGTGGGGTTATAGTAACAATACCACATACACCTCCAAGATCGAACTATCAGCTTATGTGGGTGAAACCGTTTTGTTTGCTTTTAGATATCAAGGGAAGTCAGCCGATTATTGGCAAAACAGTTTCGCTATCAATAATTTCAAAGTTCTTCGGAATAACCAGGTCGATATATCTGTAATCACCTTCCGCGATTATCAGTATTTACCCGAACGCCAGGTAGATCAGGTAAATGGAGTAAAATTCCATGCCTACATCATCAATCAGGGAATTACAGTTCCCGTGGGAGCAACCTATACCTTAAAGCTTCCCGAAGTTGGATATGAAGAGACTTTCGATTTAGATGCCTCCTTCTTTGCAACGGGTGACACCCAGATGGTCGAATACACGTTCTACCCACAGGCTAATGTCAATCAATGGTACTATTTTACTACCTCGGTTGATGCCGATAACAATGCCACCAGTGGAATGACCAGCCACCAGGAAGATATTTATATTCATCCATATTTAATGTACCTGGAGTATTCTGCAAATGTAGAAGAACGTTCTTTTGGATATTACGATGGATTGGGCGTAGGTTATGAACTTACAAACGCTGACCACCTGTACCGTATTTATGGTTACTTTGGTTCGTCCACCCTTTATGGAACACCACTTTCCATATCCATCATTAAGGTTAATGATTTTGGAGACACTTCGGGTGAATTGATTGCTACCATTGACGATAACGGGGGTTCACCCTTGTACGTCTATGGTTCAGGCAGCTATTATTTTTATCCATCTAATGATCAAGATTACAACGAGAATTTGTATCTGGAAGCTGGTAAGTATATTGTGATGTTCAATCAGTTAGACGATGATTATCCAATTTATTTGTACAAAACAAACACTACTTACCATTTCAATAAATACTTTAGAGGCAATTTCTCTGAGATTTATCGGGATGATTATGACCAAGGACACCTATACACGAATCTTTATTTTGATTCGAACGATGCTCCCAGGTTTGTTGATGAAAATGAAAATACCATCAACACCTATACAGCAGAAGTATTGGTTGGGGAATCGGAAACATTTGCCATTTATGCAGCCGATTATGATGAGTTTGATGTGTTAGGATTCGATCAAGTTACCGATCCGTCATTTTTGGCACCTGCCTGGCTTAGCTTTACTTTCGATGCCGATACCGCTTTCATGACTATTGCGGCCACGGCACCAGCAGGTCAATATCCGGCACAACTCAAGGTTGGCGATGGTGTCGATACAACGACGCTCTCCATCACCATCAATATCAATGGCCCTCAATATATGGCCGACGAATTTTACGAACCGTTCAATGGCTGGACTGAGAACTATCCGAAAATTACCACTGCCGATAACACTTGGACCCTAAAGAAAGGCGTTAACAGTGACTCGAGCAACGATTGGTATTATTACAGTAGTGATACAAGAATCAGCAATGATAATTCCAATTACCAAAACGAGTGGCTGATAAGTCCTTACGTCTATTTCAATGCCCCGGCGAACGATACCACCTATTGGTTGAACTTCTATTGGTATATTGAAGATGTAACAAAAATGCTTGGTGGTACAAAAGATGTCATCGGTTCAGGTGATGAATTCAACGACTTCAATTATGCTGATTTGCGTGTAAAAATATCTACCGATGGTGGAAATACCTGGACATTGCTATGGCAAGAAGATGATGAAATTCTTGTAGAAGCTGCAAATCCTGATATTATTTATCCTTATAGCAGTAACTATTATTACAACAAGAATTTCTCAAAAATTGACATCACCTCTTATGCCGGACAGCCTCTATTACTCGGGTTCCAATACGAAGGATTGGGAGCTTGCAGTGTAGGCCTCGACGGCATCGAAGTAGAACGGGTCGATCCGTATGTTGACTTGGAAATCACCCGTTACGATGTGCTTCCTTATTACATGCCAATTAAACAGGTGAAGGATATTGATGTGAAGTTTACCGTCACCAATTGGGGAACTGCTCCAAGTGATGCTACTACCATTGCAGCACAGGTTACTAACTCAGGTGGCGATCTTAATCCAGCCTATGAAGAAACCATGCAAATGGATCCTTTAGCAGGCGGTGCTTCCATGGAATATACCTTTCCCACAGCACATGCTACCTATGGTGAGTACAATTGGAATTATAACTTTTATTTCGACATTTACGCTCCCTATTATGTGAACAATTCATACAGTAGCTATGTGAGCAATAATTTCTATGGGTATGACCATGGTTCAGTAAACGGTTCCATCTACAGTGAACCAGGACAGGGTCTTGGTCAGGTATTCAGAATTTATGAAGAAGACTTGATGACCCAGGTGTACCTGTATAGCTATGCTTACAATTACTTGGTTATAAGTGTGGTAAAACTTACCGATGCAGATGCAACTTCGGGTGATTTAATTTACACATCCAGCCCAATGTATGCTTATTATGGATGGACATATCTGGACATTGAAGATGTGACTCTAGAACCAGGGTATTATGCCGTGTTTGTTACCGATAGCGAAGAGAATGAAAGCTTCCCGATTGGTTACAATTCCTATACTGGAGTCAACGCGGGAACATACATCCAGGGGGATGCCACTGGCTTCGAAGTTGTAGAACAAGCCAGGTATCTCGACTTCCGTCTGGTTTTCGACAACAGTGCACCATATTTCGCCAATTCTGAAGGGAACAGCATCTCCTTGTCCGATGAAACCGCTATGGTAGGTATTGAGTTCAACACCTTGGTACGTGCCATTGACGAGGACGAGGACGATATTCCTGTGGTAGAAGGGTTGACCTTGCCAACATGGTTAACAGTTAAAGACACCAATGGATTCTATTTATTGACTGGAACCCCAACAATTGCCGATTTAGGTGAAAACCTGGTGGTATTGCGTGCTACCGATGGAACAACCTACGACGAAGATGATTTCGTTATTACGGTTGAAGAAAACCCAGCCCCGGAATTCATTACGGCTCCTGTCCTCAATGCATTCCAAGGAAAGAGTTACTCGTATCAAGCAACAGCCGTTGATAAATTTGCTGATGTAGTAACCCTTACAGCTACCTTACCTTCATGGTTAACTGTAACAGGTTCCGGAAGTTCAATTACCATTTCTGGAACTCCAACTGCAAGTAATATTGGTGAATTTGCTGTAAAAATTGATGCAACTGATGATCATGGGATGACCAGCGAACAGCTTTTCACCATTGTTGTAGTTGCCAACTCGGTACCAGAATTTGTGTCAACACCGGTAACTACAGGTAATATTGGTGCAGAATATACTTATTACATTGCAGCAAATGATGCCAATTCAAGTGATGTTATTACCATCACCGCACCTACCCGCCCAACTTGGTTAACCTTGTCGGCTACAGGGAATGGCCGGGCTACTTTAATCGGTACGCCAACTGCGGGAGGAACTTTTAATGTAGTTTTGGTTGCTACCGATGCCATTGGGGCTACTGCCACACAATCATACAGTATTGTGGTTGAGAGCAATGCCGCACCGGTATTTACAAGCACAGCAGTAACTTCTGCTACTGAGGATGTTCTTTATACATACGTCATAAGCACAACTGATGCCGATGGCGACTATATGTATTTTGATGCTAAAGTGATACCAAATTGGTTGGTTTTAACTGTTACTGGCAACGGAAAAGCAACCTTACAAGGAATTCCTGCCCAACAATATGTGGGTAATAATTCCGTAAGCCTGGCTGTTGGCGATGGTACCAACAAAACTGAGCAAAACTTTACCATTGCTGTAACCGAAGTCAACGATGCCCCAATGATTGTATCTCCTAGCATTGATGCAGTAGCTGCCGGAAACACCTACCAATACCTTGTTGAAGGATTCGACGAAGAAGGTGCCACACTTGAATTTACGGCTCAATTACCAGCATGGTTAGCATTGACCGATTATAACACGGGAAAAGCACTTATCTCAGGTATCGCAACCACTGAAAATATAGGTGATTATGAAATTACTGTTTTGGTTACCGATGGAAATTCTGAATCGGAACAAGTCTTTAACTTAACAGTATCTGGAGTTACGGATATTGATGGTTCTGAAAATGAAGCCATTTCAATTTACCCGAATCCTACCTCAGGTAAATTTACCTTAACCCACAGTGAAGGAGCTACCATTATGGTATTTAACATTACTGGCGAAATGGTTTACCATGCCCAGAATGCTTCATTGTCAGAGGAGATTGATCTTACCGGATTTAATGAAGGTAACTATGCTGTTAAAGTGATTCTAAATGACAAAGTCGTAAATAAAACGATTAGTATTATCAAGTAATTAAATTTCTTGGCTTAAATAAGAAAGGGTGCCATTTTGGTACCCTTTCTTTTTTTAAGCTCCAATGTTTGGTAAATCAAATACAAATTTGGTTTTAACAAATAATTAACCCCTCATTACTCAAACATTTTTTTCTTTTTCTGGTTTAACCTCCAGTTTAAATCGTTCTATGCAACATATAATATGCTGTTTGTACATCTGGAAAAGTAAAAAACATCAAAAATTAAAATTTAAAAAATGAAAAAAGTAGTTTATAGTTTATTGTCTTTGTCGTTAATTGCTGTAGTTGCCTGTAACCAGGCTCCTAAAGGAACAAAAACCGAAGTAACCGATGAGCACACCGGGAACGCCATTGAGGTTGGGCAAGCAGTTACAGCCTGCAACCACCAATCCAAAATTTATTGGACTGGCACAAAACCTGGGGGCGAACATCAAGGTATCATTAACTTAAAAGAGGGTGGAAAGTTTTTGGTAGATGATGATAAACTAATTGGGGGTGAATTTATTATCGACATGAATTCGATTGTGGATTTAGATCTTGAAAATGCCGAGATGAACGGTAAACTAGTTGGGCATTTAAAATCAGCCGACTTTTTCTATGTTGATTCATTTCCTGATGCTAAATTTGTCATCACCGGTGTGGAAGAATTATCGGGAATCCCTGAGTTTACACATACGATCAAAGGAAATTTGACCATGAAAAATATTACCAAAGGAATTTCATTCAAAGCGAAAGTATCGGTAGTTGATGGCAATGTTAGTGCAAGGAGTGAGAATTTTGTTTTAGACCGTACCCAGTGGGGAGTAAACTACGGTTCTAAATCCATTTTCAAAGAATTGCAAGACAAATTTATTAACGATGAATTTGGTCTCAGGATTGAGGCTTATTCAATGAAATAATAATTTGCTTAAATTTTTTTGTTTCAATTCAAGATTAATGCCATAAAAAAGGCCACCTGAGTGGCTTTTTTTATGGCATTGTTTCAATTAAAAATCGCGCTCGTCAAAAATACTGAACCGCTCGCTTTTTGAGAAGAAGAAATCGCTTTCAATCCGGGCATTTTCGTCAGAATCGGAACCATGAACCGCATTTTTTTGCACCGACTGGGCAAACAACTTACGGATAGTCCCCTCTTCAGCTTTCGTAGGATCGGTATTCCCAATCAGTTTGCGATAATCCTCTACGGCATTCTCTTTTTCCAGGATAATCACCACAATTGGCCCCGAAGTCATAAACTCAATTAAAGCATCATAAAATGATTTCCCCATGTGCACTTCATAAAACTTCCTGGCTTGAGCAGTCCTAAGCCGAATAAGCTTCATGGCTGATATGTGAAACCCATGTGTGTTAATGACATTTAAAATTGGGCCAATGTGTTCATTGGCAACAGCCCCAGGCTTGATAATGGTGAAAGTGTACGTTCCGGCCATAAAAATTTGGTTTTAATTTGTACGAAAATATAAAAATCCCCGGTTAACTTCCTATTCGGCATTTGAATATTTTACAAAATGAAATATTAAGTTCGGAACCCTTCCAACCGAATATGCTTGTTTGAATTCATTTGGAACCGAAAAAGTAAACCATTGCTTTTTTTCGGCTGATTAACAACAAGAGAATCTCATTTGTTTAACAAACCGGGGCTTGAAAGGCTGTTCGAAAATGATGCAGATTCTAATTTAACCGAGGATTTATGAAATTTATATTCATTCAGAATGAAACCGTCTTCGGAACAGCCACTTTCATTCCCAAGAAAATCGGGGTTTTAAAATGTACCGGGCAATTAAGGGATTTCCATGCATCCAATTTTCCATTTCACTTTTTCCTTCGGTATTTTTTTCTCATTTTTGAGATGATAAACAAAGATGGCGACCATACTTGACGAAAATATCACCTACCTGAAAGGGGTAGGCCCCGAAAAGGCCAACCTGCTTGCCAGCGAGCTGGGTATAAAGACTTTTGGCGACCTGGCATATCATTTCCCTTACAAATATCTCGATCGTTCGAAGTTTCTGGCCATCTCCGAGTTGAACGATGACCTAAGTTTTGTACAGGTAAAGGGGAAAATCATCCGCACCGAGATGTTGGGTGAAAAACGGCGGCAACGTTTTACCGCCACCCTGGCCGATGAAACCGGAACTGTCAAACTTGTTTGGTTTCAGGGAGCCAAATGGCTGAAAGACCGCGTAAAGGCCAACCAGATGTACGTGGTGTTTGGCAAACCCACCGAATTTAATGGCTCGCTTAACTTCACCCATCCCGAGATTGAAGAATTGGAAAGATTCCAGAATAAATTGGAATTCAACTGGCAGGCCTTTTACGTGACCACCGAAAAGATGAAAGCCAAGTTCCTGAATTCAAAAGCCATCCACAACCTGCAACAGCATTTGCTTCCGCAACTAAAAGACAAGTTAACCGAAACGTTACCCGGTTATTTGATTGATGAACACAAACTGCTTCATCTTTACGATGCATTGTACAATATCCATCTTCCCATCAGTCAGGAGTTATTGCAAAAAGCTCAGTACCGCCTAAAACTGGAGGAACTGCTGTATATTCAGTTAAAGATTCTTAGGATAAAGCATTATCAGACTACCCATTTTGGAGGATTCCGTTTTGAAAAGGTAGGGGAACATTTCAACCGTTTTTACAGCGAGTTTTTGCCCTTTAGCCTCACCAATGCACAAAAACGGGTATTGCGCGAAATCCGGCTTGATGCCAACACCGGGCAGCAGATGAACCGCCTGTTGCAAGGCGATGTAGGCAGTGGTAAAACATTGGTGGCTCTCATGTGCATGTTGCTGGCTATTGACAATGGGTTTCAGACTTGTTTGATGGTCCCCACCGAAATATTGGCCAACCAGCACTACCAAACCATCTCGGAATGGATGTATCCCTTGGGGATTCAGGTAGAGCTGCTGACCGGCTCTACTAAGCAGAGCAAACGAAAAACCCTGCATGCCGATTTGGCCTCAGGAATGTGTAAAATATTGATTGGCACCCATGCCTTGATTGAAGATCCGGTGCAATTCCAAAACCTGGGGTTGGTGGTCATTGACGAACAGCACCGTTTCGGGGTAGCCCAACGGGCGAAACTCTGGAAAAAGAATGTGCAGCCGCCCCATGTTTTGGTAATGACCGCTACACCCATTCCACGGACCCTGGCCATGACTTTGTATGGCGATTTGGATGTATCGGTCATTGATGAGATGCCCCCGGGGCGGAAACCCATTAAAACTGTTCATTACAACGACTCAAAACGGTTACGGGTTTTTGGATTCATGAAGGAACAAATTGAACTGGGGCGTCAGATTTATGTGGTATTCCCACTGATTCAGGAATCGGAGGCCATGGATTATAAAGATTTGGCCGATGGATTGGAGAGCCTTTCCAGAGCTTTCCCTCCTCCAGCTTATACCATCAGTGTGGTACATGGCAAAATGAAACCTGAGGAAAAAGAGAAAGCCATGGAACTTTTTATACGCCGGCAATCCCAAATCATGATTGCTACTACAGTGATTGAGGTGGGGGTGAATGTACCCAATGCCACTGTTATGGTTATTGAAAGTGCCGAGCGGTTTGGCCTCTCGCAGTTGCACCAATTGCGGGGACGGGTGGGCCGTGGAGCCGAACAATCGTATTGCATTTTAATGACCGGCAACAAACTTACCACCGAAGGGCGTACCCGCATAAAAACCATGGTGGATACCAACGATGGGTTTGAAATTTCTGAAGTAGATTTGAAACTACGTGGTCCCGGCGATATTGAAGGTACCCAGCAAAGTGGTATTGCCATTGATTTAAAAATAGCCAATTTGGGCCGTGATGCTCAGATATTGACTTTTGCCCGGCAAATTGCCGAAAAAGTCATTGAAGATGACCCCAAATTGGAATCTCCCCAAAATTTTGTTTTGAAAAAAATCATGGAGCAGAAATGGAAATATGAATTCAACTGGAGCCAGATTTCTTAAAACCGGTGCCGGACGTGCAATAAGGGATATGAGATATCTTTTTTTTAATATCCCGATGCTGCCATTACGGCTTTAACCTACCAAGGCAAGGCACCGTTGAAATGTTAAAAGATTATTTTATAAGTTTGGTAACGGTTCAGCAAAATCAGATGAAAAAGAGGACAGGAATAAATAAAAACAACAGCCCCAAGGAAACTCCTGTTTTCAGCGTTGGGACACCCTAAAAATTTTTAGAGACCAATTGGTAAAGTTCAGCTTGCTCTTTATCCATATTTAGAAGTTTGG